>JACCDV010521346.1_pt1 | contig 202927 bp, 194 predicted proteins | sample 7446131 | NCBI WGS metagenome assembly JACCDV01 (sample SAMN15323448, study PRJNA562643) | freshwater metagenome | isolation source: river surface water | place: USA:Blue River Watershed | collected 2017-08-17 | reverse complement strand
TAGCACCTAGCACCTAGCACCTAGCACCTAGCACCTAGCACCTAGCACCTAGCACCTAGCACCTAGCACCTAGCACCTAGCACCTAGCACCTAGCACCTAGCACTCGTAGATATATAAATAAAATTAGGGGCATGTTCTCAAAGTCGCTACGGAACTGCCGACGAGAACGAAACCTAAATCCCAAACTCCAGGGGGCCCAAAAATTTACCTCTAAGCGCGGGAGGAATGTCCAAATCTTTTTGACGTGAATCCAAACGAACCTCAATGCGGTGACGGATTTCTTCAAGATTTAAAAGACGCTGCTCCACAGGAACAAGCGGCGACTTAATCAGCGTTTCTAAATCTTTAGCATCCTCATCGAGGCCAAGCACAAATAAAGACCCCAATAAATAATTCAATTCTGGGGCATCTGGACCGTCGACAAGAACAATGCGCGAGGCAGCGTCTATTACAGACAGCAAGGCCACACGTAGAGCAACCTCCGCTATGAGCACAGGACGAATTTCTTGGCCACTTTCTATAGCCACACCAGACATTAAAATTAAACAAACTTTTTTATTGGCCCAAGGTCGCTGCCCCACCCCATCACAATCACGCAACACTCGAGCGCGCTGATTGCTCGTTTCTGCGAGATACAAAAAGCTTGATCCAGGAAATTGTTTTTTTAAATCATTTAAAAATAAATGGCGAGCATCCACAACCGCTGGCTCTTGCTGACTCAATGCCACGAAATCTTTCACGGCCAAAAATTCATTTTTTAATTTCCAAAGAGTACCCCATTTTGCTGGACGAACACCGTAAAAAATACTCAACCCCATTGGCCAAAGAAAAGCTCCTATTAAAAATAAAAGACTAAGGGTCAATAACGAGGAACGAACTGTATGGGATTGATGATGAAAAAATGTACTTAATGAATCAACAATGGAGTGCTCTGAATCCGCCAATTGTGTTAACAACCAACGGCCAAACAAATAGCAAGCCATAAATACAACACCAATGATTAGCCAATGTGTTGCAAAATAATCGAGCCACAGAATAGTAAAATCATAGGCCGCCCCAGCCCACATCATGCTTTTCACGCCAATAAATTTTGTGCCTTCAATTAATTTATGCCCCCAGATGACAGACATAAATTGAAGTAAAACAGAAATAGCCAACAGCACAGCTGCAGCCGCCGTCTGACGAGCTTGAATAAATTGCAGTTCATCAACAGCGTCACCTTGATCTTTTTCATGTTGCTTTTGGCGCTGCTTGTAATGCGCTGACAAATCAATAGGTCCCTTGGCATCCAAGGGAATACGTGGAGCTGTGTTTAAATTTTGCGCTGGCGCTTCTTTTTTTTCATCTATTTTAGAATTTTGAACAAACTGCGGAGCATCTGATTCTACGACATTTTGCTTTAAGGGTGCTTCTAGCTGAGTGCTTTCATGAACGGCCTGTGTTGGTTCATGACTAGCACTTGCCAGCATTTGGCCAGCCCACTTCATATGGACATCCACAATTTGCGCCAAGTTCAAGGACAAATCGCCATCGTTTTTAATAGAAAATGAAGAACGTAGAAATGGACTTTTTTGAGGCAGACGAAATGTTCCATTAGAGGACTCTAAATCTTGAACAATCAACTCATCGCCAACCAAAGTTATGCTCAGGTGCTCTGAAGAAATGGCTTGCGATGGAATGCAAAGACTTAAAGAAGGATTTCTACCAATTTTTAAAGGCGAATTATGTCTTAAGTAAAGCAGTCTTTTCTGACCATTCCACTCAATAGTCAATTCAAAGCTATTCTGATCAGCCATTTTTTAAACGTCGGCTCCACAGCTTGGTTTTAGTTTCCAGATCGTGGATCAAGCGCCTGACGCAATCCTTCTCCAACAAAGTTTAACACCATAAGCGTAGAAGCCAAAGCCAGGCTTGGAAAAACAGCTAACCACCAGGCATGGTCAAAATGCTTCATGGCTTGATTCAGGAGCTCACCCCAACTTGCCGAGGGTGGAGCCAAACCAAAACCCAAGTAGTCAAGACCTGCAAGTGCTGTAATGCTTGAAGTTAGCGCAAAAGGTGAAAACGTGATGACTGGGGTTAGAGAATTAGGCAAATAATGCTTCAAAAACAAACTCCATTTACCTACCCCCAAAGCTCGAGCAGCTTCTGTGAATTCTAATTTTCGAAGCCTTAAGAACTCGACACGCACATAATAGGAAATACCAATCCAACCAAAAACAACATTAATGAGAATCAACAACCACATGCCAGGCTTCAGCATGCTCACAAGAATAATGAGCAAAAACAAATATGGAATTCCATTAAAAATTTCAATAAAGCGCTGGAAAGCAAAATCAATTTTTCCACCATAATAACCTTGAACTGCCCCAGCCATGATTCCAATCATGTAGCTTAAAATCCAAACAGAAATGGCAAACAGCAAGCTGTTTCTGAGTCCATAAATTAGACGAACCAGCACATCGCGACCTCGGTCATCAGTTCCCAGCCAATGATTTTTGTCCGGAGCTGAAGGATAACGACTAAGGCTTCTATCGGATTCATTAGGGTCAAAACGGATTAATGGCCAAATGAAAAAACCTCGCTCCGCATGTTCTTCGGAGAATTTACGAAAATCGACGGTGAATTCCCCAGTGGAAATGCCCAAATCAACTGGCGTAATGTTTTGAAGAACTGGAAAGTACGCTTTTCCCTCAACCGTCATGAACAGAGGCTTTGAGTTTGCAATAAATTCTGAGAACGTTGAGAAGACAATCATTGAAATCAAAAACCACAAGCTCCAATAAGCAACTTTGTGATTTTTAAAAGCTCGCTTTTGTCGATCCGAGAGAAGTTGAAAATTGGACCATTGAAAAAAATTCATGGTATTTCCCTCATCCCTGCGCCGAAAAATCAATGCGCGGATCGAGCAACACGTATAAAATGTCGCTAATTAAATTACCCGCTAGTGAAGTGAAGCTTTGTATCATGAGTAGGCCCATGATGACGTTGTAGTCACGTTGCAAAACCGATGTGTAAGACAGCAAGCCAATGCCATCAAGATTAAAAATCTGCTCAATCAAAAGACTACCAGCAAAGAAAATACCAAGAAAACTGCCAAGCCCAGTTGCAATAGGCAAAAGCGCGTTGCGAAGCACGTGACGCACAACCACTGTTTTTTCATCGAGTCCCTTGGCGCGCGCTGTCCGTGCGTAATCGCGCTGAATTTCATCGAGAATGGAGTTTTTCATGAGCATGGTTAGCGTGGCGAAACTTCCAATGCAGTAACAAAGCAGAGGCAAAAACGCATGGTGAATACGATCAGTAATTTGGTCCCAAAAACTCAAATCACTATACCATTCGGATTTTATGCCCTGTATGGGAAACCAATCCAATCCCCCTGGCCCCATTGTGACCACCAATAAAATAGCAAGCATGAACGCTGGCATGGAGTATGTGGAAAAAATAAGAACAGAACTACCCACATCAAAACGAGTGTTGTTCCACACAGCTTTTGCAATTCCCAGAGGAATACAAACCAAATACATGAGGAAAAAACTCACTAAACCAAACATGATGGACACTGGGAATTTTGCAATAATAAGGTCAACAACTTTTCTATGATGAATAAAGCTTTCACCAAAATCTAAGCGCGACAAATTTCCAAGCCAAATAAAATAACGAATATGAATAGGTTTATCGAAACCATATTGGCGCTTGAGGGACTCTAAAACTTCCTCAGTGACCGCAGCGTCTAAGCCACTTCGTCCCGACGAACCAGAAGCCGCACCACCGCCCCCGCCACCTTGCCCCATTGCGCCTGCATATTTAATTTTTTGTAATGCCTGCTCAACAGGACCACCTGGTGCCATATTGATAAGCAAAAAGGCAACCAGACTAATCCCAAACAACGTTGGCACAATGGCCAAGATTCGGCGAAGAACGTATACGCCAAAGTTCATGAGTTAACGCTCATTAGTTGGAGGGCGTCCAGTAATAAGTTCCCCAAGTATAATTGTAGTAATCCTTAGGTCGTTTAATTCCCTTACGAGCCGCCACAAAATTTGTCGGACGCTCCAAGAAAAATGAATAAGGTTGATCGTTAGCAATTAAGCGCACATAGTCTTGCACAATTTTGATACGTTTTTGCACATCAAATTCTTTTTGCGCATCTTTAATTAGTTTATCGACTTGCTTGTTGGAATAGCCAATAAAATTTGACCCGTTGCCCTTGCTAGAATCGGAATGCCAAATTTGCTCCAAATCAGGATGCACACTAGCTGTCCATGCCAAAGTCACCGCCTCAAATTTACGGTCATCCAAAAGTTTTGTGAACGTTGTCCAATCCACTCGCTTCAATTCACAGTTCACACCAGCCTTACGGAGATCTTCTTTATAAACAGTGAGATATTTTTCAGTGTCAGGATTAGAAAACATCAACGTGAATTCCATTTTTTTGCCTTTTTTATCTAGAATTCCATCGTTATTTGAGTCAGCCCATCCAGCTTTTTTAAACAACTCAGCTGCTTTTTCTGGACTGAATTCAATTGGCTGCACATCTGATGGGAAATACATGCTTGTGGTAGCCACTGGACCTGCAGCCATTTTTGAATACCCGTAAGTGAACTTTTCAATCATGAATTTTCGATTCATCAAATGACTGAGCGCTGTACGAACCTTCGCATCATTGAATGGTTCAATGCGGTTATTCCAGGCAACGTAGGAGTACCCCTTTGGAGCTTTGTTGATGAAATTATAGTTGTCATAATTGGCAGCAATTTTTTCATGCTTAGAATCTTTTTCCCACTGCTCAGAGGTGTATTCAAAGGAGCTAAAAAAGCCTTCTTTGAGCATTTCAACACCGACCTTAGGCTCACGAACCACTTTAAAAACTAGTTTTTCAAAATTGTAAGCACCCTTGTTTTGCGACAAATGCATGCCCCAGTAATTAGGGTTTTTCTTAAGTGTAATGCGATCGCCTTTATCCCAGCTCTCTAACATGTACGGACCACTTCCCATGGTTTGAGTTAAAAGCGGGCCCTTGTTGATGTCCGTGCCTTTTAGAAGATGCTTTGGAATAATTCCAATACCACCAGCTAAAAGCAAATTGTTAAAGTGCACGTTCTTCGCTTTGATAATTAATTTATGAGAATCAATGACCTGAACTTTAGGATCCAAACTTCCATAATATGCCTGCATAGGCCCTGCGTTTGTTTTTGGATCAAAAATGACTTCAAAAGTAAAGGCAACATCTTCTGAGGTGACAGGTTGTCCATCAAACCATTTGGCCTGCGGATCTAACTCAAAAGTAAACGATTTAAAATCTTTTGAAACCGACCAAGATTTAGCCAAACGAGGAATTGGCTCGTACGTTTCAGGATCCACATCCAGAAGATTCTCATAAACATGTGCCAGTACGTCAGTTTGAATTTTATCGGACTCCGTAATCCAGTTAAAGTTAGCAACATCAGAGGGAATCAATTCACGGTAGTGATTGGAGTTGAGTGATTTCGCTCCGCTGGCGGAATCCTTTGCGCCCTCGTCTTTTTTACAAGCGGCTATGGAGAATACAGTAAATAGTCCTAGTGTGGTGAGATTACGTTTGTTCATGGGGCTAAGACTAACTCCAATAAACAAATAAAAAAAGGCGTGCCCGAAGAAATCGAGCACGCCTTTGGGGTGTTTTTCCCTTAAAAACTATTTCTTATTTTCTGCTTCGCGTTTTTCTTTATACATACGGACCATCTCGTCCTGCACGTTCTTAGGAACTGGCTCATATTTAGCAAATTCCATGGTGAACTCGCCCTTACCTTGTGTAGCAGAACGTAGTGCTGTGGAATAACCAAACATTTCAGAGAATGGGACATAAGCTTGCGCTGTCACATACTTGTCAGCAGTTGTAGAGTCCAAAATAACGCCACGACGCTGGTTGAGGTTACCAATGACTGGTCCTTGGAATTCTTCAGGTGCTGAAACTTCAACCTTCATAATGGGTTCCAAAATGATGGGTTTAGCTTCGGCATAAGCTTCACGAACAGCAGCCATAGCACAAATACGGAACGCCATTTCTGACGAGTCAACCGCGTGGCTTGCGCCGTCTTCAACAATCATGCGTACGTTCACAACGGGAGCTCCAATCAACAAGCCTTTTTTAAGTTGCTCTTGGAAGCCTTTATCACATGCTGGAATGTATTCACGAGGAATTGAACCACCAACAACTTCGTTAACAAACTCGTAATTGAGTACGGAGTCTGCTGGAAGAGGTTCCATTTTACCCTGGATCTTCGCAAATTGACCAGAACCACCAGTCTGCTTTTTATGTGTGTAATCGACACGAGCAGGTCTGGAGATGGTTTCACGATACGCAACCTGTGGCTTACCTACGTTTACTTCGCAGGCAAATTCACGTTTCATACGCTCAATGTAAATCTCAAGGTGCAATTCACCCATACCTGAAATCAAGGTTTCGCCAGATTCTTCGTCACGGTGAACTCGGAAAGTTGGATCTTCTTTGGAGAAACGTCCGAGCGCCTTGGAGAAGTTCGCCAGACCATCGCGGTTTTTTGGGGAAACCGAAAGAGAGATAACCGCATCGGGAACGTGCATAGAAGTCATTGTGTATTCAACGTCACCCATGGTGAAAGTATCACCAGAAGCACATTCCACACCAAATAGCGCTACGATATCGCCAGCAGAGCCCGACTCAATATCGTGCATATCGGCTGCGTGCATGCGCACGATTCTGGGCACTTTAACTTTTTTGCCGTTATTGATGTTGTAAATGAAATCGCCCTTACGCACAGTTCCCTGGTAAATGCGCATGTAGGTTAGCTGACCATAACGGCCATCTTCAAGTTTGAAAGCCAAGCCAACAAAAGGCTTATCGACAACACTTTGGAGGATGACTTCTTTTTCACCGTCTTTTTGATCGAGAGCTTTGTTTTCAACTTCATCAGGAGCAGGCAAATAGCTAACAACACCATCAAGCAAGTGCTGAACACCTTTGTTTTTGAAAGCAGATCCTACAAATACAGGTGTGAAATTCAATGTTAAAGTTGCTTTACGAATAGCTACACGAATTTCTTCTGGAGAAATTTCCTTTTCTTCCAAGAATTTTTCAGCAATCACATCATCAAAATCGGCAAGAGCGGCAACAAGATCCGAACGGTACTTTGTAGCTTCCGCTAAAATTTCCTTAGGGCACTCTTCAATGCGAATGTTCTCACCATTCTCACCATCGAAGTACATCGCTTTAAGGTTTGTTAAATCAACAATACCTTTGAACTGGTCTTCAGCACCAATAGGATATGTGACCAAGTGAGCATTGTGGCTCAATTTTTCGCGTAACATTTGCACGCCACGGAAAGGGTTAGCGCCCGCGCGGTCCATTTTATTTACGAAGCACAAACGAGGAACACCGTAACGCTTCATTTGGCGATCTACAGTGATGGATTGCGATTGTACGCCAGACACAGAGCAGAGAACAAGAACAGCACCGTCAAGTACGCGAAGAGCTCGCTCTACTTCTACCGTGAAGTCTACGTGTCCAGGAGTATCAATCAAGTTAACGTTGTAATCGCCCCACATACAGTAAGTGGCAGCGGATTGAATTGTAATACCTTTTTCACGCTCCAAATCCATGGAGTCCATGGTGGCACCAACACCGTCTTTACCCTTCACTTCGTGAATGGCGTGAATTTTTCCTGTGTAAAACAGGATACGCTCAGAGAGTGTCGTTTTTCCGGAGTCAATGTGCGCGGAAATACCGATGTTACGAATTTTTTTAATGTCTTTAGGTTTTGTATTTGTTGGTTCAGCCATAAGGAAAAATGATCTATCGCACTTCGTAAAAATTGCCCACCATTTTTTATTGGCAGCGGGCTTTTTTTACGATTTTTCTCAAGGCCTTAGCCAACTTTCACGGCAATACCCAAGCCCTCACCCGTAGGTAAAATGATGGAAGCAAATTCAGGGTGCGCCCGCAGCTGATCCCAGCACGAGCTCATCCCCGCAAACTCATCCCGAGAGTAGCTATGAAGACCAGCCTTCGGGTACGGGATTTTCTCTGGCGCTATCTGCTCACCATAATAATTCATTCCACCCCAAATATAGGCATTGTCGGCTAGTAAAAGGCCCCCTTTGCGCAGGCGTGGAAGCGCCCATTCCACATAACGTCCGTAATTTTGCTTATCTGCGTCAATAAAGACAAAATCGAGATCGCGTTCGTTATTGAGATTTTTCAAAACATCCAGCGCATTTCCGGTGCGCACATCAACATTGCGGGCAACACCCAAACGCTCAAAATGCTCTCTAGCCAGGTCCGCTCGAATGGCATCTTTTTCAATCGTAATGAGATGTGCATTGGCCTGCATACCCTTCAACAACCAGGTCGCGCTATATCCACCTAACGTACCAATTTCTATGCCTTTTTTTGCATTAATAGCATGCAGTAAAACCTCTAAAATCTTCCCCTCTAGTGCACCAATATGAATGGGGGGTAAGCCTTTTTCGCGATTGGACTGAGCTAAGTGCTTTTGCTCAGCAGATTCCTTAGCAAACAGTTCACCCACCTTATAATCCATGGCAGGGCTCCGGAAATCTGTTCGATGACCCATCCCCTCATCTAGAATAACCTCATAGCCACGAAACTCAGGAGGCCCCAAGAACATCTCGCGAGGTGGAGGGTTCGCCTCTCCTTGAGCATGCGATTTCTTGGCAATTCCTGAATCCATCCAGTACTGGAACGCTGCCTCATCTCGCCAGCTTGAGTGAGATACAAATTCAAAACCTTTGCCCTCAGGGAGCGCCGATTTCAAAAACAGGAACCGCTGAAAGCCTGGAACTTCCGACAAATGCGACTCACGTTTGCGCCAACGGTCCTCAAAAGCCGTTTCAAATCCGTTGCCAATTCTAAAGCGATTCATTGCGATGAACATGATTGTCCTCTATTCTTTCCAGCGTGAAATTAAACTCGATTAACCCCAATCTTCAAGTTGTAGTTACTGGTAGTGCTGGATTTATTGGTGCACGCCTGGTCAAAACTCTGATTGACCAGGGCCACAGCCCTAAAAAAATCATAGCCGTTGATCACGACATGGACTTTGAGTCGCGCAATTGTTGCAGCGATTTTGTGAACTCAGGAATTCATATTGTCGACAAAGATGACTTTCTTGAGCACCTTAAAAAAAACGACCTTCGCTTTGATGTGATTTTCCATATGGGCGCGAGCTCCTCAACAACTGAAACGCGGGAAGACTTCTTGCAGAAGGTGAATGTTGATTATTCAAAAGCGATTTGGGACTACTGCTGCAGCCACAGTATTCCACTGTACTACGCAAGCTCTGCAGCCACTTATGGCGAAGGTGAGCTTGGTTATTCCGACGACCCCAAACTCATTCCCCAGCTTAAGCCACTAAACCTGTACGGAATGAGCAAACAAAAGTTTGATTTGTATGTGCTCGAACAACAATCCGCCAAACGAACGCCACCTCACTGGGCAGGATATAAATTTTTTAATGTGTATGGGCCAGGCGAGGATCACAAGGGCAAGCAAGCAAGTGTCGTTTGGCATGCACGCAATCAGTTTTTAGCTGATGGTTTTGTAAAATTGTTTAAATCGCACAAAACTGGCATTGCTGACGGGGAACAAAAAAGAGACTTCGTTTATGTTGATGATGTTGTAGATGCCATGCTTTTCTTTGCCTCTCAGCCTTCGGCAAAACCCGGCATTTACAATCTTGGCACTGGCATTGCTCGCTCATTTAAAGATTTGGTGACTGCAACTGCAAAAGCCATGAAGGTGCCGCTAAAAATTCAATTCGTCGATACGCCAGTTGAGATTCGAGACAAATATCAATATTGGACCCAAGCCACGCTAGAGCGACTAAGGGCTTCGGGTTACGAACGCCCTTTCACCTCGCTAGAAGATGGTGTTAGCGCGTACATTCAAGAAATTAGTTCTCACACGAAATAAGGATACCGCAATGAAAAAGATATTGGTCACGGGAGCTTCAAGTGGGATTGGTGAAGCTACAGCTATACTTGCCGCACAAAAAGGTTTTGATGTGCTCATGGCCGCCAGAAGAAAAGATCGTCTTGATGAAATCATTGCTCAAAACAAAAATATTAGCGGAAAGCTGCAAGCGAGCATTTTGGATGTTTCAAAAAAAGAATCCATCGACGCGTTTATTCAGCAAAACATGGACTGGTTAAAAACCATTGATGTTTTAATGAACAATGCAGGATTAGCTTTGGGTAGAGATTCGCTTCAAAACACTCCTCACGATGACATCAAGACGATGCTAGACACGAACGTCTATGGCCTTCTTGAACTTTCAAGACAAATTTTACCGCTCATGGTGAGCCGGCAGTGTGGGGATATTCTCAACCTTGGCTCTGTTGCAGGGCGAACAGCTTACAAAGGTGGCACCGTTTACTGCGCCACTAAAGCCGCGGTTGACCTCATTACAGACTGCCTTCGTTATGATGTTGCAGGAACTGGTGTGCGTGTGTCCAACATAGAACCTGGGCGAGTTGAGACAGAATTTTCTGAAGTCCGCTTTAAGGGCGATAAAGAAAGTGCAAAAAAAGTTTATCAGGGATTTCGGCCTCTCAAGCCCAAAGACATCGCAGAAACTGCACTTTGGATTGTGGACAGGCCAAGACATGTGAACATCCAAAACGTGCTAATTTTATCGACAGATCAAATTAACGCCACTGAAATTATGCCCATGAAAGAGCCATAGTTTTTAAAGTGGCTTGTTCTTGCCATCGTTTAAAAAGCTGTAGTAATCGCTTTTGGTTTCATAGCTTCCATTAAAAAACTTTTCTTCCACTCCAGGAGTTTCGTCGTAAATAAACAATGCTGTGGCCCTAGAGCGATTGTAGTTGAAATAATTACCACCACCCGTTCCAATCTCTAGCGCATTGAGCGTTTTCATGTAATTTGTAGTGGCCTCAATGCTTAGCAAATAACTCATGATTTTAATTTTCTCGTCTAAACTTTTTTGGGCTCCCACAACAGGCTCAATGAGTGCCAGCAATTCCGGACGATTCAGTAGCGCATGGTGATTCATTTGATCGGCTTCTCGCCATGGTGCCGATAAAACAATTTGCTTGGCACGTGAAAGAAATTCAACAACTCGTGGATCTTTTTTAAGTTCTTCAAATGGCTTCAATCCCACTTGAGTCAAGAAGCGTCCCATTTCAGCACAATACGATGCCCCATGGGAAGCCGGCGGAAATGTGTAACAGTGCTCAGCTCCACTCTCGAGCATGTGAGGTAAATTTTTCCAATACGCATCCTCTTTATAGAAAGCATATTTGGCTCGGAACACAGCAGCTCTGCGTATGCGCTGATACAAATTCACGGTGTCTCGCTCAGCATCCGTGAGCAAAAAAGCCATGTCCATAATTTTTCTTGATGTTGGCTTGCGCTGAGCTAGGTACTCGTGCAAATCCTTCCAAGCCAACCCTGTATTATGTATTTCGCCAGCATCAAGTCGTTGTCCAGGATTGTACAAATCAAGCAATACGGTTTTGTTGCGGAACATGCCATGATCTGTCCCTCCTCCTGGATGAAGACTTGCTGCCATTCCCATGGAGTCATCCAAAAGATATCCCAAGTCAGGGTAAGTTTTCTTATTCAATAAAATGACTGGAATTGGGCCATGCATTGTCTCTCGCTGGAAAGCTGGAATTTTTTTAACTTTCAAATACTCCATTAACCGTTGGCGATTGAACGCTAATTGTTTGAGGTCGGCAGGATTGGCGGGATTATGAAATTCCTTGAGGAGTTGATAATAACCATTAATGCAAACTTGTTCATCAAGCGCCAATGAGAACGGAATATGAACTAGTGTGATAATTCCAGATAATAAAAATATCTGCAGTCGATTTTTAGAACGATTCATTTGCTTATTTCCCTATTGATTTAAAAAATTCTCTAAGTGTTTTTAAGTAATCGTCCAAAGTTCCATCTTTATGGATGGTGTGTTCGGCACCAGGGATGAGCACAACTTTAACATCGGGTCGATGCTGCTGAATGTGATTCACACCCTCTCCGAACAAGGCTGGTTTCTTGGACTCATCTGCTCGCAAGAATAAAAAGGGCGCAGGCGCCCCTTTCAGGGCGTCTGTTAAATCTTCGCCCAGTCCTTGGCTAGAATACAGTTCCAGCAAGTCAGCATCATTGGCAAACTGGTACTCGTTACTTTCTTTATTCAAATGCAAGTGAATCATATAGCTTTTGGCCAGTTCGGCATCAGGCTCATACTGCTTGATGTGGTTTAAGAATTCTTCTTGAGTTTTGTAATTTTTTTTATCTGCAATAATTTTTCTCAATGTCTCAACTCGCCACAGTGCCGTATTCACTCGATCTCGGTATTTTTGCAAACCCTTCATGTGCATGTCTTCCACAACAACACCTAAAACATGTTGAGGGTATAACTGTGCAAAGCGAGTGACAGTTCTGCCACCCATTGAGTGCCCAACAAGCAGGACTTTTCTATGTTCTCCCATGTCGTCTAAAAGATGTTTCAAATCCTTGGCCATGGTCACAGAATCAAGTGTCACTCCTAAGAATGGTGTGGCCCCATGACCGCGCTGATCATAGGCAATGACAAAATAATCCCGAGACAAATCTTCAGCCGTTTTTTGCCAAGTTTTGTGTGATGAAAGCAGGCCATGCACCAGCACCATAGGCTGCTTGGACGGGTCTCCCCATGTCTGACGATAAATAGCAGACCCTTTAAGAGCCACAGATGCGGGAAGTTTGGGAGTTAAACGTTCAGCAAGGGGCTTGTAAGCCTCCTCACAAGAATCAGCAACGGCTTGAAATCCAAAAGGAATTAGCGTGAAAAAGAGAAAACTTTTTAATAACAAAATCTTCACAAATCTATTCCCTACTCACTTTAAAAAAACCAAGCATTTACCGATACGTTATTATCCCACAATTCGCTGTGGAGAGGAGCAAGATGATGAAGTCAATTCGCTGGCTTAAAGCCTACGCCAGTATCAGTATTTTGGCGTTTTTTCTTCTTCTGCCGCAATCGCTCGTCCTTGCTCAAATTTGCTCAACACAATTTGCGCATTTGATAGATAAAAATCCCGTTACCTATGAGCTACTTCAACTGGCTGAAGATTTTGCCAAGGCCAACCAGCTGCCTACACAAGTTCTCGAGACTGGACCAAGCTATAGAAAGATTAAACGCCTATACATTGGCCTCGACATTACAAAACCCGAGCAACTAAAAAAATATGCTGAAGCCTTTCATCTTGAAGGCCCACAAAAACAACAGCTCAAAGGTAGTGTTGTGTTAGATTTCCAACGCGAACAAGGCGCCGAATATGTTTATGGTGCCTTACGAACCTCTCCTAAGTTAGAAGAAAAGACGTATCGTTGGGCGCGCCCCACAGACACAGGAAACACTGTGCATGCGCGGTTTTTGCAATACGACAGAGGTCCTATTGCTGGCTACTCTTACGTCATTGGACTTACACAACCTGAAATCGACAACGTTAAATTTTATTTGAACAACCCCACACTTCGTGCGCCTTGTAAATCTGACAACTGCATTGCCTGGATTAGCTCCATGGAACTTAAAAAAACTGGCAAGGATGTTCCGGATAACGAGCGAGGATTTTTATTCTCAGAACTAGGCGTCTCGCGAAGCTTAGACCCAGCCGAAATTAGTCGGCGCCTTGCCAACGCCTCGAATGAAAAAGAGTCTGTTATTTTTGTTTATTACAAAGGTGATACAGGAAAAGCCGTCTTTGAAACTTCGCTGTTTGATCACCTTCCCAAAGACCCTAAGGTCCCTTACATCAACATTGTCAAAGGAATGCAGCCTCAAACACCCCCTGAAATTCGCGCAGCCTTTGAGGGGCTAAAAACTGGAGACCGAATCTTTTTCCCCATTGGCGCAGGGGCAAGCCCAGAAGGGTTTTATGGCCTGACTGAAGCAGCCTCATTAAATAAAATTTCAATCGAAGCCCACATGCTCGTTAATGGTATTAGTGAGAGCACAATCAATAATGCTGTCGGTGATGCTGGCGACACTGTTAAAATTAAGGCCTTGTTTTTAGGATCAAATCTTAGAAAAGCTGTGCGCGACAACAAAGTCGACTTAGTCCCTGGTTATTTGGGAGATTTTCCTCGATGGATGCGCGACCCTGACATGCCCCAGTTCAAATACACTCATATTGTCGTAAGAGTGTCGCCACCTGATGAGCTTGGGAAAATGAGCCTGGGTCCAAATGCGGACATGATTAAAGCGGTGATAGAAAGCAATCCGCAAATTAAAATTATTGCCGAGATCAACCCCAACGTTCCTAAAACCACAGGCGATAATTTTATTACTACTCAGCAAGTCTTTCGCTCATTCCCATCGCAAGCCATGCTGGCTGGCCCTCCCGTTGTCCCCTTCACAAAAGTTGAACAAGCCTTGGGTCAAAACATAGCATCCCTCATTACCAATGGAGCGACTGTGCAAATTGGAATTGGCAATGCGTTTGCAGGTCTGCCTTCAGCGTTGAAGAAAAATGGAACAAAAGACTTAAAAATCTTCACTGAAATGTTTGGCGATCAAATGAAAACGATGATTGAAGAGGGCATTGCGAGCGATGCCAAAACTGGTTTTGCCTACGGCAGTCCGGATTTATACAAGTGGCTTGATGGAAATAAAAAAGTTCAATTTGTAGATACAGAAATTGTGAACGACCCAGCAGTTGTTGCTCAAACTGAAAAATTTCATGCCATCAATACAGCCCTCCAGGTAGACCTTCGAGGAAATGCCAACGCAACCAACGGCCCAGAGGCTCGCATCAGCAGCCCTGGTGGACAAGTAGAGTTTATGGCAGGTGCTAGCAAATCCAAGGGCGGGAAAGCAATTATGGCTCTACGATCAACTGCAAAAAATGGATCGTTATCTACCATTAGCGTGGAAAACTATCCAGGATCTGTCACCACACCTCATGAAATGGTTTCCTATGTGGTCACAGAATATGGCATTGCAAAACTTGCAGGGGCCACCGAGCAAGAGCGTGCCGTGCGCCTCATTAATATTGCACACCCAAAATTTAGGCAGGAGCTTTATCAAAAGGCTTTTGAGAAAAAAATATTAACAAGTAAAGTTGGTATTAACTTCTGGGCCAATGCTATTAATCCAGACCCCATAGTCATTCCCCCACCTGCGCCTGTTGCTGTACCAGCTGTAGAGCCAGCTGTTGTAAACCCGGTTATCGTCAATCCACCCAATGCCATTCAATAATTGAGTTGCATTGGTATTTGATTGCCGTTAAAATTGAAGGGGTAAAGAATTTTCACAAAGGAGGAACTGTATATGAGAGTCATTCAAAACAAAGACCAGGTTTCTTCTTTGGTTTTGTTTTCTTGAGGCTTTTAACAAGCCAAGAACGCCAAACTTGTCGTCTATAAAAAACTAATTTTATTTTTTTAATTCAAGCCTCTCCATAATGGAGTCTTGCGTGAAGCAATTTTTAGAACATTTAGGCTGGAACGCCTTTTTTGAAAATCAGATTAATCAGTTAAACATCAATTTTGAACAACACACCATTGCCAGAGTGGTGAACGAGGAGCGTGAACATTATCGAATACAATACGATACAAAAAATTTAATTTGGGCAGAGCTTAGTGGAAAGTTTCGTTTTACATCCAGCGAGCGTGCTGACTATCCTGCAGTCGGAGACTGGGTCGTCTGCGACATTCCAATGCCTAACTCAGCCTGCCGCATACACCAGCGACTTGAGCGTAAGACTTTACTCAAGCGCAAAGCCGTAGCTTCTGGTAGCAAAAACAATGAGCAACTTTTTGCAGCCAACATAGATCATGTTTTTATTGCAACATCGCTGAATCAAGATCTCAATGTGAATCGATTAGACCGATACTTGGCCATGGCCTGGGATAGCGGAGCCAAACCTGTTTTGGTTTTAACTAAAGCTGATCTATGCCAAGACCCTGAGCAGAGTCTTTCGCTTTTAGAAGAAAAGTACCCTTTTGTTGATGTCTGTCAGCTTAGTGCAAATACTGGTTATGGTTTAGAACATTTGAATCAGTTTTTAAAACCAGGAAGTACGGGCGTTCTTGTAGGCTCATCAGGTGTTGGAAAATCCACGCTTCTAAATCGATTGTTGGGAAGTGAACAAATCAAAACACAGCAAGTTCGGGAAGATGACGACAAAGGACGACACACAACCACATCAAGACATTTGTTTATACTCAAGTCAGGCTCCATGCTTATTGATACCCCTGGAATTCGAGAGCTGCAGATGCTGGATTTCGAGGATGGATTAAGCAATGTCTTTTTGGACATTGAATCACGGCTAGGTCAATGTCGTTTTACGAATTGCAGACATGAGTCAGAACCAGGTTGTGTCATTCAACAAGCGTTAAACGATGGCCTAATTAAAACAGACAGATGGACTAGTTATAAAAAACTGCAGCGTGAAATGGCACATGTGGAAAGAAAAGCGGACAAGCTTAAAATGTCTGAAGAAAGAAAAAAATGGAAGAAAATTTCAACGCAGCTGCGGCAAAAGAAATTCATGAAATAAAGAAATATGAGGAGTATAATAGGCCCATGAAAACATATAAAATCCGTACTGGAATTTTGCTTTTAACAATCCTTGTCGCCCCTTCAGTGTGGGCGCAGGGATTTGCCCCCACGAATGACCCCAAAAACAATCCCGAAGATTGCGGGACAAAGTCCATGCTTGTTTCGCAATCTTCAATGGATGGCGTTGATATTAAAAACAGCCCCATACTGATTTCTTCTTGCGGATTTAGGCCGTCCATCATCAACATTGGGACTGCCAAGAAAATTAAAATCTTAAACCAATTCAAAACACCACTCACAGTGACCATGCTTTACGAACATGCTGGCCGAAAAATTACAGAATGGACCCAAAGCATTGGGCCCATGAAAAGCGTTAGCATTCCTGTTCAAATTAAAAAAGGACACGTGGCTATGCTTTATTCCAAAAGCAATCCAGAACTTGGGCTTGTTGCCCTAGTGCACCCAATGCCAATTGGCCAATGGAAACTCAACCGTGAACCACTAGAAATCTTGCAACGTTTTCAATAAAACGTTTTTACAATTTCTTCCACGCTTTGTATTTTTTGGATGCCATCAACGCTTCGTCCAGCCTGCCAGTAATCCAAATATCTTGATCCTTTTTGTGAGGCATTTTTTAAAGTTCTAAACGAACGAATAGAATACCAAAGACGCATCCAATGCTTAAATTTTGGATGAGAAAGCAAGGCCTTGGCCAAGGGACCTGCTTCCGTTCCTTCTTTTTCAACAGCAGCTGTTTTAATAATAGAGACTGGAACACCTGTGAGTTTTCTAGTTAATACGATGTCTGCCGAGCTCGACTTCAGAATGGCTTGCTTGTAGTCATCATGAGCTGAGCATTCCTCGCTTGCAATAAATCTTGTACCCATTTGCACAGCTTCATAACCCATAGCCAACATTGCTTTGAATGTTTGGGGATCGCCCACACCACCGGCTCCCACAAGAGGAACATTGAGTGTGGCAAGTTCTTCATAAAGCTCTTCTGGCGAGCGGCTTCCTGTATGTCCACCGGCCCTGTTGTTCACGCAAATCAATCCATCAACACCTGCATCAATAGCCTTTTGCGCCCATTTTTTTTCTGTAACATCATGATAAACAATTCCACCAAGAGGTTTGACTCGCTCAACAATCCATCGTGGATTTCCCAAAGCAGTGATAAAAAAGCGGCACCCTTCCTCAAGAGCAATATCCACCCAGCGACGCATACGATCTAGGTAAATTTGCGAGGACTGTTCTGTGAGCACGTTGAAGCCAAATGGTTTTCCATTTGATAGCAATTTAATTTTTTTTAGGCCTTCACGAAAATCGTATTTATGAACATAAACCAAAGATAAGGGCTGCACGATTCCTAAGGCACCAGCCTTGGATGCAGCCGCAACAAGCTCTGGATTCGAGCAAGGATACATGGCTCCGCAAATCATAGGAACCTGCACACCAGAGTGTTTCAAAAAGCGATTTACTTTGCCGGACTGACTTTCCATAAAGCCTTTCCTCGACACACGACTTCACCGTTTGTGTTTTTAATTTCTGCAATAACTTCATGGTTGGAATCTTGGTTAGACGAAAGTACAGGGCATCGAGATTCACCAGTTAATAGGCCTCTAGCCTTCTTTAAAAACTCGATTTCAAATTTAACAAGAATCGCACGACTTTTAGGAGGCATGGCTGAATGAAAGGCAAGGCCAGAGGTGAACTCACATAAATTCATTAACGCCACGGCGTGAACCGAGTTCAGGTGATTGCGGATTTTGTAACGGTCTTCCATTTCAATTTGTGCAAAACCCTCTTCCCAAGTTTTAATTTGAGGATGCACTGAGCCTGTATAAGGAATTTTTTTCCCTAGAATTTTGCTAAAAATGTATTTACCCGCAGGTACCGATTCAAATCGTTTCCAGGTTTGAAAAATTTCCATAACTTTAAGCTAACACAAGACCAAAACACCCGATACATGCTAAAAAACTTTCCTATGAAAATTACGGCTATTAAAACCCGTCTATTTAAGCCTAGCGAAAACCTAGAACAATTTATTCACGAGCATATTCCATCTCTGCCAAATTCTAGTGTGCTTGTGGTCACATCAAAAATTTTATCGCTCGCCCAAAACCAAGTCGTGAGTAAATCTAAGTATCCTGACAAAAAAGTATTGGTTCGTGAACAAGCTGATCGCATTTTATGCGAGTCCTACAAATCCTACTTAACCATTAAAGATGGCCACCTCATAGCGGCAGCTGGCATTGACGAATCCAATGCAGAAGAAAACTATATTTTATGGCCTAAAAATATTTTTATTGAAGCTCAATCACTTTGGAAAAGCTTACGCGCTCACTACAAAGTTAAAGATCTTGGCATTTTGTTTAGCGATTCCAGATCGCAACCCTTGAGAAGAGGGGTCACAGGCCTTGCGCTTGGCTATTGGGGATTCGAAGGCCTTCAAAACCATGTCGGCAAAACGGACTTATTTGGACGAGAAATTACCATGAGTAGCACGAATGCCGCCGACTGCTTAACAAGCGCTGCCATTCTTTGCATGGGAGAAACTAACGAGTCAAAACCGCTGGCGCTTATAGAGAACGCCGATGTCACCTTTCAAAGTGAAACAGATAAGAATGAATTGGTGATGGAGCTAGAAAAAGATCTCTTTGCTCCCTTATTCAAAATCTAAATTTAACGCATCAGCGACACCAAAAGGTAGGCCGTACCTTTTGGTGTCGCTGATGCGTTAAAACTTTAATTATTAGTATGTTAGCGCAGCTGCTGGCTAAAGGGAGCTAGGCACCTTTTAGCATTTTTTCGAGTTCACCGGAGTGGGCCATTTCCACAGTGATGTCACAGCCACCGATAAATTCACCCTTGATGTATAGCTGAGGAATGGTTGGCCAATTCGCGTAAGTTTTCACCGCGCTACGAATGGCTTCATCTTCTAAAACATTAACGCCTACAGGTTCTTTGCCAAAATGGCGAAGAATTTGAACAACACGACCTGAAAATCCACACATGGGAAAATCTGGAGTGCCCTTCATAAAAAGCACAAGCTCATTTTTTTTCACAGTGTCCTCAATAAACTTTAAAGCTTCATCATGCGTCATTTTGAGCATTCTCCCATTCAGTTTGTGTGTATGTTTTCATTGTCAAAGCGTGCAAGGGTCCCTTGAGCTCTTCTCTTAGAGTTGCCATAACCATTTGCTGTCTTTGCACGCGCGATTTTCCATTGAACAGATCACTCACAACAAAGGCCTCAAAATGATCGCCATTGCCAGTGAGATCTCTGGCAAAAACCTCACAGCCAACAATGCCATTTTGAATTTTTGTTACCAATTCCTCAATTGTCATATACAGCCGTGGTCTTACTCAGTTTTTAAGTTCTACGCAATTTTTATGTAAATCCTCAAAAATTGCTAAAACCTCTGGATTCTTCAAAGCATCTTGATTCGTTGGCTTTTCACCATGAATAATCATCTGCACAGCTTTTTCCACTTTTTTACCGCTGATGGTGTAGGGAATGTCTGCAACGGCAATCATTTTGGCTGGGACATGCCTTGGCGTTGCGCCCTTGCGAATTTGCGATGCAATTTCCCTACGAAGATCCTCAGTTAAAATCACTGACGGTTCTTTAAACTTCACAAACAAAACAATGCGCTCATCGCCTTGAAATTTTTGGGCCACAGCAAGGCTATCGGCAACGAGCGGATGAGTTTCCACTAAGCGATAAATTTCGGAACTCCCAATGCGTACTCCTCCGGGATTTAAGGTGGTATCTGAACGACCCTGAATAACAAAGCTACCATTCTTGGTCTTTAGGATATAGTCGCCATGAGCCCAAACTCCTGGATACTTTTCAAAATAGGCTTTTTGATATTTTTCATTCTTAGGATCGTTTAAAAAATATCCTGGCATGGAAGGGAATGGTGTCGTACAAACCAACTCACCAGCCTCATCAACAGCAGCTGGTTTTTGCTTATCCGCCCAAACCTGCACATTCATTCCCAAGCCTGCACACTGTATTTCCCCGCGACTAACAGGCAACATGGGATTCCCCAAAACAAAACAAGAAATAATATCGGTGCCACCGCTAATGGATGCTAGTTGAATAGGCTCACGACAAACATGATTATAAAAATAATCAAAATCTTCAGGTAAAAGTGGCGAGCCTGTTGAAAGAACAGTTTTAAGCCTTGAGAGCTCATATTTTTCTTTGATCTGAAGAGCTGCCACTGCACAAGATCGAATGAATTTTGCCGATGTTCCAAACACTGTAATTTGTTCTTTTTCCACCCAACGCCAAAGAACTTCTGCGTCTGGGCTCATAGGAGAACCATCAAATGTCAGCACTCTTGCACCAACAGCAAGACTACTCACCATCCAGTTCCACATCATCCAACCACACGTGGTGTAATAAAAAAGAGTCTCACGAGGTCGTAAATCAACATGGAGCTTAAGCTCCTTTAAGTGCTGCAAAAGAGTTCCCCCAACCGTATGCACCATGCATTTAGGAACCCCAGTTGTTCCGGAGGAATACATAATATAAAGCGGGTGATCAAAAGTCGTTTGCACAAATTCTGGACGCTCAGTGACCTGCGCTTGAGGAATATCCCCAAAACCTTTGGATCCTAGCTGCCCATCACGCCCCATATAAGCAATGGTGTAATGGGATTTGAGAGAGGAAAGTGCTTGAACAATGGCCGTGTTTTTTTCTTTTAAGTCAAAAAACTTCCCACCATAGACGTAAGCATCGGCTAAAAAAATCATCTTAGGCGAAACTTGAGCAAATCGATCAATCACACCCTGCACGCCAAAATCAGGCGAACAAGATGTCCACACAGCACCAAGAGAAGTGGTTGCTAGCATGGCAATAATAGTTTCAGGAATGTTGGGAAGTACGGCCGCAACGTGATCGCCCTTAGAAATGCCTAGAGATTTCAGATAACGTTGAACGCTTGTGACCTGCTGAACAAGTTCTGATCCAGAGAAAGCTCGACGGCGGCCCAATTCATCCATACCCACAATGGCTTCTGGCAATTGAGCAGATTCCTGGAGTAGGTTTTCTGCAAAATTAAGAGTGATTTGTGGAAAAAATTTTGAAGACAACATCTGCTGATCAGGTGAAACAAAGGCAGGACTCTCTGATCCCTCATAACGTAGTCCTGAATGCTTCAGCCACAACGTCCAAAATTCTTCAAAATGAGTCACGCTCCAGTGGTGAAACGTTTCATAATTTGAAAATTTTTTGGCGCTGTTTTGCTCTACCAAACTCATAAACTGCCTCATTTGAGTAGCAGCAACAGCACGATCTTGTGGTGTCCAGTAAATCATAGCCAATTTATGATATCGCGCATTGCAAGGCTTTCTCAAGCAAAGGAGGCTAAGCGTTGACGATTTCGTCCACCTGGGAGAATCTATACAGACTTATGAACTCCACAGAACGACGTGTGAAATATCCAGCAATTGAACCCTTTCAAAGCGGCTATCTACAAGCTGATGTTGAGCACAGCGTTTACTATGAACAGTCTGGAAATCCGAATGGTAAGCCTGTTCTTTTTTTGCATGGCGGACCCGGAGCAGGAACGGAACCAGGGCATAGGCAGTACTTTGATCCTAAAACTTACCGCATCATCTTGATGGATCAGCGAGGGGCCGGAAAAAGCCGACCACACGCAAGCCTGAGCAACAATACAACTTGGGACCTTGTTAACGACATTGAACTTCTCAGGTCGCGCTTGCAAATTGATCGCTGGGTTGTCTTTGGTGGCTCCTGGGGAAGCACGCTTTCCCTAGCTTACGCACAGACTCACCCAGAACGAGTCAAAGCTCTTATTTTACGTGGAATATTTTTGTGCCGCAAAAAGGAAATCGAATGGTTTTACCAATCAGGTGCAGATAAAATTTTTCCAGACTACTGGGAGCAATATTTAGCACCCATTCCTGCAAACGAAAGACATGACTTGGTGTCGGCGTACTACAAACGACTCACATCAGAACAAGAAAATGTGCGTTTAGAGGCATGTAAAGCATGGTCAGGATGGGAAGGCAGCACGCTGCGACTACTACCAGACCCTGCAACACTAGCGACGTTTACAGGCGATCACTTTTCACAATCCCTTGCTCGCATTGAGTGTCACTATTTTATGAACAATGCCTTTTTTAAAACCGGCAATTGGTTACTTGAAAATGCTCATAAAATTAGCAACATTCCTGGCGTAATTGTCCATGGAAGATACGATGTCGTTTGCCCTGTTCAAAATGCATGGGACTTACATAAAGCTTGGCCCAAAGCTGAACTTCAAATTATTCCAGACGCGGGTCACTCAGCAAGTGAAGCAGGCATTATTGATGCCTTAGTTCGCGCAACCGACAAATTTCGAGAGCTATAAAGGATTTTCTCATGACAGCTGTCACTCCCCAAAGAAGCGCAATCAATCCAACCTTGGCTCGTTTTCTAGAAAAACACAAATTACAAACCACTGGCGCTCGCCCAGATGCTGATCAGTGGGATGGGTTCATTAAAGACCTTTCTGAGTATCTGTCCGACTCACAATCCACGAGGAATTTATTGGAAGAATCCATTTCATCATTAAGTGCTGAAATGGGGCGATTAAATTTTGAAAAAAATATTGAAGTGGTAAGAGAAATAGAAAAACAACAAATTCAATTTCAAGCCATTTTGAACGCCATTCCTGGATTTGTCTCTTGGTTTTCATCAGACCTCAAATACATAGGTGTGAACAAGCAACTTGCTGGAATCTACGGCCTGCAAGTTGAGGATTTCCCAGGGCAACTCGTTGGTTTCATGGATCGAAGAACAGGTGATAGCTTCAGAGATTTTGTAAAATCAGTTTTCGAGAGTCCGGAAACCAGCTTCTCAAAAGAGATGGAACTTAACTTCAACACGGATAAAAAGTATTTTTACCTTGTTGCTCAAAAATATAGAGACAACACGGAAGCCGTAGTTGTGGGGTTAGACGTTACAGAACACAAAACAGCGGAGAGAGTCATTGAAGAACAGAAAGCTAAAATTATTTCATCTTCAAAACTTTCTTTGCTCGGCGAAATGGCTGGTGGCATCGCTCATGAAATCAACAACCCTCTCACACTAATCTTGGGCACTGCTGAGCTTGTAGAACAAAACTTAAGAAGCGGCCAAATGGATCGCAACAGTCTTGAGTCGAATATCAAAAAAATTATCAGCACTGTTCTAAGAATTTCTAAAATCATCACAGGACTTCGAGCCATTGCGCGTGACGCTGACTCTGATCCATTTGAAATCTGCAATGCTTCACAGATTATTGAAGAGTCATTGGAATTCTGTCAGCAGAAATTCAAATTTCACCGTATCCAAGTACACATCAAAAACCCCTACAAGGACGTCAAGCTTCTTGCCAGACCAGCTCAAATTTCTCAGGTCATTTTAAATCTTTTAAACAATGCCTATGATGCCATTAGAGAGTCATCGAATCCTTGGATTGAAGTGGAAACATTTAAAACGGATTCGGAATTTCAATTTATGGTCACCGACAGCGGCTCAGGAATTTCTACCGATTTGCAAGAACGGATTATGCAACCTTTCTTTACAACAAAGCCAGTAGGATACGGTACCGGCTTGGGCCTTAGTGTCTCTCAAGGAATCGTCAAAACTCACGGCGGTAAACTCGAATACGACCAAACCTGCGCCAACACTCGCTTCATTGTCACTCTGCCGTTGTCTGCAAAAAGCTAGTAACGGCACGGCCTACCTTTTGGTGTCGCAACTGCGTTAAAGAGAGCTAGGCACCTTTACTACTTGGAGCCGAAAATCTGCACGCTGTTTTTTACGCTAGTAGAGTCCAGAAAAATTCTGAATGGAACAATCACACCATTTGAATTGTTGTGTGCTTTATCAGTGAGCAGATTGCCATCATTAAAAATCCATTCACTTTGTGGTCGCCAAGGAGAATAAACCTGATTGTATGCAATACTAATAGCAAACGTCTGACCTGTTTTGCTGTGCATTTTAGAATTTGCAACCCAAGACGAGTTACTAAAACTTAACGTTCCATTCTCGGCATGATTAACTTTAAATACGGGTATTTTTTCACTGTGGGACAAATAAACAAAACTATCTTTAGAAATCAAAAATTGTTTTTCAGATATGGAATCACCAATGTTTAGACGATGAACATAAGAATAAGGTATAGAATTCCATTCCAGACGTGCAAGCACCTGACCTTTTGGCATCCGACCCATCAGCTCATAAAAAACATGTCCCTCAGTTGTCTTCTTAGGATTCATGATACCTACATATGACCGTACTTGCAGTTCATGGCTTGAGAGCAGCTCACATTCATGATCAATCGTATTAAGTCTTTGTGAGGGGATTTCTTTTTCACTAAGCCACAAAGATAGATCCTCTCTCATCACCGTTCCTGGCACATGAACATTTCCTAGTATGTGTCCAATTTCATGTAAAACAACAGCTTCTAATTTAGACTCATCAGACCATAACTCATGTTTAGGAACATACATAAAACCTACACTACGACCTGCGTTTTCATCGTATTGCGTTCTTTGGACAAAACCTAAAGGATGACTCAGAAACTGCGCAGACTTTCGAATCAGTTCATTATCAACGCCAGCAAAAATCTGAAACTCAGTATTTGATTGACATGATTCTTGAAACTCAATGCTAAGTGTTAGTGGAATCTGCCGGTTCAATACAGCAATTCGCTGATCAAGATATTCACGCCACTTAGAAAAGGAATTTTGAATGATCTTCTGAATTTGAAATTGGCTCAAAGGAAAATTATCGGCAACATGAACGCAGGCTTGAATAGGCTGAGCACCCAAAAACCATGCTGAGCCGTTTTTGGATGTTGTGACTTTGTCGACTCCGCCAAGATGAATTCCACCTTCAGACGCCACTACCGAAGTAGCGCTGAACACTAAAAAGCCTGTAATCAAATATTTTGCTATGGCCATACATTCAGTTCTATTTTTAGATAACCCCTCAGTCAACTAAGCTTACCTTTTGGATCTTTCTTATAAACTTTGTTTCTCTTTACTGACAATTTGGTAAACTGCAAAACTAGTGGAACCAAAATTACATACCTATACGGACTATAAGGCCTTTGTGCGCGATTACATTGCAAACAAAACACCAGCCCGTGGAGAATACAGCAAAATAGCAAAATTTCTTGGTGTCCATTCAACACTCGTCAGTCAAGTTTTCAATGGTGACAAGGAGCTATCCATTGAGCAATCTTTTCGATTAACTGAGTATTTTGGCTTCAATGAAAAAGAAAAAGATATTTTCATGCTCATGGTCCAATACAACAGAGCGGGAACTCAAGCACTCAAGATCTATTTTAAACAAAGGCTAGATGATCTACGCTTAGAGCAAAAAGAAATTCGAAGTCGAGTCAGCTCAAAAACAACTTCATTGGATGAAAAAACAAAAGCCATTTTTTATTCTGAGGTTTATTATTCCATCATTAGCCTGCTCAGCTCAATTCCCAAATACCAGTCTAGAGAAGCCATTGCTGAATTCCTAAACCTACCACGTCAACGCGTAAATGAGATTTGTAATTTCCTTGTTCAACATGGTTTATGCACACAAAAAGGTTCTAAATTCGAAATGGGTGTGAAAAGCACATTTGTAGATAAGCGCTCCCCATTTTTTCTAAGGCATCACACCAATTGGAGACTTTTATCCTTGGAGAAGGCACAGCATCTCAGCACTGACGACATGCTAATTACAGCTCCTATGACATTGTCCAAAGAAGATTTTCTTGCCATCAAAGAAGAATTGCTGGAATTCATTTCAAATCTAGTGAAGCGAGTGAAGCAAACAGATCCAGAAATGATGGCCAGTTTAAATTTAGACTTTATGGAAATTCGTTCTGTAAAATAATTAATTTGAAGACCCGAAGATCAAAACAACCTTTCCGTCAATGCCAGCAGTGCCGTTAACATCACCAGTGCCACCAGCACTACCATTTCCCGAGGTGCCTCTGTCAGCATCTGCGCTTAAGCCTGGTGTTGTGCCACTTCCGCCAACCAGCCTATCAGTTGTGTAATAACTCCATGACGAACCACCTCCACCTGCTGGTATAGGGGCTCCTGATGTGTTGGCATTGCTTCCTCCACCTCCACCATAGTAGCCAGCTCCTCCGCCGCCTGCTCCAGAAAACTCTGGCGTGGCTCCCGTGGATGTCGACCCTCCACCATTCCCTCCTGCGCCATAACCACTACCGCCTGTGCCACCAGCTCTTGTCACACTTGCAGGCTCAGCACCAGCTCCACCGGTACCAGCTCCAGGGCCCGTTCCATTGGATCCATTATTCCCCGTATAATAAGCACAATAGCGCCCTCCAAAACCTGCCCGCCAATTTTGCGCACCCTCTCCGCTACTCATGCGCTTTGTTGCCCCATTAGCACATGGGTAACACGATCCATTCTCAGCAGCAGCTGCCCCACCAGCGCCTCCGTTGGCTCCGTCCGATCCTGTCGTGTAGTGTGTTCCTCCGCCACCACCTCCTGCGCCAGCTATTGCTATCACCGCTGAAGAGATATCTCGAACCACTGCTGACGATCCACCTCCACCTCCTGCACTTGCATAACGATGTGTTGATGTAGCGCCGCCCATGCCGCCCCCACCTCCAGCACCAACATAAATGGTCACATCTTCTCCTGAACCATCCGTTGTGAAATAAGTTTCAGCATATGCTCCACCTCCACCACTACCTCCTGTGTGCGACGTAGAATAAGCCGAGCCTCCTCCGCCACCGCCTCCAGCACCCCACACTTTTACCTTCACCACACATCCAGCAGGAAGCCCTGTTAAATTCACCGTTCCCGCTGTGCTAAATGTACATTTTCTACCCGAGCACGCTCCATTGGCTGGAACACTACATGCTCCTGAGGCCTCACTTAATGCTGTGAAACCATTCCCCTGAACTGCTGTTGACGTGTTTCCATAAATATCTACCGAGCGCACTGACGCGTAATATGTCGTACCTGGTGTCATCACTATTCCTGTCACATGCGCTTGCGTGACATTGCCAACCCACGTCCATGTTTTTACATCTGTTGCTCCGGCTGTTGTGCCAACCGCTGCTTGATATCCAGCAATGTGATTGGGATTATCCACTGCAGCTGTCCACGTTAACATGGGCGTGGATCCTCGATTTGTACTTGTCCCTGTGCCATCATCTCCTGACATTCCATTGCTGCCATCGCTAAAATTTGTTGGCGCAGCCGGTGCCGTGTCATCATAATTTCCATACCAAATGTAAATTCGTCCATCGCCACCACTTCGCCCTTCATTACCAGGAGAACGAAACCAGGTCATCGCACCTTCTCCTCCATACGCAAACGTGTGATCATATTCTGGCTCAGTGAATCCTCCTGGAGTCAACCCACTACCTGTATATAATGTAATGCCAGCAACTCCATAACCTGATCCACCACCACCACCACCTGTGTCGTAAAGACTACCTCCGCCACCCGAGCCACCGCCTCCGCCATAATATCCACCTCCACCACCTCCATTTGTACCCTGACCAGAAATTACAGACGATGCACCACCGGATCCATAACCAATACCGCCTGCGCCATAGGCAGCTTGCCCCGTGCCACCACCTCGACCTCCATTATTTCCTGAGCCCGCAGCTCCGGGCCTTGTTGTTGCCGATCCCGCTGCTCCTACCGCTAAAGATGTTCCTCCGCCACCACCATTAACTGTGTCATCTTCTGGCGTACTAGTTTGCCCCGCCTGTCCCGAACTTCCTCCACCAGCGCCACCATGTTTTGTGTTGTTATATCCTGTTGTATAAGCACCACTGCCACCACCGCCTCCGCCTGCAACCACCAATGCTGTGCTAGAGCGCTTTAATCCAGAACCTCCGCCACCAGTGCCACCATAACTTGAAGTACCAATGCGCAATGGCATTCCCTCTCCGCCGCCGCCCACAAGAATAGTCAGTGTCTCTCCTGGTACCGTTGTTAAATATCCCTTAGCAAAGCCACCACCCCCACCATTACCCACAACATAAGTAATCATATGAATGTCGCCCGTACCATGATTGCTATGAATTCCTCCACCACCTCCACCTGCGCCCCACACCTTCACACCTATCTTGCAAACGCCATCTGGTACCACATAACTTCCACTTGCTGTCGGTGTTGAAAATGTCTGCGATCCTGTATCACCGGGTACGGATCTATAAAATGAAGTCAGCATGCTTTCCCAGTAGTAACCCGACACTGCTGAAACTTTATAAAAATAACTTTCCCCATTCACAGCAGTGGTGTCGTCATAAGTTAAGCTTGATGTAGAACCAATTTTTATAAACTCATCTGGAGTGAATTCATCACCTACAACATTTTCAGCTCTGTATATGTTATAGGTGCTTGCATTTGGAACACTACTCCAAGAGAGTTTTGCTTTTTGGTATCCATTACAAACTTGAAAATTTGTTGGCGTTCGTGGCTTGGATCGCCAAAAGTTAAAGGGAATTAGTTGAGCGTATGCGGAAAATACACAAAGCAATACCAAGATCACCAAACAGATTCGCTTCACCAAGTAAGTTTATCGACTCAGTAAGGGCATAAATACGATTTTATAATCTAGATAAGGCGACACTTGTTTACCAATTAGTCTACAACTTTGATAACCACATGTATTGATAATCAATCACAACAAACAAAAACAAAGCGGCCCCCTCTAGCCTTCATTGTGTAAAGAGGTAAACTAGGCTCATGAAACAAAAAAACATTCAAGGGAACCGCGCCTTCACACTAATTGAGATACTCATTGCCATGGGACTCATCTCTGTTGTGATTTGGGGTGTGGTGCAGTTCATGCAGTCAACGCAGCGATCACAAAAGATGATGCAAAGCTCTTTAGAATTTGATTTGCTCAGAACCAATATACACACCACGCTTCACTCAGTGGCTTGTGACAACGCCTTTCAAGCAAGTGGCTCTACTCCTCTGACTTTATCTGGCACATACCCACAGCAAATCCCACTACTAAAAATGGGAGGCTCTACAATTATTGATATGAGCAAACCAGAAATCACTGCAGGTCTTAAAGTTTCAGAATTTGTTATTGAATCGGCAACCTCTGAAGGAAACGTTACCGTTGGAGCAAAAACATTAGAACGATTTTTAGTTAGTATTCGCATTAAAGCAGAAAGAGATGCACAAGTTTCTGGAAGCGTCAGAATTTTTGAGCAAACATTTCTCACGAAAGTTGGTGTCGATGCCAGTGCAGGAAATGCCATCGTGAAATGTTTTCAACCCGATTTTTCTGCGCCACCCTGGCTAAGCGAAACCATCAGCTGTAGTCCAGGAACTTTCGTGGTCGGCATAGGACCTAACGGTCCCGTGTGCGGTATGACCGGCAATCGTTTTTTAATGGTGGATGAGCCCTTACCAGCAGGCGCTAAAGCCATTTCATGCAATTTCACTAAAGGAAATAAAATCAAAACCAAGCCCTGTGAATCTGACAAATTTAGCTGCAGCTTCACAAGCAAATGGAATTTATTAAAAAGCGGCAGTGCATTTAAAACATGTGATGCAGGCGTCGAGATTGATGCCCCACCTGCAGGCTCAATTTCTTTTGATGAAACCGATACCATTCCGACTGCCTATAATTTAGCTGACTACGACATGAAGTGCTTGGTCACAGGATCAACTTCAAAGAACTGCAAAAAAGTAGACACCACTCCAATCACCACACTACCGGCAGCAGGAGTCGCAAAAGTTGATGAATGCTACTACTACAACGGCGCATGGAACTACGTCAGCAAAGCCCCTACAACCTCAGCACCAACATTCAAAGTTTGCGCCTCCGGCATTTTGCTAGAACCCGTTGATTAACGGCGCAAAAGGTACGGCCTACCTTTTGGTGTCGCAACTGCGTTATTTTTCAAAATCTATGCCGAATACCTAGGCGTTTTTTAATTTTTTAGTTGTACGCATGGCCAAGCGTATCCACAAAATGCCACCGACAAGCAAGGCATAAGGAAGAATATCTAATCCCTTATGCAAGCTTCCGTAGTGATCGGAAATTTTTCCAACAATGAGTGGAGACCACAAGTCCCCAAATGCGTGAATGAGAAAAATGGACATTGCCATGGCACTTGCTCTTAAATTTGGTGGGACGGACTCAATAATCACCGTATTCACAGGGCCCGTTGAAAAGAACAACAACAACATTGCCAAAGCCATACAGCCCATAATGAGCTGAGTGTTTTCAAAATAGGTGAACATGAATGTCAGCGGAGTTGCCGCCAATATTGAAATTCCCAAAACCCAAGCGTAACCTGATTTGTTTTTTTTCTGCCACGACGTTGCCAAATATCCACCAATAAATGTCCCTACCAAGCCCGCTACAACCATGACTCCACCAAAGAAGTTCCCGGCTGTTTGCTGCGAAAGTCCATGCACTCGCTGCAAGAAAGCCTGCCCCCAATGCTGATAAGCGCCCAAGGCAAATGTATAAGCAACATAACCCCACACCACTAAATTGAAATCGCGAACTTTAAATAGCTTAAAGACATCCGTGATTTTAGGCTTAGTTGTGAACTCTGCAGAATCTTGTTTACCCTCGGATTCCCCTCGGCGCGGCTCACGAAATGGCACCAAAATAAATGCCAGCAACAACCCGGGCATCCCCGCCCATAAAAATGCCCAATGCCAACCCCAGTTTGCCCCTACCCATGAGCCAAACAGCGTCCCAATGGCGGCGCCAATGGGAATGGCTACATAAAATATAGTGAGCGCATTATTTCTTCGCTCTGGTGGAAATGTATCTGAAATTAATCCTGGACTAATGGTTGCATAACTAGCCTCGCCCACGCCCACAATCACTCGACAAATAATGATGTGCCAAAAGTCAGTTGCAAACCCCGTTAAGAATGTTCCAAGACTCCATATAAAAATACCCGCCATGATGAGCCACTTGCGACTCATGATGTCCCCTAAATAACCAAAAATTGGGCAGGTTAAAAAATATCCCAGCATAAATGCCGTGGATAGAGCGCCTGCCTGCCCATCACTTAACGTAAACTCATGTTTGATGGATTCAAGAACAGACGAGAGAATAAAACGGTCAAAATAATTGAAAAAATTTAAGCCCGTTAAAATAAAAAGCAATGTACGTGGATTTAATTGACGGTTCACTGAAAGTCCCTTTCCTATGACACGAGTCCATTTCAGTGTAACGAATATTTAGCACAGGCATAAGGGCAAGGCGCCAAGAGTAGAGTCAATTTTTAGGCGTTAGACTTATACTCTAAGCGGTATGCCCTATTTGCGACGACAATTTTTAAGCCTGTTTGAGACTTCAAACGCTCTACAAGCTTATAAAAACGCGCATCATATTCTGGCAAATACGCTGTTTCCCAAAGATGTTCAATGATCTCTTCTTTTCTCAACGGACCATTAGCCGATTTCAACACAGCAAACAACTTTTCAAGAAGCGACCCTTGCTTGACCTGACAACGCTGAACATGTCTATCCAAATCCTTGGGCTTGGTCATTTCCGCTACATATTTCATAAAAATTGTCTTTGCATCTGACTCACGTAAAGTTTCAAAATGATCTTTATATGTTTGAGGAAATAGATCCATCAATGATTTCCAATGAATCATTGCCTCCTTGCGTTCACCACCTTCAAGTGCCTTAGCGATTTTCCATTTCAGCAAATATTCATCTGAACTTGACAAGAGCTCAGGCTGAACACCCAAACGCTGACCCGATTTTAAAACATTCAACAAGCGCCAATCAAACTCCGCACGAATATGTTCCAGATTGGATTGAACCAAACGGACATCATTGAGCAACTCTTCAGCCATATCAACCATGCCAGCTCGAAAATAAATATCTGCAGCAACTGTTTTTAAATTAATGAAATCGCCCTCACTAAGATCTTGACGCAATTCCATAGCACGTTTGAGCAAAGCAATAGCCTCTTGAAAACGCGATTGCTTGCTACACTCGCAAGCTTGCGCACGCAAAATCAAAACCTTTTCAGAGGGAGTTTCTGCCAACCCAAGCGCTAAACTCAAGTAGTACTCAGCAAGCTTCAAGCAACCTTGACGAGAATAGTTCGACGACAAATTATAGGAAGATAAAAAACTGCCTCTCCTGTCGTTAAGCTGTCGGTACTTATCGAGTGATTTTAAATTATAAACAGAGGCCATTTCCATCTGACCCATTTGAAAATATGCCGTAGCCATCAAGAAATCGCACTCAGCACTTAAAAAATCAATTCCCTCAGAACTTGGAAAACGTTCAAGAAGTTCTAGAGCAGCATGCCAGTCTGCAATACGAAATTTTGCTCGCACATCGAGCAATAACTTTTCTTTTCGACTGAGCTCAATAGAACGCCTAGCCTTATGAAAAAACGTAGATTGGCCTTTAATATAAGCATCAACGGCTTTTTGGTACTGAGGATATTCTAGTCTGACCATGTTTTTCTATATTCCTTTGCATATTGCGTACCTGTTAAGCGACCATAATGATAACTAATCAAAATCTTACTCTGTATTGGCCTCACATGTGACAACCTAAATTCAACCTGATTTATCATGGTGTTCGTTTTGGAAATGCTGAACTCAACGCCCGGTCCAGAACAAATTAGCTTTAGGTAATGTTTGTTATCACAAAGCAAACGAAGGTTTCCGTGATCCAAATAAATCGTTTTAGCATCTGGACTCATGCTGACCTTGAAATCAATTTTGTCGGCAGGCGCTTGAATAAAAGCAAGTCGCTCAACCGCTGGAGTCATTGGGTGGGAGTGAATGGTGAGCAAAACTCTATTTTTCTTAGCATCAACATCAATATCGGCCATTGCCTGTCCAGATAAAACCAATCGACTACCTTCAGGATCAGTGACATTAGGCTCTAAAATATTATGATTAATATCCGCTGACCCTGAAACGAAGTTTGTTTTATAGTAGCCGTCCAAACGCTCCAACATCTTTTTGCGCAAGGGCAAATCCAAATGACCGTCCTTTTCCCTTACAATTAGCGTTTTTTTAGATTTCAGCAGTTCTGGCTTAATTGCCCAATCATTCAAACCATCAATTTGTTCATTCCCAAGGCCAAGTAAAATCTTAGGAGTGGCTGGCAAAATAATGCCATCAGCTGAACTCAACATATGAGTTGAAATGCCTTCATCAGGCTCACGGAGTAATTGCAAGATTTTCTCAAATCGGAAACGCTCATCAACTTGAGAAATAAAATCACCGCCCAGAGCGTGTCCATTATCACCACCTAGAGCATGACCGTTGTCGCCGCCCAAAGCATGGCCATTGTCACCAGCCATACTATGCTTTTTAGAGTAATGGGCCGCAACGAGTGTCTTAGGATCTGCCGATGACAGCATATCAAGCCCTTCATCATCAGACTTGCCATTCAGCCAATTCAAAATAATTTCTGCAGGAATCACGAATGCATTTCTTTGCAGAGGAATTAATCGCGCAATAAGACCACTGAAATCACCCCAATTTGAGCGCACATAGCCACCACTCATTCCTGGTTGAACGTGCAAGTATTCAATGTGCACAAGTTTCTCATCGCTATTTCGCCCACTGTAAAAAATCTTTTGAATCGATGGTGCGTAGCCACCTGATTGCCAAGAAAAATCTTTTGAGTATCTCTCCTTAACTTCGTTAGCCAAAAAACCAGTGGCCAAAAAAGACTGCGATCTGTCATCAAAAAAATCATGTGTTTTTTTAGTCTCAACCCAAGTCATTGAGTTGCAATATTGGGTCATTTCAGAATTTAGTTCGAATTGAACCAGATCAAGTCTGCGATTTATTTTTTTTATTTTTAGAGCGATAGGATTTGCCAGAGCAGACTGATACGCAAATTGTTTTAAGTAAGTGGCTTGTGGATTGCTCACGCAATGAGCATTTGAAATGAACGCGCACTCTTCAGAAAATGCATCTTTACGAAACTTCACCAAAGTTGCCGTACATGAAACAACTGAAGATTCTTTTTGACTGAAAATTTTCGCCACCAAAGCAATCTGTGGAGATCTCACTGGCACGTTGCGCGAGTCCTCAGCAAAGGCAAATGTCAGACAAAAGAAAACTGACAAAAATGCCGTATGCTTGAACATGCGGTGGGATTTTATAGATTTACATGCGTTGCGTCAATTGCTTAATTTTACCAATATAATCAGATAATTATATAAATTATTAAGTTGGCACAAAACAACCCAAGCGAGCACAACAACAAAGGCCTTAGGTCAGAAACCCCATTTCTGACCCAAGACCCGCATTGCATCTAAGCCATATCATTTACTTAGAGTTTCGAATCTTCACCACACCGTATTTGCAGTATCGCTTTGCCGAGGTATTCCATTGCTCAACGAATTCGCAAGAATAAAGAGGAGCATCTGCAAGCTTAGTCACATATGTATTGCAAACTGATGCCGCATTGTAACAGGCATAGCCACTTTGACTTAAGTAGCTCTTCCCATAGCCAACACCATCATCTTCTTGCAAAAACAATTGCGTATATTTACTTTGAGTGTCGGGCACCTGCTCTTGCTTTGTTGCTTTAGCCTTTACTCTTAATTTCTTAGTTAAGTAACCACCGACTTTTGAGTAATCAGCAACTTGCTTTGCATATTCTTGCGTAAAGGAATCACGATCTGTCACAACAGGGTTAAGTGATTTTGCAACATTGAGCAAACCCATTTCAAAATTCATCATGAGTTTTTCAATTGCAAAAAATCTTACTGGGCTAACAATGGAAAGCAATTGTTTAGCTGAGACTGTATACTGACTTAAAATACCAGCAATTTTTTCCTCAAACTCTTTTTTAGGATTGCTCGAAGATTGCATGTTTTGTACAGCTTGTTCGAGTGAAGCCATGGTAGACGTGATGTTTTGCGCAATGACTTCATCCCGATTTCCTTGCTCAGCATTTGAACTCAAGTAAATATTAATTCCCTTGGAAAAATTAGCGGTATTTGCAGAATTCTGAGAAATAAAAAAGTCTTGACCATGCTTTGCAACGGACAAACTAAACACTTGAATAGCGCTAATTTGTGATGGATTTAAGCCTTCAGGAACTTGGCTGTCTTTGTTTGCTGTAACCAGCGCTACCTGAGAATGAACTCTGTAAAACGATTTTACTTCCTTCGTGTCTTCAACTAATGCTCCATTTAGCTTTGTAACATCAGACTCCTTCATAAAGGCAACGACCTTCAACTCACAGTAGTCCTGATCCATCATGGTTTCAGATTCCACACAGTTTCTTATTCCTAAATAAAGCACTCGTGAAAAAGGAATAGTCAGCGAACGATCACAAGTCATCGAAAGGCTTCCAAAATAATGCTCACCAATGGACTGATTTCTTAACGCCAAATCTCTGCCTTCAATTTTCATCTGCACACTACAAAACTTAGTTTCTGCCCCTGAGACCTTAGATTCCCACGCATTGCTTGTGCGATTTAATTTGGAACGCACCTTTTCCACCATTACCGAAACAGCCTTTGTGGAATTCAAAACATAAGGCTGATCAAAAATAATTTTATGACTGACTTGGGCTGATGCGGTCAACGCAGACAATCCCAACACAACTGAACTAAGCATTTTACAAATATTGACGATAGGGGTTTTCATAACAATCTCCTTAATTTTTAATTTTTTATTCATACACTTTTAATGATTGAGCTAAACGGTTAGCCTCTTGAGCATTGCGACCCAACAAGTATGCTGCTGGAATCTGCTGAACAACATAGGGCAGTTCAAAGACAGTTTTAACAGAATCATTTAGTAAGACTTGAGTGATGCTGTCATCTAAACGGATATTCATTTTAATTTTTGCACTATTCTGAACAACACTATTAAATCGCGTAACCAGCGGCCTTAACAGCTGCTCTTCTTTTTTGAGCTGCGTTTCCCACCTCAAGTATGCCTGTAGTTCAGTTTTCATCTGGTACAACACCTCTACTAAAGTATCTTTGGATTTGAGTGGGTATTTATTTTGAACCAAGTCATACAAATCAAATTGAAAATACTGCAAAGCTTGTTTGACATTGATTGCGTAGGCTTTCTTTAGGTTGTTTAAGCGCTCGGACCGCGTTTGGTCTGCACGCTCAAGTAGTTTTGAAATTTGTCTAAAGGAGTACTCAATCCACTCATCTGAGGAACCCATATTTTCTTCGTAGGCGCGCACCGCCGTTAACAAACTACCCAAATACAAGCGTGGCTGATAAACACCAATTTTTTGCTGACCCAATAAAATTTTATATGCTGCGCTTTTATTTAAAGGCAGTTCCGAATTCTGAAGGCTAACAAGGCAGCTTTGCTGTAAGCCATTGCGATTTTTTAGACTGGTGCAAGATATTCTAGAAGCTATCAATTGAACATTTTTTTGAATCTCTGCCCACTCTGCCTCACTAAATGAAGCTATGCTTTGCAAATCACTCACATATGCTGAGACAACAACATCAATACGATTAGCCAAAGCCTGTTTGATGCCCTGATTAAGTTCATAGCTTTGACGATCTGACGGCTCATTTGCCACAACAAAATTCTCTAAATCAAACAAGACCCTTTCCAAATCACCAATTCGCTTATCTAGTGACCTGATTTTTTCATGGGCAACGTTGTCCCAAAAGCACTCTGGCTTTTCAGACTTTGCACCGCGCTCAAAAGCCTCTTTAACTTGCGTAAACTTTTGACTTGTCATCACAGCGCTAAGCTCTGATTTCAAATAATCACAAGAAGCCAATGTGAGCGTTGTGTTTTGAGCAGCTTTTTGTATAAAAAATTGTCCAGCCCTATATGAACTCCAGTATTGATTGATTTCTTTTTCACGCTCAACCTCAGCCAATTTCGTCCAATACTCTAAGCGCTCTCTTTGTGCGCGCTCTTCTTGAATGCTTTGTGAGAATTGCAACTTAGCAAGTTCAATTTGCAAATGAGTTTGATTGTTTTTCTCAACAACCTCCAAGTAGCGTTTGAGTAAATCACGCTCATCTAAAACAAGCCTGTGCTCAGATTGGTGAGCCTGTGCGCCTGAAAGAGTGTTGCTTAGTAGGACCGTTAAAATTGCCGAAAAAATATGAAATCGATTATTCATTTAGAAGCTCCTTTTCGGAGTGAATAAATACAGGCAAAGCGAGGTTATGCGCAGCGGCAAACCCTGACATTCTGACAAAACTGATATTTTGCTTGCTAGGCAGGGCTAAATGTAGGAACCCATTAGCAGTTTTCGTGTTCTTCAATACCAAAATGGACTGTTAGCTCAGTTGGTAGAGCAGCTGACTCTTAATCAGCGGGTCGCGTGTTCGAGCCACGCACGGTCCACCATTACGCGTGTGAACTTTTTTTTCACACCAAACTAACGCCGTCAAAATCTAAAATAAACTTACTGCCAAAGGCCTGAGATGGCGTGGAAAAACCAGGAGTAACTTTAGCACTCAAAACAATTTCTACAATTTTTAGCGCTGTGACTGCTGTTAGCGTATAAGCCTCGGGCACCTTTATTTTCATTTCTACAACATCGCCCGTGGCATTGCGGACCTCTCCCCACAAAATGCAGTGGGTGTTAACTCTATTTTCATCTGACGGCCCTTCAACAAAACGCTCAACCAATGCTTTTAAAAATTTTTGAATCATAGGGTGGCCTGCAATATATTTTAAATACTGCGAAGCTTTCATCAAACGTATAGCGGACAAAGACGAAGCTAAATAAACCTCAACATTAGGAATACCCGTGGAATGAAATGCTGTTGAAACATCACCCCATGCTATGGTCACAGCAGGCTGAGGCTCTTGATGAAACGCTATATTTCGAACCTTATAGGCTGCAGGCACAGCAGTAATCACTCCATCCTTTCGAATAGCTCCATCTTGTGAAAGCCCCTCCACCATAGTTTTAGCAGTTCCTGGGCTTATCTTTCCTGATGGCTTAAAAGCCAAAGACAAATGAGTCGCGTCTGGTAGTTTTTCTTTTAGCATTGCCGCTAAACAATCTGATGGGACAACATCAAATCCAACCCCTGGAATGGCAACAATTCCTGCCTGACTTATCAGCTCATGTTTGCGCTGTACTCGTTCAAAGATCTGCAATTCACCTGTGATATCCAAGTAATGTGCCTTAGCCTTCAAGCACGATTTAAGCATTGGTCCAGTTGTAGAAGAAAAAGGGCCCGCACAATGCAGCACTAAATCCACTCCACTAAGATGAGGAGAAATAGTTTCTTCAGAATCACAAGAAAAAATTCTTGCTTCAAAACCAAGTTCTGCAGCAAGCTTTAAACAAGCCTGGGAATTTCTACCCGCAAGTATTGGCGTTAGCCCCCTGCGCTTTGCTTCTCTTGCAATTAAAGTGCCCGTATAACCATATGCTCCGTAGATCATCCATGTTGCCATTTGAAAAACATAGATGCATCTAACAATATCTGCAATCAAGAAACTAAGGCAGGTCCATCACAGGTTGTGACAATTTAGAATTCATCTTTTTTCTCATGTGTTCTGATTGCGACCATAACGAAAACCTGCGGGCATGAGTCCATGTAGCATTGATACGCTTCTCAGGGCTTGTTCTCATCAGCAAATACTGCGTGGAATCTACATAATTCAAGTAAGTTAACAGCACAGACTGAATCGCATCGGCCTGAGTTTTTGAATCAACACTCAACAGTTGTTGTTTAATGTCAGGGGATAACTTTGCGGCAGGAGTCTTTTCTAAGTATTCAATTAAAGCGGCAAAAAACTTAGCCTGATCATGCGTTTGGGGCACAAACAACCCCAACTCAACAGCCGCTAACAAACTGCTCAGGTCAGTGCAGTTAAACGCAAATAACTTTGTAACCGAACGAGCGACTTTACCAGTGAATCTACTAGCATATTCGCCAATTTTGTCTTCAGCCAAATTTGCCACAATACCAAAACCTCGTTCACCATAGGCCAACCCCAACGCAAAGGGACCTGGCAAGAATCCGTAACCAACACTACGAATGAGTTTAAACAAATTAAATAATTTTTGCTCTCTCCACTGAGCGGATGGATTCTGCAAATTCAATCCTTCAAAATAAAAAGCTTCTTCTTGATTGTCCTTAGTGACGAAATTCTGATTGTGCGTTGTAAACGCAGAAAGCCCCAAGAGCCGCCCACCTTCCTGGCGCGAATATTTTTCTCTGGCTTCGTCAATACGTGATTTAGGAACCAAACGATAAATGGCATCGTTTTTTATAGGTGTTTCCAAATCAACGGCTATCATTCCTGTGTTGTAATCAAAAGGGATGACAATAAGCCCTTCCTTGTGTGCTTCTTCTTTAATTTTTTTAATGGCCATAAATGAGCGTTTTAAGTTGATGGTTTCATTTTTATCAAATTGCTGACTTTGTTTTTCCATATTTGAAAAAAGGGCGTTAGCCGCTGTATTCAATGAACCGTGACTCATTTCAATAGCCAAATCCAGCTGCTTTAAAGCTTCTACGTTCACCCATTCACGCAATTCAGCATTAGCCTTAACTCGGATGGCCACATGCAAAAGCCGACTCAACAACTGCAATTGTGTTTTTCTCTGGTGCCTAATTTCCAAAGCGCCCAATCTTGCTGGTTTAGCGACAATGGAAACAGGAGTTAACGTCAGCAGCTCAATAAATAGGCGACTAAGCTGAGATAAAATCTGAGCTTGCTTTGGTTTTTGAACGTTCAAAAGTAGATGTGGTAGAGCTGCAAACTTTTCTGGGTACAAGACACGCCGTTCAGCCTCAGTACCTCTTTGTTTAGGCATCAATAAGGAAATCTCGCGACGAAAATCGCCAATGCGGAAACTATAAACCTGGTGAATACCCTTGGAGTTAGTAAAAAAAACAAATAAAGGCTCAATAGCTTCTTCATTGAGCTGCTGAAAGCCAAGTACGGATGGATTGACGAGCGAAGCAGGAATTTGCAAACCCTTTCGATCCATACCGATGAAAATCATTTTAGATGTAGGGTCGTCATGGCTTAGCGACTCAATCCCTACACGAATGCGAGAATAGTCTTTTTCATAAACTGGAATTTCTGCATGACTAACAAAAACAATGCAAAATAATAGAATGCCAATAAAAGTTCGTCCTAAACTCATAGCACTTATTTAACGCAAGATTGAGGCCAATCACCTGAAACTCAAATCAAGAACTTAAGTGTGTATAAAGTATGAAACAGACGACACTTGCCGCTTCTGTATAAGAATTAGACAAACTGCTATACTAAAATCTCAATGAGCCTTATTGAAATTTTTTCTTCAATCAAAAAAGGCATTCGCGTCTCGGACACACAATTCAACAAAATTTACCCACAGCACATCAGAAAATTAGGAGAACGGCATTGGACAGAGGTTCAAGTAGCGTTGGATGCCTGCACTTTTCTTACACAGGAAAACGCTCAAAAATTGCCAATAAAAATTTTAGATGTTGGCTCAGGTGTCGGCAAATTTTGCACTATAGGAGCGCTCCACACATCAGCATCATTCACAGGAATTGAGCGCAGACGCGAACTTTATGATGTCGCAAAGTCCATAGCTAAAGAGCATAAAATTGAGAGAACCCGCTATATTCTTGGTGACATGAGTACATTGGATTGGAACTTGTTCACTGGCGCTTATTTATTCAACCCGTTTTGTGAAAACATGGATAGTTCTGCAAAAATTGACGACAGTGTTGAATGTGGGCCACAAGTCCTTGAACGCTATGTTGCATGCGTAGAACATAAATTAAAGCTAGTGCCGCCTGGTTTTCGTCTTGCCACATACTACGGATTTGGCGGAAACATTCCAAACTCATTTGAGCAAATTTTTCCACCAACGCAAACAAATCAACAGCTACAGTTTTTTGTTCAACAACCGTAGTCACCCACACTGCCTACAATTAAGTCAGCTTGTGAGCCATACATGATTGTTTGAATTTACATGTAAAAATTACATTAACCAGCAAGCCGCTGACAACTTTGTCAGACGAACTAGGCAAATGCTGCAGCTAAAAACAAAAAACGATCAAACTATTTTTTTACACGAAACGTTTGAGTATTGGGCTTTGATCCATACCAGCCCGCAACCACCCAGTGATAGATGCCATCTTGTGATTGCAATCCTTCCAAGTGAGCAGCAGAGACATAATAGACCCCGCCAGTTCCAGAAATTTCACCGGCCTTAGCAGAAAGTGACCAGCCTTTGATATTTTCGCTACTCTGCAAATCTACAGGGTTGCCAGCAATGTAAAGTTTATAAGGTGTTTCACAATTTGTACCATCTGTGGTCCAAGCAAACTCGTAGGTTTTTCCACCACTCAAATCAATTTCTTCGCATACTGTTGGACTAACCAAACGGATTCGGCAACCACCAGTGTCTTCACCTTGAGCAATGACTTCATTGCAATTTGCGCTTTGAGCTTGGGCGGCATCTTTAGGAACATCAAGAGCTGAAGGAGAACCGCCTGAACCCGATTTCCAGCTGCACGAAGATTGAAAAATAAGAACCAAGAATAGAGCACCAATGTTTGCTATTTTTGTCATCATATACCTCTAGGATCTCCTCCTACAGGATTCACAATTACATAGCAAGCTTTTGGCACTCTTGTTGTTTTTGGCGAATGGCATCTGGAAGCCAACGAGGAATGCCCAAACTGGATTTAGCGTAAATTCTTGAAAACTCTTGGTTAAACGCCCTTGCAATGACAGGATTGTTCAACACCAAAAATGTTTCATCATTATTAACATTTGCCGCCAATGACCAGTTGTGTGAACCAAATAAAACTTTCTGATCATCAATCACAGCAAATTTGTGATGCAAGCGGTCCCCTTCGGCCAAACGAGGAACTCCCGCGTGAGGATTCACCTTCTTCCACGGATGATTTGGCGTTTCGAATTTGCATTTGATATTTAGCATAGCCAACCCAAACATATCCAAAAGCTCACTGTAACTTTGATAGGCAAAGTCAGGCTCAATGAGTGTTCGTACTGCAACGCCTGCATTAAATCGGGATTCCAAAACATTAGCTAACGTTTGCTCTGAAAAAACAAAAAGCGCCATATTGATGGACTGTTTTGCCGAAGCTAGCCATGTCCCAATCAATCCGTTGGTACTTGACGGCCAACCACGCGCTGGTGATGTGGGAGAGAACTGCAAAGCAACTTGGTTGCCTCCAACTGAAAATCCCATAGGACCACGATATGGCTTTTTTAATCCGAACATTCTTGCCCACAAAATCTCAAATTCCATCTGGAACGCTTTGGCTAGCTTTGCATCTTCAATTTTTAACAGTGCATTTGAATTTCCACGGCTTAGAGGAGAAATAAAATCGCCATGCATATCGCTAGTGGTAAAATTTGCAGAAGTCACAATCAAACTTTGGCCATCAACAACAATAAATTTATGGTGCATCAAGCCTGCGCCCTTGCTGCCATCAGAACTGTCATCAATAAATGGTACTGTGGCATTTTTTAGAATCATGACTGAATCACCTAAAGAAATTTCTTGAGGACTCATTTTTCCATCACGATTGGTATCGACAAGGCGTACAAATTCATCATAGCGACGTCTGTCATGTTCATTTAATTTTGAGACTTGCTCTGGCGTAAGTTGACTCAGCGGAAAACTGTATTTGTTTTCAAGAACAATCCGCACCTTCACACCTTGTTGATGTTTTTGAACCAGTGCTTTGGCAACGTAAGGAAGTTGCAATTCTTGAACAGCTAAAACAATGCTCTGCTTTGCGCCAGCAATAGCGTTCAAAACAACTTGTTCCAGATTATCACCGTGACGACGAATTTTTCTGTAGGGCTCTGTATATTGAACCTGAGGATCTTGATTGAAATATGCGGTGATAGGTCCAGAGCTTGTTGCGGCAACGACTGCCTCCACAACAAGAAAACAGCCCAATACAGCAAACGAAGACGCCCTGATTTTCCCCATAAACCCAATGCTCCCCGAAATCAGTAGACTGTGTTATGTGGCAAAGCTCAAGCCGCAGCGTGCGTATTTTGACAGCTTTATTGGACCTGTGTTTTTTAGCAATATCGCTATCTTAGGACCAATGAAGAGCTGAAAACTGGCTTAAAATAGACGTGCTTTGCAGTGTCGCTAGCCATTATTGGGCTTGTTTTTACTGGCTATGCCGCTCTGCATCTGATATCTAAGTCCTATTAATTATAAGAGTTTAGTTAGAGTTCAGGGATGGCCGCAACTCAAAGTAAACCATATCAAAGGAGCCCCATGAACCAGTCCATTTTCCAATCCGAAAAACTTCAACCCAAACTCAGAGAAGTTTTGGCTGAACTAAAATTTCTTACCCCCACACCAATTCAAGCACTAGCCATTCCTCATGCCCTAGAAAAAAAAGATGTTATGGCGCAAGCTGCAACCGGCACAGGAAAAACACTGGCCTTCTTAATTCCGCTAATCAACAAGCATTTCTTAAATCGTGAATCAAAAGCGCTCATCGTGCTTCCCACTCGTGAACTCGTCACACAAGTTCTTACTGTGCTAAACGATTTTTCAAAATTTGGAATCCAAGTGCATGCCTGTGCTTTAACTGGTGGCACATCTATGATTCCACAATTCCGCCAACTCAAGAAGAACCCTCGCATCATTGTTGCAACTCCAGGCAGACTCATTGACCATCTTGAGAGAAGAAGCTTGAGCTTAGAGGCTGCCGATTATGTAGTACTCGACGAAGCCGATCGAATGCTGGACATGGGCTTTGCTCCACAAATCAAGCGCGTTCTTCAAAGCCTTCCTCGCAATAGACAAACCATGCTCTTTTCAGCGACTTTTCCAAAAGAAATTTTAAGCCTTGCAGAAAGTTTTCAGCGCAGTCCTGTAAAAGTAACAGCTGAACCACCACAAAAAGAGCGCCCACTCATTGACCAGAGCGTTCGCTTCGTTGTGGGTGAGCAAAAAAATACAGCGCTAATTGAAGAACTCGATTCACGCGAAGGTAGCATTCTGGTTTTCGCAAGAACACAGTTGAGAACTGAGCGCGCTTATCGCTTTCTAAAAAACAAAGGCTACGCTGTTGAAGGCATTCATGGCGGTCTAAGACAAAATCAACGAACCAAGGCAATGAGTCGATTTCGCGACAAAGAAGTCCGCATACTTGTTGCCACAGATGTGGCCGCTCGCGGAATTGATATTGATCACGTCAACCATGTGATCAATTATGATTTGCCCCAGTTTAACGAAGATTACATTCACCGCATTGGACGAACCGGACGCGCAGGACGCAAAGGTTCCGCACTAACATTTGTATTTCCAGAAGAACACAGTTCTTGGAATTCTATTGCTCGTTTAGTGAAAAAAGAATTGCTTGTTGATTTGCCTATGGCACCTGGCAGATCATCACAAGGTGGCAATGCGAATGCCAATGGTAGTGGAGGAAGCAACTCACGCAGCAGAGGCAGAGGTGGGCGTCCAAGCTTTGGTGGCAATAAACGAAGCGGCCCTCAAGGGCGCCAACGGTTTAGTGGTCGCAAAAAAGCACACTGATTACTAAATTTAGCGTTTACTTGGTCTTTGATGGCTCAACTTCGTTAGTTGGCCATCAACGCGTCGTTTAAGATTTCCCATATAAAACATTCTATGTATGAAGATCATCGTTTGAGCGTTGAGCTGGACATCCAAAAATTCTTGCACTCCATCTTTGTCATACAATTTAACCTGGAGTTTGTTGCCAATAAGAGTTCCAACTTTTTTTGTCTTTAAATATAAAGATTGGCCATTTCTTGTCAGCTCATAATACCAGGAACGCTGATGGAGCGCTCCGCAAAATATTTCACCATCATCAATGTAAAACTTTTTAGCATCCATATGGAAATTGTATTCAATGTACTGACAGCGAGCACTCCACCCAGCTGAATCCTTAGCAAAGCCTTGACCAGCCCACGATCCGGAAATGTCTGCAAATGATGTGGCCTGATAACTTATTGATAAAACAAAAACAGCAACTAGTTTTGTAAAACGCATCAGCAGAGACTGCCATATCAATTCGAATAGTTCAAATTCCACTAACAATAGATTAGATCCAGCATCCTGATGATGAATTTTACAAGTTGGCCTTTATCTCACGTCGTATTTCTTTGTGCAGTCTTGGGTAATAAGGCTGTTCAGCGTATATCAAATAAATAGATGTTTTAATGCTCTTAAAGCCAGAAACTTTTTTAAGATCTTTACAGTTCGCAATGAGATGCTTGGGAACAACGGCTCGCCCCCAACCCATTTTAACGCCATCAATAATCCCATAAATGTCATCAAGATACATCCTAGAAAACGACTGCAAAAAATCTTTCCCATTTTTTTTGAAGTAATCTAAAGTTGCGTGGTCATTGGCATCATGGTCCAAGTATGTCGTCTTTCTAGTACAACGCTCAGATTCAACAAGAAAGACTTCTTCTTCAGAAATTTGTTCAGAAATTACACCCGAAACGTGTGGAATGTGATCGAGCAGTATCATATCCACCTCTCCCCGCTTTAGCATTTGAGGAAGTTCTCGCATTTCTCGATTCATAATATCAATATGAACCTTAGTTTGCGTTCTTATAAAACCTGCCATCGATGGCATTAAAATGGAGCGATACACGCTGGAATATGCACCAATTCTCACTTGCCCGCGCAGCTCATCTGAATTTTTTGATTGCCAGTCTTCTAAGAACTCTTCTTCGATTTGCTCTTCTATCTGACATAACTTCAACAATTTTATTCCAGCTTCAGTTAGTTCAACTCCTTTAGGGCCGCGCACAAGAAGCTTGGATTCAAGCACATCCTCAAGAGACTGAATCCTTTGCGAAAGCGCCGATTGTGTAATGCTTAAGGCTTGCGCAGCTCTAGAAAAATGTCGGTCTTTTGAAACCTGGAAAAACGCTTGCAATTGTATTGAGGAAAGCTTCATTCAAATATTAATTAAACTAATTTATAAATTAAAACAATTAATTTTTCTAATTTATAAAAACCCAGTAACTCCTCCAATCAGAACTTAAACACATAGGAGAACGATATGAATATACAAATGAACTTAAAAATTGCAGCCTTAACCATGGCCAGTGGCCTTTTTGCCACAAGTGATACCAATGCAAAATCGTACTTTGAGTGCAAAAGCGTGCAAACTGTTTTGGCAAACGGAACAACGCCATTACAACTTAAAATCTATGCGAGCATTGGAACAACACCTGAATTTGTAACACTCATCACATACCCACTGCATCCCAGTCGTATACCTAATTACACAAGCGTTTATGAGGCACCAATGTTTTATAAAGAAGAAGCGAGGCGCTACGGTAGCGAAACCGTTTACACCTATCAGCTTCTCTCGAACCTTGAAAAGAAAAACTTTGCCAATCTTTATATTTCACAAAAGCATTATCATGGTCGTGGACCCGGCCCCTATGACAACAGCTACGAAGGATTATTTGTTCGTAAACTTGTTGATGGAAGCGTAAGCCGTACAGAGTACACCTGCTTAAAAAAAATATCGAACACACGAGAAATACCGTGCAAACGTTGTCCATAACAACATGGACAGTGTCTAAGTATTTATTTAGATCATAGAGCATGGACTCTCTAAGGAAATACATCGCACACTACTCAGCACATCTTAAGGAAAGCTCTTCTCCGGGTGTGCTGATGTCCTCGCTTGGTGAAAAACTTGGATTAAAAAATTTGGGTATTCATTACATAGAACTTGCCCCAGGCGCTCAAAGCTCACGTCCTCATGCTGAGTCTTTGGAGGACGAGTTTTGTTATCTTATTTCAGGTGAAGCAGACCTATGGCTAAATGGATATTTATGGAAAATGAAGCCTGGTGATGCCGTAGGATTTCCCCACGGGACAGGCAATGTACATACCATAATCAACAATTCGCCATCTGTAGTTAAACTACTTGTTGTAGGAGAGCGCTCTAAAAAAGAAAATAAATTTTATTACCCTCTACATCCAGAATTAAAGTCTGAGTACGCCAATGTTTGGTGGGAGAACCCTCCTCAAATTAATTTAGGCCCTCATCGAGGCCAGCCCGGAAGCAGTAACCACTATTTAAGCACCCGCCCAAACTGCGTTCTTCATTACCAAGAAATTAAGGAAGCAAATTCATTTTCTTACCCAGGGTCTATTGAAAAGTTCACCCTAGGCTCAGCACTGGCACGCAAGCTTGGAATTCAAAGTTTTGGCATACATCACGAAACACTTCCCACCCAACACCGATCCTCGTGGCCTCATGCTGAGTCTGACGAGGACGAGTTTTGCTTTATACTCAAAGGAACTGCTCATGTTTGGCTAAATGGTCACATCTTTGAGCTTAGTGAAGGATCGGCCTGCGCTTTCCCCTGCCAAACAGGAATTTCGCATTGTTTAATCAACAACAGCAACGAGCCTGTCGAATTTCTTGGGATTGGACAAAATGGCGTAGCCAATACAAAAATTTTTTACCCACTTCACCCTCAAAGAAAAGCTCAAGTCGGTGAGCACTGGTGGGAAAACGTCCCCAAACACGCGCTTGGTCCCCACAATGGCTTACCCAACGGCATTACAAAAGAGCGCTAACAAAAGAAAATTAAGCCAGCTTTCGTCGCTCAAGAATTTTAAGGAAGGATCGGCCTTGGAAATCTTCCAAACTCAAACCTGTACTCAATGCCTCACGCTCAGAAATAGCGCCGCAGCTCATTCCTCTTAAGAAATAGTTAAGCAAGCCCTGTCCAGTAGCCGCATCATCAAACACATCACCAAGCAGTGTTGCCTTCGCTGCTTTATCGATAAAGGTTGTTAGACGATTGGCCATTTGTTCATAACTCTCCAAGAAAAAAGCATACATGGCGGCATATCGAATTGGCAGTTGAGCAGGATGTAAATCCCAGCCCTGGTAAAAACCAGTTTCAAGAGAATGGCGAATGTGTCCATAACTTAATCGCCAAGCCCTATAAATGACCTCTTCATTTTCTTTTTTCTGCTGAGCACTTAACTGCTCACCACGATGAGGCCCTACAGGCATGACGTTTGTTGCACCATCGCTCAAAAACACAGTCGTGCCAGCAAGTGAGACTTGCATCACGTGTTTTGCGAAATCACAAACAGGGTTGGCCATAGTTTGATATGTTGCCGTAATGTTGCAACCAGCGGTGTAGTCATAAGTACCAAAATGTGCGCCCATGCAACGGCCCTGTGTTGCAGCAATAAACTCACGCATGGGCAAATAACCTCCATCACCAATAATGGATTGAGGCGTTTCTACCATAAGCTCACACTTCAATGTATTTTTCTTAAGCTTATGCTTAGTTTCAATGAGAGCTAGAGTTTTTTGAAAAGCAACAACCTGATCGACAATCTGAGGCTTAGGGAGCGTCACAACAAAATTATTCGGTAATTTATTTTTCGTTGCCTTAAGCAGGGTTCCCAAAAAAATATCCATTGTGCGCATCGAACGCACAACACGCTCTTCATTAAAAGGCTTAATACGAATGCCCAAAAACGGAGGCAAAGTATTGTCTTTCATCCCTTTAACAACTTCCAAAGCGGCAGATTCTGCATGGCCATCTTCCTCAGCATCTGGTCTATTTCCATAGCCATCTTCAAAATCTATGCGGAAGTCCTCAACTGCTTCTTTTTTTAGTTTTTCTTGGACACGCTGATAAACCAAACTCCATGTCTTCATATTGGGATTCTCTACATGAAGCGCTTGAGTTAGAGCCTCTGCATTGGGCGCATAGGCATTTAAATGCTTTAGTGCTGCCTCACCCATTTTTCCTGCAACTTGCGCAGAAAAAATATGAGCACCACCATAAACAGTGTGCACGGGTTGTCGCCCAGAACCTTCTCCCGGGTACTCTTTAACAAATGCCAGGTTGGCTTTTTTAAGCTTTGACCTGAGAGAGGAAATATCTTTTGAACTTAAATAGGTTTTCATAACTAATCCTTTCAACTTCCACGATAAGTCGAATAACCATGTGGCGTAAGCAAAAGTGGCACATGGTAATGTTCGTTAGATTTTTTGATTTCAAAAACAATACTCACATAAGGGTAAAAACCTTGGTTAGAGTAATATGCCGCCGTTTCAAATGTCATTTTGTATATGCCAAGTTCGGCCACTGAGCCTGGCGTTAACAAATCTTCAATGCGACCATCTTGGTTGGTATTTCCTTTGGCAAGAACCTTCCACAAAGCCCCTTCCTGTTTTTCAAGAACAACAGACACATTTGAGGCAGGCTTACCAATTGCTGTGTCTAAAATATGTGTTGTGATGGGGCTGCGAAGTTTCGACATACGAGTTTCCTTTATAAAGCTTTTAGTAACTTCTCTAAACGTATACGTGTAATTTTACTTTGTTCAATTGCTGCATTCTTTAGCTCTACTTCTGGCAAATTCTGAATTCTAAGTTCCAAGGCGGACAACATTTCATCAGCAGTTTTTCCAGTGGCGCAAATTAAAAATACATGACCAAATTTTTTTTCGTATTCAATATTAGCCGCTTGCAGTTTTTTTAAGACTTCATCGCTAGCTTGAGCCACCGAGGATTGCTCTTGAGAGGCCCATTTTTGGGTCGAAGCATATTTTTCTCTTAAGGCATCTAAACTGGCACCAATTCTTGGGTGATGAGAAAAAGCCTCAAGCCAATCCTGTTTTTCAAGCGAGAACCAGGCCTCGTCAGCCACCTGAAATAAGGCCGCTTCACTTAAGAATGGCCTGCATACCAACATGTGATCAACCCACTTTGATGACGAGCAACACAAGTAGAGTTCCTTTTTAAAGGACTCCTCTGATTTGTGATTTAACTCTTGAAGTGTAGGAATTAGCATGTCTAACGAAGCAATTCGCCCCAAACCCTAAGGCGACTTACGCCGCCATCAGGGAAAATATTTAAACGTAAGTATCGGCACGAACCAGCGGCTGCTGCCAAAAGCTCTTTTTCAAAATAATGCTGATGATGGGCTTGAAGCTTTGATTGTGGCAAAAGTTCTTTCCAATTCAAATCTGTTCTATCCCTAAAATCACAGGCTAGTAAATTTTCATTAGTATCCAAAACGTCAATGGAGCAGCGATCGGGAAAATTTCCCTTGAAATGATTCGTATCAACTTCAATTTTTGAAATTTTTCCTGCTCCACAAAGCTTAACAATAATCCAATCGTAGCCTGGGCCACGCTTACGACGAGTCTCCCAGCCCTCTCCCATAACCTTGGCTCTTCCAGGAAAAGTGAGATTGTCTTTAGGTCCAAAATAATTATCGTTTGCTGTGACAACAACAGACCCATTTTCTGCAGCTGCCAAATCTATAGTGCCCTTGAGTTGCTCTGCAGATTTTTTCACCAGGCCATGCACTCGCAATCTAGCAACGCCACCGTCTGGAAAAACATTTAAGCGTAAATGAGTGAATCGTGCACGCTGAACGATGGGAAAAAAGTTCTGCGTACCTCCAGCCAAAGCTGTTTTAGATAAAACTTCTGTCCACTTCATAGTTTTCAACTGATCAAGAGTTACGTTCGACTCAACTTCGACAGCGTCGATTGAGGCATACTCTGGGTAATTTCCTGTAAAAAACGACGTATCAATATTTACGCCATGAATCTCGCCAGGCAAACCAAGTTTAACGATACAATGATCATAGCCAGCAACTCGCTTACGTCTAGTTTCCCAACCATCCATCCACTTTCCTGTATCAATGTATTTGTCAGCAATAAAAATTGGGTGCGCCAACTTCAAAAGATTTTCTTTTGGTGCAAAAAATTCATCATTGGCATACAAGACCTGACCACCAACAGCTTCGCTAGCCAAATCAATCAATTCACTAAAGGCAACTCGAATTGGTGTTTTTGATGGTGAGTGGTCCATAATTTCCTTTCAACGAAATCACGTTGTTCTTAAAATCTCAGCCCCTACGCAAGAGCTCAAGTATTGGCCCTGATTATAAACCATATGTCCACGGACATAGGTGTGATGAATGATGCCGTTCACTTTTTTTCCAAGATAAGGAGTCACCTTGTGTCGATGCTCAACCTTATTCTCTTCAATAACTTGCGATGCCTCAGGGTCCCAGACAATCAAGTCTGCATCATTCCCTGGCCTAATTTGTCCTTTCTTAGAATCGATCCCTAAAAAACGAGCCGTCTGGTAAGACATCAGTCTAGATAGATCAGCAGTAGAAAAACCTCGTTGCTTCATTTCTGTCCAAACCGATTGCAAACTAAATTGCAAACCTGCAATACCACCCCAAGCACCAGAAAAATCACCTTGCTCCATGAGCTTAAGTTTTGGCGTACAAGGAGAATGGTCAGAAACAATGAATTCAATAAGCCCCTCGCGAAGCCCTTGCCAAAGCTGATCGCAGTTTTCTTTTTCACGAATAGGCGGAGCACATTTAAAATGAGTGGCACCTTTGGCAATTTCCTCAGAACAAAACACAAGATAATGCGGACAAGTTTCAGCTGTAAAAAGCAAACCCTTCTCTTTTGCCTTCTTAATGTAGGGAAGCGCACGTGCTGCTGATAAATGCACAATATGAGTCTTGCATTTTGTTTTTTCCGCAAGCTCAATCATCATTCGAATGGCATCAACTTCCCACTCTTGAGGACGTGATTCCAAATACGACTTGTAATCTCTGGCGTCCAAGTGCTTTTGATTCACAGGCGACTCTAACTCCGCATGCACAATTAAAGGAATGTTGTACTTAGCCAAGATTGGCATAGCCATTTCCAGATCAGATTTGGAAACATGTGGGAATTCATCCACACCAGATGGGCACAAAAAACATTTAAACCCCATCACACCAAGCTTAATCATAGGTTCAAGCTCAGCAAGATTTCCAGGAATCACTCCACCCCAAAACCCGTAATCAATTGTGCAATGACCATAAGCCGACTCTTCTTTAATTTTTAACGCCTGCACACTGGTCGTTGCGGGAATAGAATTCAGTGGCATATCAATAACAGTAGTAATGCCTCCGGCTGCCGCCGCTCGAGTAGCGGTGACAAACCCTTCCCACTCTGTTCTGCCAGGCTCGTTAATATGTGCATGCGTATCAACCAATCCACTCATCACAAGCAAATCGGCGTAATCGTATGTTTGAATATTTTTAGCAGAATCCGTATATGAAAATATTTTCTGAATTTTACCGTGTTCAATTAAAATGGAGGCAGGCTTAGGTTCAGAAAAATCATGTGCCAAAACCTTTGTACTTTTGACAACAAACGCTGAGCTCACTCGACTGAAGCTCCCTGCTGATACCACAAACCAAGAACAGCACGCTCTTCATCTGTCATATTGGTTTTGTTCGTAAACGGCATGTCCTTTTGTACAACGGCCCTATCGTAGATGCGTTCTGCCCATTGTTTAATTTCAGCAGGAGTATCGTAACGAACATCTCCTGGAGCAACGGTGTTGTCCGCATCAGTTGGGTAAGCAGAATGGCACTGCACGCAGCGAGTTTGAATAATATGGTTGGCCTGATAGAAATGAATTTTTTGTATAGCTTGGTCTGTCGCAACTTGAGCCCTGAGCCTTGAAGCATCTGTCATCCAAAACAAGGCACAGAGTGTGGCAACAGCTGGAAGTAAAGGCCATTTTTTTCCGCTGATCATAAAATGACGAAGCAAAGCACCCATCACAACAAACAAGATCAAAACCAACCAGTTTTTCTGATGACCGTACGTTGAGGGGAAATGATTGGAAATCATAATGAAGAGCACAGGCAACGTCATGTAAGAATTATGCATAGAACGCTGCTTTGCTTTTTTGCCCAACTCATAATCAGGTTCACGACCAGCATTTGACGCGTCAATAATAGCCCTTTGGTTAGGAAGGATGTGAACCCAAACGTTAAGCACCATCATGGTTCCAAACATTGCGCCAATATGAATAAAAGCACCACGCCCACTAAAAGTATGAGTTAAAAAGTAAATTAAAGACCCAACTAGTGCAATCGCAATGGGGTTGATCCACTTTGTTTTAGCAAGTGGCGTACGAAACAAGAAATCATACAAAAGCCATCCAAAAACCAAAACCGATAGCCCAATTCCTGTGGCATGAAGTGGATTTATCTTGTTAATTTTTGGATCAACAAGATAAGCCCCATTTGTCATGTAATACACAACCACGAGCAAGAAAAAACCTGTCACCCAGGTGAGCGTTGCTTCCCACTTAAACCAATGCAGATTCTGTGGCATCTCCCCTGGACCAAAACGTCGTTTTTCGACATGGTAAAAATTACCACCATGAACCATCCACACTTCACCATCGACGCCTTTTTTAGGAGTTTTTTGAGCTTCGAAACTAGAATCAAGCCAAACAAAATAAAGAGAGCTGCCAATCCACATGATGCCAGCAAGGAAATGAGCCCAACGGATGAGCAAATTCAGCCAATCGTGCATGTGGGGGCTCATAGTAAATTTTTACGCAATTAATAACTGTTTAGCAAGTTCAATACAAAATTTTATCGGTCTTAGACATCCACAAATCAAATGCCTTTTGCGCTTCATCGGCAAGCAATTGCTGTGTCGACAATTTTCGTTTTTCTATTTCTAAAGGAATTTCCTTATAAATAAAATCGTCATCAAAACCAGCCCCTGCAGCCTGTTTTCTATCTGCCGCAAAAAATAGCTGCTTGGGTCTAGCCCAATAAATGGCACCCAGGCACATTGGACAAGGTTCACAACTAGAATAGACAATGCAATCATCAAGCTGAAATTTTTTCAGAGACTCACAGGCACGACGAATGGCAGTCACCTCAGCATGAGCCGTGGGATCGTTTGTAGACGTCACACAATTCCATCCTTCAGCCACAACAACGCCATTGCGCACAACAACAGCACCAAAAGGACCACCAAACCCTTGATTCATTTTTTCAATGCCAAGTGCAATTGCGCGCTTTAAATGTTTTTTGTGCTCGTCCATTTTTGCCATTCCTCTGGTGTGTTCATATTCCAAACAATAACATCATCCGGCACTTCTATTCGTAGCACAGATTTGTAATTTTTGATGAGGTGATCAAGGCGAGAGCCCGAATGTTCAGGATCACACCTCACAATTTGCTCCTGAAAAAGCCGTGGAAGCAAAACAGGGTGACCACCACGGCTCTTAAAACATGGCATTAAAACAGCATCGTTGTGATTTTGCGAAGCTGCAGCCAACTTCTGCCAAGTTTCTTTTTTCGCCACAGGAACATCAATTGGTAATACGTAACAAGCGCTGTGTTTTGCTTTTTTTAATAGACAATTCAACGCCAACTGCAACGATAGAAAAGAACCTCTTTCGACTTGCTCGTTCCACAGCCATTCAATTCCTTCTGGGAAACTTAACGCTTCAATTCGTTTTTTCTCTGTCGCGGCAGCAACTACAACGATGTTTTGAATACCGGCTTCTGTGAGTGAGGCAATTTGCTCTTGAATCCAATAATGAGATTGTTCTGACGTTTGCAAATACAATTTAGGTCCACCCATGCGAGACCCCTTACCTGCGGCTAACAACACACAAGGCATGGATGAAATCACAAATGGCCTCGGTGATGAATTTGAAGCAATTGGGAAGCCAAACTTACAGCCACTTCCTTGGGTGCCTTTCCTCCTATAGGAAGACCTAATGGACAATGAACTTTATCTAAATCTTTTTGCCCAAAACCACGCGCCAACAAGCGGTCTTTGAAACGATTCCACTTAGCCTGACTGCCAATTAAACCTAAATACCGGCACGGTTTTGCATTCCACTTTTCCAAGATATGTCTGACAATTTCAAAATCTGTATCGTGTCTATGAGTCATCACGGCAATATAAGTATTTTTGTCATCCCACAGCACATCATTCATCACAAGACTCCACTCCATTTCGTGACAAATGGTAGATTTAGGAAGCCCTTCCTTACTTAACCACTCAGAACGTTCATCAATTAAGTGAACCTGAAAAGGAGTGCCTTCAAAAACCTGTGCCACACATTGAGCAACATGTCCTGCACCAAAAACATACAAGCGAGGCCCCTGGTTCAATACTTCAAAATACAAATCCACCGAGCCACCACAGCATTGACCGGTTTTTTCAGCCAAAGGGTATCGAATGGTTTGAGAGCTTCCGCCTCGAATTAATTCTTCGGATTTTTCTAAGGCCAGCTTCTCCAGATGACCACCACCTATAGTTCCCCAAAACTGAGCTTGAGAACGAACCAACATTTTGGCAGAAATTTCACGCGGAGCAGACCCTTGCACCCCAACAACGGTAACCAAAACTGCAGGCGTACCCGCACGTTTCACCTCATGAAGAGCTTCGAGAAGTTCCCACATGACGCAAACAATCCTCTAATAAATTTTTGGCTACCTGTAAGCGATACTGCTTGGTTGAGCGAATATCGTCGATGGGTGCAATTTCTTGGTGCAATTGAGCAAGAGCTTGCTGAATTGTTTTTTCATTCAAGGACTGACCCACCAAAACGGATTCCGTTTGCTTTGCCCGATACGGAATTGGCGCCACCGCACCAAAAGCCAATCGAAATTCTTTAACGACGCCAGAGTTCATTACAATTTTGGAAGCCATGCACACTTTAGAAATGGCTTGAGCCTGACGAGTGCCAACTTTTCTGTAATAAATTTCTCCTAGCGAAGATTTTCTTGGGAGACGAATTTTTGTTAGCAACTCATCGTTTTTTGCTTGAGTAGTTTTATATCCTGTATGAAATGCATCGTAGGGAACCCAACGACTTCCCCGAGTAGACGTTAGCTCAACCTCAGCATCATAAATTAACAACGCTGGAGGAGAATCGGCCGCAGGCGAGGCATTCATAATATTGCCGCCTATCGTGCCACGGCTCTGAATAGCCCAAGCACCTGTCATTTTTGCAGCCGTAACAAGGGCGGAATATTCTTTTGTAATTGTGGGATGCTCTCTGAGCTTTCTATACGTTGTCAGAGCACCCATGCTAACAAACTCAGCATCCACATGAATGCCTTGGAGCTCAGGCAATCCCCAAATGCTCATGAGTTTTTTGTGATTAAGCTTTCCTGATTCATACAAAACCATAAGATCAGTGCCACCAGCAAAAGGACGATACACTCCGGGATCTTTGGCCAGAATGCTCAGAGCTTCCGTCATACTTTTAGGGCTTAGCATTTCGTAACTAGGTAAGTAGGCCCTCACTTGCTGGCCTCCTTAACGGAATCAAAAATTTTCATGTAACCGGTGCAACGACACAAATTTCCGGAAAGTCCTTCACGGATTTGCTCGTCATTAGGGTTGGGATTTTGCTTTAACAAATGTTGACTAGCTATCAACATGCCTGGTGTACAAATTCCACACTGCGCGCCACCACATTTTAAGAAGGCTTGCTGTATGGGATGAAGAGTATTGCCAGCTGCTAGCCCCTCTACAGTTTCAACTTTTGCGTTCTGCGCATGCACTGCAGGAACAAGACAACTATTCACCAGCTCACCATTTAAAATCACGCTACAGGCACCACACTCTCCCTCACCACAACCCTCTTTGGTTCCAGTGAGCTGTAATTTCTCTCGAATCACATCAAGCAATCTCTCCATAGGATGACACTCAAGCTGGTGATTTTTGCCGTTAACTTGCAAACTAAGATTTATAGAAGTCATGGCTGTGACCTTTCATTCGTCAATGAGTTCATGAGATCTTCTGGAAGCATTGGAATTTTATTGAGCAAGCCCCCACGCCCTTCAAAAGCATGATGAACAGCATTCAAAATAGCAGGACCAGGACCATCCATTGGGAGTTCTCCAATTCCTTTTGCTCCAGAAGGCCCATGTTCATAGGGCTGCTCAGCAAAAAACACCCGTATTGGCGGGAGATCTTGGCTTGTTGGCATAATGTAATTGGTCATCTGCCCGTTAATCACCCGACCATCTTTATAAACAACTTTTTCATAGAGCGCATAACCAATTCCCTGAGCCACACCGCCCTCAATTTGACCGGCCGCAAACACAGGATGAATCACGCGGCCAACCTCTTGAAGCGCAACAAAATCGGTTAATTTTGTTTCATAGGTCACGGTATCAACCTCGACTGCTGCAACGTAAACTGCCCAACCATAAGCCCCATAAGCATCACCTTGGTATTTTTCATCATCCCAATTCACATGCGGAGGCTGCTTGTATTCACTAAACGACTTGAGGACTTCAAATTTTTTCAAATAAGCCAACGAGGCCTGACGAAACTCATCTGCAGAATACGTTGATTTTAAAAAACCACTTTGTTGTAGGGTATCGCGAATGCCAAGAGCTGCACGCTCAACTAATTTTCCTACAATCATCACAGTTCGCGAAGCCACTGTTGGACCCGAATTGGGAACAAATTTTGTATCTGGTTGAGCGACCTCAATCATTTCAACAGGCAATCCCAATGCATCAGCTGCGATTTGTGAAAAAATGGTATTTGTTCCCTGACCAATCTCTGTGCTGGCCGATAAAATTCTAATTTTGGCCTCTGGGCTTAGCTCAGCGCCCACAACTGAGGCCAAATATTTTTCACCAGATCCTGTGAATCCTGCACCATGGAAAAATGTCGCAAAGCCAATACCTTTTTTTATGGTTTGTCCTGGTTTTTGATTCCACTGCGCATAGGCTTTTCGCTTAGATTCATATTGAGAATCTGCAAAAGCCTTGGTGAGCAATTGGTTCATATCAACAGGATCCCTAACAATTTGGCTTGTTGCCGTAGTCTCGCCTGTTTTCACAAAATTACGTCGCCTGATTTCCTCTGGGCTTAAACCCAAGACATGCGCAATTTTATCCATGTGCCGTTCCATTGCAAAAATACTTTGTGGAGCACCAAAGCCTCGGAATGCACCATGAGGAGGAGAATTGGTTGCTACAGCACGACTATTAATTCTTACATTGGGACAAAAATAAGGGCCTGCCGCATGAATGGTTCCACGGGACAGCACCACCGCAGAGAGTGTCGCATAAGCGCCACCATCAATGGCGAAATCAATTTCCATCCCCAGAATTTTTCCATCTTTAGACAATGCTGTTTTGTGACGAGTACGCGAAGGATGGCGCTTTGTGGTGGCAGCCATATCTTCAGCACGATCGTAAATCATCTTCACCGTTTTTCCAGATTTCCAAGCTAGAAGTGCTGCGTGCCCTGCCAATATTGATGGATACTCTTCTTTTCCGCCAAAGCCTCCACCTGTTTCTGTTTGGATAACTCGAATTTTTTCAGGTTCAAGATTAAACAAGGGCAACAGTGCTTTATGAACATAATAAGGGCATTGCATAGAGCCCCAAACCGTCACGCCCTGATCTGCATTGGCCACAGCAATCATTCCATTCGTTTCAATATAGAGCTGTTCTTGGGCGCCCGTGAAATACTCACCCTCCACAATCACGTCAGCTGATGACCAGATGGCATCAACATTACCTTTTTCAACTTGATATTTTTTGAATACGTTGTCGGCACCCCAAATAATTTCTTTTTTACTTAAAGAGTCTTCAATGGTGAAAATTGATGGCAAGGATTCGTATTCAATGTGAACTTTTTTTCTTGCTTCCTCAAGCAAGTGGCGATCGGTATGGGCGAGCAATAAAATAGGCTCATCAGGATGATTGACAATACCGTCAGCCAAATAAGGCTGATCATGCAAAATAAGCGCAACGTGGTTTTTTCCTGGAATATCTTTAGCGCTTACAACAACAAACTCGTCCCAAGGAATTCCTGCCAAAAACTCTATTTTTTTTATTTTTCCACGCGCTATAGCGCTTCTCACCGTGACGCCATAAAGATGATTTTCCAAATGGAGATCGTCAACATAACGAGCTTGCCCTGTTAACTTTGCCAATCCTTCACGACGTAAAACCGACTGACCTACTTGTGCCATGTTACAATTTCCTCAACTGTTCTAAGGCAAGCTTAGAATAAACAACAACTTTCGAATTGGATTTCAATCTCCAGCGTTCAACAACACCATAGACCCGAGACGATCTTAAGAAATAAAAACACAAAGCACCCAGAGTCAGGCTGCGCAGCAAAAACCAGTACGCTGTTTTGGCATCCTCAGAAAAATAAAAAAAGAAAAACGTGAAAAATAACGTAGCCACAAACAAAGGCCTAGTTAAATCAAAGAGGATGCGTCTCCATGTTGCTCCAACCTCTTTGGCGTCTTTCTGCACACCACCTTGTTTTGACCATGATGTTTTCAGAAAAGAAAAATATTTTTCTAGGCGCACATCAGAAATGTAATAGCCAAGCAAGCACGCCAATACAGCCAATGTGCTTTTTACTACAACAGCCAAACTCAAAATTTCCACCACGTTTGGCGCTTGTATAGAAAAATAGCTAAATATTTTTTCAAGGCTTTTATCCAAGGCCACCAAAAACTGCTGCCCAAAAATGATGTAATAAATTAGCAAAGGCTGACAAAACGCCCAAAGACCAAGAAGAACAGAGCCCAACAAAACACCAAGCAAGTTAGCTCCAGCAAAAACAGTTCCCAATGAAAACAAAATTCCCTGAGCAGAAATGGCCAACATGGGTGTTAGTTTTTTCCCTGCCGGCGATAAACTTTTCAGCAAGGCTGCAACTAGTGATATGTTTGCTCCCACAATCCGTGATTCACCGTATTCAGTTGATTTTTTTTGAGCTCGTGTAAGTAATAAAATCTGATTCAACGATAAAAAGTGTCCGCTAAATGGAATTTTAAATCCGTGTAAAACAGAACCCAATCCAATTTCTGAAATAACAAGTAATGCCGCTTCTTTACCAAATTCATGTGCGGCAACATCTGACGTATTTTCTGATGTATTTAAGGTTGACTGAGCTGCCACTGGACTATTCATACAAGGGGGTCAGTCTACTAGTTACCATGCCCTTTTCAAGGGCTATGCCTCAGCGCCCCTCACTGCCGTGTGGCGCAAGTTTTTAATCAAAGGAATCATGGCAAAAACAAACATCAGCGAAAAGAAAGCACCCAGAACATTTAACGTTCGCTGCGCACCCCAGGAATCAACCGAATATCCAACTAACGGACCAATGATGGCAAAACCAAAGCGAAAAATCATGCTTTGTATTGAATTAGCAGTGGCTCGAAACTGGCTTGGCAGCCTCCAATTGAACGCATCTTTGAGTAAAACTTGTGTAACTCCCCTACTCAAATAAAACAGCAAACCACAAAACACACCCCACCAGCCCCCCATGAATCCCATAAGAAAATAGCCTGCAATAGGGCTTAAGGATAAGAAACAGAGCAGAGCAACGGCCCCATACTTCTTTTCTAGCCAATGCACTTGCCGACCAACAACGCCAACCGAAAGGTTATAAAACGCCCAGATCCAGCCGAAATGAGCAATAGAGATGTTCTGATTTTGCCAATACTTTTGATACATCCAAACAACAATAAATGTAGATAAGGACCACACAAATAAATTTAGCGAAATCAGTTTCAACAAACGATCTTGATTGAACATAAACGAAAAAACCTTTTTAAAGTTTTCTTTATGAGTTGTCTTATTCATTTTCTCATATGGCACCTCTATCAGTCCCATTGTAAAAACAAATGGCAACCAGCCAGCCACGCATTGCCCCCACAACATGAAAGAAAATGAAAATTGCGCCAAGTATGCCCCTAGCAATGAAGCAATGGCTTCTGCTGAAACAGCTGCAAGCTGCATATTTGCTAAGGTTCTAGACCCAGCAGCTCGATGCTGCTGATTCTCCAGGCTGTCATACAAAAGTGCAGTGTCTGCACCAGAAACAAGGCTCAAAGATAAAGCCAAAATCAGTTCAAAAAAAATAAGTTCTGGGTAGGACTTGGCAAATACAAAATATGTAAACGCAAACCCTGAAAGCAGCGCCCCCAACCTCAAAGTCTTTACTCTGCCCAACAGGTCAGCCACGTATCCTGTTGGCACTTCAAAAACCATCACAGCAATTCCAAAAATTGCTTGCAGTTCGAATATTTTTTGCATACTCAAGCCCAACGACTGATAATAAGGAATCAACACCGGGATAATGACCAAAAACATCCAACAAAAACTAAAGGCGTATAATTGCTTGATGTTTTTATTCATTTAGTCTGACTAGCATTTTCACAACGCACTTGCGAAATCAAAAAGAAGGACTTAGCTTGGCTCCATGGATTACAACTGGGTTAAAGCTTTTCATGTGATTAGCGTCATTGCTTGGTACGCAGGTCTTTTTTATATTTTTCGCCTTTATGTTTATCATGTGCAAAATCAAAACAAGCCTGATGTTTGCGAAACACTAATTGTCATGGAAAGAAAATTACTCAAAATCATTATGCTGCCCGCAAAAATCCTCACACTAATTAGCGGCATCATGCTCATTAGCATGAGCCCAGAGTTCATGAAGCAAGGATGGATGCACGCAAAACTTTTGGGCGTTTTATTTTTATTCGGCTATCACGGACTTGCCATTGCCACGCAAAAGAAATTTGCTCGCCGCGATTTTTTCCTAAGTGAAAGAGCTTGCCGATTCATCAACGAGGTTCCCACCGTTTGCTTGTTTTTAATTGTGATTATGGTTATTGTTAAACCATGGATTTAATATAATAAATTCAAATACTTAATTGCATCCAACACCCATCATTTTGATTGATTTGTATCCATTAAACGACTATCGTGCGCAGCGTTATGAGTGGCGGATTTAGGCTAATTTTATTTTTAATATTCTTCGCAGCCTCCACGACTCGCGCGTTTGACTTTGATGCTTTAAGTGCGCTCATCAGCAATAAAAATATTCTGAGCATTGAAGACCTACTCAAAGAATTGCCAGAAGAAATGAAAAGCAATTCCGTTCTAATGCACAAAAGCCTCAGCCTTCACGAAGCTAGTTACGAGAATCCTCGAGCCATTTTATTTAACAAAGACGCCAGTCTTCTGCTCACCTTCAATGGGAGCCCTTCTCAATACGGATTTCATCAGTTAGAGCTCATTGCTTTTCGTCCAGAAACAAATCGTTTTGAATTTCGTGAAATTAAATTTCCAACTCAACCAAACAACAAGCTTCGACTCAGCTCACAAGTTCACATTTCAAAAGCGAATCCACCAGTCTGCATGGGTTGTCATGGCGGCCTTGACCCACGACCAAACTGGGAGCCCTACAACCAATGGCCTGGCGCTTATGGAAGTATGGCAGCAGGAATTAGCGTGGATAGATCGCCAGAGGCAGCACTCCAGCTTGAGCCCTTTAAACGCTTTCTAAAAGAATCCCACTCACACGCCCGCTATCAGCATGTAAAAAATTTAACAGATATCATTATTCCTGAAATTGATTTTTATCATTTAGAAAATTTGAGCACACTCACCCAGAAACTTTCTCAGCTCAACTTGCGTCGAGTGGTGCGGATTATGAAATCGGCACCATTTTTTGAAGAATACAAACTAGCTTTGATTGCGACACTTTATTGTGAGCATGAAGTGGCCCGGTACATTCCTGCGCCACTCTTTCAAAAACATATTGAGCTCACTCGCCCCATTAAAGAAGTCACTTCAGCAATTGAAGGCAGGTCCAATTCATTAATTGAACAGTTGAATTTAGTATTTGAGCCTCAGGGCTTAAGCACCACACATTGGTCAATGGATTTTGGAACTGGTGGGAAACAGTCGGCGACACATCGTTTTCACACACCCAATAGTGATAGCGAACACATTTTGCTAGGCCTCTTGCTAAAAGATGAGCCCGCAATTCGCGCACTCATTGACGCATACTCGCCCCACAAAACGTGCAAAACACTTCAAGAAAAAAGTCACAGCACATTGAATGATGCAGTAGAAAAAAACCAATTACTAAGCAAACTAAGTGGTCTTAGTGTTCAAGAAAAAAACAAACGAATACCCAAAATCGATTTGCTTTTATCCTCCAAAGTTAAGCCCCCTAGACTTCTGCTCCAGTGCGCAAGCTGCCACGCTTCTGGTAGTACGAGCGTTCCGGAAATACCATTTGATGATTTGACGCTGTTAAAGAATGAATTTGTTCACAACAGCCTTCTTCATGAGATTCGCTATAGGCTTGCGCCGTCCACACCTGCCTCCGAGCAAATGCCGCCTCAACTCCATGGACTAGAGAGCGATAAAACAGACTTATTGCGCTTTTTTGAGTCACTTTAACGCAGAACTGCGCAGCAAAAGGTACGGCCTACCTTTTGGGAGAGACAAAAAATTGGCAGGCTATAACAAGTCAGCAGAAAAAAACCGATACGAATAGGTGATGGTACAACAGCGCTTTGTTCATTTTTTTTATGTCTCTGCAATAGCGACAGCGCTCGCATGTCCATGCCTAGGCTTCAGCCAAATTGCCATTCCCACACATGATTCCTTATCTGTGGTTAACCAAGTTCAAGTTGTTAGCGCCAAATCGCCAATTGATCCCAATGCTGACCATAAAGTCACAGCACATGCACCTCACGAAGTTAAAATAATTGATACAGGATCTGCAGCACTTGAGGCACGCTTACGACTAATAGAAAACGCAAAAGAAAGTATTTACATTGAAGCCTACCTTTTTCACAACGATGCCTCAGGAAGGCTAATACTTCAGGCATTAAGAAAAAAAGCCAAAGAATTAGGACCTCACAAAATTAAAATTCTAATTGACCACGGATCGCTTGGCCCAGACTTTAGCCCTGAGCTCATGGCCGAACTTCAACATTGGGGCATTGATGTAAAAATATACAACCCAACAGGATGCATTCCCTCTAAGCTGAATTACTTTAAGCAACTCTATGACTGCAATCATCGCAACCACAGAAAAATTTTACTTGTTGATGGAAAAGAAGTGATTACAGGTGGGCGAAACTTTGGCGATGAATACTTCGGCTTTAACGACAAAGGCACATGGTTTGGTTTTGGAAAATCCATCAACTACAAAGACAGAGATATTCATATACGAGGTGAAATTGCAAAAACTGTTGAGAAATCTTTTTTTGAATACTGGGATTCTCCACTGGCTGCCGCCCCATCCAAACCCAAACCTGAGCCCCAAGACACTGGATTGTTGGGATTAAGGCGCGCTCAACTTAAACACGATGAAAAAATAATTGCCGCTAAAGACACCTTAGTTCCTAACGCTGCCGATAAAAAACTAAGAGAGCGCGTTAGAAAGCAAGGTTCTAAAGAATTAGCGGAAGAGCGTTTTTACACACTAAAAAAAGCTTTATATATTTGGGATAGACCAGGCACTGAAATCAAAGACCATTTCACAGCTCACGCCATCATGGAAAAAATGAATGACGCCCAAACTTTAGACATGGAAACGGCATATTTCATACCCACAGAAAAAGAAAAAAAGCTTTTTGAAGAAATCATGGCAAAAAAAGATGGGCGAATCTCTGTTAAAACGAATGCCTTTAGTGCAGCCGACGTTAGAGTTACTGCCTGGATTGCATATATGAAATACCGCCGCCTCATTAAAGCTGGAATGCAAACCAACCTATTAAATAAAAATTCTGGCCTAGATCCAAACCTCATTGATGCAAAAAAGCTAAAAGATAGTCGCGTTGGTACTCATGCTAAAACCTTGGTTAAAGATGAAAAACACTCTTACATTGGTAGCATGAATATGGACGGACGCTCCAAGAGATGGAGCTCCGAGCTTATGATTGGATTTGAGGATGACACTGCTTTTGCCAACAGGCTGCTCAAAAAAATGCAGGACCGCTTTGCTGTTTCTACCTCTGTTGATAAAAATGAAGTCCTCTACGGCATAGATGCGACCATTCATTCAGAGCTTGGATATGTTGAAGGTGCTGTAGTTAAGGTGGGAGAAAAAACTCTCCCCGACTTTATTGCAGAATTATTCTAGTTATAAAACTCCGCGCTTTTCTTGATCGCGCTCAATTGAGCGAAACAAAGCACCAAAGTTGCCTTCACCAAAAGAATAATGGTTTTTGCGCTGGATGATTTCAATAAAAATTGGGCCAATAATATTTTTAGTGAAAATTTGCAGCAAATAGCCCTCGTCATCGCCATCAACCAAAATATTGTACTTACGTAGTTCTTCACGATTCTCACTAACATTGGGGACTCGTTCAAAAACTTCCGCGTAGTACTGATCATCAATATCTAGTGTGGAAATTGATGTACCCTGCAATTGCTTCAATGAATTCACAATGTCTGCACTTGTAAAAGCAATGTGCTGTACGCCAGGGCCATTGTACTCTCTTAGATATTCATTAATTTGCGATTTATATTCCGTACCTTCATTAATGGGAATACAGAATTTTCCACACGGAGACTGCAGAGCATAGGAAACAAGACCCGTCTTAGCTCCTTTGATGTCGAAGTAACGAACTTCTGTAAATCCAAAAATATTTTTATAAAAATCGGACCATTGAATCATGGTGCCCGCTTCAACGTTATTCGTAAGGTGATCAATATTTAGAAAGGATTTATCTTTTTGAATTTCTGCTTTGTCGTGAGGGACAAAGCCCATCTTTTCATAACGGTTAGAATCTGCGTAATTTTCAATAAAATAAATCAAACTATCACCAATGCCGTAGATGGCAGGAATTGCTTTACCGTCGTAGGTATAGTCTCCATTGGAAGTTGCAGGCTTGGCGCCTCTTGCAACAGCAAGGTCAAACGCCGCTTTCGCATTTTTCACACGCCAGCCCATAGAACTAATGCTAGGACCATGCGCTTTTGTAAATTGAGCCGCAAAACCTTTTGAGTCATTGTTGAGCAAAAAATGAATATCGTTTTGCTTGTAGTAACTCACATTTTTTTGCTGATGTTTTTTTGTTTTTGAAAAACCAAAATCCCAAAATATTCTGTGAAGCTTATCAGCGTCTGTAGAGGCATATTCAATGAACTCAATGCCATCCAAACCTAAATCATTTTTACCTAATTCCCTTTTGATTGCTGTCATAATGTAACGATATAGCATCACTGCGCCCAAGCTCTACAGAGGGAAATGAGACGTATTTTTTAGAAAGTTTAAATTTTCCCATTGCCTTTTTTTCAAAGCACGTTTACATTAAAAACTCATTCTCTTGAAAGGAGGAGCGCAACATGAACAATGCAATTGAAACCGCAACAATTTCCGTACAGATGTTTCCAATTGATGTTTGTGGAGATTTTCCGAATCAGCTTCTCTTCAAGGGTTCGCTACACTGAGAAAATCTCCTTAGCATTACAACAAGATACATCAACTTAGAACGGAGCTCCTTGGGCGTTAACGCGTGTTAGCGCCCAGACAGCACCCTTTTAATTAAAAAAATTCACACGAGGATTATATGAAAGAAAATAACATCGTGCTGCGCCTGGGTTATTGGCGCGTGCACATAGAAAAAGAAAATGTAGAGCCCATTAAATGGCACCATATGTTGAGCAACGTTAAGAATGTTGCAACCATCATGTTCAGAACACCTGCGCTCAGACGACAAATTGAGCCTGGTGTTTATGAATGTGTAGAAACCGCAAAGTGGCATAAAAGCTATAATGCACATTCAAAAAAATGGTTCTAAGGCTATAAGCAATTTATGGACATTCAAACATTAGAGCATAAAATTTTGCATGAGATTCCCATCACTCAAACCATGGGTTTAAAACTCATAGAGGCCAGCGGGACTCATGCAAAATGGTTTTGCCCTTTGAAGCCGAACATCAATCATCTTGGAACGGCATTTGGCGGTTCTCTTTATTCCGCTAGTGCCGTGAGTTGCTATACTTTGTTGTTAGCTATTTTAAATGAAGAAAAAATCCATAGCCCATTTGATTTGGTCATTTCCAAAGGCGAAATCACGTATACAAAACCAATTGCTAGCGATTTTGAAATACAAGCCAGCATCAAAGCACCATTAGGACGCTCATTGTTTTTAGAACAACTCCGTCACAAAAAGCGTGCTGCAATTTTGCTTCAAGCACATGTTTATTCATCAAACATTAGTGGCTCTAGCTTTGAAGGGCGATACGTCGTCACTCTAAAATAATTTAACGCAGTTGCTGGCTAAATGGAGCTAGGCACCTTTATTCGTTGGTTAAGATTTTCCAGAGTGGGTGAATTTGTTCGCTACGGGAACGAAACCAGATACCCCATAGCAGAGAATCCAAAGATTCCGGCAGTTCCCAATTTTGAGGAATTTCAAGTGGCTTTGTTTGTGTTCCCATGACCAAGGATTCTGATGGGAGCTTTTGCTTTCCTGGCTCAAACCAAAACCTATAAAGTTTTCTGCAAAATCCTTGCAACCAGTAGGAAGGAGCCGGCAAGTCCGGAGCAATCGGTTCAAAAATAATTCCAAGCAATGATACCAAGACTTGAAGAGGAACCATGGCACCAAGCCATAGCGACATCTGCACGCTACGTAAACGCCGCTGATTTCTATTCAGCAAAGTCATCTCCTGCCAAATTTCGTCAAAATATTTCTTTTTTAGTGCATTCGATTGAGCAAGCCATGCCGTTGTCAAAACCAGCTGCTGCTGGGAGCTTAACCCCTGAACAGACATATTTTCATACCAAAAACTTGAAATGTCGGCTGAAGGAAGCACCCAAACTTTTAATTTGATTCCACGGCATTCGAGAATTTTTTCAAAGTACAAACGAGTCAAAAAAGCATCTTCTTCCCACTGAAAGCGCCTTAACGATCCGAAGCGGCCCACATTGAGCATTTTACCAATGATGAAATAACAACCAGGTATGCACAAAGGCCCTAAGACCAAGGAGACTGCACTAAGAATGGCGCCAAGCGCAAGAGAGGAGAGCATCCAACCAGTTAAAAACCAGATGAGCGCAATCAATATTGCGACGACCCATGTGCGAACCCAGCCGGCTCGCGTAGAAACTGACGCTGGTCTTATATTTTTCATTCCCATCTCTTTTACTACCTCTGGCTTCGATCTACAATTTAGCAGATGAATCCAGATATTGCCCAGCTTGGTGAACTTGTAAAAAAAGAAGGCGCTTTTCTCACTCAGGTTCGTGACGAGGTCGCTAAGGTTGTCATTGGCCAAAAAAATATGGTCGAGCGCATTTTAATGGGCTTTCTAACGGGTGGACATATCTTGCTTGAAGGCCTTCCAGGCCTAGCTAAAACATTAACAGTCAAAACCGTTGCTGATTGCATGGATTTAAAATTTAACCGCGTGCAGTTTACTCCTGACTTACTGCCAAGTGATTTAACAGGAACAATGATTTTTAATCCGAAGTCTGGTGAGTTTTCTCCAAAGAAGGGTCCCGTTTTCACAAATATACTTTTGGCCGATGAAATCAACCGCGCGCCCGCAAAAGTGCAAGCAGCTCTGCTAGAGGCTATGGGCGAAAAGCAAGTCACCATAGGTGAGCACTCTTATAAACTCGAAGAGCCATTCTTGGTTTTGGCAACACAAAACCCCATTGAACAGGAAGGAACATATCCGCTACCTGAAGCGCAAATGGACCGATTCATGTTCAAGGTGGAAGTGGGATATCCTTCGCGTAGCGAAGAATCAAAAATCCTATACAATCAATCCGGCAACGACAAATCGACAGTAAAGGCCATGGCGACATCGGCACAAATCCTTAAAGCACGCGCATTATGCCAAGCTATTTTCATGGACCAGAAAGTTAGCGAATACATTTTAGATATTATTTTTGCAACTCGAGAACCCAAAGCACGCAAAGAAACCAAAGAGCTTGATCCTTTCATTGCCATTGGAGCTTCTCCTCGCGCCACCATTTCATTGGCGAAGGCGGCAAAAGCAAAAGCCTTTTTGGAAGGCCGTGCCTTTGTGACGCCGGATGATGTCAAATCCATTGCTCTCGACGTGTTACGACATCGCATTGCACTCTCCTTTGAAGCGCAAGCGGAAGAAGTCACGCCTCCAACTGTGGTGAGAAAGGTTTTAGCCGCTGTCCCTGCTCCATAAATCAACATTATGCTCTCTCAAGAAATTCTTAAAAAAGTAAAAAGTATTGAGATTGCGAGTCGACGCTTAGTTAAGCAAGGAATGGCTGGACAGTATCTCTCAGCGTTTCGTGGATCCGGAATGCAGTTCAGAGAATTTCGAAACTATGTTTATGGCGACGATGTTCGTCACATTTCCTGGACCGTCTCAGCCCGCGTCAGTGACCCTGTCATTAAAACTTTTGAAGAAGACCGAGAGCGAACACTATTTTTAATTGTGGACGTCAGTGCTTCACTAAGAAGAGGGCCTTGGGCAGCTGCAAAGGCAGAGTTATTGGCCAAAGTCGCCGCCACACTTGCGCTTTCCGCATCAGAGGCCAATGACAAACTAGGCTTACTGTTATTCTCAGATAAAGTTGAGAAACTGGTTCCCCCAAAAAAAGGCGACACACATTTGCTAAGAATCATTCGTGATGTCTTGGCCTTTGAACCTACAGGTCACAAGACTTCCCCCTCGCTTGCTCTAAGACAACTTGATGCTGTTCTAAAAAAACATGCCATTGTTTTTTTACTCTCAGACATGGAAGTCCTTCCGGATGATCAAGTTCTGCGCCAAACACTTTCCAAGCACGAACTCATTGCGGTTGGTGTTGAGCATCCTCAAGAATCAGAAATTCCTCACCTAGGTTTCTTGGAGCTACAAACTGCAGAACTAGGTAGACCCGTCACCATCGATACCAACTCCACGAGTCTCATGGAACACATTCGATATTTCGGGAACAAGCGAAGGCAAGAAGCTGTTGCTCAATTCCGAAAATCTGGCGTTGACCTTCTATGGATGAGAACTGATGAGGATTACATTCCCCATCTGCAAAATTATTTTCGTAAACGCTCAAGCAAACGAAACTCTTCAAAGGTTTAAAAGCAATGGCTGATGAAAACCAAGCAAGCAATGCGCAGCTCGTTTTACCAGGAGATGTGATTGCCACTGCCTGCCCAGAAGGGGAATCGCCTTTACTGAATCTCGGGGAGTCGCTGCAAATTAAAGGCAAAGACACACTGCTCGTTTATGAAATCTCCGGCCATCAAATGAAATTACTTCCGTTGGTTTCTGGGAACATTGATGTCAGCATCCCCTGTACCAACCAAACAAGCGCCAAAGTACAAGTTTCAGTGAACGTTCGTGAAGACATGGCCAATTTTGAATCCATGCCGCCGCTAACCCCGCTATGGATTTCCTACCCCGCATGGTTATGGCTTAGTATTGGTCTTGTTTTATTTGCCATCATTGCCGGCATCCTTGCCGTTCTTGAAAAGCAAAGACGTAAACGAAAAGCAAAAGAAGAATTGAACAAAAAAATTAAAGAAGACCTTCCTTTGCTCCCAATAGAAGCCTTGAAGAATTACCTTTATAGGGTTGAGAGCTCTGACTTTCTTAAACCCTCTGCTGATACACAAAAACTAGTCCGCCCTCTCTACGATGAAGGAGTGCGCTTAGCGAGAGCATTGATTGATGACAAGTTCAAACATTCCCTTGATGCGCAAAGCGCCACATCAACCGAATATATTGGTCATGTGAAGCTTTCCATTTCGCAGAGAAAAGAAGTTAACACGCAAATTGCTCAGACCATAGAAGGACTTCTCCTTCATGCAGACCAAGTTCGCTTTGCTGGACTCCTTACAACTCCTGAAATGAGAAAAATATATATTCAACAAATCACGGAGGTTTTGAAGACCTTTCAAAAACTGCCATGAGATTTGCTCATCCTGAATTTTTTCTTTTATTCATTCCCCTGATTTTAATTGCCATCTACTCATGGCGAATTGGAGTGCGCAAAAGAAGCCGTGTCTTTATTCCTACAGGTGATTGGCTCAATTCAAGACCGCGATTTCGCCTTCCTTCACCATTTAGGGTTCATTTTTTTCTGCGTTTATTTGCCCTATCACTTTGCATCATTGCTCTGGCCAGGCCGCAAAAAGTTTTTGAGCGCACAAGTCGAATTGTAGAAGCCGTCGATTTAACCATCTGCTTTGACTTATCGAAGTCTATGGACGCGCTGGATTTTAAGCCGAACCGTAGAACTGTCGCCCTAGAAACAACGGCGCGATTCATTGACCGTCGTGCAGATGATCGCATTGGATTGGTTTTATTTTCAGGAGAAGCCTATCTAGCAGTCCCCATCACTAACGATCACGACATTGTGAAAACTGCGCTCTTGCGTTCCACAAACCGTTACCTTCAAGATGGAACAGCCATAGGACAAGCGCTCGCTGTTGGCGTTTACCATTTAAGAGACTCTAAAGCTAAGAGCCGAGTCGTTGTGTTAGTCACAGATGGTGACAACAACATGGGATCGGTTGACCCCATGACTGCAGCAGAACTAGCTAAAGCTTATGGCATTAAAATTTACACTATTGGAATTGGCAAAAAAGGACGAGTCGCCTTTCCTGTTAAAACAACGGACGCTTTTGGCCGAGAAATTGAAGTTTTAAATTATCTTACTGACGCCTTGAATGAAGAATTGCTTCACAAAGTTGCTGACCACACCGGAGGAAAGTTCTTTAGGGCTGAAGAAAATGGAGTTCTTGAGAAAATTTTCAACACCATTGATGCTCTTGAAAAAACGAGAGTCGAACAAAATAAGTTTGTTAAATTTTCAGAGCTAGCATGGCCATGGATTTTAGCAGGATTTTTCTTATTACTTGCTGAAGGTTTGGCTTTAAATACTAGATGGAGGAAAATCCCATGAATTTTCTTCCTGGCGTAACTTGGTCTAACCCTGAAGCCACCGTTTTTATTTTATTTTTTATTGTTTTAATTGGCTTAGTGATTTATTCCGCAAGAAAACGCAAACAAGCCTACGCCATTTTAAAACTAGTAGAACAAGGCCAGCATTTCATTTCCAAGCCGCCTAAGATGCGGCGATTTAAAACCTTGCTTTATTTAGTTGGCACTTTTTTTGTCATGCTTGCCTGCATTGGTCCGCAGTGGGGACAAAAACCAAATGCCATCAAAGCCCAGGGCCTTGACCTTTGTTTTGCAGTCGACATTTCATTAAGCATGCTTGCAGAAGACATGGCCCCTAGCCGATTGCAGCAAGCAAAAAATCAGCTCTCTATTTTTCTACCACGTTTAGGCGGTGACCGAGCAGCGCTTGTTGCCTTTGCAGGTTCAGGATACATTGCCTCACCGTTAACAGTAGATCACAACGCTATTGTACAATTTTTGGACCCCATGCAACCTGACTTCATCACCTATCAAGCCACAGACATCACCAGCGGCGTGCAACATTGCCTGGACGCCTTAGGCCTAAGCGAAGTCGAAGACGCCAATGAAATTTCCTCTGATGCCGCAAAAGTGATTGTCATGCTAACTGATGGAGATGAAAATCTGGAAGACTCCAAACATTCTGTCGCAAAAGCCGAGAAGCTTGGCGTCCCTGTTCATGTTTTTGCTTATGGAACGGTTAAAGGGGGACCCATTCCAAAGAGAGGACCAGACGGAACCCTTAATGACTATCTAAAAGACCCTGCCACTGGGCAACCCGCCGTCACTCGTCTTGAAGAAGGCGCCATTAAAGAGCTAGTTCAAAAAACTGGCGGCCAAGTTTATTATGCCTCACGCGGAATTGATGCGTGGACAGATTTTGAAAAAGTTTTAGGAACTTATAAACGAGATAGTCGTGATGCTGGCACCAAAGCTGCTCGTGAAGACCGCTTTCAATGGCCCCTAGCCATTGGTATTCTATGCCTTATGATCGACTTTCTTTTGCCAGAAACAGGCTTTCATATTCTGCTCTGGTTATTTTTTGGATTAGGGCTTGGATTTTATTCACCTGCGTCCCTAGCCTCAGGTCAGCTCAATTCCAACCCTTTGCAAATTTATAAAAACAACAAAGCCACCAAACATCTGCTTAAAGGCGAGCACCGAAAGGCAGAGAACCTCATGAACGACGCCTTGGCGGAAAATGCTCAAGATGCGCTTACTCGATTTAACTGGGCGAGCGACCAAATTCTCATTGCAGCAATGGCGGAAAAAAGCACCGATGAAAAAAAGAATTTAGATCCTGCCATTAAAGAGCTTGAACGCCTAGAACAAGAAATTGAAAGTTCTAAAGATCCCGAACTCCAAACTCTTCGTAAACGAATTCGCCGACAGCTTGGTCACGCCTACGAGCTATCAAAAAACAACAAGAAAGCCATTGAGAATTACTACAAGAGCCTAGCTCTTCAAGGAAGCACATCAAAAATCACGAAAAACATTACGCCAAGCACAGAGGCGACAGCTCCGGCATCTAACACGGAGCCCGAATTCAAAAAAATGGATGAAGACACAAAACACAACATCGCAAGGCTTTTAAAAAAACAAGAGCAAAACTCCTCTTCACAAGGAGGCGGCGAAGGCTCTGACAATAAAGACTCTAAAGACGGCAGTAAGCCAGAGGATAAAAAAAATCCCGCCAAGGATGGCGAGAACGCTGACCAAGGAAAGCAAAAACCAAAATTCTCAGGAACTGATTTGAACGAAGGCCAAGCAGAACAAATCATGGAAAGCGTTAGTGGTGAAGAAAAAGAAGTCCAAAAACGTCAGGCTAAAGCCAAGGCTGGAAAAGAAAAAGGATCGGGGAAAAACTCCCCGAAAAAACCATGGTAAGCCATCCAAAAAAATTCATTTTCTTATGCGCACTCTTTTTTATTTTTAATCAAAGGGCAGACGCTCGTACCCTAGTCCAAGCTTGGGCAGACCCCACAAGAAGCCGCAACGGCGAAAACATTTTATTTAAAATTAGAGTTGAAATTGACAACGATGACAAAGTTTCCGAACCACGCTTGCCTGTATTGACTGACTGGGAAGTCATCAATGCCTATTCTTCAAGCTTTCCCTCAGTAAGTATTGTCAATGGAGATGTCCGCTACTCGTTCCGAGGCGAATACACCTACATTCTAAAACCTCTCAGAAAAGGTGACCTTGTTATTCCTGAAATTCCTTTGAAAATTGGGGCAAGAAACTACAACACAGCCCCTATACGCATTACTGTTGATCAATTACCAGGAGGCGCCTCCCAAAGAGCTAGAATTCGCCCGCCACAGCCACTGGAAGATGAAGATCAAATTCCGCAACCTTTTATTCCCCCACCCAATCCTTTTGCAGATCAATTGCAGCCCGGTGAAGCCAATTCAAGGGAAAGTTTTTTTGTGCGAGCTGATGCCTCAGCAACCACTGTTTATGAGGGCCAACTTATTGTTCTTAGCTACTCACTTTTTAACCAAGATGCTAATTTTGCAAATCCAGAAATTAGAAAATTTCCAGACTTCAACGGGTTTCTTAAAGAAGAGCTTTTCATCTCAAAACATTTTGCAAATCAGCCTGTCATGATACAGGGCCGACCTTACAGAAAATCCGAACTGATTCGTTATGCTGTTTTTCCTCTAAAAAGTGGCAACTTAAAAATTGATCCCCTTCAATTTAGGGCTGACGTTGTCGGTAATCCTATGGATTTGCTTCAAGGTATGATGAATGGTCAAATGCCTAACTCAGGCTTTGACCCCATTCCTATGATCAAAGAGAGCCAAGCCCTTAGTATTCAAGTGAAACCGCTTCCTCCTGCTCCAGCAAACGCAAAATTTACGGGCGGTGTTGGTCAGTTTGAAATGAGCTTAGCGCAAACTCCTGAAAAAGTTCAGGTTGATCAACCCTTTAACCTGACCATTCATATTCGAGGAAAAGGCAACATTAAAGCAATACGGGAACCGCCACTCACTTTACCTAAAGCCATCGAACCATTTCAAACCAAAGCCAATTATGAATTTAAACAAGATGCCACAGGGTCTAAAACTTTTGAGTATCTACTTTTACCAAGAGCTGCAGGTCCCATCACAATTGAGCCCATCACTTGGACTTATTTTGATCCGGATAAGGCCGAATACGTCACATTAAACACAGGAGAAATCCGATTGCTTGCCGAAGGAACTCCAACGACGAATCCAGATAAAAAAAATCTACCTGCTGTGGCAAAGTTTTCAGAACCTTCGACAGGCAAGCAAACTTGGGTTTCTACAAAGTCATTGCAAGAACCCGGACCACTCTCCAGTCGCTGGCTTTGGAGTCTTCAGGCTGCGTTGTATGCCTTTTTTGGCTTTATCATTTACCGACGCCAAAAAGACCAAGACCTGAGCGCTTATTTTATGCAGTTCCCTTGGCACAGAACTGAAAAAGAAATCAAGAATACTTCCGCTCAAAGCAACCCCATTGAGTTTGCCTTGCTTGTTGATCAGTGGACACGTGAACGAATCAATGGACATGCCGCTAAACTTGGTCGTGAAGGACAAATTAAAGCAGAATCAACTCGTGATGAAATGCTAGATTTCCTGCTTCAGCAGCTACCTGAGGAAAAGCATAAAGCTGCTTTAGGAATGAAACAAATTTGGTCGGAATTGGACTTGGTTCGTTTTGCTGGTAAAACTTCAAAAGAAAAACCAAAGATTCCAGCCGAAGTTTTCCAAAGAGTGAAAACTATTTTGGAGTCTCTTCTGAATTAACCGCATCAAAAATGCGTTGAGGAATCCAGGTCTTTCGCCCCGTCTGAATAATCTCAATCATGAGCCATTGCTCATCTTTACTTTTCTTTAAAATTCTAACCAGCTCTCCTTGCGGGACTTTAAACATAGACTTTGAACCACTCACCGATGGTTTTGTGCGTCCAATGACAGAACTAGGTATAGTCACAACTCCCGGCTTATCTTTTTGTTCCTTGTTGGCCAAAGGATCTGCATATATCAAATCAGAATCTTTTAATGTTCTTGCCTTGATCTGTTTTGATTTATCTTGTGCACCTTCAACATCGCTGAGATCCACGGGTGGAGAGGCAAAAACCAATAGCGGCACAGAAGTAATCATCACTAGACTGTATTTTAAAATGTCCATGCCAACACTCCCTCTAAGCTAGGCCGGGCCTTTGGAAAAAATTCAATTCCACCTCTAAGTAAAGCAATAAAACCTGCGTTGGCCAACGCGCCCCATACAAAATTATACCCTAAACTCAAACTCCATCGACCGCCTTTTGCGTATAAAGCGCCAACATCGGCTCCGCTCCAATAAGAAAGCCCTACTAACTGATCTTGAGACAAAACCCTGTAACGAATAGGGATTTGATAATTACTATTATTTTTTTGCAGTGACGATAAAATTCCTGTGTGCAGGCCAATGACTTTAGCGCCATAGCTACTTTCCTGAGATAACATCATGAGTGCATAGACAATTCCAGCACTCGCAGGGCCAGTGCTTTCCAAATCAGCCATGCGCATGCCGGTGCCTAGCATGTGGCGACTTTGAGAAGACTGCGATTGTCTGTCATTATCTTCATCAGCATTTTTTTGTGCATCTTGTTTGGCCTGCTCGGCTTCTTTGCGACGAGCCTCCGCCTCAGGGCCAACAAGTGGCGTGGCCTCGGGTTTTGATGGAAGTGGCTGCGTACTTGAGGGAGCTTGAAAAAAATCTGTTCTTTCACGAGGAATCCAGCCTTGGTTGCCATCAACATCCTCAACAAAGATCCACGTGCCCTTTGGAGATACTTTTTTTATAGTGAGTAAAGTATCAGGATCAATATCGGCCAATGCCTTACTTTTGGCCGAAGGCTGAGAATATACCGGCGTAGCTTGCAAAACCTTGACGGGGTCATTTAAGGCTTCTGCTTGTTGACGATTACCCTGTGCCAAAAGCAGATGTGGGCTCAAGAAAGCCGTTAAAATAAAGAGATAAGAATAACTTTTCGCCAAGTAAGGCTTGGAGTTTTTTCTGAACGCAATCATTTTCTTGCCAAGGCCATTTTTAGTAGCTCTACGGCTCCGTGCCCACCCTCTTGTTGAGTCACAAACTTTGGCAAGTGCAAATTCGGGTCGTTTAAAAAATGCTTGATGTTTGCAACGCCCACACTCATCCCTGCAACTTTAAATAACGGACTGTCATTGGGGGAGTCACCCGTGTAAATTAAGTTGTGGTCTAAGCTGAGGTTGAATTTTTTTTCAAGCAACTCACGCAAACCATCCTCTTTTGAAAAATTTCCCCACCAACCATTCACATGAATGCTGCTAACTTTTGCAGTGGCGCCTAAGGCTTCGAATTCATTCTTGATCCTGTACGCAGTGTCGAAATCCAATGGAGGGTCAACTTCTTCGGCAAAATCTATGGCTAAGTCATAAACACGATACGGCTGGTCAGAGGCAATTTGAGCACGAGGAAATTTTTTCAGTAAAATTTCGGCAGCTTTTTTGTGCTGATCGCGAATATTTGTAGGTGCCGCGTTGGAAAAGCCAGCTGGAGTCCAAAACATTTTTTCAGCTTCTTCTCTTGGTTTACGATGCAGTTTTCTATTCTTCCAATATCTTAAAAGCGCACCATTTTCTCCGACAATGGCATCAAACGGCAAAAGTTTAATGAGCGCATCAACCCAGCCTGCTGAGCGCCCTGTGACCATGACTGTAAGCCATCCAGCTTTTTGCACAGCCTCTAGAGCTTCAAGCACAAAAGCTGGCAATGAACCATCAATTGTGAGTGTATCGTCCATGTCAAAGGCAAGAACTGAGCGTTGTGCATAGTGAGGATCTGTGAGCTTGGACCACTTTGAAAGTTCAATCATGATTACATTTTCAGCTTGATTGCAGAGATAAACAAGTGCCGGCACAGTTTTTGTATGGGCAAACCCCGCCCAGGGAAAATGGGACTCAGTACAAAGGATGTATCAATGGCAGAAAGGGGGCTCTATGGGTCTGCTGGAAGCGTTGAAGCTCATTTGGTGTCTGCTGAAGATCATCCAAGTGCTGATAACACTTTGGATGATCTTCAGGCATAAGAAAAAAGGCTCCTAGGTCTAACCACCTAGGGAAGTTTCGGAACTTTGTTCAAAAACTTTAGTCGCCACTAATTATGAAAGACAGTGGGCCCCATTCCCTGGGCACGATTTTTGTATGGGCATAAGCATGCAAATAGAAAAACAAAATCAAAAAACAGCTTTCGTAAAATTAAAATCACTACAAATTAAAGGACTTGAACCTAGTGAAGTCGCCATAGAAGCCTTTCGAAGTCGTGGACTTGCACAATTTTTTCTCACAGGGCTTCCTGATGCCTGGCTCAGAGATAGTCGGGAAAAAATAAAAGCATTACTGTGGGAATTTGGACAATGGAGCGCTGTTGATAAACTTCTTGTACATCTGCTGCCTGTTGAAGCCGCAAAGAATGGAGCACATCTAGAGCTCCCCATTGTCCTGGCCAGTTTACTAGCTCTAAGTCGTGAACAAATTCCTAAATCTACAGCGCAAAATATTGAAAAATATTTTTTTGTTGGGAGCCTAGGACTGTGTGGAAACATTTTAGCAACACCGCAAACCTCACTTTTTGAACAATATTCACCATCCCAATGCATCGGGCCCAGCACATATAAAACGCTTGGAGAACTCTGGAGCGACATCATTTGTGGCGAATTGAAATTGCCAAAAAATAACTCAGAACTATCAAACAAAAGAACTTACTCAAGAATTGAGTCTACAACTCAAGGTCGACTCACTGAGCGCTTCTTGCTTATGGCGGCTTCATTACAAAAAACACATGTGCTTATGATGGGCTCTCCTGGAATTGGGAAAAGCCATTTGGCCAAATGGGCCCATCGACTATGCCTAAGCCCTCATTCAAAAAATCGATTTATCATTGAGCAAATTTGGAAGCTATCTGGGCAAGAGCTCAGCTATGATGCCCCTCTTGTACAGCCTCATTCTCGAAGCAATTTGCACGAATTCATTGGCACTTCCAAAAATGGGCTTCAACGACCAGGGCTTTGGAGCTTAGCTCATGGAGGTCTACTCATCTTAGATGAGTTTTCAGAACTCAACAGGGATTCTCGTGAAACTCTGCGCACCATACTTGACCAAAAATGTGTTTTGAATTCGCAAAAAGGTGAAAACATTTCCTGGCCAGCTGACTATTGGATGATTGGGACTTCGAACCCTTGTTTTTGCGGGTGGGCAAAAACAGACTACGGACGCTGCCGCTGCTCCATGAGCCAAAGAGCAAACTACAACGCCAAACTCTCCGGCCCCATCTTAGATAGAATGGGATTAAAATTGTTTTTAAAATCACAAGAGCTCCACCTCCCAGATGACTTAAAAAAGAATTTTTCATTTGAATTATTTAATGCACCCGAGGAAGAACTACAGCAGTTTTTAAGCAAAGCAAAAAATGATCTTCATTTGTACCAGGAAAAATCAAAAACGTTAGTTCACAATGATCTTGGCTTTCAGAACATCTCCATTCGTCAACAACAACACTTTGTGAATTTATTTTCTAGCATCAAAGCCCTGTGCCCAAAGCTCAGTGATGCTTTTATTTTGAGTATGCTCGTGCACATAAAAAAGGAAGAAGAACTCATATGCTCTATTTGAATTCTTGTTACCTTTGTCCTCAGTATACTCAATGGGAAGAATTGTTCTGCAAAGATTGCAAACAATCCGTGCAGCATTCATTAATGGCGCGCTTTGCTCCGCACGAATTCAACGATTCCTTGAACCTTTATTCTGCTACACAGTATTCAAAGACCATTTCGAGGCTTGTTACAAAATGGAAGTATCAGCCTCAACTGGATTGCTCAGAATTACAACGCTCATTTCTAAGGGATATGGCTGAGTATACTGCAGCTGCACTGCCAGAAACTCACAACTTTCAGGGAATTATCCCGGTACCAAGCCACCCCATTCGTTCGCTATTTGAGACTGATTTATCACTACTCTGGGCTTGTGAATTGGCCAGATTCCTGAAGCTACCCGTTTTGCACGATGTGATTCGTTACAAACACCTGTTTAGCGTGCCCCAAAAATTACGCAATCGTGAACAAAGAAAACAACAACATCTACGCTTTACCTGCACGAGCAATAAGCGTTCACAGCCAAGCTCTGTGCTACTAGCAGATGATGTTTGCACAACAGGCGCAACCATTGAAGAATGCTCAAAATTGCTAACTATGAACGGATTTGTGTGCAATAACGCAATTGTTATAAGTCAAAGAGTGTTTTAATTTTCCAACAAACTTCACATAGGCTTAACCATTTCTTCACACACTTTAGCGTCAAAAAACCGATAAAATGAATGTTATGCGTAATTCTATTTTTAGGACCGGACATAAGAAGATGATGAATCTTTTCAACGTTTTCTTAATTCTCATGTTATCGAGCGCATGCTCAAATAAATCAGATGAAGCCAGCTCCAAACAAGATTACGCGGTCATTTCATTTAAAACCAGCAGCGGTGGTGGCTTAAGCACCTTGGCTTTGAGCACAGAGTATTGCTATGCCGTTCACGTTGTCGGCATTCCTGGTCAGACTATGCCCATGGGTAATCATGGCGGTCAGTCATGCCCTAACGAACCCAAAGGTATTGGACGTCTCGAAGGTTTATTTGATATTGGCGACACTGCCATTATCCAGGTTCCCTATGATGTCGAAGTCACCTACGATATTATTGGTATACCCAAGAGCGCTTTATCTCAGAGTCCTTACTATAATAGCGAGCGATGCAACTATAACAGAATGGCTTTTGCGTTTCAGGACAAGGAAGACACGCCTACATCAAACTCACAATACCAAAATAACTTTGACCAAGAAGAACAGCACGGTCCTCCGATTATTTTGAACGGCATGCCCATTAACGACGAAGGAATTGATCCCTTGTTATTTGCTAGAGGCTCACATACTGCAAGAAAAGACCTAGCGACCAATGATGTTGGCCTTCAAGCATTTTATTCAGGAACAGTTCAAGGCGTTCCCTACGGCTGTGAAAGTGGCGGCGGAAGCAATAGTGGTCCACCAATCAAATCCATTCCAAGGTTAGACAGACAATGGAGCAATGGAGCAGCTACAGGTAGTGACTATATAGTCAGAACTTCAATGAATCCTACATTGTTTAAAGTCAAATGCCCTCTTGGTGTAACACATGTTGAAATTGAAGATTTGGGGCATGTTGTAACTTTTACAGGGGCCAACACCACAACCTATAATGGATCACCTGGTTACAGTTGTTCCACATTGATCAATGCAACAAACTATAGCATTGATTCAGGAAATAAATCATACGCTTTTGAAGGAAGTAGTAATCCATCACCTACGGCCAATACATATGGCTGGGCTTCCAACAAGAAAAGAATTGCTTGTGATGCAAGTACTCAAACTGCAACATTCTACGGAAATGATTCAGCTAGCCCTACATCTCCATCACTCATTATAAACACAACCTATGCTACAAAATACAGCAATTTTGAATCTCTCTATTATGGATATAATTCAATGGCGCCTTCCGCTAAGCAAGATTGCAATGTTTCTTCAAGTGCATCTTTAAAACTAAACCTGCTCTCCTGCAGTGGCGCTACATGTTCAATCGTAAAAGACACCAGTGGAGCAGATAGGAGCTATCCATTTAATTTGTCCTACAGAGAAAGCCAAAACACAAACATGCTTTCAGCAAATCCATATTCTTATGATTCATATTGGAAAAAAGATTTAGCAGGTGGTTCTCCATCATTTGCAGGCTATGTACCTTTTGATGCTGGAACAAGCAGCCTTGCAAAAATTTTTATTAGAGAGGACTCAGACTCACTAATACGCCTTACTTTGAATAATCCCGTGAAGACTTCAAATAGCGACCCTGATCTTTACTTTGCCTGTGATGGTGAAATTACAAGCGTTGGACCTCCAGTCGTTAGGTCTTGTAAATCTAGTGCCACTTCCTCTTTAAATATTCCTACTGCATGGGCTGGAGCTAATTACACTGCGAAAAGTTTCTTTATTGGCTTAGGCAATTTACTTCATTTCTTTGGTAACACTGGCTCAGGTGATTATGGACCAGCACGAATGCTAGCAACCGATCACAACATTACGCAGTCAACATTGGAAAACAGCGGCATAACTCCGCTACCATCAAGCTGGACACAATTATCCTCAGACAAATTGCAAAAAGCTGAGCACTCCAATGGCAGCACTGCTGTTTGGACGAGCTCAGGACCAGGGCAGGAACACCAAAAAGTAACAATTTACGATGAATTTGGCTCAACAATTGTATTTGACCAGTTCAACGACCTAACTGGCATTAATGAATTTTCATTTTTGTCACTTGGACCAAATAAAATATTCCTATTTAGAAGTGATAAGTATATTTTCTTAGGTATGTATTCTTTTGGGATAAAGACATACAAGGTTTTAGAGATGCAGGGCCCATCAGCTGCGACCATCAATTTTAGTGCAGGTGATAGAGTTCAACTTGTTAAACAAAATAATTCGAACGGCACAGAAAGAATTGATTTACTGGTGGCGACTACCAACGGAGGCTCCACAGCAGAGTTATACACCAAACAAAATATAGGATCGTTAATTGACTCCTTAACGGTGCCCGCATCTTCTTCTGCTGTAGAATTAAGTTCTTCACTGGTTTATCCAAGTTGGGGTGGAACAGCACAAATCAATTTTGTAAAAGGTTCTTCAAGTAAAGGTATTTCAGGATCGCATGATTTAATTGCTGCTGGTAGTTCAAGTGGCTTGCCCGTTCTTTATAAGTCGTTTGATGCCGGTGCAAGTTGGTATCGTGTTTATAGCTCTAATGATAGCGCGTTTAGTTGCAGCAGTGGAAGTGTAAGCCTACTAGATGCAATGGAAGTTAATCATTACTATTCTGGCTTTTATAATGGCAGCATGTCTTTGCATACGGGTAAGGCTTGGTCATATTTAGTTAAAGTTACCGGTGGATCAAACTGCAACTACACCTCAGGACAACTGCGTGTATTGAGCGTTAACGACTTCTAAACCAAATGGGGATGAGCAAGAATGCAAGATAAGAAAAATGAATCATCCCCACCAAAAGAAAAATTAGCCCTAGTCCTCACAGGAGGAGGGGCTCGTGGTGCTTATCAAATTGGAGTCCTAAAATACTTAGCTGAAGTTCACCCCAATGCCGATTTCAAAATTCTACTAGGGTCCTCTGCAGGAGCCATTAACGCCAGTGCCTTAGCCTCACAAAAAGGATCGTTTCGTGAATCAGTTAATGAGCTTGAACGTTTTTGGACGACGTTAAAAATTGCACAGGTTATTAAGATTGACGTCTGGTCGCTTCTCAAGCGCTCAGGCTTTTGGCTATTCAATTTGATATTTGGTGGCATTACAGGAAAGCCCATGGTGAGCTCCTTAATTGACTCCTCACCTCTTCGACAGCTTATTTTTGATGTGTACAACCCTGACATTGTTAAAGACGCCATAGACTCTGGCAAGCTTGATACTCTAGCCATTCAAGCAACAGAAATTGCCACTGCCTCGTCAGTGACCTTTGTGCAATCACTCAATCACAAACCATGGCGTAGAGCTAAACGCAGGTCAGAGCTAACTTCCATCACTCACAAACATATTCTGGCCAGCTCTGCGATTCCGTTCTTATTTAAAAACGTGCGCATTGGTAAGCGCTATTACCTTGATGGCTCCGTAAAATCGCACACTCCTCTAAGCCCTGCTGCCAGACTAGGCGCTACAAAAATATTCTCCATTGGTGTTCGCAAACTTGCTGACCCCAACCAGTTTTTATCTCACGACATGCAAGAAGAAGACCCAAAACCAAATTTTGGGCAAATTGCTGGTCTCGTTTTAAACTCAATGTTCTCTGATGCTCTTGATTCAGACGCTGATCACCTTGAGCGAATGAACGATTTGATTAACGTGAATCCTCAAGCAGCACTCAACACCGTGAACATGCGGCCTATTGATGTGTGCGTGATTCGTCCCTCCGAGGATATTGGACAGATTGCCTCGCAATACGTAAGCCGATTACCTATTGTTCTAAGATATCTTCTACGAGGCATTGGCTCTGAACAAAAAAAATCAAGTGACGTTGTTAGCTATTTGCTCTTTGATGGGCTCTACGCCAAACACTTAATGAAAATGGGTTACGAGGACGCTAAAAAGCAGCATGACCAACTAGCAAAATTCTTTGGCTTCAGCACTAGCAAACAAGACAGCAAATCTGCCGCTTAATTGCGCACTCATCAATTTTTGTATGCACACTCAACCCTTAAATAACTCGTCAACTCCGACATGAGGGCTGTTCTCTAGCACTGTTTTTAAATAACCAGCAGTCACGCTTAGCTTGCTCTTAGCAATAGTCTCTGGAGTTCCTTCGGCAATAATTTTCCCGCCATGTTTACCACCACCTGGACCAAAGTCGATAATCCAATCTGATGATTTCATAACATCTAAGTTGTGCTCAATGACCACCACCGTGTTGCCACGCTCAACGAGTTCATGCAAAACCCTCACTAAGGTTTTAACATCACGAAAATGCAAGCCTGTTGTTGGCTCATCTAAAATATAAACCACACCGACAGCATCGGTTTGCGTAAGTTCACGGGCAATTTTTAATCGCTGAGATTCACCGCCTGACAATGTGTTGGACGCCTGACCCAGGCGCAAATACCCCAACCCTACTTGCTCAAGAGTGGAGAGTGCTCGCTGCAATCTTTTTTCTGTTCCAAAAAACTTTCTAGCCTCGGAAACAGTCATGTTGAGCACATCATGAATATTTTTTTTGTTATAAGTAATATTCAAAACCTCTTCTTTGAAACGTTTTCCCTCACACATGTCGCACTTTAAGAACATGTCTTCCATGAAAACCATTTCGATGCGCTGATAGCCGTCACCTTCACACACATCACAACGACCGCCAGGAACGTTAAAAGAAAAATGCCCTGCGTGAAAACGCTTTCTGCGCGATTCCTCGGTTGAGGCAAACATCTCGCGAACTTCATCGTAAGCTTTCATGAAGGTGATGGGATTGGACCTTGGTGAGCGCCCAATGGGTTCTTGATCCACCATTAAAACAGATTTCACCTTGTTAAAACCCATGATTTTTTCAAAACGACCCACTTCAAGATTTTCTTGAAGAAAAATTTTTGCAAGTGCGGGATAAAGCGTTTTGCGAATTGCTGAGGATTTTCCTGAGCCGGAAACTCCCGTCACGCAAGTGAGCATTCCCAGAGGAATTTTCAAGTCCGCCTTAAGCAAATTATTTTCCGAGCAACCCGTCATCTCTAACCACTCAACAGTGCGACGGGTGTCCTTAAAACGATCTTGCCTTCTGCGCTTGGGAACGGGAACAGCGTCCTTACCTTGTAAAAACGAGAGCGTGTGACTTTCTGGCTTCACTGATTTTGTGAATTCTTTAAAAGGGCCAGCAAATAAAATTTCCCCACCATGCTCACCACTTTCAGGACCAATATCAATTAAGTATTCGGAGCTACGAATAATGTCAGGGTCGTGCTCTACAACAACGACTGTATTTCTTAGCTTCACCAAATCATTCATAATCCCAATTAATCGTTCCGTGTCTTTGGGATGCAGACCAATGCTTGGCTCATCTAAAACATAGCAAGTTTGTGTCAACCTTGCGCCTAGCTGATTGGCCAAGGCAATGCGTTGAGCTTCACCACCAGATAGTGTCTTTGCTAACCTATCGAGTGATAAATAATCCAACCCCACGCGAAGTAAAAACTCTAAGCGCGACCCAATTTGAGGAAAAATATCTTTGCCCATTTCCTTTTCAACAGAAGTAAGAGGTGTTTCCTTAAACCAAAGCTGCAGCTCTTCAATGGTCATTGCCGACAAATCGCCAATGGATTTCCCATGAAACAAAACATTACGTGCTTCTGCCCTGAGCCTGTGTCCTTTGCAGCTTGGACAAGGCCTGGGACTTCTGTATCGCGACAAGAAAACTCGAACCTGCATTTTGTAACGGTCTGATTCTAATTCCTCAAAAAGACCATCCACGCCTGGGAAATCTTTATGGCCTGACCAAATTTTTTCCCTGTCCGTTTCTTTTAAAACATTCCAAGGTGCCGTGAGCGAAATTTTTTCTTGCTGACAAAACAGCAAAAGCTGTTTGAGCCAATGCTTGCACGATGGCTTAGTAAAGGGCTCAATGGCGCCCTGAGAGAGCGACAATTCTGGCCTTGGGATGACTAGTGCCGGGTCAATTTTGAGCAAATTCCCAAACCCTTTGCATTTTTCACATGCCCCCATAGGAGAGTTAAAGGAAAACAGAGCAGGACTCATTTCAGGGTAACGATTTTCACCACCACCGCTTGAGGGGAATTCACAATATTTTTTAATGGACGCAAGAGAAAGACCATCACCCAAAACTAAAACGGAAGCTCTGCCAAAGCCTTCTGAGTAAGACTGAATCATAGCATCGGCAAAACGAGCCTTATTTTCTTCATCAGCAATAATCCGATCCGTAACAATATAAATTTTTTGTGGCTTTGTGGCCTTACCAAGCAAAGGAGTTGATTTGGCTTGAATCTGCTCTTGCAAATCCAACTGGACAACATCGCTAGCAACTTTTAGCTGATCAACAACAAGTGCCCGTGTAAACCCACGCTCCACCAAATTCATCAACACTCGTTTGCGATCTAGTATTTTTGATTTGGCATCAAAATCGACAGGAAAGCAGACTAGTAATTTGCAGTCACGGTCGCCTTTAACGTGAGCATCAACCACTTCCTTAACCAAATCTTTTTTCACTGGTTCGCCAGTTTTCAGACAGTACATGGTGCCCATTTTGGCAAAAATCAAACGGAGGTAGTCATAGAGCTCAGTTGCAGTGCCCACGGTTGAGCGTGAATTTTTAGTGTGATTTTTCTGTTCAATGGCAATGGTTGGGCAGATGCCCTTAATTTCATCGATGTCAGGTTTCTCTTGTTTTTCCATGAACTGGCGGGCATAAGTGCTGAGAGACTCCATGTAGCGGCGCTGACCTTCGGCAAATAAGGTATCAAATGCCAACGATGACTTTCCTGAGCCAGAAGGACCTGTCACAACGGTAAAGGTCTCTTTGGGAATTTTAAGGTTAAAATTCTTTAAGTTATTCTGCCGCGCTCCGATAATTTCAATCTCTTTTGACGTTCCCATGAAGTGCCGGTTATTCTAAACCAAATGCAGTTCAAACCCTACCCCATCACAGAAAATATGCGAAAGCCTAGAGTCGAGGACCCCGACGACATTCGCCTAGCTAAATTTGCCCTAAATACAGACGATATTGATGAGGTGCGTCCGGGAGATTGCGTCCTCATTGGCTATCCCGACGACAGAGGCGTTAGCCGCAACGGTGGCCGTATTGGCGCCAAAGATGGCCCTGACCAAATTCGAAAATTTCTATACACAATGACACCAGGACCAGGTGTCATTAAAAACAATATTCGCCTTGTCGATTTTGGCAACCTCAACATTGATGGACTAAGTCTTGCCGCAGCCCACGGCGCTGCACGTAATTTCATTGAAGATATTCGTGCCATAGGAGCAAAAATTGTGACACTCGGTGGAGGTCACGACTGGGCTTACCCTGATTTTGTTGATTTCAAAGAAAGCTTCATGGAAGAAACCATGCTCATTAATTTCGATGCGCACTTGGACATGCGCCCGCAGCCCCAAGATCCCGAAAAGCAAGACCACTCCGGCACACCATTTCGAAAAATTCTTGAACAAAGTGAAAATCAACTTCTTGTTGTAGGCCTTCAAGAACACTGCAATGCCATTTCACACATCGAATGGGCTGAAGATCGCAACGTTGCCATACTCAACTTAAAAAGCTTCGAAACTCTTGGCAGCCAAGACCAGTTCAACGCGCTCTCGACTCGAGTGTACCCAGATAAAAAAATTGGCCTAAGCCTGGACTTAGATGTTTTTTCCGCTGCGCATTCTCCAGGCGTCAGCGCGCCTCAAGCCTTTGGCCTAGATCCACAAATTGTATTGCGCTTCCTTGAAGAACGCGCTCACCAAATCAACCAATTTGGAATTTATGAGTACAACCCTACATTTGACAGAGACGGGCAAACAGCAAGACTAGCTGCCAAACTTATTCATGCTTATTTAAACGCAGTATAATTTGCTCAAGCTGTTTTCTATGAATGAGATGATGGCTTGAACGTAGCCAATGCCATTGATGTATAGAAATTTGCCCAAACCACGGGTGAAAATGAGTGCGCCTGGCTTGTTTGTCTTTTAATTTTTCAGCATAAAGCATTTTTTGCTCAGACATGGCCTTTAAAAATAAATCCGCTGCTTGTTTACCGCTAAACGAACCAGGCGGTTTCACTTTCGCGATGTCCACTTCAATTCCTGGATCTTGCTCAGAAGACAATGAGACAACAATATGAGACATCCCTTGAGAAACAATCACCAAATGCTCGAGCGTTTCGGCTGCAGACCAAAAACGGGAACTATCCTCTAAACCAGTAAGTCGCGGAATAAGAACTTTCTGAGTCATCTGCTCTTCACTTAAAGCTAAAACAAGTTCTGCAATTTTTTTTGATTCCTTATCAAACCACACTTCAATCTCATCCCATGTTTTCTTCCATGGCATTGTAGGCATCACCCAAAACCGCGCCATAAAGCCTTCAATAAATGGAAGTCCGGCACCTGGTTTTGCAAGTTTGGGTGGTTTTAAAGCAGTTTGAGACATCCGCTCAACATAGCAAGATATAAAAATAATTCCAAGTATTTCAAAACTTTATGAGTTTTGCATGTGCTACAAAACAAGAGTTTGCTAGCACCTCACGCATGCCAAAACTATTTATATTTTGTTCCCTTTTGATTGCCTCAATACAGTTTTCATCAAAAGCAAATGCCCAAGTCATAGGAGCCTCGGCTCAAGAAGTGCGTTTTGCTTACACCGCAAGTTTCCTCACCAACGACTCAAGGCTTTCACCAGAGCAAGCAGCCCAATATCACGCTTCACACATTTTCGGTATTTTTCAATCGCACACTTTTGTCCGACAATTTGGCCTAAACCCCAATGGCGTCGGTGGAATTGGCGCCCCAAAACTTCCACACAGAACACAAATTTTATCTGTTGAAAAACAATCAGCAAGCGTGAGAAAAATTCGTTACCGTGCCGCAGGGTTGTTCTTGCTACACAAGCACGTTGCAGCACAAGTGCTAAAGAACAAAGCGCTAGTACTTCCACTCCCCTACGATTTAAGCCAAATTTACAATGAAAGCTGCACTGACCCCAACTACCCTGCATTGGGTGATTACTGGTATTTTTACGACCCTTTCCGCAGAGGCTGCCAGTATTTACAAAAAGAGCCTTACGCATCAGCAGTTACAGTTTCCATTGCGCCAACAGATTACTCCGAGCAAAGACGGGAAACAAAAGTCAATCTTGACGCTATTCGCGGGAACAATGGAAATGGTGAAGTATTTTCAATGTACATTTTGCATGGCTTTGAGGATTCTGCAAAAAATCCCCGCGATGAAGGACGTAGCAATTTTCATAACTTCAACAAAACGCTAATGAAGTTTGGCTTCCAAGAACAAGTCGTTAAAAAAACACCTTCCATCATCTATCACACCTATCGCATGCCTTTGAAATCGCCAAAACTTGGAAGCATTAATGTCGAAGTAAAATCCATACTCCTGGAAACAAGCATAGAGGCTAGAACCGTTTCATTTGCAAAATTTTTCAAAGAAGCCATCTTCAATGCTGATGTCATAGTTTACTTAGGACATTCTGGACTTGGCGCAAACCTTGACATTCCATCACTAGAGCAAAAAGCTGGTGGCTTTGTGTTTAATCAAAACAAAAAACAAATTTTCTTTTTTGATTCTTGCTCAAGCTATTCTTACTATCTTGCCCCTTTTAAACAGCAAAAAAGAAAATCTAATATTGATGTCATTACCTACGGATTATCGAGCTACTTTCACACCTCGCCACAAATCATGTCTCAGTTCATGAGCTTCATGCTTGATGTACGCTACTCCACTTTGGATTGGGAGCTTTTCTTAAAAGGCCTAGAGAGACCTTTGCGCGGTGGAAGTTACCTGATTAACGTTGGCGGCATATAAACATTATATTTTCATATGCTTAGAGCTGTTTAAATTATAACATTGTGAAGCCCAAGCTATAGCCGTTACATTGACTGGGCTATGAGGATGCAACAACTTTTTTTAGCGCTTGGCTTAGGACTACTACCAGCCCATGTTTACGCGCTTTCTTTTCAAATCAAACACAACATTAGTGGTCAGCAAAAACTTGTTTTGAAACCAGCACTAAAAACTGACGCGGATTTAGTTTTTCAAGCAGGCTCAGCATTGCAAATTCAAATTCATAATGACAACAAGGTTAGAACCTACTTCTGGAATGATAAACCCTTGTTGCAAACGGCCTATCAAAATCAAAAACTAAGACTGAGTTATTGGCCAAGCCCTTTGATGTATGTTCAGCCCAGACACACCTACATCGATATGGAGCAAGTCACACCCATGTTTATAAATATTAAAATTGCTTGGGGGCTTGGGCTGCTTCCTGGAATTACATCTATCACTGTCGAGTAATCGTTAGCAAAGCAAACAAATGTTAGGGCAAAAGCAAAATATCGAGCGCTCTATCTAAGTGACATAGAGTTTCATCGTTTTTTTGAAAATAAACTCTTTGTACTTTAGCAAGAGCTAAGACTTCATCTCTGAGCTCCTGCCCAGAGAGATTCGCTTTAGCTTCCAATATTCTTGAAGCAAGTCCAGAAACATATGGAGTGGCCATAGAAGTGCCGCTTGCCACATGGTAGCCAGGTTTTAACAAATCACCCGAAGGCCACGCGCTCTTGATGTGCACACCTGGCGCATAGACATCCACTATATTTTCTCCAATGTTTGAAAAATCAGCCAGTTCTTTTTTATCATTGATGGCACCTACCGTGAGTAAATTTGGTAAGTGAAACGTTGCCGGTACAAATCGCTTTTTCTCTACACGCAAATCGTTATTCTCATTGCCAGCAGCAACAACAAACAAGGTGTCTGAAGCCTGAGAGATTAGCTTTTTCATTTCCCTAAGTTCATCCATCAGCAAAGAATTTTTTTCCCATGTGTCGGCGTAAACACCTAAACTCAAATTCACAATTCGAGCTCCGTTTTGAATTGCAAAACGAATTCCCTCGTTAATCGACGCTAAACTTTGCCCGATCATGCGCACACGCACAGGGATAATGGCGGCTTTAGGATTTTGAGAAAGCACAATTCCTGCGACATGCGTTCCATGCCCGCCACTGGAGGGCAAAAGTAAATCTACGAAATCATCACTTAGAAAACCTAGAAATGGGAAAAAACCAAAGCTTAGCTTCATGTAATGACTCGCTTTAACAATCAAATCATAGGGACGCTCATCCAAGGACAAAAAATCATAAGCAACTGCTTTGGTGTCCTTAAATAAAATGCGCTCACGAATATCGACATGCGTATAATCAACCCCAGTATCAATGACAGCCACAGGCACACCCGCTTGAGTCCCTGCAGACTGGTATTCAGGGTTATCGCCAGTGAGTGAACTAAACTGTGACCAGGCCTGATTAGTTGAAACGAAGAAAAGACACGAGATGGCTAAATATTTGATTTTACTTATATTTTTATTAATTAAGCAAAAAGCCACGCTCAGGCTATAATTTAAATAATGCAACGAGTCAATGTCTCGTTTAAGGCCTTCTAACTCCACACTTTATGGCTGCTTTGTACCCTCGGTCTGGACCTGTTTACTCAAAGCCTCTGCGTTTGAAGTGCTTTGTTTTTTTACGCCATCGTAGCGAAGAACGCGGTCACGACTATACGCCCACACCTGATACTCAGCGCGAATTTCCTCAAGAACCTTTAGGAATTCCGCCTTTTGCTCTACCGTTAATTCGTCTTTATCGAGCAAGAACATCATAACTTTGTCTGCTCTTTGTGGGTTGGAAAACATCACTTGCGAAAGCACGGCACCATCAAACAAATCGCGGCTTCTCAAGGTTTCAAGAATTTCTTTCACTTCAGGCTTTAAATTCTTGCCCTGATATTCATTTTCTAATTCTTTTAGAATATCAATTCCTGGTTTTTGGAATTTTTTAATTTTACTTCGCTTATCAAATTCAATTTTCCGTTTATCCCAAAAAGATTGAACATATTTTTTCAAATCTGCGCTGTATTCTTTAACATTGCTGGGGTCAAAGGGTTGGTAGCTTGGATCCGACATGGTTCTACGGTACTCAAGAGGAAATTTCCTTTTCACAAAACGCATAACACATTTGTTAAACTCTGCATTGCTTTCAATTTCAGCACAAACATTTTCTGGCACCGCCAAAGCGCGCATCCAATCATACAGTTCCTTCAAACCAACACCCGCGCCACCTGCGCCAAGGATAAAAAATCCAAGGCCTGAACGCCTATCTAGGAGCGATTTCATCAGCCAAGTGTTTCGAAGTGGTTTAAAAAATCCCAGCTCAGTTAAATTGTCTGGCTTTAAAAGACTGTAAAATACAGATTTACTGAGTGCCGCATCTCTTGTCTGCTGACTTGTAAACATGTTGGCGTACTGTGCACCTAACTCATGTTTTTCTAAGGCCGCAAGTGACTGATCCGTAGGCTGCAAAATTTTATCCGCTAAAAGCGTATCAACGTCATTGAGTAACGTTTGTACTTTCTCTGGAAGAGCTTGGCCGTTATCAGCTAAAAACATTTTCGCTTTAATGGCCCGTCGCTTAAAATAAGTCAGCTTTCGGTACAACTCTGCATGTTTAATTTCAACATCAATTAAGCCACCGTTGAACCAGTAATCACCAAACTGTCGACCAAGAATATCCATTCTAGTTTCCTTAGCCCGTGCCTTATATGGTCCTACTTCATCACCAAAAGCTACAATTTTTTTATACTCAATGCCTCCGCTTGCAGCTCGCTGTGCAATCCAAATTTCATGAGGATCACTAAGAGAAAGTCCTTCCTGCTGAAGTTGCGCGTACTGGCGCTCGTTAAATAGCGCTATCACGCCGTCTTCAATTTTTTTATTTAAGGCAGCGTCATGGTCTTTGTATTCTCGAATCCAGCGCTCAACTACAGGTAGTGGATCAATTTCTTTTTCTTTGGCTGTCTGTGGCTTGTTGTTGGCACGTTTGTATAAATCATCACTAAGCTTTCGCAGAACACCAGCGGTTTCATCAGAATCAGAAACGTAATACCATGGGAAGGTATCACCTGAGGGCATAAGCCAGCGTTTCATTTTTGCGCGCATAGAGGCCATAGCTCGCGAATAAAAACCCAGCTTTCCTTCACGTCGTACTTCCCAAAGCTCACGGTGTTCATCGACTTGCTGACGGACTTTTCTATCAATAGCAATTTGGTCAAACCCACAACTATCATAGGTAGATGTGGCCTGTGCCCTTGATACAAACAGCATTAGTAAGAATAAGGAACAAATAACTCTCATAACGACTAGTCGTTTTCGGAATTCTCTCAAACTTTCTTCATTGATCTTTTGTCAGTTTTTTGACCGTTATATGTCCTTAGAAATACGGGCCATGGCCTGACGCAGCCATTGATGAGAAGGACTAACGTGAGTCCGCTGGTGCCAAACCTGATATATTTTTAAAGCAGGAAGGTCAAAAGGTGGTTCCTGAATGGCCAACGGCAAATACTCAGTAAAACGCTGAGCTAATTTTCTTGGGCATGTTAGCAGCAAGTCAGTATCACACAAAGCCCAGCCTGTTGATGTAAAGCTGGAGACTCCTGCTCGAATCTGTCGACGCAAGTTCTTTTTCTTTAAAAGTTCATCTACCCGTCCCTGCAAATCCCCTTGCGGCGAAATCATCAGGTGTTGATACTTAGAGTAAGCTTCTAGTGTGAGTTTTGATTTATGAACAGGGTGTTTTTTTCCAGCAACACAAACAAAATCATCTTGGAAAATGATTTGCTGAAAATATCCTTCCGGCAAATCGCCATAAAAGCCAGCTATAGCCAAATCATAACTCCCACTCTCTAACTCATCTTTAGGAAGTTTCCCCAATGTAGGCCTGGAAACAAGAGTCATCTGTGGCGCCTCTCTTTCCATATACTTTAGTAGCTTTGGCAAAAACACTTGTTCAAAATAATCTGTTGTAGCCAGTCGAAATGTTGCACGACTGCTGCGCGCATCAAAAACTTTTGGCTCCAATAAAATGTTCTCAATGGAATGAATAAAATCATCAATTGGTTTTTCTAACTCTAAAGCGCGAGGAGTACGCTGCAAACCTTTTGAGCCGCGCACAAAAAGGGGATCACCTAAAATGCCACGCAACCTACTTAAAGCATTGCTAACCGCTGGCTGGGATAACCCAAGCCTTAAGGCTGCCTTTGAGACACTCTTTTCTTCATTTAAGACATGGAAAAGACCAAGTAAATTCAAGTCGATATTATGAATATTCATATAAATTATAGCTTATATATTTTTTATTGATTTAACAAATAATAAAAACTTCCCTACAACTCCTTTTAGCAAACAACAACAAACCAAAGGAGATCTCTATGAATACACTTATTGCAACATCAACCCTAAAAGCCCTCATTGTCGTTACAAGCCATTCCGAGCTAGGCAACACAGGAAAACCTACCGGCTATTACTTGCCCGAAGTGACCCATCCTGCCCATGCCCTTGAGCTCGAAGGAATCACCGTGGACATTGCAAGCCCCAAAGGTGGACTTGCGCCCATGGACGAAAGTAGCAGAGACCTAAACGACCCCATCAACAAGAAATACTTGAACAACAAAACATTTATGCAGAAGCTTCAAAACACCAAAGCGCTTCATTTGGTTAACCCGGCAGAATACTCTGCAATTATTTTTGCTGGCGGACATGGGACCATGTGGGACTTCAGCAGCAATCCAGACATCTCACGCGTGTCTGCACGCATTTATGAGAGCGGAGGCATTGTTGCAGCCGTATGCCATGGGCCTGCGGCTTTGCTCAATATCAAACTATCAAACGGAATGAGCTTAGTTGAAGGAAAAAATGTAGCAGCTTTCTCCAATAACGAAGAAGAAGCTGCTGGCCTCACACAAATCATGCCATTTTTACTTGAAACTGAGCTGGTTAAAAAAGGTGCTAAATATACTAGTGCTAAACTTTGGCAAAAACATGTCATTCAAGATGGAAACTTAATTACAGGCCAAAACCCTGCATCTGCTGAAGGCGTAGGACAAGCCGTTGCACAAGCATTAAAAAACCTAGCAAGAAAGTAAAAACTACTGAAGGGTTGAGTGAATTTGTAAGAGCAAATTTCTCAACTCTTCACTTTCAAAACGCTCAGGACGTATAGACAGCAGAAACGATTTTATTTTTTCTGCAGAAATGGCGAAATTGGCTGGTCGAAAAAAATATTGGTAATGAACATCCCATTCCCCACGACCGCTCTCATCAAACAGGCCCCAATTATGACCGTCAACATATCCATCCCAATGCAAACCAACGATTTCAAATGTTGTCGCATCAATAACGGGAGATCCCGAGCTTCCACCTGCTGTGTCACAATTGTGCTGAAACGAATTGGATTTGCGTCGGTGAAATTCTTCAAAACGATCATCACGATATGTTTTGCCTTTAGGATACTTCAAAACATCAGTACGACACTTGGAGCGACCATCCTTAAAATCATGAAACACATAAGAAATTTGCTTAGGTTTTCCATTAGGATGGCCAACCAAAAACACTTCCTGTCCTGACTTAAATGACGTCGCCAGTTTAAGTGGTTTGTATTCGGCAGGCCGAGGGCGATCTAGCTCTATAATCGCAAGATCGTAGTTTTGATTGGCCAGAACTATTCTCTTACAACGATATTTACTAGCCTCTACCTCTAAGAGCTCATCTTTAAGGCTAGGGTTTAGTATTTTTTTCTCATGAGCAAAATTAATTTTTAATCGCGCGCAAACGGAATCTGCGTAGTGGTTTAGGCCATGAGAATCAAAAAAGAACTTTTCATTCTTTTTTTCTTCAACACAATGCTGATTTGTCACCAGCAATTGTTGAGTCAGCATCCAACCCGTGCATCCGACACTTAGCTTGCCAACGGCATGAAAAACTTCAGAGTATTGCTTTCGAAATTCACTAGGCTGATCACGATTTAAGAAGCGAGCAACATCAACTTTTGAATCGCGATAACTAACAATAGAAGCCTGCGAAGCTACAGCACATAGTAAAAAGATAATGTATTGATGCCGCACGCGCAGAAAGCTAGCAGATACAGAGGCAGCAATCAACGCCTAGCGTCATTGCGCCATGTGCAACATATATATCTGATTTTATTAGAATAATTAATGAACCGAGTATTTCTTCCGATAAAGCCGTGTGAAGCAATTTTGGAGATTTCTTTTCCTTTTGTTTGTAGCTCATCCAGCCCTTAGCGATGAACATCATCAAACTGTAACGATCAAAAGTACAGATAGTGCCTCCACAAAATCGATTCCTTGTGAGCTCATAACGGATTTCAATCGAACTCAACCCAAACTGTTTGCAGACTACAAAAATGCAGGACTTTCCCCTTACTGGGCCCAAGAAATGGTGGGCTCTGATGTTGCCAAAGAAATGATGTCCAAAGAACACTCTCTTCCAAAAACCAACGTCGCCATTATTGAACGCGGACTAAACCTCAATGTCGTTCCGTTAAAAAATAACAACAACACTAGCAAAGCAAACTACGACAAACATGGGACAGCCGTGGCAAGTCTAATATTTTCTAACACTCCAATTGGAGTCAGTAGCAAAGCTCAGCTAAGTCACTTTGGACAGGTCAAACAAATGTTTGACCTTGGACAAAAGCTGCGCGAGCTCAGCCAAACAGACGCAAAAATAGTGAACATTTCAGGAAGCCTTTTTGGCTCAAGCGATATTCATACACACATTAAAATTATGTCTGAGCGAAGTGATGGGAAATCACAAATTGTCGTTGTTGCCGCCGGCAATGACTACAAAGTTAGAGCCACTGATAAAAACATTGAACGATTAAACGGTGTATCCGTTGGCAGCCTTGATTATTTGGGCATGCCAAGTAAGTTTTCAAATGAAAGCGAGAAAATCACCATAGGAGCTCCTGCGGATTATTCTATTTTATCTCAAACAGGTGAAAAACAACTTGTTGAAACTATTTTTGAGGGAACAAGTGCCGCAACACCGCTTGTAAGTGGCGCCTTAGCTGACGTAGCTTCAATTTTGCCAGATTTAACTTCTGAAGAAGCCAAACTCATACTCCAGAAAACTGCAACCAAAACATTTAATTACTTTGAGCATCCACAAAAAAATGGAGCAGGAATGCTCAATCACTACAAACTTCTAGAAACAGCAAAAAGACTTAACGAGTTTTGTCCCAGCAAAACTTATCCTGAGCACATTTTTCGATCACGCTGCCGAATGCAGCTGCTAAATGGTACCCAAAAAGTCAAAATTGATGGACAAGAGCTTTTTGTGTTTGATTTTACACAAATTCCTAAAAAAAATTACACTCAAGTTAGCGAGGCATTCCCTGAATGCTTTTCAAATCTTATGAATCAACCCCAAAAGACAAAATCGTGCGAAGTAAGAAAAGCAGCTTTGTCAGAACTGCGACGCATGTTTTTTTTAGACCCAGAAGATACTGCCAGTGCAGCGCTGCTTGGGTGCATTTACAACGGAGAGGGCGCTTGGAGTAATGCTAAGTTTTACAACACCAAGGCACTCATGAACCAGCATGGAGAACTTCGATACGCGAGCTCAAGAAAAGAAGAGCTCTTAAAGCATTTGCAAGCCGGCGGAGAAAAAACAAGCGCCTTGCTAAACATGCTGAAAGACTAATGAGATATTAGGACAAGAATTTACCCATCAATAAGCAATCAAAATACTGTCCATCAAGTTTTCTATATTTTGGGATATGGCCTTCTTGGGTGAATCCCATTTTTTTATACAGAGCAATGGCAGCTAAATTTGTAGAATAAACATTGAGCTCTACTTTTTCTAAACCAAATTGCTTAGCGTGACTTAGGACTGCGGACAGAAGCCTTGTCCCTAGCCCTTGACCTCGGTACTGAGCCAAAAGCCCCATACCCAAACTGCCTCGATGATTTTGCCTAGGGTTGTCCTCCGGAAAAACATCACACCAACCCACAACTTTTCCATCATCAATAGCGTAATAAACCGGGCCATTTTTGGAAATAAGCCCTTGTTGAAACCCATAAACTTTCTCTTGAGGAGGTGGGTTAATCATCTCAATATAGATGCGTTCTTGAGCAACACATGAGAGCGCCTCATAAAAACTAGGGAAGTATTTTTCGTTAGCATAAAGAACTTCAACGCCCACTTAGCGCTCCAAAATAGTTTTTAAACTTTGCAGACCCTCTTCAAAATCACGACCTAGCTTTTCATGCATTCTAAATATCAAGCAAAATATATTGCCAGGAAACTTCATTTTTCCACGCATTCCCCATTTCACGGTAGTTTGTGTGTCAGAAAGCGCCTCTGTAATGAGATAAACCGTGCTGGTATCTTCCATTGGCTCTTTAAAACGAAGTTCTAGCTGAATTTCCTGTCCATCAACAATTTTTTTAATTTCTTGCTCGCCCACACCTACATCACTATTGCCTGACCATGAAGCAACAAAACCAACAGCACCATCTTCACCCTTGTATTCATTTTTAATATTCGGATCTTTTTTTGCCCATGGACTCCACTCATTGTGACTTTTGACAAACTTGAGCCTCTCAAAGACAAAGTTTTTTGGTTTGTTAATGACAATGGCTTTTTCAACAAGAACATCTGTCGGAGCAATCATGCCCAAAACGGCAATCAACGCGACTAAAGAAGCACCCAAAACAATTACAATTTTCTTAAGTTTCATACAGATAATATATCAGAAGCAAAACCCCATGTAACACTCAGTAACTCAATATAACGTGTTGAACCATGGCCTCTTCTATACACACAGTGGCAAGAAGGAGTTCCCACATGTACACAACACTAAAAACACTTAACACGAATATTCTTATACTCGCTGGCCTATGCCTAAATGGCGCAATGTCTTTGGCACAAACCGACCCGGCAGCTGCACACAAACTAAAATTTGCGCATTCTGTGGAATCGATGTCCCTAAGTGCTCAAACGTACAAAACAGCCTACGAAAGTATTTCTCAAAGGCTACTTCGTTCGAGGCCAGCTAAACGCGCCATCGTATTAGATATCGACGACACTGTCTTAGATACCTATTCCTATCAATTGAAAGTAAATACTATTTTTAACGAAGCAGCCTGGGATGAATGGATTCAAGAGCGATCAGGCACACCTATCGCTGGCGCAAAAGAATTTTTAGATAAAATTCGACGTTTTCGAGGCATGCACATTGTCTTTATTACTGACAGAAAATCTCATCACGAAACAGCAACCAGAGACAACTTGATTCGTTACGGCCTATTTAAACAAGGCGATCTACTATTGGTAAAGCAAAGCAACACTGACACCAAAGATATTCGTAGAGCTTGCGTTGAAAAGGCTGTTGATATGCGTTGCCGTAAAAACGGCCCCATGCCCATCATTGCTTTGTTTGGCGACAGTGCAAGAGATTTTGAAGAATTCTATGGCAACGACATGCAAATAACTGGGCGCAAAAACATTATGTCTCAAGCCGGAAATAAATACTGGCTGTTACCAAACGCTATGTATGGACAATGGATAAAAGACTACAAGTAATTTTTTAATTTGAGGCGTAACAGCGCAACTTCCACACCGAGGGTGTAATCAGCAGATGCGCTGTTGTGCCCTTCCCAATAGCGTGAGCCTTCAAGTTGGAGTAGTGGTTAATGCCAACTTTAGTTGCGTTATAGTAGACTGTTAGTGGGGGGTGTCCACCAGATGGATATCCTGAATAAAGGTGAGCGGCGTTAATCTCATCCCCACTAACATATCCCGCACCGCAAGAGGCGGCATCACAGACGATCACGCAGTAAGCAAGCTTAGGCACAGCACCAAGCGTGTGAGTGAATTCCCTGTTCCAAGTTGATGTTAGTGCGGGCAAGGCTGCAAGTGAGCCCACACTTCCTGCAGCAACCGCAGGAGTTGGTGATGCCGATGGAATTGGTGCTGGCGTGCCTGAGGATGTTTCCGAACTCAATATGTCACACCCAATAATTGAAGAACTGGAGTCGGTAATAATTGCTACACGAAATGGATTGCTTTTGTTGCTAATGGTGTCACCGCCAACACTTCCTGCTGCTTTCTTTGCTTCAATTATTAAATTCACGTCGTAAATTTTTTCTCCACTAGCGGCATCAACTATTGGCGGCACGCCAGTATCTTCAAGTTCAAGCTTAGATATCTCAAGCCCACCCCCAAGTTTTTGCCCTACTTGCGCAACAATAGAGCTCCCCATTCGTAAGGTCCCCAAAGCATCTGCCGCTAAAACAGAACCCGTTGGGTTGAACTTAGCCTTGGCAGAGTTGGCGACATTATAAAAAGCGGAATCGCAAACAGATTTTCTGTACACAACGTTCATGATGGAATTTTTTAGCACGTCAAAGTCGACAAAGTTCTGAATATTTTTTTGGCTCTTCTGAGCGCTTTGAAGCATGCTCATAACAGCCATTGCCAGGACACCTAGAATGGCCGATGCAATCAAAACCTCTACTAGTGACAAGCCACCCCGACCATGTTTTTTCTCACAAACGTTTTTCATAAATAAATTGTATGAGCCTGCAACGTAATTAGCAATTTCTAGTGTTTAGAAGTGTTTGCCGATGTGAATTGAGACGTCAATTTCCCGACGATCCAAACATCAAGACAGCTTAAAAATAATCCGAAATAGTGAGCATGTTTAAGCGTGCAAATCATTACCTACTCCTCATCATTTTTACTTCAGCCCTGGCCCTAGGTCAGGCGCCGAAATCGGCAAGCAATTCTCGCTACGAAAAACTACCAGAAGCATTAAAAGCCTGGATATACGCTGAACAAAAATTAAATGTGAGAAACGTGGACCCTGAGAAAGTCGCAAGTCTTGATAATTTTCAAGATAAATTTTTTGCTCCTGAGAGTGGCGAAATTTTTGAAATTAAATCGTATTGGGTCCCCGAGGACACTCTTTACTCTTTTGAAGGAAGTGGATTGAATAATGAACTACGTACATTATTCACCGAAACACGAGAAGGAAAGAAATGGGTGCGTTTTATTGTTCACCCAGAGTCGGAATCTTTCTACGAAACATTTCTCTTAGAAAATGCCAAACCGGCAGAATCGTTTTTTGCGACATCTACAGCATCATCTAGAACTTTGTTAGTCTGGAGCAACGAGCTAGAACCCAAAGCATTCTTTGCAAAACTGAGCTTGAACAAAGAAATTGGAAGCGTCGTAAGAACCATACCCAAAGGTGAAGTTTCCAGAAGTCTTGGCACAAACAATCTCTTAGCGGCCTCAAAGAATGAACTTCCAAGCACATTTTCCTCCATGCCTGAAGTTTTTGGAATCATGCCCAAGGGAATGGAGCGCGGAGGTTCGATTATTAGAATGATTCCCGATGAAGTCATGACAGGCAAAAAGAAACTCCTGCCGCTTTTCTCTCTTTACGCCAAACAAGCAGATGGCAAAACACTTGTTGAAAAACTAAGCCAACAAAGCGGAATGAAAACAGATGCTTTCATTAAAGAAAAGGTACTTGTTCCGTTCTTGGAACAATGGGTGGACTTGATTGTGAATCACGGAATTTCAATGGAGCCACACGCCCAAAACGTTTTAATTGAACTTAACGAGCAAGACCAACTCACTGGCCGCTTTTTCCACCGTGACTTTGGTGGCTTTAATGTCGATCTGGAGTACCGCTCTAGTTTAGGAAAAAAAATGCAAATGCCTACCATCACCTCCATTGAAAAGGACTATCACCAAGCCAGCCACGGAAATTCCATTCAACAAAGTCTAGACAATTATTTCTTAGGCGGCTTTGTTTATAACTTAGATCAAAATGACAACCTAAGACCTCGCAACAGCCCCTCATTTCGTGACATAACCATGAACGAGCTAAAGCGTATTTTCAAAGAACGTACGGGACTGGATATGCCAACAAAAAACAATGCCATTGTATTTTCAGAAATTTCAAAGCAAATTATGAAAGCGAGAAAAAAACATCTATCGCAAATTGTTAAAGGTATGGAACTGTGTGCACAGGCTTACCGTCAATTGGCTTCTAGGTAACGATTGGTTATAACCTTAGGCGTTTGAGATATTGAAATTCCCACTCTTTTTGAAGCAATTCAATTTCCTTACGACTCAAGTATCCGGGTATGCGAAAGTTTTCATTTTGCATTAATTTTGCAAAATACAATGCGCGATAAGGTCCTCCAACGTCCAGATCATTTAAACCACTCAAACGTGTAAAAACATGGTCACGAAAATCTGTTATCGATTTTGAAAACTGCTCTTGTGCAGTCTTTTGTGTGCTGGAAATCAACGAGACCTCTTCAGCAGTTAAAGGTCTCCTTATTTTTTTCTCTAACGATGTGTCCTGAATCCACTGCCTATCAACCAAAAGCCCTTTGGTGTTGTAGCGTTCAACAACACTCTGACCTCCTGGCAATTGAATGGAAATGACAATGTCTTCTTCTGTTAGTGGCTTAGTAGCCATGTTCAAATGTTCAAAACCCAAGCGATAGGAATGTGAGGAATTACTTATGACAGTCATCTTTATCTGATCTGGATGCAGTGACATTTTCTGCACAAGCTTTTCTTTGCGTTTTTCTAAAAACTCTTTTAAGCCATTATTCCGAATACCTGTAGCCGCGTTGATCATGGCCAGTGTTGTAGAAAAACGATTTAATCTTTGAGTATGATTGTCACTGATTGCTTGAGTCTTCAAATATGTCTTAAATTCCTCAATTTGCGGTAAGGCAGACTCAGCTCGCATTTGTGGAATCATGCCTGATGGCAAACTAGCGTTTGTAAATAAGTGACCGTAGTCGATGGCGCAAGAAGCGGAAGGCAAAACACTAGAACGAGAAGATACTTGTACATCAGAAACAACGTCAGCTTCACCATGAGCCGGTTGCGCAAAAGAGGTTGACACATAGCCAAGAAAAAAAAGTAAAAGCAAGCTGTGGACCACAACGTGAGTCTAACAACGAGCGTTCTGCATAAACAGTCAAAACTTTGTATGTTAGAAACTAAATGTGTTTATTGTTTAATGACTTTAATTGAATAAACTCTGGTTTATGACAAAACACCTAAGTCAAAATTTAATTATCTTTAGCATCAGCATTTTGTGCACACAGTCTTCTTATGCCATGGGAGGCAACGCCCCTACCCCTAGTGCGCAACAAATTCGTGGATTGGATTTTGGAGCTAAGGTTGGCGGTAGCCCAACCACAACAATCGACCCAAGCGATGACTCCTCTGGACTCATTAGACTTAGTGGCAGAGCCAACGAAACATATACTGTGTATGCGAAACACAATTCTGTCACTTTAGAAAGCGATGGCTCACCATCTACTCCAAAGCTTGTTGTCAGCTCATTTAATTTTCCACAAGAACTTCAATTAAGCCCTCAAGGAACAGCAGAGCTTCATTTCGGTGCAACCATGGGAAGTGTTCCTTACTCAGTCTCTGAGGGAATACATTACGCCTATGTTGAAGTTTGCTTTAAAAAGACAAACTCGACACAAGAAATATGCACTGATCTTTCAATCAATGCGACAGTTATTGCCTCACTTGCCGTTACGAATAATCAAAGCTTATCTTTTGGCATTGTGAAGCAAGGACAAGAAGCAACTACAGTTAGTCCTGATAGTAACTCAGGATCGGTATTTGCAATTTCAGGGTCACCTTCACTAAGTATTTTTTACGTACTTCCTGCTGATGGTATAGTTCAACTTATTCATCCAGAAGAAGGACTGCTTGAAGTCAATGCGTTTACAGCATCACCACCACAGGCAGAACTATCACCAACAGGCTACCTGCAAGTTGGTGTGGGCGCTACGCTACAAAGCATTCCAAGTGACCAACCCAAAGGATGCTACAGCGGGACTTTCTCATTTTTCACGGCTTACGATTTCCTTGCTAACTTTCACTTAAATGCCCCAATGATGGCAACAGCAAACTCAACCGTAACGGTATGCGTGGAGTGATCTGCATTATGTTGGGGCAAAATCAAAGGCTTCACGAATCCAAGAAGTGAACGGCTCTTCTACCTGATCAGCATGAGCTAATTTGAACAAACTGCAGTATTTCTCTTTTTTGCTAGGGCCCTGCATGAAACGAGCTCCTTCAATTTTATAGGGAAGAAAAATCCACACTTCAATAAAAGTTTTTTTGGGCCTTACATAAAAGTAACAGATCTTTCTGGCAAACATTATGGATTGCGCGGAGGCATAGATACGCTGAGTTCCCAAGCTCACGGCAAAAGCACGTAGTTTCTGCCAAGCATCGCGAAGATCTTCATTAAGCCCACGAATCAACTCTGCCTCAGTAAAGTTCCTGCCATGCTGAATTTCTAAATGGCGAGTCACGGAACCTTTGCCAGTAGGAGGCTTTTTTTTATTGCTAGCTGACAATTTTTTCACTGCTTTTTTCATTTTTTACTTTTTTTTCTTAGTTCAAAATATACACACTAAAAAGCACTGGTTTAAAAATCTCGAACCTCACCTATCACATCAATACCCAGCTGTTTTAACTTATCTTTAACTTCAGTGGTGCAACCAGATTGAAAGGCTACGGCTAATTCAATGTCATTTTCTAGGCCCAAAAATCGTCTGAGTTCTTTGGTTTCTAAAATCTGAGTGAGATAACTTTTTTTCCCATCATATTCAGCCTCCAGATGAGTCAATGTCAGAGTGTCGGACAATGCTTTTACCTCAATCCAAATCTTTTTTCCTGAGACTGGATTTTTGCCAACCAAGTCCAATTCCTTAGAAGCAATCCAAGCCTCAACACTCTCAAGTGGAGGAAGAATTTGACCATCTCGTCGAAGAATTTTTGCAAAAAGAATTGGAAAGTTTTGGCGAAGTTCTGCAATTAGATTTTTATTAAGAGCCGCTTTTTCCCTAAGCTCAGACATCACAAGACTCACATGTCTTGCCATTTCACGATTTTCTGCAAGCAAACTATTGGATTCAGAAAACCGTAAGCCTCTTGAAAAAATGTGATTCATTTTCAAAGCAAATTCAAATTCACCAAGCTCTCCCCTGCTTGCGGCATTCATAGACGCACTTAATTGCCGGTGAAGTGGATTTGCCGCTGAATAAGGAGCATTAAATTGGTCTGGGTGAGTAGCAACTCTTGCCAAGAAATTTTCTCGCACATGTTGCAAGACAACTGTTTTGTCCTCTGTCATCTGATAAAAAGTCGCAATAATTTCTTCATCTTTATTACTCACAGCCTTTTGCCGATGCAGCTCTTTTAGTCTTGCGGCTTCTTGCGAGAGCAGATTTCTCTGTGAAAGAACATATTCTCCAACCTCAGCCACTGTTGGGATTCGCCCCTTCTCTCTAGAAAAATCTGCAACGAATTTTCCAACAAAGGGCAACTTGCCTCTTAGCAAATTTAATTCCTCTATTAGCTCAGGGTATTTGGCGGCCAAAGACTCTGCCGCAATGGACAAGGGCTTAATTGGGCCCTTACTTTTGCTGCGATTTTCATAGCGACTACCTTGTCGTAAAGGGGCAGAGGGCTTCGGGTGTAGTTCATGCCAAAGCTGACGAAACAATCTGACACAATCGGGAGTTTGCGCTAGCGAAGTCTGAGATAAAACTAAGGCCAAAATAAAGAACAAATTTGCCAAAACAATCACGTGGTCTTATCGGCATATCCACGCAGATTCAGCGTCAAAAAACAGTCTTAAGTGGCACAAACGTTTTGTGTTAAAAAAAGTCTATGCTTTTAAACTCATTGTTTGTCGGCTTAGGTGGTTTTCTAGGTTCAATGGCCCGTTACTTTGTTTATGTCCTGGTCTCTGTAAACGCGCCAGGCAAGTTTCCTTTGGCAACACTTGTAGTCAACCTATTTGGCTGCTTTTGCATGGGGCTGCTTTCAAGCATGATTGAAAAACAATATTCCATAAGCCACGAACATCTTCTGTTTTTGTCAGTTGGTGTGCTTGGTGGATTCACCACATTTTCAGCTTTTGGAATGGAAACCGTTTCACTCATACGCTCCAACCAAATCACTTTAGCTGCTGTAAATATCGTGGCCAATTTAGGCCTTGGTTTACTAGCCGTCTTTTTGGGAAGTCAGTTAGCTCGAGCTTGAAATGTATATTTAAAGATTATTCGATTTTAAAGTTGAGTACGATTTCGTACAAATTTTCTGCTACCGCTCCGACCAAAAATTCCAACAAGCGGAGTTTCGTGTGTAAACAACCCACTCATCGTGTGCCATCATTGTGCCTAAAGTGTGCCCAAATAGCGTGACATTGAGTGATGTCGTTGTGGGTTCGACGCAATTTTTTTGACTTGCCTTAATGTCTTATTTATGAGACATTAAACTTGTGCTGACAATCCTAAAGCAATGCGAACGTGAGTTGGAGGATTGGCCAGAAGAGGTTCGTGGCGAGCTTGCCGACGTCATTGCAAGGCTTGAGCGGGGTCATATGCTGTCCATGCCATTATCAAGGCCAATGCCTAGCATCGGTAGCGGTATTCATGAGCTACGCTTCAGAGACAAGTCGGGAATTTATCGAACCATTTACTGGCTCGCTGGCAAAGGAAGCATTTATCTTTTGCATGCTTTCCAAAAGAAAACGCAAAAGACGCCACCTCAGAATATAGAAATAGCGAAAGACCGCTTAAGGAGAATTCCAAAATGAAAACAACCCATAGCCAAGACCTCGCAAAGAAACTCAAAATTTCAAAAAGCCGTGGGCTTGAGGCTGTACTTAAAGCCGATCTTATTGATGCGGTTTTAAAAGCAGCGAAGTCTTCTGCTTTGACTCATGCTGAAATTGCAGCAAGATCAGGTTTACCTCGTTCTGCCGTTACAGGGATTCTTGCAGGAAGCCTACAGAAGGTGACTCTTGATCGTATCCTCAGACTTGTTGAAGCTGTCGGCCTTATTGCCGAAATTCGAGTGAAAAAAGCTGCATGACAGGTGAAGAGCACCTTTTGCTAGTTATAGGAGCTGGCGCCACTAAAGGAGCTAGAGAAATATTGTCTCCTCCTTTGGGGGGTGAACTGAAGACGTTTGTGCAGGACGAATTACAAGGCCGTGAAAGTTGCTTGCCAGAGCATGGTCTCGATTCTACTCTTCAATTTCTCAGGGTGAGTAGTGAGTGTAACTGGGAAAAACTTATTGAAAATGAAATATGCAATTATAACAAAACGAAAAAATATGCACATATTAAAACAATTGAGAATCTCAATCGCGCACTCGTCTTTTCATTTTGCAACTCTGATGTTTTTAAGAAAGGTGAAGACCTATACTCAAAATTAGTGATGAAACTAGGAAACAACACAAAAATTTCCGTGGTCTCATTAAATTACGATATCCTCTTTGAACAAGCTGCAAATACCCAGAAAAACATTCACTATGTCGGGACTAATTCAAACTCCACACCAGTTTCGGACAAGAGTAGTATTTATCTATATAAACCTCATGGCTCAATTGGCTTTTGCCTCCCCGCCTCCAACGCAACCACCTTAAATGCTCCACTAAATCGCTGGGCGAGTACACCCATCAATGGCCTGCCTGGCTCTGACTGGACGATGATTTGCCCGAAACTAGAATATGACGATATTCGAACAGAATTGATGCGATCGAGAAGTCCGGTTATCGCCCACTATGCGGACACAAAACCAATCCTTAACGCCAGAAATATCATCGATGAAATTCGTGATAAAACTGCAGCTATTGAGTTTACAAAAGCTGTCGTCATTGGCGTTAGTTATCCAAAATCACATAGCGATGACCCAACCCTTAAGAATCTCTTGGATAGGGCTGCAGCTCTTTCAAAAAAAAGTCCAAATAACGTAAAATATGTAGAACCTTCAAAAGAAATTGTTACAAAATTGCTCACTGCTGGTTTTCACAAAAACAGCATATATTCTTGCGATTTCAAATCGTTTGTGATCAACCACATATGAACAATTGGGAAAAGATATAAGAATAAGAAGTTTTATTTTGCTCGAGTCGATATCAATCATCACATCTGGCGATTTCCTTTTTCGAAGAAACGAGTATACTTTCTAGATGAAAATAAAGTCTTATGGTGACTATGAAATCATATTTTTTGAGGAGCAATCAATTGCTAAGGTGATTGAATTTAATCAAAATCGATGTGGCTGTTTTGAAGGAATGGAATTTTCTGTGGCCACGATTGAAGAGGCAGAAAAAATTTATTTCGAATTGAGAAAATCCAATGAAAAATCTTTTTAAGTGGTCTTTTAAATTTGCTGGTGCTCTTTATTTTGCTTTATTGGGAGCTTCTGCTGTAAAGGATTTTCCAAGCCTAGGTCTGATATTTGGATTAGCGTTTGGGATAGAACTTACCAACTTTTTAGATCTTGGAGGTCGTTTCTTTCAAAAGAGCCTATTAACGCTATACAAAGAAGACCCAGACCAACCTCTAAATTGATTGTATTTGGAAATTATTGGTTTCTAGGCATACTCAAATGTCCTACCTGAGACACCCTTTACATCTTATACCGGACACATGGTTTACACATTTTCATAATAATGGCGGAGAGGGTGGGATTCGAACCCACGTTAGCCTTTCGACTAATCCGGTTTTCAAGACCGGCGCGTTCAACCACTCTGCCACCTCTCCGTGTGCCGTTGCCCTTCGGGCAACTTCTGTAGGTGGTGGCTACTGCTTAGGCTGTTGCCACCTCTCTACATGCTCAAAATGGCTTTAAACCGCTTTTGAACTCAAACGCTTCCCGCAGCGTATAAAAAGATTCTCTACTATGGAACTAAAAAATCATACCCCCCACGTTAATTTTGAAACTGTGCAGAATCACTGTTATACAATCCCCCTGGGGCTCGACCTCTGCGGATGATCTTTCGCCAACCCCGCTAGGCCCGGAAGGGAGCAACGGTAACGAGAGTGACCCTTGGTAGAGATCATCGGGCCCCTCTTTTTAAAACTATGTCATACGTCGTATTAGCCCGCCGCTACCGCCCTGCCCGTTTTTCGGAGCTTATTGGTCAAGAACATGTTTCTGTGACCCTCAAAAACGCCGTCAAAAGCGAGCGCACAGCCCACGCCTACCTCTTTACAGGGCCTCGTGGAGTCGGGAAAACCTCGGCAGCCCGTATTTTGGCCAAAGCCATCCGCTGTCTAAAACCTGAATCCGACGGTGAACCCTGCAACAAATGCGAGGCTTGCGTCGGGGTCGACAACGGCTCAAGTCTTGACGTTATTGAAATTGATGCGGCCTCCAACACCGGCGTAGACAACATCCGAGACCTCCGAGACAACGTTGGCTACGTGGCCAGCATTGGCAAGTATCGCGTTTACATCATTGATGAAGTTCACATGCTATCAACAGCAGCCTTCAATGCGCTACTAAAAACCCTCGAAGAACCGCCCCCTCACATTGTCTTCATATTTGCCACAACGGAAATTCACAAAGTCCTGCCTACCATTTTAAGTCGCTGCCAGCGCTTTGATTTCAAGCGTATCAGGCCAGAAGCCATGAACGTCTGCCTTCAAGACATCTGCCAAAAAGAAGGTGTCAGCATAGATGCTGCATCACTCAGAACGATTATTACGGAATCCGAAGGCTGCATGAGAGACGCGGAGTCGCTGCTGGATCAGGCCATTGCTTTTTGCGGCAAAAAAATTGATATCGGAAACTTGGAGCGCGCCCTTGGACTGCTCGACAGAAACTCTCTTGTGCAGCTTTTGCGCGCCATTGGCAAACACGCGCCAGGCGAAGCCCTAAAACTCACCAGCTCCATGTTCGACAAAGGCATGGATGCAAAAATTTTATTAAACCGCTTAGTCGAATTCTTCCGAGAGCTTCACTACCGATTGTTCACAGGAGAAAACCCCTCTCAAGACCCAGACTTTGACCCGGTCTTTGAAGAGCTCAAAAAAAATCTCAGCCAAGAAGAAATCATCCGCGCTTTTGATTTGTGCCTGCGCACTCAAGGACAGCTCCTGTCTTCAACGGACGCCACGTATACTGTGGAATCGCTCGTGGCAAGACTCAGCCTGCAAGCCACAGCCATTGCGCAAACAAATGTAGTCAGCAATGTTCAATCTAGCTCACCAACAATGACTGCAAGGCCAGCTCCAGCGCAATCTTCAGCGCCTCAGACCACAAACCACACAGCCATGCCAGCTCAAAAAACACCGCCGCAAATACAAACAACAGCAGCAGCGACTGGCGACTTTAGTCTGGCAACTCTTGAACAATACATCAAACGATCAAAACCAGCTTGGACACCTGTCTTGGCCAGCATTTTAGAACTTCAAGGCGATGCGACGATTGTCAAAGTGCGAGCAAAGAATGACTTTGCAGGTAAGCGACTAGCCTCCAACGACGGTGTTGAAGTTTTAAAAACGGCTTATGGCGTTCCCAAAGCAGTCATCACCATTGAGGCCGCGGCGGCAGCAACACCAAACTCCGTGCCCAAGGATAATCGCACTCAAGAAATTTTAGAAAAACGCAGACTTTCCCGTGAACATGATGCCGTTCAATCGGCCATGTCCATTTTTGATGCCAAAATTATAGAAACAAAAACCTTAGAGGATAAGGAGTAATATTTATGAAATTTCCTGGTGGTGGCGGCGGCGGAATGATGGGAAACCTCATGGCCCAAGCCCAAAAAATGCAAGCCGACATGAAACGCGTGCAAGAAAAAGTTTCCGCACAAGAACTAGATGTGGAAAGCGCTGGCGGAAGAATCAAAATTAAAGTGAACGGCAAGCAAGAAATCCTGGCGCTCGATATTTCAAAAGAAATCATTGATCCCAACGATCCCGGCATGCTCTCTGACATGCTCAAAGTGGCACTTAACGATGCTCTACAGAAATCTCAAGCCATGGTTGCTGCAGAAATGAGCAAAGTCGTACCTCCTGGCCTTGCTGGAATGTTTTAAGCGCAGCACTCATGCGACTTCTGCCAACAAGCCTTCAGGCCTTAGTTCAAGAGCTCTCCAAACTCCCCGGGGTTGGCGAGCGCACAGCACTTCGCTATGCCGTGACTTTAATTAAAGAAGGCTCTCGCCGAATGGAACCCATGCAAAAAGCGCTTGCCATGGTGTCCACAGAAGTCACCACCTGCCCAAAGTGCCATTTTTGGAGTCAATCTGGGCACTGCCCACTTTGTGAAGATGTGAATCGTCACGCGCACAGGCTCTGCATTGTTCGCGATTGCCCCGATGTTCTGGCACTTGAAAAATTCAAAGCACATCCATGGAAATATCATGTTCTCCAAGGGCTCCTCTCACCACTTTCAGGAATTGGCCCAGGCCAAATTCGTTTGGAATCGTTATTCCGCAGGCTAGACCATGAAGCCATTGAAGAGGTCATTTTGGCCGTGGATTCTACCGTAGAAGGCGACGCCACATCGCTCTACGTTCGCGATTTTTTGCGCGAGCATTTTCCCAAAATCAGCATGACCCGCACAGCGCTTGGGCTGCCTGCGGGCGCTTCAGTTGAATATTTAGATCCGTCAACTCTTGAAAAGGCCCTTTTAAACCGCGTTCCTTACGAATAAACTAAGCGACGTGAGTACACTGCTTCCTGAAATTTCTTGTGTTGTCGACAAAGTCCTTGTGGTGACTCCCACGACTGCGCAACTCAAAACTCTCTTGGAGCTTCTGTGTGTAGAAGCCACAACACAGCTTTGTGGCGATTGCCCCATTGATTTTCGAAGTGCTTCAAGTCCGCATGGCTGCATTAGCCATTGGGTCTCATTTAGTTTAGGCAAGCGAGCCAAAGCCACAGAACGACTTTCCTTCATTGGGTGCTCGCTTGAAAAAGGTTTGCCCAGTGAGAGCTTCGTGAGCCAGATGGATTCCATGCTCTTTTGGATGCCTGAGAATTTTACGGACTCCGAAAAATTGCTGCGCCAAAAATGGCCCCAAACCACGGCAGACATTCCTCTAGTCTTGTGCATTAACCCTTCGATTGACGCTCCATACGCCCCAAGCCAAGAATTGCGGGCCAAGGCCCTTAGAATCTGGGCCTCACGGTATTTCAGGCAGGTTTATGACCTCCACCAGCCCTCGGACTATTTTAAAGAAGGCCTGGAATGGGCCTTGAGCTTTTGAGCTCTACAACTTCGTATACAAACACTCTACTTGCTTTACAGAGTCAGCCATCCAAGCATTATGAGCAACGAGCATACGCGTTTGTTTTTTTTCTTCCAAATAGGTAAATGCAAAGGATGCAGAAAAATTCTGATTCAGTACCCGATCACAATGTCCATCAAGACACTGGTTCAGCTTTGCATTAAATGTGTATGTGGAGCGAACATTTTCCACCCAAAATCGACGCCCATTCTGAGGATCATTGTAGTAACGACGCCCTTGATTGATATTTTCAAATCCAAAAAAATTTGAAATCCCCAAAAACTCTACAGGCCTCTGTCTATAAACAACCTGCACACGCGGATGACACTCACGACTCTGATTAGCATCCCACACAACCTCGTACCAACCATTCAGTGCTTCAGAATCTATAGGACGCGCACCACCCATGGAATAGGCATCTGAAAAAAGAAAAATAAAAAAGAAAAACGTGAGACGAATTAGCACCTACAAATTAACCTCTTTAGTACTAAGCAAAATATCCTTGGGAATTTCATCGTCAATAAAATCAGCCTTTAGTTTTGCACCAATCAAACTCAAGCCGGAAGGTATTTGTACTGGGAATTGAGCTTGTCTACGATCAACATAAACCGCCAATCCCGAAACCCTACCTATTTCTACAGCTTTTCCTTTTTTAGGAATTAGTGAAAGCACCAGTGAACCATAGCCAAACGCATTCCCCTTCCTAGTAATATACAAAGAGAACTTGGGCCCGCCCTTAGGACTCGAAACAAGTTTCAAATCATCAATGCCAAATGTAGCGCTGGCTTGACCTCGACGATAGACCACAGGAACAGCTACAGCTATCTTAGCTCGTATATTCATAGTCACAGATTTATTTGACTGATTTTTCACATCAGCTTCATCAATAACCTCATCGTCCGGTTCAAAATAAATATGTGCCCTGTAATCGCCCTCAGGCAATTCTTTTTTGGGCACAACCAGAATACGCATAACTTGTTCGACATTGGGAATGAGCTTCACTGACCTAGGAGTAATTTTTACATGATCAATTAATGATTTTTCTGATTCATTGGGCTTTTCGACTTGCTCAGACATTGAACCGTCTTCAAACATTCTATAAAAAACAACCTTGGCTTTATACTTTTGCGGCTTATCCCCCAAGTGCCTAACCGAAAACGTACCCACTCTTTGGGAATCTGAAAGCGCCAATCTTGTAGGAAACACCTGCAAATTGGCCTGCGACATCACTTCAGCAACAGGGAACAAGAACCAAACAAACACGCACGTATAAATAAAATTATTCTTTATCATTACCTTTAGACCTTAGAAAAAAAAAGAGGCCCTATCAAGCGACAGGGCCCCATCTCAACAATACCTATACAGAATTTTTTATTATTGATACTGCAACGTGATAACGTATGTTCCTGTATATGTACCAGCGGGTTGATCGGATGCTATAGCGGAAAGCGTAGCACCGACGTTAATTGTCTGGTTGCCTGTTACTTGTCCTGTTGGATCAGCAACAAATTGATCGACTGTTAGCGTACCACCCGTACTACCATTCAAGGTGCTGGGTGTGTTTGGAGGAGTAATTGTGTAAGGGCGAACAGGATCTGCAGTGACCTGAATGACACCACGGCCAGCGTCAGCAACACCGACAGTTTTAGCCACATCACCTTGAACATTTGAACCAAAGTTTAGCGCTTGGGTTTCAGTAAATGTAAAATTTTGGTTTACAACCGCCTCAATATTCCCAAGAACATCAAAAGCTGAGCTTTCTTGAGACAATGCAAAACCAGCAACACCAATCAATAAACCAATTTTCCCTAATTTCATTATTCTTTCTCCTTTGTTAAAAAAAATACTAACCAGGACCTATTATTGATAATCATTCTGGATAAACAACTGGATTTTTTTTTCACGCAGTCAATAATTTGAAGATATTGCCACGAGACAAAATAAAAAAAATTTAGTTCGCATTCTATGAAACATAGAAAACAAATTTTAAACGTGATTTGTTATTGATAAATAAAAACTACTAGAAAATTGCCCTTGTACCTTCCTGAAATTTGCTGAGAAGAAAGGGTGTCGCGTGTAGCCCCAACATAAACCATGGCATGACCATTGGAATCCAACACCCCTTCACGGCTTGGGTGACTATTAAATTGATGAACACGAATGAGTCCCAGTGGCCCTGGTTTTGATTCATGATTCAAATAAGCGGAATGCGGAAGAAAAATAAAAAAACTTTTATTCTTTGTACCTTTAATACTAAAACTAGCATTCCAAGGATCGTCAACGACTCCAGATGAGACGACTTTGGCAATATCTCCCTGCACTGCCTGCCCAAAATCAAGAGACGAGACTGAGTGCACTTCAAAAGATGGTTGCTGTGCTTCAACATCATCAACCTCAGCCGCCAACCCAACATCAAAGAGTAAACAACACCCCATCCACAATGCCGCCTTCAGTGGGGACCGTAACCATGAGTGTGTTGGTCTCATCAACTGAAAGCTTATACTGACCTGGAGGCAGTTTGTAAAAATCAAAAAGCCCTTCAGAATCGGTTCGTGTTTTTGCTATTTCCTTGTTTTCCTCATCATAAAGCTTAACAACGGCACCACGTCTTGAACGCATTCCTGTTTTTGACCTGTACTCTGCCATACCTTGTATTTCACCAAATCTTTGGTATGGAAAATCAACCTGTAGCGTTCTTCCAGGCTCACCATATATTTTCAGTGTTGCTTGCGTAGATTGTAAAAAAGGATCAGAACCTCTAAACGACTCCCCACTCAGCTCAAGAGGAGTGTAGGAGGCTAGGCCATCAATGAACAAATAGCCCTCTTTACTGCTTTTCTTTTTTTGTTCTTGTTGGTTTATAGAAATATTTTGCCCGAACAACGGAACATCCACATTTTCATCAAATACATTGTTCCGATTTTTATCTTCATAAAAACGAATCAATAGTGCTGTCGTTTCAGAACGTGGTTGACTTGAGTACAAAATGGATTTTTCTTTATAGTTTGGAACAAAGCTTGTACCCAAAATCATTCGTAACAACACAGATTGTCTAGAAGACAAGCTGCCTTCAAGGGTTGTATAAAAGGATTGCCAATCCTTGGTCCACTTCAAGATAAAAAAATTGCTTTTCTCAACGATTTGACGCTTAACCTGTGCAAAGAACTGATGAGATTCAGTCAGCCACAAAGGACCAGATATCTCATAACCAAGTTCTCGCACTTCATTTCCCAGATAACGTGCTCCAAGTTTATGTCGATGAAAATTTTTATAAAAACTAATGTCGAAGTCCCCAACATAAAATTTGGTGGGAACATACTGAAACTGCCATAGATGAGAGATCATGAATGGGTGAATACTTGCGCTAAGCCTATGTTTGAAGAGCTGGTTTTCTTCTGTGGATTTATACTTTTTTCTAAGCCATTCAATATTCTGACCCAACCCAATACTCCAGTCCATATATGACAACCACGAGAGCTGTTGTTCTTGAATTTGCTCACTACCAAGTGCTGAATTGTAAAGTTCACTTCGATAATTTTGCAGATGTATAGTTCTAGCTGATAGAGTATTTGAACCCACCAATCCCTGCACACCAAATTCTTGCGCATACCCCCGATTTAATTGTGATACATGCTGTGCCGTTACTGAAACATTAGGAAACAATAGCCCCAACTGAGCTGAAGTATAGCGAGACTGTTCCAAATCTTTAACTACCCCCAAGGGAAGCTGTGTGTAACTTAATTTTGAAACGAAGTGTTTAGAAAGCGCGGATTGCCCAGAAAAAATATAAAATTCCTTATTTTTTTCTTCTCCAACATGAACTCTATAATTAAACCTTTCGGCCCCAATATGACTGTCATTGTACAAGTACACTCTTCGTTCTGTTTTACGCTGACCCTTAGGACCATAGTATTCTAGTCTCACCTCGTTTTTACCTATACCAAGCAGGATCTCTCGAAACAAAAATCGTCCTTGATCAGAGAACTGCCTACCCCAGTACACTTGATTCACATAAAGCTCGACTTCCCACCCTGGCGCCAAATCACCTGCCACCACTTCCTGCACTTGCATGGCTGGCATGTAAAATGGAAAGTTCGACAACATTAGCCCTCTATAATAGCGCCCGTAAGAAATCAGACCTTGCTGTGAAGAAAGCAGGTCACCAACAGAATATTCACGCGCCTGTAAATGCCCTAACAAATTAGTTGAAGGCGACTTTTTTCCTAGACTCATTCTATATAAAGATGGTGTTTCTCGAGCAATTGAGGCATTCGCTTTAAAATCGTGGTTTAGGGCCTGCGCCCCTACAGCACCATCTACAAAGTGTTCGTTTTGTGAACTACTCCCTACTCTCACATCGGTGAATGGTCCGTCCCAGAATATAAAATCTTTCGAATATTGTGCGTCTCGCAGCATTTCTTTTTTCTGGTAAGAATACTTTTTTCCATATTTGTCTCGAGAATCTCTTTCTTTCCTTAACTGCATTGGCAGTTTGGATTTTGGATATAAAACCAATTTTGATTGATGAGGTAAAATGTCAAACTTAATTTCCCACCACTGATACAGGCGCAGAGCATCTACATAAATTTCGTTGTCCTTTATAAAACAACTATCGCAGTTACCGCTGACATCTCTAACAATGCTTTCTTTCCCATTTTTTGTCCAAACCAAGCACTCTTTCACGTCTAGCCTAAACCGTTCATTCTCTGAAAAAAGATGCCCCTCCGCCTCACCAGTCAAAACCGAAACCTTGATGTCAAATTCGAGCAAATCAACCAACTCCTTCATTGGTAAAAACCAACGATCATTGATTTCATAAGCAATGAGGCTTTGGCTAAGGCTCATGCCAGTGGGCAAAATTGTTTCCAGTATTCTTTCTTCATTTTCTGTAACGAGCATGGAAGCGTTGGACTGACTAGGTGAAAAAAATACAAGCGATCCAAACACGATATGTAAAATACAGACAAGGCAAAATGGCACTGCATAGTTCTATGCAATTCTGATCAGTACACAATAGTGTAGATTTCATTTTCTTCTAAATGAACAAAAAATTCTCCATTATCTGGAACCATCCTCTGAATAAACAAATTGCTTCCTGAAACTAAAATACCAATGGAGCGACCGGGTGGGGAACGAACCGCTGAAGTGCCATGATGACCTTTTACTGTCTGAATAGAGTTATTTTCTGTAATTTGTACTAAAATTTGGCCTTCAAAATTGGCCGCCACAGACAAATTTAAAACTTGCGCAGAGAGCCAAAAAACTAGTAAGCAGCGCAATGCAGGCAAGCATTCCATCGGGGCTTTATCGGCAAATTATTGACGCATCTTTAATTTACTACTTCTGCCAAGTTATAGGGGACAGCATCCAACTTCGATTTTCGAGCACGTTCAAAGAGTATTTTATTACGAATGAATCAGCAAAAACGCTCCAAAACAAGAAAAACCCCCAAGCAAGGCTAAATACATATGACAATTATAAAAATCACCCTTGAGGTTTTACTGCTTTTTGTATAATTTAACGGACTTATTCAAAGTATTCGCTGGTAGCTCAGTCGGTAGAGCAGGTGACTGTTAATCACCCTGTCGTAGGTTCGATTCCTACCCAGCGAGCCAATTTTCAAGGCATGAGGGTTTATGGATTCTGAAACACCTTCCAAACTTCCCAGCCCCGAGCAAATTGAAAAAAAACTGCGCTTGTCGTTTGGTCTTTTTGAAGCTGCCTTTGAAATTAAAAAGCATCAACTTTCTAAAAAATACCCTGAGAAATCGGAACGCGAGTTAAACCATATGACTATGGCTTTATTTGAAAAAGGGGCCAAGTAGTGTCGCTTCCTGCGATCATGACCGTTTTTCAAGATGTGCTTGCTAGACTTGAGGAAGCCAAAATTCCCTACATGGTAGTCGGATCTCTCTCGTCTATTATTTATGGCGAACCACGCATGACTAAAGACATGGACATTGTGATTGATGTTCCCGCTCAAGACGCTTCTAAATTTGAACTTTATTTTCCGTTCTCAGGGTTCTACTGCCCACCTGCGGACATTCTCAAAGACGAAATTATAAATCGCGGACAATTTAATTTAATTCATCATGAATCTGGCCTGAAAATTGATGTGATTGTGCGCAAACAAAGTCCTCACGCCATTGAAGAATTTAAGCGTCGAAAAAAAATATCATTTTGGAAAGGATTTGAAGCGTACATTGCCAGCCCTGAAGACGTGATCATTAAAAAACTGGATTATTACAGAGAAGGCAGATCAGAAAAGCACCTGAACGATATTCGAGGAATCCTTGCAAGCAGTGAAATCGACAAGGCGTATCTAGAAAAATGGTTGACGCAACTAGGACTTAGCGAAATATGGAAAAAAGTCTAATTTTTTAGCCGCAGGTCCCGTCAAACACATGACACAAACAAACATGTGACCAGTACTACAATTACTATTTAAAGCATGAAGATTGGCCGTAAGTTTTCAACATTTTTCCTGCCGTTGCTTTTTGTTTTTCTTCAAAGCAACGCTCAAGCGGTTTCCTGCAGCACTCAATTTGCTTTTATCCATTATTTTGGAAAAGATTTCCGTGAACAAAAAACCTTGGAAAGGTTTTTAAAAGAAGACCTGCATCTGATGCGCTCAAACATTCCCGATGAAGGGTTGCACACAAAAATGGCCAGAAAGGCCGTGCGCTATTTGGCCTTCCGCAACGATTTGCCTGCCGCAAACAAAGCCAAGCTCTGGGAAGATATGGCTGAAATCATTCACGAACATAGCCCCGATAAATTATTTATTTCCGAGAAGCGCGAGAGCGTTGACGATTCACATGTTTACGTTGGCAAGATTGGTGAACTTCTTGTCATCGCTCCCGACGCCAAAGTCTACAGAGCGTTCCAGCCAGAAATGGCCGCTGGCATTGCCACGTGGGATGGCCAATTTGCCCGGCTAAAATTAGTTCAATAAATTGAACTAAACACACATTGTTTAAAGTCTGATATTCTATGGACATGAGTGCTAGAGGCTACGAACCTATCGCCGTCAACCAAATCCCCAAAGATGCTAACGGCAATTGCGCAACCAGCCTCTACATCTACATGCCAACAGTTAAGAAATTTATTGTCTTTGTTCCTGCTGGCGAAAAATTCACTTACGCAAAAAAATCAGCTCTTGAACGTTATTTAGTTCCTGCTCTTTTCATCCGATCAGATTTCACACTAGAGCCCGTTGTTGGCGGCAGCGACGATGGCCACGAGAAAAACGACTTCGATGTCCTTGGTGAAAACGCCAACGCCGAACTCAATAACATGTTCAAGACTCTGAGTGAAAACCCCGATCTGCCTGCAGATAAAGCCATTGAACAGCTAGAAACCATGGCCAGCAAAATTATCAACATCATTGCGCCAGATGTTGATAATCTGAAGGCAAAAATGATTGAGAATACACAATACCTATGGATTATGAACGACGCCGCAGCCATTACCAGCATCGCCGTTATGATTGCCGCAGCCAATGGCGTGGATTCCAAAAAACCTCTGCGCGACATGGTTTGCGCAGCTTTGATTATGGACTTCTCACTTGCAAAACTAAGCAAAGACGTGACTGATCAATACATTGCTGACCCAAACAAGCTCTCAAAAGAGCTGCGTGAAAAATATGAGCAACATCCTGTTGAAGCGTATCAACTTGCCAAACGCACTCTCAAGCAGTTCAACGACGCAGCTTACGAGCTTATTTTAAGCCATCACGAACTAAACAACGGCAAGGGTTATCCAAGACGCATTCGCTCAAACACGTTGTTCCCCTTGTCACGAGTATTCTCGCTAGCTGTCGATACTTTTGAGACACTAAAACGTTCCAGCATGGCTCAATCGCCCAAAACGCTAAATGAAGTTTTTTTAATGTTCAAAGAGGAAAACGTAGAGATTCATGTGCGACGCCACCAAAAGAAAATTGTCGACAAAACCATAGAGTACCTGCAAATCAAATAGCATTTGGCTAAAAATCAGTTAAATTAAAGACTGATGCGAACAACGTTGTGGAGTGTTGGTTTAGGCTTAGCTCTAAATGCCAGCTCAGCTTTTTGCGCAAATTATTTTGCCAACTGTAACCAATTTACAAAAGACATTGCCGATGTCACCAAAGTGCTCTCTGACAAAGAACGTTTGGACAAAATGTCAGCCCTTGCCAACGACCTCGTTGCCATTGAACTCAACTCACATCAAATTCCGGCTGACATTCCTGCCAACCTGATTCGTAGCTGCCAAATGCGCAAAAACGACGCCTTCAAACAACACCGCGATCGCATAAGCGCTGCTGCACAAGACTCGCTTGCCTATAAAAAAATCATGGCGCAGTACTTCAAGCATGTCATGCATGACCCAGGACAAGCCTATATTTTCACAAGCGGCATTATTGAGCTGGAACCTCTGAACTGGACAGCAAGACAAGATGCTTTTGAGCTTTGGGCCAACCAAGAAATTGCCAGAATCAAAGCGCTACCCCCTAACACGGTCATTGGCAGCAAGGAACTTCAGAATATTTTGAAAAAAAGTCATGAACTTCTGGACCCACTCATTGAAAACCCCAAAGCTAGCCGGGAAATCAAGTCAAAGACGCTCACACTTCGCGCCATGCTCAAGGAAAAAATTGTCATAGATAATTCTGACCCATCAGCACCGAATTCCGGAGTGAACGTAACAGGTGGGCGCTTTGCCGACGCCAACAATGATTGGGAAAAAGCTGCTGAATACGACCCGAACAATTCCATTGCTTGGAAAAAAATTGCCACCTTTCGCCTGTCCAGGAATCGTAAAAACCCCGAGCTGGCAGTGCCCGCTCTGCAAAAATACTTGAGTCTTGAGAGCAAAGAAAAAAACATTTGGCTCACGCTCGTACAAATTTTTCTGTTTCAAAGCAAACAAGAAGCTCAAGCCCTCATTGAAATCCGAAAAGCCCTCAGCCACTTTCCCGGCGACTCAGACTTTCTAGCTCTTGAACTCTATGGCCTTATTGCGACAGGACGCCAAGATGAAGCCCAAAACAAAATGAACCAATACAAAGCTCAAAAAGAGGCTCCCGCGCTAAAATCACCGTACTATAATTTGGCCATGGCATTGCGAAGTAAAATTGATGGCATCAAGGCCACAGAAGCTGGGCGCGATAGCCAAGCTATTGGTTTTTTCCAAGAGTCCTTAAAGTTAAATGAAAAGGACCACGAGGTCCGAAACTCTCTGGCTCAGCTTGTCTTCAACTTCGCAGACAAACGCAGTGACAAGACTTCGCCTGCCATTAAAAAGGACATGGATGAGGTCATTAAAATTCTTGAGCCCTCAAAGGAAGATCGTTCTGAAAAACGTTTTCGTATTTTAATACGCGCAGCGCGCCTATCCTCAAAACCAGAACGCGCCAACACACTCTGTGGCGAATATGAACAGGAATTCAATTCTCTCACCAGCGCTGACATTATTTTAGACTGCGCTGAGATTTACTCTTCAAACAAAGACAAATCGGCCGCCAAACGCATTTTACAAAATGCCAGCAACAACAAACAACTTGGCAAAGACAAACCAAAAATTTTACAACGCCTCTCTGAATTCCAGTGAAATACTCTCATTTTTACTTAGCAATCATAGCCGCCACAACCGTCCTCATAAGCACTGCGGGATTGCGAGCCCAAACAGAAGATCCTCACTCAAAATTCGAAGATGAGCTGGATCAAGAACTCTCACTTGAAGACGACAAAGACGCGCCATCAACTATTATCTACAGAGCACCAACCCTGCCCAATCCAGACGCCACGGTTAAGCCTGCTCCCATGCCAAAAATTTTCACTGAAAAAAATATTCCTTCATCACTAAACAAACCCTCCACACAAGACCTATCGCAAGAAGAAGATGAGCTGGATTTAGAACTGGAAAAGGGTGACACACCAACAAGACCATCAAAAACAAAGCCTGTTGCGAAATCAAAGCAAGAGGAACAAACGAAGCTTTCCATTGAAGTGGCACGAACCATCGACGCCACTCCACAAGATTTAAAAATTAGGCTCTGGAAAACAGACAAAGGCTCTATTCTGGAATCCACCATAGACATGAAAGACGCTAACCAGGAAGTCTTAGCTCTTGATGACTGGGGCCGGCTGAAAACCAGAAAACTTGAAGCAAGAAATTCCCCTTTTTTGCGCCTGCGGCTTTCCGGAGAAAAAAAAGATCAGCTTTTAAATTTAAAGTGTGACGAAAATAGCTGCGTGGCTGTGTGGCCCAAGTTCCCACTCCATCCTAAAAAACTGCAAAAACTGGAACTCGAAGCTCATCTACGAGGGAAAATGCCTAAAAAATGGCAAATTGCGCTCAATCAACTTCCCTTGCCTCCAGAGCCACTGATTCCCGAACCATCCAATACAAAAAAACAAAATAATTTAGATGCTTTTTTACAGACCAAGCGTACTCCGCGAGACTGGTACATAAAACACCCTCAAATCAGCAAAGCACTCAAAGTCCAGACCATCGAAGACTGGGCTCTTGAACCACATCAGAAAATCTCTGGAGTGAAGCAAATCAATGTGGATCGCCTTGCCTTACTACAAGTCCCAGAGGATCCCATATTGCTGCAGATTGAATCCAAGAAGAAGCTGGGTCTTGAAACCTATGAAATTGCCCCACAAACACAAGTATGGCTGCACCCTGGACTGCAGATTTCCATACTCACTACAAAAAAAAGTAGCCCCACCAAGCTTCGTAAAATTGAATTTACTCGAAAGAAGCTCTAAGACTTAGCCTAAGAGAACTTCATGAAATTCAAAGCCGCACTTAGCATAGGTAATTTTGATGGCATTCATCGTGGACACTTGGCTCTAGTTCACAGAGTTGTCGAATGGAAACGCGCACACTTTCAGGACAATCCCATTAAAAGCGTAGTGCTAAGTTTTGAGCCCCACCCCGTTGAAGTTTTAAAAAATATACATGTGCCGCGGCTCATGAACCAAGCCAATAAAACAAAATTGCTTCATGAACTAGGCATTGATGAAGTAAAAATTATCCCTTTCACCAAGGACTTTTCTCAAACCGAAGCTCCTGCTTTTTTTAAAAATATCTTGCTCAGAGATTTAGACCCTGCATTTGTGGTTGTTGGGCAAAATTTCTTTTTTGGTAAAGACCGCCAAGGCACGCCTCAAAAAATTGTGGAGTGGTGCCAACAAGCAGGCATTGAGGCGGAAATTTTCTCCCCTATAGAGGTCGACGGCAGCATTGTTTCCAGCTCAAGAATTCGTAGCCTCATTGAAAGTGGGCAAATGGCCGCAGCCAGCCGTCTACTAGGGCGCGACTATTCCATAGAGGGCGAAGTGATTCATGGTGATAAACGTGGGCGCCAAATTGGCTTTCCCACAGCAAACGTCATACCCAATATCAACACCATAGGCGCCCCGTGCATTCCTGCAAAAGGCGTTTATCTCTCATTTTCCACGGTTGAAGGACGCACATTTCCCTCGGTAACTAACGTTGGAGTGAAGCCCACGGTCAGCAATACTGGACAACTTGTGATTGAAACACACCTACTGGATTTCCAAGGTGACCTGTATGGAAAGTTACTAACTGTCGAATTTCGAGACAGGTTGAGGGACGAGAAGAAATTCAACGGATTGGACGAATTAACCAAGCAAATTCAAATAGATACACAGACTGCCAGGGCCCGGTTAAGTTCCCATTAAGCCCTGGTCCAACCCTTGCAACGTAATGTGCAGGGGGATTTCGTGTATGAAACAACATATTGGGCTTAGCCGTAAGCTTGTCCTAGGACTCTGGCTCATTGCCAGTGCCTGCAGTGACAACAACGCACCAACAACCTATGTGGCCAGCACGACTGACTATTTCGTTAACGATTCTGGCGACCACTACAACCAAGCCAACCAAATCCTCCAAGGCGATTATGTCTTTGCCTTGAACATGAGCCGCTCGATGTCCACATATAGAGACAACTTGTTCAATAATATGGGCCGCTTTGCTGATCACTTGAGAAACCAAAGCATTGATTACCGCATTGCTTTTGTTCAAGGAACCACGCAATCAACAAACCCAATTATTCCATCAGGTTTCTTAGGAAGCGTATTAACTCCTAGCACCAACTCAACTCTTGAAACACAGATTTTAAATCAGATTTATAGAGTTGGAACAGACCTCGCGCCAAACCAAATGGTTATGCTGGAAGCTACTCGCCGAAGCATGAACAGCATGGTGAGCAGCTTTGTTCGTCCAAGCGCTCAATTGATTTATGTGTTCGTCAGCGATGAAGATGACACCACGTCTAGCTACACCGTTGGAGGCCCATCTGTAGCAGTCGATAGTTACTCCGTTGCACTGAAGGCCCACAAATCTAATCCATCCTACATTAACGCTAGGGCCGTTGTGTTGGGTCAAAGCGTAGACTGTCCTTTAGATAGCGGCTCTTATTCACAATCTGCAGGTACCCGCATTGCCAACTTAGCAACTCTTTTAGAGTCAGCTGACACGAGCAAAGCAGTACGCTGCTTGAGCGATGATTTCTCCGATACACTTGAGGACCTAGCCGTTAACGTCACTAGAAACACAAATCGTTTTACCTTGCAGAATAGACCCGTGCCAAGCTCCATAGTGGTTTTGGTCAATGGCGTGAGTGTTCCTTCTAGCGGCAACTGGACCTACCAAGCAGCAACCAACGAGATTGTTTTTGAAGAAGCATCCAAGCCAGACTTTGGTGACACCTTAGATATTCGCTACGACATCTACTTCACGCTCTCTCAAGCTCCTGTTGAAAGCAGCATTGAAGTACGAGTGAACAACAGTGTTGTCACTCGCGATAACACCAATGGGTGGAGTTACATTGAAGCAGACAACCGCATCCAATTTAATGGATCAGCAAAACCCAGCGACAGTGCTGAAATTCGCGTCATTTACCAGCCACGCTAAGAGTTGAGTCACGTTACAAAAGATGGGGGATGTTATGAAAGAAGCTAAAAAAGAAAAAGCCAGCCTAATCCTAAGCTGGTCAATGTTTGCGGTTGTTGCAGGACTTGGAATTACGAGCATTGAAAGTCACTCTATCAATCAACAAGGTCGTGAGACTTTGGCTATGAACACTGTGAATCTGGAAAAACATGACCTCAACATTCAACCTACCAGTAAAGTTGAAAGAGACAGGCTCAATAACCTCTCCCTTTCAATTCAAAAAAGACTTTCGAACTAATTAGGGGGATATATGAAATATTTAAACAGCTACTTCGCAAAACTAATCAGCAGCTCACTAGTGGTTACAGCACTCGTCGGTTTGGCAGTTCAAAGCAATTCCAACCGCCGTCCAGCAGCAGAGGATGTGTATGAACTACACATTCAGTCTGTGACCTTGGATAGCGCTAGCCGAGTAACTGCATTTGATCGCTTTTCAATTCGAGCGACATTCAATGACAAACATTTGGTTGAACTATTGAAAGACAATCCTTTGAGCATAGCCAGAGGAGAAGTCAGAAACATCGATCAAAAAATTCAAATTAAACCCGAGTGGATTAAGAATGATGCCTTAAGTTTCAAAGTAGAACTTGTGAAACAAGGGATTTTTGAAAGCATTTTGGTTCGTTGCGGAATTGTTTCCAAAAACATCAGTGAATACAGCCGCACCTACCAATGCGCTCTTCCCACAGAGCAAAAACCGTTCTTAACTTATACTTTAGGCAAAAAAGAACAGTCCAACATTTCACTAAGCCAGAACTCAAACTAAGAGCCTGCGTTTAGTGCCCTAAATGATACGGATGGCGGCCGAGTATTGTGTAGGCACGATACACTTGTTCAGTCGCCACAACCGTGGCTAGCTCGTGAGGCAAGGTCAGCGGACCAAAAGACCAGAGGAGATCTGGTCGCAATTTCTCAATATGCTCCTTAGTAAAACCGTCTGGAGCTCCAATAATGATTTTGAGCCTCTGTGCTCCACGATTCATGGCATCACTTAGTTTTTGCGCCACCATTTCACTTTTCAATTCTTTGGCAGGTGGCTCTATGTGGCACATCCAAATCCAATCCCCTGGCTTTTTTTCAAGTTTTTCCATGTCAGTGCCGATAATTTGGCATTGAGCGTACTGTGTCGTTCGCTTCACGTATTCGCAGATAAGCTCGTAATTTGCCCCTAGCTTGAATTGTGAAGCAGTTATTTTTTGGCTTTTTGCCCAGGCTAAACAAAATTCGACGCGCACAAGGTATGATAATAGAGGAAGAATTGATTAAATGGCAACTGAACGGCAAAGACGAATCTTATTCATAGATCAATCCAAGCAAAAGTATAAAGATACCGTCGGCCAACTTGAAATTGCCGGATTCGACTGCCACTACGTCGACGACCTCAACAACATTGTCTTTGAAATTCAACAGCGCAAGCCTGATGTTGTGGTCATGAACCTCATTGTTCAAGGCACATCCATGATTCCAAAAATTCGTGAAATTGTGCAAAATCACGGCAAAAACAATATCAAAATTATTATTGTGACTGCCCTTAGATCCAAAGAGAATATCACCGAATGCATTCGCGCAGGTGCCAGTGACTTCATTGTTGAACCTTTTGAAACACCGTTCTTATTGGAGCGAATCAAGTATCAGTTGCAAGAAAAAGAATCGTTCTCTGATGAAAGCTTTGAAAAACAAAGCGGAGATATCGTCCAAGGGTTTCAGCTCATCTACGATTGCCTGCGAGTGCTCTCAGAACAAGCTGATGGTCACATAGCGCTCCATGAATGCGCAAAAAGAACAGCGGTATTAGCAAAATCACCTAGGGCCAACATCATTGTTGGCGATCTGGAAAGTAACGTGGGTCACGTCATAGCAGGTTCCGACGATGCCCAACTTAAAAACAAAAAAATTGATCTGGAAAAATACCAAGAGGTTCGTGGCGTTCTCTTGAATTCAAACATTGTTTACATCAAGGACGTCAGCGCAAATCCACTCACTAAAAACATCCAAGAAAACGTAAAGACCATTCAAATCCAATCTCTGATTTTATTTCCCATCCGACATAGACAAGAATGCATTGGCGCTCTGGTCGTGAGAATGGACCAAAACAGCTCAAAAGAAGTCGCTGAAAAACACATGCGCACCTTCTTTTCCATAGCATTGGCGCTAGCCCCCAAGGTTGCTGCCCAGCGAATGCTTTTAAAATACCATTAACATTTGCTAAATCTTACACAAGCCATTGCTTGAGTTTTTGACAAACCCACTCGCCATCTTCAAGCGGGAGATCATGACCAGCCGTCGGGTGAATCTCACAAGGAACATCTAGATGCTTAGCCAAGTGAAGCCCACATGAAGGATGAATGAACTGGTCTCCGGCAGAAACCAAGGCCAAGGTTTTAACGGGAAGCGATTGCGGTGCACGAAACGTCGCCGCCGAATACAGCTGCGCTAAAGTCACTCCCAATTTTACAGGAGAGTCCTCATAATAATGACTCCACTTTGAAGCAATTTCATCAATCTGCGAGGCGCTAAACAGGCTTGTCGTCATAGACAAGATTCGTCTTTCCCGGTGAAAGGCCGTTGGTGCAAACAAAACTTTCACCGCTCGAGGCAGTTGCTTGAACTGCAGCCGCTGCCAAGGAGGATCAAGATTGGCCGCACTCGTATTGATAAGCACCAAACGTTCAAAGTCGCCCGGATGAGTATGCACCCAGTCCATGGCAATCATGCTCCCAAGTGAAATGCTAAATAGCGACCAAGGCCCTTCATTGGACGCCTTAAGATTTAACCAACGCTCACGGATATCGGCTTGAATTTGTGAAATACTAAATGGACAAAGACGCTGATGCTCAGTCCCCACACCTGGCAAATCAAGAAAATGAATTTTGGCATGAGGAAAAGCAGCTTGAAATTTCCGAGGAAATTCGTTCCAGTGCCTTTGTTCTCTGACCAAACCACGTAAAAACAGCCAATTCATGATTAACGACTCCACGAACGATAATTTCGAACAGCCTTACGGAAAAAATCAATCAAGAGCAAATGCCGCCGCATCGTACGCTTATGTCGATGAGGAAGAACAGGGTTAAAGGGCCCCGAAGATGAAAACAGCTGCATAGGATTTTTACGAATCCACATCCAAGACCCCATCTCCAACGTCCATGGTATGAAAACTTTCCCCGATGTTGGGTGTTCCTTGCGATGCTCATCAAAAAGGTAATCCCAAAGATCGCCATGAGTGGTATAGCTCAGTGCTTGCGATTCCACTCGATACACATGATTAGGGTATGTGTTATCAAACAAATCTTTAATTTTAGCGACCTCGTCCATTAAAGGAAAAGGCTCTGAAGTTTTTGCGTAGGGATACCAAAGCCTATCAATCGACCCAAATCCGGAATGAAAATCCAAAACCAACGCCGCTTTGGACTGAAACATGGTTTTTTTCACAAAATCGACAACCGACTGCGATTCCAATTCCAAAGGAGCGCCTGCTTTTCCTCGATACCAAGGAAGTTTGGGAGAAATTCTATGGCCACCAAGTAAAAATGGAGGCTTGGGGTTGGCTTCAACAGGAGCGTTTCTCATCAGGTCAACGCCATTGGGGTTAGAGCGTAGGCCCGCAAACATGCCAGCAGGATTGATTAGCGGAATGGAAACCAGCCGAGTGCTAGCAAAAGCCTCTTGAAAATCTAAATCCCATTTTAAATGCTCAACAATGGTGTCCAGGTAGGACAAAACTGCTTGTGTGCCTATTCTCTCCAACCCATGCACGCCTCCAAAGAGGCCTAATGTTGGATGTTCAGGGTTTTGCGAACCAAATTCAAAAGAATGAATGGGAAATTCGTAGCCATAGGCTTTCACCGTAGCGAGTTGATTAATGCGAGCGTAAGGAGACGCCTTTTCAATGAGTTTTAAAATTTGCTGGAATTCTGGGAAGTGGCGCACGTATGGATATCTTAGCTCTGGACTTAAAAACAAAAAACCCCACGACTCCAAAGAGCCGCAGGGTTTTTTGTCGCCTTCAAAAGCGAAGGAAAACCGAAGTTATTTCTTCTTCTTGGTGGTTTTCTTCTTTGCAGTTTTCTTAGCGGTTTTCTTAGCTGCTTTTTTAGTTGCTTTCTTCTTTGCTGCCATTTTATTGTCTCCTTATTTTTTATGAGCTGCGCTATCGCACTCATATTTTTAATCCTTATGTGTCAACTGTACGTGTCATTTCGCTTGCGCGCAATAGCATGTTGAATTTTTTTACGCACTTGCTGCGATTCTTTGACATCGCACACAAAAATGCTGTCAATTTAGTTTCGGCTGCATTCCACGAAACTTTAGTAAAATTTCTATTATGAGTAACTTTTTTTCAAAGTCCTCGCTAACTCTTTTCATTTTTGCTCTGGGTTTTCTGTCTTTGAGCGCCTGTAAAAAAATTGCGGATTCGCGATCAACAACAGACACTCCTACAGCAACACCACGAGTGCTTGGATATTATAGGAACGTCCAATACGATCTGGAAAAATCTGCTCCTGCCGAGCAAAGAGTTTTATCGTCCTTCTCTGGACAAGTTTTCGTTGCTGATAAGGGAGACGCCAGCTTTGATGCTTGGTCCTCTCCAAGCCTAGGCAGCTGCAACTATACAGCCTTCGATGGATTGGCCTTTGGAGCCTCCCGAACAATTGATGTCGGAGGCCTGAACATTAAAGATTCCTCCTCCTCTCTATTAAAAACTTTTTCCAAGGGCGACATCGTTCCCTCATTTTTCTCTTATTTCTTTATTCAAGCTGGCGATTACACGCTCCAAACTGAAGGTTTCCAAGGTTCTCTAAGTTATGCTCAGCCATTCACGGTGCCAGGACCGGGATCGAATATAAAAATCACCTCAGGAGCTAATACCGAGCAACCCATTCAAGGAAATACCGGGCAAATTGCCAAAATCTTGAAATCAGAAGGCTTTACGCTTCAGTATTCTCCTCCACCAGGCATCAGCTACAGCAAAATTAGTTTTTTTGACGGATCAGGACGCGGAGAAGCTGCCATTGTTTGCTATATCGGCGGAAATTTCAGCTCAGTGACCATTCCAAAAGAATATTTGACCGACTACAACGTGACAAAAACTGATGGTTCACCAAATAATGATGGCCTCATCACCATTGATTTCGTCTCTGTGAGTTCTAAAAAAGATGTTCCTGGCGTTGCCGAAAGCTTCATCATGAGTTCATACAGACACGTTCACGGACTATTTACATTTTTCAATGGATCAGGCTATTCCTCAGTCCGCCTTGGCGAATTGCAATTTGAATAGCGCATAAAAAACACCCATGATATGGTGTAAGCCACATGGGCAACGGTATTCAAAGTGTCCGCGGCATGGACGATTTATTCGGAGAAAAAGCGCGGCTGTGGTTTTTTGTTGAAAGCAAAATGCGCCAAGTCTTCTCTGCTTATGGTTATGACGAAATCCGTACACCTTTGGTGGAATATGAAACATTATTCAAACGCGGTGTGGGTGAAACAAGCGACATCGTGCAAAAAGAAATGTACAGCTTCTTGGAATCCGATGCTGAGGGCGCTGCCAAAGTCGTTTTACGTCCAGAAGGAACCGCTCCTGTTGTAAGAGCACTGGTTGAACACAAATCATACCAACAGCTCCCAGTAAAATGGTTCTATGTTGGACCCATGTATCGTAAAGAACGCCCTCAAAAAGGGCGTTACCGACAATTTCACCAATATGGCTTTGAGGTTTTTGGCGAAAAAGGCGCTGGGCTTGATGCAGAAACCCTATTGCTTGTGCAAACGCTGCTTGAGTCCTGTGGACTCAATACTTTTGAAATTCAATTAAACACTTTGGGTGATTTAGAAGATCGTCTTCGCTACAAAACAGCGCTCTTGGACTATTTCAGCAAGCATGAAAGCTCGTTAAGCCCACTCAGCCAAAGTCGCATGCACAAAAATCCATTGCGCATTTTTGATAGCAAGGATGAGGGCGACCAATCCATTTGCAATTCCGCTCCCCTATTGAAAGATTATATAGGCCCAGAAGCCAAAGCCCATTGGGAAAAAACCCTGCAAGGCTGCCAAGAGCTTGGGATCCGCTACAAATTAAATCACAAACTGGTCCGTGGCTTAGATTATTACTGCCGAACAGTTTTTGAAGTGACAGACACCTCTGGCAAACTCGGTGCGCAAAACGCTTTAGGCGGAGGCGGACGCTACGATGGCCTTGTCTCAGAGCTCGGTGGACCTGAGATGCCTGCCATTGGCTTTGCAGGGGGCTTTGAGCGCTTGCTATTGTCCCTGCCAGAAAGCATCATTGAAAAGCAGTCCGCGGAAAACCGTTTTGATTTGGGCATTATAGATCCAGGTGAAAACGAACACCGCCTAGCCGCACAGATTGTCAAACACCTCAGATCCAAACAACTCAAGGTGGACTGGGATCCTGAGGCAGGAAAAAGTTTTAAGAATCTCATTAAACGTGCAGACCGCATGAAGGTTAAAAAATCGCTTATTCTCGGCAGTCAAGAAATTGAATCGGGCCTATTGAAAGTCAAAGATATGGGCTCGGGCCAGGAAACCAACGTGACTCTTGCTAAACCACTCAATCAAATTTCGATAGAAGAATTAAGCCAAGAGATCTGCAAGATCCTTTAAGAAAATGCTACACTAGCCCCCTTATGGGTTACTACAAATCTCATTCCTGCAGCTCGCTAAATCAATCCTTAGCTGGCCAGAAAGTTACGCTCTCTGGCTGGGTTCATCGTCGCCGCGACCATGGCGGAATTCTCTTCATCGATTTGCGAGACCGTTCAGGGGTTTGCCAAGTTGTCGTTCCCGCCCAACTCAACGCCAGTGTACGAGCGGAATTTGTTGTAAGAATTGTAGGCACAGTTCAAGCCAGACCCGCAGGCATGGTGAACAGTAAAATTCCTGCAGGTGACATTGAAGTACACGCCGAAACATTAGAAATCTTAGCCCACGCCGAAGTCCCTCCCTTCTCACTTGAGGAGGAAAGCGGCCAGGAAGTGCAAGAAAACCTGCGTTTAAAATACCGCTATTTGGATTTGCGCAGACCCGCTCTGCAAAAAAACTTTCTATTGCGAAGCAAAGTCCTTCAGACCTCTCGCCGATTTTTTGAAGATGAAGGATTTGTAGAAATTGAAACACCCATCCTTTACAAGAGCACACCTGAAGGCGCCAGAGATTACTTGGTGCCATCACGTGTACATCCCGGAGAATTTTACGCTCTTCCTCAATCACCACAAACACTAAAGCAGCTCTTAATGATTTCAGGCATGGAGCGCTACTGCCAAATTGCACGTTGTTTTCGCGATGAAGACTTGCGAGCTGACCGTCAACCCGAGTTCACTCAAATTGACTTGGAAGTCAGCTTCCTCACACAAGAGGAATTTCTTGCGCTCTTAGAAACCTTTATTAAAAAATTATGGAAATCGTGTATTGGCGTGGACATTCCAACACCATTTCCTCGCATTCCTTATTCCGTGGCCATGGAAAAATACGGCTCCGACAAACCCGACATGCGCTATGGGCTTGAGCTGACAAACATCTCAAAGCTTGTTGAAAACTGCGGCTTTAATGTTTTTGCCTCAACCGTTAAAAATGGCGGTGCCGTTATTGCCCTAGCCGTTAAGGCTGAGGAGTTGAAAACCTACGGCGTTGATCATCCTCAGTGGAGTCGCAAGTTTTTTGATGGCCTGAATCCCGTTGTGGCACCTTTTGGATTAAAGGGAGTGGCTTGGGTCAAACTTGAAGAAGCAGGATGGAACTCGCCAATTGCCAAGTTTTTCCCTGTTGAAGAGCAAAATAAAATCAACCAATCCATGGGCGCTAAAACGGGCGACTATTTATTTTTTGCCGCTGAAAAATCGCCACGAGTTCAAGAGGCCATGGGAACCTTGCGGCAGTTTATTGCTAAGAGCATTGGTGTTGTTAAGCCGGGATTAAGCAGCAAGTGGGCCTTTGTTTGGGTCACCGATTTCCCCATGTTCGTTTATGACGATCAAACAGGGCGCTATTTTGCTGCCCACCACCCATTTACTCGACCACACGATGCCGATTTAGAGAACTTTGTTAACGGAAAAAACTTGGGCGACATTCGCGCGCAGGCCTACGACTTGGCGCTCAACGGTTTTGAAGTTGGCGGAGGAAGCCTGAGGATTTACGACAGCAAGGTCCAAGCAGCCATGTTCAAGGCACTGGGCATGAGTGATGAAGAAGCCAAGCACCAGTTTGGATTCTTCATTGAAGCGCTCCAATACGGCACACCTCCTCACGGAGGCATTGCCTTTGGCGTTGATCGCTTGGTTATGCTTCTCACCGGGTCAGACTCAATTCGTGATGTTATTGCGTTTCCAAAGACAGCGCGCGCGCAGTGCTTGATGAGTGAAAGCCCATCGACGGTGTCGCCTGAGCAGCTAGCTGAGCTACGTTTGCAGATTATAAAAGCAACTCAGTAAAGACGCTTAGGGACTGTCGCCAGAGCCAACCCACAAAACAATACGGCTGAGGTCGGTTGGAATTTTTCTGTCTGCTGATTGTGCCTTTTGTTGAGTCAACTTATCAAAGCCCAACGTATTGAGCTCTTTAATGAACGATGCAAAATCGTTTTTTGGTATTGTGAAATGGAAATAGCGGCCTCCTTTATAAATGGCACCTAAATCCAATTCACCAGCTCTTTGCACATCGTATTTTTTGAGGACTTGCATGACTTTTTTAGCGTCTTCATCAAGATGCAAGGAGGTCGCACCAATACGGTAAAACTCCGTTGTAGTGCCCACATCTTTTGCACTAACTGAAGGACTCTGGACAGGGGCTTGCGCCACAACAGGCAAAGCCACTTTGCTTTTTGCTGAAGGAAGTGGAGAGGGAAGAGTTTGAACTGGTCGAGTTTGAGCCAACACAGGCTGTGGACTGGGGACACCTTTTGCCAGTGCCACAGCGCTCGTTGGAGCTGATACTGGACTGGGAGCCACAACGGGTGGTGCGACAACCTGTTCGACTCTCTCTTCTTTTTTCTGCATATTGGCGACAAGCGTAGGTTTTTGCTTTTTCTTGGGAATGAGTTCCCCAATATAAGGCAGACTCAACACTGCAAAAATCGCAGCGGACACCATGAGCAGTTGAAAACCAAGACGTAAAATCCAGGGCCAATCCATCGACGACGCCGCACTAAATGTAATGGACTGCAACGGCTCAATGTCTAACTCAGCACGAGCTTGATGAGCTTCATGCTTGAATTGCTGAATTTTTGCTTTCAATTTTTGATGCAAAGCCTGACAACGATTACAAGACTTCAAATGCTGATCAAAATGAGTTTTATTGAATATGTTTAAACGATCACTCCATTCGACATTTTGAAACCAGTCTACGTAGTGCAAATCAAAACGAGCGCAATTGGGCTCTAAAATGGCCACATCCGCGTTTGTCAGTCCCGATATTTCAACAAGGGCTTCAAAAGCTTGAAATTGGACACTTTGTTTTGAATTTCCAAAGTAATGGTTGGATTTTCGAATGGGCCAATCAAGTAAAAACGCAGAAACCAGAGCCCAAAGTTTCTCGGGCATTAAATAAATCCACTTGCGTTGCTCATCTTGCCAACTCAGCGGTTGATTGGCTTGCTGCTGATTTTGCAATCTGTTTTTTGAAGCCCACAACCTTAAATGCTTCATGAAGGATTGAGTCAGCAAATCAGAATTTAATTTTTCAGGCTTTTTGCTAGCCGTTTTACGCAAGACATTTTGCATAAAGAAATGAAATCGCTCCGTAGCGACGACTGAATCCGATGAACCCATCCTAACCAACAGCCACAAACCAGGTGCTTCCGTCTTTAGCCAGTCTAAGATGGGTTGAGACAACATTAAATCAGTCGTCCTTTCTTGCTTGAAGAATTTCTTTGAGCACATCGAAACTTGTCATAACAGAGCTTAAATCCTCATAACCATACTGAGGAAGCTGTTCTTTGTGATTGAGGGCAAGCAAATCAAAAGGAGTGATGAGCAAATTGCCCTTTCTCCACCCTACCCCAGTTGTACCCATTTGCAGCCAGCGTTGAAACTGCTGCAAACTAATCAGAGGAATTAAAGTGCTCATTGCCAAGGCGTGAAACTGCCGTTGAGTTCCTAGATCGGTCACCAAAGGCCATGGCAAATTCGTGTCGGGAATTTTTTTCCAATTAATGCCATCCAATCGATTCTCTTGGAGTTCTGGCAAATCCAAAAGCAAGTTAGCGCCACGACCCATCCCCACAATCAAACATGATGTAGGACCATAAAAATTTTGTAGCGCTGGTTTTAAAAGCACCCTCAGTCTGTCGGAGTAAAGCCGGATGAGAAGCTTTTCTTCAGGCAAATGGCCAACGGGACCTCTGAGCAAAACAAAAGATAACCTTTGATAGTCAATCAAAGAGCTATCTCCCAAATGCCCCAAATCCTGCTCCACTACATCAAAGCCCAGAGCCACTAAATGCTCCTTAGTTTGAGTGGGGTTAAAAAAACCAGGACCACTTAAAACGAGAGCTTGAGGTTTTTGAGGAACAATCGCTTGATCACTCATGATTCCCGAGCCTCATATAAATATTTCAGCTGCAAACTCAAAATTTTATCTCCCCCAACTGTGCCAAGAGGAATCAGGTATTCATTTTTGATTTTGGCCTCAACTTGCTTTGTAGCTTGAGGTACAACACCAATGACAAAGCGGCCAGGAGCGCCACTATAAAGTTCAATCACTGGAATTGTGGGGCGAATCTGAGCACCAACCTTGCCCCACAACGCCATCTTTGCCAAAGTTTCAGCAACTCCACCAGCGCCAACCGCACGGATGCTTGTGATTTGACCTTGCTTCATAAGTTGATGAACCTCGTTGTAAATTCCCGCCATGAGCGGTCCATTCAAACGAGTCGTGTGATTGGAGACAACACGCGTGTATTGCAAAAGAGTACTTCCTGCGTCCACAAACGCAGGCTTAGGTCCCACGCAGTACAAGACCTCTCCATCCATGCGAAAACCAGGAGCAAGCTGAGAGCAAGCCGCATCACGCTCGCCATGAATTTGCACATAACACCGAAGTGGCCCCTGCTCATGGCCTGGCATTTGAATGTGGTGAATTCCATAAAAATTAATTTGATAATCGGTCAATGCTTTTGAAATTCCATTGAGCATCAGCAAGTAGGCAGCTTCTTGCGAGTTGTTGTCAGAGCCTTGCTGCAATGAGGGGTATTGAATGGAGATGTTGACATAACATCGTGCCAAGCTTGCACCACGACAAATCACACGCCTATACGCCAAATCCACAGCCGCAAAGCCTGCTGCCTCCGGATCAATGTCTGCCCAGGCATTCATCTCAGCAATCGAGCGGCACCAAATCCTTTTTCCATCATCCCAAATATAATCCATTGTTGCCGTTGTGTGGCTGCTTCTCATCAATGCAGCTTTTTGGCTCGAATGAAATCCCGCCAGCCACATCAGTTTACGAGACTGAGTTTCATTGCTTGTTTCAGCAACACTTTTTAAAACATACTGGTCTGGATACATGCTGGCTTTATCGAAGCCATAAACAGGAGCTTTTTGATCTGGATATGCCCATGTGATGGTGGGAGGTACGGGCTGAGGTACAGGGTCCTCTTCAAATTCAAAGACAGCTTCTTTTTTCTTAGGAATTTCAATTTTCTGTACGGAGAGTCCCTTGGCGTCCACCACCGTGAAACATCCGTCCTTTGAAACAGAACCCAGTTTTTTAATATTCAAATTCCATTTTTGGAACAAACCAACCAATTCGTCGGGAAGGTCTGGAATATTCACAAGGCACAAACAATCCTGAGCATCGCGTTTTGCATTATGATGGTGTAGCCACTCCAAAGAATCTGCAGTCATTGACCAACCATCAGCTTTAGCGATAATTTCTTCTACGAAATAAGTGAACCAATCATCATGACCATCCAGAAAACAAGTTTGATTGTAAAGAGTGTCATCGAGTTTTTGCAGAACATCTTCAAAGCGACGACGTTGAACGAGGTTCGACAAATTCCACGGCCCCAAGGCGTACAAAAACCCCGTATTGATGCTGGCCTGAGCTCTGTGAAAAGGCAAATGCGTAAAGAGCTCCATGTGTGAATGGCTTTTTAAAACTGGATCGTTAAACAATTGCCCCACGGCACGATCCGCAAGCGACGCCACCGATGAAAGATTTTGATGATTGAGATCGTGACCAAACGAGACAAGTCCAGAGAGATGGCCACTATTCAACAACTGCTCGTTGCTGGTTCTTCTTGATGAAGCGTGAACTTGCAGCAAGTCTTTTAGCGGATTGGAAATCAAGTTCCTTGTAGGAATCTCCCTTGCGCTTCGCTCTTCAATCACGCGCGCGCGGTATAATGGATGAGCAATTTTTTGATTCGAGATGCCCAACGATTCCGTCAACTCAAGCAGGCGCATATTCATACTGGCAACAATGTCTTTGATTTCAACGCGAGAAACCTTTGAGCGCGGCCACAAATAGCTTTGTCCTGCGTTTACAATTTTCCATTCTTCTGTTGCCGGATCAAAAATTTGAGATTTCGCGCCTAGACCAAGTATGCCTGTAAGAGACATTTCCAGCCCTTCAATGCTTTCAGAGAACACATAGGCACGACCGACCCAATAATTAGCTTCATTAATTTTATGGCTTCCTAACCATTCTCCTAACAAAGTTTCTAGGGAGCTTTTCTCCACATCCTTGTGCCTAATAAGTAAAACAAAGCCTTTGCTTGGAGCATTTTCTAAATTGACTTGGTGTAATCCGGAAAAACAAAAAGCCCCTTTCCAATCCAGGGCCTTGAGCTCGTGGCTTTTCTCTTTTCGGACAGCGACTTGCGCACAACGCTGCATTCGACATGCGGCAATAACATTTTTCAATTGAGGATTCTTTTTTTCCAACACGCCCCATAAACGCATATCCCCGGGAAGCTGGGGGCCCGATTTTTCTGCTGAAGTTTGTTCTTCATGAATAAGAATGTGTTGAAAAGAATCCATTTTCCCCCAATAATACCTATCTATGCGTAACACATCCATTCTAGCCCTTTTCATTTTTATTGCAGCTTGTTCGTCCAGAGAAAAATCTGACTATAAACCGCCAGAAAAGGTCAAAACAAAATATGAGTGGGATCATGAGAAAATTAAAGAATCCCGCGAAGCAGAGAAGGCAGAAACAGCTGCATTAAGTCAAAAAGGTGAGGCTGAAATGGAAAACTGCACCGTTATGAAAAAGTCGCAGATGGTTCGCGCCAAAAAAAGTGGTTGCAGACCTATGAGAGCGCAAGAAGGCCATGGGGACGACGCATACTGCTGTCCTAAAGATTAAAACTAAGAAGCCTCAGCACCGGATCTTGACTAACAGGCGGCACACGTTCGCTTGTTATGGAATGAAAAAATACAATTTGCTTTGAGATGAAGTGTTTTAAAAACATAGAGAGGTTCTCTGGTTCATTTTCAATTAAATATGCCACATTTTTGGCGGCTTTAAGGTGAGCGCACGCCCAATCTTTGTATTCCAAATCCGTCATCTCTTGATCTGGCTTTAGCAAGAGCATGGTATTTTCACTCATTGGAAAACCAGAGGAACGTAAAGCGTTTTGGGTTCCTCCCCAATTTCTTGGCCTATCTCTTCCTGTCAAATAAATGACCTCTGCCCCAGACTTTAGAACTTGATGAACAAATTCGACCGCTCCTGGATAAGGAGTATCACAGTGCAAATAACGTCCAGAAAAAAAATGTTCAAACCAAAATGGCTCAAACTCTTTCCACAATTCATAAGACCATGCCCGCGCAAGACGTGAATCATACTTCTCAAAAATTGCTTCAAAGGTTTGGCGAATGCTGTATTGGTTTTGAAAAGGATCAAATTGCCCCAGAGCTAACAACCAGTGCATAGGAGCTTGAGGCCTTTGACGCAAAAACTCCGAGTAAATAAACTTATTGCGTGAACCAGTACAAAACAGTGTGGAATCCAAATCAAAAATCCACGCCTGTGGCCTGCCATTTTTTGCAGCCAATGACGCAGACTTAGACCCATCAAGCAGTCCTTGAGCTGTGACTTCTTGAAAACGACTTTGGCGCACCCAAGGATGACGCTGTTCTCTATAAAAAGGTGCCTCTGTCATGGAAGCTCTATTTTTGCCTCTGAATAAGCATTTTATCAATCACAGAATTTGAGCTAAGACTAAAACTCAAAGCTATATGCACCCTTTATTAGAACGATTTCTTAAAGGCCGCTCGTGGAATCCAAAATGGCAGCAAGAACTTGGAGACACACTAGAAGAAGCCCAACAAGGACTCCCCGTGAACCTTGTTGTTGTCATCACCAAAGAAAGTGATTTCTATGGTGAACTTTTATTTTTACTTTCATTTCTTGGAATGCTGCTTGGAACCTTGCTTTGCTACTTGATGAAAGATTGGATTCAAGACCCCAGAGAGTTTGTGATATTCCCTGTTTTTGGCTTTTCAGCTGGGGCAACCATTTTTTCATTGCGCGATTACTACATTAGAAAAGTCGCCCCTCGAGCCATCAAAAACAAGGTGACAGCGCGCGCGAAATCTTTTTTCTACGATTATCAGCAAAAAATGCCCCAGCAATTGGCGCTAATTTTTATCTCTGAAGTTGAAAAACAAGCTATGGTTTTAAGCTCTCCGGACGTGAGTGACCGTATTCCACAAGGAGCTCTAAAAAAAATACTTGATGAATTCACGCAGCAGTACTCTGAGAGAAACCCGTTAAAAACGCTAAGACCTTGTCTTTTAAAAATTGGCGATTTAATTCGCAAGCAATACGGAGACACGACAACATTGACCCCTCAGTCCAAAGGACTGGCCCCCATAGTTGTTGGGGCAAGCGATCAATCCACAAGAACCCCAAGAGTTATTGTGCTCAAGGGTTACAAAGATATTAACTAGTCGACTTTTCCGACGTAATCGCCAACGAGAACCGCACGATTCCCAACCCCTGGACGATCTTCTGAAGCTTCCAGCTTAACCAAACGAGCCACGCTAATGTCTCTTTCCGCATGAATCACTTTGATGGTTGCGAATTCAATGTTCATTTCTTTTTGTTCGTTACCTTTATAAGGATCAAGAATGGGAATTTTTCGCGCAACTTTCAAAGTGAGTCCTTCATCAATCCCATTTGAAGTTCCACCGTTGAGAATGAAGTCTTGCGCAGAAGCGTCAGCCTCATCGCGAGTTAGGCCGAGTTCACGGCGCACACCAATAATTCTGGCGGATGGCGCGAAGGAGGCAGGATTTCTTGCCATTTCCTCACGCTTTTCCAACAATTGCTCAAAGGTTGTTGATTCATAAAATGTTTGAACATCAAGAGCTGCGTGCGAAGGGGGTTTTTTCTTAGACGCCTTTCGCTTTGCTCTCTTTATTTTTTTCTGAGCCACTGGCTTTGATTCACCAGAGGCGTCAGTGCTTCCTATTTCAGCAAACGAGGGCCCTGCAAACAGAACCCCCATCGCCAGCAATGTTAGTTTAATGGATGACGTCATATGCCACCTTAAACATTCGTTGCTGAGCTGTTTTTCGTTTCCGTTTCCGCAGGAGTATTTACGACAGTCTTAGGATCTTTACGAGTTGTTAGATTCACAACGTTCCATCGATTCTCAGTCTCTTCTGTCCAAACTTCTTCTTCTTCAACAGAAGCACTTATGGCCGCAACACCAGCATTCATGGCCGCTTCGTAGGTTTGGAACGCAGGCACACGCACTTCGTAAGTTTTATCTTGCAAAATGACTTGTGTACCAACACCTTTATCCAGATTAATCACCACAGGTGCTTTGAGATTCACGGTCATCTTCAAGGCATCTTGAGGTATGGTCAAAACAACAAACGTTTTGGTCTTGTCGTTTTGCTCAAAAGCAATGGAACAAGCATCCGCTGGGCTCAGCGATGGCTTGTAATCTTTGCGAAAGAAATAAGGTTCAATCAGGGGAAACGCAATTTGCGGATCGTTCACTGCTTGCATCCACAATACCAGTGGCATTGATGGCGATTCGACTAAAACATATTGATTGAGATGCGGCAGACCAACCATCCCATCATCAAACCTGATGAGACAATCCTCTGTAGCCTGTATTGTTCCGAACCTTGTTGAGTTGATTAATAACATGAGAAACTCCTTTCCTCATAAACGTTGACGAACTTCATGTTCCTGTTTTTTTAAATTTATCAGCTTTGAACTTAGGCAAACTTGTTGCCATAGATTGCAAAGCCGCTTGGTTCTCCTGCTGAATAGCTTGGTAAATTTCCTCGCGGTAAATTTTGGTCTCCTTGGGTGCTTCAATCCCAACGCGAACCTGTTTGCCTTTAATTTGCACAATCGTAATCTTGATATTGTCGTCAATTGCGATTGTTTCGCCGATTTTTCGTGTTAGTACGAGCATCCTTGTTCTCCTATTTAGAGGGGAATCTCCATTTCCCTTAGATGCTCTATCGGGACTCCCCCAAAAATCTTTAGTAGGTGCCTAGCTCCATTTAGCCAGCAGACGCGTCAAATACCTGCTATGCGCAACGAAATGCGCGCGCATAAATACGTGTGTGCCCTATCATTGCCTTAACTATTAACCTGAATGTGCCGAAAAACTGTCATAACTATATGACAATTCCACTACCTATAATTTTTTGGCCCTTTGGCAATAAAAAGAAAAAATAACGCGCACGCTGGCTAAATGGAGCTAGGCACCTTTTTTACCAGCGGTAACTTAGGCTGGCTGCAGAGAAGAAGTCTTGCGTGAAGCCAAAATTTTGGCTGCTCGTATCGCCCAAGTCTTCAAGATGAGCCATGTTGTTGGGATCCTGGCCACCCTTGATTCTTGCCCCAATCACCCAATCAAAATCAAAATTATCATAAGTTAACGTAGCCCCTACCCGACCGCTAGTACGGTCTTCCAAAGTATCTTCGTTCAAACGATCAAGAGCCAAGAAACCAAGACCAGCGCGCAAAGCAAATTCTTTTGCCATCTTTATTTCAGCTGAAATATTCACTGGAATCATGTTGTGGTCAGCAGTGGTTCGTCTCCAAAAACCTGTTCCTAAATAAATTGATGTGCGCTCATGCACATCAAACTTTTTCGTTGCTCCAATACCAACAGAATCGCTCTCAAAATCTTCTGTAATTGTGTCGTTTTGATCATACTTCAACCAACGGTATGCGGTGTACGCCGTCCACGCACCCCACTTGTATTTAAGACCCACAATCCACTGCTTGTTTGTGTAAGCTGGATTCGTAACATCATCACTGCCCAAAATTTTATACATCCCAAAGGGCTCCCACGCCCCATACTCAACACCTAAGCGCAAAGCTAAATCGCTTTGTTTTTTTCCTGCCTTGTAAAAACTTCCGTAACTTAAAATGCCCCCCGCACTAAGTTCATCTGAAATTTTATTTGCCAAAATAACTTCAACAGGTCGCAAACGCTCCATTTTGTTGTGACCAAAAATAGGCGCCACACGGTTAAAATAGGCACCGTAGCGCCAGTTATTTTCAGCAATTAAAAACCCACCCTGTGAAGTATTTCCTGGGGCATTGGATTTTTCGACAATCACCCAGTTATTGGCATGAGTCGCCAAGGCTGGGTTGTAAAAAATATTGTAATCGTCTTGATAATAAAAACTGCCATCACTACCAAAAGACTCCAAAATGCGGTCCGAGGGGTCGCCAGATCCCATCACCAAGACACGGGCACGGGATGCCAAAGCATCACCCGCTAGGACTAATGCCATTGTTGCTGCAAAAAAATTCAAGCTTAAAATTTTCATATATCTTATCCCTCTATATATGGACCCGAGACTCTGTTCTTGACTTAATCAAACATTTCCAAGACCTTCAACTCAACACATGAGTACTTTTGATTTTGCCTGTCTTGCGCCCGAGGATCGAGAGAAAGAACTCCTTGCTGAGCTATCTCACTACAAGGCAAATATCATTGCCAAACATGAGCGCCTGTACCTCATCAAAAGCTCCAAACAACTCAGACAAACCAATCTCTCTTGGGCACAAAACTCTTGGCTAAACCCACAAATAAAGTCTTTCGCCTCAATTGGTGAAGCCGCAAAATTTTTAAAATCCATTCAAAGAAACTGGGCACTCTATTCCATTAAACATCACAGACGCGCTCAGCTCATTGCCGAACAACTTCCACAACTTCGCAAGTTAAGTGCAAAATTAGCTCCGTTTCCCCATCAACTGCCAACAGCTCCTCTGGGCAGTTTTTCACTACTAGAAAAAGATTTACTGATTTACAGCTCTCAGTGTTCAAGTCCTTTCCCCAATGGCGAACTCCTCTTTGTAGAGCCCTCAACGCCACCTCCTAGCAGCGCATATTTAAAACTGTGGGAAGCCCTCGTCCTTTGCGGAAGTATTCCCCAATCAAATGAAACCTGCATCGATTTAGGAAGTTGCCCTGGAAGTTGGACCTGGGCGCTCTCAAAGCTTTGCAAGAAAGTAATTAGCGTCGATAAAGCGAGCATCGATGAGTCGCTCTTGCATAACCCCAAAGTTCAATACCTCAAAAAGGATGCGTTTAAAATTGTACCTGGAGAGCTCGGTCAGATTGATTGGCTTTTTAGTGATGTGATTTGTTTTCCAGAAAAACTTCTTGAGCTGATTCAAGTATGGATTGAGTGGAAGCCTGAATTAAAAACCATTTGCACCATTAAATTTAGGGGCGAAGCGAACCCAATACTTGTGGAGCAGTTTAAACGGATACCGGGCGGGAAGGTCTTCCACTGCCACCACAACAAGCACGAGCTGATGTTTGTAAGAGTGTAAGAAAAATATAATTGACACACCATATTGCGATTATTAGACGAGATGCGTTAGGGTGTATTGCTTCATATAAACATATGAAAACAGGGGGTTAAATGGGTTTATTTTTGGGTTCAACGTCTAGTATTTCTTATCGTCAAGCGGCTCTTGTGGCCGCCCTCAGCAGCCTATCGATGCTGCAATCTTGTGGCAAACAACAAGCAAACAATACCCCCAACACAGCAGAATCCGTTCAAGCAAACTCTGGAGTTGCATCCTCCACTCTCAACACGACAACATCCCTTTCAACAGTGGACCTCAACTCAGCAACCTTGCAGTTTTTGGGTAACGACTACTCCCAATACCGCGTTGACCACATGCTTCGCCTTCAAATTGCTCATCAGTACAGAATTCAAATTGCACCAAAACTTACACAAAAAAATGGCAATCAATTTTCAGTGCAGTCTCCTGCTTTAGCCAAAATGAAAGTTTCCATTGCATTATTTGGCGGACAAAATTCCGACCCCTGGTCAACGAGCAATCTAATAAGCTCCAGCCAACAACTGGTCACCGTGAAAAATGGAATTGCCACATTCGACGTGAGTTTTAAGTATTCCCAACTTGCCTTAGCGACAATGCGAAATACTTTTTTAATTGAGGTGTCATCTGCTGACGGACAAAGCTCCTTTGAGAGCAAATGCTTTTCTGGAAAAATGCCCTCGGTTCGCGAAGGCTCTGAAATTAAGCTTGTCGAAACAACAGAGAACCTAGAACAGCTTCTTACACAAGCAACAAACAAACAAAATGAAGAGCAGCAAACAGCTTACGGCCTGTTTTTAAAATCAACTACGGTTAAAAAAATCCCATTATCGATTTTTCCAAAATCTTACGTGGGAGCACCAGCTCGTGGACAAAGCAGCGAAGCCACCATTGGCCAAGCCCAGCTTGAGCAATTTGTGAGCGATTTAAAAAGTCACCGCGCACAAGCCCAACGAGCATTCTGTGAACTAGCTTACGGAATTCCTCATGTGCCCAAAACGTATCGTCGTGGAGAAACCCCAAGCCGTGAGGATTTGCAAGTCCATGCTCCCGACAGAAGTACACTCTTTGATACGGACCTAAGCTATTGCAATAAAAATCCAGAAGCCTCGCTCTCGTTTAGTGTGATGGATTTTGTAGAGAAAATTGAGAACGCAGTTCCAACAAAAATTGGCCCCTCCGAAAGCATGGCCATGTCGGTATCGGCGTCGATTACAGATTCCGCTGATTTTTCAAAGAGCGTTTCCAAGGGCAACACCAAAAGCGCAGGTGTAAATCTCAACGGCAGCCTTGGAGTTGGCACACCCAAATCGTTTCCACTTAACGGAAGTCTGGGGCTTGGCGTTTCTTTTGGCGGCAGCGTTTTTAGAACTTATTCTGAAACCGACTCAACATCGCATTCTACAAACACAAGTCTTTCCACTCGTCGCAGTTTTCTTGCTGACATCGCAACGTTTGAAATTGCAGCTCTTGTAAAATCTTGTCTTATTGTTGAAGCCAAGCAGAACAGATATTTCGTTCCCAAAATGCTGTGCTTAGCCCCTAAGAGCATGAAAAAACGCGAGCTATTCACGTTCATTTCACAATCTTCTGACAACGGAAAATCGCCTTACTACGATTCCGATGCAGCAGGATCTGCCATTAAATTCGTTGTCCGTGGTCACAAGCGCTTTCAAGAATTCAGTGCACTAATGACCAACTCAAAAACTCGTCTTGTTGTTGCAGGAGAAGTTACGCCGCAAATGCTAAACAACTCCAAGAGCGCAAACTACGGACTCGATTTTGCTTTCCCCGGAGCATTTGATAGGCGCTAAGTTAGAGACCCCTAAAAACTTCATCGATTCGCCAAATGAGTCTTTCATTGAGTTCTCGTGGCGAATAATTGAATGCATTTTTTGCCCGCAGAAGGTCTACAATTTCTGACTCCAAGGCCACGTAAAGTGCATGAATTAATTCCGCCTTACGATGCTTTAAATTCGGTTTTGAAAAATAATGATGATGCAAATGAGAACGAACCGGCGCAAACAACGTGTGTGACTCAAACTCTTTTTGGGCTGGGTATACTTCATAAGAGACAATTTTACCTTCTGAGTTTTTTTCTATGTTCCTCACGCCACCTAGTGCCTCTGCCCCTTCTTTTTTAGAGGACAGCTCATTACTTCTATAGCGATTTAAAAAATTTCTACGCTGAACATCTGCTCGATACTTCACTGGAGCATGCGGGCTTGATAGCGCCTGAGAAATGGCCTCTGGATTGTCTAAAAACAACACTGTTACTGCGTCAGCAAATAATTCATCATAGGCCACAGCTAATTTCGATGCAAAATCTAATTGATCTTCAACTTGCAAACGAGTCGACTCTTTATACGCCTCATCAAGTTCTTTTTTTAGCTGTGTTTTATTAGAGTCAGCATGCAATAAAGCCTTCTCAAGCTCAACCTCTCTTAAAGATAACTGGCGCATGGATTCCTCTCTTGCAGATATCTTTTTAAATTCTGTGACACGTTGTTTTATATTAGTATCAAAAATACTATGTGCAATTTCGTGAATATGAATCGGCACAGAGTATTTGGGATGCTTAGAAAGTAAATGTCGACCAACAACATATTGGTGATGCCGAAGTGGAATACTGACTCTATTATTGTTCGGACTAAAATGGGGTACACGCGCTAGAAAATCATATTCTCGACTGATTTCATAATTATAATCAAGAGCAATTTCCAATTTCTTTGGAAATGAAAGCCTCTCATTAAACATATGACGAAGTCTCTCATATGTTTTTTTCAAATCTAAAACATGTTGCTCTTGAATGCGGGGATCTGACCAAACAATTCTCAGCGACAGTTCTTCATACGAGCGCTCACAAACCTCCTCTGCAAACACATGCCCAAAGCTGAAAGGCCTTGGCATGGCAGAGCAAAAGTAAAAAAGAATGCTTACAAGAAGCCTTAGCTTCCAAAACTTGAACATCAATTACTATCGACTAAAAAATCAAACCCTTTAACGAACTGTTTAGGCACCAAAACTAACGTCATTCTTTTGGCGGGTTTGCTCTTTATTCTGAGCAACAAATTTCCGAAAAGATGCGTAAGGAGATTTGTTGAAATGAGAAAAATATTTTTATGGGCTTCAGTTGGAATTACGGCCGCCATCTTTGCATTATCCCTTATCACTCCAAATGCGCTCTGGGCCTTTGTTGTTGTTGGACCACTCCTAGTCGCCGGATTTTACGACTACTTTCAAAAAAGTCAGGCCATCAAACGAAACTTTCCGTTATTAGGTCGCTTTAGATACTGGTTTGAAGCCATTCGACCAGAGATCAATCAATATTTTGTAGAGTCTAATTCTGATGGAGTTCCCTTTAGTCGAGAGCAACGCTCGGTTGTTTATCAGCGAGCCAAAAGCCAAGTCGACACACTTCCCTTCGGAACACAACAAGATGTCTATGCCGATGGCTACGAGTGGGTTGCGCATTCTCTTGCGCCTCACCACCTCACACCTGAGCAAATGAGGGTGACTGTTGGAGGTCCACAGTGCAAGCAGCCCTACAACGCCAGCGTGTTTAACATCTCAGCGATGAGTTATGGATCGCTCAGCCAAAATGCCATTCTTGCTTTAAATGGCGGCGCAAAAGATGGTGGCTTTGCCCACAACACCGGAGAAGGCGGTCTCAGCCCTTATCATCTTGAACATGGCGGAGATTTGATTTGGCAAATTGGCACAGGCTATTTCAGCTGTCGAAATGAAGATGGAACTTTCTGCGCTGAAAAGTTTCAAGAAAACGCTACAAAATCCAATGTGAAAATGATTGAAATCAAACTCTCACAAGGCGCCAAGCCCTCACATGGCGGTATTTTGCCTGCAAAAAAAGTCACAGAAGAAATTTCAAAAATTCGTGGCGTGCCCATGGGCAAAGACGTCATTTCACCTCCTGCGCATTCCGCATTTTCAACTCCTGTAGGCCTACTGCAGTTTGTGCAACAGTTGCGTGACCTAAGCGGCGGCAAGCCTGTTGGCATTAAGTTATGTCTTGGAAAAAAACGCGAATTCATGGCTTTATGCAAGGCGATGCTCAAAACAGGAATCACACCTGACTACATTGCCATTGATGGCGGCGAAGGTGGCACAGGCGCCGCGCCCCTAGAATTTTCCAACCATGTAGGATTCCCTGGAATTGATGCCTTGGTCTTTGTGCACAATTGCCTTATAGGGTTTGGACTTCGCAACAAATTAAAAATTTTCAATTCAGGAAAAGTGACAACAGGTTTTGGAATGATCAAAAGACTTGCTCTTGGCGCAGACGCCATTTACTCAGCACGCGCCATGATGCTAGCCCTTGGGTGCATTCAAGCACTTCGCTGCAACACAAACCACTGCCCTACAGGAGTTGCCACACAAGATCCTGATTTGGTGGCAGGCCTTGTGGTTGGAGACAAACGCAAACGCGTTGCCAATTTTCATCGCGAAACCATTTCAAGTCTAGCGCACATGATGGGAGCAATGGGCGTGAAGAGCATTTCTGCGCTTCGTCCTTGGCACATATTTAGACGCGTTGGAGCACACGAAGTCAAACACTATGGAGAAATTTATCCTTTCTTAAATCATGGTGATTTTTTGAATGGAAACATTCCAGCTGCCTACAAGCGCGCCTTTGACGCCTCTGAAGCCGAAACTTTTCAGCATCCAGAGGAACGCCTAGCCGCCTAACGGCAGCAAAAGGTACGGCCTACCTTTTGCTACGCAGCTGCATTATTTTTCGGCTACGTGCAAAGACACTAACGTACAGAGCTTTCAATCTCAGTGCGGAGTTTGTCTGTATTTGGAAACTGCATAAGATGCAAAATAAAAGCTAGAAAAAATAGTGGAAGAAAATGCTCAAACTTTTGAGTTTGCACGGCAATGACAAATCCGAAAATCACAATAGCCTCTGTTGTGGCCCACTTCACAATGTTGGAAGCAAAAACAAGTGGAAGTAATTTTGATTCTTCCAATGAAGCAATTTGGCTTAGACTTAAATTCTGCTGTTTTAACTGAGCGTTCATTAAAACTTTTGGAATCATCCGGCGTCCAAACAGCAATCCTAAAACGGGGACATAGAAATGAAGTTGGTCCATGGCAAAAAGTTCATTTATCGAATCCACAGGCATGCTGAATTCTGACGCAATGATTTGACTTAAGACAAACGCCAAGATCAGCATCGAAAACAAAATAGCTCCCCAAACAATTCTCATCAAAACTAAAGTGGGCACTGTTTTATTTGTTGTATTCATTTTCACCATCACCTCATCTGGGTTTGAGGCAACTCTATACTAGACATCATCTGCGCTTTGATGTCCTCAAGTGGCGTTCCAGACTGAGCCATCTCTAACCAATATTTAAAACCTTCAGGATCAGGGTCGCGATCAAAAAGCTCCTGATAAAAACCAAAAATAGCGCGGCCTTCAAAACTTTGGTCAGACTCCATCAAAGCCTGTGCTGCCTCATGATTTCCAATAGGATCAACCTCTGCAGTTACCGACGGCCAACCTTTTGAACCATGTTGAGGATACTCATTTTCTAAAATAGTTTCTTGCTCAACCGAAGGTTGAGCAGACTCCGCTTGCTCCGTGCTGGGTTCAGGCTGTTCACTGCGAGGCTCGCCAACAACTTCTTCTTGTTTTTCAGGCACTGGCTTCCTTGAACTTTGAACTTGTTGTGGCTCTCTGACAGATGACTTGTCAGCAACAACACTTACGCTTTGCTGATCAAAATAGAAATACGCCGTGAAAATCACTGCCAGCAAAAAAAGGCTTAAGCGAAACGCTTTCATCTTGAATCACCCCCAAAATTAACGCAGCTGCGACACCAAAAGGTAGGCCGTACCTTTATAATCCGCGGAGGTGAGGTTTGCGAGGGTCTTCTGGAATGCCAAGGAGCTGTTCTTTTTGATAGACCAAAGACTGGCGAGATTCGCCAACGATTTCTGTAGCTTGACTCATTTCAATAGCTTCCACTGGACAGGCTTCTTCACAAAACCCGCAGTTGATACAACGACCAAAATCGATTTGAAAAACTTTCGGACGGCGCTCACGGTAGTTTTGATCGGAATATTCTTCAGCTTCAATGTAAATAGCAACTGGAGGACAAACCACTTCACAAAGTTTGCAAGCCACACAACGTTCCACGTTGTCTTTGCCCATAATCAAACGAGGCACGCCTCGATATCCCGCCGGCAATGTGTGCTTCACTTCAGGATACTGGAGCGTTGATTTTTTGCGGAACAAAAACCTCATGGTCAGCGCCATGCCTTTAAAAATGGCAGGCAAGTACAACGATTGTCCGAAGGTTAATTTCTTTTGTGATGTCACACCTTTAAAGTTATGTGGAGTTGCGTCAATCGTCAATGTCGAATCGTGAACTCGTTCGACGAACTTTGAGATCGCGCCGCATTGCAGAACTTGTTTCTCGATTCACTTCGCGCTCTTTAATGGCAGCACGTTTGTCGCCCTTTGTTTTACCGCGCGCTAGTGCCAGCTCAACCTTCACGCGGCTTCGCTTAAAGTACATGCGCAACGGGATGAGCGTATAACCTTGTTGCTCAAGCAACGCTTTCAAATTCAGCAATTCTCGCTTGTGCAGCAATAATTTTCGTTTACGAAGCGGAGGATGATTAAAGTGAGGACCCGCCTGCTTGTATTCGGCAATGTGTGTTTTGTAGAGCCAACATTCACCACGCTCAATGGTGGCATACGAATCTACAAGCTGCGCGCGACCTTCCCGGCAAGATTTCACCTCAGAACCTGTCAGTTCAATGCCCGCTTCAATTTTTTTTTCAATGTGAAACTGGAAGCTAGCTTGCCGATTTTGAACAATCAGCTTTTCACCAGCTGGTTTTTTGACTTCGTTACTCACGAGTGGGTCCCGCCACACCACAAGACAACACTAGTTGCAGTGCTTGATCGACAGAAATATTTGCGTCTTCAATGACGGAATTTGGGAAAATCAAGACATAACCGCTTGTCGGATTCGGCGCTGTAGGCAAAAAGACAATGGTCTCTTTGTCATTCAAAACACCTGTGACAAAAGCAATCGCTTTGGCGTTGCTAGCAAGTGCTGGAACATAGACAACACGCTTAAATTTTTCAGCGGAGTCTTGAGAAAAAAACACCTGCCCCATTTGCTTGAGCATGCCGTAAATGCCACGAACCACTGGGAGCTTCATAAGGAAACTATCTGAGAACGCCTGAACAATTCTTCCAGCAACTGTGCGAGCAAAAAGACCTGTTACAAACAACACCACAAATGTGGCTATCATGCCCAAACCTGGAATGTAGAAATCGCCAATGGGAATTTGTAATGCTGGGAAAAAAGAATACAGAGCTTTATCAAAAAACTTAATGATCCAAAGTAAAACAGCCAGTGTCGCCACAATTGGCGCAAGCGTGAGCAAACCTAAAAGCAAATACTCCTGTACGATTTGTCCAGCCTTTGCTTTGCGTTTTCCCTTAGTCATGCTCTTTATATACTAAACCTAGACCCGCAAACCAATAATAAGCTGCAGATCCCCTTAAAACATGTCCTTGCGCTGATGCGCCAACAGCCCAGGCCTTTGTGAGCGGCTCAAGCCATCCCAACGCTAGTTTATGCTGGTCTTTATCGTAAAACACCGTGCTTAATTTTGAAAATGGAGATTGCTGAAATTTATAAGAGTAACTGAGTTTTGAAAGACGCTCAGTTGAAAAGCCCTCAAACGCAGATTCTGCAGCAAGCACAAAATCCCAGGAGTCTTGCGCTTTAAATCTTGGATTAGCAAGGCTTAGCTGAGGATTGATTTCCAGAATTTGAATGTTCGGCTCCGCAACCAAAGACCACTGAGACCAGCGCAGCAGTGCAGCCCATAACCAACGATCCGAAACCGTCTGCTCATATTGCAGCACTACTTTTCTTGGTGAAGAATCGTAATAGGCCTGGGTTAAGGCCAACAAATTAGCCTCCAATAAAGGACCAACAGGTATGCGAGTATCCACTCTCACTGTTGATGTCGCTGCCATCATTTCAAAATAAGCCGCCGAAATGCGACTTTTATTTTCAAGAACTTTTGAAACGCCCAAGGAAAAGCGCAATACTGGTTTGAGCTTAGACTCCATAACAGCTTTCGGTGTTGATCCACCAAAATCATAATTGACATAAGAGTCGTTTGAAAAAAAGATTGGCAAGCCCAAGCCAAGATCCCAACCACTCAAGCGATAAGCAAAACTTGGCGCCAGCAACAGCGTGTTCATTCTATGGAACCAAGGACTTGTTAAACGACTGGCATCTGCTGTTTTTAATAGGGGAAACCCTCTGTCATAAGGCAAAGAGACAGCCCATGAATAAGGCAAGGTATTTAAAAACTGACCTTGTTTTGCATAAGCAAAATACTGGTGGGAACTTTTTTCTCCTGAAGTCACATAGAGACGTTTTGATTTCAAAAAACCATAAACAAAAGAGTTAGATTCTCCATGACTAAAACGAGCATTCCAAGAAGGATTGCTAAGCCCACTAAACGGGTCATCATCATGAAATATTGCGTCTTGTGATCCTGATCGCAGCAAACCTGCAGGCGTATCGATCAAGGGACTTGCCAAACAGGGCAGTCCAAGCAAGCATAAACTCAAAAAGAAATTGTTGTTGTTCACGATTTTTTTTGACTCCACAGCAAACCTAATTTCAATAAATCTAGAGGAGAAACCTGCTCTGGCCTTTTTTCCAAGAAAGGCGTGGCTTCAGGAATGGATTGGATTTCACGACACGAGGAACGGAGCATTTTCCGTCGCTGATTGAACGCTTTTTCGACAAACCGAGAGGCCAAATCATATTCTCGATTGCGAACAAGTGGATTGGCAGGAATCGATTGATTTGGGATACGACGAAACCAAAACACGCCGCTATCAACTTTCGGGGGTGGTTGAAAACTTCCAGGTTTTACCCAAAAATGACCCAGTTTTTCCGCACACCAGGCTAGCTTCACACTAGGAATTCCATAATCAGAAGACCCCACCTCTGCCTCAAAACGCTGAACCACTTCCTTTTGGAGCATGAAACAAAAATGCTCAGCCCACGGAAACTCCTCCAGGAATCGAAACACAATATGAGTTCCCACATTGTAGGGTAAATTTCCACACACCACCCATGCATCATCGGCAAAAGAAGAAAAATCGACTTTCATCGCATCGGCATGAGTCACGGCGAATTGTCCATCCCGTATCTGAGAAGAAAATGCCGCCTGCAAATGCTCGACCATGCGCAAATCAAACTCAATGGCGTGCAGTGGCAAGCCTCGTTTTAAAATAGCAGTGGTGATGGCTCCAGGGCCTGGGCCAATTTCTAGAATTTTACATTTTTTTCCACGAGCCAGGCGCTCCACCACATCGGTGATGTGCGCAATAACACCTTCATTCGTAAGGAAGTGCTGACCTAATGCTTTATTGGCCGAAAGTGCCATAATCTTAAACCGCATCCTCTAGTGACACGCGAGGAAGCACTTCTTTTAAATCGAATTTTGAATCTTGAATCCAAGCAGCAGCAGCAATCATTGCGGCATTGTCACCACAATATTTCAAGGGAGGCAACACCACCTGAAGCCGTTGTTTTTGAGCCCACAACTCAAGCTCTCCACGAATCCGCTCATTGGCAGATACCCCTCCACAAAACACAAACGACGTGATGTCAGCATCCGCATCCAGTTTTTCAAGAGCGGTGTTCAGGCCCTTGAGCAACGATTTTAAAATGCATTCTTGAATGGCCCAACACATTTGAGGCGTGGCTTTGAGCTCTGGTTTTTTTTCAATCATTAAACGAATCGCTGTTTTCAATCCAGAAAAAGAAAATCCTTCCGCAGATCGGGGCACGGGTAGTTCTGCCAGTAAAGATTTTGCCTCTGCAGAAACCACCGATAAGCGTTCAATGGCAGGACCTCCTGGATACGGCAGACCCATGAGCTTGGCTGATTTATCAAAACACTCACCTGCAGAATCGTCTGCGGTGTCTGCTAATTTTTTCATTTTTAAATTTCGGTCACAATACAACACTTGAGTGTGTCCACCAGAAACCAGCAATATGAGAGCGGGGAATGTAGATTTAGCTTTTTCAAGAAGCGTCGCCTGAGTTCCAAGACTCAACAGCGCCGAGGCCACATGCCCCCTTAAGTGATGAATGCGACGAAACGGAACACCCCAGCCGCTAGCCAATCCTTCTGCGTAACTTGCTCCAACAAGCAGTGGGCCAACCAATCCAGGGCCTGTTGTGGCAGCAACTTGAGCAATTTCAACTTTATCTTTTGAAACAGAAGACAGAAGTTCTTGCACTAAGGAATCTAAACTTAGGAAATGCTCTCGGCTCGCCACTTCTGGAACCACGCCACCAAAACGATGATGTAGCGAGCTTTGCGAAACAGACTTCATGGCAAGGACCTCACCAAAGTCATCGACCAACGCCACTGATGTGTCATCGCAACTCGATTCAATGGCCAAAACTGCAAATTTAGCTGGTGGAGAACTTTGCTTCACGGTTTGAGTGTCTTAAGCCAATGCGGGAACGCTGAAAAGAGGCTTGTTGGGACCTTCAAAGCTTTTGACTTCTTTGTTTGCTGGGCAAGAATTTTTTTCACTTCTTTAGCTTCAGCACTTTTGGGATACTTTGTGGTCACTTGCTCAAAAAACAACAACGCATCATCTTTAGAATCAATACGTGCATACGCAGCACCTTGGCCAAACCAAGCAATCGACAAAAATGGGTTTTTCGCATGGGTATCAATAATTTGATTAAAGGTTAGAGCCGCCTCTTTATATTTAGCCAATTCATATTGAGTCATTGCCAACGTTACGGCTGCCTCAAAAGCGCGCTTATCTTTGGGGTATTGCTTAATGAGCTCACTTAACGGCGAAAGCGCGCCTTGGTATTGACCTGAACGAAGGTCTTTCATGGCCAGCTCCCACAATAACGGCGCTCCGGTTTTGTCTGAAGGAAGCTCACCTTGCACAGTAACAGGCTCTTGCGCAGGAACTCCACCACTAGCCAATTTCGTTTTCAATTTTGTATTTTCATCTTCCAGTTCAGCAATTTTAGCTTTGAGGGCTTCTTGCTCCCTATTGGAATTATGAAGGACATCTTCAATTTGACCTTCAAGTATGGCAATTCTGGCTTTTAAATTATCATGTCCAGCCTGAGGCTCGCCATCTCGGGTGTCGCTCTCAACAGTTTTGACACCCGAAGGATCAGAGTCTCTCCTTGAAGAGACATCACCTGAAGTTTTACATGCTCCAAGTGAAAGCAAAAAAACGGAAATAAAACATTGAACCGATGATTTTTTCATTCGTTCTCCGCTGCAGCTTTGATTTCTGATTGAGCCTCGGCGCTTTCAAACAAGCGTCGCGCTTCGATTGCCGCCGTTTTAGCTTGATCAAATTCTTTAGCAAAATACATCTGCCTTGCTCGCCAGTATGTATTTTCAGCCTTGCGATAAAGGTCTGGGGCTCTTTTCTCCGCCCTAGCTTTCTCAGCAGCCTTTTGAGCTGCTGAGGCATACACGAGTTCCTTATTTGGCGGAGGCGTTGTTGCACACGCAACAACAGCCAACAACAAAATAAAATTAATTCGCAGTAACAAATTCCGCACGACGGTTTTTAGCCCAAACACTTTCCGTATCGCCCTGAGCAGAAGGACGTTCTTCGCCATAAGAAATGGTATTGAGAGTATCCGCAGAAACGCCTTTTTTAACCAAATAGTCACGAACAACAGTGGCTCGTTTTTCACCTAGAGCCAAGTTATATTCTGTTGTTCCGCGCTCATCGCAATGGCCTTCCACTTGAACTTTCATGGATTTTGATTTCAAGAATTCCGCATGAGCATCAAGCGCTTTTTTAGAAGCCGCAGTTAGTGAGAAAGAATCATAAGCAAAATAAACAGCTGGCAATTCCGGAATGGCTTGACCAGGTTTGAACTCACCGGTGACATCGGTTGGAACAATGGCGGAAGTGTCACCAGCAGCATCTTGATCGGCCTTAGGTTTTTTCGAGCAAGCGCCCAAACCCAACACCAAAGAGACAATCAACATTCCTAGTGAATACTTCATAAACTGATTACGTTTCATACTTTCTACCTCCAACAACAAGACATAAGTTTAGCAGGACGAGTTTAGCAGAAAATTTCGAAGTACAATCCGATTGTATCTTTTATTTTCTGAATGAGTTATTTTTAGCAAAAATGTTGAAGCGAGTCTGTCACCAATTAATCCTTTCCTTAATGGTCCTAACTCACGGCGTCGGAGCGAGCGACCCCCCCCCATCCATCAAAGAACTCTCCACCTTTCGTTTAAAAGAAAGCATTGTTCGCCACACCAACACGTTTGGAACAAGAAACATTCGCATTGTTTGGGATGAATCCCTGGCCAAACAACAAAACTTTTTCATAGCTCTAACCAAAGAAGCACTTCCTATTGCAGAAAAAATCCTAGGCCTTGACCTCAAAGACGACATTGAAATTTACTTCGACTCAAAATTTGATTTTCACAACGGTTACGCCACAGTCATGCCAGTTGACCGCATTGCCGTTTTCGTTGAACCACCGGAAATTGCCTCATCCATTGGACTCTCCGGCGACTACTTGTACGAAACCATTGTTCATGAGCTCGCACACATGCTCATTATGCAGCAACGAGAAGGCGCCTTTAAAGTTTTATCCAGACTCTTTGGCAACACAGCACGTCCCAACGGATCATGGCCCAGATGGATTCACGAAGGAATGGCGGTTTGGGTTGAATCTAGGCTAGAGCGAGAAAAAGGAATTCCTGCTTTAGGGGGCCGCCCTGGATCGGGCTACCTTCACATGATTCAACGGCAATACGCAGAATACTTCAAACGTGAGCAAAAACACCCTATGGATTCCTCCGACATGGATGGGAAGCGTGAGCAAAAACGAGTCTCTGAAGGAGCGCTCCCCTATGCCTTCGGCTATTTGATTATTGAAAAAGTTGCACAAAAGCATGGAGAAGAATGGCCAGGAAAATTCGCCAATCAATCCTCTGACAGTCTTGGTGTAAGTTTTCGCAGAACCTTCAACAAAACAGTTGAACCACTAGACGCCCTTTTTGAAGATCTCAGAACAGAATGGTCACAAACTCCATTGCCCCCCAACACGGCACGAGACTCAGCTCTAGTCGTTGCTCAAAAAGATCACATCACAGGTCCTTTCATTGCACCACAAACCTACAGCTGGATTGAAGTTGATGCGGATCGCACTCAAGTTGAATTTGTCGCAAAAGAAAAATCTGGAGCTGCAGGAGAGCGCCGACTCCTATGGACCCATCACTTGCTTGCACCTGAGCAAGTCTTCGCTTTGGCTAACAACAAATGGCTAGTTCTTAGCCATGAAGTGCCTCAACTCTACGAGGGTGGATTTTTCAATCCTAGTGTGGCACAACGCCGCTTCTTATCTTTGTATAACGATAACGGAGAAGCCCTCTGCCGCCTTAAAGCTCCCAACCGCATTCGAGAAATTGCCGTTTCCAACACGCACATTGCCTGGATACGCACAGGGCGGGATTTCAATTCCATTGTTGAAAAAGCAAAGTTCGACCCTGAAACATGCTCGCTAAGCACAACCATTGAATTAGTCGCCAAGACAAATGAGCCCTTTGAACGAATTTCAAATTTATATTTAGATGACAAAGACACTCTTTATTCACAGTCCAAAGGAAGAAATTCTTACGCCGAACGCCTTTTCATCAACGGCAAGGAATTTCACAGCTCAGGACGCGCCCTCACTAACGCCATTCCACTAAGACACTCCAGCCAATGCCCCAAAGCAAGCAGCTGTTATTTGGTTCAAGAATACTCCAAAGAAGCTTGGGCACCTCTGCTTTTGGTCGTTGATGCCAAGGGAAATGTCCAATCCTACAAGTTCCCCCATCCTACGGGCACATCGCAATTTGTCGAACTCACCAATGGCTCCATTGTAATGAATTCACTTCTCTGGGAGAAGGACGTGCTTGAGCAAATGAATCTCACCGCTTGGACGCAAAAAGGTCCCGACATTCGCCCTGGAACAAGCTCAGAGCATGCAGGATTTGAAGTTCAATCCAAAGCTTCTGAAAAAGAAAAAATCAAACCCTACCAATCTATTGAAGCAGCTTTTCCTAAATTTTGGATTCCTTCGTTTTCAGTTTCAAACAACAACATTGGCATTTCTGCAGCAACGTTTACCGAAGATGTCGCCAGCCGCTGGGATTTTCAAGGCGTAGCCGGACTCAACACCTATACCGCACGTCCATTTTTTCAAGCACAACTAGGAGACAACTACTTCTCTCCTGAATTTGCCCGTGGAAACATTTTAGTTTTTTACGATCCTTATATCAGCCCCTTGGGCGGCATTGTTGACTTGCTTGGTTTGAATTTGCAAATGACTGCAATACGCGCCTTCCCTCTTGGCGACCATATTGCAACATTCAGCCCAGGCCTTTTAGCATTTCCAACTTTTGGTGCACTTGCTCCTTATGGACAACTGACATTAAGAAGCGCCCGTGGAGTTGACCCAAACGTCATTAAGCCACGAGTGGCAGCAGCCAATCTTGGTTATTTCTATTCCGCACGCCCTAGAATCTTTGTCGGAGCCGATTTTTACCACAGCCTCTCAGCTCGTGCTCCGCTGGCCACAACCGGTATTCAAGTCCAATTCGAACAAGCGTTCACAAGCCTGACAGCCGCCAAGTATGGACTCTACGAATGGGGCAGCACGCCCAGTTTTTCCACATCAGGATCGGGCCGAGGCATTTTTCTCAGCCGCGGATTTAATCGAAGCTATGCTGCCAGTTCAGACATTTCCCGATTCGCCGTGGAGTGGGGTTATTCGCTTGGAAAAATTGGGACCCAAGCTTCATGGAACCGCGCAAAACTTAGTTTCTTTGATCAACGCTGGATTGTAGAAACAGTGACAACAAATCAGCACATGAAAACTTTCTACACTTCGCTAGGCTTGGAAAACGACATTTTCGGCTCCTACTATCACTACATTGGGTTTAAGTTCACCGTAGGTCTCTACAAGGGATTTGGGCCTTATGGAGCTACCCGCGCAGCGCTATCCTTTAAAAGCTACTTAGACCTTTAAAGGTGCCTAGCGGAAGTTCATTTCAGAGCGTAGTATTTGAACATGGCTAAGACCTCAAAAAATAAGAACAAGACAGTGCCGCTCTTATGCACGCTGTTGTCTTTATTTTTTTTACAGTATCCAACAAAGGCCATCTCTGCTCCTGCGGAAACATGGACCATTTGGTCATTTAAAGATCCGCTAGTCATTCAGTCTGGGCAAAAAAGCATTCGCCCTTCACTCAACCAAACCCTCCCCAAATCTGGGCTCATTAAACTAGGATCCAGCGCCACTTTGGCACTGAATTCTTCAGAAGGAAATGAGATGACCATCATTGGTCCTGCGCAATTTAGCTGGACCTCCAATCATGAATTCATTTTTGATTGGGGTTCTTACTTTGTTGATGCCAGCCAAGGGACTAAAGCGCAAATCATCTGGAACGATGGGAAGTTTAAAGCCGACGACAAGAAATTTTATTTAGAATCCAACATCAACCACGACATTGTTCGTTTTAGCAATTTATCATCTTCAGTAATTCAAATCACTTCTGTAAAAAAATCTCTGGCAGCAGGAGAAACCTATGTACGCTCGGGAAGCGCAACGCAGATTGTCTCCACCGGCCCCGATGAACTCGAGTACAATCGCAAGCGTTTTTTGAATGCCAGGCTGGCTCGCGATTTAGGATCCCCGCTTGAGCCCATCTTGCCCCCTATATCCATTCCCAATATTTTCGCCGTTGGCTTTACGACCGGGACTTCTCGCCTCACGCCATCAAGCCCGGATTACATTCAAAACACAGGAAGCCTAGGGCTCATGCTCCATTATGTGTATCACTATTATTTTGGATTTCCTCAAAAACCTTTGCGCATTCACTACATGAATAAATTAGCCCTTCGTTTGGGCACACAAGCAGAATACCACTCTGCTTCCATTAAACCTTCTATTGGCGCCAACACCAGCACATCCATCATGAGATCACATGCCCTAGTCGGAATCAGTGCACAAGGCGTTGCCATTGACGCTCTCGGCGGAGCAGAAATCATTTCAGGAAACGGCATGGTCGGAGAGCGCAGCTGGGGCTGGCTTGGCCAAATGAGCTTCCGTTTTGACGGAGAAGAGTTCTGGGGCTTTCCATGTGACATTTGGCTTGGCCTTCAATACACCCAAGCGCCATTAATCCGCGGCAGCGGCGCAGAAAAAGCCGTTTTGAAATGGAATTGGCTTGGCGTTTTCTTGACCACTGCTGTTCGTTTTTAATTCCGCTTTTGTTTGTTATATTCATCTTATGGAACTCAATTGCCCTTCTTGCGCCAGAAAGCATCGGACTGAAGATCATCCGGGCGCTTTTGAAGTCAATTGCGTTTGCGGATACTCCATTTTGGTTCCCGACGAACTTGCGATAAATGCGCAAACCCAAGAAAGTGAAGCCTCGGCAGCTTCGATGAGTGCTGCGCCACTATCTATGGATGCGCAAGACGCCTCCTTGAGCATTCCTCTTCCACAAGACGATCAAAACCTCACGCAAACGCAGCTTCCCACATCCATCAACGAGCAACTCACGCCCCCGGATCAGCTGCCACCAGAAATGCCTTACGACCCTTATGAACTTTCAAAGATTTCCCAAAACAACAACGAATCTGATCAAAACTTTGAAGCCATCAACGTTCCACATTCTTCTGCCGACGTTCAACCTGAGTCGCCATTTATTGAGAGCCCTCAAAACTCAATAAACGAAGAACTTTCACAAGCCCCGTATAGAGAAGAAGCCCCTTCAAATTTTGGTGAAATCAAAGCGCAAACCATTGTTGATCGAAGCCTTGCCGCTTCCGTCGGCCAGCTTTTGGGAGCAAATTATAAAATCAAAATTGAAAAGCTCGATAGCGCGCGCCTCAAAGAACTCTCGGAAACTTGCCGACAATTTATTTCGCGAAGACCATGGCTTGAAGCCGAACTACGTAAAAGAAAATTTGAGACTAAGCAGCTAGAAACCAATGCTGAATTTGATAACTTGCCAGAAGTTGTCGCCCTGGAAATTTACTTGCGCTCCCTACAATTAGGAGGCAACTGCCATTACGAAAGGCTCTCCTGAAGTACCTTTAAGAGGTTCTCCATTTGAATTCCACGAGAGCCTTTGACTAAACGAACAGCAGGCGTGTTCCATTGTTTGACTGTGGTTATTTTTTGCGCAGCCTGACTGGAATCATCAAAAAAATACAAACTCGAATTTGGCATGACCGCCTGTATTTCAGAGCTAAGACTCTTCCACGTGGGCCCAACAAAAAACACAAGCTCAGCACGCAGTGAGGAAAATTCTTTCAGTAAACCTTGGTGCATGGAAAGTGTCTGCTGACCCAAATCCAGCATGTCCCCCAAATACAAATGCAAGGGTATTTTTCTTTGCTCAGAGAGCTCTTGCGCATTGGTCAACGCTGCACGAAGAGAAGATGGGTTGGAATTGTAATGGTCCGCAATCAAAAGCCCGGCATGGTTTTTCAGTTCAATATTTAAGCCGCGACCATCAGGAAGCTTCAATATTTTCACGGCAGCTTGCAGCTCCATCTCTGACATTTTCAAATGACGGGCCACGGCCACAGCAAGCCGTGCGTTTTGCCTGGCAATCGCATTTGGTAAATGCGAGTAATCCATTCCTACGGAATCGTGTTGATTCGTGTGAGTATCAATCAAATAAACTCGAGCCGTTTTTTGCAAACGTGACAAATACGCATCGGCAGACGGCGCAAAACACTCGCCCCCCCGGGACAACGTCACATCGAACAATATTTTTTCTTCTAAAAAGACATTCTCCACGGACTTGAGCAAATTCAAGTGCTCTTCACCAATAGACGTGAGCAAGGAAATGTCCGGTTGAACCAATTCTGCATGCCGAGCCATATCACCTGGAGCATCAATCCCCACCTCAACAACAGCAACCTCCACGCCAGCTTCGAGTTGCTCGAGCGTCTTTGGAATTCCCAGCTCACCATTTTGCGATGAAATGGTTTTGATGGTTTTATATTTTTGAGAAAGAAGTTGAAATAAAAACTCTTTGGTTGAAGTTTTGCCAGAACTTCCACCAACAGCCACAACTTTGCCTTGAAATTTTCGACGAAACTCTTGAGCCAAAAAACGGTGGGCTTTATGCGTGTCTTCCACTTCTAAAAGTCGCGCATCCACAAGACCTGTTTGTTGGGAAAACCCCTGTCGAACAACAGCTCCAACAATGTTTTTTTTGAGAACTTGCTCTACAAAATCGTGACCATCAACCGCCTCGCCCTTGAGCGCTACAAAAACATCTCGCTCAGAACAATGCCTCGAATCAGATGAGTACTTCCGGGCTTGAACCACCCAGCTTCTCAGTTGCGCCAATTGACTGTCCATAACTTCAGCTTTGTATCTTATGACGAATGCGTCCCTTTTGCCATCTGTGCAAAAGAAGTCCCGCGATCTTCAAAATTCTTAAACTCGTCTAAACTTGTTCCCCCAGGGCTTAGTAAAACAATGTCGCCAGCCTTCGCTTTTGAGCGAATTATAGAAACAGCGTCCCGCAGAGAAACCGCCACGCCTCCCGTTAGTGTCGATTTTGCTTTGGCCAATGTTGCGCACTCACCAAAAAAAACAAAAGAACATCTCTCCAACTTAGAGAGCTCTTGAAGTTGCTCCCACGGTAATTTTTTGTCGCGACCACCGAGCAGCAACCACATTTGAGATGTCGACAAAAGTGTTTCATGAACAGATTTTGCAGCAGTTAGCACACTTTCCATGGCCGTTGCCTTGCTGTCATTAATCCACTGAATTTGTGAGTGAGTCCCTAAATTTTCCAAACGATGAGGAAGCCCAGGGAATTTCAACATGGCATCTACAGAAAACTCTCGCCACCCCAAAGCCTTTGCCGCAGCTGCAGCTACTGCCAAGTTGTCTTTATTGTGAGCACCAATTAATTGAGCCGACTTCAACTGCTCAAAGCCAAGCAAGGATCGCTTAGCACTCGTCCACAACCACTGTGTAGCGCTCTGGCCATTAGGTGTTTTGGCTTTCGCAAACGCGGCAAGGTCTCCCCCGTTTTCATTAAACACGCAGGCTTTTGTTGTCAGTTCCACTAAGCGCCATTTCGTCTCGTAATACTCTTGCAGGCTGTCGTAACGCTCCAAATGATTCGAGCAAAAATAAGTCAGCACGGATAATTCTGGCTTTAACCCCTCGCAATTTTCCAGCTGATAACTAGACAATTCAAGAACAACAAGTTTCGCCCTTTGTCGTGAGCCACTCAAAACTCCTGCCGCATACTCCGCAAAAGGCACTCCCAAATTTCCACCAATAAAAGCATTGGCATCTTCTACTTTTGCGCCTTCGCCAAGCAATGAAACGGTTGTGCTTTTCCCAAGCGATCCTGTGACAGCAATGACTTGTTCTTTTTGTAGCACGCGACACGCCAGCGACAGTTCACTGGTGATATGAATCCCTTCAGATTTAGCTTTTTGTATCCACGGTGTTTTTAGCCAAACACCTGGGGAAACAACTAAAGTCTTTGGAGCAACCTCCATCATCATCTGGCTGGCATCTGAATACTGTCCCTTGCCTTCTTTGGCATCGAACAAAATCACCTGCTCATCGGGAAAACCCGCAGCTCGCAATAGCTTTAAAGCAGCTTGCCCACTCAAACCTCCACCAACTACAGCAATCGGCGTTGGTATGTCGGAAAAAAGTGAGTGCATAGACCTCACAGACATATCACTCAAATGAGTGGCGCCTCAACTTGGATTTTTTCTTCGCTCATAGGATCAACAAAAGACAACTTCCAAGCATGCAGCTCTAATCTTGCGGCCTCTTGACCATAAACAGGATCGCCCATGAGAGGGTGTCCCAAATTTGCAAAAAAAGCTCGAATTTGATGTCGGGCCCCCGTAATCAATTCAATTTCAATGAGCTCACCTTCAAAAGCCGAAAATTTTACATGCTCTTTGGCTTCCAATAATCGCCACCGATGCTGAACAGGTTTGACCGAGTGCCATCCGCCCAAACCATCCTTGCTCAACACAAATTTTGTTTTTTTTGAGGACCTATAGCGACTAGCAATAAACCCAAGCTCATCTTTCCAAGACGAAGACGGTTGATAAAGCCGATCAGAAGAGAGTGACTCCAGTGACACGCCGCACACATACCTCTTATCAATTAGGGATTTGCTATCTGCTTGAAAAAGCGTTCGATACTTTGGCCATAACTCCGGTTTTGATAGCAAAAGACAACCACTCGTTTCGTAATCAAGCCTATGCACTGCTTGCCAAAGTTGCGGATCAACAAGCTCATCATAGTGAGTTTTCGCAGGTTTATTTACGACTAAAAAATTTTCTGTTTTTTTTAGCCAAGAACTTTGAAGGAGATGGCTTGACATAGGCCTAAAATCCTATTCTATGTGGTGATATTCAGAGAAGGGAAATTTCAATGGCAGCAAAGAAAAAACCAACAAAAAAGGCTCCTGCGGCAAAGAAACAGGCTCCGGCTCCAAAAAAAGTTGCTAAGCCTGCAGCAAAAAAAGCTGCAGTCGCGGCAAAAAAGCCCGCTACGCCCAGCAAAGCTATTTCCAAAGCTGCCACAGCCGCTAAAGCAGCGCCTGCTCAGAAAAAAGAAGCGCCAAAAACCAGCGAGAAGACAACAAAAGTTGCTCTAAAAACTGCAGCCGCAACTGCGGCCGCCATTGCTGGACACGGTGTTGCCGCTAAAGGCAAAGCACCTGCGAATAAATCCTACGCTCCAACAGAAGAATATCCTTTTGAAGATGATGAAGAGCTAGCAGAAGAAGCAGAGCTCGAAGCTATTGAAGAGGAAGAAGAAGAAGACGAAGGTCTTCCACCTTGGTGGAAAGACGATCCTACCGGCATTGAAGATGCTGAAGAAGACCCCAACTCCAAAGATGCCAGTTTCGACGACTCAGACGAGTGGAGCGAAGACGATGGCGGGGACTGGGACACCGGTAGTGGCGGCGGAGCTGCTGCTGGAAAAGAAGAAGAGGAAGAAGAAGAAGGTTGGTAAATAATTGATTTTAAATCAATTATTTACTTGACTCCTTGCATTAAAATCAATATATATGCCCTCCACTGATCGCATTTTAGGAGGGAATAAAAATGCAAGGTTTTTCGCAAAGTCCTACGCTCCATCAACCAGCCAAAATCAAAACGACCATCAACAAAGCTAAAAAGCCAATTCTCAGCAAAGATCGCTTTGTTCGAGTGGAGGACATTCGCGGCTTCAACCCAGAAGCGCTCTCCCCCTTACCTCAACCACGTATCGCAAGACACGACTTCGACTGGTGGATTCGCTGTTCTAGCGGGACCATGATTAACTTCAGCGCATGCTATGAATCCTTTCTAAATATTAATGCTATGTATAAAAAAGATCACGCTTGCTGGAACTGCTCCCTAGGCAAAAACTACCGAGAAATGTCTTCTGAAGGTGCTTTTGTCGTCAGTCGTTTCGATACCCTTCTGCAGTAAGCTCTTTTCGACTAAAGTCTAGGGTGATGCCTCATCACCTTAACTTTGATTGGTTGCAAATGAGAATCGCCCTTGAGGGCGATTCTCCGTTGGATTTACCAAGGCTTAACGTCAAAGATAAATTAGCGGCCAAAAAATTCCTACAATCTTACGGCTACGACTACGACGACTCCGTCACACGTGAAGAACTTTGGCGCATTTATTTCGAAGCGCTCTCCTTTATTCAAAACCATTTGCTCTCAAGCGATGAAAAAGTTCCATCAAACTATTTAAGCCGCGGTTCACACACTGACATTTTGCGTTTGATGATTGACGCTTCGCTGGAAACCAACGGACGCCACCCTGACCACACCAAGCGCGGATGGGCCTGTGCCATTTTGCGCATCATGCATTTAATTTCTCACTTGGATAACGATGTGCGCTTGGCTTCGTTTCAATACGCGCGCGAGCAAATTTTTGATAGGCTCGACAAAGTCATTGTCCCATCAACTCCTAGACGATGGAAGGTTGGCAACGGCAAAGACTCCATCACTCTTATTCGCTACATTAAAAAGCAGCGCAAAGAACGCGGCTCCTTAATTATTAAACTACTCTCCAAACCAGAGGCGCTTGCCGAAGGCATCTACGACAGTCTTGGAATTCGTCTTGTCACGCAAAGCCGTTTTGACTGCTACTTGCTCCTACAAAAACTTTTTGAGCTGGGAGTCATTTCACCAGCGAACATCCAACCACACCGATCCACAAACACGCTCATCCCCTTTTCAAACCTCAAAGATTTTGTTGAAGATGCCAAACGTGATTTGAATAAAGGAGCGCTTTCTCCGCAGACACTCCGTCGACGAATTCAGAAGTTTGAGCAAGATCACGCTATACAATCGCTAAGCTCAAGCCGAAACCCTTTTACTTCAAAATGGTATCGCTCCATTCAATTCACAGGTAGACAGCTCATTGTTGCCCCCGACCCCACATTTAGTTTTTGGACGGGGCTTAAAGAACATTTATCAAAATCCAAGTCGACCATGCAGGCTTTGAAAAAAATTCCCATCACGATTCGTGAAAAGCAAAGCTTTTATTTCCCGTTTGAAATTCAAATTATGGACATTGAATCCTATGTCGAATCCATTGGTGGCCGCAGTCGTCACCGTGAGTACAAAGCAAAACAACGATTGATGGCTAGAAATCGAGTTCTCCGAGACCTGATATAACGAATGATTGAACGTTTTCGTAAATTTCTACAATCAAAGAAGAATGCGACAAGGCTTTACGCTTTTTTATTCTTGCTTGCTTCATTTGCCGCGTTGCCAAGCCCCAACGAAAACATGTCAAAATTTCTACTTCTCTGCAGTTTATCGTTGTGGGTTTGCTATGGCCTGCTGGCGTGGGCAGTGTTGTTCAGACCAGAACTTGTTTTAACGTTTTGGATTATGGGACTTGTGAGTACTTTGATCATTTGGATGAAGACCAATTTATTGATTAGCCTATGGATCATCCTGATTTGGGGCTTATGGTACTATAAACGTATGACTCGAGTCGGCAAGGAAGCCACATCAACGCCTCCTGATCAGCGCGTTTTAGGACTTCTTTTTTTTGCACTATTTTCCGCCACCCTTGAAGTCAAAACACTTGTTGCTGCAACAACAAAGAACACCTCAAAAAAGAGAACTCTCAACCAAATTAGCTCATGTATTTCCATCGACAAAATTCCTTGGTTACCCAGAAAAGACGGGAAAAAAATTCGTTTTCTTGTCGAAGACCGCTTTCGAATGAGTACAGAAAGCAAATTTTTTACTTGGGAAATTCACCAGGTGTTGGACAAAAATGCTGAGGGCACATTCATTTTTCGTAGACGATTGCCTAACGGACGATGGGAATCCATTGTCACCAAAGATTTTGCCTACAACCGCATTGTCGACACGCCCAAGGGCCGAAAAATTTTAGATGCGCAAAACACCAGAAACCTCATCAATCGCTCCGTCTTTAGCTTTGAACATGAAGACGGCTCTAGCATCAGCTACGTTCCAACAACGGGTGGTCGAGGCAACCTCAACATTCAACTCTCCAAACGACCAGAAATCTCATACACACCGCAAGCCATTGTGGTTCGCAATGGCTTTTGTGAAAGACCCGATGCTGGAGAAGACCCTAGCATCAGCAAAGACACCCCTGCCGCAGGAGCAACAACTCCCGCAGCAGCAGCAGGTGCAACCGTTCCCACAGGCGCAACTGGAGGCGCACCAGCAAAATGAAGAGAGGACAAAAATTAAGTTCATCGAAGGTTCCCTGCATTCACTACAAAGAGTGCAGCGCCTGCCCGCTAATCACCTACTCTTATAAAGATCAGTTGGAAATAAAACGCCAAAAAGTGATTGATGCTTTTCGAAGCGTAGGCCTGACAGAAGCCCAGCTGCAACAAATCATCAAACCCGTGCGGGGAGCTGTCCAAACTCTTGGTTACCGCAACAAAGCAAAATGGATTTTACAATCTGGACCCAAAGGCGAAGTGAAAATGGGAATCTACAAGCGAGGAACCCATGAAGTCGTCGACATTCCCAAATGCGCTGTACACGCCGATTTCATCAACGAAATTTCCTTCTTCATCAAAGAACAACTCAAAGTCTCCTCTGTCCCCTGCGGATCGCTACAAGTTGGCGAGCCCGTACTGCGCTATTTGATTGTTCGCTATTCCTTCCGTGAGAAAAAAGTTCTCTTGGTTTTTGTCACTAGTGCCTCAAAAGTGAAAGGACTTGACCAAGTTTTCAAACGAGTTGAAGAGAAATACGGCGATAAAATTGCGTGCACCGTTCAAAACATCAACTCAGACTCTGGCAACGTCTTGCTTGGCGAAGCCAATCGCTACATCACCAAAAAAGGTGAACTTACAGAAACCATGGGATCTATTCGTGTCCCTGTTGGACCTCTTTCTTTCTTGCAGGTGAACACCAAGCAAGCAGCCATTTTATACCAACGAGTCAAGCAACTCATTGGCTCAGGCCCTTTTGAAGGCGGCCTAGATTTGTATAGTGGTATTGCTCTTCACGCCATGCATTTGGCCAAAGCCACGCGCCATGTTTTGGCTGTCGAAGAAGTGGGGCCTGCCGCTCTAGAAGGCGTCATTGCAACAAGACGCAATAAAGCCCACAACGTTTTGCAGATTTGCGGTGACGCGCTTGAAGGCTTGCAGACTTACCACAAAGAATGGGGAACTCCTCAGTGGATTGTCATTAATCCCCCCAGAAAAGGCTGTGAGAAATCTTTACTAGAAGGCATTTGTGAACGACCACCTGAAAAACTCATTTATGTGAGCTGCAATCCACAAAGCCTTGCTCGCGATCTCAAGGTCCTTTTGGAGACTCAAACTCAGTTTAAACTGCACTTGGTTGAGCCCATCGACATGTTCCCTCAAACTGACCACATTGAGTGCATTGCTCTGCTAGAGAACACGAACTACAAAACGGCGAACTTTGAGAATGATAAAAACATCACGCAGCGCTCCTCAGGACGAAGCCAAAAGAACAAAGTGATCAATTAAGCGCCGGATTTCTGATCCCCCAAGACGTGGAATCTTTTTTGCATGTCTTTTAGAATAGGTCTTGTTGTATGAGCGATTCAGGATTGCAAGTTTTTCGTGCCGAAGGTCTTCTAAAAGCGTTTGGCGACCGTACGGTTGTTCAAGATGTTTCCGTTCAAGTTGAGCAAGGAACTGTTGTTGGCTTGCTTGGTCCCAATGGTGCCGGGAAGACGACCTGTTTTTACATGATGGTGGGTTTGCTTTTCCCCGACGCAGGAAAAATTTTTCTTGGTGACGACGAAGTCAGCCTGAAGCCACTTCATGCTAGAGCGCGACTTGGTGTTGGGTACCTCCCTCAAGAGACCAGCTTATTTAGAAAACTCACGGTGTTTGAAAACATTGCCATGGCTTTTGAAGCGCAGGGGCTCAGCCCCAACGATGTGAAAATGAAAACAAAAGACTTGGTTGAGCAGTTCGGTCTTGGCAAAGTCATGAAAAGCCCAACCTCTGCGCTCTCAGGTGGAGAGCGTCGCCGCTGCGAAATTGCCCGTTGCATGGCTATCAATCCACGCTTTGTTTTGCTCGATGAGCCATTTGCCGGAATTGACCCTATTGCTGTAGGCGAAATTCAAGGATTCATTCAGCAGCTGAAAAAAAGTGGCATTGGCGTTCTCATTACCGATCACAACGTGAGAGAAACTTTAGGCTCGTGTGATCGTGGTTATTTAATGCGCGATGGGAAAATATTTTTCCATGGCACGCCAGATGAAATTGCATCTAATCCTGAAGCCAAGAAGTTCTACCTTGGCGATTCATTCAAGTTAAACTGAGGAGCGATTATGGGTTTAAAGCAGCAAATGAAGCAAACGCTGGGCATGACCATGACCCCCCAGCTGCAACAGGCCATCAAAATTCTGCAGATGTCCGTTCTTGAACTACAACAAGAAGTGAACACGGCCCTCACTGAGAACCCTACGCTTGAGGAATCTTCAGAAGATGGCTCACCCCAAACACCTGAGGAATTCGCCAAAGAGAATACCGAAAATCATGGCATGGATGCCACCGAAATGGTGCCCATGCCCGACAAACTAACCGAGCAAACTCCCACCAGTGGCGGCGGAGAAGAATACGACTGGCAAAGCTATTTAGAGGGAAGCGGAGGCAGTCACGCCTCCCCCATGAACACTACAAAAAATTTCAACCCCGATGAATTGCCAAGCTACGAGCAAATCCTTTCACGTCCCACCACGCTTTATGATCACCTCATGTGGCAACTGCGCATGGCCATTCACGAAGGAGAAGCCGACGCCAATCAAGTCATGGCCATTGGCGAGGAAATCATTGGCAATCTCAATGAAGATGCTTACCTCACAGTTTTGGTCGAAGAAATTGCGCAAACCTGTAAAGCTGAGAAAAGCCAAGTCGAAGGTGTTCTTAACTTAATTCAAAGCTTTGATCCGCCTGGTGTCGCCGCTCGCAACTTACAAGAGTGCTTGCTCATACAAGCAGAGACCCTTGGCGAGAATGAAGCTTGCGAAACCATCATCAAAAATCACATGGCGGAACTGGAAAACAAGAATTACCCCGCCATTGCCAAAGCACTCGACCTCGACATGCATTTTGTCATTGAGCTTTGTGAAACCATCCACAACATGGAGCCGCGCCCAGGCCGCTCATTTTCCACAACAGAGCCGCAGTACATTGTCCCAGACATTTATGTTGTCAAACTCGGAAATGAATTCACAGTTGTCTTGAACGAAGAAGGCATTCCCCGCTTGAAGGTTTCAAAAGAATACCAAGAACAAATTGTCAAAGGCACTCCCAAGAGCGAAACCAAGTCTTATCTAAAAGAGAAGCTTAAAGATGCTGCTTGGCTCATTAAATCGATTTATCAAAGGCAGCGAAGCGTTTACCGAGTCACAGAGGCTCTGGTAAAACGCCAAAAAGATTTTTTTGAAAAAGGACCCAAACATCTCAAGCCTCTTGTTTTGCGTGACATTGCCGACGAGCTGGAACTTCACGAATCCACCATCTCACGCGTGACAACCAACAAGTTTGTGCACACGCCACACGGCATTTTTGAGCTGAAGTATTTTTTCAGCTCTGGCATTTCCAGATCCGACGGGCAAGACGATTTGGCCAGCGAATCTGTGAAAATCAAAATCAAAGAACTCATTGAGAGCGAAAACCCCAAAAACCCGCTCAGCGACCAACAATTAGCTGACATGTTGGCCGACACAAAAATAAATATAGCGCGCCGTACAGTGGCCAAGTACCGTGAAGCATTGGGCGTACTGCCCTCCAGCAAACGAAAAAAATATTTCTAAAAATTGAGCTCTTTTTCAGTGCTAAAATAGCCACTGCTAGATCTCATAGGAAAGGAAACAAATCATGGTTCAACAAACTGGAAAACTACAAACAATTTGCTCATTCAAAGGAATGGATGGGTCTTCCCAAGCCCTTAAGGAATATACCGAGAAACGTACCATCAAACTGGAAAAGTACGTTCACAACAACACCACGTGTCACATGGTGTTTTTTAAGGAGAAAAACGACTGCGTAGCGCAAGCACACGTGGTTTCAGGGGACATTGAGGCCCGTGGAGAGAGCCGCGAGGAGACGTTTTACGCCTCTGTGGACACTCTAATGGACAAAATCATCCAGCAACTACGCAAACAGAAAGAAAAAGATACAAAACACACTGGAAAAGCGCACCATAATGTTGAATAACGTTGCCATATGGCAACGAATCGAAATTTTTTATTCACCTCTGAATCTGTAACCGAAGGGCATCCTGACAAAGTCGCCGATTGCATTAGCGACAGTGTCTTGGATGCCTTTTTAACTCGCGACCCAGAATCACTAGTCGCCTGTGAAACTTTAGTGACCACAGGGCTTGTTGTTTTGGCTGGCGAAATTCACTCTGGCAGTAGCAATGCTAAGGAAATCGACTTCCAAGGCGTCGTACGCAACGCCATTAAAAACATTGGCTACACCTACGAGCAAGCTGGTCCCGGATTCGACGCAGAATCTTGCGCCATCATGAACAGCCTACACTCGCAAAGCCAAGACATCCGCCAAGGAGTCATTCAGAAAGATTCTGAAATTGGCGCTGGTGACCAAGGACTGATGTTTGGATTCGCGTGCGATGAATCTCCTGAGCTAATGCCCTTGCCCATTTCTCTTTCTCACAAAGTCGCTATGGAATTGGCCAGACTTCGCAAAAGTGGTGAAGTGAAGTGGCTCCGTCCAGACGGCAAATCACAAGTCACAGTTGAATACGCCAACGGCAAACCATCAAAAGTTCACACCGTCGTTGTTTCCACACAACACAACGAATCCGTCTCCAACGACGAAATTCGTAATACGGTTATTGAGAAAATCTTACGCAAAGTCATTCCTCAAAATCTTTGGGGACAAGGACCAAAATTCCACATCAACCCAACTGGTCGCTTCGTGACTGGTGGACCTCATGGTGATTCTGGCGTGACTGGCCGTAAAATCATTGTCGACACCTACGGCGGTTATGCCCCCCATGGTGGCGGAGCATTCTCTGGCAAAGACCCCACAAAGGTAGACCGCTCAGCAGCTTACATGGCACGCTACATTGCTAAAAACATTGTCGGAGCAGGCTTAGCGAGCAAAGCGCAAGTTCAACTTGCCTACGCCATTGGCGTTGCTGACCCTGTGAGCGTTCTTGTTGACGATTTTGGAACTGCCAAAGTTGATGTTTCCAAACTAGAACAAACCGTGCGTGAAATTTTCCCTCTAAAACCAAGAGAGATCATCAAGCACTTAAACTTGCGTCGACCCATTTACACCAAAACAACGGCCTACGGTCACTTTGGTCGCGAGCTTCCTGAGTTTACTTGGGAAAAATGTGACAAAGTCGCAGACCTGAAGAGCGCGTTTAAAGTTTAAGGGCGCCTCCCTTAAACCGTGTAGAGCGTAACGCATACATCGTGAGCTTTTTTTTATTTAGCTTTATACTTCTAATGCTAGCCCTTGCTGAACTAAACACTCGGCGAGGGCTTGGCTTACAGCCCTCAAGCGCAAAAGAGCTGTGGGCCTATATGAATAAAAAAAAGAGCCCCAGTCCGCGCACCCCGCCTTTTTTCTTTGCCTTTATGTCCATTTATTTTTTCACACTCTGGGAAAGCTTTATTCGCATTTTAGTTCAGCGAGAAATGCCCAGTTATTATGGCTGGATTGGGGTGTTCTTGGTTTTAGCTTTATTTGCATGGAAGTGGACCGATTATCAAAAGAAAATTGTGCACTGGTCCCCCTGGCAGTTTTTGCTATTGCTCAGCGGACTTGCACTTAGCGCAGGCTCAGTGCTTGGACTCCTGCTATTGCCTTGGGCCCTCTGGAGAGCGCTGTTCATTGTTAGAAGCAGCAGTAGTAGTAGTTAGTAGTAGCGGTTAGGCTGAGTATTTAATCAGTGTTCATATAAACTTCTGTACTTTTGCGCATACTTCTATTGCTTCCCATGCACTTCGGCGTTTTTTACTTGCAACTCAACTCTTTCTCGCACGCTTCACTTCTTTTACGCACACTTCAAATGTTCCCTTGCACTTGAACGCTTTTACTTGCGACTCAACTCTTTCTCGCTTGCCTCGCAAATTCATGTGCACTTGATCACTTTCATGTACACCTCAGCGTTTTCGCGTAACCTTCGACTGTTTCACTTGTGCTCTAGCGACCGCAGATTCACGCCAGCCACAACTATCCAGCTGCACTCTACTCACCCAATCTGCACTTCAACCAGCCCGCAAAGATAAGCCACCCTTCTCTTTTTTTCCTTTTTACTTGCAAAAACACACCCATCGCTACTATATAAAAAGCATGCAAGCGAATCTTCTACCGGGACTGTGGACCAAAGACAGATTTGCCTTTGGTGGAGCTCTCTTGAAAGGTTCGCATCCCAAGAAAAAACGGTGCTTTAGACCCAACCTGCCTTTGCATGTTGTTATGCGCTCAAGCAAAGCTGTAGGTCAGCGCTCTTTATTTTTGCGCTCTAAACAAGTGGCTAAGATTTTAAACGCGCAAGCTTCAAAACATTTTGTGAAACTGTACGCTGTGGCCAATGCGGGCAATCACCTGCATCTACTCATTCAAGCGCCATCACAAGATCATCTATCTAATTTTCTGCGCGCCATTAGTGGAAGAATTGCCCAGCTCATTTTGGAGGGGACGCAAAATTCGTCGAAGAGTACAGAGTTAAAGCTGTCCGCTAATCGTGGAGCGGGGATGAACACAGATACCTCACGTGCTGATAGCCATAACAATCTAAAACAGCTGCAAGCCAAGACAAATAAACAATCAGCACAAACGAACAATCAGGAATCAAAAAATAGCGACCAGGAATTAAAAGCAAACAATTCGGAAACAAATACTAGCGGCTTCTGGGACGCTAGACCATTTTCAAGAATTGTAAGCTGGGGTCGCGATTTTAAACATGTCGCGCGTTACATAGGTATTAACTCCACGGAAATGCTTGGGCTCTCAAGGCTAGACACAAGAAAAATGTTTGAGAAAATTCAGCATGCTCTTGCGCAAGGACTTCTACCTAAAACGCCTGGGCTTGTTGCCGCAGGCTTTGTTTAGACTACAAAATTAATAAAATCTATAAGGCATGGAGAACGATTAGTTACCCACGGACCTACACCCGTGGCACTCGGGACATAGGAAATACAAACTTCGTTATATCAGAAACTTCATTGCGCCAATCACAGACACCATCGCCATTGCTCCAACCGTCCCACAGACGCCAACAACTTCACAACTAACCGCCGCACACAGCCCATCAATCGACCCACGCAGCATGATTGCATTAACAATCGTAAACTCCAAACAACACTTCAAGCACCACGTTGGGATTTTAAGCCGGTCGAAGCACAAGGTTCTATAAACTAAAAGGCTTCGCGGCCTACAAAGCACCAGTATTTTTTTTGCGATCAAGCTCGTCTTGATCGACAGCTTTTTTTAGTTCATCAAGGAACTTTTGCATTTCAGGATTTCCCTTGAGCTGAGATTTTTTTTGGATTTCAGAAATTAAATCACCTGGCTTCTTTGTCATGTTGTCAAAAATCTCTTTAGCTTCTTCGTATTCCTTATTCGAGCTAAATTCAATTTCCGCCGCTGCATTCATCTTCTGATATGACTCATAAACACTAGGAGTCACTACAACAGCAATGCCCAAAAGCGCAAACATTTGAGCATTGTTCAAATGCGTGAACCAATAATTCAGAGCCAACGGCAAGCCGTACTTCGATTTGATTTCTGCAAACACAGCAGCTGGTCCTTCTCGTTTTAACAGTTCATGCAATTGTGCATTCAAACGCACTCTCTTAAGCATTTGCTTTTCTGTAGCTGCAAAAATCGTGAAAAACTGCGCTAGCCTTTGACTCATTACCGATTGTTCAGTTCCAATTCCCCCACGTCTTTTCCCATTCATTGAAAAATACTGGAGCAGCAGATGCTCGTTTAGTGCCTCAATGTTTCCAGTCGTGAGCGACGCTTTGTTCTGATGAATCGAGTTCCACCTTGTTATAGGCAATAGTTTATACTCCGAATACAAATCCACCCAACGCATGAGCGCAGCTTCGAGAGCTTGCCGATTCGTGTACTCAGGCGAATGCCACAAGAACACCGAACGTCGCTCAACTAAAGGGCCTCGGTTTTGCAGACGACTAAACTTATCAGGCAAAACTTCGCCTTGCTGGATCATAATCCGGTCTTCATCAAAAATTTGTTTTAGGCCGAGTAAAAATTTTTGCGCTTCCGCCTCAGGCAAACGTGCAGCAATCAACGCACCCGTGGTTTCAAAATCTAAAGGCTTCCCTTTTAGCAAACGCTGCTCAGAGTGAATTCCCTCACGGACAAGCTCAGCGTAAACCTCACTAAGCTTATCAGCATTGAATTGCTTTTCTGGTACGGCACGATAAACCGTCCAAGCCAAATAGCGGTCATAAACTGTACGAAAATATTTTGAGCAGCTCCAATTGGCGTGAGCAGGCAAAGACGTCAGACATAAAATAAGCACTAACGAAACATTAGGGGTAGTAAGATAAAATACGCTTTTTAACATCCGCTTCCAAAACGTTAAAGAAAATGAGGTCCAACACGTTTGTGAATGCTTCCCCTTTATTTGCTGATTTACATTCATCGTGAATGCTTCTTATTCTACTCAAGAAAGGTGCCGTGTTGCGAATGGCAATGTTCACGATTAATTGACGGCTAACCTCAGTATCCATGTATGAAACTTGACAGGTCTGCGCAAACTCGTCCCAAGCCTTTGTTAAATGCTGATTGATCTTAAGCCTGTCATAAATTTTAGGTTTAATAATGACGGGCTTCTCTGGAGTCAGCACATGCTTATCTAAAACTGAAACTATAAAAACTGGCGTATTGGAAACCCACGTTTGTGGGTTTAGTGCATTGTATGACTTTTCTTCTTTCAGCCAAAAAGCTGAAATGCGTTTTTCTTTTGGAAGAATTGGATTTAGCACGTTTAGCTGTGAAGTTAGGCAATTGTTTTTTAATACGTCATAGTCTGTAATGACGTTTTGACTGCGCCTTAACACTTCAGATTCAAGTTTTTCATAATACGCTTTTAATTCTTCAGGTGTCAGGTTGAGGCGGTACAAAAACATCGGCCTGTCTTGCAACAAATAGGTTTCTATAAAAAACCTGCCATGTTCCTTGCTCAAAAAAAACTGTTGATCCTTGCCCAAAAAACCACTTACAGTTTTCATCTTTGCAGGATCGACTTTGACGTTAAATTGAAATGCTGTGGAATTTAAGAATCGATCTTTATGTGTCGTGAACACAGCAAATGCATGCCCCATCATTCCCTGACCTGTGCCTGGCCCCGCAATAGCCAAATACGCATGTTGGATGCTCTCTTTTTTAGGCAGTATTTTTTCTAATTCGGGATTGGTTCCTTGAGCAAAAGTGATCGTCGTAGAATGAAGTATGAAATTAAAAACCAAGCTAAAAAGCAAAACTAGCTGAAGAAAACCCATACCCTTTGCTTTGCACAAACAAGGCCAGCGCAACATGATTTAATGCAAAGATAAGTCCTCAATATAATTAAATAAATGAAGCACCCCTAATTCACTTAGAATTGATCGATGAGCCTGAAATGTCTAAGAAGTGAGCACCTACACAACTAACAGGCATTTTGAAGTGTGATTTACGTCGTGGGCTCTACCTGAGCACCCCATAGCATGAACAACATAACATATTGATATTTATAATATTTATAAATTGACTCAATGCAATATTTTTGCTATAAAAGCACCCTTTCATGTCACTGCTTCAATTCACCCTTTGGGCCTTATTTTTTGGAAGTACACTCGCAAATTCCAATTCCAAATACCCCACCACATCAGTACAACAGTCCGAGCAGGAAACACTTAGCTTCGCTCAAATTCAAGCAAGTCCTGAAAAGTCGCAAATCACAAATCTCAACACTTTTTTAGCGTGGGTTAGAAAAACAAATCCACAACAACTTCAGCGCTTCACGCTCATGAGAAAATCTCAAAGCCTGCAAGCTGCAAGTGATTTTAAACCGCGCGCCATTGTCATGGGTCCGCAGAGCCGTTTTATTTTCACCTTCTCTGAACTAAGCAATCGTGTTGAGGCCATTGAATTCAAAAACAACGCTTTTGAATTTCGAGAAATTTCTTTTGACGTCAAACACGGGTTAAAACTTTCCTCAGCCAACCCTGCTCGCTGCATGGAATGCCATGGCAGCAATCTCACACCATTGTGGGATTCTTACGAGGTTTGGGATGGCGCCTATGGTAAACACGATGACGCCATTATTGACCTCAATGCAAAATATGCCGACAGGCACGAGCCCAAGCCAGAGCTTTCAGAAGAATATATAACGTACAAAAAATTTAAAGATTCACTCAAAGAATCGCCCAGCTCGCCATATCATTTCCTGCAGTTTCCCACCGGCTCGGAGGTTTCACCATTTGCTCCAGACACACGTTACATTGACTACACGTTTCGCCCGAATTTAAACCTGACAACTCAAATCGCCGAAATGCTTTCCATTCAAAGCTCTGAGTTAATAAAAAAATCACCACGTTTTGAACAATTAAAAAACACTATCGCCTACTACGTAGGTGGATGCTTTTCTATGACCAAAAATTATGTTCAGCGTGAGCAAATTGCAGCATCCCTTGATGCCTTATTCGAACAAAATGGCTTCTTCGATAAAAACATTCAAAACACCGCTGGCCAAAGCACATACATTAAAACTTACGCAAAGCTGACTCTCTTACTTGGCCTAAGCCAAGAAGACATGAACCCTAGCGTAAAACAAAGATATTGGGAGTATTTCCAAGGCTCAGTTTATTTAGATAAAATGATTTTTGCCAAATTGAATTTGGACTCACTTTTAAATCAAAAAATTCCAGATCCTGTAGCTGAGTATATGAATCGAAATCAGGCCTACCTAGATTCACAAAATTACGACGAAGAATACAATGCCAACATACGCGCGCAAGAATTAAAAAATGAGCAGGAAATCCAAGCCTGCGCACGAATTGCCGAACAATCACTTCAAGAATTACAAACACCTCTGCTCAAACTTCAAAGCACTGCCCACAAAACACTTCAAATGTGCTCAAGCTGTCATGCGCAAGGACAGAATGAAAAGGCACCTGTCATTGATTTTCACGACATTGACGGCATCAAAAAAAATGAAGACCTAAGAAAAAATATTCTTCAGCGAATCAACAGCCATGATCCAGAAATGCGAATGCCTCCTGGCCGCCGTTTGCCGCTACGCCAATTAAACGATTTAAATTCTTTGTTGGAACCTTAATATCTACTTTTGAATCCCAAGCTTGACCGTGGGCTTAGGAATACCGCCCGCCTGTGTTGTCTTGGATGGCAACTTCACTTTGTAAAGCTCACCGCTTTGTGCTCGGTAGACTTCTCGGACCTGAAGTTCACTAGTCGTATAGAAACTTGATAACTGGATGACTCCAGAAAAATTAGGAAAGCCTCCAAGAGACTGACTCAGCAGCTCAGCAAATCGCTGTACCATTTGGCATGGCTCCAAGGGTCGAGTCTTTGCAGACAACCCCAACCGTTCCGCAACAAACATTGCAGAGCGCATCGCAATCCATTCTTGCAAAATTTTTGGAGGATCTAAACCCAAGCGTAGCAGTTCGTCTGAACTCAGTGAAAGTCCCGCCATTCTTGCCCAAATCAAATGAGGCATAATTCGTTCACAACTTTGCTTGGTCAAAGAATTAGAATCTGCAAAGGCCATGGAAGGCAGGCTCTGCCAAAATGCTTTTTTCAAAGAATCCCGAGGGTTCATCTCCACTGGCGACAGGCCCAAAAGCGGACTTAGTGCTATAGCTCCGGCATGATGAGGAGGAATGCTCATTCTCAATCCACTCTCAATAAATTCCTGCATTTTTTTGATATAACTCGCATCATCTTGCTTGGTTTGAGAAGCCATAGCCTGCAACTCTGAAAATCCGTCAAAATCAAATAGCTTTGGGTAAAATGATTTGAAGTCAAAATGTTCTTCACAAGAACTCACCAAGCTCAAGAATTTATCGTTATGCCTAGGGTTCATGTCTCGAAAAAAGCGATTCAAGTCATCCCAGAGCTCCGACGCCACGTCCGTTACCTGCGACGACATAAACCCTCTAGCCTGTCTTAGCCGATACGATTCCGTGCCCTGCAATGATGTGCTTCTCATGGCCATCCACGGAATGTTGGGGAAAACTTCTCGCTCAATGAAAACCAAAGCAAGTTTCTTGTCGTTGTCCGACAGGGGCGCCAACAAACGCAGTAGCTGTTGCAGCTGAATTCTATAGAAGCAACCCTTCTTAGTGAGCCCTAAATCCTTAATGGCCTGAGAATAAAATGGATTATCTTGTGAAGCATCGGCAAGGGAAACCCAGGAATAGACCGTTTCAAGAAATGCAATAGCTGCGTTGTAGGCGAGCGGTGAATTCTCTTTAGTAGGATAAAAAAACTTTTCTACAGAAAGCTTTTTAATTTTATAAAATTCATCAATTTCACTTTTCGGCGTAGCACTAGAATAAGCAGAAAATGAGAGTAAAAAGAAAATAAGGGAGATGAGCTGAGCATTTGTTTTCATGAGCGCACATTGCCCTGACTTGGGGTTCATAATCCCTAAACTAGGGCACACATTCTTGAGCCATTTAGCACCTATAACCATTGAATACTTATCGGAAAGGTGCCTAGCTCCCATTAGCCAGCAGACGCGCCAACGAGCAATCGGCAATACCGCTGTCAACTGGCCCCTTATGAGCAAAAAATAACGCAGTTGCGACACCAAAAGGTAGGCCGTACCTGTATAATTGAGGCATGTTGTATTGGTTATTTACAGAGTTTTTCATGTCTGTTCCGGCGTTCAACGTGTTTCGCTACATCACCTTTCGCTCGGGAATGGCCGCATTAACTGCATTTTTGATTGTTCTTGTTTTTGGTCGCCAATACATCAGGTGGATTCGAAACAAACAGTACGGACAAGCCGTGCGCGACGACGGCCCACAAAGTCATCTCAAAAAAAAGGGTACTCCCACCATGGGAGGATTGCTCATCATTGTCGGCTTAAGTTTGGGAACTCTTCTTTGGGCCGACCTCTCCAACACCTACATTTGGTGCTTCCTACTTGTTACTTGGCTCTTTGGTCTTGTGGGCTGGCTTGACGATTACTACAAAGTCATTCGCAAAGACCCCAAGGGCTTGGCGAGCCGATGGAAACTTCGTTACCTTTTTATTGGAAGCCTAATTGTGGCCATGGGATTGTTCCGTGCCCAAGACTCATTCGATAGCATTCAAGGTATTTTGTACTTTCCTTTCTTCAAGCACCTCACCTTGGACCTTGGCGCTTGGTACATTGTGTTCACAGTTTTGGTCTTAGTTGCCACCTCAAACGCTGTGAACTTAACGGACGGACTTGATGGACTTGCGATTGGCCCATCAGTTGTGTGCGCCGCGGCATTTTTTGTATTTTGTTATTTAGCCGGAAACACTGTCTTTGCAAGCTACCTTCAAATTCCACATGTGCCTCAAATTGGAGAAGGAGCAATCTTCTGCGCTGCAGTAATGGCAGCAGGCATCGCATTTTTGTGGTTCAACACCTATCCTGCGCAAATTTTCATGGGCGATGTAGGCGCTCTCGCACTTGGCGGAGCCATTGGTGCACTCGCTGTGGCGACTAAAAATGAAATTTTGCTCGTCATCTTAGGCGCTGTGTTTGTTTTTGAAACCTTGTCAGTCATCTTACAAGTCATTTCATTTAAGCTAACTGGAAAAAGAATTTTCAAAATGGCACCCATCCATCATCACTTCGAATTGAGTGGTTGGGCTGAGCCCAAAGTCATAGTGAGATTTTGGATTATTTCGTTCGTGTTTGCAGTCCTTGCACTGAGCACTTTGAAACTTCGCTGACGTGGTGCAACACCACATTTCTCTTGCCTTGAGATGAAAAAATAAGGCAATTTGTCCACTCGCTGCGCCGGGGGGCGCGTCGGAGGAGGCAAAAAATAATGTCAGCAAATGTGGCTCTCAAAGGAAAAAATATTGTTGTTCTTGGTGCTGATGAAAGTGCCGTAGCACTCATCAAGTTTTTAAATAAGAAAGGTGCCGTAACAACTGTTGCTGACACTCGCTCTTTAGAAACTGTTCAAGCATTCTTTCAAGCAAACGAAGTTGAACTAGAAAAAATCAAACTTGAGTGCGGTGAACTCAATATTCCTAAAATTTTTGAAGGCATTGAATTGGTCATCTTGGCCCCTCAAGCCCAACGCTACATTTCCCCAAAAGTTTGGGAAGCTGCGCGAGCATTGAACATTTCTGTTGTTTCTGAATTGGAATTTGTTTCCCAGTTCTTGGACGAAGAAAACGTCGTTGCCTTTGCCTCAACCAACGGCAAATCCACATCGGCTCACTTGCTCAAAAGCATGTTGGAAGCCCAAGGTGAAACTGTATTCGCCAACATCGATCAGCCAGCATCGTTGATTCTAAATCAAAGCAAACCCGTTAAGCACGTTTTGTTTGTGGTTGATGCTGCACAACTTGAGAACATCAACACGTTCAAATCTAAATACATCGTTATTCACAATCTCTCGGAAGATTATTTCACGCGCTACCAAAGCTACGAGAACTACCAAACCGTGATTCGCCAGATTTTCCGCAACGCTACAGCAGAGACTGTTTTGGTTCACAATCTCGACAACCCAATGATTGCGCAACTCAATCCCATTGCTGAAATGAAAACTCTTCAGCTAGCCTCTAAGGCCTTTCCTGAAGGTCAAGCTGGCGGCTGGTACGACAAAACCCACGCGCACATTCAAACCGCTGATGGTCAAAAACTTAGTTTCAACATGTCATTGTTCCGCTTGCGTGGCGCACTCAACAAAGAAAACTTTTTGGCCGCTGCACTCATTGCCGTTGAACTTGGCGTGAAGCAAGAAGCCATTTTCAGTACCATTGATAACGTTCGCGCTCCCGCAGGACGCGTAGAATTCATCAAGCGCATCAACTCCATTGCTTTCTACGACGATTCTCACTCCACTAACGTCAACGCCATCCATCGCTCACTTTACGCGTTCACCGAACCCGTTATTTTGATTTCTGGTGGCCGAGACCGCGGCTTGGACTACGCCACAATCACTCCTCACATCCGCCAAAGAGTGAAGAACATGATTTTGGTTGGTGAATCCAAAGAAAAACTCAACCGCATGATGGGTGACTTCACAGAAACATTCCTCGTGGGAACCATCGAAGAAGCCGTCTTGATGGCTTATCAAAAATCCCGCTCAGGCGATGTCATTTTATTGTCGCCAGGCTGTGACCCATCCGACATGTATCCTTGTGAGAAAACGCGTAGCGAACACTTCAAAAAACTTGTTCACCAAATCACGCAACCTCGCAAGCCATCCGTTATTTTCTAATTTGCTAAATTAGCTCATTGAAGATTTTCCCCCAGTTTCCGTTTACAATGGACTCTGGGGGAATTCATTTTTTCATGAAGAAAATTGCTCGCTTTGTCCTGAGACATTTGTACATTCCTGACATTGGTTTTTTCTCAACCCTGCTTTTGCTCACAGGCCTTGGCCTTGTCATGGTCTACTCCGCATCAGGTGTTATGGCGCTTGATCGCTACAACGACACTTGGTTTTTTCTAAAACGACAAGCCGCTTTTGTTGGCGTGGGCTTGTTCTTAATGATGGCCATTAGCGCCACTGATTATCGTCGCGTGGTCAAAGCCGGCGGCTGGGTTTTAATTGTAGCCATTATAGGCCTTATTCTCACCTTGATTCCTGGTCTTGGCGCCAACGTCAACGGTGCGCAACGCTGGCTAAATGTTGCCGGCATTCGCATTCAGATTGCGGAGTTCACAAAAATTGCACTGATTCTTTACATGACATGGGCCTTGGTTCGAAAAGGCGATCAAGTCCGCTCGTTCACGTATGGCATTCTTCCCATGGGTGTTGTGACTCTTGTGATTTCTGGCCTCCTCATGAAACAACCAGATTTTGGCAACACCGTCGTCCTCATTCTCATTGCCGGCACATTGATTTTTTTAGCGGGCGGCCGAATCGGTTATCTTGTCGGAGCCGTTTTGTGTTGTGTGCCTGTGACTTACTTTCTGATCATGGGCGCGGCCTACAGGAAAAGACGCCTACTCGCTTTTTTAAACCCCTGGGATGATCCTCAAAACACCAGCTACCAAATTGTGCAGTCTTTTACGGCCTTTTTTTCGGGAGGCTTGCTAGGAACGGGCCTTGGAAACAGTAAGGAAAAATTATACTACCTTCCAGAAGTTCACACCGATTTCATTATGTCTGTTGTTGGTGAAGAGCTTGGCTTTATTGGTGTCTTTGGAACTATTCTTTGCTTTGGGTTTTTAATATTGCGAGGCTTTCGCATTGCACTTCGAGCATCAGACCCCACAGGATTTCTGCTAGCTGCAGGATGCTCCACGCTGCTCGGGTATCAGATTATTTTAAATCTATGTGTTGTCATGGGACTTGTTCCCACCAAAGGGTTGCCCTTGCCGTTCTTGTCACACGGTGGCTCAGCTCTAATTGCCACCTTCATTGCCTGTGGCCTCATACAATCCGTTGGTCGCAGAGCGCACATGCAAGGCGCACTTAAAAATAGCCCTTGGATCAAGCATTGGGGCGAGCTACAACAACAATATCATGCGTAGATTATGGATTGTCGCTGCGGGAACTGGTGGCCATATTGTCCCCGGAATCACTCTGGCAAAAACATTTCTTGAGTACGATCCTCAAACGGAAGTTCTATTTTTTGGCACAAGTGACAGGCTTGAAGCCAAACTCATTCCACAAGCAGGGTTTCCCATTGCTTTTCTAAAAGCAGGTCGCTGGAAAGGCATGGGGCTTTTTTCGCGACTCCTTGGACTTTTTTATTTAGTCATTGGTTTTTTCCAAGTTTTACTGAGACTCCTCAAAGGACCAAGACCAACACTTCTCATTGGAGTGGGCGGATACGTTTCCTTGCCCGTAGCTTTGGCCTCACTCTTGTTTAGAGTTCCTCTATTCATTATTGAACCCAATATTCGAGCAGGTATTTCCAATCGATTTTTATCTCGCTTTGCAAAAATGGCTTTCTCTGTTCCTGGTGGAGATGCCAACAACGTGTTCAAATGCCCCGTTGAAAACGTGGGCACACCCACCCGATCAGAAATCACAAAAGCAGAACCACGAGAATCCATTAAAAATGTCTTAGTCCTTGGCGGATCGCAAGGCGCTTGGTCTTTATGCAAACTAAGCCTACACCTACTGGAAAAATTTCGGACTCAGGGGTTTCCATTTCATCTCACTGTTCAATCTGGCCAGGGCAACCTTGTTGAAGCTCAAAAACTTCAAAAATCGCTGCAGCTTGAAAAACACTCCTCAGTTGTGCCCTTTATAGACAACGTCCCTGAGATCCTCAAAACTGTCGACCTCATCATTGCGCGCGCAGGAGCCATGACCGTTGCAGAGCTCTCTTTGAGTGGGATCACAACCTTATTCATTCCCTTTCCTTTTGCCGCCGATGATCATCAGCGAATCAACGCCAAAATCATTGCTGACGATCATGCCGCATTTATGATTGACGAGCGCGATGCTGACTATGAAAAAAGAGTGCTTGAACTCGTCACCAAATTAGTGAATGGTACCATTAGCTTTGAGGAGCGGAGGCAAATGAGCCTGCGATTCCAGGGCTGGGGCCGGCCTCAGGCCAGTCAAACCATTGTAAGTAGGATTCTAGAACGTGTCGGAAATCAATAAATCCAATGCAGATTCTCTTTGGTGTGAATTTTGCGAACTCGTTGACGCCTATGCCAAATACGACCCGGCAACAAATTCTAAATTAGAAATTATTTGCCTGTACCCTGGAATCAAAGCCTGGGCTCTGCATAAATTTTCACATGCACTATACAAAAATAAAATTCCTTTTTTTCCTCGTTTTTTTAGCGAAATTTCACGACTCCTCACCAGTATAGACATTCATCCTGGAGCAAAAATTGGTCGGCGAGTGATTATGGATCACGGCATTGGCATTGTGGTTGGCGAAACTTCCATTGTGGAAGATGACGTCATCATTTACCAAGGCGTGACTCTTGGCGGAACCTCGCTTGAGAGAAGCAAACGACACCCGACAATTCAAAGAAACTGCGTGCTGGGAGCGGGCTCAAAAATCCTAGGCAACATCACCATTGGTGAAGGAAGCCGCATTGGCGCCAACAGTGTAGTCATCAAAGATGCGCCACCGCACTCCACGCTTGTGGGCATTCCCGCAAAAGCCACGCAAAGCGGAGGTGTGCGACAAGGCGAAGAGCTCGATCACGCCAAACTTAGCGACCCCTTCCTTTCTAGAATTGAAAAACTAGAAGAACGCTTAGCCAAAATGGAGAAAGCTCCTCATGTCCCTTAAAAACCGCAAGACTCGCGTTCACTTCATTGGCATTGGGGGCATTGGAATGTCAGGACTTGCGGAGCTCTTGCTAAAACTTGGGCACCAAGTTTCTGGAAGTGATGCCGCAAGCAGCGAAACTACAAAACGACTGCAAAGCTTGGGAGCCAAAACAAACCTTGGTCATTCCAAAGAATTCATAACCTCATGCAATCCTTCCGTGGTTGTTTATTCCTCGGCCATTAACCCCAGCAATCCTGAAGTTGTTTTTGCCAAAGCCAACAGCATTCCCCTTATTCAAAGAGCAGAAATGCTTGCTGAGATCATGCGTCTTAAGCGAGGCATTGCCATAGCCGGTAGTCACGGGAAGACAACAACCACAGGACTTAGTTCACTACTTTTAAAATCTGCAGGTCTAGACCCCACCGTCGTTATTGGCGGCCGTTTTGATGCCATTGGTTCTAACGCCGCATGGGGAGAGGGAGAGTGGATTGTCGCTGAAGCTGATGAGAGTGATGGCTCTTTTTTAAGACTCACACCTGAAATGGCCGTTGTCACCAACATCGACCAAGAACATCTCGATCACTACGGCAATTTTTCCTCTGTAAAAAAAGCTTTTTTTGATTTTATTGATCGGGTTCCTTTTTATGGTCGAGCGATTCTCTGCGCAGATTGCCCGAATCTTTTTTCACTGGCGCCCTCATTGAATAAACCTGTGCTTTGGTATGGAACCGATGAAAAAAAACAACCAGATTTTTTAGTCAAATCCATTGAACAAAGTGCCAAGCCCCAATTTGAAATTCATATCCGAGAAAAAGGCACCGCAACTTACAAGCTTTGGTTAAAAACATCTCTCTCAGTTCCTGGACTGCACAACATATTGAATGCCTCCGCTGCAGCCATTGCAGCAAGGGAGCTTGGCATTAGTGAATTAACCATTTCAAAAGCCCTCACGGATTTTCGCGGAGTCAGCCGCCGATTTGAATTAGCAGGCACATTTGAAAACAGTCCCGTGATTGAAGATTACGCCCATCACCCCACAGAAATTCGCGCAACACTTCAAGCGGCGCGCGCGGTCTATCCCAAACAAAAACCAATTGTTTTATTTCAACCTCACCGTTATTCGCGCACACGTGACCAGTGGGCGCAATTTGCAACCTGCTTTGAAGAAGCAAGTGTTGTGCTAAACCTCCCCATCTACGCGGCCAGTGAAATGAAAGAAGACTGGACAAAAGATTACGATGAGGCCAATTTCGCCAATAACATTCAAGGCGTTCACGCCATGTTTTGCCCAAATGTTGACGACATGTTCTTGCAACTTAAAAAGCAATTGTCACAGCACCCAACAACACCTGTTTTTATACTTGGAGCTGGCGACATTGCGTACAAAATGAAAACAAAGCTAGGTTTTTCTACTCATGTACCAACAACAAGCCAGCCTGTTTAAACACCTTCAGGGCAAAGTTAGAACAGACATTAGATTAAAAGACTACGTCACTTACCGCATTGGAGGCCCAGCCGATATTTTCATTGAACCGGCAAGTGACAACGACATTGAACAAACTGTAGTGCTTTGCCAAAAACACAGCATTCCGCTTGTTGTCATTGGTAGCGGATCGAACTTACTCATTGGTGATAACGGCATTCGCGGCGTTGTGCTTTACCTTGGCGCAGGCTTAACGGGAGATGTCCACGTTCTTTCCCAAACCGACGAGACCGTTCTTATTGATGTGCCCGCGCATTGGCCAAAGGCCAAATTGCTTGAGTATGCCGTTGATCATTCTTGGTCTGGCCTAGAATTTTCATCTGGCATTCCTGGAACATTAGGCGGCGCCATTTACATGAATGCTGGAACGAAATGGGGTTCCTACGCGGATGTTGTAGAATCTGTGCGTTTTTATAATCCACAAAAAGGATTTTACTTAAAATCCAAACAAGAACTTGGATTCAAATATCGCGGCCATGGTGAAGGATTATTGGACGCCACAACCATTGTGGTTTCCATAAGAATGACCTTAAAAAAAACTAAACAAAAAAACGATATTTTAACTTTAGTTGACCAGATTCTGAGCGAACGGGGTCTTAAGCAGCCTTTAGAGTTTCCAAATTGTGGTAGCGTTTTCAAGAATCCAGAGGGCAATAAGGGCGCTGGGCGTTTAATTGAAGCCTGTGGCTTAAAGGGTACCAAAGCAGGCGGAGCTCAAATTTCCCTAAAGCATGCGAATTTTATTTTGAATGTAAATGAAGCCAAAGCTGCAGATGTTGAATCGCTCATTGAGCTGATACAAAAAACCGTCGCCCAAAAATTTGGCATTCACTTGGAGCCTGAAGTGATTCGACTAGGTCAATGATACACTTAAGTTCATGATCAAAAACATTCTGTTTTTTGCAGCCCTAGGCCTAAGCCTTACAGCTACTGCGCAAAATAAAATTGAAATTCTTGAACTCACTGTTAAAAACTCAGATTGCCCTGTTCAAGCAAGGCCCATGAGCGGCCCCAAAAACGGATGGCGCGACTACAATAAAAAAATTCCAGAAGGCACGCCTGTACGAGCAACCAGGGCCAAGAACAAGCCAGGCTTTTTAAATTTCACGACAAAAAAAGCAAAAAACATTTTCTTCATGGCTGAAGAATCGTGCATGTTTGGCAGCGTCGAAGAATCATCCACGCGTCACTCCACCTTAATCAACGTTAGAAAAGACGTCCTCTACACAACCCTCCAAGGCTATTACTCACAAGAAGATGTCCCCTTAGGAAAAACCATCAACATCACCTCGGCAGGAACTACTGTTGCGCTCTCCTACAAAGCAACAAACTACCTTGGCGTTCTTGGTGCTGGTTATGAAATGTATCTTGGAAACTTTTCTGTTGGTGCCGACGGCGGATTGATTATTGGTACAACAAGCCTCACAGCAAATACAGCGGCGGTTTCAACAACAAGCCAAAAAAATATACTTGTATACGGTTTTGCGGTAAGCCCACTAGCTTATTATTATTTTGGATCCTTAGGGCTAGGCGTTGGCTTCCCCTTTTTATTCAAAAGACAATTCTACTATAACGCTACCAAAAACGTCATCGAAAAAACTCTTGGCTATCAGTACGCAGGACGCGCCTCTCTTCGCTATGACATGAAGCCATTTTTCATTTCAGCCCACGGTGGGCTTGTGAACTTCAAAAAACTTTATTTCGGCGGGCAGATTGACTACGAAATGTAGAACTAAGACTTAGGTGACACATGAAAAGAGATCCTTTACACATCGCCATTATCGTCTCAACACCACAGTCATTTCTTGAATTCCAAAAATACTTCTCACCTTTGAACGTACGTTTATCGCCATTCTCAAATGCTAGAGAGTTTCGCAATTTCTCAGGAAGCTTCTGTGGATTGATTGTCGATTTATTTTCAGCAATCAGCGCTACAACAACAGAAAAGGCCATCATTCGCGATTATTCTTCTGGCCGCATGCCTTGCATAGAGATTGGCACACCAGACCCAAGCTCAAACAAGAACGATCAAATTGTCATGCAAAAGCATGTTGAGGATTTTTTAAATCGAGCCAAAGCATTTCAGGATGAATCGGCCAGGGCTTCGCCACGAAAAGCAAAGATACTCAGACTCACTGTCATTGACCCTAACAATCCCTATAGAAAAGCGCTGAAGACAGTAACTGCAGACATTAGCGCTGGGGGCTGCTTCATTATTAGCTCTGAGGATTGGAGAGACGCCAAAGAACTTCGTATTTCTTTTGAGGATCTCAGACAAGAAGTCGTGTGCAGAGTTGCTTGGAATCGGCCATGGGACCAAGTTGAGAATCAGTTTCCAGGATTTGGTGCAGAATTCACAACAATCCCTGAGGAACTACGAGCGACTATTGAAAAAATACTTAATGAACAAGTGTGAGCGACAATTAAATTACAACTACGGACTCATTAACCAAAAAACGATTTCGCCATTTCCCAGTACTCAGCATCAACTGTCTTCAAGCTCTTCACAGCATCAGCCAGTGGACAGGCCACAATGTGACGGCCACGCATTGCAGACATGTATCCCCACTTCTGTTCATGAACCAAATCGGCTGCGTATGCACCCAGGCGAGTCGCTAAAACCCTATCAAACGCCGTAGGTGTTCCACCGCGCTGAACATGTCCGAGTACAGTCACTCGTGACTCAATACCAGTCTTAGTCTCAATCATGTCAGCTAAAGCCTGAGCAATGCCACCAAGCAAAGGACGGCCAAAAGGATCTTTTCTATTTTTTTCGTAGGACTTTTCTTCCCCGTCCACCTTGAGCTTGGCGCCTTCAGCGACAACGACAATGGAGAATTTCTTTCCTCGTTTTTTTCGTGCTTCAATGATTTGACAAACGTCCTCAACGCTCATCAAAAACTCAGGAACTAAAATCGCATCTGCCCCTGCTGCAATTCCAGAGTGAATGGCAATCCATCCCGCGTGTCGTCCCATCACTTCAACAACCATCACCCGATTATGGCTCTCCGCCGTGGTGTGTAGTCGGTCCAGAGCATCTGTTGCAATTTGCACAGCTGTATCAAAGCCAAAGGTGAAATCTGTTTGATTGATGTCATTGTCGATTGTTTTGGGAACACCTACGATGGGCATTCCTTTTTTTGCCATTTCAGACGACACAGTTAATGTGCCCTCACCACCAACAGCAATCAAAGCATTGAGTCCCATCTCTTTAAAATTTTTAAAGGCAAGATCAACGGTGCTCTGGTCTTTCAAAACGTTGGTGCGCGAAGTGCGTATGATGGTTCCGCCAACATGAACAATGCCACTCACCGACTCCATCGTTAGGTCCATGGTTCGCTTTTCCAGAAGCCCCGCCCAACCATCCATTAAACCAATCACACTATGCCCACGGGGAAGACTTCGGCGGACTACCGCACGAATCACAGCATTTAACCCGGGACAATCACCACCACCTGTAAGAATTCCAATCTTCATCGACATGGCAACAATATACGACAAAGACTCGACGTCATCTAGAACTAAGCCTAAGATCTTTTTTTGCTATGCGAGTCTATATACAGCAAGCCATAGAATCGGGGCATTATCGCAATTTCCCCTATGAAGCAGACCTTCACCCCAGACCCGACATCGGGCCACTATGGCACGAAGTTCTTCACATGAAACCTTCCCCACTAGACTCCGATCCTAACGAAACACGTTATTTTCTGCACAAAGGTTTCTTTGACTCTCACTTACACCTGTCTTGGATTGGGGAAATTAGCGATCACATTCTCCTCAAAGGCCTCAAGCGGCCCGAAGAAATGGGAAAGCTTATCAGCCAACGCCTGCATAATAAAAATACAAGCAGCTATTTTGAAGCCTTTGGTTGGGACGAAAGCTTGTCTGGACTTGATTTAGCTCAGTTCACACAACAGCTCAGCTCTTGTATTCCTCAAGACAAACCCCTACTCATCCAACGCATCTGTGGCCATTCGGCCTTAATCACAAAACAATTAAAGCAATTGGCATCGCTCCCACACTTGCCTGATTTTGTGACTGACGAACAACTCACAGAGCTGATGAACAAGCTTCCCCGACCAAGCGTTGAGCAATACAAAAATTATCTTAAAACTGCGCAGAACAAAGCCCTGGAGCTTGGCATTAGTGCTGTTTCAGACATGAGCCTAAACGATTCCATGATTCAGGCCTGGTTGGAGCTGTTTGCCGAAGGCCAGCCCGCCATTGACGTCATTGGCGTTGTGGATGCACCTCGAGCGCCACTTTGGCAAAACAAATTAGGCCCACAATTGCACAAAAGCAAAACGGTTTCTCGAATATGGGGAAGACCAACAGAATTAAAAATTGTTCATTGGAAAAAATATTTAGATGGGTCGCTAGGCTCAAGAACAGCCTGGCTGAGTCAGGCTTATCATGACCAAGAATCCTGCTGGGGCGACAAATTGCAAAAAGATGACGCTCAACTCATCAAAGAAGCAGAACTCGCCTTAAGCAAAGGTTTTTTACTGAGCTTTCATGCCATCGGTGACGCCGCCTTAGACCAAGCCATTTTCGTGGGAAAAACTTTAGGCGAGGTCATGAAAAAAAATTCCATTTTAAGCGGGCCGCACCGCCTAGAGCATGCGCAAATTGTAAGAGAAGACCAGCTCCGTGAACTTCAATCACAAAACTTTTGGATGCTGCATTTGCAACCTCACCACAGAGTTGGCGATGCCGGATTCATTAACCAGCGCATAGGACAAACAAGACTCTGGGGCGAGGCCTACAGAGCTCGCGGTTTTTTACGACATCAATTAGCCGTTGGGCTGGGTTCTGATGCCCCCATCGACGAACTCACCCCAATGAAAGTCATTGAGGCAGCCATGAACCACCCCAATCCCGAGGAGCGTCTAAATTTTGACGACGCTCTATGGATCTATACCACAGGATCTAGACTCAAAATGGGGCTTGATCCAGGTCAAATAACGGCGGGAAGCTTAGTCTGTCTTAGTCAGACCTTGTGAGTTTTGGATTTCCAAAGGAAAATAGTCTAGTGAGCACAATGAAAACTATGAAGCGCACGGCCTTTTTGATGCTTGTGTTTTGGACAATACCAAATCAAGCCACAAACGCCGCAACGCCACCACCGTCTCTGCTCAAAAGCGATGCTGAACGAGACGTGATTCGGGCGCAGAATCTTTTAGATCAAGGCAGAGAGTCTGAAGCTCTCTTGTCTTTTTCAGATTTCGTTCGTCGATACCCCAAAGATTACTTTGTAGGTGATGCGTACTACGGAATGGGAGAAGTTTTTTTCAGACGAAAGCAGTACAACGACGCCATTGAATATTACAGAAAAATTATTAAGTTGGGTTCTCAGAAAACCAAGCGCATTGAGGACGCCGTTGTGCGCGTTGGTGAGTGTCTTGATGCTCAAGGAAAAACCGACGAAGCCATTGTCGAGTGGGAAGCCTTGCTTCGGCGATTTCCAAAATCTGCTGGTGCTGTACGCGCCAACGAGTTGTTGTTAGGTAAAAAAAGGAATCCTCTATGATGATGCCACCAGAATTCAAACGCTATGTTTTGCTAAAAGCTTTTTTGTTTTCAACAGCGGCACTTGCTGCAACCGATACAAAAACAGACGCTCCATTTGAAGAGCTCCCAGATCCTTCACAAGAAGCGTTGAAATCGGCCACACCCAAAGAAAGTGAAGACATCCTCAAACCAACCAAGGATGCCAGCAAAGCCAAAGCAGCAAAAAAAATTCTCACACCAAAAAAGGCGGACATCCCTAAAGAAATTCGAGATCTCGAGGAAAAATTCGAGCTCCTTGAGGAAACTGAAAAACTTGCACCTGGAGAATCCAGAAAAAACAGAGTCGGCGTCACGCGCATACCCGAACCAGGCGATGAACTAGAGCCTGAAGAGAAATTTTCACGAGTCCCTCTTCATCCGCCCATGAGCAATGCCAACTGGGTGCGCTGGTCAGGACCACGCCTGGACAAAACTCATCGCATCCGCAATAAAGACACGCTCTGGGGGCTCTCTGACATTCTATTTGGCAATCCGCACATTTGGCCCAAAGTTTGGCATCTAAATGCCAAGCTCGACAACCCACACGTGATTCATCCAGGATATTTCCTTCAGTTTCACCCAGGCTCTCCAAATGCGGCACCACAACTTTCCATTTCCGGAGCCTTTACCAAGGAAGAACGAATCCCACTGCAAACCGCAGATAAAAACATGACTCACCTAGAGAGAATCGAGGCCAAACTTCGCTCACAGGTGAATTCTCCTGATCCTCCATTTAAATTTTTCTTGCTCGACAAGCTACCTTCCATTGAAACACGCATCACCGTTCCTGAAGCCCTAGAACGTGTCTTGCTTTATGAAGGCGATCAAGTCCCGATGCGAATTCGCGACGGTGAGTACAATGTGATTCGCACTGACATCATCAAAAACAATCGTCTCTCTGCATACCGAGTCAGGTGGCTTGGCATTTTAAAAGCTGAAAATGGAATGGCCACCGTAACAAAAGCTTATGCTGAAATATCTGAGGGCGACCTGGTCATTGACCGAACCTTCAAGCTAAACCCCATTTCCGTCCACGAGGCTTCCATAAATCAAAGTCAGTGGCGCAATACGCACTTTTTGCCTCTGCACGAGGGCTATAGCGAAGTCTACGGTGAGGAAATGGCCGTGGGAATTAAATTCGCAGGAGCTGGCGTTGGTCCAGACCCTGGCGCCTTGCTGAACGTGCAAGACAGAATCGGTCGCACTATTGGAACACTATTGCTGTTAGACAGGGACGGCACTGTAGGCACTGGCTGGGTTATTGAATCGAGTCGTGAAATCAAGTCTGACGATTTGATTCGCTAGTCTGACGTCATCTTTATGACGCAACTGCGACACCAAAAGGTAGGCCGTACCTTCAAGAAGCGTTAGTTACTGCCGAAAAGAATGACTATGGGTTCATACAAAAAGTACATTGCCATACCATTTTTAGTGGCAGCATTTGCTTGGATTGTTGAACTACAAAAAAACGAATTTCAGCTGGATCAAAGGGGACCATCCTCTGCAGCCAATGGCTATTTTGAATTTATTGTTTTGCCCTCTCCATACGTCATTGATTGGTCTTCGCCATTAAAACTTTTGCTCAGTTACCGTGTGAGCCAATGGATTAGCGACCATCTCTATAAAAAATCTCACCCTCACTCCATGGGGCATGGCGTGGCACACTTTCACTGCACAGACAGCAACGGCAAAAATCACAACATCTACTCCGGAATTACTGGCCAAAATCTAGATGAAGTTGATGTTCAAAATATTGAAGAATACCAACTAGGATTAAAAACTATTTTCATGGCCTACGATGACGGCTACATCCAAAGCAGCAATGAGGTCCGCTACAATATAGGCGGTTTTGTAGGTCGCAAAGAAAAGCCCGTTGGAAAGGGCATCCACACGAGCAAGCAAATTTCCTCACGATTCATGCGCTGGCCCATTCAAAACGCCAAGCAATGCGATGATGTTTTGGAGTACTACCATGCCTTTCATGACATCTCGAACACTCACCAGCCTCAAGAAGAAACTAGCGCCACCCTTCCCTATGTGGACAAAAAAACCTATTCGCAGTTCCTCTCCTCAAAAGAAAAAAATGTAGAACTTGCCCTTCAACAACTAGGCGACGCAGATGAGCTGACGGTCTCACAAATAGAAATTGATCTGTTAAAAAAAATGGTTTCAGAATATTTTGAAGTCCATGGCTCCACTTTAAAAAACAAAGGAAAATCTAGCGACAATACTGACGTTATTCCAAAGGAACCTGACCCCAAAAAACTTTGGTTTGGCCTAACCTTAAAACCTTATGACTTGTTTGAAGTCTGGAAAGCAGAAAAACAAAAACCAACTGGGCATCCAGCTTATTTGGGTGGAGGCTGTACCTCTTTTGTCGTTGGTTTTTTGAAAGTCCTTGGCGTCTACGACAAGCAGTTCGATGATTTTTGGATGGTCCGCCTGAACGTGCACAGCCCGCTCATTGGCAACGACGATGTGAAAGTTAAAAAAGCAGATTTTTATAACGATTTTTTAAGCTTCAATTTGTTTGACCGCTATTTTTACGGATACCGAGGCACTCGTTGGATTGGCCTTGGCGTGAACGAACCGCAAAAAGGAGTCCCCTCCTACTACCTAGAATTTTGGGACCCAGAAAAAATATGGAAATTCATGGACACGGTCAGCGCGTGCTCAACTGAAGGCTCTAGCTCCAGGGAATTACGCAACACTTCGCCTTATCATTTCCACAAATGCGAAGGCCCCATAAAAGATTGGTACATCAGCAAAACCAAACAGGACAAGCTTGATTTTACTGCAGTCCCGTTTGTCGAGAATCACCCACTCCTTAAGAAGAACATTTATCATTGCAAAAAAACAGTGGTTCATCACGACGAAGAACTCAAAACACTTTCAAAGCTCGGCGCAGACTACAAATTTGAAGATTGCAAAGATTCAAAACCTGTTTACGGAATTAGTGTTTCCAAATAGGGGCGCGAGGTGTGGGAACCTCTCTTGCGTCCCAGTAAACAACATTGTGAACGCGTTTGTATTTGCCATCAGTGACTTTTCGCTGAGGCAAGGATCGAACCCATTCATCCATAAGTTGCGGGTCATAAAAGAATATTTTTTTGTGCTCTTCTGAGGGCATTGCCCAGCGATTCGACGTTTTTCCAAGCGCTAGCAACTTTAGAAAACTCACTTTATGGTCAGACTTGCCAATAAAAACTTCAGGAACAAGTAATGTGCGGGACCACGCCTTCTGCAAATGAGAATCAAGCAGGCCAGCAACTTCAAGAAAACTTGCGGCAAACGCAGAGCAGCCGGAACCCTCCCCATACAAGGGCCGATTCGGGAGTCCATAATTTTTCCAATTTTGACTTGCCTCATATTCGGTGTGGTAACGCATTAAGCGCTCACATGTGGAATCCGAAATGGCAACCTTAAGCCAAGACAGTTGATCCTCTTCATATTCTGGAAGGTAGGATTCAACACTCTTTTGATCTTCTAGCGTCCCAGCAAAATTATAAAATAAAATACCAAGACCCGCGCCATCTGAAACCAAGGCCTTATAAAACTCCTTGGATTCTCCGCCCATCATCCCTGCCCAAATTTCCTTTGAGCCACAACGCAAATGAACGAACGCATGACCAATTTCTAAACCGCCAGGATTGCCCTTAACAAAGGCCTTGGAAACTGACCATGTCAGAGCACGAGGTGTGGACCAATCAAATTTCACTGGGGGCGAAATAAAACCAAGAGACAAAAGATTTGCCGCAAGCAAATGCGGAGAAAACAACGCCAGCGTCAGCGCGAAAACATTCAAAGAAAAAAAACGAGAATACGAAATTTTTTCCCTCACCCAAAAATTATCTTAACGACTTTTAGGTGAGTTCAAAGCGGCTAATTCATTGCGCCAAAAATATTCTTAGAACTTATTTGCTCTCCATCAAGCAGACATCATAGGCAGCTTGACCGTGTGTAAACATATTCGTAATGCAAAACTGTCCTTGGCCTTCCTGAGAAAGACACTGGCTCAAGTTGGCATTTTGTTCTCTTTGATTAAAACCTTTCCAGCAGGATTGTGATTTCAATTCTCCAGCTGGCTCAAGCAAACACACATCATAAGCAGCGCGCTTGTGCTCCCACAAATTGGTTGAACACTTCTGCCCATCACTTCGTTGCCTTTTACACTGCTGAAGGTTTTTGTTCTGATCGTTCTGGGAATATCCATTCCAACAACTAACCTCACGAACACTTCCTGCAAATGCAGAAGACACAAAGAAAGCGGCCAATAAGCTGATTCGTTTCATAAAAACTCCTTTTTGATTTCACTAAGCGATTTACCTGACCCCATACCTAGCCAAAATAATGCATCGAGTCATGCGTCAAATCGCACCTCGGTACACTTTCTGCTTGGGCAAAAGAAATGAAAAACAGCACAAACGAAATTCATAACTTACCCATTAACTTTTTTGAGCGCCTGGAGGAGCGCAAACAATTTCAACCCTCATTACTAAGAGCAGAACGCGTTTTTTTTCGAGGAAAGTTGAGTCAGTACAACCCTCAGCTGCCCACCATCGCCATTGTCGGTAGCCGCAAGCCAACTAGTTACGGCATTCGCTTTGTACATGAGTTTTTGTCTGAGCTACGTGGGCTCCCATGGAATATTGTTTCTGGCGGCGCCTTTGGCATAGACCACGAAGTCCATAAAACAGCATTAAGCTTTGGTTTAAAGACACAAGCCTGGGTTGTAGGACCCATCGCAAAACCCAGCCCGCAAAGTCACCGCACACTATTTGAAAATATAATTAATACAGATGGTTGTGGAATACTGGTCCCCGAATGCCTTGAACCAAGTGCAGGTAGCGGGCCCGTCAAAAGCCATTGGATCCAGCGAAATCAATGGCTTGTAGCCAGTTGCGATGCCTTAGTCGTTGTAGAAGCCTCAATACCTTCAGGAACCTGGTCGTCAGCAAAAGCAGCGGCAACCTTTGGAATCACCAATTATTTGTTGCCAGGATCAATTTTTTCACCCCAAAGCCAAGGAATAAATGAAATGATATCAGCTGGTTATGGCTTACCAATCCTAAGTATCGATAAACTCGTCAAAACATTAGTTGTCGATTTTTGTGCCAGTTCCTATAATATAGATAAGGGGGCTCTTTTAAGGTCGCTAGCAGCTTCCGTGCCAGCTAGACACCTAGCTCCTCAGACAGGGGGTACACATGAACTCTAGACTCATGGACGTGGTAGGGGTCATTGGCAGTTATGTTTCCGACAATTGGGAGCAACTGGTCGATGACGAAGAGATCAAAGGTGAACTCCAAAATCAGGGCTATTCTGAACGAGAAATTCATGATGCCTTTAAATGGATTGAAGAAGCCACCATTGGCTCCATTAATTTAAAAGCTGAGGACGATGAAGAGAACTTCTCGGATCAGTCCCTTAGACCACTTACAGCAACAGAAAAGTTAAAAATTAGCACCAAAGCTCAGGGTCTTGTTTTGCGTTGCCTACAACGCGGGCTGATCGACGTGAACATTGCCGACGACATCATTGACCGCGCCATGCAATTTGAGGCCGATGAAATTGGCTATGCTGAAATGAAACGCATTGTCTCTTTAGCTCTCTTCAGTCAGATGCAAGAAGAGTGGAAAGAGCTCATTCAGAATTCAGCTAGCACAATGCTGCATTAAAAATATTGCCGCTCATCACTTCTTGCTTGTCACTGACTGCTGAGAATGTGTATTCTGTTTTTCCATGGTGCTCACCATGGAAATTCAACCCAACCATGCCGATGACCACCACACACAAGGAGTCTGCGCATGCATCCCACTCGTCAACAGGCCATCCAATCCATAGCCAATTCCGTTTCTCTTTATGACGAGGGTCAAGATCAGAGCAAAATGTCTGAAGTTTTCGGAACGCAAACCTTCAATCGCAAGGCCATGCAAAAACATCTCTCTAAAGAAACCTTTGATGCCCTTCAAAAGGTCATCCGCGGCGAAAATAAATTCGAGCACAAATTAGCAGAAGCGGTAGCTGAAGGCGTGAAATCGTGGGCTCTAAGCAACGGAGTCACTCATTACACGCACTGGTTCCAGCCAATGACGGGTTTGACTGCAGAAAAACACGACTCCCTTCTTTCCTTTGATACTGAGGAAGGTTCAGTACTCGAAAAATTCTCAGCAGCGCAGCTCATTCAATCTGAACCAGACGCCTCAAGCTTTCCCTCGGGTGGAATGAGATCCACGTTTGAAGCAAGGGGCTACACCGCGTGGGACCCTTCATCACCTTTGTTTTTCATGGAAGCTGGCGGATCAAAAACGTTGTGCATTCCTTCTGTTTTTGTCAGCTACACAGGCCACTCACTAGACACCAAAACAGGGCTATTAAAATCAATTGAAGTGCTCAACACATCAGCCGTTGAACTTCTCCATGAAATGGGAGAAACCAAGGTCACTCAAGTCACAGCTACACTGGGTTGTGAGCAAGAATATTTTTTAATTGATAATCAGTTTGTGAATCTGCGCCCCGACCTTCTGCTTACAGGAAGAACTTTGCTCAGCTCAGATATGCCTAAAGGCCAGCAACTTGAGGATCACTACTTCGGATCTATCCCCGCACGCGTTCAAGCCTACATGAAAGATGTGGAGTGGGAATTGTATCGCCTAGGTGTTCCTGTAAAAACTCGCCACAATGAAGTGGCTCCTTCTCAATTTGAAACAGCACCTATTTTTGAAGAGGCAAATTTAGCAGCCGACCACAACATGCTTACCATGGAAGTCCTCAAGCGTGTGGCCACGCAACACGGCCTTGTGTGCTTGTTGCACGAAAAACCGTTTGCTGGAATCAACGGATCGGGCAAACACAACAACTGGTCCATGGGAACAGACACTGGCCTCAACTTGCTTGAGCCAGGCAAAACACCTCACTCCAACGTACGATTCATTGCTATTCTTAGCTGCGTACTGGATGCCGTTAACAAACAAGCCATTGCCTTACGAGCAGCCATTGCTTCTCACGGCAACGATCACCGCTTGGGCGCCAATGAAGCCCCACCCGCCATCATCTCTGCATTCTTAGGATCAACGCTCACAGAAATTGTTGAGCACCTAGAAAGCGGAAAAGATTTATCCAAACGCTCAGCAGAGCAATCTGTTATTGAGCTAGGCTTGAATCGTCTGCCGTCATTGCCCAAAGACAACACAGACAGAAACCGCACCTCTCCATTTGCTTTCACTGGAAACAAATTTGAATTCCGCGCTGTAGGATCGAGCCACTCCATTGCTTTTGCCATCACCATTCTCAACACTGCGGTTTCTCAGAGCTTGGATGAATTTGCAAAAACATTAAAAACAAAAAAAGCTGGTGCGACATCTCTTGATGCTGCCATTTTGGAAGTGGCTAAAGAGTTTTTCTCCAGAAGCCGCAACGTGCGCTTTGAAGGAAATGGATACTCTCAAGAATGGAGAGATGAGGCTACAAAAAGAAATCTACCTCAGCTTATGAACACACCGCAATCGCTTGCTGCCTTTGCCAAAGAAAGCAGCTATGCCTTCTTGGTAGAAAAAGGCATTTACGCCAAGGATGAAATTGAAGCGCGAATTGCCATTCGTCGCGAGCAATACATCAAGCACCTGGACATTGAAGGTCAAACTTTTGGCACCATGGTGAAGCAGTATGTTTTACCAGCAGCGTATTTATACCAAAACCAATTAGCCGAAGCGTTCAACAAACTCACAACGGCAGGAATTGAAGCTGTCATTTTAAAAGGCCAAAAAGAATATCTTCGTGAGTTTTGTGAGTTAGTTGACCAGACACACACGCGACTGAACCAACTGAAAACAGCTTTAAACGATGCTCACCATGCTGGAAACGAAGAAAAGACAGCCATGATGATGGCAGAAAAAGTTGTGCCTGCCATGGCGTCATTGCGCGAAACCGTTGATCGCATTGAAGCTAGCGTTCCCGATGAACTTTGGTCATTGCCAAAATATCGTGAAATGCTCTTTATCCGCTAGGCGTTTCGTTCCCAATAAATCGTGTTAAACTGAACCGCTGTATGGCTTTAAAATTTAGGCTAGCAGCGGTTCTTTTGTTTTTAGCTTGCACATCAGCGTCCTACGTTCATGCTGAGGAAGCTTCTTCAGAGGAGTCCTCATCATCAGAAGGCTCTTCAGACCGAAGCCAAATGGATGGCTACATTGGACTTGCTGGCGGCGTTGCCTCACATCGAACAGCCTTCGAAAAAGGCAGTCGAAAAACTTTTCAAATTGAGTTTGGACGCAACAGAACAAATGCTTCGCTTTCCATACGCTATGGGAACGGGCTTGGTTACACCGATGGCGGTGTTTTATTTCGCATGTACCAGTACTGGACTCCCTGGAAGTATTTGACCATATCTTTGGGCGGCGGCCTTGGCCCCATGTCCTCAAGTGGCACTGGAGATGATGGCACCGGAAGATTCGCGACTCCCACAACTCACGACGGTGAAGTCAACCGTAGTTTTACAGATTGGCTCATCAGTTCATTTACGCGCCTAACTTTTGATACCAACAGCCGATTTGGAATCACTCTTGATGCGGGATACGAATTTGTTCCTTACAGAAAATACTTCAAAAACAGCTCACCACAAACTGACGCTAGACCACGAGGACGCACTCTCGTGATGCTTGGTTTAGCTTTCGAAGTGGATTAACTTCGACGTAGTAAGTAAGAGCGGCAAAGAGTTGTTCACAATACCTTGCTAAAATAGTTGTTTCTTTCCCATTAACGAAGCATCGCCACATTTAGGCATCAAGGCCATATTGTTTTCTTTGCCAACAGGAACTTAAAAAATTTACATTTCTATATCCTTCCATTTTCTTTGCACCAAGGAGCCGCCTTGCTTGCAACTGATTGTGCTCAAAGCAAAGCAGCCGTAGGTTTTCTAGTGAGTTGTCACCACTTAGAGCGACCGGATGAATATGATCAATTTGTAAAAACTTTCGACTATCACAACAGCGCCTTGTCAGCGGATCTTTAAATGCGCACTTTCCTTTATCCCTTTGCCATACCGCTCGCTTGATGTGGTTTGGAATGTTTGTGCATTTTCTCAATACTGCCGGCGCCGGCAGTAAGGCACTTTCTGCATTAACTTTCTTTTCTAACTTAGCAGTGCTTTTTCTTGAAACCTGCCTTTGCGGGTCATACTTCTTCAGCCCCAAATCCAAAAGCATACGCATAAGCTTGGTTAGTGACATATTCGGGTGCGCATGTGAAAGAAGTGCTTTAAGCCTTTCAATGTCATTTAACATTTCCTCATCTGCCACAAACTTAATTTCTGAATGTGTTGGCGTTATGGGCCTTACCCTTTCTTCTCTGTAGACGGTTTGTGGATTGCTGCTTCTTAGCAAAAGCTCACGCTCAGCCTCTCTTGTAGATTTATGTTCTAATTTTAATAGCACTTCTTTTTTAGCTTCCACGGCCAAAGGGCTTTCTTGCACCTTAGCTTCGTTTCTAAAAAAACTTTGTGCTTGTGAAAGTACCGATAATGATAACCGTCCTGATTGAATCTGCTCTTCAACTTCAGGAATTTCACGCAAAAGACGCATGCTACTAATTCTTCTTTGCGCGGCCGATTCTGAATATCCCAGGCTTTTTACACAGTAGTCAAAAAGACTAGAAAATCCGCGCAAGGCATAGAGCCTTCTTCGCTCCACTTCCATCAGATGGTGTAAAATTTCAG
>JACCDV011243024.1_pt1 | contig 204928 bp, 205 predicted proteins | sample 7446131 | NCBI WGS metagenome assembly JACCDV01 (sample SAMN15323448, study PRJNA562643) | freshwater metagenome | isolation source: river surface water | place: USA:Blue River Watershed | collected 2017-08-17 | reverse complement strand
ATAAGGAAGAGGTCGGTGGTTCAAGTCCACCTGGGCCCACCCGTTCTAATACGGGGACCTAGCTCAATTGGTAGAGCACCGCCTTTGCAAGGCGGGGGTTAGGGGTTCGATTCCCCTGGTCTCCACTGAAATCCGCTGGCAATAGCCGGCGGATTTTTTATTTCTCGCTCTTTGTTCCAATACTTAACCAGATGAGAGCTGCACTGACGATGGCAAGGCCGATAAATGAAATCGTGGTGAGTGATTCGTTTAAGAGAGTAATTCCAAGAACTGTTGCAGTCAATGGTTCAGCCAGTGCCAGAGTTCCAGCAGAGCTTGGACTCATCTTGCGAAGTCCATAGATCTGGAAGATATTGGCAAGTGCCATCGTGATTGCACCGAGATAGAAGACAACGGCAACGCCGCGAAGTGAACCTAACCAACTCAAATCCTCAGAGAAGATCAAAGGAATTAAGAAAAGCGAACCGATGAGATAAGCAGTTGATGTTAATTCGATGGGATTCTCTTGGCTGCGTAGAGCAATCTTGGCGGCGTTGACATAAATTGCTACAGATAAACCTGCACCAAATGCCATGAAGATTCCTAGGGTGCTCTCCACCTTAATCTCACCTGAGAAGCGAAGAGCTAAACCAAAAATTGCAAGACTGGTAGCTGCAAACCAGAGCGTTGAGAAGCGCTCATGAAAGATGATTGCGCTCAGAATGCCTGTAAAGATTGGAATACAACCAACGGCTAACAAGGTGCTGAGCGCCACCCCATTGCTTGTCGTAGCTGAGAAGAAGAAGGGTTGAAAGGCGGCTGCGCCAATAGCCATAAAGAAGACAGATTTCTTCCGAGCATGCATGAAGAAGTTGGTGCGCTTTCCACCAAAGACTGGCATAAAGATCAAAAGCAATAGCGCGCCGATGGCTAGTCGCCCAATACCGAGAGCGGATCCGCCAGCGTTTGCTGGTGCGTAGGCGATTGCAGTACCGACAGTTCCAAAGAGGATCGCACTCGTTAAGACTTTAAATGCAGGAGCGTGGCTACTCAAAGTATCTTCCTAGCCTGGCGCACAGTTGATTGTAACGCTAAATGTGAAGAGTGCTTTAACCCATCAAAACAGCGAGTTTGTAATACAAAGGAATTCCAAGAATCAAATTAAATGGAAATGTGATTCCAATACTCGACATTAAGGCGATAGTTGGACTTGCCTGCGGAAGTGCAACAGATACAGCAGCAGGGGCTGCAATATATGAGGCGCTCGCGCACAAAACACCAAGCATTGTTGCTCCACCGATACTTAAGCCGATCACTGAACCTGTACCGACACCGATAGCGCCCGAAAGAATTGGGAATGCCACTCCAAATACCGCAAGTGGTGCGCCAACCTTTTTGATTTCAAAGAAGTTACTTCCTGCCAAATATCCAAGGTGGAGGAGGAAGAGAACAAGAAAACCGCTCAAGAGTTCAACGAAGAAGGGGCTGACTTTCCCATAGCCTTCATTGCTGGTGATAAAGCCAATGAAGAGACCGCCAACTAGAAGTAGAACCGTCTTGCCTAAGAGCACTTCCTGCATAGTCGCAAGCCAGCCAACCTTTGTAGAAGTTGAACGAGATGCGAGATAAATACCCACAATAAGACCAGGTATCTCCATCAAAGTAAGTAGTGCCGGCGCAAAACCTTCTACAAAGATCGAGTTGCTTTCAAGGAAGAGAATGGATGCAGAGAAGGTAACAAGCGAAGTTGAACCATAGTGCGCTGAGATTGAGCCACGATCTATATCTGATAAACCTTTGATGAACTTAAGAAGCGCAAAAGCCAAGAGTGGAATAACTATGCCGCAGGCGATTGTGGCTAGCGCAGGGGTAAGTAGTTCAGAGAAAGAGGAGGATTTCAGCGAGTGCCCACCCTTGAGGCCGATTCCAAAGAGCAGGTAGATGGATAGAAAGGTGTAGATCGCATCAGGTAAGCGCACATCACTCTTCACCCTTGAAGCTAGGACACCAAAGATAAATGCTAAAACACCAACGGATGTGAGATTTGACTGCGCAATCGACCATGAACTCATAACTACCCCCAGACACGCACAATACATGAAGTTTAATTCATGTGTCAAAAAACATGTATAGTTAACTCATGAGTACAGCAAAGACGCTACCTACTTGGACTTTCCTCTCAAATCATGGGCACATCCTGGTGCACCTCAATAAGTTTCCAGATTCCAGAGTGCGTGATATCGCTGAAGCTATTGGAATCACTGAGCGAAGCGCGCTCTCAATACTCTCGGATCTAGAAGATGACGGCTATATATCTGTAGAACGTGTCGGCCGCAGAAATCATTATCGAATCAACCCCAATAAAAACTTCCGCCACCCGATGGAAGCTCAGAAGCCAATCGGTGCGCTCCTAAAAATATTCTCGGCAAAATAGTGACAGCGTTTCATCCCTATTCCGGCAAGAGCGTCGCACTTGCTACTCTTCACGAAAAGGGTGCGCTGATAGCCCCAGCATTTAAAGAGATCCTGCAGATGGTCGTTGAGGAAGTCGCGATTGATACCGATTCTCTCGGAACATTTAGTGGAGAAATCGAACGTGTTGGCTCTGCAAAGGAAACCGCTTTAAGAAAAGCCCGGCTTGGTATGGAAGCCAGCGGTTCAATGCGCGGCTTAGCCTCAGAAGGTTCGATAGGACCAGACTTTTTCATTCCCTTTATTCAGTCAGATGTGGAAATCATCGCCTTCATCGATGATGAACTAGGTATCGAACTTATTGAAAGTTATCGCTCTACTGAAATCACCGCACACACCATCACCATAGATTCAGCAGTGGATCTCTCTGAGTTCCTCAAGAAAGCAGATTTCCCTCACCACAAACTCATTGTGCGAACTTCCGAAAAGCCAATTACTTTCTGCAGAAAAGGTATTGCGACAGAAGAGTCACTCCAAAGCGCAATCACAGAGGGGCTGCGACAGGTTTCTTCTTTGGTTATTGAGAGTGATCTACGTGCGCACTGTTCGCCTAGCCGCGGTAAAAATATTGCAGCCGCTGCTGAGAAGTTAGCGCGGCGCCTGCGTGAACTATGTCCGGAATGTGCAGCGCCCGGCTGGGGCGTAGTTGGATATGAGAAAGGGCTGGCCTGCGCCGAATGTGGTGAAATCTCAGACGATGCTTTGAAGTCTGAGATTTTGGGCTGCACCAGATGTTCTTTCAAGCAAGAGGGAAAGACCCTTGCAGAAGTGATTGATCCATCTCGCTGCAACCTATGTAACCCGTAAATAGCATCAAAAAATTAGCGTAATCTTGCCCCATGACTTCAACAGCAACGTTACACACAACTCTTGGCGATATCGTCATTGAACTTTTTCCAAACCACGCTCCAAAGACTGTAGAAAACTTTGTCGGTCTTGCAACTGGTGCAAAAGAGTGGACAGATCCACGCACTGGCAAGAAATCAACTGAGAAGCTTTATGACGGAACAATCTTCCATCGCGTCATCAGCGGTTTCATGATTCAAGGCGGAGATCCACTTGGACAAGGCTTTGGTGGACCGGGATACCAGTTCGCAGATGAATTCCATGGCGAACTTCAATTTGATCGCCCATACATCTTGGCGATGGCGAATTCAGGTCCCGGAACAAACGGTTCACAGTTCTTTATCACCGTTGCCGCAACTGCTTGGCTTAACCGCAAGCACACAATTTTTGGCGAAGTAAAGGATGCAGCTTCACAAGCTGTTGTTGACAAGATTGGTACAACGCCAACAGGTGCACAAGATAAGCCTGTTACTCCAGTTGTAATCAACAGCGTCACTATCGCCTAATTGCTGTAAGCGCATGAAGCAGCGTTCCACAGTACTTACAATCATCACAGTCATCTGTGGTTTTTATCTGTACGAACTCTTTGATTCAGGAATCATCGGAACATTTGCTCTCATCAGCACTGAATATCTGCAGCAATCAAATCAGTGGTATCGACTCGTCACTGTCGCGCTCGTGCACGACAACTCAAACTCGATCCCCATTCACTTAGCCTTCAATATGTTGGCGCTTCATTCACTTGGTTCACCAATTGAAAAGATGCTAGGTCGCGCACGCTTCTTGGTGATCTTCTTTGGCTCTTTGATATTGGCTTCGCTCTATTCAGCACTTAACTTGGGCTATAACGGTTATTCAATTGGAGTATCTGGCGCAGTCTTCGGCCTCTTTGGCGCATGGATAGCGATTGGCCGCAAAGTGGGCGGAGATATCCGCAGCACTTTGGTCATCATCGCCATCAACTTCGCCCTTGGTTTCACTATTGGCGGAGTCGATTGGCGCGCACACCTAGGCGGCCTAGTTGCGGGCTTTGCAATTACAAAGTTACTGCTGCTTAACGCTTCTAAGAAGAATCTGGGCGACGTCGAGAACTTCGACATCTGATTGACGGGCGACCATTCCGTCGCCAACCATCACGCGACAGAATGGGCAAGCAACTGCAACTTCTTCTGCCCCAGTATCGATAGCTTCATCGACGCGGTTGAGGTTGATACGAGTACCAATCTTCTCTTCCATCCACATACGGCCACCACCGCCACCGCAACAGAATGAACGTTCTTTATTACGTGGCATCTCTTCGACATCGCAACCACTTGCTTCTAGCAGTTCACGTGGTGGTGCATAGATCTGATTGTGGCGACCGAGGTAACAAGGATCATGAAACGTCAGCTTCTTATCTGACTTATGTGGGCTTGGCTTTAAGCGTCCCTCTTTAATAAGAGTATTAAGAAGTTGTGTGTGGTGCAACATCTCAAGTTCAAATCCGCTCTGTGCGTAATCGCGACCAATAGTTGTAAAGCAATGAGGGCAGGTGACAACTACCTTCTTCTTGCCCTTAGGACGTCCACCAAAAGTCTCGTTGAAGGTTGCGATGTTTTCTTGAGAGAGGATTTGATACAAAAATTCATTTCCAGAACGACGCGCAGGATCTCCGGTACAGGTTTCGCGCTTACCGAGGACTGCGAAGTTAACTCCCGCCATATGCAATAACTCTGCAACAGCCTTCGTTGTCTTCTTGGCACGCTCTTCATAAGCACCGGCGCAACCAACCCAGAACAGATACTCAACATCCTCTGGTAATTCACCGCTTACAACTTTGACTGGGAAGTCACATTCAGCGATCCACCCTTCGCGATCTTGCTTATTGGCACCCCAAGGATTGCCAGCTTTTTCAAGATTTCTAAATGTTCCACCAAGCTCTGCTGGAAATTCTGATTCAACCAATACTTGGAAACGCCGCATATTAACGATGTGATCAACATGCTCGATATCAACTGGGCACTCTTCCACGCAGGCGCCGCACGATGTACACGACCATAAAACATCAAGATCAATAGGTGCCTTATCGCCAACAAGGTTCTCTGTCTCAACAACCTTTGCCATCGCGTGATCACGCATTGCCATAATGAGAAGTTTTGGTGAGAGTGGCTTATCTGTATGCCAGGCAGGACATTGTGATTGGCAGCGACCGCATTCGGTACAGCTGGTCATATCCAGCAAGCCCTTCCACGAGATATCTCCGCGTGTACCTAATCCAAAGACATCATCTTCTGCAGGATCTTCGAAGTTAACTGGCTTTCCCTTAGAGAGCATTTCAGGAAGTGCGCCCAGCGCTGGTTGATCGATATTGCGCTTGTAATAAATATTGAAGAAAGCTAAGAAGCGGTGCCATGCAATTCCCATGGTGAGGTTGGCTGCAATGACGATAAACCAGGTCATGGAAGTAACAATTTTGAGAGTTGCGACTATAACAATCGCGTTCTCAATAGCTGTTTGTGACCAAGAGTCAAAGAAGAGAACTGCAGGCCACGAAATTGCGTAGTGCCAGTTCCAAGATTCTTTTCCAGCGAGTGCGCCTTCTAGACCGCGAAGTGCAAAGACACAGAAGACGATAGCAAGGATGGTTGCTTCGACGTAATACGCCTTACCCATGCCAGATCCACTAAAGCGGTTGAGCATACGAAAACGTGTTACTTGGCGAATACCAATCAACGCAACGATGCTGATTCCGGTCAGAGCTGCGATTACTTCAGAGAAGAGTTCGTACACAACAAAGTGGCCAATGATTGGAAGTGCGAAGTCAGGTTTAATCACTTGACCATATGCAGTTACTAAAGTTCCGAAGAGAGCGCCGAAGCCAATCATCACAAACCAGTGCGCGATTCCAGTTCCAGTGAAGTTGAGCATCTTGGTATGGCCCAGAACTTCTTTGAGCATATTTTTCATGCGGGCAGATTTTTCGCCGCTGCGAGTTGGGTCTGGTTGCTGCTTCTTATATAAAGAGATGAGATGGCGAACGCGAATAGCAAGAAAAACTAAAGCTACAACTGTGATGAGGTAAGAGATGCTTGCTAGCGCTAAGTTCATAAGCGCTAGGGTAGAACTATCGCCACTTAGTTGCTAGTGAGAAACCAACTGCAATAAAGCTAAATCCGATAATCATGTTCCACGCACCAATTCCTGGAATTGGATATGAAGTCTGGCTGATGTAGAAAACCACGATCCAGAACAAGCCGATAAGGAAATTGGCGACCATTACAGGAGCAAGCCATGAAGGGCTCTCGAGGAGCGGTGATTCTTCCTCAATGTGGTGCTGCTCTTCGTGAGCGTGCTGCTCTTGAACCTTCTTACGCAATTTCGACTTTGGCATGGGGCCTAGGTTACAGCACAATTACGGCATGGCTCGAATCCTCGTCATTGATAACTATGACTCCTTCGTCTTCAACTTGGTGCAATACCTTGCACAGTTGGGTGCCGAGTGCACGGTTGTTCGCAATGATGAAGTAGAGGCAAGCGAGGCGGCAAAGTACGACGGAGTCCTGATCTCACCTGGGCCAGGAACTCCCGATAAGGCTGGCGTCAGCGTTGCGATGATTAAGTTCTGCGCCGAAAATTCAATTCCGCTCTTTGGCGTTTGCTTGGGCCATCAAGCAATCGGTGAAGCTTTTGGTGCGACTGTTTCTCGCGCACCAGAGTTACTGCACGGAAAGACATCACAGGTAATTCATAACGCACATGGAGTTCTTACAAATCTTCCATCGCCATTTACTGCAACTCGTTATCACTCTCTGGCAGTCGAACGCGAAACAGTGCCTGATGTTCTTGAAATTACTGGGTCAACAGAATCTGGCGTTGTGATGTCGATGCGCCATAAGAGTTTGCCAATCGAAGGTGTGCAGTTCCACCCAGAATCTGTACTAACTGAGCATGGACATCAGATGCTTGCTAACTGGTTGGTTACTTGTGGCGATGCAGATGCGCCACGTCGCGCAGTGGGACTTTCGCCTGTTGTGGGTAGCTCTAAATAACTTAAGGCTTGCGATTGATGGTAATCGTTACAGAGTTACCGATTGTTTGCGCCATACCTGAATCTGGCGCCTGTCTGATGACAACGCCTTCTGGTTGCGCTGCGTCATAGTCGTAGAACTCTTTAATCAAGAAGCCTGCCTGAATCAAAATCGTTTTTGCCTGAATTGCTTCAATACCAATCAGATTTGGAACAGTAACTTCACCGCTGGCGATTGTCAGAATTACTGAACTGCCAGCTTCTGTAACAGATCCAACTGGCGGAAGAACTTCTAGAACAGTTCCTTGCGGTTGATCTGAAGGCATCGCCACAGTCTGTGAGACCAATAAACCAACTGCCGTAAGCGCAGTACGAGCATCAATGAGCGACATTCCAATTAAGTCATCGGGAACAATCGCATCTCCTGGACCATCTGAAATTGTGAGCGTTACAGTCGAACCTGCACTTAAACGCGTAGTTGCCAGTGGGTTTTGGCTTGCTACACGATCGCGTGGAATCACACCATCGTGAGCTCGCTTGATAACGATGGTGTAATCAGAGAGCAGCGCTCGCGACATCTCTTCGCTCAAACCCACAACGTTAGGCAACATAGGAGCAGAGTTATTTGGATTTCCACTCATTGATAGCCCTGTAATTGCAATAGCGATGGCTGCAAAGAAAGAGCCTCCCCATGCGATTGCAGCGCGACGTGACATCAAAGGTTTCTTAGGAAGTTGAGTTGTGATCTCTTGACCTGCACGCACCTTGGCTATGTCATTGAGCATCTCTTGTGCGCTCTGATAGCGATCTTCAGGTTTCTTAGCTAGCGCAACCGCCAGAATGATCTCAATACCTTCTGGCAAAGTCTTATCAATTGAACGAGCAAGTGGGGCGGTAGTTGAAGCATGCTGGAAGGCGATTGATACCGGAGTTTCACCGGTAAATGGTGGAGTGCCGGTAAGTAGTTCAAAGAGCAAACAACCAGTTGAGTAGATATCGCTACGTGAATCTGCTGGTTCGCCAACTGCTTGTTCTGGTGAAAGATATTGCGCAGTGCCGACAACGTTCCAAGTACTTGTAAGCGTTGCACCTAAATCATCCATGGCGCGGGCGATACCAAAATCCATCACCTTGACATCACCGCTATTGGTAATCATCACGTTAGCTGGCTTGATATCGCGATGCACAATCTGTTGGCGATGAGAGTATTCAAGTCCGGCAAGAATTCCTTCAGCAATTTCTAAGGCGCGCGCTAAAGGTAACTTCTCACCTTGATGGATAAGTTCGCGCAGAGTGTGACCAGAAACCAACTCCATCACTATGTAAGGAGCTGGCTCTTCTCCAGAGTCGTACACAGCAACAATTGCTGGGTGGTTGAGGCCAGCTGCAGCCTTTGCCTCTTTGCGAAAGCGCGCAACGAAGTTGGGATCTTTTGCTAAATCACTGCGGAGAATCTTGACTGCTACTTCTCGTGAAAGTCTCTGATCTTGCGCGATATAGACATCGGCCATTCCACCAGTGCCAATCATCTGGCCCAATTGGTAGCGCCCGCCGAGCAATGAATTCATCATCCGGCTGCTCCAATCGTTTCAAAGGTATCTGGTTGGTTCTCTTCGACTATATCGCCAATAACGAGAGTGACGTTATCTGGTGCACCATTTATATAAGTAGCATCAACCAGAGCTGCTACTGCCGCATCTCGATCTTTGCCCTTTAGGAGCGATTTAATCTCTTTCTCAGTCAATACTGATGAGAGACCATCGCTGCAGACCAAGAAACGATCGCCAACTTTTACATCGATTACCGGTAGTGGAACTTCGATATTTCCTTCACCCATCATCACTTGAGTAAGCACAGATCTCTGCGGGTGAGTTGCGATATCTGACTCAGAAATAGCGCCTTGGTTGAGTAGCTCTTGAATCACAGTGTGGTCAACGCTCAATTGCTCAAAGGTGCTGCCGCGCAGGCGATACGCGCGAGAATCTCCGATGTGTAATAGCGCAACTGAGCCACCGCGCAGCAATAAAGAGGTAAGAGTTGTTCCCATGCCAGAGAGAGCTGGATTTTCTTCAACTGCGCTCTTCAGAGATAGATCTGCCTCTTGAATCGCTTGCAGGTAGAGATCGTCAGCTGATTCTTCATCGATATCCGGATGAGTAAATACTTGGGCGGATTGCACAAGAGTTTTTATGGCAAGTGAAGATGCAACTTCACCCGCAGCATGTCCACCCATTCCATCTGCAACTGCAATTAAACTCTTTGAAGCCAGAGCGCTATCTTCATTGCCGCTTCGCACTAGGCCAACAGCTGAACGCGCAGATGTAGCGAAGTAGTAGGTGGCCATGTGGGTAAGCCTAATCTCTTTGCTACTCTCGGTCGCATGCAGATCTATGCTCATCGCGGCGCCAGCGCCGATTTCCCAGAGCTCACTTTGGCTGCCTACGAAGGCGCGGTGGCCCAAGGGGCTGATGGTTTCGAATGCGATCTGCGATTAACGAAGGATGAAGTGCCAGTGCTCTGGCATAACGCATCAATGTTGGAACGCGCCGGCAACCCGGGTCTGATTGCCGAGATGACCTTTGCACAAGTTTCGCGCGCCTACCCACAAATTCTTACCTTGTCTGACTTTTTAGATTTTGCAGTGAGTCAGAAGAAGGGCGTGCTTCTTGAAGCAAAGCACCCCGTTATTTCTGGAAATCGCATTGAAGAGGTAATTGCAGAAACTCTTGCAGAAACGTCTGGAATTTCATCCATTGATGTTTCGGTGATGTCATTTAGTTGGTTTGCTATCGAAAAGATGAAGCGGGTAGATCCATCTATTAATACAACTTTTTTGATGCACAAACACACTAGTTGGCTACAAGCAAAGCTCTCTTCAGCTGCAGCTATTGGACCAGGGATTAATGAATTGCGTGAAGAGCCCATCAGGGCCAAGCGCATCAAGGATTTAGGGCGCTCGCTTCATGTGTGGACTGTCAACGAAGATAGCGATATCAAACTTTGCGAGAAGGTCGGCGTCGATATTCTCATCACAAATAAGCCGGCGCATGCACGAGAGGTACTCAGGTATCCTTAACCAGTGAGCAACCCGGAAAGCCATACATTCGCCTATTTGGGCCCTGTTGGCACATTTACAGAAGCGGCGCTCAAGAAGATTACCTGCGACACCGATAAGAAAATTCCTTACGCAAATGTCACTGCTGCACTCGATGCAGTGCGCACTGGCAAAGCAGATTACGCGCTCGTTCCGATTGAAAACTCAGTTGAAGGCGTTGTTGCGCGCACGCTTGATGAGCTAGCTAGTGGCGATCAACTCACTATTTGTGCAGAGGTAACTCTGCCTGTCACTTTCGCCTTTATGACAAAGCCCGGCGCCACCGCGATTAAGCGAATCGGCACACATCCACATGCAGAATCTCAATGCCGCGAATACATCGCCAAGAACTATCCCTATGCAGAAGTGGTTCCTACTGCTTCAACATCTGCAGCAGCAGAAGCTGTCAGCAAGGGTGAACTCGATGCAGCGATTGCATCAAGTACAGCCGCAGAACATTTTGGCCTAGAAATTCGCGAGGAAAATATTGGCGATAACTCAGGCGCGGTCACCCGATTTATCTGCGCCCAGAAGCCAGGTTGGATTCCCGATCCAACTGGCGATGACCGCACATCGATGGCGGTCTTTATCGATATCGACCACGCCGGTGCGCTGCTGGAAATCTTGCAGGTATTTGCTAAAAATGACGTCAACCTGACATTTATTCAGTCACGTCCAACAGGACGCGAACTTGGTCACTACCATTTCATTATTGATGTCGAGGGCCACATCAACGACAGTCCAGTTGGAAAGTCAGTTGAAGAGCTCCGCGAAATTTGCGATGACATTAGATTCCTTGGTTCTTATCCCAGAGAGGTGCGCTCATGATTGATATCAAGTTTCTTCGCGAAAATCCTGATGTAGTCCGCGCTTCGCAAAAGGGACGTGGTGAAAACGTTGAGTTAGTCGATCAAATCATCGCCGCAGACGAACGCAAGCGTGCAGCCCTTACTGATTTTGAAACTCTGCGCCAAGAACAGAATGTTCTCTCTAAATCAGTGGGCGCAGCCAAAGGCGATGAAAAGACAGCGCTATTGGCTAATGCCAAAGAACTTGCTGACAAGGTAAAGGCAGCTGATACAAAGCGGGCAGAACTGGAAGAAGAAGCAAAGAAGTTATTGCTACAACTTTCAAACCTTTTAGATACTGAAGCTCCAATCGGTGGAGAAGAAGATTTCGTCACTATCGAACACGTTGGTACGCCACGCGATTTTGCTAAAGATGGATTCGAACCACGTGATCACGTAGAACTCGGCAAGCTCCTTGGGGCTATCGATACAGAACGCGGCGCAAAGGTGGCTGGATCACGCTCCTACTACTTAACTGGAGTCGGTGCGCTTCTTGAATTTGCGCTCGTTAACTATGCGATTCAAAGTGCGCTCAAGAATGGATTCTCACCAGTAATTCCACCTGTGTTGGTCAACCCAGCTGCAATGGAGGGAACTGGTTTTCTCGGACAGGCAGCCGAGAATGTTTACCGGATTGAGAAAGATGATGTCTATTTAGTTGGTACATCCGAAGTTCCACTGGCAGCGATGCATATGGATGAAATCCTTCCTGCTGACAAGCTGCCTCTTCGCTATGCCGGATACTCATCATGTTTCCGCCGCGAAGCTGGTACCTACGGAAAAGACACTCGCGGAATCATTCGCGTGCATCAATTTGATAAAGTCGAAATGTTTTCATTCTGTAGACCAGAAGATGCAAAGGAAGAACATAAGCGTTTGCTCCAATGGGAGAAAGATTTCCTCACCGCTATGGAGATCCCATTCCGAGTCATTGATGTCGCTTCCGGAGATTTGGGTTCATCTGCTGTGCGCAAGTTTGATATCGAAGCGTGGATTCCAACCCAGGACGCTTATCGCGAAGTAACCAGCACCTCTAACTGCACCGAGTTCCAAGCACGCCGCCTCAACATTAGATATAAAGATGCAGATGGCACTAAAGCGATTGCGACCCTTAACGGAACGCTCGTCGCTATCCCACGCATGATTGTTGCAATTCTTGAAAACCACCAGAATGCAGATGGAACAGTAAATGTTCCGGCCGCGCTACAACCATTCCTTGGAATGAAGAAATTTGAGCTGGTGTGAGCGAAAAACTAACGCGTCGCCCAAAACTTATTGCATCAGATCTTGATGGCACAGTAGTTGCTCATTATGGATCCATCACGCAGCGCACTATCGATGCATTCCGAAAGGCGCATTCTTTAGGCGTTGAAATCTATTTTGTTACTGGCCGCCCACCTCGCTGGATGCCTGAGATTAAAGAGGCATTTGGTATCGGAAACGCCATCTGCGGAAATGGTGCAATGTTGTATGACCTTCACAACGATAAAGTTCTTGAAGAATGGCTTCTGCCAATCGATGCACAGCTTGAAACCGTGCGCAGATTACGTGAAGCCATTCCACCCATTTCATTCGCTGTTGAATCACATAATTACTTTCACCGCGAAAAGATTTATATCCCACGTTGGGATGTTGGCTTAGATAACATCGGAGTAGATCTCATCGAAGAGGTGATTACATCTCCTGCGCTTAAGTTACTAGCTCGTTGCTCACAGCAGGAGTTCTCCTCTGATGAAATGTTGGCTATTGCCAAGAAAGAACTCGAAGGAATTGTCACCGTTACACACTCCAACCCGGCAGATTCACTGCTTGAAATTTCTGCAATCGGAGTTTCGAAAGGTGCAACGCTTTCAAAGATGGCGGCGCGTCATGGGCTAGATGCTGATGATTGTGTCTCTTTTGGCGATAACCCAAATGACTTCTCAATGCTTGAATGGTGCGGTCGATCATTTGCAATGGCTGATGGACATCCAGATGGACCAAAGTATGCAAAGGGTGTGGCTGGTCCGTGCGAAGAAGATGGCGTTGCAATAGTGATCGAGCAGTTGCTCGAACTTCCTGCATAGTAAGCCGTATTTTTTCTCGAATTTTTCCCATGAGCCCTTTTCGGGTAGCCTCTCCCACGGAGGACTCGCATAGCGGCCGAGTGCACCGGTCTTGAAAACCGGCAAGGGAAACCTTCGTGGGTTCAAATCCCACGTCCTCCGCGCTAAGAAGCGAAACCCACCTCACATTTAGCGAGGTGGGTTTTGTCTTTCCCCAAATCTGTGGCTGACTTCATAAGCCGTATGCGGGTTACTGCCTAGCGACTTCAGGCGCGTAAGCGCACACTTCTCTCATTAGCAAAGTCCCGCTCGGGGATTTCTAGGGGAGTACATATGTCCGGAGTCTTTTCTCCAACGCGTGCGAAGATCAAAGAGCGCACGCTTCGCACAGATAAGTGGTGGCTAGAGCCTGCGATTACCTTCGGAGTTCTCTTCTCATTCGTTATCTATGCAACCTTCAGAGCTTTTGAAGGCGCCAACTACTACGCAGAACACTTAATCTCTCCTTTCTATTCACCATGTTTATCTGAAGCATGTGTTCCCGAAGCAACAATGTTTGGTTGGACTCCAGTAAGTGCAGAAATCTTTAACTTCGCACTTTCACCAGCTTTGATTATTTTGATCTTCCCACTCGGTTTCCGTATGACTTGCTACTACTACCGCAAGGCTTACTACCGTTCATTCTGGATGTCACCACCAGCATGTGCAGTTGCTGAACCACATAAGAAGTACACAGGCGAAACACGCGCACCACTTATTCTGCAGAATGCGCATCGTTGGTTCTTCTACTTCGGTCTGATATTTAACGTAATCCTTACCTATGACGCCATCATCTCTTTCAAAAATCCTGAAGGAGAATGGGGTCATATGAGCGTCGGTTCTTTGGTTCTCGTCGTCAGCTCAACACTTCTCTGGTTCTACTCATTGTCATGTCACTCATGTCGCCACACTGTCGGAGGACGCCTCAAGCACTTCTCTAAGCACCCTGTGCGTTACAAGATTTGGTCTTGGGTTTCTGTCCTTAACCACTCACACCAGAAGTTCGCTTGGTACTCACTCCTAGCTGTGGCATTTGCCGATATCTACGTTCGCCAAGTTGCAACTGGCGCCTGGACCAACTTCTACTTCTTCTAAGGGATACCGACAACAATGACTCTCGAAAGACATAAATACGACGTCTTGGTAATTGGCGCTGGCGGAGCAGGACTTCGTGCAGCAGTTGAAGCTCGCGAAGCGGGCCTCAGCGTTGCCATCATTTGTAAGTCACTCTTTGGTAAGGCACACACCGTTATGGCAGAAGGTGGCGCTGCTGCATCAATGGGCAACGTCAATGACAACGACAGCTGGATGGTTCACTTCCGCGACACAATGCGCGGTGGAAAGTTCCTTAACCACTATCGCATGGCAGAACTTCATGCCAAAGAGGCGCCAGATCGCATCTGGGAACTTGAAACTTGGGGCGCTCTCTTTGATCGCACTAAAGAAGGAAAGATTTCACAACGTAACTTCGGTGGACACGAATATCCACGCCTGGCACACGTTGGTGACCGCACAGGTCTTGAAATCATCCGCACCATGCAACAGAAGATTGTTCAGTTGCAGCAGAAAGATGGTCGCGAATTCGGTGACATGGAAGCAAAGATTAAAGTCTTTGCAGAATGCACCATCACTGAAATTCTTAAGGAGAATGGCAAGATTGCTGGCGCTTACGGTTACTGGCGCGAATCTGGCGAAGAGGTTCTCTTTGAAGCACCAGCAGTTGTTATTGCAACAGGTGGAGTTGGTAAAACTTTCAAGATTACATCTAACTCTTGGGAAGGTACCGGCGACGGACATGCGCTAGCTCTTAAGGCAGGCGCAAACTTGGTTGATATGGAGTTCTTGCAATTCCACCCAACAGGAATGGTCTGGCCACCATCGGTACGCGGAATTCTTGTTACCGAATCTGTCCGTGGTGAAGGTGGAATCCTTACCAACTCAGAGGGCGAACGCTTTATGTTTAAGTACATTCCAGATGTATTTAAAGATAAGTACGCAGATAATGAAGCCGAAGCAGATCGTTGGTATGAAGATCAGGACAACAACCGTCGTCCGCCAGAACTTCTTCCACGTGATGAAGTTGCTCGTGCTATCAACTCAGAAGTTAAGGCCGGTCGCGGCACTGAGCACGGTGGAGTATTCCTCGATGTCTCAAAGCGCATCCCTGCCGAAGTTATTAAGAAGCGCCTTCCATCTATGTGGCACCAGTTCTATGAACTCGCTGGCGTAGATATCACCAAGGAAGCCATGGAAGTTGGCCCAACATGTCACTACGTCATGGGCGGCGTTGAAGTAGAAGCAGATACAGCTGCAGCAGTTGGAGTTCCAGGACTCTTTGCCGCAGGCGAAGTCGCTGGCGGAATGCACGGTTCAAACCGTCTCGGCGGAAACTCACTGACAGACCTTTTGGTATTTGGTCGTCGTGCAGGTGCAGGCGCTGCCGAATATGTAAAGAGCGCCGGTGCAAACCCTGTCTCGGATTCAACAATTAAGGCAGCAGCAGATCGCATTGAAGCTCCATTTAGTCGCGCCGGTGGAGAGAATTCATATTCACTCCACGCCGAACTGCAGGAAGTCACACATAACTTGGTCGGAATCATCCGCACACGTTCTGAGATCGAAGAAGCAATCGCAAAGATTGCCGATATTCGCGCTCGCAGTAAGAACGTGGCAGTCGCTGGTGGACGTAAGTTCAACCCAGGATTCCACTTGGCATTCGATCTCGACAATATGTTGTTAGTCGCAGAATCAACTGCAAAGTCTGCGCTACTTCGTGAAGAGTCACGTGGCGGGCACACTCGCGATGATTTCCCAGGAATGAATCCAGAATGGCGCCAGATTAATCAGATCGCATCATTTGATGGCGAGAAGGTCAATATCAAGTCTCAGAAATTGCCAGCTATCCCTAAAGAGCTCTTTGACCTCTTTGATGTACACGAACTCGAGAAGTACATGACACCAGCAGAAATTGCGAAAGGCGGTTCCAACTAATGGCACGCAAACTTAATCTTCGCATCTGGCGAGGAGACGCAACTGATGGTGGCCTTAAGGATGTTCAAGTGGATGTCAATGAAGGCGAAGTAGTCCTCGATGTCATTCACCGCGTACAGGCAACACAGATGGGCGATCTCGCTGTCCGCTGGAACTGTAAGGCTGGTAAGTGCGGTTCATGTTCTATGGAAATCAACGGAAAGCCACGTCTTGCATGCATGACGCAGGTTGCATCCTTTGATGAGAACGAAACTATTACCGTAACGCCACTTCGTGCATTCCCAGTTATTAAAGACCTCGTCACCGACGTATCTTTCAATTACAAGAAGGCGATGGAAGTTCCTGCTTACGAGCATCCAAAGGAGCTCGCTCCAGGTGAAGCGCGCATGGAACAGATCGATGTTGAGCGTAGCCAAGAGTTCCGTAAGTGCATCGAGTGCTTCCTCTGTCAGGATGTCTGTCACGTAGTGCGTGATCATGAAGAGAACAAGAAGTCATTTGCTGGCCCACGATTCTTTATTCGTATCGCAGAACTTGATATGCACCCACTTGATACCTTGAAGAATCGTAAGCGCAAGGCACAAGAAGAGCACGGTATTGGAATGTGTAACATTACAAAGTGCTGTACTGAAGTATGTCCAGAACACATCAAGATTACTGATAACGCAATCATTCCTATGAAGGAGCGCGTTGTTGATATCAAATACGATCCAGCTCGTATGTTTGCTGGAATCTTGAAGCGAGAAAAGCGCAACTAATGAGCTTGCTCATCCGCTGGGCAGCACTTGCTTTCTCGATGTGGATTGCCACGTTGGTGGTTCCTGGAATCACTGTCGCAGGTGGAGTAACGACCTATTTGTGGGTGGCGCTTCTCTTTGGGCTCATCAATAGCGTCTTCGGATCAATTATTAAGGTTCTCACCTTCCCGGTCTCTATCGTCACCTTTGGGCTATTTCTACTTGTAGTAAACGCTGCGATGTTGTCATTAACTGCGCGCTGGAGTGAAAAGCTTGATGTCACCGGATTCTGGTCCGCACTCTTTGCATCTCTCATCATTAGCGTAATCACCACCATCTTTAAATCCAGCAAGAAGTTGGTTTAACGCTGAAAGCGGTTGCGCTAGTTGCAGCTGGTGGAGCGCTCGGTTCACTGGTGCGATGGGCGCTTAGCCTGTTTATTCCACAGAGTGAGTATGGAACCCTCGCTGCAAACCTTCTCGGAGTTGCTCTCGCAGTCTTCTTTCTTGTTCTTATGGAAAGACGCGGAATTACCTCTTTACGCTACTTTCTTCTTCCCGGTTTTTGCGGCGGAATGACAACTTTTTCAGCTGTCACATTTCAAATTGTTGGCCCTGAGAAATCAGGGATTGACTACCTAATCTTCACAATTCTTGCTTCTCTTGTAATCGCTCACATGACAATGATTTTTTCCCGACGCTTCATTAAGGTGCGTACAGCATGAGCACGCTCCTTGTTATAGCTGGAGCAGCCCTTGGTGCATCCGCACGTTTCTTAGTTGATCAATACTTTAGAAAATTCACCGAAAAACCAGTTGGAACATTTGTCGTAAACATTCTTGGGTCATTTCTGATTGGTTTAACTTTTGGAAGTACCGAGAATTGGCAGGACTTTCTCGCTATTGGTTTTGCAGGGGCCTTCACGACTTGGTCAACATTTATCTTAGATCTGTATTTAGGATATGAGCTCAAGCGTTATCGAACTGTGGCGATTAACCTTTGCGCTTCAATACTCTTTGGTTTGATTGCAGCCTATGGCGGCTACCTCTTAGCGTCCTAAGATTCGCTTCATCCACTTTTCAATATCATCTGGGTGACGAGGAATATCTTCACTCAAGTTACGACAGCCTTCTGCGGTCACAACTACGTCATCTTCAATACGAATGCCAATGCCGCGGTAGTCAGGTGCAAAGAGTTCGTCATCAGGTTGGATGTAAAGACCGGGTTCAACCGTTAGAACCATTCCTTCGCGAAGAGGCGCATCGAGATACATCTCTTTACGCGCCTGTGCGCAATCGTGAACATCAAGTCCTAAGTGGTGGCTGACGCCATGCAGTGTCCAACGACGATGTAGTCCAACTTCCGGCTTCAGTGATTCTTCAGCTGAAACAGTGAGCACTCCCATATCGGCTAAACCCTTAGCCAATACTTCTTGACAGGCTTTATTAATCTCTGAAAAGAGCACGCCTGGCTTGATTGCTGCAAAGCCAGCTAGTTGTGATTCATAGACCAACATATAGAGAGCGCGCTGGGCCGGTGAGAACTTTCCATCTACCGGCAAGGTACGAGTGATATCTGCTGTATAGAAAGATTGCATTTCAACGCCAGCATCAACGAGCACAAGTTCTCCGCGATGAACATCGCCATCGTTGCGAATCCAGTGCAGCACACACGCATGCGAACCAGCGCCCACAATGGTGTTATAGCCAAGATCATTACCAAGAATTCGAGCGCGACCATAAAAGGCTGCATCGAGTACGCGTTCACCGCGTGGTGTTTCAACGGCTGCAGGAATTGCAGCAATCACATCGTTAAAGCCAAGTGCTGACGCATCAACAGCCGCCTGCAACTCGGCAATCTCATATTCATCTTTACAGAGTCTTTGTTCAGAAACAAAGGTAGCGAACTCTTCTTCGCGGGCATGAGTCTTCACGTTCTTATCAACTAATTGATCCACTGAACGAAGGGTCAGAGTCTCCTTGCCATCGGAAAGAAGAGCTTCAAGTTCTGAAAGATGTCGAGTATCGATTTGATATCTGGCTTTAGCTTCATCGAGTGTGAAGCGACGGCCAACCCAGAGTTCGCCATATTTGGCATCGCGATAGAAGGCATCAGTATCTCGGGTCGAACGTGGGTTCATGTAGAGATAAGTAATGTGAGAATCTCCAGATGGTTCAAGAACTAAGACTGCCTCTGCAGTTGCATCTGCACCTTGCACACCGCTGTAGTAGACATACGCGCTATGTGGGCGATAGTTGTAATCAGTATCGTTTGCACGAACTTTGTATCCACCCGCAGGTAGAACAAGTCTGATTCCCTTAAACGCTTCAGATAAAACTTGGCGACGAGTAAATGCGTAAGTAACAACTTCAAGTGGTGGCAGATCCCCAAGGCTAGAAGGCGCCCACCCCGACTTCATAAAGTTAGCAAATAGGTCAGAAGGCGCTTCATCGTGGATGCGCTTTGGCTTCTCAGTTGTTACATCTGCACTCTCGTTATTCATATTTCAATCCTACGCTTATCAATCTCACATTTATAGGGTCTGCGGAGGGCAATATCCATTGGTAACCTTGCGAAATGCCCTCAATCTTTGAGACTGATGCTGCGCTAGACACGCTTGCAACCACGGCCATCGCGCAGACTAAAGAGTTGATGGCGCAATCTGAGAAGTTACGTGATCGTCGCGAAAAAGCTAGCCGTAAGCGAGTAGCTCGACTCTTTAAAGACCCTAAAGCTATTGAAGCAACAATCACTCTTACTGATGAGGTTATGCGCATTAGCTCTGTGCAATCATCATCGCGAATCTTTCGTCGCGCCGCCAAGAAAGCAAGCCTGGTTGGTTTCGGTGCAGTCAATGCGCTCGGACTTCACTTTATCGGCGTCTTATCACGAGTAGTTCCAGGGCCGATTGTTGCCGTTGTGCACCAGAGAGTGCGCGCACTTTCTAAAGATTTAATCCTCGCCTCAGAAAGTGAAAAGCTGGCTAAGCATTTAGCAAAGCGCGCGACCAAAGGAATCTCTCTCAACATTAACGTATTGGGTGAAGCAGTACTTGGTGATCACGAGGCAGAGCAGCGCTTCCAATCAATCCTCGAAATGATGCGCCGCCCAGAAGTTAATTACATATCAGTCAAGCTATCTTCTATCGTTGCTCAACTCATCATTATTGATGTTGATGGATCGATTAACCGTGTCTCTGAAAAGATGCGCATTCTCTATCGCCAGGCGCAAGAACTCGGCGTCTTTGTAAACCTGGATATGGAGGAATACCGAGATCTTCCAATGACCGTTGCTGCCTTTAAGCGCGTCCTTGATGAAGATGAATTCGCTGGAATGAAAGCGGGAATTGTTCTTCAGGCCTACCTTCCTGAATCACACCACTTCTTTGGTGAGCTAGTCACATGGGCAAAGGGTCGCTACGAAAAGTCTGGCGGAACAATCAAAGTGCGCTTAGTAAAAGGTGCAAACCTGGCAATGGAGCGCGCTGAAGCCGAACTCCATGGCTGGAGCCCCGCCCCTTACCGCACCAAATCAGATGTTGATGCTTCTTATGTGCGTTTAGTGGATGCAGCACTTCGCCCTGAACATGCAAAGGCTGTTCGAATTGGAATCGCTTCTCACAATCTCTTCCATATGACATGGGCGATCGAAGTTGCTAAATCACGAGGAGTTCTAGAACAGATTGATATCGAAATGCTGGAAGGAATGGCAAATGCAGAAGCGCTTGCTGTAACCCGCGCGGGCCAACCGGTTCTGCTCTATGCGCCAGTTACACGTAAAGATGATTTTGCCGCAGCCGTTGCTTATTTGGTGCGCCGCCTTGATGAGAATACTTCGGATGAAAACTATCTGAAGGCCGCCTTTGATATTGCGAAAAATCCAGCAAAGTTCGCCGATCAAGAGCAGCGATTCTTAAAGTCAATCGCCGAGCGCCACACAATCACCACCGAGACTCTGCGCCACATTGAGCATGGTCAGTTAACAGGGCTGACCTTCGAAAATGAACCTAACGCTGATCCAACAGAGCCACGCTTTATTGCCTCCGTAGAAAAAGCCATTAGGAAGGTTCGCGGAATTAAGGACCAAGAGATTCCATTAGTTGTCAACGGCAAAGAGGTATTTACAAAAGAGCAAGAAGAAGGCCAAGATCCTTCAGATAATGGAAAAGTTTGGTACCACTACTCAGTTGGCTCAGCTAAAGATGTAGATAGCGCAGTAGCGGCTGCAAAGAACGCACAAGCAAAGTGGAGCTCACTTACCATCGAAGAACGCGCACAAATTCTCTTTGCTGCAGCGACCGTGATGCAGAAAGCAACCACTGAGACAATTGCAGTGATGTCGCGCGATGCCGGAAAGACGGTAGCAGAGGCAGATCCAGAAGTAGCTGAAGCAATTGATTTTGCTCGTTTCTATGCAACGACTGCACAAAACTTTGGCGAATCAACTCCGCTAGGAACTATTTTGGTAGTACCTCCCTGGAACTTCCCTTATGCAATTCCAATCGGCGGAGTATGTGCAGCCTTGGCTGCTGGAAATACTGTCATCCTTAAACCTGCTCCAGAAACAGTTGCCACCGCCTGGGAAATCGTCAGCCATCTATGGGCGGGAGGCGTTCCCAAGGATGTCCTGCAGTTCTTACCGATGCGCGATGATGAAAATGGAAAGTACCTCATCACACACCCGGAAATTGATGGGCTAATTCTCACTGGATCATTTGATACCGCATCTTTGTTTACATCATGGCGTCCAGAGATTAACTTGATGGCCGAGACCAGCGGAAAGAATGCAGTTCTCATCACCTCATGCGCTGATATTGATGCAGCAGTAAAAGATTTGGTGCAATCAGCATTTGGCCATGCAGGACAGAAGTGTTCTGCGGCATCTCTCGCCATTGTGGATACACATATCTACAACGATCCAGCATTTGTTCGCCAACTTAAAGATGCTGTTGAATCCCTCAGCGTTGGCGCAGGCTGGAGCTTCTCAACAACAGTCGGACCGATTATTCGACCTGCTGAGAGCGCACTCAACCGCGCGCTTACTCAACTCGATGCTGGTGAAAGTTGGTTGGTCGAACCAAAGCAGTTAGATAACGCCGGCTTGATGTGGCGCCCCGGAGTAAAGCTCGGCGTCAAAGCTGGTTCGTGGTCACATCGCAATGAATGGTTTGGTCCAGTTCTTGCAGTAATCGAAGCACCCAACTTTGATACTGCAATCAATTGGCAGAATGAAACTGAGTTTGGGCTAACTGCGGGCATTCAATCACTGGATGAAAAAGAGTGTGAAGAGTGGATTAACCGTGTTGAAGCAGGCAATCTCTATATCAACCGAGGAATTACTGGCGCCATTGTTAACCGCCAACCTTTTGGCGGTTGGAAGAAGTCAGCGGTGGGACCAAACGCGAAAGCTGGTGGTCTGAACTATGTAAACACTCTGCGCAATTGGCCACGAGTTACCAACCTAGAAGCAGCTGTCTACGGCGTTAATACCTGGTGGAGCAAAGTTGGTTCACAAGCAATTGATAGATCTGGCCTCTTGGTTGAGAAGAATTTCCAGCGCTATCGCCACTATTTAGCACCTATTGTTGTTGTCGTTGATGAATCAACAACACAGGCAGAGAAGTCACTTATTCATTACATCAGTGAAAAGACTGGTGCAAAGATAATCTTTACAACCGATCTAAGAGATGTAAGAGAGAAGTTCTCACGCGTTCGCTGGTTGGCATCAAGCAAGCCGCCAGTCCTTGAGATGCTGCAGCAAGGAATTTCAGTTGACCATAGACCTGTAGCGCAACGAGGAGATATCGAGGCTCCTCGTTGGCTGATTGAACAATCTGTTGCAATTACTTACCATCGCTATGGGAATCCCAACGGTGGACCAAAACCAGCTTGTAGCGGACTTACTGCATAACTCTTTAAGGGATAGGATACGTAAATGCGCAGCGCTGATTGGTACGGCGGTAATTCGAAAGATGCATATATTCATCGCGCCTGGATGCGCCGTGGTAATCCTGACTCAGCTCTCAATGGCAAGCGCCCACAGATAGCAATTCTCAATACCGCATCAGATTTATCACCGTGCAATATGCACCTTGATGAGGTCGCACAGAGCGTAAAGAATGGAATCTGGGAAGCCGGTGGAGTTCCTTACAACTTACCGATGGTTTCACTCGGTGAATCAAATGTTCGCCCAACTGCAGCGTTATGGCGAAACATGGTTGCGATGTCAACCGAAGAGATGATTCGCGCAAATCCTGTTGATGGCGTTGTCCTACTAGGCGGGTGCGATAAAACTATTCCAGCACTTCTCATGGGAGCTGCATCAGTAAATCTTCCAGCGATTGTTATCTCGGGTGGACCGATGCTCAACGGAACCTTCAAAGGAAAGTTACTAGGTTGCGGTACTGGCGTCTGGAAATTTAGCGAAGAAGTGCGCGCCGGCAAGATGTCACAAGAAGACTTTTATAACTCAGAGAAATCCATGATTCGCAGCAAGGGCCATTGCAACACGATGGGTACTGCTTCGACGATGGCGAGCATGGCCGAGTTGTTAGGAATGAGTTTGCCGGGCCTTGCTGGAGTTCCTGCGCCCGATAGCCGCCTCTATCAAGGTGCGCACGAATCAGGTGTGCGCATTGTGAAGATGGTTGAAGAAGATCTCAAGCCAAGTGACATCATGACAATGGCAGCATTTAGCAACGCGATTGTTGCGCTCGGTGCCATCGGTGGTTCCACCAATGCAGTGGTTCACTTGCTCGCTATTGCTGGTCGTCTCGGTGTTGATCTTAAACTCGATGATTTTGACCGTATCGGTTCTCGTATTCCGCTTCTAGTAAATCTGCAGCCAGCCGGAGATTTCCTCATGGAGGATCTCTTCCGTGCAGGCGGGCTTACTGCAGTGATGAAAGAGGTCGAAAGACACCTAGATCGAACAGCAGTAACTGTAACCGGCAAGCCGTACGTAGATTCAATTAAGAACGCTGAGATTTTCGATCAGACTGTCATTAAGAAGTACGACGCTCCACTTCAACCAGAAGCTGGTATCGCCGTATTGCGAGGAAATATTGCACCAGATGGTGCAGTTATAAAGCCAGCAGCTGCAAGCCAAGAGTTGTTGGTGCATACAGGTAAAGCAGTAATCTTTGAAAGCATTGAAGATTTCCATGCTCGTATCGATGATCCCAATTTAGATGTTGATGAAAATAGCGTCTTAGTGTTGCGTGGTTGCGGACCTAGGGGATATCCAGGAATGCCAGAAGTTTCCAACATGGCGCTTCCCAAGAAGTTACTTGAAAAAGGAATTGTTGACCTGGTTCGTATTTGCGATGGTCGTATGAGTGGAACTGCATTTGGAACAGTAGTTCTCCATGTATCTCCTGAAGGTGCAGTCGGTGGACCGCTCTCTAAGTTGCAGAATGGCGACGTCATCGAACTCAACGTCCCTGAACGCACTCTCAATGTAAAGATTTCAGATGAGGAACTGGCAGCGCGCCAACCTTCAGCTGCGATGATGAACGCTCTCGCTAAACCACTTCGTGGCTGGGAACGCCTCTTTGTTGACCATGTCGAACAGTCTCACTTGGGCGCAGATCTTGATTTCTTACGTGGAGCTAGCGGTTCAAAGACTCCACGCGAATCACATTAAGCGCCAGCAAATAGCGTTGTTGCAGTTCCGGTAAAGCCTGGTTCACAGATAAAGGTCTGCCCATCATTAGCGGTACTGGTTGGGTTATTTCGCTCAGCGCTGGTAATAATCAACTGATCTAGGTTCTTACCCGCAAATGCACAGGATGTAGTGCGCGTTGCCGGAACCTTGATTTCGTGGGTCATCGCGAAGTTATTGCGAGTATCGAATCTACGGATAGCGGCGCCGTTATAGAAAGCAATCCAGAGACCATCTTCAGTATCGATACACATGCCATCTGGATAACCAAGGTCTTGGCTAAAGGGCGCAATTAGTCGACGGTTGGTAATTCCTTCAGACGAATAGTCGAAGGCATCTACTCCAAAATTAAGAGTATCGATATAGAAGAAAGTCTTTCTATCTTTACTCCATGCCAGACCATTACTAATACTTGTTCCAGGAACAAACTTGGTGAGTTCTTTGCTCTTACCCTTTAGGCGGTAGAGAGCGCCGTGTCCACCCTCTTCGGTATATGACATGGAGCCAAGCCATAAATCACCAGCAGGATCTACCTTGGCATCGTTCCATCGCATAGGAATGGCATCAGGCTCGCTACGAGTAACAAATGGCGTGAAATCTTTTCCGTCGTACAAAACGGGTCCGCTAACAGTTCCCAACAAATCTTTTCCTGATTCCGTTGGAATAACAAAGCCAATATGCTCGCTGACAGAATATTCGTTCGCATGACCTGTCTCTAGGTTGCGCGAGAGAACCTTCATTCCCTCGATATCTACCCATTGCACCTCTGAATGGGTTGGACCCTTAGATACAGGGCCTTCACCAAGGATGCATTGGCGTTCATCAAAGATTTCGACTTTTATCTGCGCAGCGCTCATTTCAGAATAGTAGCGTGAGTAAACTAAAAGCGTGAGAGCCCCCAGCCGAAAAATTTTTAAACTGCTTAGACGAAAAGTGGCGTTGCTGCTCTCGGCTCTCCTTGTAGCCACACCCATTACGCCAGCCCATGCAGATGAAGATTCCTTCACTGTCATGTCACGAAACATCTATTTAGGGGCTGATGTTGGCGTCGCACTTGAGCTGATCCCGAATCTGCCTGCTGCGGCGCAATTCATGTGGGAACAAGTTCAGCAGACTAATTTTGCAGAGCGTAAAGCGATTCTTGCCAAAGAGATTATGGATGAATCTCCTGACGTGATTGGGTTACAAGAAGCCACCATTTGGTATTGCAAAGCAAAGCCTTGGAGCAGCAAAACCGAGGTCTATAACTTCACTACAGAGCTACTAGCAGCTCTTGGCGGCACATATGTGATTGCTGAAAAAGATGGCGAGCAAGCCTTTAATCCAGGTTATTCAATAGGCCCGATTCCATTTCTTACCAAAGTAAATGATGCCAAAACCTTTCAGCCACTCTTCGGCCAGAACTCTGCTTCATGCGGATTTCAAATAGGTGATGCACTTCTGATTAAGAAAGAGCTAAGGCAGTATGTAAATCAAGTAGGCAACTCTGAATACGAGGCTGTTTACAAAGTTGTTCCAACAATCATGGAAATCTATCGTGGCTATACCTGGGCAGATATCACGATGCAAGGAAGCAACGTTCGCTTTGTCAGCACTCATCTTGAATCTTTATGGGATAGCAATAAGGTGCCTAAAGCTGCTGACCAAGCGCGACAATTGGCTGCTGATTTAACAAATACCAAATCACCTATTGTCGTGATTGGTGATTTCAACTCAGATCCACGCGATCCTCGCGCAAAAGGCTTTGCCAATCCAGGAGAACAACCTGAAGCCAGTGATAAATGCCCAACGGAATCATCCATGTGTAGCGCATATAAAGTGATGCGCGAAGCTAAGTTCACTGATGTAGGTCCTGATGCCAGCGACCCAGCAACTTTTACCTGGGGAATGAACGCGCTCCTGACCGGTGCTGACCCAGCACGAAGAATTGCAGCGAAAGAGATGGGTAATCTATTTGGTTTTACCGATCGCCTTGATTACATCTTTGTAAAGAATGGGATAGATGTTCTGACTTCAAAGATCATCGGGCAAGCGCCTCCTTACGGAAGCGATCACGCCGGGGTAGTTTCACAATTGCGCGTTAGCGCAGAGGGCTCCGTGGTCAGTGATGCACTGGATGCGCACTCGCCTCTGCCTATTTCATTCTGGGAGGGCGTCGGCCTTCTCTTGCTCGCCCTAATAATCTGGCGAATCGTGCGGAGGATTCGCCGTCGCTAGGGCGGTAGACTTCGACCACACTTGGAGACGTCGCATAGCCCGGTCGAGTGCGCCTCACTGCTAACGAGGTAAGGTGTAAAAGCCTTCAGGAGTTCAAATCTCCTCGTCTCCGCAGATTAAAGATAGGCTTTCGTGCATGCCTTCTTCTGATGAAAAATATGTCATTGGCGTTGATTACGGAACCCTTTCTGGGCGCGCCCTGCTCGTGCGAGTATCTGACGGCGCAGAGATCGCAACAGCGGTCTTTGAATATCCACATGCTGTAATCGAAGAAGTTCTCCCAACATCAGGTGCCAAACTTCCACCTGATTGGGCGCTACAAGTTCCATCTGATTATGTTGATGTTCTTAAAAAAACAGTTCCAGAAGTTCTTAAATCATCAGGCATCAACCCTGCACAAGTAATTGGAATTGCTACAGACTTCACTGCCTGCACTGTCTTGCCAGTAAAAGCAGATGGAACACCTCTTTCAGAACTTCCAGAATTTTCTAAGAACCCACATGCCTTTGTTAAGTTATGGAAGCACCATGCGGCGCAACCACATGCAGATCGCATTACAGACCTTGCTCATTCACGGAAAGAGCCATGGATTGCGCGCTATGGCGGAAAGATTTCATCTGAATGGGAGTTCGCTAAAGCGCTCCAACTTCTTGAAGATGCACCTGAGATTTACAACGCAATGGATAAATGGGTAGAAGCAGCAGATTGGATTATCTGGCAGCTCTGCGGCAAGTATGTGCGCAATATCTGCACAGCTGGCTACAAAGGTATGTTGCAAGATGGCGCTTATCCCAGCCGCGAGTATTTAGCAGCGCTCAATCCAAAGTTTGAAAACTTCATCTCTGAAAAGCTCGAACATGAGATCGGGCAGTTAGGCGCGCTCGCCGGAACTCTTACTGCAGAAGCTGCGAGCTGGACTGGTCTACCTGAAGGCATTGCAGTTGCTGTAGGTAATGTCGATGCGCATGTGACATCAGCTGCGGCTAACGCTGTTAATCCAGGACAGATGGTTGCAATCATGGGCACATCAACCTGCCATGTCATGGTCTCTGAAAAGTTTGCCGAAGTTCCAGGAATGTGTGGAGTTGTTGATGGCGGAATCATCAGCGGAAAACTTGGCTATGAAGCAGGGCAATCAGGGGTCGGCGATATCTTCGGCTGGTTTGCCAATAACTACGCACCGGCTTCATATACAGCTGCTGCGCAGAGCGCTGGCGTTGATATTCATACCTATCTATCGCAGCTAGCAAGTAAGCAGCCTGTAGGTGCACATGGTTTGGTTGCACTCGATTGGCAGAGTGGAAATCGTTCAACTTTAGTTGATCACCAACTATCTGGACTTATTGTTGGAATGACACTTGCAACGAAGCCAGAAGAGATCTATCGCGCGATTGTTGAATCAACCGCTTACGGTGCTCGCAAGATCGTGCAGACATTTAATGAATCTGGTGTCCCGGTCAAAGAATTTATCGCAGCGGGTGGCTTGATTAAGAATAGTTTTGTTATGCAGATCTATGCTGATGTTCTCAATATGCCAATCACTATTATTCGTTCTGCCCAAGGCCCAGCGCTCGGTTCTGCAATTCATGCAGCAGTAGCAGCAGGTGCTTACCCAGATGTTGTAACAGCGGGAGCAGCTATGGGCGGCGTTGCACAAGAGTCGTATCAACCAAACGCTGCCAACGCCAAGGTGTATGACCAGCTTTATCGCCACTACAACGAGCTCTATGAAGATTTTGGGCATAACGGCGCCATGCATTCACTGCGCGCTATCCGCGACCGTGCACTCTTAGGAGGAGCGTCATGACCAGCCAAAGCCAACTTCGAGAGAAGATCTGCAAGCTAAATATTGATTTACAACGTTATGGCTTAGTTGCATGGACGTCAGGCAATGTCTCTGAGCGCATGGAAGATGGAAAATCATTCATGATCAAGCCAAGTGGCGTTATGTATGAAGAACTCAAACCTTCACAGATGATCATTTGTGACCTCGATGGAAAAGTTCTCGAAGGTGATCTCGCGCCATCTAGCGATACCCAAACCCACGCTTACATCTATCGCAACATGAGCGATGTCAATGGCGTCGTACACACACATTCCAACTATGCAGCAGCATGGGCAGCTATCCATAGCGCGATTCCATGCGCACTTACTGCGATGGCAGATGAGTTTGGCGGCGAAATTCCGCTAGGTCCGTTTGCGCTTATTGGTGATGATGCAATTGGAAAAGGAGTTGTCGAAACTCTTACCGGTCATCGCTCTACGGCAGTGCTCATGAAGAACCATGGCGTCTTTACTATCGGCAAGAACGCAACAGCGGCAGTTAAATCAGCGGTGATGTGTGAAGATGTTGCTAAGACAACCTGGATTGCAAAAACTATGGGCACGCTGCAGATTATTAGCCCAGCTAATATCGATAAGTTATTTGATCGCTATCAAAACGTCTATGGACAACCAGGTTCAGCTAAATAGCAACGCGCGCTAGCTCTGCCAATGGTGGACGGCAGACAATTACATTTGCACCGCTAATTGAATAGTTGCCTGCAATATGAGGAATTACCAGGGCATCGCCTTGAGTAATCTCCATTGCAGGAGCGTTTGCAAATGTCACAGAACCTGAACCATTAAGAACGAGTGCGATAGCAAAGCCAGCTTCAAACTCTCCAGATTGAGGCGCTAAGTGCGCTCTAAAGTAACCATCTGCCTTTAGCGGCAAAATTGAACGAACCGCGCCACCTGTTAGGGCGTTACGTGCAATGAGCGATTCGAATTCGTTATCGGTAAGTGGATCTAACTTGAGCGCATCAGTGACAGTTTCAAAGCCAAGGCCCAAGTGGCCATCTTTGATTCCATCAACTGCAAAACCCTCCCATTCAAGGAGCGCTGATAAATCTGTTGGCTCTTGTAGTTCTAGTAAGAAGATTCCTGCATCGATTGCATGAGCGACTCCGGCTGGAACCAAAATCGCATCTCCAACAGATACTTCAGCGCGACGAAGAGATGCAAGGAGCGCTGCAGAATCTTGGCTACGAACTAACTTCAATAGATCTTCTTTATTTTGAGCCTCTCTAAAGCCAAGCCCCACACCACTTCCGGCGGGTGCTTCGAGGATGATCCACGCTTCTGTCTTGCCGTGATCTAAACCTAAATGTTGCTTAGCGAAAGATTTATTTGGGTGATAGTGAACCGGGAGGCGCTGATCAGGATCGAGCAACTTAATCAGTATCTCGGTGCTTAAACCAAAGTTCTTTACATGGTCTGCGCCTAGCCATTGATCTGCATTGTTCTTAATAGCATCTTTAAGGAGCGTTCCGTCGCTGAGCTTTGAGAGCCCTTGTTCTGCTTCACCAAAACGAGTTGTGACTGAACCAATCCACTCTTCAGGACGCATTGGTCCACCAGGGCCATGGCGCAGCGCACCGATGCGATTGCCTCCACGGTAAAAGTGGTCGAATTGATTAGATGGTAACTTCGCTGGGACTGCTGAACTCTGTGACATAGTAAAAGAATAGCCGTTAATATTTCACAATGACAGATGTAATCAAGGGTAAAGAAGGAGCCTTGCTGCGCATCAAAGAGTCATTGAATCGCTCAACTAATCGCTACCTCATCGGAATAGTAGGTAAGCCGGGCGCTGGAAAATCAACATTGTCGGCATATCTTCTGGAAGAGTTGCACAGCTCTGAAGTAACAGTGGTTCCTATGGATGGATATCACCTCAGTAACGCAGTTCTGCACGCGCTCGGTCGCGCAGATCGCAAGGGTGCACCTGATACCTTCGATGTTTCTGGCTTTGCATCTTTATTACAGCGCATACGCAATGAAAAGTTAGTCGATGTTTACTACCCAGTTTTTGATCGATTCATTGAAGAATCAATTGCCGCACAAGGTGTTGTAACAAAAGAAACCAAAGTTGTCATCGTCGAAGGCAATTACTTGCTCCACGATTCGGGCGGGTGGGAAGTGATTGCAGAGCTACTCGATGAACTCTGGTTTATTGAAGTTGATGACGAGAAACGGTTGGAGCGCCTTATTGCTAGGCATATCGCTTATGGCAAAAGCCCTGCAGATGCGCAAAGCTGGTCGCGCGGTAGCGATGAAGTGAATGCTCGCACCATCGCCACAGGCAGATCTCGCGCTCACGCTGTGATTGCGCTGGATTAAGAGCGGTAACCTTGGGCAGTGCCTCAATACAAAGTAGCAATCGTTGGTGCTGGTCCTGCCGGCTACTTTGCAGCCCTAGCACTCAATAATCTGCAGAGCGAAGAGCTTCAATTCTCTATCGACATGATTGAGCGCCTTCCAACTCCATGGGGCTTGGTACGAAGTGGCGTTGCGCCGGATCATCCAAAGATTAAGACTGTGGCAAAAGTTTTTGAGAAGGTCGCAAACGAGCAAAACTTTAGGTTATTTGCCAATGTTGAACTCGGTACCGACGTGACAATCGAGCAGCTGAAAGAGATGTATGACGCCGTTGTTATTGCAACTGGCTCTGCTCTAGGTAAGCGTCTTGGGATACCTGGTGAGGATCTTCCTGGCTCTATGTCAGCTGCAGCATTTGTACCTTGGTATAACTCACACCCAGACTTTAAAGATGAAGAGATTGATTTAAGTTGCGAGAGCGCAGTTGTTATTGGCGCTGGAAATGTGGCGATGGATGTCGCTCGCATGTTGGCTCTTGAGCCAAGTGAGTTGGATCCAACAGACACAGCAGACCATGCGATTGCAGCTTTCAAAGAGAGCGCTGTCCGTAACGTCGTCATCAGCGCTCGCCGTGGACCTGAACATGCCGCCTTTACATCTCCTGAACTACGTGAGCTACCAAAACTTGAACATACAAATGTGATTATTGAAAAATCAGATATCGAGGCGGCTCTATCTCGTGTGGGTGAAGATCCAGAAAAAGATGTGAAGAGCAATTTAGATGCCATGTTGTTAATTGCTGAGCAAGAACCAACAAACCACGCACGCACCATGAAGTTTCAATTCCTTGCTACCCCTATAGAAATTAAGGGCGCTAATCGCGTTGAAGAAGTTGTATTTAAGAGAACTGGAACGGAAGAAACCTTTAGCGTCAAGTGCGGCTTAGTCATCACCGCTATCGGCTACGAAGCAGCTTCGCTTGAAGGTATTCCATATGAAAAAGGCAAAGTTGTTAACGTCGATGGTCGCGTTCAAGAAAATCTCTATGTTGTTGGTTGGGCTAAGCGCGGACCTTCTGGCGTTATCGGAACAAATAAATCTGATGCCGCCGATGTCATGAAACTTCTTGCCGAAGATTTGAAAGAGCCGAAGAACGCCGGAGATGTCTCAGAGATCATCGCCCACAACAAGGTCGTCACTCAGATGCACTGGCAGGCGATTAATGAGGCTGAAATCGCAGCCGGTGAGCCTGTTGGAAAGCCTCGTCGCAAGGCGGTAACTCGCGAAGAGCTCCTGAAACTCGGTAGGCTCTAGTACGTGCGTTTCCTTAATGAACCGGTCTTTGACCTCACCTACGACGATGTCTTTATGGCTCCTAGCAAGTCGGAGCTCACCAGCCGTATGGATGTTAATCTCTCATCAAATGATGGCAGCGGAACAACAATCCCTCTCGTAGTCGCAAATATGACCGCAATCGCCGGTCGCCGCATGGCTGAAACAGTTGCTCGTCGCGGTGGTTTAGTTGTGATCCCGCAAGATATTCCAATCCCAGTAGTAGCTGAGGTCATTGCATCCGTCAAAGCTCGCCACACATTCTTTGAAACTCCGATTACCTTAACTTTGAAGGAGACTGTTGCTGATGCAGCATCTCTGATTCATAAGCGCTCGCATGGCGCAATTGTGATTGTCGATGGCAAGAAACCTGTTGGAATCGTTACTGAGGATGATTTAGCGGGCGTTGATCGCTTTACTCAGTTGAGCCAAGTAATGACGCAAGAGCTCACAACCATGCCTGACACTCTTGATCCACGCCAAGCTTTTGAATTCCTCAATGAGCGCTTACGTACTGTGGCGCCAGTTGTTTCAGCAAGCGGCGAACTTGTTGGAATCATCACCAAAGTCGGCGCACTTCGCGCGACTTTGTATACACCTGCAGTAGATAAGAACAATAAGCTTCGAATTGCAGCTGCCGTTGGAATCAATGGCGATGTTGCTGATAAAGCTGCCAAGTTGGTTGCTGCAGGTGCAGATGTTCTAGTTGTAGATACTGCGCACGGCCATCAGAAGAAAATGATCGAAGCGCTTCAGGCAATTAAGAAGTTAGGTCTGAACGTTCCTATTGTTGCCGGCAACGTTGTCACAGCAGATGGAGTCCGTGATTTAGTTGCAGCTGGTGCGGACATCATTAAGGTGGGCGTTGGTCCGGGTGCAATGTGTACAACACGTATGCAGACAGGCGTTGGCCGACCACAATTCTCTGCTGTCCTTGAGTGTGCTGCCGAGGCAAAGAAGTTAGGTGCGCATGTCTGGGCTGATGGAGGAGTACGTCATCCACGCGATGTCGCGCTAGCGCTCGCCGCAGGCGCATCACAGGTAATGATTGGTTCTTGGTTTGCTGGTACATATGAATCACCTGGCGACTTAATGCGCGATAGCTCAGGACGTGCCTATAAAGAATCTTTCGGAATGGCCTCAAAGCGCGCCGTCAGCGCACGTACGTCACAAGAAGATGCTTTTGACCGCGCACGTAAAGCGCTCTTTGAAGAAGGTATTTCATCTTCCCGAATGTTCCTAGATCCAAACCGTCCGGGCGTTGAAGATTTGATTGATGAAATCATCTCGGGACTTCGCTCATCGTGCACATATGCAGGCGCACATAACCTTGCAGAGTTTGCAGACCGCGCTGTCGTAGGAATTCAATCTGCATCTGGTTATGCAGAGGGACGCCCACTGAACACTTCTTGGCGTGGATAGCTAGAAAATAGGCGAAAATAGCGAGTTTTTCTCACTCTGGAAAAGCAGGTACTATTCGCATCTGCAGTAATAACTGAATAAGCGTGCGTAGCTCAACGGATAGAGCATCTGACTACGGATCAGAAGGTTAGGGGTTCGAATCCCTTCGCGCGCACAAGTTAAGCTCTCGGTGCCTTTCACACCGGGGGCTTTTCTTTTTACAGAGACCTCGCTCACAAGCAAGCCAAATGCATTGTCAAAGGACACCCATGGATTTACTCTCGTGCCATGACTTATCAACTAAGAGACCTCAAGGGCTCCGTAGTAGTAATCACTGGCGCTACTTCAGGAATTGGCGCAGCAGCTGCTAGACAACTAGTTGAACTTGGCTGCAAGGTTGTGTTGAATGCGCGCAACGAAGACAGACTTAAAGCGATGGTCGCTGAACTCGGGGCTGCAAATGCCACCTACTTTGCAGGTGACTCGGCTATCCCTGATGTCTCTAGATCTGTTGCAAAGAAAGCGATTGAAACATTTGGCACAATCGATTGTGTCGTACCAAATGCAGGCGTTGGTATGTATGGATCTGTTTTGGATTACAGTGATGATGAAGTAACTCGCATGATGCGAACTAACTATGAAGGCACTGTGCATATCGTTCGCGCTACTCTTCCAGCGATGCTTGAGAAAGAAGCAGGCGACATCATTATCGTGGCATCTGCAGCGGGCTTTCGCGGAGGTCCAACCGAAGCCATCTATGCTGGAACAAAACATGCTCAAGTAGGTTTTGCTGGCTCTTTGGATCGAGAACTTCGCGAGAAGGGCGTTCGAGTCGCGCTAGTGTGCCCAGCTGCCACAGAGACCGAATTCGCACTTAATGTAGGACGAATCGCTGGAGAGCCGCGCCAGGCAACATTCCTTCGTCCAGATGATGTGGCATTCCAAATAGTCCAAATCTTGCGCCAGCCACGAACTGTACGAACCCATATCTGGACGCTCTGGTCGATACATCAGCCCAATCCGTAAGCCAGTTATCTCTAGCGGACTTTCCTGAAATCAGGGAGACTTTCCAGATGAAACGCCCCGTCATTGCCCTTCTGGGTATAGCCCTTGTGCTTGGACTCACAGGATGTGGCGAAAGTTCTAAGTTATATCCAGCTTCTAAGAGCGAAGGCGTCTTCTTCTCTGTTCCTACTAATTGGAAGGCGCTATCAACAGCCTCACTCAATAAGTATGAGAAAGAATCGACTGAACCTGAAGGGGCGGCACGCCAAGCTCTAGTCAAATGGCAGATTGCCTATACAACCAATAAAAAGTTAAAGGCTGCAGAAGTATTTAATTTAACTGCTCCAACTAAACCACTGGCCTTTGCGCGAGTTCGTGATTTAGAGAATTCTGAAATCAACTCTGTCTCCTACAACACATTAAGAGATGTCATTGTTCCTGTCACTCAAATCATTGAAGGCGAAGATCCGAGCGCGCCAGATTTTCAGATATTGGTAGATCAAGAAGTTGTGCAGAAAGGCGCTCGGGGAGTTCAGACTGTCTATAGCTTCTCGATTGATGGCAAAGAGCAGACCATCAACCAGACTTCGCTGATGGCTAATGACCGTACGAAGTTGTATATCTTCGTGGTCCGTTGCACAACTGAGTGTTACAACAAGAATAAGAAGAAAATCGAAGAGATTGTTTCTTCATTCACAGTAGAGGGAGCGCGATGAGCCAGGTTAGCGAGATAGAGAACCGCCCGAGCAGACCGCGCGATACTGATAGAAAGACACGCATTCATCTCTCTTTCTACGACCGCATCAAGTTCTTGCTCCTCTTCGCAATCACCTTTCTCGTACTCGCTTGGTCAAGCCTTGCTGAAAATCCGATTCTCAGCGTTGAAGATGGGCTGCGCAATACTGCTAGCTCAAAGTCTTGGCTGATCGTTCTTGCAGTCATTGAAGTGATCAGGCAGATTCACTTTATTCTGGCGGAAGTTTTGGCGCCGTATCACGGTGTTTGGAAGCGTTACTTTGACTTTGTTGATCGCCAGATTCACCGCTTAAGCGATTGGACTCGTTTCCGCCTATCCCGTGCTATTAAATGGGCGCTGGTTATCTTCCTGCTTGCAGTCATTCTTGGTGCAATTTATGACGAGCCACCAATCAAGGCGCTCTTCTTAGCACCGAAGGCATTCCTTTCAGCGCTGCCATTTTTAGCGCAGCTTATGTTTGCTGTTGTCTTTATCGTTATTCAATTTGCAGCGCTCTTCTACTTCTTAAGTCGTGGCGGCGTTGATACCTATTTCCCAGATGACATTCGCACCCGCTTTAGCGATGTATGGGGACAAGACCATGTTCTCAATCGCATCCGTGAAAATTTGCTCTTTCTTGAAACTCCAGAAGAGATCGAAAAGCATGGCGGATATGTGCCGGGTGGAATTCTTTTGTGGGGCCCTCCTGGCACAGGTAAGACGCTGATGGCTGAATCTATGGCTGGCGAGACCGGAAAACCATTCGTCTTTGTTGATCCAGGTGCATTTACAAATATGTTTATTGGTATCGGTGTTCTCAAGGTAAAGAGCCTCTTCCGTAAGTTACGTAAGTTGGCGCTTCGCTACGGTGGCGTTGTTGTCTTCTTTGACGAGGCAGATGCACTTGGCAATCGCGGAATCATTACCCAAGGTGGACCACAGCGAACTTCTACGATGGATAGATCAAAGATATTCGAGAGCCACTGCCACGGAGGCACCTATCTCTCTGACTCTGCAGTCTCTGCAATTACCCGCGAAAAGTTTGTCATGGGTGGAGCAGCAGGTGGCGGGGCTGGTTCGGGAACTCTGCAAGCTCTTCTCACGGAACTTTCTGGACTTAAGAAACCGCGCGGATTCTTCAATCGTATTGTGCGACGCACCTTAGGCATGCGCCCAAAGAATCCACCAAAGTATCGAATCCTTGTTGTGATGGCGACCAATATGCCGGAATCACTAGATGAAGCGCTCCTTCGTCCTGGACGTATTGATCGTATGTATCGCGTTGGATATCCAAGCAAGGCTGGACGTATCCGCACCTATGAAGGTTATCTATCTAAGGTTTCACACTCGCTGACTGCAGAAGAGATAGACAAGATTGCGACCATTACTCCGTATGCAACGGGTGCAACAATTAAAGACACCATTAACGAAGCGCTGATTATGGCGATTCGCAATGGCCGCACCTCAATCGAGTGGTCTGACATCATCAAAGCTAAGCAGCAGAAAGAGCTCGGCCCATCTGAGGACGTTGAATACATTGAACGTGAACGTCACGCTGTTGCCGTTCACGAAGCGTGCCACGCAGTAATGGCGCATCGCACTCGCCAACATATGTCTATTGATTTGGCAACGATTGAAAAAGGATCTGATTACCTAGGTATGGTGGCGAGCATTCCGCCAGATGATCAATTCACTCGCTGGAAGAGCGAATACCAATCAGATATTTTGGTATCCCTTGCATCTCTCGCAGGCGAGCGAATGTTCTTCGAAGGAGATAACTCCTCAGGAGTTTCAGGTGACCTAGAAAGTGCAACCACCATTGCATCGCTGATGGAAGGACATTGGGGAATGGGTTCAACTATTTCTTCACATGTCAGCAATCGTCGCTTTGAAATGGGCGCACCTGGTGGTCCTAAAGGAAAAGATGATTCTGAAAAGCAGATGCGAATGGCCTTGAGCGATCGTATTGAAGAGAACCTAGGTAAGCTGCTTATTCAAGCTGAAGAAATCTTGCGCGAAAATCGCAACCAGGTATTGGCTTTAGCGCATGCTCTTGAAACATATAAAACAATGTCTGGAGAAGATGTTGCTGCAGTCATCGAAGGAGTTCAAGGCTCAATTGTTGATGGCCGTCCATATCTCGATCCTAATTTCTTGGCAGAGATTGAGAAATATCACAGCGCATCAGTTGTCGCGCATCGTGAACATAGAGTTCCAGACGTGCATTTACCAGTGCTTAAATAAGCAGGTATCTTTATCCAGTGAGCAAAGTCTTCCTCTTCGTGGCTATTGATGTGCAGCCCGGCAAGTTCGACGAGTTTGTAGCCAAACTCAGCCAGCACGCCTCAGTAATCCGCACTGAAGCTGGATGCGAACTTCTCGAGATTTACCGCGATACCCAGAAAGAGAACGTTGTTAACGTCTGGGAAATTTGGAGTGATCGTCCTTCCTGGGATGCTCATATGGTCAACGAGAACAGCAAGAAGTGGCAATCAGTTGCCTCTGACTTGGTCTTCGGCGAAACAATTACAGTTATGGATGCCCTTTCATGAGTTCAATGACGCTCTCCATCGATTGCGGTGGTCTCTTTATTAAAAGCTGTGTTCTTGATGAATCCGGAACGATGCATGCCGCTCCGACCCGCGTTGAAACGCCATATCCATTATCAACTGAGCGTTTTCTCGACACTGTTGAAAAGATTGCCAAATCACTTCCTAAGGCCCAGCGCGTAACTGTTGGTCTGCCAGGAATGATCCGTAACGGAGTAGTCGTTGCAACTCCTCATTACATTAATGATGCCGGCCCTCACACTCGCATGAACCCTGAGCTTAAAGAAAAGTGGTGGGGTTTTGATGCTGAGGCTGCTGTTGCAGAGCGCTTAGGAATTCCTGCAAAGGTTCTTAATGATGCTGAAGTCCACGGCGCTGGAGTCGTTACAGGATCTGGCCTAGAGATTGTTATTACCTTAGGCACAGGACTTGGCTTCGCTGTTTTTCACGGTGGCAAGCTTTCGCCACACTTTGAAATGTCTCACGCCACTGTGCGACGAAATACGACTTACGACACCTGGATCGGCGACCGCGAACGCGGCCGTATGGGAAATACCTTCTGGTCACGTCGCGTGCGCTTGATGGTCTCTGAACTTCGCCCCGTCTTCTTGTGGGATCGCCTCTATATTGGTGGCGGAAATTCACACAGCATCCAACAACGCGACTTAACGTTGATGGGTGACGATGTTGTGATTGTCCCCAACTCCGCAGGCGTAGCCGGCGGCGTCAGAGCGTGGCAGCTCTAGTTAGCTTCTGAGCGCTTTCGCGAACTCGCGGAAGTCTTCTACCAACAAATCAATCTCGGTTTGACCGTGCGCTAAAGAGATCAACCACTGCTCATCAAGTCCTGGTGGAGTAATGATTCCGCGGTTGATTGCAAAGAGCCAATGCGCTTCTGCAACACCAAAATCAGTAGCTTTGTAATCACGATAGTTGCGAACTGGCGTTGTAGACCAGGTAACGCAGCCCTTTACGCCGAAACCGACTGTATGTGCTGGAAGTTGGTATTCATCAATGATGTCACCGATGCGAGTAAGCGCCTGAAGATTGAACTCTTCAGCGACAGCTAGCGCATCATCTGAACAGATGCGATCGATAGCGCGAACGCCCGCCATAGCAAGTGGATTACCGTTAAAGGTACCGAAGTGCGCCATCTTGCCGTTGGTAACAAAGTCCATGTACTTCTTCTTGCCACCGAAAGCAGCAAGTGGAAGTCCACCACCAATTGATTTAGCAAGGGTAATCAGATCTGGCTGCACACCTAGACGGGCAGATGCACCGTGTGCGCCTGCGGTAAGTCCTGTCTTTACCTCATCAAAGATAAGTACAACGTTGTACTGATCGCAGAGTTTACGAACGCCTTCGAGGTATCCCTCATCTGGAAGAACGATTGCAATATTTTCAAGAACTGGCTCAACAATGAAGCAAGCAATCTTCTTAGCGTTCTTCTTAAACATCTTCTCAAGTGATTTCAGGTTGTTATAAGGAACAACATAAATATCACCAGGAACAAGATTTGGCTCAACATAAGGAGTTGGCTTATTTGGATTGCCAGCTTTATTAAGCGGTGGCTTGGCAGAGACTACAAATGGGTCGTAGCTACCATGGTAGCCACCTTCAATTTTTAGGATTCCCATCTTTCCAGTTGCCGAACGCGCAACGCGAACTGCATACATGGTGGATTCAGTACCTGAATTGGTAAATCGAACTTGGTCGATTCCAAAGCGAGAACAAATTCTTTCAGCAGCATCTGTAGAAGTAGGAGACGGGGTGACAAAGAGCATTCCCTGCTGCATCTGCTTCTGAACTTCTTCAATGACAACTGGGTTGAGGTGGCCAGCGAGCATCGCTCCGAAGCCCATCGAGAGATCGAGGAGTTGGCGGCCATCGACATCTGTCATGTAGGCGCCCTTGGCGGAGACGATTGAGATTGGGTATGGATCCCAGTACTGGAAGCTTGAGGTGACGCCTAGAGGGAGTGATTGGTGGGCACGAGCGCTCTCAGAGGCTGAACCTTTGGTGTTCTTTGAAAAGAGTTCCCATTCAGCAGCGAGTATTGCAGCTACTTTCTCAGGCGATATCGGTGTTGATGTTGTTGGTACATAACGATGTGTTGCTGTGTGTTGCGATTGGATCGCGGTTTGTGTAGTCATTGTCAAGCTGTACGGCAAATGTTTCTGCTTTAGAAACGGTTTGAGAAGTACTCTCCTTTGTTGTTTGCGAATTAACGCCCCCCAAGTATCTCTGATAGTAAAAAAGTTTGCAAGAGATAGGTTTTTCCCGCGTGGTTTACGCATAAAACGTTGATAGCCTTTGAGCCTTATGGAAAAACCAACAATAATTCTTGCGACCAGTAATGGCGTAGGAATGGGGCACCTTGTCCGCGCAACAGCTATTGCGACTGCGCTAAAGGAGTATGCCAATCCAATTATTGTTTCTATGGCTGGTGGTATTGCAGAAATTCCAGATCATTTAGGCATTCGTTGTGAATATATTCCAGGCCGCGACCGTATGTGGATGTCGCGAGAAAACTGGGATGTCTACTTGCGAGATAGATTGCTTGCGCTAGTTGATGAAACAAATGCACGAGTTCTTTCATTTGATGGTGTTGTTCCATATCCAGGTGTTATCGCCGCAAAGTTTTCACATCCAAAACTTTCTTTAGTGTGGGTGCGTCGTGGTTTGTGGCAGAAAAAACCTCAGCGATTTGTTCTCGGTCTGCAATCAAAGATGATGGACCTCATCATCGAACCTGGTGACTTTGCCCGCGCCTATGACTTTGGCCCAACTGCGCAACGTAAAGATGCGCGACTGACATCCGCGGTCTCACTCTTTCAAAGAGAGAGCGCGCTCAGCCGCGCTGATGCCCGCAAAGTGCTGGGCCTCGACCTCGATAAGCCAGCAGTCTTGGTTCAACTCGGCACCGGCGATAGCGATGTCAACGAGAAGATGACCGCTGCGCTCTCGGGCCTACTTGGTTGGAAGGATCTGCAAGTGATCTTGACCAAGCAACCTCTTGATAAGAACGGCAACTCATTGGCTCCGGCCGGGCTCGATATACGAATCAAGCGCCACTTCCCACTGGCAGAAGTTCTGCATGCCTTTGATGCCAGCGTCTGCGCAACTGGATACAACGGAGCTCACGAGCTATTGCCAGCGGCAATCCCGACAGTCTTTGTCTCAAATATTCGCGGTACAGATGATCAAGAGGCGCGTGCTCAGTGGAGCCACGATATGGGCTTTGCGCTGCGAGCAAACCAAGCAGATTTAGCAGATATCACCGCAACAGTGCACAAGTTACAAGACCCAAAAACACTTGAGCGACTTTCACGTAAGTGTGCAGAACTTCCTGAACCAACAGGTGGCGCTGAAATTGCACGAATCCTCTTTGATTTAGCGGTAAAGGATGAAGTTATTCGTCCTTCCACAATTCGTTACTACCAACTTCGCATTCAAGATCACGTTAATCGCGGTATGCGACACGTTGCATATTTAGCGCTACGCCGTTTAGCGCTCGTCTATAGATTTATCAATCCACATATCGTGACGCAGGAAGTAATTCAGGATGCACCAATTTGGGGCTCGCAGACAACTGCACATGAGCTACATCCGCTCATTAAAGGTGAACATCGCTTCGAACATATGATTACAGGAGCCTCCGATAACTATCGCAAGCGACGTGAAGCAATTGCTGAAGCTGCCTATATCCGGCAGAAGAAGGTAATTAACACTAAGAAGCAGAGTTAGAACCTGGAGCGGATCTCCCAGAGATCTTTAAAGACTGGGTTAAACAGAGTGCTTGCTAGATAGTCAACGCCACTTGAACCACCAGTTCCCGCCTTATGTCCGATAGTGCGTTCAACCATCTTCACATGGCGATAACGCCACTCTTGAATACCTTCATCAATATCTACCAAACGCTCTGAAACCATGGCGCTCTCTGGATCAGTTTTGTGAACTGTTAAGAGCACATCTTGTACTTGTGGATTTGATTCGTAGGCGATTGATTTATCTCGGTTGATAACTTCAGCCGGAAGGACATGTCCACGCTTGCCCAGGTAATCTAGAAATGAATCCCAGATTGAATTTTTTGCAGTGATAGCGGCTATTTCGCTCTGTACATCAGGAGGTAAGTGCCCAGCCATGCGGCTATCGCGACGCCCAAGAATTGCTTCGACCTTTCTAAATTGCGCTGATTGAAATCCACTAGATGATGCGAGATAGCCACGGAAGGCGTTAAATTGCAGCGGCGTCATTGTTTCAAGGATGTCGACCTGCGCCACGCATACCTTCATGATGGTGCGAATACGTCCAAGTATCGAGAGCGCGTAGTGGGTATCGCCTGATTCAAGTGCGCGCTGAGCCTGTGAGAACTCGTGAATCAATTGCTTAAACCAGAGCTCATATGTTTGGTGGATGATGATGAAGAGCATCTCATCGTGTTCGGGACCATCAGAAAGTGGCTTCTGCAGCTTCAGTAACTCATCAACTGCGAGGTAAGAGGTGTAGGTAAGGGCTGAATCAAAGTTTTCGCTCATGTGACTCTGGAATCCGATCCTTCGACTTTTTCATATTGGCGGCTCTGTGTGAGATCGCGGATGCGTTGGAAACCATCCCAGACTTCAACATAAGACGTTGGCAGCGGCGCAATCGCTAAGCGAATGGCATTGGGAGTGCGGTAATCAGGAATAACGTTGGCAAATTTACGCAAGGCAACACAGATGCGCGCTGCATCTGGATGGCCTATTGAGATATGCCCACCACGTTCTTTTGGATTTCGTGAAGTTAACAAGGTGTAGCCAAGTGGGGCCAACCACTCGTCATAGAGATCAATCATCATCTGAGTGCCAATTGCTGCCTTGCTAGCGATGACATCGATGCCAGCTTCTTCAATCATGGCAAAGGCAACTTGTACTCCACGGATACCGATAATTGATGGGCTAGCTATCTGGAAGCCACGGATACCGTCAGCCTTTACAAAATCAGGTCCCATGCCGAATTGATCTTCATTTCCAAACCAACCAAGGATAGGAACCTGTAGTTCTCTTTGAATCTTTTTATTTACATAGAGCCAGGCAGGAGATCCGGGGCCAGAGTTGCCATATTTATAGGTGCAACCAACTGCCAGATCTACACCGCAGGCATCAAAGTTCATTTCGATCGCACCAGCAGCATGGCTGGCATCCCATACAACAAGGGCGCCGTAAGAACGCGCTAAATCTGTCACAGATTGAATGTCAGTTCTTGCACCAGAGCGGTATTGAATAACTTCAAAAGAAACCATTGCTACATCTTCAGTCATGTACTTTTCAAGAAGTTCTGCAGTGATTCGCTCATTCTCAGCGATTGCAGGATCTTCATTGTCGATGATGATTAAGTTCAGATCGAACTGTTCCGCAATTCCTTTAAGTATGTATCTATCTGTCGGAAAGTTGGCAGCATCGGTAATGATGGTCTTGCGCCCCGGGCGCGCTTTGATTGCAGCGACACAGAGTTGATAGAAATTTACCGACGTTGTATCGCAGACCAGAACCTGTCCTGGACCTGCACCAAGGACTGCGCGTCCTAATAAATCACCAGCGACCTGCGCCTCATCAATCCAGTGAGACCAGCCAGTGACAACCTCATTGCCCCATTCTTGCGAGAGGAAATCACTCACAGCCTTGACGGTTGCATGGGGGAGGCGACCCAATGAATTGCCATCGAGATAGCAGAGATTGGGGTCAGTGATAACAAATTTACTTCTATATCCCGCCAGCGGATCGTTCTGATCTAGCTCTAGCGCGTATTCGCGGTCAGTGACCTTCATAGTTCAAAGGTACGCTCTCCTACCGTGACGCGCAACGTTGTGAATATCGAAGAGGTCTCTAAAGCCTTTGATATTCGCCCATTATTGAGCCAAGTTTCATTAGGTGTTTCAGAGGGCGATCGCATCGGAATCGTCGGCCGAAATGGCTCTGGCAAAAGCACTTTAATGAAGATTATCGCTGGCGTCGAAGATCCTGATTCAGGGCGAGTGACGAAATCCAACAGCTCACGAATAGGAATTCTCTCGCAAGTAGATACTGCGTCAAAGGATGCAACTGTCGGAGATGTTGTTATTGGAAATCGCGAGAAACATGAATGGGCGAGCGACCCAAGAATTCGTGAAATCTTTACAGGTCTCTTTGGCGGATTCGATGATCATCTCTTTGAAAGAACCTTTGCATCTCTATCTGGTGGTGAAAAACGGCGCGTTGGTTTAGCTAAATTACTTATTGATGATTTAGATCTGATACTTCTTGATGAACCCACTAACCACCTTGATGTAGAAGGTGTTGCCTGGTTGGCCGAACACCTTAAGGCTCGTAAAGATTTAGCAGTCTTAGTTGTCACTCACGATCGTTGGTTTCTAGATGCAGTCACAGATCGCACCTGGGAGGTCGTACTCGGAAAAGTTGAAGAGTATGACGGCGGCTATTCCGCCTTTGTGTTGGCTAAAGCCGAACGCGCCAGACAAGCAGGTGCGATGGATGCCAGACGAAATAATTTGATTCGTAAGGAGCTTGCTTGGTTGCGCCGTGGTGCACCGGCTCGAACAACGAAACCTAAATTCCGAGTAGATGCTGCCAATGAATTGATCTCTGCAGAGCCAGCTCCGCGTGATTCAACTGAACTGTTGAAATTTGCACTTAACCGACTTGGCAATACCGTCTTTGAACTACACCACGCGCAGATTCAAGCCGGCGAGAAAGAACTTGTCCATGATCTCACCTGGAATATAGGTCCTGGAGATCGCATTGGAATAGTTGGCATTAATGGCGCTGGAAAGACAACGCTGATGCGGACTTTAGCCGGTCAGCTCAAACCAACCTCTGGAAAGCTTGTTACTGGAATTACCGTAAAGATTGCCTTCTTAACGCAGCATTTAGATGAGCTAGATCCGAAGTGGCGTCTTCTTGAAGCAGTTGAAAAGGTGGCAACTCATGTTGAAATCGGAAAAGGCAAAACTCTCTCTGCCTCTCAACTCTGTGAGCGTCTTGGCTTTGATCGCGACGCGCAGTGGACGCCTGTCGGTGATTTATCTGGCGGAGAACGTCGTCGACTTCAATTAACTCGTCTTCTGATGGATTCGCCCAATGTTCTGCTTCTTGATGAGCCTACAAATGATTTTGATATTGAAACCCTGACTGAACTCGAAGATCTGCTCGATAGCTATGGTGGAACTTTGATTGTTATCTCGCACGATAGATATTTCTTAGAGCGAGTCTGCGATCGTTTCTATGGGTTGCTCGGCGATAAAGTCCTACGTGACTTGCCGCGAGGTGTGGATCAGTACTTAGAACAGAGAGCGGCAAGTAGCACACCATCAACAGAGTCCAGCTCGAAAGAGGGGTCAACCTCAAGTGCGGCGCAGCAAAGACAGTTAAAGAAGGATTTAACGCGAGTAGAACGCCAAGTGGCAAAGGGTAAAGAACGTTTGGCGCAGTTGAAGTCAGAACTTGAGGCAGCTGCATTCAACCCCGAGAAGTTACTGGAGTTAAGTACTGAGATAGCCACAGTAGAGAGTGAACTAGTCGCGCGCGAAGAAGAGTGGCTAGAGATAACTCTGGCTCTCGAAAGTTAATAGCCAAGATAGCCATTAGAATGTCTAGATGACAAGAAAGACGCAGCGCTTAGATTTTCTTGCCGCTCTCTCTGGCCTGATGATTGCTGTGCAAGCACGCGCAAATGGCGAACTTTCACATCTGCTTGGTAATGGCGTGCAAGCAGCCCTTGTCTCTTTCGGTTCAGGTCTAGTCATCATCGCGGTCATCGCTGCCTTTAGCCCTGCCATTAAAGAAGGTGCGCGCAATCTAAGAGGTGCGGTGGCTCGAAAAGAGATTCCCACCTGGACCCTCTTCGCGGGCGCGCTCGGTGGCAGTTTTGTAGCAGTACAGACTCATATCGTCCCGTTAATCGGAGTTGCAATCTATTCAGTTGCATCAATTGCGGGGCAAACAGCTGCTTCCCTCATCGTCGATCGCATCGGACTTACTGGTGGTGGAAAGAAGCACATCACTCCTCGTCGTATCGCAGCAGCTTTCTTCACAGTCTTTGCAGTTTTCATCTCTGTCTTTGATCGCATCGATGCCAGCAATCTCTCGCTCTTTGCAGTTTTCATGGGGTGCGTGGCTGGCGCAATTGTCGGCGTGCAACGTGCACTTAATGGACAGATTAATGAACATTCACACCAGAGCTTTACTACTTCATTCTTGAATTTCATTATGGGAACTTCATTCCTTGTTATCTTCCTAGCGATTGCAGTTGCTCTAGGAAACACTGAGATTGCACCCCTGCCTGCCGGACCTTGGTGGATCTATACAGGTGGAGTAATTGGCGTTATCTATATTGCATTCACATCAACGATTGTGCAGCACCTAGGAGTTCTCACCTTCACGCTTTATAGTGTTGGTGGCCAGTTAGTCGGATCACTCTTAATTGATATCTACTCACCAACTCAAGGAGTACAAGTCAGCGCTTATCTCGTAACTGGTATCGCTATGACTTATCTTGGGGTAATCGTCGGCGGCGTAAATAATCAACAATCGCGGAGACGATTGAACCAAGAATAAAGAAGCCTGCAATTGCGTAAGTAAATGTTTTAACTCCAGGAATAGATGCCGTGTAATAGCCGGCTAAGGTAATTCCGACGCCCCACGCTAGAGCCCCTAGAACATTAGCGGCGAGAAATTGGTAGTAAGGCATCTTGGATGCACCTGCAATGGGTGGCACAAGAGTTCTTACCCAAGGAATAAAGCGGGCTGCAACTACTGACCACCAACCTGACTTTTCATAGAAACGTTCGCACTTAAGAATCACTTTCTGTAAGCCAGGTGACTTTCTCTTGTTCAGGTAGGAGCGACCAAATGTGCGTCCCAGAACAAAGCCCACCTGATTACCAAAGAAGGCAGCCATAAAAATCAAGGTTAGAAGCGCTGAAATACTAACGTTATCTTCTGAGGCTGCAACTAAACCTGCGCTAAAGAGAATCGAGCTACCGGGTAGAAATATGCCAAAGAGCACTGCGGATTCGAAGAAGACAATAGAACCAACAATTAAGTAGAGGAGAAGCGGCCCGATATTTGCAAATTGCGAATCAATCGAGGTGAAGAGCTCCATTACACCGACTTCTTAACTGCAGCAGCGACCTTTACCACCACATTTGGATCAAAGACGCTAGGAACAATAAATGATGTGTTGAGTTGTGCCTCACTTACACAATCAGCAATCGCTTCGGCGGCAGCAACAAGTAACTTATCTGTGATCTTATGCGCCTGCGCATCGAGTAGACCGCGGAAGATGCCAGGAAAAGCCAAGACATTATTAATCTGATTTGGGTGATCACTTCTCCCTGTTGCAACAACTGCCGCATACTTTCGAGCAATAACAGGATCAATCTCTGGGTCGGGATTAGCTAAGGCAAAAACGATTGCACCCTTTGCCATCGACTTAATATCAGCTTCATTGAGCACCTTTGGAGCGCTTACGCCGATGAAGATATCTGCACCATCCATCGCTTGATGGATATCCCCCTTGAAGTTTTCAGGATTGGAATTCTCGATAAACCAAGCACGCATGGAATCTTCAGATGGTGAGTCTTTTGAGATAACGCCATCAATATCGAATGCGATGATATTTGTGGCACCGCTTAAGACGAGTAAGCGAGCAATCGCAGTTCCAGCAGCGCCTGCACCGCTCATGATGATCTTGACCTTAGAAATATCCTTCTTAACCAGCTTCAGCGCATTACGCAGAGCGGCAAGAACAACAATTGCAGTTCCATGTTGGTCATCATGAAAGACTGGAATATCAAGAAGTTCACGCAAACGACGTTCGACTTCAAAGCAGCGAGGCGCTGAGATATCTTCCAAATTGATTCCACCGTAAACAGGTGCGATTAACTGCACTGTGCGAACGATTTCATCTACATCTTGGGTATCAAGGCAGACTGGCCAGGCATCAACGTTGGCAAATCTCTTAAAGAGCGCAGCTTTACCTTCCATCACGGGAAGCGCTGCAGCTGGACCAATATTTCCAAGCCCCAGGACTGCTGAGCCATCTGTAACAACAGCGACTGTATTGCGCTTCATGGTCAGGCGGCGAACGTCAGATGGATCATCGACAATCGCCTGCGAGATACGGGCTACACCAGGTGTGTATGCGCGTGATAAATCGTCACGAGTTTTTAGCGGCACCTTTGAAGTAACTTCAATCTTTCCACCGAGGTGAAGCAAGAATGTTCGATCGCTCACCTTGCGAACAGTCAGCCCATCGTGTGCAGAAAGCGCGTTATGAATGTTCTGAGCGTGCTCTGCATCAATGGTGTCGCAGGTGACGTCGATAACTACTTTCTCGAGAAGCGATTCAACAACATCGAGCGCAGTAATTGTTGCACCAGCATTGGTAATCGTTGTTGTAATCAGAGCTACTGGTTGAAGTTCAGGGGAGCCCTCAACGCGAATCGTGATTCCATACCCGGGGGATGTTGATGCCATTTAAACGACACCGTAAAGTCGATCGCCAGCATCTCCGAGACCAGGAACGATGTATCCCTTTTCATTGAGCTTCTCATCTAAAGAACCTGTAACGAGAGTAATGGGAATGCCTGTGTTCTTAAATGCATCCTCTAAGACTTTGATTCCTTCTGGCGCTGCTAACAGACAGATTGCAGTGATCTCATTGGCGCCACGTTCGATGAGATATTCAAATGCTGCAACTAAGGTTCCGCCAGTTGCCAGCATTGGATCTAAAACAAATACTTGACGGCCTGATAAATCTTCAGGGAGTCGATTGGCATAGGTACTCGCCTGCAAAGTTTCTTCATCGCGGACCATGCCAAGGAAACCAACCTGTGCAGTTGGCAGAAGTTTCGTCATTCCATCGAGCATTCCAAGGCCTGCGCGCAAAATTGGGACAACTACTGGGCGCGGTTCGGCCATGACTAGACCAGTTGTTTCAGTGACTGGAGTTTTAATTGAGATTGTTGTGGTGCGCACATCGCGAGTAGCTTCATATGCAAGAAGAGTTACTAGTTCAGAGACGAGTAGGCGAAAGGTCGGAGAATCGGTTCTTTCGTCGCGCAGAACAGTCAATTTGTGAGAGATCAGCGGGTGATTCGCAACGTGAACTTTCATGTCACCTACCTTACAGGGCTTTCAATCCCGCTAAATGAGTGCCAATATGGGAGATGTGTCAGATGTAACCCAAGACTTTGCGATTGAGGCGTGGCATGAAGATGGCCGCTGGACCGTTGCGCGCCTTCCTGACCCCGATGACCTAACTCACATCATCGACCGACTTAAGAAGCAGCAGACAAATGGTGGCGCAGTTGCGCTGGTTGCAATCGATGATGAATTCGTCCTTGCAATCCGAGTTCTTGGAACTCAGATTAAATATTTTATTAGTGATGTTACCTGCGCAATGGATTATGAAGTTGCCGCAGAATTTTTGGAACTCGCCGATCTTGATGGACCAGAAGAGGATGATGAGCCGTTACCTGCCGGCGACTTAGATATCTTCGCCGACCTTGGACTTAACGGTATGGAACTTTCAACGCTCTGTGATGATGCAGATTTGTATCCCGATGAATTCATCGATGCAATCGCTGTGCGGTTAGGATTTGGAGATCAACTCACCGAAGTCTTGGAGTCGTAAAATTTCTCAACGCACACCTGAAGAGCTCATGCGAGATGCAATTGCAATTGCATCAGCGGCAACATCAACTGGCGATGTACCAGTTGGCGCAATTGTTATTAATAAAGATGGAGTAGTTGTTGGCAAAGGTTCTAATGAACGAGAAGCCAATAACGATCCAACTGCACACGCTGAGATTGTCGCGATTCGTAACGCTGCCAGCAGACTTCAAAATTCCCGGCTTGATGGTTGCACTCTCATTGTGACCCTTGAACCGTGCGCGATGTGTGCTGGTGCAATTGCGCAATCCCGAATCTCGCGCGTGATCTTTGGAGCTTGGGATGAAAAGGCTGGAGCCGTGGGTTCAGTCTGGGATGTTCTGCGAGACCCACGTTCGATATTTAAAGTTGAGGTAACAGCCGGAATACTCGAGAAAGAATGCGCGGCGTTACTGAAAGATTTCTTCTCAGATAAGTAGTTCGTACGATGGATTCAAGATAACAAGCTGACCATCTTCTTCCCCGACCATACCTTCAGCGCGCATCTCTAGACCTACTTCAAGGCCAGCTATTTCACGGCGACCAAGGAAGTTAAGAGTGATTCCACCGGTCTCATCCCAGACTTCAACCTGCAACATAGGAGCAGATCCACGTGGGGCAGTTGAAATAGAGGTCACTCGTCCATGCACCTTTGAGCGCTTGCGCCATTCGATAGAACCTATAGGAGTGACATCGTCAGCGTGGTGAGTGACTGGTGCGAACTCTTTAGGTGCAATCTGAACTGGTTTAACAACTTCAGCCTTTGCAACAGCTGATCTAGCAACCGGACGAGTAACCAGTTGATTCTTTCCAGAGGTAATTCTGTTGACATCAAAAGGAACAATCGTTGCAACTACACGCTCTAGTTGAGAAATTGGGGCAGCAATTTCTTCAGCTGTTTGATCATGAAGCAATCTTCCTAGGTAACGCGAATATGAACGTCGTGGCAAGAGAATTGTTAGCTCAACATCTGGCTTCTCAGTTTTACGTATTGCGTAGTCAAGTGCTGAATTAGCGATACGGCGATCTGGGCAGTCAATCAGATCTAACTGAACATCTTCCAGAGCTTCTGATTCAGCCCACGCCTTTTGAATCTCTTCAGCGCGACGATCATCAATAACGAAGTGAACGGCCTTGATCTTGTGCGGTTTCAAACTTCTTGCGTAACGGACTGCGCCCACTGTTGCAATATCAACGCTATCGACAAAGACAGTCACGTTGTGGCGAGACATTGAAGTTGCTCGCTCTTGATGTGACTTTACAGAGAGAGCGCCTTGTTCACGAGAATACTGGCGGCGCAGACGTAGTAGAGAGAAGACCATAATTGGAGCAGCGACAAGAACCAACCAAGCACCTTGTGTAAATTTAACGACAGAGAAGATAAGAACAATCAAGAGAGAGACGCTTCCAGCAAGACCGTTTACAAAAACCTTCAACTTCCACTTCTCAGGCTTTGTGCGCAAGAAGTATTTGGTCATTCCAAAGCCAGCCAAGGTAAATCCGGTAAAGACGCCGAGTGCATAGAAGGCAACGAGGTGTTCCACTGAGCCCGCGGTGATGACTACTAGAAGAATTCCACCTCCTGCCAGCAAGAGAATTCCATTTGAGAAAGCTAAGCGGTGGCCACGCTTTGTTAGTTGGCGTGGCAGATATCCATCTGCTGCCACAAAGTTAACAAGCAGAGGGAAGGCGCTATACGTGGTGTTGGCACCCGCAAACAAGATAAGCATTGTTGCTAGCTGAACCATGATGAACATAAAGGTGCCGAAACCGCTATCGCCCACGGTCGCTTTAGCAATCTGTGAAATAACAGTCGGTACGCCATTTTCATACGGCATTGCGTGAATATGGTGTGCGAAGTAAGAGACGCCGAGTACGAGGGTTCCTAGCAAAGTACTCATGATGACCAATGTGCGTTTTGCATTTACATGCTCTGGCGTCTTAAAGAGTGCGACGCCATCAGAAATTGCCTCAAGTCCTGTCAGCGAGGATCCACCATTTGCAAATGCTCGTAAGAGAATAAAAACTGCAGCGAATGTGAGTAACCCTTGCTCTTCACCGAGAGGAATCGCTCCGGGCAGATTTGTCTCAAGACGGGGCAGGGTGTCATTGGCAAGACGCCATAGACCCATGCCAAAGACGATGAACATGCAACCCACGAAGAAGTAGGTAGGGAATGCAAATGCTTTTCCTGCCTCTTTAACGCCACGTAGGTTTCCATAGGTTAAGAAGGTGATGACCGCAAAGATCATCGGCATCTTGTATGGCTCAAGAGATGGGAACGTCGAAATAATTGCAGCAACACCAGCTGCAGATTGAATTGCAAGAGTAACGATGTAATCAAGCATCAAAGCGACAGCTGCTATTTGTGCAACAACTGGACCGAAGTTATCGCGCGAGACTATGTAGGCGCCACCAGTTTTTGTATAGACCTGAATTACATGTCGATATGAAAGTGTGATGATGATGAGAATCAGAAGAACGACGCCTGTCATTGGCATCAAGATTGTGAATGCTGCTAAACCAAATGCTGGCAGGAGCGCGATCAAAATCTGTTCTGAACCGTAAGCAGATGATGAAATGCAGTCGGAGGAGAGAATTCCGAGGGCGTATCGCTTGCTCAGTCGCTGGTGTCCGAGGGTGTGGCGATTGAGAGCGCCACCGAGGAAGAAGCGCTTTACGCGGTAGGAAAATGAATCCTTAACGTGTGCGTGATCTTGTAACGCGACAGGTTGGGGCGCATCATCAGTCCAAGACTTAGCCACAACCACTCCCCGCTCGTAAGTATGCTTATCTTATGCGCACTCAGTTATATATCGATGGCCAATGGGTAGACGGTTCAGGCACTGTAGATGTCATTGACCCCAGCGACGGCTCGGTAATTGCCAAAGTCGCCACCTCAAGTGATGAGCAGAACCTCGCTGCCATTGACGCCGCTGACCGCGCCGCAGCAAACTGGGCAAAAACTGCGCCTCGAGTCCGCAGCGAAATCTTACGTAAAGCCTTTGAAATGATGATCGCCGAAGCAGATTATTTGGCAGAGCTGATCTCAAAAGAGAACGGTAAGGCGCTTGCCGATGCGCGCGCAGAAGTAAATTACGCCGCCGAATTCTTCCGTTGGTTTGCTGAAGAAACAGTTCGCATCTCTGGTGATTTCCGCATGGCACCTGCTGGCGATAAGCGAATCTTGGTTACACATCAACCAATCGGTGTATCTCTTCTCATTACTCCATGGAACTTTCCTGCAGGTATGGCAACGCGCAAGATTGGACCTGCAGTTGCCGCTGGTTGCACCATGATTTTAAAACCTGCTGGAGAAACTCCACTGACAGCGCTCGCCATCGTCGACATCCTCGAACGTTGCGGTCTTCCTAAGGGAGTTCTCAATGTCATTCTGCCGCCACAATCAGGGCCAGCAATTAGCAAAGTTCTTCATGATCCTCGCGTAAAGAATTTATCTTTTACCGGATCTACTCAAGTTGGAAAGATCCTTCTCAAAGAGGCAGCAGATCAAGTAATTCGCTGCTCTTTCGAACTTGGTGGCAATGCACCATTTGTGGTTCTTGCTGATGCCAACGTTGAAGAAGCAGTTAAAGGCTTGATGATGGCGAAGATGCGCAATGGTGGCGCAGCCTGCACAGCAGCAAATCGCATCTATGTGGCACGGTCCATTGGAGATAAATTCATCGCAGAATTCGCAAAAGCCATGGCAGCTCTCAAGATGGGCGTCGGCCGCGAAACAGGAACTCAGTTAGGTGCAAGCGTTTCAGTAAAGGAACGAAACAAAATTGCAGAGTTAGTTGATGCATCAAAGGCGCGCGGAGCAAAGGTGCACCTTGGTGGCGCGACTCCAGATGGCGCCGGCGCTTTCTATCCTGCAACTGTTCTTGAAGTTTCTAAGGATGACGAAATCTTGGCCAACGAAGTCTTTGGACCTGTTGCACCAATCGTTCTCTTTGATACAGATGAAGAAGCGCTCAAGCTCGCTAATGACACCGAATACGGACTTATTAGTTATGTGTATTCAGAAGATCTCAAGCGCGCTATTCGATTTGCCGAAGGACTTGAAGCAGGCATGGTTGGAATCAATCGCGGCTTGCTCTCAGATCCTGCGGCGCCTTTCGGTGGCGTGAAGCAATCAGGCCTTGGTCGCGAGGGCGGATTCGATGGCGTTCACGAGTTCTTACAGACTAAATACATCGGAGTCGAGATTTAGCCTAAAGAGTCCTCAGTTTTGTGAGCATCTCGTTGTCTTTCGTCCTAAGTTTTTTGACAATTCCTTTTAGGTAGTTCCTGCCGTCGGCGTAGTAAGCAAGAGTGTAAAAAGGGTATGTGTTAAAGCCATACCCTGATTCCTCTTTCGGAATACGTCCCGGGATAGGAAAGTTGGAGATTACGTCGACATCACACTGTGCGAAAAACTTCTCGAGTTTTCTAATGTTGAATTGTCTAATCCTAGTCAATTTGATTTCTCGAAGTTCAGATTGAATTTCATCAGAGTTCAATTGTCTTGCGGAGTAATTAACTTTCCTATCTTTGAAGAAATAGGTAGCTTCACCATTGGCAATACTTCTAGTTGCAGTACCTTTGTCTAGAAGCAGGTTTGCTTGATTAACATAAAAATCCTTGTTTATTTCGAGTAGGTACTTATAAAGCGCTCTTCTTTCCTCTTGGAAAAGAAGCCCACCGGATCTTAAGCACTCCTCAAAATAGCTCACGCCTTTATTGTGCACCTATCAAGCATCCTGCCGCTACAAATTTTCCTGAGTCGCCTTCAACGGCCAACTTCTTGCCATTTTCTAGGTAAACAAAACCCCGGGCGATGCCACGATATGAGGTGGAGACACCTCTCAAGCATGGAGCGAAGAGGTTTTTGAAGCTCGCGACAGTAGGTGACTTGGCAGTTGAGTTCCTTGTTTCATTTACAAATGAATAGGCAGTGATTTCACGGTTATTCTGAATTTTCTGTATAGATGCGCTTAGTTGCGTGTATTTTTGCGAGACATTACAGGTGGAAGTGATATTTAGTTTAATTGCATCAATGTTTTGATCTTCCGACAAACTTGTCGAATAGTGTGGCCGCTCGACATTCAAAGTGCACTCAGGTTCAGTGCCTCCAATGCCTTGAAGGATTAGAAATTGTGCAGCCAGTAATCCGACTACTGCGAGACTTGGGACTTTTGGTAAAAGAGGAACGGATTTAGGAATAGTTATTGGCATTTCTAAAAACTAGGGAATATCCCTGACATCCTTAATCAGGTTATCCCCAGCCCTGATGGATTCCATATGTAGGCCCTCGCTCGCTATACGAATCCTCGTGGTGCTGATTAAGAAATTCTCCCTGCCTCACTTTGTGCAAATAGCTCAATGAGAGTCTCTAACTTCTCTTCTTCGGAATCTGGAATGGGAAATTCAATCTCATAGCTATTACCGGAAGTATCATGATTTTGAAGCCGACACAGATAAGTATTCGGTTTAACCAGATATGAAAGCTTGAAACCATCGACCTCTGATTCAAATTGCTTTTTTTCTAAGAGTTGAATCGCCTGATTTTCATATCGAGACCTTTCGGTTTCAATTAAATGTGAAAAATTGGCAAGAACAGTCTGCTCCCGACGTCTTTGATCGGGAGTCAACTCAAATTCATGGCGGGCGCTCACAAGGCAAAATTAGTTAAAAACCCCAACTACCCGCAGTAGTTCTGGTTACCCTCAGTTACAAGTAATCGGCTGGCGGAGGATGTCCATACTTGAGGTTGCTGCATTAGGCAGGGGTTACAGGGAAATGTGCAAAAGCGCTAATGCGTGAATCATCTGAAGCGAGTGAAACGAGCGGAGGATGAGGGATTTGAACCCTCGATAGGTTTCCCTATACACGCTTTCCAAGCGTGCGCACTCGGCCGCTATGCGAATCCTCCAGCGTTAAGGCGCGAGCCTCAACCAGCCAAGGGTAGCGGTGCTGCGGTGGCCCTTCGACACATAAGATTGGCGCAGATCTCCGGTGCGACGACATCGTGCTGAACTCCCCCAGGGTAGGAATACAGCAAGGGTAGGTGCGCTCTGGCGGGTGCACCGGAGGTCCCGAAAAATTAATAATTAGATACTCGCGGCCAATTAGAAGTGAATTGAATCGCGACTACTAGAGAGCAGATGAAATGTCGTTAGCGTTATACCGAAAGTATCGCCCCTCTGTATTTGCAGATGTCATCGGGCAAGAACATGTCACCGTTCCTTTATCTAACGCGCTTGAATCCGGCAAAACTCACCATGCCTATCTCTTTAGTGGTCCCCGTGGATGTGGAAAGACTTCTAGCGCTCGCATCATGGCGAGATCCCTTAACTGCGAAAAAGGCCCAACACCTACTCCTTGCGGAACATGCCAGTCATGTACAGATCTAGTTGCAAATGGTCCTGGCTCAATCGATGTCATCGAACTTGATGCAGCTACACATGGTTTGGTTGATGATGCACGCGATCTGCGCGATAAAGCATTCTTTGCACCAGTGCAGAGCAAGTACAAGATTTACATTATCGATGAAGCGCACCAGCTTGGGCCAGGAGCTGCTAACGCCCTCCTTAAAGTTGTAGAAGAACCACCTGCACACGTCATATTTATCTTTGCAACAACTGAACCTGAAAAGTTGATCTCAACAATTCGTTCACGTACCCACCACTATCCATTCCGTTTAGTGCCACCTGGAACTTTGGGCGAACATCTAGAAAAGGTCTGTGCTGCCGAAGGTGTCAAAGTGGCTAAAGGCGTTATTCCACTTGTAGTTCGCGCATCAGGGGGTTCTGTACGTGATGCTCTCTCAGTATTGGGACAACTGCTTGCAGGCGCTGATAAAGATGGCGTAAGTTATGAAATTGCGATTCAGTTATTGGGCTTCACCGACGGTGCGCTTTTAGATGATGCAGTCGATGCCATTGCAGCGCGCGATGGGGCAACACTCTTTAAGTCGGTAGATCGAGTTATTGAATCTGGCCATGACCCACGACGCTTTACACAAGATTTACTCGAACGTTTACGCGATCTGATGATTGTTGATGCGCTCGATGCAACAAATGCCAGCAGCATTCTGCGCGAGCTTCCTGATGATCAACTAGAACGTATGCGAGTGCAGGCTCAGAAGATTGGCCAAGCATCGCTTTCACGTGCTGCAGATATTGCAGCAGAAGGTCTTACTCAGATGCGTGGTGCAACAGCGCCGCGATTGATGCTTGAACTAATCTGTGGGCGCATCTTGTTGCCGATGAGCGATAACAGTGAAGCAGGTTTATTGGCTCGTATTGAGCGTTTAGAACGTGTTGAAAACATTGCTCCTAGCGCTCCACGTGCTGCAGCGCCTGTACAAGCTGCACCAGTGCAGAAAGAAGCAAGAAAAGAAGATTATGTAAGCGCTGCAACTGCTGAAGCAAAGCGCGAAAAGCCTGCAGCAAAGGCGAAGGAAGAAGTGAAGCCAGCTCCTGCTGCACGAGTAGATGCAATTGATGTCGCCGGTCTACGTAGGTTGTGGCCGGATGTGATTGAGAATGTGAAGAAGCGCCGCCGTTTAACCTGGTCGCTGCTCAGCGCCAGTGCGCAGATACTGGGCGTGGATGACAAGAACATCACCATCGGAATCGTTAATGCAGGTGCGCGTGATTCATTTATTCGAAGCGAATCTGATGAAATCTTGCGTCAAGCATTTATTGAAGTCGTTGGCCTAGATCGCAAGATTGAATGCACAGTCGACCCAAGTATCGATACAACTTCTACTCCTGAAGCGCGAGCAGTTCGTACCTCTGAAGCGCCGACAGATCCAACCCAACTATCAGGGGCCGCACTTCTTGCCGCTGAACTTGGTGCAACTGTTATTAGCGAAACGAGCCACGACTAATGTCAACTGGAATGTATGAAGGTGCGATTCAAGATCTGATTGATGCTCTCGGTCGCCTTCCGGGTATCGGACCAAAGTCTGCGCAACGCATCGCCTTTCATATTCTGCAATCAGATTCTGAAATCGCAGCCAACTTAGTTGAGGCTGTACGCACTGTAAAAGAGCGCGTTAAGTTCTGTACGCAATGTGGCAATGTCTCTGAAGAAACCGAATGCCGCATCTGCCGCGACCCTCGACGCGATGGCACAAAGATCTGCGTTGTTGAAGAGAGTAAAGATGTCATTGCCATCGAGCGCACTCGCGAATTTCGTGGCAAGTATCACGTGCTCGGTGGAGCAATCAGCCCTATCGATGGCATTGGTCCAGATCAGCTACGTATTCGCGAGTTAATGCAGCGTCTTTCAGATTCATCGATTACGGAAATCATCTTGGCTACCGACCCCAACCTGGAAGGCGAAGCGACTGCGACCTATCTGGCTCGCTTGATTAAACCGATGGGGCTCAACGTCTCGCGCCTTGCATCAGGTTTACCGGTAGGCGGAGATCTTGAATATGCCGATGAAGTCACGCTCGGTCGAGCCTTTGAGGGGCGAACCACCCTATAGTCTCGTTATATGGACGGGGCTCCGTCTCATATATTAAGAATTTCCCGTAATCGGGTAGCGCCATCTTTTCACCTCCTTCACACTTACGACATGGGACTTATCGTTCAGAAGTTTGGTGGCTCCTCTGTCGCTGATGCCGAGGGCATGAAGCGCGTTGCTGCCCGAATCGTTGCCACTAAGAAGGCTGGCCATCAGGTCGTCGTCGTTGTCAGCGCAATGGGCGATACCACCGATGAACTCATTGATCTAGCAAATGCTGTGACCCCGATTCCGCAAGGTCGCGAACTCGATATGTTGCTAACCGCCGGTGAGCGAATTTCGATGGCGCTACTTGCGATGGCAATTAACAATCTTGGTTTTGAAGCGCTCTCCTTTACTGGATCCCAAGCTGGTGTGATTACAGATTCAGTTCATGGCAAGGCGCGCATTATTGATGTAACGCCAGGTCGTATCCGTGAAGCGATTGATTCTGGTGCGATTGCAATCGTTGCTGGCTTCCAAGGAATTTCGCAAGATACAAAAGACATTACAACTTTAGGTCGCGGCGGATCTGACACAACTGCGGTGGCGCTCGCTGCAGCCCTTGATGCCGATGTCTGTGAAATCTACACAGATGTCGATGGCGTCTTTAGCGCCGATCCTCGCGTTGTTCCAGCTGCGCGCAAACTTAAGACCGTTACATACGAAGAGATGCTTGAACTCGCAGCGGCGGGTGCAAAAGTTCTTCATCTGCGTTGCGTTGAATATGCGCGCCGATTCAATCTACCAATTCATGTCCGTTCATCTTTTTCACCTAACGAAGGAACCTGGGTGGTTGAAAACCATCCTGAAGGAGGCACCATGGAGCAAGCAATCATCTCTGGCGTGGCACACGACAAGTCAGAAGCCAAGATCACCATCGTTGGTGTCCCGGACCGCACCGGTATTGCAGCGCGCATCTTTCAGGCGATCGCTGATAACGACATCAACATCGACATGATTGTGCAGAACGTATCTGCAGCTGCCACTGGCCTTACCGATATCTCATTCACCCTTCCAAAGGCAGAAGGTCAGAAGGCGACCCAAGTTCTACAACGCATTCAAGGTGAAGTCGGCTTTGCATCGATTCTCTACGATGACACCATCGGAAAGCTTTCACTTATCGGTGCAGGAATGCGTTCACACCCAGGCGTTACAGCAACCTTCTTTGCCGCTATGGCTGATGCAGGCGTTAATATCGAGATGATTTCTACCTCTGAAATCCGCATCTCTGTAATCGTTCGCGAGGCTGATGTTGAGCGTGCAGCAAAGGCTGCGCACACCGCTTTTGGCCTTGATGCAGATCAAATCGAAGCAGTTGTTTACGGAGGAACTGGACGATGAGCAAGAAACCATCACTCGCAGTTGTTGGAGCAACCGGCGCCGTTGGCACTGTCATGCTCGGAATTTTGTCTGAGCGCCCAGATGTCTGGGGCGAAATACGTCTTATTGCATCTGCGCGTAGCGCTGGTAAGAAGTTGATGTGCCGCGGCGAAGAGCTGACAGTTGTTGCTCTTACCCCAGAAAGCTTCGATGGCATAGATGTTGCAATGTTCGATGTTCCTGATGAGATTTCTGCCGAATGGGCACCAATCGCTGCATCTCGTGGTGCAGTAGTTGTCGACAACTCTGGCGCATTTCGTATGGATAAGGATGTTCCACTCGTTGTTCCAGAAGTAAACCCACAGGATGTCAAGAATCGCCCACGAGGAATTATCTCTAATCCAAATTGCACAACTCTCTCCATGATTGTTGCAATGGGCGCACTGCACCGTGAATATGAATTGAAAGAGCTAGTCGTTTCTTCTTACCAAGCTGCATCAGGTGCAGGGCAGGCTGGAATCGACACACTGCGTGCGCAGATCAGTGCAGTCGCCGGAACCGCGGTTGGTGATAGCGCCGGAGATGTACGCACAGTTGTTAAGGATCTCGGACCATTTCCTGCGCCTCTTGCACTCAATGTTGTCCCATGGGCCGGCTCTCTTAAAGAAGACGGATACTCATCTGAAGAACTCAAGGTCCGTAATGAATCACGAAAGATTCTCGGACTTCCAAACCTTAAAGTTTCTGCAACCTGCGTACGCGTTCCAGTAATCACGACTCACTCACTTACAGTCCATGCAACCTTTGCGAAAGAGCCATCACGCAAGGCAGCGCAAGATATTCTTCAAAATGCAGCGGGAGTGAAGTTAGTTGATGACCCTGAAAATCATAAGTTCCCAACACCAGCTGATGTTGTGGGAACAGACCCAACATGGGTAGGTCGCGTGCGTAAGAGCATCGATGACCCGATGTCACTCGACCTCTTTGTTTGTGGCGATAATCTGCGTAAAGGTGCGGCTTTAAATACTGCACAAATCGCAGAACTCCTTGCAGTTGAATTCACCAACTAGACTGCAACCATGACAATCGTGGTCGCGGGCGGTACTGGCCTCGCGGGCTCTGCCATCGTGCGCGCCTATCAATCCACGGGCGCTGAGGTCATCGCACTCAACCGATCAGTTGTTGATCTACTCGATCGCGATGCAACCACTGCCTTCCTCAAGAAAGCTAAGCCTTCGCTCGTTGTTGACGCCGCAGCAAAGGTTGGCGGCATCGGAGCTAACAACGCTTTCCCAGTCGAATTTCTTTCAGACAATGTGCGTATTCAGAGCAATCTCATGGAGGCAGCCCATGCTGCCGATGTTGAAAAATTCATCTTCCTAGGTTCTAGCTGTATCTACCCACGTGATTGTGCGCAACCAATCAAAGAAGAATATTTACTCACTGGACCGCTTGAAGAAACAAACTCAGCTTATGCGATTGCCAAGATTGCTGGTATCGAGCTCATCAAATCTTTCCGCAAAGAGTATGGGCGCACTTGGATCTCCTTGATGCCAACAAATCTCTATGGACCAAACGATAATTTCGAACTACAGGGCTCACATGTATTACCTGCCTTTATTCGACGATTTGTTGAAGCAGCCCAAAACAAGGTCGCTACCGAAACTTTGTGGGGGACAGGTTCACCAAAGCGTGAATTCCTCCATGTTGATGATTTAGCTGCAGCAGTTGTCCATCTCGGTTCAACTTATGACTCACCGTTGCATCTGAATATCGGAACCGGTGAAGATCTCACCATCAAGGCGTTGGCAGAACTTGTCGCTGAATTAGCTGGATTTGAGGGCGAAATTGCTTGGGATTCAACAAAACCCGATGGGACTCCGCGTAAGGTTCTTGATGTTACGAAGGTTAAATCGCTAGGTTGGGCACCAAAGATTTCTCTTCGCGATGGAATTGCATCAACCATCGCTTGGTATAAAGATGCATCTGCAAAGGGAGTAGCGAGACGATGAGTAGAAAAGTCGCACTGATTACAGGCGTCACAGGCCAGGATGGTTCCTACCTTGCAGAGTTCTTACTCGCTAAGGGTTATGAAGTACACGGCCTGATTCGTCGCTCTTCTACCTTTAACACTTCTCGTATCGACCATATCTATCAAGATCCACACGATAAAAACCCAAAGCTCTTCTTGCACTATGGCGATCTGATTGATGGCGTGGGCCTTACCAATCTCATCCGCGAAATCAAACCAACCGAGGTCTATAACCTAGGCGCACAATCACACGTTCAGGTCTCATTCACCATGCCGCAGTACACGGGCCAAGTAGATGCTGTCGGTGCAGTTGGTTTGCTCGAAGCGATTCGTTCTGCCGACCTTGATATTCGTTTCTACCAGGCATCAACATCTGAACTCTATGGATCAACTCCGCCACCACAGAATGAAACTTCAGTTTTTCGCCCGCAGTCACCTTATGCAGCTGCAAAGTTGATGGCGTACTGGTGCACAGTCAACTACCGCGATGGTTATGGACTTCATGCCACAAACGGAATTTTGTTTAACCACGAATCACCTCGTCGCGGTGAAACATTCGTGACTCGCAAGATTACCCGCGCAGTTGCTGCAATTAAAGCTGGCAAGCAAGAGAAGCTATTCCTAGGAAATCTCGATGCTGTTCGCGACTGGGGTTATGCCAAAGAGTATGTTGAATCAATGTGGCTAATGCTTCAGCAAGATAAGCCATCTGATTACGTTGTGGCCACCGGTATTGGTGCCACAGTTAAAGACTTTGCAGAAGCTGCATTTACACGTGCTGGGCTTAACTGGCAGGACCATATTGAGACAGATAAGAAGTACATCCGTCCAACGGAAGTTGATGCACTTATAGGTGATCCATCAAAGGCTGAGAAAGCTCTAGGTTGGAAAGCTAAGACACATTGGAAAGAGCTTGCCGAACTTATGGTTGATGCTGATATTGAGGCGTTGAAGAAGTAGTTTAAAAAGCTGCAGTAAGCGTTATTAGCGATGCCTCTGGTGGACTTGCAACTCTGATTCGTGAGAATGGTCCAGTTCCCATTCCTGCAGAGACATGAAGCAACGGTTCACCTTTTACAACAGTTAATCCGCGGGCTCGCCAATTAGGTAGATCGCAATTAGTTGTCAGTGCCTTTGATCCGCCAGGCCACGGCAGACGAACCTGACCGCCGTGAGTGTGGCCGGCAAAGATGGCATCGAGGTTATCTTTCTTCATACCTTCAAGGATTCGAAGATATGGAGCATGCGTAACGCCAATCGCAATGTGGCACTTGCCTGCTTCTCCTGCAACGAGTGAGTAATCATCGAACTCAAGATGTGCATCATCTGTTCCACGAGCTTCAATAACAGTTTCCTTGATTGTCAGAGTTGTTCGTGAAGTATTGATGTTCTTCCAGCCGCGCGCTTGTAGTCCTTGATCAAGATCCTGCCATGGTAGTTCTGGGCCATGAACTCGCTTGCCGTGGTTAGGCAATAGATACTTCAGAGGGTTCTTAGGTACAGGTTCGTAATAGTCATTTGATCCAAAGACATAGAGACCTGGAATATCAAGTAAATCATCGAGCGCATCAAGAGCCACAGGAACTGCGTTCTTATGAGCTAAGAAATCTCCTGTGCTGATAACTAAATCAGGCTTGAGTGAGATAAAAGATTTGATGTCGGCGATCTCTTTCTTGCGCGCAGGGGTCAGATGCAGGTCTGAAAAATGCAGGATGCGAATATCGTCATGGCCTGCCGGCAGGATGGGCATCTCTGCCTCGCGGAGAACGTATGTCATAGGTATGAGAAGATACACCCGAACAATTCAAAGAATTGGAGCAACAAAGAAGTGGGACTCAAAGAGACACTCAAAAACGACCTGACTGAAGCGATTCGCTCCAGCGACAAAGTGGTTTCAGGCACCATTCGCATGGTTTTGACTGCGATAACTAATGAGGAAGTTTCAGGTAAAGAGGCGCGCGTACTCTCAGATGACGAGATCATCACCGTGCTCTCACGCGAAGCCAAGAAGCGTCGCGAAGCAGCAGAAGAGTTTGCCAAGGCTAACCGTCCTGATAAAGCAGCTGAGGAAAAGGCAGAGGGCGATGTAATTGCAAAGTATCTTCCAGCTCAACTTTCCGAAGATGACATTAAGAAAATGATCGCTGCCGCTGTTGCATCGACAGGTGCTGCAGGACCTGGCGATATGGGCAAAGTTATGGGCGCTATCAAGCCACAGATTGCAGGAAAAGCAGATGGAGCACTTGTTTCATCACTCGTTAAAGCAGCGTTAGCCAACTAATAGATAAGCCCGGAGGAAATAATGAAATTCGAATATGCAACCGTTCCACTTCTTTCACATGCCACAAAGCAGATTCTTGATACCTGGGGCTCCGATGGCTGGGAACTCGTCACAGTTATTCCTGCACCTGGCGGAGAACAGTTAGTTGCATATATGAAGCGTGAGATTAAGTAATGACAATTGATGTCCGCGCCAAGCTTGCTGAAAAAGGATTAACGCTTCCAATTACTTCAAAGCCAATTGCGGCCTACGTTCCAGCAACCCGCACCGGAAACCTCGTCTTCACTGCCGGCCAACTTCCTATGGTTGATGGCAAGATCGTAAAAGAAGGCAAGGTGGGGGCTGATCTCACAGTCGAAGAAGCAAAGGCACTTGCTGAAATCTGCGCACTTAATGCGCTGGCAGCTGTTGAACTAGTTGCACCAATCGATTCGATTGTAAAAGTTGTCCGCGTGGTTTGTTATGTAAATGGAGCGCCAGGCTTTATTGCTCAACCTGCTGTTGCAAATGGAGCATCAGAGCTCTTCATGCACATCTGGGGAGAAGCTGGAATTGCGGCCCGCAGCGCACTTGGTGTTGCAGAACTTCCTCTTAACGCACCTGTTGAGGTTGAGTTAACGGTAGAAGTTTCTTAACACTTATAACTGAAGTCAAAACTTAACGAGGAACCTCTCACAACTTCATGAGGAAGTTGCGCCCCGTCATTTACCTCTTTTTTCGAGGCGGTCGAGGTCGGTAATCAATACTGCGCGACCATCTAGTTTGAGCCAACCACGACCAGCAAAATCAGCGAGAGCTTTATTTACTGTTTCGCGAGATGCGCCAACGAGTTGAGCAAGTTCTTCTTGAGTGAGATCGTGGTGAACGTAGAGACCTTCTTCGGTCTTCTTTCCAAAGCGTGCACCGAGATCCATGAGTGCCTTTGCAACGCGGCCTGGAACATCAGAGAAGACAAGATCGCCCACTGCTTCATTTGTGCGGCGTAGGCGCTGCGCCAGACGAGCAAGTAGGTGGAGTGAAACTTCTGGATTTCCCTTAAGCCAAGGAATCAATTTCTCGTGGCTAAGCGATAAGAGTTTGGCATCGGTCACTGCTGTGGCAGTTGATGTGCGTGGGCCTGGATCAAAGAGAGATAGTTCGCCAAACATTTCGCCAGGGCCGAGGATAGAGAGCAAGTTTTCGCGTCCGTCACCGCTTGAGGTACCGAGCTTTAACTTTCCATCGACGATGACGTAGACATGCTCGCCTTCATCGCCCTCTTTAAAGAGGATTCCACCCTTAGCAATCTTCACTGAATCCATTGAGGCGCGAAGAGATGCTGCTTGAGCATCGTCGAGGGCGGTAAAGAGCGGGGCTCGTCTTACGACTTCATCTTCTTGTGGCACGTGGGTAGTTTACTCGTATGGCCGTAGATAGCGAAACCCGAAAAAACGCTCGGGCTATCTACCGAATTCTGACGAAAACCTACCCAGAAGTTCGCTGTGAACTCGATTTTGAGAACCCCTTGCAATTAATCGTGGCAGTTGTTCTTTCAGCGCAATGCACCGATAAACGAGTCAATGCAATTACCCCAGCGCTCTTTAAGAAATATAAGTCTGCAAAAGATTATGCCAAAGCTCCACTGCCTGAGATTGAGCAGTACATCTACTCTGCTGGTTTTTATCACGCTAAGGCGCGACATCTCAAAGGTCTGGGTCGCAAGATCGTAGAAGAGTTTGATGGGAAAGTTCCGGCAACGATTGAGGAATTAGTGACGCTACCGGGAGTTGGTCGCAAGACTGCCAATGTGGTTTTGGGGCATGCATTTGGAATTCCCGGAATTACAGTCGATACCCATTTCGGACGTCTGTCACGTCGATTTGAGTGGACCTCTTCTATGGATCCCGTAAAGGTTGAACACGAAGTTGGTTTACTTATCCCAGAGAAAGAGTGGACTAATTTGTCACAGCGAATGATTTGGCATGGCAGGCGAATATGTCATTCTCGCAAACCAGCATGTGGCGCATGCCCTCTTGCAAAAATTTGTCCATCGGTTGGAATTGGTGAGATGGATAAGGCAAAGGCAAAGTTGTTGCTCAAGAGTGATGCGGACTTCCGATGAAGCGGATATTGGTTGGCGCTGCCTTGCTTGTACTTCTGACTTCTTGCTCGCTCACTGAGCCAATACCAGTTAAGGGTCAGGTAGTTAGCTGTGAAGCAATTAAGTTAAAGAGTGGCCAAACGCCACCACTTGAATGCCTTGGCGGAGGTGCACCCATTGCTGCAGATGCGATTATGGGACCAGCGCTCATCAATGTCTGGGGAACGTGGTGTGCACCCTGTAAGAAAGAGTTACCGCACTTAGCTCACTTCCTTCAAAAAGGTGATGGCAGCGTGCAAGTGATTGGAATTGCCGTAGAAGAGAAGAGCCAGGCTGCCGTTAAGAAATTCATCAAAAGCAATGGAGTGACGTGGCCCGTTCTATACGACAAGAGTGGATCTACTCGAGCAACATTTGGAATGGGCGTGCCTGTTACCTGGTTTATTGATGAAACTGGGGAAGTTGTGTACAAGAAGTATGGTCCATTTAACTCAACAGAAGAAATTCAGTTGGCAGTTGCCAAGTATCTGGGTAAGCCATGATTTTTGATCTTCTCTTTTTAGGTTTCGCAATTAGCGCGCTCATTACCGGATATAAAAATGGCTTGATTAAAACGTTGTTGCGTGGTGCACTATTCATCGTCGGTGGTATCGCCGGAATGTATTTTGTCGTCGAACGCAATCAGAGCGGTTGGTTGATTGTGGCCATCATTGCAGGCGCCTATGGTGGTGCATTTCTTGGAACAGTGCTTGCAAAATCCCTTCGCTTAACAATTCTGCGAGGTCCACTTCGTTTTGCAGATTCTCTCTTAGGTGCAGCTCTTGAAGTTGCAAAGTATCTTCTGCTCTTCTTTATCATCGGAACAATTTTGGCCTTTGCTCCTTGGAGCACCGGAAAAGAACAGATTGCAGCGAGCCAGGTCTATGCCGAGATGAATGAGCGCGCACCTGCATTGCTCACAGAGATTCGCAAGCAGGTGGAAGAAGCGCTGGAAGCTAATCTTCTCTCGTAGCGCTCTGCAATCCTTCGGCAATCAACTTCATTACGTTGGGATCAGCCAGGGTGGTGGCATCTCCTACCGCACGATTTTCAGCGACATCTTTAAGTAAGCGGCGCATAATCTTTCCGCTCCGTGTTTTCGGTAGCTCATTCACGACCATGATTTGGCGGGGTTTAGCGATAGCGCCAATCTCTTTTGCTACGTGGTCTCGCAGCTGCTTTACAAGGACTTCGCCGTTGGCATGGTCAATGCCTCCACGGAGAATGACGAAAGCGACAATTCCCTGGCCGGTAATGGCATCTTGTGCGCCCACCACTGCAGCTTCAGCGACTGATTCGTGAGAAACAAGTGCGGATTCAACTTCAGTTGTTGAGATGCGATGGCCAGAAACATTCATCACATCATCAACGCGACCCAATAACCAGATTGCGCCATCGTTATCTAACTTTGCACCATCTCCTGCAAAGTAGATGCCAGGAAAGCGCGACCAGTAAGTCTCTTTGTAACGCTCAGTTTCGCCCCATACTCCACGCAACATAGATGGCCATGGTTGATCCAGAATCAGAAAACCACCGTGGCCATTACCAACTGCAACACCTTTATCGTCAACAACTTTTGCGCTTATGCCAGGCAAGGTGCGCATCGCGGATCCAGGTTTTGTAGCTGTAACACCCGGCAGTGGTGAAATCATAATTGCACCTGTTTCAGTCTGCCACCAGGTATCAACAATCGGACAACGATTTCCGCCAATTACTTCGCGGTACCACATCCATGCTTCAGGGTTGATTGGTTCTCCTACCGAACCAAGAAGTCTGAGTGAAGATAAGTTATGTGCGTTGGGAAATTCATCTCCCCATTTCATCCAGGTGCGAATCAAGGTCGGCGCTGTATACAAAATAGTGACGCCGTATTTTTCAATGATTTCAAAGACGCGACCTTTGTGGGGCGTATCAGGTGTACCTTCATAAATAACTTGCGTCGCACCATTAATCAGTGGGCCGTAAACCATGTAGGAATGGCCGGTAATCCAACCCACATCGGCGGTACACCAGTAGACATCTTCTTTCGGCTTAATGTCGAAGACAACGCGATGTGTGTAAGCAGCCTGCGTCAGGTAGCCACCAGTTGTATGAAAGATTCCCTTTGGTTTTGCAGTGGTTCCAGAGGTATACAAGATAAAGAGCGGGTGCTCACTATCGAAAGCTGCAGGAGTATGTGATGTGCTCTGGCGATCTACGACCTCGTGCCACCAAGTATCTCGACCTTCGACCCAGGCAGTCTCTTGTCCTGTGCGCTTTACGACAAGTACCTGCTTTACATTTGTTGAACCTTTAAGCGCTTCATCAACGGCAGGTTTGAGCGCAAAGGCGGCGCCTTTTCTAAATCCGCCATCCGCGGTGATAACCAACTTGGCATCTGCATCTTGGATACGTGAAAGAAGTGCATCGGCGGAAAATCCACCGAAGACAACAGAGTGAATTGCACCGATGCGCGCGCAAGCAAGCATCGCAACGACAGCTTCAGGGATAAGCGGCATATAAATAGCGACGCGATCTTCTGCAGTAATTCCAATCTCAGTGAGAGCGTTGGCAGCTTGCGAGACATCGTTTAGCAATTGAGCATAGGAAATTGTGCGGGTGTCACCTGGTTCACCTTCGAAGTGGAAGGCGATTCGGTCACCATTTCCATCTACGATGTGGCGATCGAGCGCTGAAACTGTGGCATTGAGTTTCCCGCCAACAAACCACTTAGCAAATGGTGGTTGCCAATCAAGAACGCTCTCCCACTTTTTATCCCATGTAAGAGCGTTAGCTTGCTCTTCCCAAAACTTTAAGCGATCTGCATCTGCCTGTGCATATAAATCTGCCTTTGCATTTGCGGCAGCGGCAAATTGAGCACTTGGCGAAAAGGTGCGGTTCTCGCTCGAGAGGTTCTCGATGGAATCCGAAGTCATGTGTGTGAGATTACTGGGATAGCCACCGCGCGTGAAGTCCTTGCATTTATCAACAGCACCGATTTTTTCTGCAGTAGCCGTGGGGAATTCTGCAGATACTGCGCACCTTCATCGATGAAAGGAGTAAAAATGACGATAACTGCACTTCTTGCACTCTTTCTCAAGGTCCTCAATAGCCCCGCCCTCATAGCCGGGCTGATCGCCTTCCTGCAGAAATACCTCCAGCTCTAGCGGCTTCGCCCCCGCGTAGTGAGTGCGCCGATTTTTCTTACGCGGGGGTAGGTGGTTGGATTAGGCGTAAGCCCTTAAGACCCAATGGTGCGTCAGAGCGTTTACACCAGTTCTAACCACACTTGATTGGGAGCACGAGATGCCAATAGCAACCCCTGAAGTTTATGCAGCGATGTTAGACCGCGCTAAAGCCGGATCATTCGCCTACCCAGCAATCAACGTTTCATCATCACAGACCGTCATCGCAGCAATCCGCGGATTCGCAGAAGCTGAATCAGATGGCATCATCCAATTTTCATGGGGTGGCGCTGAATACGCATCAGGTTCGACTGTAAAGAACATGGTTGATGGCGCAATTGCGCTCGCAGAGTTCGCACATGTTGTTGCAAAGAATTACAAGGTCAATATTGGAATTCACACCGATCACTGCCCACAAGAGAAGCTCGATGGATTTATGCGTCCACTTCTTGAAATTGGCGCACAGCGCATCAAAGAAGGAAAGCAGCCACTCTTTAACTCACATATGTGGGATGGATCAGCTGTCGATATGCCAGAGAATATGAAGGTTGCGCGCGAACTTCTCGATAAGTCCGTTGCTGCGAATACAATCCTGGAAATCGAAATCGGCGTTGTTGGTGGCGAAGAAGATGGAATCGAAGCAAAGCACGACGCCAAGCTCTACTCAACACCTGAAGATGCACTCATGACCATCGAAACACTTGGCACAGATGCCAAAGCTCGTTACATGGTGGCAGCAACATTCGGAAATGTTCACGGCGTATACAAGCCAGGTAACGTTGTCTTGCAGCCAAAGATTTTGAAGACGTTACAAGATGCAGTCTCAGCCAAGCTCGGTCTTCCTGCAGGAAGCAAGCCAATGGATCTCGTCTTCCACGGTGGTTCTGGTTCGCTACTTTCAGAGATTCGTGAATCACTCGATTACGGCGTTATCAAGATGAATATCGATACCTTTACTCAGTACGCGTTCACTCGGCCAGTAGTTGAACATATGTTTAAGAATTACGACGGCGTCCTCAAGATTGATGGCGAAGTCGGAAATAAGAAGGCCTACGATCCACGTGCATGGGGCAAGGCAGCAGAAGCAGGAATGGCTGCCCGCGTTGCACATGCATGCGAAGACCTTCGTTCAACTGGTACATCAGCGCTTAAGTAATTTAACAACAACGAGTCGGAGAGGCTTTATCCATGCCTGCATTAGTACTGCTGGGAGCTCAGTGGGGCGATGAGGGCAAGGGTAAAGCTACCGATTTGCTTGGAGACCGCGTTGATTATGTAGTTCGTTATCAAGGTGGAAACAACGCCGGACATACAGTTGTTATTGGTGATCAAAAGTACGCACTGCACTTGTTGCCATCAGGAATCTTGTCTCCCAACGTTGTTCCAGTAATCGCTAATGGCGTTGTTATTGACCCAGGCGTTCTCCTTGAAGAAATCAAAGGTTTAACTGAACGTGGAATTGATTGCAGCAAGTTGGTTATCTCAACTAATGCGCACCTCATTACTCCGTATCACCGCACTATCGATAAAGTCTCTGAGCGCTTCTTAGGTAAATCAAAGATTGGTACAACTGGTCGCGGTATCGGACCTGCCTATGCGGACAAGATCAACCGCATCGGTATCCGTGTGCAGGATCTCTTTGACCCATCTATCTTGCGCCAGAAAATCGAAGGCGCGCTACGGGATAAGAACCAAGTACTTATCAAGGTCTTTAACCGCAAGAACATTGAAGTGGAAGAAGTTCTTGATGAGTACCTTCGCTACGCCGAAATCTTGCGCCCATATGTTGCAGATACTGTGCTTCTGCTTGATAACGCACTCAAGGCCGGTAAGCGCGTACTTCTAGAAGGTTCACAAGGAACTCTGCTCGATGTTGATCACGGTACTTACCCATTCGTTACATCATCTAATCCGACTGCTGGCGGTGCTTGCACAGGCTCTGGAATCGGCCCAACAAAGATTGATCGCGTTATTGGAATTGTTAAGGCCTACACAACTCGCGTTGGTTCTGGCCCATTCCCAACTGAACTCTTCGATGAAGATGGCGAAAAGCTACGCACCATTGGCGGCGAAGTCGGTGTTACTACAGGTCGCGCACGTCGTTGTGGTTGGTATGACGCACCGATTGCGCGTTATGCAGTTCGCGTAAACGGTCTTACTGATTTCTTCTTGACCAAGCTCGATGTGCTTACAGGCTGGGAGCAAATTCCAGTCTGCGTGGCCTACGAAATTGATGGCAAGCGCGTGGAAGAACTTCCTGCCTCACAATCTGATTTCCATCACGCCAAGCCAATCTACGAATATCTGCCAGGCTGGAAAGAAGATATTACAAAGGCAAAGAAGATCTCAGATCTGCCTAAGAATGCCCAGGATTACATCAACTTCCTAGAAAAGATTTCTGGTGCGCCAATGAGCGCAATCGGAGTCGGGCCCGGGCGCGACCAAACAATTGTCGTGAAGGATTTCATCTAAGCCATGAAAATCCTCCTAGTTGGAAGTGGCGGTCGTGAACACGCACTCGCACTAGGACTCAAAGCAGATAAAAGTTGTACTGAACTCCATGTTGCACCTGGAAATCCAGGCATCGCAGCAATTGCTGACATCCATCCTCTTGTCATTACCGATAACGATGCAATCTGTGCCCTCGCACAGCAACTCAGCGTTGATCTCGTAGTAATCGGCCCGGAAGTTCCTCTGGTAAATGGCGCAGCAGATGTCTTACGAGCCGCGGGCTTTGCAGTCTTTGGTCCATCAAAAGCAGCAGCACAGTTAGAAGGGTCAAAAGATTTCGCTAAGAAGGTAATGCGAGATGCCGGCGTTCCAACTGCTCGCAGCTTTACCTGCACCCAACAAAGCGAGATTGAACAAGCGCTCGACACCTTTGGCGCACCTTATGTTGTCAAAGATGATGGATTAGCCGCTGGTAAGGGAGTTGTCGTTACCAGCAATCGACAAGCAGCCCTAGATCATGCGCTCTCATGCACACGCGTTGTCATCGAGGAATTCTTGAGTGGCCCTGAAATCTCTCTCTTTGGAATTTCAGATGGTCGCAATATTTTGCCGATGCAACCTGCGCAAGATTTCAAACGCGCCTTTGATGGCGATGAAGGACCAAATACTGGTGGCATGGGCGCATACTCACCGCTGCCATGGGCACCTGATGACATCGTCGAAGAGACATACACAGAAGTTCTTGCTCCCATCATCGCCGAAATGGCTGCGCGCGGAACTCCCTTTGTTGGTCTGCTCTATGCAGGGCTAGCCCTGACTGATGATGGAATTCGTGTCATTGAATTCAATGCGCGCTTTGGAGACCCAGAAACTCAAGTGTTGATTCCACGTTTAGTTACACCGCTAGCATCAATTCTCTATAAGGCTGCAACAGATTCACTGGATGATGAATTTTTGCAATGGCGCGATGACAGCGCAGTAACAGTTGTCTTGGCGGCGCAGGGTTATCCAGAATCTCCCAAGACCGGCGGAGAAGTTTCAGCTATCCCTGAAATTGCAGGCGCACAGATTTTCCATGCAGGTACTTCGCAGAGCGCAGGTTCTTTACTCTCAAGCGGAGGTCGAGTCCTGACAGTGACAGGAATTGGTTCTGACCTGACCGAAGCGCGCAATGTGGCTTATCGGGCAATCTCTCAGATTGAACTGGCTGGCTCTTTCTATCGATCAGATATCGCATTTAATGCGTCTATCGCAGAGAAGGGCAATTAAATGAGAGAGAATGCACCAGTGAGCGTATTAGCTGATCGTTATGCATCGACTGCGATGCGCCAAGTTTTTGCGCCAGAAGAGAAAATCATCGCCGAAAGAAAGCTGTGGCTCGCGGTTGCGCGAGCACAGGCAAAGCTCGGGCATGCCATCTCTGATGCAGTAATCGCAGATTATGAAAAGGTTATTACCAAAGTAGATCTTGCCTCAATCGATGCCCGTGAAAAAGTTACTCGCCATGATGTCAAGGCGCGAATCGAAGAATTTAACGCACTTGCTGGCCATGAAGCGATTCATGCTGGGATGACAAGTCGCGATCTCACAGAAAATATTGAAGCACTTCAAATTCGCGATGGGCTAGCGATTGTTCACGATAAGACTGTGGCTCTCCTTGCCGCTCTTGCTGCAAAGGCTGCCGAATACTCTGATCTTGCAATCGCGGGTCGTTCTCATAATGTGCCGGCGCAAATTACAACTCTTGGAAAGCGATTCGCATCCGCTGCCGAAGAGTTGCTCTATGGATATGAACGCTTGGTATCGCTGCAGAGTCGTTATCCGATGCGCGGAATCAAAGGCCCAGTCGGAACTGCGCAAGATTCCATCGACTTACTTGGTTCAACTGAATCACACCAGAAGTTGGAAGCTGCGATTGCTGCCGAACTTGGATTTAACCGCACCCTCGATTCAACTGGGCAGGTCTATCCCCGTTCACTCGATTATGAAGTTGTGACAACTCTGGTTCAGCTCGCCACCGCTCCTTCATCACTTGCAACTTCGATTCGCTTGATGGCCGGCGCTGAACTTGTAACTGAAGGATTTAAGGCTGGACAAGTGGGATCCTCTGCAATGCCGCACAAGATGAATACCCGTTCATGCGAGCGTGTAAATGGCCTGACTGTGATTCTGCGCGGATATGCATCCATGGTCTCTGAACTCGCTGGCAACCAATGGAATGAAGGCGATGTTTCTTGCAGCGTTGTCCGTCGCGTTGCTCTTCCTGATGCGTTCTATGCAATGGATGGCCTGCTAGAAACAATGCTCACAGTTCTCAATGAGTTTGGCGCATTCCCTGCAGTTATCTCTGCAGAGCTCGAGCGCTACCTACCGTTTCTTGCAACAACAAAGATTTTGATGGCATCTGTTAAAGCCGGCGTTGGTCGCGAAATCGCGCACGAAGTGATTAAAGAACAAGCAGTTGCTGCGGCCCTTGGTATGCGCGAAGGCAAAGCAAACAATTTCCTCGATGCGATTGCCGGCGATGACCGCATTCCATTTAAGCGTGCAGAACTTGATGCGCTTATCGGAAACCCCATTGAATTTACTGGCGATGCTCGCCAACAAGTAGCTCGAGTTGTAACTCGCATTGACGCGATTACTTCCGCGCACCCTGCCGCAGCGCAGTACAAACCTCATCTGATTCGGTGAGCGGCTTCGGCGCAGCTGGCGCACCGCCAGCACCCACCATTACTGGTTGGAAACACTTGCGCACAGGAAAAGTACGCGATCTCTACATCAATGAATCTGGTGAAATTCTCTTAGTTGCATCCGATCGCATCTCAGCTTTTGATTGGGTCTTGCCAACAACGATTCCAAATAAGGGTGCAATTCTCACTCAGCTCTCACTCTTCTGGTTCGAACTCCTTGCCGATATCGTTCCTAACCACATCGTTACTGATGATGTACCTGATGTTGTGGCTGACCGTGCAGTGATTGTGCAACCCCTTGAAATGTTTGCCATTGAATGTGTGGCTCGTGGATATCTCACTGGCAGCGGCCTTGTTGAATACGGACAGAGCCAAGCAGTCTGCGCAAACCCACTCCCAGCAGGGTTATTAGATGGATCCAAGCTGCCAGCAAGCATCTTTACTCCAGCCACAAAAGCTGAGATTGGCGACCACGACATAAATATAGATTTTGAGAGCGCTGCCAAAATTGTCAGCGCAGATTACGCAGCAGAGCTGCGCGATCTCACTCTGAAGCTATATGACACAGCGAGTAGTTTTGCAGCAGAGCGCGGAATCATTTTGGCAGATACCAAGTTTGAATTTGGCTTAAACACCTCAGGCGAAATCACTTTAGGTGATGAAGCTCTGACTCCAGATTCATCACGTTTCTGGGAATCAGATGGATGGGAACCCGGAAAGTCACAGCCTTCATTTGATAAACAATTTGTCCGTGATTGGCTTACATCCAGTGGATGGGATAAGAAATCCACACCTCCAGAATTGCCTGCAGAGATCGTTGAGAAAACTGCGGCGCGATATGAAGCAGCGTTTGAACGTATAACTGGCAGCAAGTTCTAAGAGAGACAAAAGGGGATAGAAATGGCAAAGATTGTGGTCGATGTGATGTTAAAGCCTGAAATTCTCGACCCACAAGGTAAGGCAGTTGCTGCGGCGCTACCTCGCCTTGGATTTGCCTTCGCCAAAGATGTGCGCCAAGGAAAGCGATTTGAGATTGAGGTCGATGGCGAGCCAACTGCTGCACAGCTAGCCGATGTTGAAAAGGCAGCTGAGGTTCTTCTTTCTAACCCGGTCATTGAAAACTTCACCGTGCGAGTGGAGAAGTAAGAGATATGAAAATCGGTGTAGTTACCTTTCCGGGCACTCTCGATGATCGAGATGCAGCCCGCGCAGTTCGTCATGCAGGCGGTGACGCGGTTGCGCTCTGGCATAACGATGCTGATTTACACGGCGTAGATGCTGTCATTCTTCCCGGCGGCTTTTCATATGGTGATTACCTTCGCTGTGGTGCGATCTCGCGATTTTCTCCAGTGATGGAGCCCATCATCAAAGCTGCCCAGGGCGGCATGCCGCTACTCGGTATCTGTAACGGCTTTCAGGTCCTAGCTGAGGCACATTTAATTCCGGGCGCCCTTACTCGCAACCACGAGCTGCACTTCTTATGTCGCGATCAGAAACTCACCATTGAAAATACAAACACTGCGTGGACATCTTCATATAAGCAAGGCGAAGAAATAGTTATTCCGCTGAAGAACGGTGAAGGCGCATACATGTGCGACGATGAAACCCTGGCGATGCTCGAAGGAGAAGGTCGCATCATCGCTCGCTATATTGGCGAAAATCCAAATGGCTCTCGTAATCTCATTGCAGGTATTACCAATGAACGCGGAAACATTGTCGGTCTGATGCCGCACCCAGAACATGCAATTGATTCATTAACTGGTCCATCTGCTGATGGTTTGGGATTCTTCACCTCAGTGTTGAAAGCGTTGGTGAAGTAATGTCACTCGATACTGTTGCAATAGCGCAAGCCAATCCCGAGACAAAGCAACCATTTGCTGAACTTGGTTTGAAAGCTGATGAGTATGCCCGCATCAAAGAGATTCTGGGTCGCCGCCCAACTTCCTCTGAACTAGCAATGTATTCAGTGATGTGGTCCGAACATTGTTCTTATAAATCTTCCAAGGTGCACCTGAAGCAATTTGGTGAAAAGGCAGTTAAGTCCGATGCGCTACTTGTTGGTATCGGCGAAAACGCTGGCGTTGTCGATGTCGGACAGGGTTATGCAGTTACCTTCAAAATTGAATCTCATAACCATCCATCATTTATCGAGCCATACCAAGGCGCTGCAACAGGTGTAGGCGGAATCGTTCGCGATATTTTGACTATGGGAGCACGTCCAGTTGCTGTTATGGATCCATTGCGTTTTGGTCCGGCAGATGCGCCAGATACGCGTCGCGTTCTGCCTGGAATAGTTGCAGGTGTTGGCGGTTATGGAAATTGCCTCGGGCTACCAAATATTGGTGGAGAAGTTGTCTTTGATCAGAGCTACCTCGGAAACCCACTTGTTAACGCCCTTTGCGTAGGGGTTATGAAACATAGCGATATCAAGCTTGCTAAAGCTGCTGGCGCTGGCAATCTCGTTGTCCTATACGGTGCCAAGACCGGTGGCGATGGAATCGGCGGAGTCTCAGTTCTGGCATCAGAGACATTTGAATCAAAGGGGCCAGCAAAGCGACCTGCAGTACAAGTAGGAGACCCCTTTGTTGAAAAAGTTCTCATCGAATGTTCGCTAGAAATCTTTGCGGAAGATTTAGTTGTGGGTATTCAAGATTTAGGTGGCGCAGGTCTTTCATGTGCAACTTCTGAACTTGCCTCCGGTGGTTCTGGTGGAATGAAGGTAGAACTCGACAAGGTTCCGCTACGTGATCCTTCGCTTTCACCTGAAGAAATTCTTATGTCTGAATCACAAGAACGCATGTGTGCAATCGTTGAACCAAGCAATATTGCTCGCTTCCTAGAAATTTGCGATAAATGGGATGTCACGGTCACCGTTATCGGCGAAGTCACCGATGGCAACCACCTGGAGATTACTTGGAACGGCGAACTCATCGTTGATGTTCCTCCTCGTACCGTGGCACACGATGGCCCTGTCTATCAACGACCTTTTGCCCAACCTGCATACATTGATCAAGTTGCGCAAGAAGTAATCAACGTTCCACTAGCAAAGTCGGACGCAGAGATTAAAGAGACTGTCCTTAAGTTAGCGGCAACCCCTAACTTGGCTGATAAGTCATGGATCACCAATCAATACGATCGCTATGTTCAGGGAAATACCATTCAATCTCAACCAGATGATTCAGGAATGATTCGTATCGATGAAAAGACTCATCTGGGTGTCGCAGTTGCTACCGATGCCAATGCAAATTGGTCATATCTAAATCCTTATGAAGGCGCGAAGCTAGCTCTGGCAGAAGCTGCGCGAAATATCGCAACAGCCGGTGCCAAGCCGCTCGCTGTCACAAATTGCCTTAATTTTGGCTCTCCAGAAGACCCTGGCGTGATGTGGCAATTTGCTGAAAGCGTGCGCGGATTAGCTGATGGGTGTTTAGAGATGGGACTTCCTGTCACCGGTGGCAACGTCTCGTTCTATAACCAAACAGGCGCAGTAGCGATTCTGCCAACGCCAGTGATCGGCGTACTCGGTGTTATTGATGATGTGCGCACACGTACGTCTATGTCATTTGATTGCGGTGGTCTTGACCTCTATCTACTTGGAGATACTCATGAAGATCTGGCCGGCAGCGAATGGGCCTATATGCATAATCAGCGCGGCGGCGTTGCACCGATTGCAGATCTGCAACGCGAAATGCGTCTGATTGAACTGCTCGTTGCAGGGCGCACCAAGAAGATCTTTAGCGCAGCTCATGATCTAAGCCAAGGTGGATTGAGCGCAACTCTTACTGAAATGGTTCTGCGCCATAACGTGGGTGCAACCATCACTTTAGATAATGTTGGTATCGCACTTGTGAGCGAAACTCCAGGACGCGTAGTTGTCGCAATTGATCCAGCACAGACAGCTTCTCTTACCCAAGAAGCAGCCGCGCAAAAAATCACACTCACCAAAATTGGAACCACTGGTGGAGATTCCTTAGTGATTAACGGTGCAAAGATTTCTTTGGATGAACTTCGTAAAGCACATACCGAAACTATTCCGAAGTTGTTTGGGTAGTAGACGATGCGCGATCCACTTGTTTTAGAAGAAGTAAAAGCCACATTGGCAATTCTTACTGAACGAGCCCCTGGACGCGCAATTGAAGTACGCATTCCACCGTATGCAGCGGTGCAATGTGGGGAAGGACCAACACATACTCGTGGCACTCCACCAAATGTCATTGAGATGCAGGCAGATACATGGTTGGCGTTGGCTCGCGGTGAAACAACGTGGAGTGAAGCAATGAGCGCTGGACTCATTGTGGCATCCGGAGTTCGCGCTGATTTATCGCCACTTCTACCGCTTAGGATGAGCCAATGAGCCGCCGCCCAGATGGTTTGTTAAACCACAATGTGCTCGATGCCGATAAAGGTCCGCAAGATGCTTGTGGCGTTTTTGGTGTGTGGGCTCCTGGCGAAGAAGTCGCCAAACTATCTTTCTATGGCCTCTATGCGCTACAACATCGCGGTCAAGAATCTGCCGGAATCGCAACATCTGATGGCGAACGTATTTTGGTCTACAAAGATATGGGCCTTGTTGCGCAGGTATTTACTGAGACAGATCTTGCTTCACTCGTTGGCAATTTAGCGATTGGCCATTGCCGTTACAGCACAACAGGATCAAGTACATGGGTGAATGCACAACCAACTCTGCGCCCAACCAAGTACGGAACATTGGCGCTTGCGCATAACGGAAACCTGACCAATACCGGTGATCTCGCAGAGTTAGTACAGAAGTTAGATGCAGATGCTCCAAAGAACGCGCGCGGTGCAACTACTGATACTGAAATCATGACAGCGCTTATCGGTTTACAGGATGAGAAGAATGTCGAAGCAAGTGCGCTAGCTGTTCTGCCTAAGTTAGAGGGCGCCTTCTCTTTGGTATTTATGGATGAACGCACGCTCTATGCAGCGCGCGATCGCCACGGAGTACGCCCTCTCGTTATCGGAAAGCTCGATCGTGGTTGGGTGGTCGCATCTGAATCAGCAGCTCTCGATATCGTCGGTGCCGCCTTTGTGCGCGAAGTAGAGCCAGGTGAATTCTTAGCAATCAATGAAGATGGTATTCGTTCACAGATGTGGGCTACTCCTGATCCAAAGGGTTGCATCTTTGAATATGTGTACTTAGCTCGCCCTGACACAACAATCGCAGGACAGAGTATCCATGCAGTGCGCGGGCGGATTGGACAACGCTTAGCAATCGAAGCACCCGTAGATGCTGATTTAGTAATTCCCGTTCCTGAATCAGGAACTCCTGCAGCTATTGGCTATGCCAAGCAATCTGGAATTCCATATGGGTTGGGCCTTGTTAAGAACTCATATGTCGGGCGTACATTTATTCAGCCATCACAAACAATTCGCCAACTGGGTATTCGCCTCAAACTCAATCCATTACGTGAAATCATCGAAGGCAAACGCATCATCGTTGTAGACGATTCAATCGTTCGTGGAAATACACAGCGCGCCTTGGTTCGCATGTTGCGCGAGGCAGGTGCACTTGAAATTCATGTTCGTATCTCTTCGCCGCCCGTTAAATGGCCATGCTTCTACGGAATTGACTTTGCAACCCGTGCTGAACTCATTGCTAGCGGATTGGAAGTTGAAGAAATCCGCCGCTCCATCGGGGCCGATTCTTTGGCTTATGTCTCAGAAGAAGGGCTGATCGAGGCAACGAACGTGAGCTCAGAGAAGTTATGTACCGCATGTTTTTCTGGAAAGTACCCGATAGCAATTCCAACAGATATGTCAGAAGGCAAGATGCGCTTAGAAGTCACTGATATTCATACAGAGAAGGTTCATAAGTAGTGGCAACCTATAAAGATTCAGGCGTTGATATCGATGCTGGCGATCGCGCCGTTGAGTTAATGAAGGCGTCGATTGCACGAGCTTCTCGCCCAGAAGTAATGGGTGGAATCGGTGGATTTGCTGGCCTCTTTGATGCATCAGCTTTGAAATCAATGAAGCAACCACTACTTGCTACATCAACCGATGGCGTTGGCACAAAAACCGAGATTGCTCGCCAGATGGGCAAATACGACACCATCGGCGAAGATCTTGTAGCGATGGTTGTCGATGACTTAGTTGTCTGTGGCGCCGAGCCCCTCTTTATGACTGATTACATCGCTGTTGGAAAAGTTATTCCAGAACGTATCGCTGACATTGTGGCTGGCATTGCGCGCGGGTGCGAAAAGGCTGGAACAGCGCTGATTGGTGGAGAAACAGCAGAACACCCAGGTTTATTGGGCGAAGATGAATTTGATATTGCAGGAGCTGCAACAGGCGTAGTGGATGCACCACTTCAGTTGGGCGCTCATCGCGTCAAGGCCGGTGACCTCATCATCGCCATGCCAGCAAGTGGTTTTCATGCAAATGGTTATTCACTTATCCGCCACATTCTGGCGACACAAAAGTTAGATTTAACAAAGATATATGAAGGTCTATCAGCATCTCTTGGCGAAATCTTGCTGACCCCTACAGAGATCTACACCCTTGACTGCCTAGCTCTCATCAAGGCGCAAGGTGAAAAGTTGCGCACCTTTAGCCACATCACGGGTGGTGGGCTAGCTGATAACACTGCACGTGTGATTCCAGCAGGGCTTACAGCGGTCTATGACCGTTCAACCTGGTCACTTCCTGCCGAAGTGAAATTCTTATCTGAAGTCGCTGCGGTACCGCAATCGGATATGGAGCGCACCTGGAACTGTGGCATCGGAATGTCTGCGATTGTGGATCCGGCGGTCGGGGATTTAGTAATTCGTTCGCTGGCCGCGCGCGGCATGAAAGCTTGGATTGCTGGCGTCGTTGAGCCTGCTTCAGATTCGCAAGCTCCTCGTTCATACTTAACCTCTGCGTATAAAGGATAAATTCAATGGCGAGTAAGTCAAAAGCTGCCCGAGCGAAGCAATCGAAGGCAGAGAGCAAGATCAACTTCTATCTCATCGCTATCCCCGTTTTAGCCTTTGTTATCAAGCTCATCACGATGGCCAATATCAGGAACGTTGATGGCGGATTTCTTGGTGGTTGGTTAGGCGCCGATGGCGAGAACTACCTCAGCGGCGTTGATGGCTTACTTGCTCAAGGTTATTTGAGCGATAAGAGCATCCTTTCTTATTGGCCAGCGGGTTATCCAATCTTGATCTGGTTACTCACCAAGATTTCGTTGACCTATGTCATCGCGCTGATCTCATTTACTCAGACAATCTTCTACGCATATGCCAGCTATTACTTCGTGAAGCAGTTGCGCGGCACACGTCTGCAGCCATATATGTTCTGGATTGCAATAGCCATTGCTTTCAACCCAACGCTCTCGCTCAGTTCACTTGCTGTCGGATATGAAAGTCCAATCGCCGCTTGTATGTTGATGGCAGTCGGTCTGATTATGAAATCCGTGCAGAGCCCCCATGATCGCCAATTTGTTCTGCGCGTTATCTCCGCAGGTTTCTTCTCTGCTCTGGCAACCTTGATGCAGCCGCGCTGGATTCTGACAACGATTGTTATTGCAGGTATTTGGGCTCTTATTACTAAGGGACGTAAAGCACAGGCACTCATTCTCGTTGGCGTTGTTGGCATCATGGCTCTTGCACCAGCCATCATGATTCAAAGAAATATTGCATCCATTGATAAGGCAGTCATCTCAACTAACTTGGGTGTGACCATGAATATCGGCGCAGGTCCTGACACCACGGGTGGCTATGCCAAGACTGGTGAGAGCGTTCCTTGCGAACCAGTTCCTCCTGCAACCTCTGTAACAGATAACGAACTAGTGAAGTGCGTTATCAAGTGGTACTTAACCAATCCTGTTGATGCGATGCGCTTATTTATTTACAAAGGTTGGTACTACTGGTCCCCATGGTCTGGTCCATTCGGTAACGGCACCATGGCGCGTAATCCATGGCTAAAGATCAACCCAATCGTTGATATCGCTAAGGGCAGCCAATCTGGAAATGATTTGGTTTATCAATCTATTGGTAAGGGAATTTCATTCTTCTGGACCGTTGGTTGTATCTCACTCTTCTTTATTGGATTCTTCTGGTTGCGCTCCATGAAGGGCATCTACGCCAATCTTGCGTGGGCAAGTTTTGCGCCGGTGGTGATCTCATGGCTGGTCTCGATGGCAACCATCGGAGACCACCGATTCCGTATCCCAACGATGACCCTGAGCGTCTTCCTGCAGGTTGTAGGGCTCTATGCCCTGCGCCATAAGGCGAAAACCCGCTCATTTGCCGTTGCTTTGGAGACAAACGCCAAGGCGCGATAACCTACGCGCCTGACACATTAGCTATTCGTAAGGAGGTCGCCCATGGGTCGCGGCCGTGCAAAAGCGAAGCAGACCAAGGTTGCTCGTGATTTGAAGTACAACTCCCAGGAGATGGACCTCGATCGCCTCGCCAAGGAACTCCACGGAGATATTCCTAACCAGCAAAATCAGGATGATGACGATCCCTTCGCTGAAGGCAATTACATTCCTCGCGCGTGAGACCTACTCCGTACGTTGCATCTCTTCGTATCTACGAACCACTCTCTGCCTTTGAACCAGCTGACAGGTTACGTTGGCAGAGTATTGATGCATTAAAGGATTCTCGAAAAGAAGAACAAGAGTTAGCGCTTCGTCGCTTAGTTTTCCCAGAACCTCCTGCTGTGCGACCAGATGGTGCACACGTTCTAGATATCAATGGCCTTCGCTATGTCTCGCCTTGGTCAACAGCGACTCGTTGTTGGGCAGCGCTCGATGACTTTAAGGATTCACTTCCATCTTCGATTACTCCGTTCTTTATCCCGCCTTCGCTAGAGGAAGTGATCACAACGGGCGTTGATCTTCTTGAAGATCGCGTGCCACACATCATCACAGAGACCTGGGTTATTCCGCCGCGCTGGTTCTCACTCTTTACTCCTGAGGAACGGGTACGCGGCGAGGGCGAAGATGGCGCGTATTCATTTGCGCGGACCACAATGGCAAAGGCGCGTGAACGCGTTGAAAAATCACATCAGATTGTTTTAGGTGCTTTCGGCCAAGGATCTGTCGAAGAAGAGATTGAAAATCTCCTCGATTGGCTAGGGCTCTTCCATCCAGAATCTTTAGTCGAACTCGATTACGGCGGGCTGGCGGGTTATCTCGATGCAGCGTTACGTACGCAGGGTCTAGATGGAATTAGCGAGGACTCATCTATTGAAGATGTTGCAGATAGCCTCGCTGGGTTGGCTGCAGGCGATGGCGCTATTGCGGGGCAGGGCTATGAACGACTCGTGACTCGTTGGAGATCGGTGCAAGCCTTCGAATCTGCAATCTAAGAAGATGAATTCTTTATCCTTGCTATTGCGCCAGGCGTGAACCTGGTGAATACTTCCCGACATTACGGAGCAAAACGGACACCGAAATAGGTTCCGTCATTGAAGGAGAATTTCATGAATCGTCTGCCAGATGCTGAGGTGCTTTTAACGCCTCGCGAAGTTGCAGACCTATTTGGAGTTGATCCGAAGACTGTCACACGTTGGGCGAAGGCCGGAAAGCTGACATCGATTCGAACCCTTGGTGGACATCGCCGTTATCGTAAATCTGAAGTTGAAGAACTTCGTCAAAATTATTTCAAGGCGCAGAACTAACTCTTCACTAGCACTATGACTTATTCCATCGCGCAATTTTTCTTACTGGGCGCTTTGACCATGATCTTTGTTGGTCTCATAACTGCGCCCATCAGAAATTTGGCGCTCCGCGTTGGTGCAGTCGATGCTCCGACTCTTGCTCGCAAAACTCAGAAAGAGCCGATTCCATATTTAGGCGGCGTTGCAATCGCTGTCGGAATCGTTGGAGCTTCATACGCTTCACTCCTTGCCGTTGACTTCACCTTTGAAAACTTTAAGCTCGCAAGTTTTGTATTGATTCCAGCGATTGCAATCTCTGCCATGGGGCTTTGGGATGATTTAAAAGGGTTAGAACCTTGGCCGCGACTAGTTGCGCAGACATTTACCGGCATTGTTGTCGCCATCATTCTTACAGCCACCGACACCATGGGCTTTGCCTTTGATAGTCAGGCCTTGAACTATGCGATCACTGTGCTCTGGATAGTTGGAGTCTGCAACTCAATTAACTTCTTTGATAATCACGATGGTGGGGCTGCCGGCACAGTCACCGTCATTACTTTCTTCCTCTTCTTTATCGCCTATGACCGCCAACAAGTGCTAGTCAGTGCTTTGGCGATAGTGACAGCTGGGGCTACAGCAGGATTTCTTCTCTGGAACCGCCACCCTGCAAAGATATATATGGGTGATGCGGGCTCGCTATTTCTTGGAATCATCATTTCGGTACTCACAATTCGCTTAAGTCCAGGTGTAGTACCGACCTATAAATCTCTCACCATTCCACTCTTTCTGATGGCGACTCCCATTCTCGATACAACAGTCGCCGTCGTCTCACGAATCGCTCGCGGAATTTCACCATTCCAAGGTGGGCGCGATCATCTCTCGCACCGTTTGATGCGCAAGGGTCTCAATCGCCGCATCACAGCATTTGTGCTCTGGGGGCTAGCTGCGGTTTATGGAGCGATTGCCCTTGGTATCTACATCTGGCCAGATACATGGGGGACTCAACTAATTATCTTGGGCGCTGCCATGTGGCTTGCAAAGCTAGTTTTCTTCTTACGAATTCCATCTGAGGGGTAGACTTCCACCATGCCTGATAAAAATGATGATGTAAAAGCCAGAATGTTGGCAGCCCTTGAAGCAAAGAAAAATAAGAAGGGCGCACCTGGCACGCAGACTCATTCTGAAACTGGCTCAAAGATTCGCGGTGGACAACGCAGTGGCGGTGCTCCGCAAGTACAGCGCAAAGCAGGACCATCTGGTTCTGGCTCTGCTGGCTAAATCGCCTTCACTTTAACTTTAATAAAAAATCAATTGTGGCTCGGGACAGGATCGAACTGTCGACCTCACGATTTTCAGTCGCGCGCTCGTACCAACTGAGCTACCGAGCCAATATGTAGTTGTATAAAAAGAAGTGAGCGTGTGGACACTCACTTCTTTTTGCGACCCGGACGGGACTTGAACCCGCGACCTCCGCCGTGACAGGGCGGCGCGCTAACCAACTGCGCTACCGGGCCTTGATAAATCAAAGCCTTAGTACTTACTTCTTGCTACTGCTTATTACCTCTAGTGCCCCCAACGGGATTCGAACCCGTGTTACCGACGTGAAAGGGCGATGTCCTAGGCCCCTAGACGATGGGGACGTTTGAGGCTCGCAAATCGTACCTGCTTAGGCTGGCACAACCAAACTCGTTTAAATAACCGAGAAATTAGGCGCTTTTTAGAGGAGAGCCCACTGAACTGTGATTGAAACAGTCACATCTTGCTGGCCCAAATCAACAACTGTTGCATCTGATTCAGCCTTCGCTGTTGTGAAGATTGGCGCGACAGAATTTGGAGCTGACTCTTCGACAAGATAGTTGATCTTGCCAAGTTTTACGCCAAGGAGCTTTGCATAAGAAATTGCGCGTGCCTTAGCGTTCTTCACTGCAACTCCACGAGCTGCTTCAGATGACTTCGTTGAATCTAAGACAAATGGCGAGACACCGTTGATTTGTGCGCTATCTCCGGCAGCTGCAACGATGGCATCAACGACAGCTCCTGCAGTTGCTGCTGCGCGAACTGTGATTGTAAAACCTTGAGATGCGCGATAGCCAACTAGCGTTGATCCGCCATCATTTGAATATCTGTACTCTGGAAAGACAGAGATGTTCTGTGTTGCAATATCTTTGCTATCAATCTTTGAACTCTTGAGCGCTGCTCGAATACTTGCTGAACTCTTTGAAGTAGCAGCAAGCGCCTCTTTACTGGTGGCGGCAATATTGGTAGCCGTTGCCGAAATTCGTACTGCATCAGGTGTTACCTGGACGGTGCCTTGCGCCTTAACGGTGATGTATCGATTGGCAGCAGCTTGAGAAGCAGGTGCAACGAGAACGATAGATACGAGGGCAAGGGCTGCGATGATGGAGATACGTTTTTTCATATAACTATTATCTCTTACTTATTGTGCGCGAGGTGGTAAATCTCTGTGTGATCTCGGAGCATTCGCTCTAGTGAAAAGAGTTCAGAGGCGCGTTTCCTTCCAGCGCCACCAAGTTGGATTCGCAATTTTTCATCGGTAGCAAGTGCGCTTAGGGCGCTAGCCATAGCTCCTGGAGCTGGTGATGTAAGAAAACCAGTGACATCGTTTTCGACAATATCTGAGATAGATCCAACCTTCGGAGCAATAATCGGTAAAGCTGCTTGCGCTGCTTGAATGAGAGTAAGAGGAATTCCTTCATTATCGCTCGTTAAGATTGCGATATCACTTGCTGCAAAGAGTTCATCAATATCTTTACGCCACCCTAAGAAAGTTACCGGCAATTGCTCAGACTTAGCTCGTGTTTGCGATTGAGCAAAGAGCTCACCTTCTCCGGCGACCAGAAATTCAACTGCAACGCCTCTTGCTTGCAGGGCAGCTGCGATATCAAGTAGGCGATCAGGTCTTTTAATCTGGGTCAGACGCCCTACAAAGGTGCAGTAGATCTTTGCTGCATCAAGGCCAAGCTTCTGGCGTAGCTCTGCCTTACCTGCAGTGTGTGGGGTGGGAAGTCCAGGAAAGAAGACTTTGTACTGCGCTGCAGAGCCAATACCAGCGTTGATCAGGTCTTGCTTGACTTCATTTCCAATAGCAACCAAGAAATGAGTTCGCGCAGCTAAGAACTTTTCGATAGCGATGACCAGAGATGTCTTAAAGGAAGAAAAGTAGCCGTGCAGCAAGTGGCCATGAAAGGTGTGAATGCGCGTTGCACCGCGTCCGGCGATAATCGAAGCAAGACGCCCCAGTACACCAGCCTTAGCGGTGTGGGTATGAATCACATCTGGCTTAAAAGTCTTAATGGTTTTAATCAATCCGAAGAATGCCTTCAAATCTGCCAGCGGTGAAACAGATCTACCAAGGCCTGCGATACGAGTTGCTGAAATATCAGTGGCGACTTCATCAAGATAATCAGCTTCAGTCTCGTCGCAATATCCGGTAATCAGTACTTGTTCGAAACGGCCTTTATCCAAGCCGCGCATTAACTCGGCAACAATCACGGCAGGACCGCCCACATTCATGCGGGCAATGATCTGCATAACTTTGATGCGCTCAGCCATGTGGTTATCTTCTCGCAAAAAGGCTGGATAATTGAACTTATGAGCCAGTTAAACAACGCTGCGGGGCAATTTATCTCCCATTGCACAGCAGATGCCATGGTTGCCGCTGCCGAAAAATTGAAATCTGGTTCACTCGTAGCTTTCCCAACTGAGACTGTCTATGGCTTAGGAGCCGATGCAACCAATGCTGCGGCCGTCAGCCGTATCTATTCAGTGAAGGGAAGACCAGCTGATCATCCACTGATTGTGCATCTTTCTTCGATGCAGGCGGTTGCCGATTGGGCTGCAGATATTCCAGATTATGCAATTGCTTTAGCGCGTGCATACTGGCCAGGTCCGATGACTCTGATTTTTAAGCGGAGTGAGTTGGCTCAAGATTTTGTTACAGGGGGTCAAGACACTGTCGGTCTGCGAGTTCCTGATCACGCGATTGCGCAGGCTCTACTAAAAGCCTTTGAAAGTATCGGCGGTAAAGGTATTGCCGCTCCAAGTGCCAATCGCTTTGGCCATGTTTCACCAACTACAGCCCTAGCTGTAAGTGAAGAACTGAGCGCCTATTTGGCAGCCGATGATGTTGTTCTTGATGGTGGACCATCGCAAGTGGGAGTTGAGTCAACCATTATTGATTGCACATCTAGCTCGCCACGAATTCTGCGTCCGGGTGCAATTACTGAAGAGATGGTTGCTGCCGCAACGGGATCTCAACTTTCACAGAGTGGCACTGAGATAAGGGTGAGTGGTTCACTTGAAAACCACTATGCACCTGAAGCCAAAGTGATTCTCGATGTTGCACCACAGTCGGGGGATGGATTCTTAGCGCTTGCCGAAGTTGAAACACCGGCGGGTGTCATCAGACTTGCAGCTCCTGCAACACATGAAGAGTTTGCACGCACCTTGTATTCATCACTACGTAGCGCCGATCAACAGAAATTAGCCAGAGTTGTTGTCCATCAGCCACTTGGTGACGATATTGCCGTTGCTATTCGTGACAGGTTGCTACGCGCTAGCCATGGTCGCTGATTTAGGTATGGTCTATTTCAAGTAATTGAGATTAAACTGCTGACCATGAAGCCAATTGTGCAAGTCTCGCTCGATCTGACTGATATCAAAGAAGCGATGGAGATGGCGCATACTGCAGTACGTGCAGGCGTTGATTGGTTAGAGGCAGGTACGCCACTCATTCTTGCTGAAGGATTACATGGAGTAAAAGCGTTACGTGCAGAATTTCCCAACCACCCAATTGTTGCTGATTTAAAGACAATGGATGGCGGCTATCTAGAAGCAGAGATGATGGCCAAAGCAGGTGCAACTCATGTTGTCGTCATGGCGAGATCACATCCTGAAACCATTAAATGCGTTGTGCAGGCCGGTAAAGATTTCGGTGCCAAAGTCATGGGCGATAACTTAGGTTGTCCCGATATGGTGCAAGGTGCCCGTGAACTTGAAGAACTTGGTTGTGACATGGTCATTCACCACATCGGTTATGACGAGCGCCGCGGTATTGCTGCGGCTGGTCATCGGATGCCAAACCCGCTTGATCAGTTAAAAGAAGTTGTAGATGCTGTCTCCGTTCCGGTTCAAGCAGTGGGTGGCTTATCGCTCGAACAAGCAATCGCCTGCCCTTCATATGGCGCGCCTCTTGTAGTCATTGGCGCACCGCTTGCCATTGATGCTGATTCATTTAGTCGCGGTGCAGGTAATGTTGAAGAAGTGCTGCGCAAGATTTGTGAAGCCGTTCATGGCTTCGGCGATGTGAAAGTAAAGAACGAGAGATAGTTATGAAATCACTAGCAGTTGTTAACTTTTCATCTGAGCCACATTCAGTAGAAGTACGTGAAGTCGAACGCCCAATTGCAGGACCGGATGATGTAATTTTGAAGGTCGAGGCAGCTTCTGTCTGCGGCTCGGATTTACACCAGTGGGAAGGCACCAACTCTTGGCCAGTGAATTACCCAGTGATTTTGGGACATGAATTTGCAGGTGTTGTTGATGAAGTAGGCGACCGCGTTACCGATTGGAAAGTTGGAGATCGAGTTGTTTCTGAAACAGCTGCAGAGGTAAATATGCATGGCGCCATGTCGCGCCAAGGGCTCTATAACTTAGATCCAAGCCGGAAAGGCTTTGGCTACGGCGTTAATGGCGCAATGACTCGCTATACAAAGGTGGCATCACGCCTTCTTCATAAGATTCCGGATTCTGTCTCTTTCGATCACGCATCCATGACTGAACCTTGCTCTGTTGCTTACTCAGCAACGATTGCACCTGGACATTTGCGCCCTGGTGATCGCATTCTGGTTTTAGGACCTGGACCAATTGGAATTCTTGCCGCCGCTATGGCGCGCATTGGTGGAGCAGAAGTTGCCATCGTTGGTTTAGAGCGCGATAAGGCGCGTCTAGAAGTTGCTAAGAAGTACGGTTGCGATGTCATCATCGGTGATCCAAAAGAATGGGCGATGACCGTTGATGGCCTCGGCGTTGATGGCGTTGTTGATGCAGCTGGAGTATCTGCCACATTAAAGATTGCACTCGATGTTATTCGACCAAATGGTTGGATCTCAAAGGTCGGCTGGGGACCACAACCTGTTAACTTTTCACTTGATCCACTTGTGCAGAAGAATGTTCGCTTAGAGGGTTCCTTTAGCCACAACTGGCCAATGTGGGAACGCGCGCTACGCATGCTCGGCACAAAGCAGCTGGATTTAACTCCGATTCTTGGTGGGACCTTTCCAGTCGAACAATGGCAGACCGCATTTGAAAAGATGCACTCTGGTGAATTTATTAAGTCAGTGATTAAGCCGGCTTAATATGCGCCTACAGAATAAGACAATCATCGTCACCGGAGGAACTTCCGGTATTGGTGCAGCAATCGCTCGCGCCATTGTGCGCGAAGGCGGCACAGTACTTGTCCATGGCATCAATCAAAGTGAAGGCGAAGCACTGGTAAAGACGCTTGGTGCTAGTGCGCAGCTCTGTATCGCTGATTTGCGAGAAGAGAGCGCACCCGAAGTCATTGTCAAAGCTTGTCTGAGCCACTTTGGAAAGATTGATGGAATCGTCAATAACGCTGCTGTGATTAAAAATGCCAATATCTCTCAACTTACCTTTGCTGAGTACCAAGAGATAATTCAGGTAAATCTCACCTCCGGACTATTCATCTTTAAAGCTGCATTTGATGAGTTAAAGAAGTCCGCTGGTTCTGTGCTTAACATCGGGTCCATTAATGCCTACGCGGGTGAATCAAGCTTGCTTGCTTACAGTATTTCTAAAGGTGGCATGCAGGTCATGACGCGCAATCTTGCCAATGCCAACGGTGTACACGGAATCCGTGTAAATCAGATTAATCCAGGTTGGGTTCTGACTGAACGCGAAGAGAAACATAAAATCGCTAGTGGCATGGAACCTGGTTGGCCAGATCGATTAACGAGAACTGAGATTCCATTTGGAAAGATGACAACTCCTGAACAGGTCGCAGAGGCAGCTATCTACTGGATAGGCGATGAATCAAAGCCATTTACCGGCGCAGTTGTTGAGTTAGAGCAATTTTCAATCATTGGCCGTAACCCAGAGAAGTTATAGATGACTACTAAGCCACAGATTGCAGCATTTCCCAAGGGTTGGATTAAAGATTTAGTTGCTCCAGATAAGTTATCAATCTACGAATGGGTTGATATGGCAGGTGCGATGGAGATCCCTGGTCTTGAGATGTATAACAATTTCCACGACTTTAAAGATCCCGCTAATTGGCCCAAGATCCGCAAGTATGTTGAAGCAGCTGGAATGACTATTCCGATGATGTGTTGTTCACCTGACTTCACCATTCCAGATCCGGAACTGCGTAAGCAACAGGTTGACCACGAGATTCACTCCATTCGTATGTCGGCTGAACTCGGAGCAAAGCTCTGCCGCGTACTTTCCGGGCAACGACGTAAAGATATTACCCGCGAAGAAGGAATGGGTTACGTCGTTGACTCTATTGAGAAATGCTTAGTTGAAGCAGAAAAAGTTGGCGTAACTCTTGTCATTGAAAATCATTACAAAGATGATTTCTGGACCGAACCAGAGTTTGCCCAAATGATGGATGTCTTTGTGGATCTCGTAGGAAGAATTGACTCACCAATCTTTGGTGTGCAATTTGATCCATCGAATGCAATTGCAGCTGGCGAAGAACCACTTGAACTACTTGAAAAGATTAAGCACCGCGTGATTTCAGTTGGCGCATCAGATCGATATTTAGCAAACGGAACGATTGCAGATTTACGCGCACAAGAAGGTGGATCTGCTGGATACGTCTCCTTCTTTAAACATGGCGTTATTGGCAAAGGCCTCAATGATTACGATGCCATCTTCAATACTCTCAAGAGCGTTGGATTTACAGGATGGGTATCTATCGAAGATGGCGTTGATGGCATGGGCCAGATGATTGAGAGCGCCAACTTTCTCAAGGCGAAGATCAACGAAATCTGGGGATGAAGCGCCTTTGCGATGGCGTAAGATGTGTACTCGTAACAAGTGGGGCCTATAGCTCAGTCGGTAGAGCAACGGACTTTTAATCCGTGGGTCGACAGTTCGAGCCTGTCTGGGCCCACTTATAAATCCTTGATTCATCTCCAATATCTCCATATGGTGTCGCCATGGCTGAGACATTTTTAGGGATAACCAACGCCGTCAATGTCCCAGCTTCACATGAGATCACGGGACATAAATCTGTACGTGAAGCGCTTCGAAATACAGAGAAGTATTCATCAGATTTACAAGGTGATGCTGATGTTCGTGATTATCGCCAGATACCTCTTGAAGTAGATCCTCCGCGACACCATCTCTATCGTGCAGCGCTAGCTCCCTATTTTGTGAAACCTACCATCGAGAAGATGGCTCCAGACTTTAGAAAAAACTCGCAAGATTTTATTGATCAAGTACTTCCAAGCGGCACAGATATTGTCAGCTCCTTTGCGCTTCCTCTTGTGATGCGTAATTTGGGGGTTATCTATAACCGTCCTCAAGATGTTGCTGAATGGATTTCGTGGGGGACAAGTGCATGGACTGCCGGTGGCCCAGAACGTAATGGCGATATCTTGCACGCCCACTTGAATGCAATCTATGAAGAGGCGATTAATAATCCAAAGAAAGATATTTGGTCAGAGATTGCTCGCCTTGAAATTGAAGGAAGGGTAATTACTCACGAGGAGTTCCGTGGAATAGCGAGCGTCATTCTTGCCGGTGGTCGCGATACTGTCGTGAAGTTGATTACTGGAGCGATTTGGCACTTCGGAAGAAACCCTGACGATTTCGAGTACCTACGCCAGAATCCAGATCGTATCGATGCAGCGATTCAAGAGTTATTGAGATTTCTGACTCCAAATCCAGCGATGGTGCGCAGCACCGTTCCAGAGTCGACCGTTGAAGAGTTACCCGACGATCGTTATGTTCAAATCAGTTTTCTGTCCGGTAATTTTGATGAAACGGTCTTTGAAAAGCCATTTGAACTAAATATTCGTCGCGAACGCAATCCCCATGTCAGCTTTGGCTTTGGACCGCATACCTGTATTGGTAACCATGTCACTGAAATTGAAGCCAGAGTGTTTATACAGACCCTGCTTGATTCAGGGATACGTTGGGAGATTTCAGATAGTTCGAAGATCCACTTCTATAGCGGTCCTATGGCCTCAGTTCCAGCCGAGTTCGAATCGCTCTTTGTGAGAATACGATAGAGATATGAAGATTGTTGTTACAGGCGCTACTGGCTTGCTGGGAAATGCAACGGCAAAACATTTACTTGCCAAGGGCCATGAAGTAGTTCCGGTCGATCGTCGCGCAGGTGAAATTGCACCTGGCGTAAAGGTCATCGTTGGTGATCTAGCTAGCCTGGAATTCTGCGACAGTGTGATGTCTGGAGTTGAAGCAGTCATTCACCTAGCTGCGATTCCCAACCCAACAGATAAGCGTCAACATGAAGTATTTTCAAATAATGTGGTCTCATCCTTTGCAGTCTTTAGCGCTGCAGCGCATGCAGGAGTGCGCATCGTCGCTTATGCCTCAAGTCTTTCTGCTTATGGTTTTCCATATTCAGAAAGCTGGACCTCACCAAAGTATGTTCCAGTAGATGAAGACCACCCGCTTGAGTATGAAGAGAGCTATGCGCTTTCAAAAGAGGTGAATGAGTTATCTGCGCAGATGTGGTTCTCGCGCACCGGAATCAGTTTTGTCGGTATGCGCTTTCCGTGGACTAATTTGCCGGATAAAACTTATGAGCTAGCTGCTCGCTCAAAGAATGAAGATACCTTGCCTGCAGATCCCCGTTTTCCCAAAGGAATTGTCGCCAAGGTTTTGTGGTGCTACCTAGATCTACGCGATGCTGCAGCTGCCCTAGAAGCAGTTGTCATGAGCGATTTCAAAGGCTCAGATACCTTTAACTTTGCCGCCCCTGACACGATGTCAGATGAGCCAACAGTTGAATTGATGAAGAAGTTCCATCCCAAGAGCGAGATACGCGGTGACTTATCGGCAAACGCTGCGCCGTATTCAAGCGAGCGATTTATTAAACGCTTTGGCTATAAGCCCCAGTATTTGCTTGATCGCGAAGAGCTAAAGAAGTTATAGAACTCCAAATTTGGCGAAGGCAGCAGATGGCGCCATACCTTCTTTTACTGCCTTCCTAAAGTTGGTCTCGCCAGAATTTTTCTCAATGACGCGCTTCACCACTTCATCGATTGCTGCAACGGGCACGATAGTTACACCATCAACATCACCGACAATCAAATCGCCAGGTTTGATTGCGACGCCATCGATAACGCCAGGAACGTTGTGAGCTACTACTTCGTAACGGCCGTTGATATCAACTGGCAGTGAACCGGTTCCAAAGATCTTAAAACCCATCGCACGGGTGCGGGCTAGATCGCGAGATGGCCCATCGGCAAGAGATCCGGCAACGCCTTTAAAGTTGCACGCAGTGGAGAGTAGCTCGCCCCACAGGGATGCCTTACCTGCGCGGGCTGTTGGAGTGACATAGACCTGATCTCTCTCAATGGCATCGAGCGCCTTTAGTAAACCAACATAGGGAACTTCTGGAAATGAATCGACGATTTCGATCTGAACAGGAAATGCATAACCGAGCATCACGCCTTCGCCTGAGAGCATATGGATATCTTCACCAAGGACTTGTCTTCCATAACCCATAGCATCAAGACAATCTGATGCGATAGCGGATGTGAAGATAGTTCTTAGCTGTGCCAGATCGTGTGACATTGGTTTTCCATTCTCGTTAATCAATTCGCTGTTGCGTAAACCTACAATATTTACGAGTCAAGGCATATGCCTTCTCACGTATGATTCTGAGGTGAGTGCACCGGCGGCAGCGAAATCTAATAACCAGTGGCTGCCTGCCTATCTCGCTCTCGGCTTTGTCTGGGGCTGCTCATTTATCTTCATTAAACTAGGCCTTGAATTCTTGACTCCATTTGGGGTTGCCTTTGTGCGTTGCGCTCTCGGGGCAGCCACTCTCTTATTAATCGCTAAATGGCGCGGATATTCGATGCCGAAGGATCCGATGATTCGTTTTCATCTCTGGGTCGTAGCTGTATTGCTCAATGTTATTCCTGGAATCTTCTACGCCTGGGCTGAAACCGTTGTGACATCCGTACTTGCCGGAATCATCAACGCAGTAACACCTTTGATGACGCTGCTAGCAATCATGGTGGTCAACCGAGTTGAAAAACCTAAGGCTTATCAAATCATTGGTCTCTTGATTGGCTTCTTGGGCGTTCTGACGGTGTTGGGTGCATGGAATGGCCTTGGCGATAATCCCTTGTGGGCGATTGTTGTTTTGATGAGCGCTGTTACATGTTACGGAATTTCATTTCCTTATACCCAGCGATTTGTGATGCCTCATAAACTTAATTCAGAATCAATTGTGTCGATGCAATTACTTCTGGCTGCAATCACGCTCTTGCCATTCTTCTTATTTAATGGAATTTCAGAGTATGAATTTAATCTTGGTCCAATACTCGCGGTGGTTGCGCTCGGCGTCTTTGGAAGCGGGATTGCCTACCTCTGGAACTTTAAGGTGATGGAGTTAGCGGGTAGCGCAATTGCGAGCAGCGTTACTTATTTGACTCCGGTAGTCGCCATCATCGTAGGAATCATCTTCTTAGGTGAGAAAGTCACTTGGTATGAACCTGTAGGTGGCTTGATAGTTCTCTTTGGCGCAGCGCTTGCGCAGGGTCGAATTCAGTTAAGAAAGGGTAAATCCGACGGGTAGTTCAAGTCGGTGAGCTGCCAGTAGTTCGGCGTTACTCAAGATCGCGCGAGTTGAGCTATCTGCAACAATAATTCCGCCCGACAAAATTACTGAACGTTCGCAGAGTTCGAGCGCGTATGGAAGATCATGAGTCACCATCACGATTGTCACATCGAGAGATCTAACAATATCTGCAAGTTCGCGGCGGCTAGCTGGATCTAGATTTGAAGATGGTTCATCCATCACCAAAATCTCTGGCTTCATCGCAAGAACAGTGGCAACTGCAACACGGCGACGTTGTCCAAATGACAAGTGGTGGGGTGGGCGATCGCGAAACTCCAGCATCCCTACCTGAGTAAGCGCCTCATCAACTACGCGCTGTAGCTCTTCACCGCGAATACCCATGTTGTATGGACCGAAGGCCACATCTTCACCGACTGTCGGCATAAAGAGTTGATCATCTGGATCTTGAAAGACGATTCCAACTTTTCCACGGATCTGCTTAAGAGTCTCTTTATTCTTACTATCTACCAACTCGCCAGCGATGCGGACTTCGCCCTGCATCGTTGGATGAATTCCATTCATATGCAGGACTAGCGTTGTCTTGCCGGCGCCGTTAGGACCAAGCAGGGCAACTCGTTCACCTTTGTTAATCGTCAGGTTAACGCCGAAGAGAGCCTGGTTACCATCTGGGTAGGCAAAGGCTAACTCTTTAATCTGCAAGCTTGGGATGTTATTCATTGTTACGAACCTATCACGAGGAAGAGAAGCGAGAAGATAAGAGCGAGAACAGGTACAAAAAGTGCGCTGACCCAATGTTTTTTGGTCACTGTGTCGGTGACAAGCGTAGGAAGATTCCCATCAAAGCCGCGAGATAACATCGCAAGATGAACACGCTCACCGCGTTCATAGGATCTAATAAAGAGCGCTGCTGCAGAAGTTGCAATCACTTTCCAGTGTTTGATGCCAGTTGCGATAAAGCCACGTGACTCGCGAGCCACCTTCATTCGCTCCATCTCATCGCTGATGACATTGACATAGCGCAACATAAACGATGCGATCTGAACCATGACTGCCGGCAACTTTAAACGTTCCAGGCCGCGCAGAATTTCACGAGCTGTTGTGGTGGTTGAAAGAATTACCGCAGCCAGCACGCCTAACGTTCCCTTTACAACGATGGAGATTCCGGCAAGTAAGCCCTCGCGGTAAAGCTCGATGCCAGCGATTTCAAACTTTTCGCCTGTTCCAAAGAATGGCATCAAGATTGCGAAGAAGATAAATGGAATTTCAATGAGCGCGCGCTTAAAGAGCAGCAGTACTGGAATCTTGCTTGCATAGGCTGTTGCAACAAGTAAGAGGAAGAAGGCGATAAATGCTGGCCAGCGAGTTATTGGGGTAGAGACGGAGACTGAGATAAAGGCGAGAACTGCCAGGATCTTTAGGTGCGAAGGCAGCAGGTGCGCCACCGAGTGCCTATGAAGATAGAGCCGTTCGCCTACATCATGGCCATGGTGGTGGCCATGCGTATGAACTAGATCGCGATCTTCTGCCGAAGTTTTTATTTTGTATCGCCCGACTTACGGCGTACCAACATAAAGATTCCTGTTGAAACTACTCCAGTTGCGACTACGCCAATTACTCCGGCTAAACCAGTTGAAAGTCGTGGGTTTTCGACGCCCTTAACTCCATAGTCAGCGAGTGCTCCTTCTGCATATGTGTGGTCTTCAGCTGTTTCAATAAATCCAATATCTTCAGCGACCTTTTCTAGCCCATCTGGGTTAGATGATGCGTAGAAGGAGACGACTCCCGCTAAGAATAAAGATGCAATAAATCCTGAAATGAGAAATGACTTCTGCTTCATGATGCGCTCCTAATTTCTAGCGATGCCGTTTCACCTTTGTATCCATAGACAAGATCTGAACGGCTAGCGAGTACTGCGCCAACTGCGAACATGGTAATGAGCGCCTCACCAATACCGATCAAAACGTGAGTTCCAACCATTGCTGTCAAAACTGCTGAGACTGAAAATGTTGCATTGGCGCCAATTGCATATTGCAATACGAAGCCTGCTGCTGCTGCCGGTACTGAAACAAGTGCGGCTACTCCAGCAGCTGCAGCCGTGGATGACTTTGTCTTAGGCAGAATTTTCTTCAGTAATACAAAAATTCCGTAGCTGACCCAGACAGCGATGAAAGACATATTAAATACACTTAAACCAAGTGCGCTTAGTCCGCCATCTGCGAAGAGCAGCGCTTGCAAGAGCAAGACGATGGTGATCGCAAGCGTTGCGGCATATGGACCGACTAAGACCGTGGCAAGTGCTGCGCCAATTAAGTGGCCGCTTGTTCCCGCAGCAACTGGGAAGTTGAGCATCTGCACAGCAAAGATAAATGTCGCAGTTAACCCCGCAAGAGGCGCGGTCTTGTCATCGAGTGAAGACTTAGCTCCCTTGAGAGAAGCGGCGATTCCGCCAGCTGCGATCACAGCAAAGGCGGCTGAGGTTGGGATATCGATAAACCCGTCTGGAATATGCATGGGAGTAGGTTAATGCAAACCGTTTGCATCTGCATCTAGAGGGCAGAAGGCGAGAATTCTCCGCTTGTTCATAGGGAAATATCGGCCTCGGGCGGGGCGTTAGGTCTAGAGTGCAGGAATCTTCAAGTAGAGCGGGAGGTCTTTAGATGAGCGATGACGAAGGCCAGGACGAGCTAGTAACGGAAGAGATGCTCTGGGATCGCATCCCCCAAGTCCACGGTGAAGAACGTGCCAATACATATTACGAGTTAAGCGCTCGCATCTTTGCGCGCGGTCAATATGACGAAGCCCTTGCGCTCGCTGAAACCGCCCGAGATATCTTCTCTGAGTTAGGTGAATCTGCTCCTAAAGAAGGTTTAGCTCAGGCTTACTCTGCAATTGGTTACAACCTCAATCAACTCAAGCGTATGGATGAAGCAGCAACAGCCATGAGCCAAGCCGTCGCAATTCTGCGTGAGAACAAATCACCTATTGCGCTCGAACTCGCCTGCACGCTGGGTGAATGGTGGTACTCATCAAAGAATTATGAAAAAGTCATCGAGACTATGTATGAATGCTCACAAGAGCATTTAGTCGATGGCAACACAATCGGTGCAGCTAACGATATGCACCTCATCGGATGCGCACAACGCGAGCTTAAGAATTACAACGAAGCAATCATCTGCTTCACAGAAGCGCGCAAGATGTTTAAGTCAGAGAAGGAAGTCATTCACGTCGCACGCTGTGATCAGAAGATTGCATCTTGCTACATTGAAATCGGCGACGGTGAGAAAGCTTTAGAGGCAGCCCGTAAAGCGATTGATGTCTTTGAAACAGCACATGATCACCGCCGCGAAACTTTTGCGCTCTTTGAATACGGTAAAGCCGAAATTCTTCTAAACAAGCTCGAAGATGGGCTAGCTACGCTCGATAACGTCTTGCAGATAGTTGCCGATGATGAACCAAAAGATTTTGAATTCATTATGGATATCGAAACTCGCATGTCGGCGGTAATGCGCCAACTAGGCCGTTTCGAAGAAGCTAATGAAGTTGATCGTCGTTTGGCATCTGTCCGCGAGGTAATGGATTAAACCTGGCGCGGTAGATGTTGCAGAGCCCAGTGGTACATGGCGATAGCACCAGCTGCAGAGGCGTTCATAGAACGCGTTGATCCGTACTGCTCAATCGCATAGAGCACTTGGCAAGCTGCAATACCTTCATCAGACATACCCGCACCTTCTTGGCCAAAGAGCAGGACACACTCTTCAGGCAGTTGCGCACCCTCTAAATGTTTTGATGTTGGCACGTTATCAATTCCGATTACTGGCAAGTGATGTTCTGCGCACCATGTAGAAAAATCGGCGATGGTTGGATGATGAATCACAGTCAGGTATCTATCTGTGACCATGGCACCACGCTTATTCCAGTCGCGCTTGCCAATGATGTGCACTGCTGAGACATTAAATGCATTTGCTGTTCGAACAACTGAGCCAATATTTAAATCATGCTGCCAATTTTCAATTGCAATCTGTAACTTGTGTCTCTTTGTATTCAGATCTGCGACTATCGCTTCGACGCTCCAATACCTGTAATGGTCGAGAACGTTACGTCGGTCACCATTTTCTAGTAACTCTGGATCATATTCAGCACCAGTTGGCCAAGGCTTTGGGTGTGGACCAACTCCGACTACAGGGAAAAATTCACCTGGACCAATGACCGCAGGTGTATTGATTTCCATGGATGCACTCTAAACTTAACTCACATTATTCACCAAGTAGTCGCCCAGGAGTCAGCATGGAAATCATTTATCACATCGCCTTTGGTATTCATCTTTTAGCAGTTGTAGGAATTTTGGTTCTCTTATCGCTTCAGGCGAATAAGAACCCGAAGAAGCTCAACGCTGGCGTAGTTCATGCAGCCCTTACTGCCTTTGTGGCTGCCCTTGTGATGGTTGGTTTATGGGATCAGGTAAATGCTGAAGAGATTAACCACACCAAGATTGGCATCAAAACCCTCGTTGTTCTGGCAATTCTGATTCTGGGATACAAGAATCTCAAGAAGGAAGTTCTCAAGAGTTCAATCTGGGGTGCGCTCCTTGGACTTACCGTCATCAATATTCTTCTTGCATATCTCTGGTAGTTAACTCTTGCCTTTCTTAAGCAGAACCAGTCTTGCGCTCTGCGCAGCGCTGCTTCTGCCTGCGCTCTCTCTACCGCCCACGAGCGGGCTTGAACCAAACTCAGTAGCGGGCGTCTTTGAAAGGTATATCTCGAAAACCGAGTTAGCTAACCCTTCTGCGATTGTCATCGATCAAAACACCGGGGAAATAGTCTTCGAGAAGAATGCAAACTCTCTGCGCAAGCCAGCTTCAGTACAGAAAATTCTGGCAGCGGTTGCAGCACTTACCTACATGCAACCGGGCGATACCTTCACAACTACTGTCTCGTTAGGTCAACGCACTCGGACCTTAGTAATTGAAGGCGATCGCGACCCTTGGATGAGTTACAACCATAAAGAGGCAGAAAGGCTAGGTAGAACTTCCATACCTAGAATCGAGTACAACTCTCTATCTGCGCTGCAAGAAGCCAACACAGAGCCCATTGAAAAGATCACGATTTACTACACAAATCTCTTCTCGCCAGAGCTAGCACATATCAAATCCTTCTATAAGAAGCGTGGAATCACAGCTTCGCTCAAGAGAGTCAATGCTCGCGAAGCAACTGAGTTAAAGGGAGAGGAGATTCTTACATCGCACTCGCCACAGCTACAGCGCATGTTGGCTTTCTTTCTCACCTGGAGCGATAACGCTCTGACAGAGCGGATAGCGCGAATTGCAGCTTTAAAGGCCGGCGAATCCTTTGATGAAGATGGCGTAGGAATTATTTTTGCCGGAATTTTAGAGAGCTACGGAATCAACTCAGCGCCTCTCTTAGTCAAAGATGCCAGCGGTCTTTCACACAACAATCGAATTACCGTGCGTCAGGTCGGCTCGCTCTTACAGAAAATTCGCTTCGACCCACAATTTGCTCCAGTAGTAAATGGTCTACCCATCGGTGGAATCACCGGAACTTTAAAGGATCGCTTTAATAAAACTGCACCAGAAGCGGTTGGACTAGTGAAGGCAAAAACTGGAACTCTTAACGGCACCACAAATCTAGCTGGCTACATTGAATCTGAAGACCGTGAATATGTCTTTGTGATTATTGCCGATAAACATGCTCGTACTAACTCTGCTGCAAAGCGTGCGCGAGCAACTGTTGATCGAATCTTGGGAAAGATTGCTGCACCTCTATTGCCACAGCCATCTCCACAACCAGTACCTGAAGCTCCTGAAGTTGTTGCAGTACAAACTGAAGTTGCAGCACAAGCATGAAGGCATACTCTTAACCCGTGACACTCATCCGCGCTTATGTAGATCTCATGAAGTTGCGTGTAGTTGAGCTACTCATCATTACAACTCTTCCTGCCATGGTTCTTGCTGAAAAAGGCCTACCTTCATTTGGATTAGTTGCAGCTACCTTGATTGGTGGAACGTTGGCGGCCGGCGCCTCTAATGCTTTCAATATGGTGATTGAAGCTGACACAGATAAGTTAATGGCTCGAACTTCTAAGCGACCACTTGTTGTCGGGACAGTCACTCGTCGCCAGGCGCTGATATTTGCCTCCCTCATAGGGATTTTGTCACTGGTCATTTTTGAAATCTTTACTACTCATCTAGCAACTCTTTTAACTGCGCTAGCAATCTTCTATTACGTAGTTATCTACACAATTTTGCTTAAGCCAAATACATCTCAGAACATTGTCTGGGGTGGGGCGGCAGGATGTATGCCAGTTCTTATTGGCTGGGCCGCTGTGACTGGTTCACTTACCTGGGTTCCCGTTGCATTCTTTATGGTGATCTTCTTCTGGACCCCGCCGCACTTCTGGGCGCTGGCAATCAAATATAAAGATGATTACTCAGCAGCTGGCATTCCCATGTTGCCATCGGTTTCTTCACAATCTTCAGTTATTGGTCAGATGTGGTTTCACACCATTGCCATGGTGATTTCATCTACTGCCTTGATTCAACTAGCAGGGCTTCCAGTCTGGGCGCTCTGTGCAACAGTTCTATTGGGCGCAGTCTTCACCTTCCAGCTCTTTGCCTTAAAAGAGAGCTCTGAAAATTACGACAGAGTTGCTGCCGGAATATTCCACTGGTCGATTACCTACTTGAGTTTGCTCTCAGTGTTATTGGTAGTTGCTCAGCTTGTAAGTGCTTGAGATATATCTTTTAGCAAGTCATCAATATGTTCTAGACCCACTGAAAGTCGTACGACTGAAGGTGTAATGCCCATCTCTGCCTGGATTGCAGGCGAAAGCCGGCGATGAGTCGTTGAAGATGGGTGTGTAATAAGTGTTTTGCTATCACCTAAGTTATTAGAGATATCGATAACACGTAGGGCATCCATAAACTTGAAGGCATCCTTTTGAGAGCCAGCAAATTCAATGCCAATAGTGGTGCCGCCAGCTTTCATCTGCTTCTTGATGACAGCGCTATCTGGATGAGATGCAAGACCTGGGTATCTCACGCTCTTGATCTCTTTACGACCTTCGAGAAATTCTGCAATTGCTTGCGCATTCTCGGACATACGCATTACTCGCATCTCCATAGTTTCTAAAGACTTCACCAAAACCCACGCGCTAAATGGACTGAGTGATGGCCCAGTGTGGCGAATAAATGGAATCAACTTTTCGTAGATATATGAGAATGAACCAAGGAGAGCACCTGCAAGAACGCGACCTTGTCCATCAATATGTTTTGTCGCTGAATACATAACTACATCCGCGCCAAGTTCGAGCGGCTTCTGCAAGACAGGAGAAGCCATGACGTTATCGACAATGACTGTTGCTCCAACTTTATGAGCCAAATCGCTGACGAAGCGAATATCAACAATCTCCATCAAGGGATTGCTTGGTGTTTCAATAAAGACTGCCTTAGTTGGACGTGAGAGCGCTTTCTCCCAGGCCACTTTGTCATTTGCCTTCACTAGTTCGAAGGTAACTCCCCACTTTGGAAGAATTTCAGTGATAACAACATGGCAAGAGCTAAACATTGCCGCCGATGCCACAACGTGATCTCCGGCTTCGACGAGACAGGCAAGGGAGGCAAACATCGCTGCCATACCTGAACCAGTTGCTACACAGTGCTCAGCGCCTTCGAGCGCTGCCAAACGCTTCTCAAACATTGCAACCGTTGGATTATGAAAACGGCTATATACAAAGTGATCTGTTTCGTCGGTAAAGGAATCTAAAGCTTCTTGTGCAGATGTATATGTAAATCCGCTAGTGAGATAGAGAGCCTCGGATGTTTCACCGAAACCAGAGCGAGCAAGCCCTTCGCGAACAGCAGCAGTTTGAGGATTGATCTCCCAATCTGGCCTCGCTCTTTCTGGGCGGGGTTGATACCCCCATACATCTTTGCTCATATGAGTATCTTAAGGTTTGCGCGCTATATTGCCCACATGACCTCCTTGGCAATATCGGTAAAAGACCTCAGTAAGAAATATGAGTCAGGATTTGCTGTTTCACACGCAAATTTTGAGGTTCCACTCGGAACTATCTGCGGATTCGTCGGTCCTAATGGCGCTGGCAAGACGACAACTATTCGTATGCTGCTCGGATTAATCTCACCAACGGGCGGCACCGCGGAAATCCTGGGTGAATCAATTTCACATCCTGAAAGATACCTTTCCAGTGTTGGAGCAATGATTGAAGGCCCAGCGTTTTATCCAGCGCTTTCAGGAGAAGAAAATCTCAAGGTGTTAGCAACTCTCGGTGGGTTTCCTATCGAACGAGTAAACGAGTTGATCAAAACTGTTGGTCTGGAAGGCCGTGGCGGTTCTAAGTACAAGACCTACTCACTCGGAATGAAGCAGCGACTAGGAATAGCAGCGGCGCTCTTGCCAAATCCAAAGGTATTGATTCTCGACGAGCCCACAAATGGTTTAGATCCTGAAGGAATCCAAGAAGTACGTGATTTACTCAAGAAATTAGCGAACAACGGCACAACTGTTTTTGTCTCTTCACACTTACTTTCAGAGCTCGAACTCATCAGCGAATACATCGTGATGTTGCGCAAGGGTGAGGTTGTCTTTGCGGGCACCATGAAAGAACTTCTACTTCAGCAGCAACCAATCATTTTGGTGAAGACAGAGAATCTTGCCGATCTCAACAAGATTGTCGAAATGGCGAAAGCTGATGGACATCATGCAACTATTCGTTCTGAAGTTGCGCATATCGAAGGCCCTGCTGAATGGGCCGGCACTCTTAATCGCAGAGCGTTTGAGGCAGGAATTGTTCTGACTCAGTTGGCGCCGCAGTTACCAAACCTCGAAGAGACATTCTTTGAGATGACAGGAGGCCGCTCATGATGCGCGTTGTATTTGCCGAATGGCGCAAGCTTCGTCGACCAACGCTCTTCCTTGGAACTTTGGGTGCAGCGCTCTTCTTTACAGGGCTTACCAATTCATTCCTTTATCTGATGATTGATTCAGAGCAAGGTAATGGCGATCGTGGCCGACAGATTGGACGCGAAGTTCTTAACTTGGCGGGTGGATCTGTTTATGGTTTCTCATCCGTTGGTGGGTTACTAGGCGTGATTGCCCTCTGCGTATTTGCCGCTCAAACTGCTCAGGAGTACACATACGGAACTCTTCGTAACTTATTGGTGCGCCAACCGGGCAGAGTTCGAATTCTTATTGGCAAGTTGATTGCCATGAAGATATTTGCACTGATCCTTGTTGTCATTGCAGCGCTGCTCAGTATTGGGATTTCATACTTCCTCTCAGATCGCGCCAGAGTTTCTACTGAGTTGTGGTTCACATCTGAGGGCTTCCAAGAGATTGGAAAGACGCTGCTTAATGTCAGCATCTCCGTTATCTACTTCGGAATTTTGGGAATGGTCCTTGGATTGCTCTTACGCTCACCAATTTCGGCAATCTCTATCGGAGTTCTCTGGCTACTCATCATTGAGAATTTAATTGGCGCAGTAAAGCCAGTCACTCTTGAGTGGATGCCCGGAAATCAGCTCTCAACAATTGCGCAAGGTGGTAGCCCAGAACTTGCATATTCACATGCGCTAATTCTGGGAAGTTCCTATGTATTTGTGGGTGCGATTGTTGCGACAGTGCTTTTCTCCCGAAGAGATGTGGCTAACTAGCGACACTAGCCAGATAGAACTGCAAAGCGCAGCGCACTGATTTATTCTTTAAACATGCGCTTAAGGGTTCGTTTGATGAGTTTTGCCCTCATTTCGGGGCTGACCTTGACGACCACTCCTGCAGTTGCAACTCCTAAGGCGCCAACGCTTGCAGAGATTGAGGCGGCGAAGAAGGCAGAAGCTGCCCAGAAGAAGGCTGCCGATGCCGCAGCGAAGAAGTTAGCTGCAGCCAACCTCACGCTTCGACAGTTAACTGCGCGCGCTAATGAAGCACGCGCGCTCTATGTAAAGGCGCAACGTGAACTCGCTGTTGCGACAGCAGCTGCGGTTGCAGCCGCGAAGTACGCCGCCGAAACTGCTGAGGCAGTTGCAGAGGCACATCGCACTATTGGACGTATGGCTGCGAACGCTTACATTCTTGGCGGAAGCATCAGTGATATTCAGCCGCTGCTGAGCGCAAATGGACCACAAGATTTAATGGATCAATTGAGTACGCTCAATAACTTAGGCACTAAGAATACAGTTGCCTTGCAGAGATATAAGGCTGCTGAAGTTATCGCAAAGGCTGCCAAGGTAAAAGCCGATGAAGCAAAAGCTGTTCAACAAGTAGCAACTGCCAAAGTAGCTTCAGCGAAGAAAGTTGCTGATGATGCACAGGCGCTACAGCAGAAGGAAGTAAATAAACTTCGTGCAGTTCAAGATAAGTTGATGAAGGATTTGGCCAAGCTTCGGAACGTCCGCGTCACTCTTGAGCAACGTCGCCAGTTGGCACTTCTTGAAGAGAGCCAAGCAAATACTGCAACTACCGTTATTAATCAGGCAAAGGTCTGGCCAGATCGTGGATTTAGAGGACGCACAACTATTCGCACAACTGAAGCGCAACGACTTGCAGCTGTTGCATTTGCCAAGAAGCAAGTGGAAGCGCGTAAGCCGTATATCTGGGGAGCAGAGGGTCCTAACGCATTCGACTGTTCTGGACTTGTCTATGCTGCCTATCGTTCAGCTGGACTTGGCTGGCCAAATTGGGATCGCCTCAACTCAGCGCTCTACGCTGGTTACACCTTCCATGTGCCGCTAACACAGCTTCAACCAGGAGATTTACTTTTCTATTCATATAAGGGAAACATCTCAACAATCCACCACATCACAATTTATGCGGGCAATGGCATGATGTGGGAAGCCAATTCCAAGGGTAAGGGTCTGCTCTACTCCAAGATCCATAGCATTAAGGGGCTTATGCCATTTGGTGGTCGGGTCTAACCTTCACTTATGACCCAAGCGCTCGTTGCTCTGCGCAACGCTGTTAAGCCTTTTCTTGCCGATTGTGAAGCCGGCGATCGCGTCTTGGTTGCAGTTTCAGGAGGAGCCGATTCGCTGGCTCTTGCATATGCAGTATTGAAGGAGGCAGAACCTCTAGCGATTACACCGGTGGCAATTACCATTGACCATCAACTTCAAGAAAATTCCGCAGTACAGGCAGAAAAAGTAAATAAGCAATTGAAAGAGATGGGTTACAGAGATGTTCTTATTGAAAAAGTTGTGGTCACTACTGAGTCCGGCCTCGAAGCTGGCGCTCGCAGCGCACGCTATCAAGCTCTTGCTGCGAGTACTGAAAAAGAGAGCGCGGTAAAGATTTTTCTTGGCCACACCCGAGATGATCAAGCAGAGACAGTTCTCTTAGGTTTAGCGCGAGGTTCAGGTGCGCGCTCACTTTCTGGAATGGCAACAGAAAATGGAAAGTATGTTCGACCCTTCTTACATGTAACAAGACAAGAGACAGAGCAGGCATGTAAAGAGTTAGCTTTAGAAATCTGGAACGACCCACATAACTTCAACGCTGATTTCACGCGAGTAAAAGTGCGACAAGAAATTCTTCCTTTGATGGAGGCTAAACTTGGACCTGGAATTTCAGCAGCGTTGGCGCGCACAGCTGGCCTACTCCGCGATGATGCCGATGCCCTCGATGACCTTGCAGCTCAAGAGATTTCTCGCCTTAACCTCACCGATATCGATTGCGAATACCTACAAGCGCTGCCACGAGCCTTGCGTACTCGGGTGATTCGGGCAGCGATCTACGCCTGTGGAGCGCCGGTTGGCTCTATTACTGCAGAACATGTGGCAGCTGCCGAGGCGCTGGTCACATCGTGGCGCGGGCAAGGCCCCTTAAGCCTCCCAGGCGGTGTGAAGGTTGAGCGAATTTCGGGCAGACTTTCGCTCTTAGCCCAGCCCACACGACCATGACCGTTTGATCAAGGAGTACACAAGGTGGATCTAGCAACAGTCGGAACCGACGTTGAAAAAATTATCGCAACAGAGGAACAACTCCAGAGCCGCATTGCAGAGTTAGCAGCTCAGGTAGATAGCGATTACAAAGATAAGAACGTTCTTCTTGTTGGTGTGCTTAAGGGCGCAATCATGGCGATGGCTGATCTCACGCGTGCAATGCAGACCCATATTGAGATGGATTGGATGGCTGTCTCTTCTTACGGTTCCGGAACAAAATCAAGTGGCGTTGTTCGCATCCTCAAAGATTTAGATCGAGATATCACAGGACGCCATGTTCTTATTGTTGAAGATATCGTCGACACCGGCCTAACGCTCTCTTGGCTTACTTCAAATTTACTTTCTCGAGGCGCCGCTAGCGTAGAAATCTTGACGATCCTTCGTAAGCCAGAGGCAGCCAAAGTTGAAGTGAAGGTTAAATATGTGGGCTTTGATATTCCTACCGAATTCGTTGTTGGCTATGGCTTAGATTTTGATGAAAAGTATCGCAACCTCTCATTTATCGGTGTGCTTGCTAAGCACATGTACTCATAGGCAGCTACATGACTTCCCAGACACCAATGCAGAAGATTAAGAAGTCGGTTAAGCCAGCCGAGAAGAAAGATGGCGCAAAGAAAGCTCCACAAACTCGTTCACAAAAAATCTTGCGTGGACCACTCTTCTGGATCGTCGTTGCCATTTTTGCGGTAACAATCTTTGGTCAGATTACCAACGCTTCCAATCGCTATACCGAAATTAAAACTTCGCAGGCGCTGGCAGCTATTTCGCAATCCCAAGTTGAATCTGCTGTCTTGGTTGATAAGTCTCAGAAGATTCGCCTCATACTCTCAAGCGGAAATACGATTAAGGGCGCAACCAAGGTAGAAGCGTCTTATGTCGCACGCCAAGAGCCAACGTTGGTTGATGCACTTACTGCAAACCCTCCATCTAAAGGTTGGAGCGTTGACGTTCCACGACAATCTGTCTTCTCTACCTTCTTCTTCACCTTCGGGCCAATTCTTATCATCGGTCTTGTCTTCTTCTGGTTGATGAGCCGTGCACAAGGTGGCAATCGAGTCTTTTCATTCGGTAAATCACGTGCAAAGTTGCAGAACAACGATGTTCCGCAAAATACCTTTGCCGATGTTGCAGGTTCCGATGAGGCTATCGCCGAACTAGAAGAGATTAAAGATTTCTTAGCTGACCCCGGTAAGTACGCACTTCTTGGCGCAAAAATTCCTAAGGGAGTCCTTCTCTATGGACCTCCCGGAACCGGTAAGACTCTCTTGGCACGCGCTGTTGCTGGCGAAGCGAAGGTACCTTTCTACTCAATCTCAGGCTCTGACTTTGTTGAGATGTTTGTTGGTGTTGGTGCAGCGCGCGTGCGCGATCTCTTCGGCCAAGCCAAGACAAATGCACCCGCAATAATCTTTATTGATGAAATTGATGCAGTCGGTCGTCAACGCGGCGCAGGTATGGGTGGCGGCCACGATGAACGTGAGCAGACACTTAACCAGTTGCTCGTTGAGATGGATGGCTTTGAAGCTAATGGCCAGGTAATTCTGATTGCTGCGACCAACCGCCCAGATGTATTAGATCCAGCGTTACTACGTCCAGGTCGTTTTGATCGTCAGATTCCTGTCGAACGCCCTGACCTTAAGGGACGCGAAGAAATTCTTAAGGTTCATGCCAAAGATAAGCCAATATCAAAGGAAGTAGAACTCCTTGCATATGCACGTCGCACACCCGGATTTACAGGTGCAGATTTGGCTAACGTTCTTAACGAAGCAGCGCTACTTACTGCGCGCGAAGGTTTGAAGACCATTTCACATCCTCAATTAGATGAAGCAATTGATCGCGTCATGGCTGGCCCACAACGTAAATCAAGGTTGATGTCTGAAGAAGAACGTCGCGTTACTGCGTATCACGAGGCAGGACATGCGCTTGTGGCTCATGCACTTCCACATACTGATCCGGTTCACAAAATCACCATCATGCCGCGCGGACGTGCACTTGGTTACACCATGGTCTTGCCAGATGATGACAAGTACTCAACCACTCGTAACCAGCTCCTTGATCAACTCGCATATTCACTCGGTGGCCGTGCTGCCGAAGAACTTATCTTCCATGATCCATCAACGGGTGCATCTAATGACATCGAGAAGGCAACAGCGCTCGCTCGTGCCATGGTCACACAATATGGAATGACAGAAGCTATTGGCGCAATCAAACTGGGTGCTGATGACTCAGCTCCATTTATGGGCCGTGATTATGGACATCAACGTGATTACTCAGAAAGCGTTGCTGCAACTGTCGATGCAGAGATTCGTAAACTTATCGAGAGAGCGCATCAAGAGGCGTATGACATTCTTGAAGCTAACCGCAGTATTTTGGATGAGATGGTGCTGCAGCTTCTTGAGAAAGAGACTCTCAATAAAGAAGAGATTGCTGCAATCTTTGCCAAGGTAACTGCTTGGCCTAAGCGTCCAGCCTGGACAGGATCTGCAACGCGAATTCCATCAGCAAAGCCACCGGTTGATATCCCAGAGCGCGTAGTTGCAGAAGAAGCGCCTAAGAAGCCTCGTCGCGTAAAGAAATCAACTTCGAGTGAGTGAGATTTCCTCTATCTCAATGGGGCCAGACGATGGACGAGCATCGCACCCATACGATCAAGAGCGCGCCGAAAAGGCTGTCCGCGAACTTCTCTTAGCTCTCGGCGAAGATCCTGAACGCGAAGGTCTGCAAGATACGCCAGCGCGAGTAGCGCGCGCATTTAAGGAGAACTTCGAAGGACTATGGCAACGTCCTCAGGATGTGCTGACGACAACATTTGATATCGGCCATGAAGAGTTGGTCATTATTCGCGACATAGAAGTCTTTTCACATTGCGAACACCATCTCACTCCCTTTCATGGAGTTGCCCACGTTGGGTATATCCCAAGTGGGAAAATCACTGGGTTATCTAAAGTTGCTCGCTTAGTGGATCTCTTTGCTCGTCGCCCACAAGTACAAGAGCGCCTCACGACACAAATTGCAGATGCACTGGTTGAAATTCTTAATCCAATGGGCGTTATCGTGATTATTGATTGCGAACACCTCTGTATGTCGATGCGTGGCGTTCGTAAATCGCAAGCCCGCACTACAACCTCAGCGGTTCGAGGCGTATTACGCGACTCAGCAACTCGCGCTGAAGCCATTAGCCTTATTACGAATCGATAGTTGCCATGTTGGTGATGGGGATTCTTAATGTCACTCCTGATTCATTCGCTGATGGTGGCTTGCACTATGACACTGAAATTGCAATTGCACGTGGCTTGGAAATGATTGATGAAGGTGTAGACATCATTGATGTTGGAGGCGAATCAACGCGTCCGGGCGCTGATCGAGTTTCTGAAGAGGAAGAACAGGCGCGAGTATTGCCAGTAATTCGCGCACTTGCTGAAAGTAAAGTAGCCATCAGCATCGACACAATGCGCGCCAGTACTGCTCGATTAGCTGTCGAAGCTGGTGCCAGCATCGTTAATGATGTTAGCGGCGGAGCAGCCGACCCAGATATGTTTGCAACTGTTGCAGATCTCGGCTGTAAGTACACCCTGATGCATTGGCGGGGCCACTCAAAAGATATGAATTCCAAGGCTATTTATGGCGATGTTGTCGCTGATGTTATTGAAGAGGTCACCATGCAGCTCGATAAAGCGCTTGCTGCTGGAGTCAAGCGCGAGAACATCATCCTTGATCCGGGATTGGGATTTGCTAAGGATCCTGAACATAATTGGGAAATCCTCAATCGAATTGAAGAATTTACTGCACTCGGCTATCCGGTTCTGATTGGCCATTCGCGTAAGCGCTTCTTAGGTGGAGATAACCCAGATGGCCGCGAAGAGGCGACCGTTGCAGTAACTCAATCTCTAGTTGGAAAAGGAATCTGGGCAGTGAGGGTTCATGGCGTGAAGGCCAATGTTGAGGTGGTGAAAAAATGAGCGATCGCATCAGCCTCAGAGGAATCAAGGGATTTGGTTATCACGGAGTTTTTGAGCACGAAGCGAAGAATGGACAAGATTTCTTCGTTGATTTAGAGATTACCTTGGATCTTTCCAAAGCGAGCAGAACCGATGAATTAGCTGACACCATCGACTACGGAGCACTGACAGATTTAGTAGTTGAAGAGATTACCGGCGAGCGAGTTGCGTTGATTGAAAGGTTGGCAGGTCGGATAGCCGATCGCATCAGGGCGCAACACCCAGAAATTGATTGGCTTGAGGTAACAGTTCATAAGCCAAAGGCACCTGTTTCGTCCGAGGTGGCAGATATTTCGGTAACAATTACGCGATGAAGGCTGTTGTTGCGCTCGGTGCCAATATTGGCAACCCCCGCGAGCAGATGGATTTAGCCGTGGCGCTACTTCGTGAAGCAACTGAAGTAATTGCTGTATCAAGTTACTTTGTTACAAAGCCTGTTGGTGGTCCAGAACAACCCGATTACCTCAATGCAGTTTGCATCCTCGAATCTGAGTTGCCTGCAACTGATTTACTTGCGGTATTGCAAGGTATTGAGAAGAGTTTAGGTAGACAGCGCACTGTGCAGTGGGGCCCACGAACTATTGATCTTGATCTCATTCAATACGGTTCACTCTTAAGCGCCGCTGATGAACTTGAACTTCCTCATCCGCGTGCTCACGAACGGCGATTTGTCCTTGAGCCATGGTTTGAGATTGAGCCAGATGCAATTCTGCTTACACACGGGAAAATTTCTGAACTTTTGGCGCAATTGCCTTAACGCCTTAGAATTAGCGCACTGCCTGCCCGGTACCTGAAAGGACTGGAGCCATGAAAGTAGTAACAAATGTGCAAGAGCTTCCTTCTGCCTGCGCCTTTGTTCCAACTATGGGAGCGCTCCACGCAGGCCACGCATCGCTATTCACTTTAGCGAAGAGTTACTCAGAGAACGTCGTAGCAAGCATCTTCGTTAACCCACTTCAATTTGAGAACGCACGAGATTTGGCGCTCTATCCGCGAACTCCTGAAGCCGATAGTGAAATCGCTGCAGCTGCTGGAGTTACACACCTATGGCTGCCGAATTTTCGGGATGTTTACCCTGAAGGATTTATAACTTTATCTGCTGGACCAATCGGGGATATCTATGAAGGTGCATCTCGCCCTGGACACTTCGATGGAGTAGTCACAGTTGTCCGTCGATTCTTTGATTTACTTAAACCAAAGTACGCAATCTTTGGAGAGAAAGACTTTCAACAACTATTTCTGATCAAGGCGATTGCAGATGGCGTTGAGATTGTCACCGCTCCAACATTCCGTGAGCCAGATGGAATGGCAGCATCATCGCGCAATACCCGCCTTTCTGAAGAGGCAAGAGTTGCCGCCACCGTTATCTTCAGGGCTCTTCAGGGTGCGAGCTCAGAGGATCAACTACGTCAGATACTGGCCACAGAACCACTCTTCCAACTCGACTATGCCGACTTTATTGATGAAGTTGATTTCGCCCACGCTCACAGTGGTACTCAGAACGTTCGGGCGATCGTCGCTGGCTGGATTAATGGAGTCCGTTTGATTGACAATATGCGAATGGAATTACGCGCATGAAGCTATTGGCTCCTTCACCAGGTTGGACTGCGCGCGCTGACGTCATCGTCGTTGGTTCTGGAATTGCGGGCCTGACAACTGCGCTGCAATGTCGTACATATGGTTTATCTGTTCTGCTTGTAACTAAAGCAAGTGTTGATGAAGGTTCAACTAAGTGGGCACAAGGTGGAATCGCCGCGGCACTCGGCGATGGAGACTCTCCACAGGCCCACGAGAAAGATACTTTGGTTGCAGGTGCAGGCCTCTGTGACGTTGATGCGGTGCGAGTACTTGTTACTGAAGGACCAGAGGCAGTTCGCAAGCTCATCGAACGCGGTGCAATCTTTGATAAAGAGGCGAGCGGTGAAATCGCACTTACTCGCGAAGGTGGTCACTTAAGAAACCGCATTCTCCATGCCGGAGGAGATGCAACCGGCGCCGAAGTTTCACGTGCACTCCTAGCTGCAGTTCAAAATGATCCTGAAATTGAAGTTGTAGAACATGCTCTTGTCTTAGATGCGTTGAAGAATGACATTGGCGAAGTCTGTGGCGTTACCTTGCACGTAATTGGCGCCGGAAGTCGCGATGGCGTTGGTCGTGCACTTGCTCGCGCCGTTGTCCTTGCAACTGGTGGCTTAGGCCAGGTATTTGCACAAACAACCAATCCATCTGTTTCTACAGGTGATGGTGTTGCACTTGCGCTGCGAGCTGGCGCCAAAGTTGCTGATGTGGAATTTATTCAATTCCACCCAACCGTCTTGTGGCTAGGTGATAACTCAGAAGGACAACAACCACTGATCAGTGAGGCAGTACGAGGCGAGGGCGCTTACTTACTCGATCATGCTGGCGAGAGGTTTATGAAGGATATTCATCCACTTGCCGAGTTAGCTCCACGCGATGTTGTTGCGATTTCAATTATGCGAGTAATGAATAAGACGAAGAAGCACCATGTCTGGCTCGATGTCAGACATTTAGAAGGCTTCCAGGAACGCTTCCCAACAATTTACGCATCTTGCATCTCTCATGGCATCAATCCATTGAAGGAATTGATTCCAGTTGCTCCAGCTTCGCACTATGCATCAGGTGGAGTTCGTGTTGATCTTGATGGTCGTACAAGTGTGAGTGGGCTCTATGCCTGTGGTGAAACTGCATGTTCTGGCGTGCATGGTGCCAATCGACTTGCCTCTAACTCACTTCTTGAAGGCTTGGTCTTTAGCGCACGTATCGCTGCAGATATCGCTGCGCACTTGCCTGAACAGACAGAGCCAGTTGAGAATGTCTCTCCTGCAATTCTGCTCGACCCAACAGTGCGCCACGATATTCAGGTGAGTATGAGCCAAGGAGCTGGCGTATTGCGCTCTTCAGATTCACTCCTTAAAACTAGTTCTGACTTAACGCGTATTGAAGATAAGAAGAGCACCCAACCATGCGTTGAAGCATGGGAGACGACAAATCTCTTTCAATTGGCGCAAGCGATTCTTAAGGCAGCGCTGATTCGCCAAGAGACTCGTGGTTCACATTGGCGTGAAGATTTTCCTGAGACAAGTGATTTATGGAAGAAGCGCATTGTGCAGCAGTTAGATCAGACAGGTTATTGGACCAGTGGATACCAAGAAGTGGGGAAGCCATGATTGATCACGAACTGATTAAGCGCGCACTCGCTGAAGATCTACAAGGTGGCGAAGACATCACCTCTGTAGCAACAGTGTCAGGCAAGGAAAAAGTTGTCGCTGATTTTGTAGCTCGCAGAGCTGGAGTTATTGCAGGTATTGATATGGCATGTGCAGTGCTAACTGAAGTGGGCTTGAAAGATATCTCTGTTCTAGTTCAAGATGGAGCGCGCGTTGAAGCCGGTGCGGTTCTACTGACTGTACGCGGTGATACTCGTGCGATTTTGCTGGCAGAACGTACTGCGCTCAACTTCCTTGGACACTTAAGTGGAATAGCAACGCTGACCCGTCGCTGGGTAGATGAGGTTGCCGGTACTCAATGTGCGATTCGCGATACCCGTAAAACAACTCCAGGAATGCGATTACTTGAAAAGTACGCGGTTCGTATGGGTGGCGGAACAAATCACCGAATGTCACTAAGCGATGCAGCGCTCATTAAAGATAATCACATCGCAGCCGCTGGTGGCGTTGTTGCTGCCTTCTCACAAGTTCGTGCAAAGTTTCCAAACGCTCCAATTGAGATTGAGGTAGATACCCTCGAACAGTTAAAGGAAGTTCTACCTCTCAAACCGGACTTAGTACTTCTCGACAATATGAGCCCAGAGCAATGCGCAGAAGCAGTGGCGATTACTGCAGGCAGCTGCAAATTGGAAGCATCCGGAGGAATCTCGCTAGAGAACGCTAAGTCATATGCGCTCTCTGGAGTTGATTACCTCGCAATTGGCGCGCTCACACATAGCGCACCCGTACTTGATATTGGCCTAGATCTGAGAGTGGAGTAGCAATGCTGTTAACAATCGATGTCGGAAATACCAACACAGTTCTAGGAATCTTTGAAGGCAAAGATCTAGTTAAGTCTTGGAGAGTCAAAACCGATCCACGCACAACTGCTGATGAGATGTGGTTGCAATACAGCGCACTTACAAGTGGTTACGCGCTTACCGGACTCTCTATCTGCTCGACTGTTCCTGCAACTCTTCGTGAACTACGCACAATGATTGCTGAGTACCTGCAACATATTCCAACGACAATTGTCGAACCAGGTACCAAGACCGGTGTGCAGTTGTTGGTAGATAATCCAAAGGAAATTGGCGCAGATCGGATTGTCAATACGCTAGCTGCACATACTCTCTTTGGTGGCCCTGCCATCGTCGTTGATTTTGGAACATCCACAAATCTTGATGTTGTCTCACCTAAAGGAGAATTCCTGGGGGGAGCGCTAGCGCCAGGAATTGAAATTTCAGTTGATGCTCTGGCAGCGCGTGCGGCGCAGCTTCGTAAAGTTGAGCTAGTGCGTCCCAAGAGTGTGATTGGCAAGAACACTGTTGAAGCGTTGCAATCTGGAACTATCTTTGGTTTTGCTGGCCAAGTTGATGGATTAGTTGAGCGCATCATTGATGAATTAGCGCAGAGCTATGAAGGAACCCCCACAGTGATTGCAACAGGTGGTCTTGCGCCGTTGATCATTGGCGTGGCTGAAACTATTGATGAACATGAGCCAGATTTGACGCTAATTGGACTTCGACTGATACACGAAAAGAACATCGCGTAGTCGCACAGGGGTAGACTCCTCGCACTATGAACGTTGAAAACACGCCCGCGCCAGAGGATGACCTACCTGAGCAACTTCGGATTCGTCGCGAGAAGCGCGCCAACCTTATTGAGCGTGGAATTGAGCCATATCCAGTCGCGGTAGCGCGTACCAAGTCGCTGAAAGAGATTCGCGACAAGTATGTAAATCTTGGGGTCGATGTTGCAACAGGAGATACCGAAAGCCTTACTGGACGCATTATCTTTAAGCGCGATACCGGCAAACTCTGTTTTGCAACGTTACGTGAAGGCGATGGCACAGAACTTCAAGCGATGTTGTCGCTCGACAAGGTAGGACAGGATTCACTCGATGCCTGGAAGTCAGATATTGATTTAGGTGACATCGTTTCCGTGACAGGCGAGATCATTACCTCAAAGCGCGGCGAGCTTTCTATCTTGGCAACTTCATGGGCGCTAGCCGCAAAGTCACTCCGCCCGCTTCCTAATGATCACAAACCGATGTCTGAAGAGACGCGCGTTCGTATGCGTTATGTTGATTTGATTGTCCGCCCAGAAGCGCGTAGCGCTGCACGTATGCGACCAACTGTGATGCGCTCACTGCGCGATACCTTTAACAACAAAGAATTTATCGAAGTTGAAACTCCAATGCTGCAGGTGATGCATGGTGGAGCTGCAGCTCGTCCTTTTAAGACCTTTAGTAATGCCTATGACATGGATATGTATATGCGCATTGCACCAGAGCTCTTTCTCAAAAGATGCGTAGTTGGTGGAATCGAAAGAGTCTTTGAAATCAACCGCAACTTCCGCAACGAAGGCGCGGATTCTTCACACTCGCCAGAGTTTGCAATGGTTGAGTCATATATGGCCTTTGGCGATTGGCGCTCTATTGCAGATGTCACTCGCGCACTTATTCAAAATGCAGCGATGGCCGTTTCTGGTTCACATGTTGTGACTCATTACGACGGACGCCAAGCTGATCTGGGCGGCAACTGGAAAGAGATTTCACTTTACGACGCAATTTCAGAGGGCGTAGGAGAGCAAGTTACGGCGCTTACTTCGATAGAAGATCTCAAGAAGATTGCTACAAAACTTGGAATGAAGATTGACCCGAAGTGGGTAACAGGCAAGCTCGCCGAAGAAATCTTTGAGCACGTGGCTCAAGATAAGTTAATTGAGCCAACTTTTGTCATGGGGTATCCAGTTGATACTTCTCCACTTGTTCGCGCTCACCGCGAACTACCTGGAGTCGCAGAAAAATGGGATCTCTACATCGATGGCTTTGAGTTAGCAACAGGTTATTCAGAGTTGGTAGATCCCGTCATTCAACGTGAGCGATTAATTGAGCAGGCACAACTTGGCGCCAAGGGCGATCTTGAAGCGATGCAGGTAGATGAAGATTTCTTGCGAGCGATGGAATTTGGAATGCCGCCGATGGGTGGAATGGGAATGGGCGTTGATCGCTTGCTGATGGCCCTTACCGGTTTAGGTATTCGCGAAACAATTCTCTTCCCACTAGTAAAGCCAGAAGCTGATTAACAATGCTGGTTATCCGCCCTGCACGAACTTCTGACGTTAAAGCAATCCGCGAACTTGTAGATTCATATGCAGCTCCCGGACAGATGCTTGCCAAAGAGACAGTAACTCTCTTTGAAAGCGTTCAAGAATTTACAGTCGCTGAACTAGATGGAAAAGTTATTGGTTGCGGCGCTCTTCACATTCTCTGGGAAGATCTCGCTGAAGTTCGCACAGTCGCTGTTGAAAAAAGTTTGCATAAGCAAGGCATTGGTCATCAAATACTGCAAAGCATTATTGAACGCGCTCGCGAAATCGGCGTCTCACGAATTTTCTGCCTTACCTTTCAAACTGAATTCTTTGGAAAACATGGATTTGAAGAGATCGAAGGAACGCCAGTTGCACCGGATGTCTATGCCCAGCTCCTGCACTCCTATGACGCTGGAACTGCAGAGTTCTTGGATCTTGAGTCGGTAAAGCCCAATACCTTGGGAAATACCCGCATGCTTCTGGCCCTGTAGCCCACATTCTGGGCACCTGCGGGAATACCAGCCCTATATCTGGGGTTCTATCTCCAAGAAGCCCTTCACCTCGCACCTTCCCTACGCTGGGTTATAGGCTTACGGCAGAACAAGTAGAAGGAGCTAGCCATGTTTGAGCGCTTTACCGATAGAGCCAGACGAGTCGTTGTCTTGGCTCAAGAAGAAGCACGCATGCTCAATCACAACTACATCGGCACAGAACACATCCTCCTTGGTCTCATCCACGAAGGCGAAGGCGTCGCTGCTAAAGGCCTCGAATCACTCGGCATCTCTCTTGAAGGTGTTCGCGCGCAGGTTGAAGAGATCATCGGCCAGGGACAGCAAGCACCAAGTGGCCATATTCCATTTACTCCACGTGCAAAGAAAGTTCTTGAACTCTCACTTCGCGAAGCGTTACAGCTTGGCCATAACTACATTGGTACAGAGCACATTCTTCTTGGTCTTATCCGTGAAGGTGAAGGCGTTGCCGCACAAGTACTCGTTAAGTTAGGCGCTGATCTCAATCGCGTTCGCCAGCAAGTTATTCAACTTCTCTCTGGTTACCAGGGTAAAGAAGCTGTTTCACAAGGTGGACCGGCTGAAGGAACTCCATCAACTTCACTCGTTCTCGATCAATTTGGTCGCAACCTCACCGCTGCAGCGCGCGAAGGAAAGCTCGACCCAGTTATTGGTCGTGATCTTGAAATCGAACGCGTGATGCAAATTCTTTCTCGCCGCACCAAGAACAACCCAGTTCTTATCGGTGAACCAGGCGTTGGTAAGACTGCAGTCGTTGAAGGTCTTGCTCAAGCAATCGCCAAGAACGATGTTCCAGAAACTTTGAAGGATAAGCAGCTCTACTCACTTGATCTAGGTGCACTCGTTGCTGGTTCTCGTTACCGCGGTGACTTTGAAGAGCGCCTCAAGAAAGTTCTTAAAGAGATTAAAACTCGTGGAGACATCATTATCTTTATCGATGAAATTCATACACTCGTTGGAGCAGGAGCTGCAGAAGGTGCAATTGATGCTGCAAGCATTCTTAAGCCAATGCTTGCGCGCGGTGAACTCCAGACAATCGGAGCAACAACTCTTGATGAGTATCGCAAGCACATCGAAAAGGATGCAGCTCTCGAGCGTCGCTTCCAACCAATCCAGGTGAAAGAGCCATCAGTTGCTCATACCATTGAAATTCTTAAGGGCCTTCGCGATCGCTACGAAACCCACCACCGCGTATCAATTACCGATGGTGCGCTCGCCGCAGCTGCCAATATGGCAGATCGCTACATCTCAGACCGCTTCCTTCCAGATAAGGCGATCGACCTTATTGATGAAGCAGGTTCACGTCTTCGTATCAAGCGTATGACAGCGCCTGCAGAGCTTCGCGAATTCGACGAAAAAATTGCTGAAGCTCGCAAAGCAAAAGAGTCTGCAATCGATGGACAAGATTTCGAAGGTGCAGCAGCTCTTCGCGATAAGGAGAAGACTCTTATCCTTGAAAAGCAGGAAGCAGAGAAGAATTGGAAGGCAACCGATCTCGATAAGGTGACTGAAGTTGATGAAGAACTCATCGCTCAGGTTCTCTCTGCCTCAACTGGTATTCCAGTATTTAAGTTAACTGAAGAAGAGACAGCGCGTCTATTGCGCATGGAAGATGAACTCCATCGCCGCGTGATTGGTCAAGATCAAGCAATTAAGGCGCTTTCACAAGCAATTCGCCGTACTCGCGCAGGTCTTAAGGATCCAAAGCGCCCTGGTGGATCATTTATCTTCGCTGGTCCTTCTGGTGTTGGTAAGACAGAGCTCTCACGCACACTTGCTTCATTCTTGTTCGGCGATGAAACAGCTTTGATTCAACTCGATATGTCTGAATACTCAGAGCGCCACACAGCATCCCGCCTCTTCGGTTCACCTCCAGGATATGTTGGATATGACGAGGGCGGACAGCTCACCGAAAAGGTACGCCGTCGTCCATTCTCTGTCGTCCTCTTCGATGAAATCGAGAAGGCTCACCCAGATATCTTCAACTCACTTCTTCAAGTTCTTGAAGATGGACGCCTCACCGATGCACAAGGTCGCACCGTTGACTTTAAGAACACAGTCATCATCATGACTACCAACCTTGGTACTCGCGATATTTCGAAGTCCCTTGGACTTGGCTTTGCTAACGCAGATGATGACCTTACAAATTACGATCGCATGAAGGGCAAGGTCCAGGACGAACTTAAGAACCACTTCCGTCCTGAATTCTTAAACCGCATCGATGACGTCATCGTCTTCCACCAGCTCACCAAGGATCAGATCATTCAGATTGTTGATCTCATGGTTGCAAATCTTGATGAGCGCTTGAAGGCCAAGGACATGGGAATCGAACTCACACAGGCTGCAAAAGATCTCTTGGCAGCGCGCGGTTACGACCCACTCCTAGGTGCGCGCCCATTGCGTCGCGTTATTCAGCGTGAAATCGAAGATGCTCTCTCTGAGCGCATTCTCTTCGGTGAACTCAAGGCTGGCGAAATCATTGTGGTTGATGCAGCAGGCGAAGGCGCAGATGCAGCCTTTACCTTTGCAGGATCTGCCAAGGTTTCAACGCCTGATTCACCAGAAGATTTAGCTGAAACCACGAAGTAATTTATGCAGACAGTTCTTCTTACCGGTGCTAGCGGATACATCGGTAAGCACATCGCGCTGCAGCTATTAAATCAAGGTTTCGCTGTGCGCGCTTCTGTGCGCAACCTTTCGAGAGCTGCAGAAGTTCGTGAAGCTGTTCTGCCTCATCTCATCGATAAATCCAAGCTGGATTCTCGGCTGACTTTTGTCGAATTGGATCTTGAAAAAGATACAGGTTGGGATTCGGCGCTTAGTGGCGTTGATGTGCTGATGCATACCGCTTCCCCTTTTCCTATCGCATCGCCAAAGAATGAAGATGACTTAATCAGGCCTGCAGTGGAAGGAACGCTGCGAGCTTTGCGGGCTGCCAAGAGCGCGCGCGTACATCGAGTAATTCTTACTTCCTCTATGGCAGCTGTTTACGGGCGAGATCTCCCGGCAGGAAAATCTGAGTATGACGAAACTCTTTGGACAGATGTGAGCCATCCAGTTGGAAAGGTTGCCTATACAAAGTCAAAGACTCTCGCCGAGAAAGCTGCGTGGGACTTTGTCAAAAACTCAGCGCCTGAAATTCAGCTCACAACAATCAATCCAGTTCTGGTTCTCGGAGCACCGTTAGATAAGAACTTTGGATCATCAATCTCAGTTGTCGAACGAATTTTAAAAGGTAAAGATCCTATGTTGCCTGATCTTAAGTTTTCGATTGTGGATGTGAAAGATGTAGCGATGATGCATGTGGCTGCTATCAAGAGCGACTCAACTAAAGGTGAGCGAATTCTTGCAGCCTCTGAAACATATTCATTTGTGCAGATTGCCAAGTACTTAAAGTCGATCTACCCAAAGAGCAAGGTCAAGCCAATTCAGGCTCCATCCTTGCTCATCAAGTTCCTTGCGCTCTTTGATGGCGAGATAAAAGCCGTCTTGCCTTTGCTTGGAAAACCTATGAATATCAGCTCAGCGAAGGCGAAAAAGCTATTTGGAATTTCATTTATCCCGGTACAGGTATCGCTGCGTGAATCTGCTGAGTATCTCGTAAAGAACGGCTACATTAAGATTTAACTATGTCCAATAAGTTACATCAGGGCTCTCTCGGAGCCCTGACACTCGGCGCCCTGGGTGTGGTCTTTGGCGATATTGGTACAAGCCCGATTTATGCGCTCCGTGAATCCCTTAACACGGCAGGAACAGAGCTATTTGATATCTACGGTGTTGTATCGCTGATCTTCTGGTCGCTGATGCTGGTGGTTTCACTTAAGTATCTCGTCTTCGTTCTGCGAGCTGACAACAACGGTGAAGGCGGAATTCTCTCGCTCTTTGCACTCCTTCCCAATAAGGTAAAGAACGCAACTCGCGGCACTCGATATTTCTTTATCCTCTTCTTGCTACTCGGAACCGCACTCCTTGTTGCTGATGGAATGTTGACTCCAGCGATCTCAGTGCTTTCGGCGACAGAAGGTTTAGAAACTCTCAATCCAAGCTTGGCAACGTGGACCGTCCCGCTGACGGTCTTTATTCTCGTCACTCTCTTTGGCTTTCAATTTAAGGGAACAAATCTCCTCGGCAAGATCTTTGGACCAATTATTCTGCTCTGGTTTACAACCCTTGGTTATCTTGGATTTATCAAGGTTAAGGAGCGCCCAGAGGTTATTGAAGCGCTATCACCTGTCTATGCAGCCGAATATGTAGTCCATCATGGATTTCATACCTTCATTATTTTATCTTCAGTAATTCTTGCAGTTACCGGCGCTGAAGCTCTCTATGCGGATTTGGGCCACTTCGGCAAACGCCCGATTCGAATCGGGTGGTTCTTTATCGTTGCACCAGCGCTGGTCTTGAATTATCTGGGCCAGGCAGTGCTCGCAATTGAAGAACCAGGCGCAAAGCGGAGCCTCTTCTTCGCCCTTGCCCCCAATGATTCTGTGCGAATCTATCTTGTAGTACTTGCAACACTTGCCACCATTATCGCTTCGCAAGCGCTCATTACTGGTGTGGCATCACTTGCTCGACAAGCGGTCAGATTGGGGCTGATTCCTCGCCTGAAGATAGTTCACACGAGCAGCACCGTGATCGGTCAGATTTATGTGCCTGCAGTCAATCTCATTATTGGCCTTGGTTCAATTTTCTTAGTTGTAAATTTCAAGACTTCTAGCGCCTTGGCAAGCGCCTACTCTTTCGCTATTTCAGCAACGATGTTGATGACAACAATTGCTTTTGGCTATGTAGCGGCTACAAAATTTAAGTGGAATAAGAAGATTCTCTTCATCGTGATTCCAATTCTGATTGCAATTGACCTCTCCTTCTTCCTTGCCACTGTGACGAAGATCTTTAAGGGCGCTTGGGTTCCACTTCTGATTGGTATCGCAATCACTTACATCATGTGGGTCTGGCGTAAGGGTCAGAAGACTTTAGAAGATGCGCTGCGCAACCAAGAGATGAGTTGGGAAGAAGTAGAAGAGAAGATCGCTTCAGGTTCTATCTCCATAATCCCTGATACTGGAATTTATCTCTCAGCCTCTGCTCTCAAAGTGCCACAGGCGCTCATTGCACAACTTAACAATCTGCACTCTTGCCCACGAGAAATTCTGATTGTGAGCGTGATACAAGGAGATGTTCCGGTAGTTACTGCAAAGCCGATTCTTAAGGATGTGACGGACAGAGTTAAGCAACTCTATGTCTGGGTTGGATTTAAGCAAGATGTGAATATCCAGCGCTCGATTATTGAGCATGTGATGTCAGCAGAGGAAGAGGCTGAGTGCACCTACTATCTAGCAGATCGTAAGTTCTTAGATAGCTCTAGCGGCACAGTTAAAGGTTTAACCGAGAAGATTTTTGGAATTCTTCATCGTAATTCAGCAACAGCATCGAGCTATTTCGGACTACCTGAGAACCGAGTCATCACACTCGGCACTCAGATGGATCTTTAATCTAAAGCGGAAACTTCTTCCCTGGGTTCAGTATTGAGTGTGGGTCAAAGACCTTCTTAATGCTTCGTTGTAAATCCATCACAGTCGGTGAAATCTCATCTGCAACAAGAGAAGATTTAATCGAACCGATGCCATGTTCGCCGCTGGCTGTTCCACCCAGTGACTGGGCGACAGCGACTATTTCGCTAAAAACCCGCTGCGCAAGCTTCGCAGCTGCGGCATCACCGTGGTCATGAACAATTGTTGGATGCATATTCCCATCACCTGCATGGCCAAAGATTCCAATTGTTAATCCGCTCGTTGCGCTGAGAGCCTCTACCTTTTCAACAAACTCTGCAATCTTTGTTATAGGTAGTGCAACATCATCAAGCAAGGTAGCGCCCATACGTTCTAGCGCTGGATATGCCATTTTGCGCACACGGATTAAATCGGCAGTATCGGCAGGATCTTCAGAGAAGACGCCATCGATCAAATCAAAGTTCTTACATACCTCTAGCGCCTCTTGGCAGCGATGGAGATTCTCATCTAACTGCATAATCAATACTGAACCGGCAATCTCAAATCCCAACGGATGCCAAGCTTCAACAGCTTTGAGCGTTGTCTGATCAACAATTTCAAGCATGGAAGGTTTGAAGCGAAGCAGTTGCGCGGATGCAGCAGCAGCCTTGGCAACGCTTGGAAAAGTTGCAATCAGAGTTGCTGGCGGTTGCGGGCGAATCTCTAAATTGAGAGTGAGCTCAGTGATGATTCCGAGCGTGCCTTCAGAGCCGATAAAGAGATGGAGCAAGTCGTAGGTTGTTACAGACTTCTTTGTAGCTTTACCAAGTTCAATGATTTCACCATTCGCCAGAACTACTTGCGCTGCGCGCACATGCGATGAGGTGACTCCATATTTAACGCAGCACATTCCACCGGCGTTTGTTGCAGCATTGCCGCCGAGCGTTGACCAATCGCGGCTTGCAGGATCTGGTAGATAGGCAAGGCCCAACTCTTTTACCTTGGTATCTAAATCAAGGTTGATTACACCTGCCTGCACACGAGCAATTTGATTCTCAGCATCGATAGAGATGATCTGATTCATCTTCTCAAGTGAGATCACTATTGAATCTGCGCTTGAGTTAGCGCCCCCTGCTAAACCGCTACCGGCTCCTCGTGTAACAACTGGAACCTTATGTTCGTTGGCATAGCGAAGAACTGTGGAGATTTGCTCAGCGCTTCGTGCGAGAAGAACAGCCATTGGCGGAGCAGATTGTGCGAAGGGTGCCTGATCGTGCGAATACGAAGAAGTGATATCTGGATCTGTAATCAGAGAGGCATCTGCGCCCAGTAGCGTCTGCAACGCAGATATGTGGCTCACAACAGGAACTCTATCTCGCTAGCGCGGAAGTGAGAACTTATTCTTTCCACGAGATTCGATGAGGCCATCATCGAGCAAGGTAAGTAGCGCTTTCTCAAGTTGCGATGGAACATCCCAGAGCTGGGTGATCTGGCTCTTGGTGAGAACTTCATTTTCTCGGAGCGCTTGCACAATGGTGCCCCGGCATTGGCGATCGGTGCCGTGCCAGCTTTGGCGACGTTTAACTACATCTGACTTTGGGTAATCCAAACTTCTCCACATGCATGCTTGCGCCACCGGACAGATTCCACATTTAGGTGCTTGGGATGTGCAAATCACTGCGCCTAGCTCCATGCTGGCAGCAGCCCACACATGTGGTTCTCTCTTTGGAATCAACTCTTCATAGCGAGACTTTTCAACTTTAGTCGCCGCTTGCGTCGGAGTTTCAACCCCATCAAAGAGTCGGGCGTAGAGCCGGCGAATATTGATATCGAGAACGAGTGAACGTTTTTCAAAGGCGAAGGCGGCGATTGCAGCGGCTGTGTATTCGCCAATGCCAGGAAGTGCGCGAAGTTCTGTCTCATTTTCGGGAATCTTTCCGCCGAGGTTATTAGTTATCTCTTTGGCGCATTCATGGAGCCTTAAAGCTCGCCGCGGATATCCGAGGCGCCCCCATGCAGTAATTACTTGCGCTGGCGTTGCCTTGGAAAGGGATGAAGCAGTGGGCCAACGTTTCATCCACTCTTCATAGATAGGCAGAACGCGATTTACTGGAGTCTGCTGCAACATAAACTCAGAGACGAGAACTCCCCATGCATCAGTCTTGCGCCAGGGAAGATCGCGTCTATTCTTCTTAAACCAGGAGGTAATCTCTTTCTCAAACATTAGTCACCAGTGATTTTGACGCGTTGCAGCGCTTGATCAAGGCGCGAGACTTCAACAATCTCCATGCCTGCGATAGTGACATCTGATCCACTGGGAACAAGTGCGCGCTTAAATCCAAGGCGATAGGCCTCAGCTAAACGCCGAGATACACCGCTGACTTTGCGGATTTCTCCGGCCAGCCCTACTTCACCGATTGCAACTAAATCAGCAGGTAGCGCCAACCCCTTTGCAGCTGATGCCACCGCTAGCGCTAGCGCTAAATCTGCAGCAGGTTCGGACATCTTCATTCCACCCACGGTTGCGGCATAGACATCGCGGCCACCAACGCGTACATGTGCACGGAGTTCGAGAACGGCTAAGGTCATTGAGGTGCGTGCTGAATCAAGTCCACTAGTTACGCGACGAGCATTTCCGAAGTCGTTTTCGCGTCCAGCACTTACCAGCGCTTGGATTTCAGCGAGAAGCGGTCGACGTCCTTCGAGAGTGACAGTGACACATGTTCCTGGAACAGGTTCAGCATGGCGCGATGTAAAGAGGCCGGTTGGATCAAGAACGCTCTCGATACCGGTGTCACTTAAATCAAAACAACCGACTTCATCGCTAGCGCCAAAGCGATTCTTGATGGCGCGGATAAGACGTAGACGGGAGTGGCGTTCGCCTTCAAATTGCAGAACCACATCGACGATATGTTCGAGCAGACGAGGACCTGCAATAGATCCATCTTTGGTTACGTGGCCAACGAGTAGCAAAGTAATGTCGCGATCTTTACAGATACGGATAAGTGCGCCAGCAACTTCGCGCACCTGGGTAACTCCACCAGGAGAACCATCTGCGGCCGATGAACCAATTGTCTGCACTGAGTCGATGATGAGAAGTTCTGGCTTTACTGCATCAATATGTGCAATCACTGCGCCTAAATCTGTTTCAGAGGCGAGGAATAGTTGTGGGTCAACAGCTTTAATGCGTTCGGCGCGAAGTCGCACTTGGGACGCAGACTCTTCGCCAGAAATGTAGAGAGCTGGAATTCCTTTAGCGGCGCTTTGCGCCGCAACAGATAAGAGAAGAGTTGATTTGCCAACGCCAGGTTCGCCAGCGAGCAAGATGGCAGCGCCTGGAACTAATCCACCACCTAATACGCGATCGAGTTCAGAGACACCAGTTGCGCGTGCACGCGCTGCAGAAAGATCGACATCACCGATAGGAGTTGCCTTAGATGTTACAGATCCGGCAACGAGTGAGAGTTTCTTGGGAGCAGCTAACTCTTCAACAGATCCCCAAGCCTGACATTCACCGCACCGTCCAACCCATTTCTGGGATGTCCATCCGCATTCAGAGCAACGGAAGGGATCCTTTTCAACCTTGGCCATAGACGAAGGTTAGGGGAGAGGACTGACTATTTGCCGGCTGCGAGAGTGGCTGGGTGTTGAATAACGAAGAGCGGAAGTGAGCGCGCTTGCGCATCACGAATACCCTGAACGCGGCGATCGCAATGTTCGGCCAAGATAGCGTAGGCAGCCTCGCCCATCAACTTCTGAAGTTCTGCTTTATTGGAGATATAAACAGGTTCGCTCCCGACATGTGCATCAGTATTGCTGGTGCAGTACCAATCAAAGTCATCACCACCATCGCCCCAACCAAGTCGTTCATATTCGCCAATAACTGTAACCGAATATTCGCGCTCACCGACTTCGCGCGTTTCATAACTTCTGCGAAGTGGAAGTTGCCAGCAAACATCTGGTTTTGTATCAACAAAGTGCATGCCACGCTTCTGCGCTAAGTGGTGCAGAACGCAACCAAAAGAACCAGTAAACCCAGGTGCCTCACGGCCTTTGCGGTTGAGGAAGATGCAGGCATCGTTAACGGTGCGAGTCTTACGATCATTATCTTCATCTAAATCTGTAATGCGAAGTTGTCCGCCCGGCTTCTTAGGGCGAGCCTCTTCATAAAATTGCCACATCTCGGGAGTAAGAAATTCAGCAGCTTTGCGTACGCGCTCTTCATCGTCCTCATCTGAGTACATCGCACCTTCTGTGCAGCATCCATCATTAGGGCGATCCTTAAAGACGCCTTTACAGCCATCTCCGTAGATACAGGTCCAGAAAGAGGTAAGCCAGGTCAAATCGCACTTAAAGATTTCTTCTTCATCATTGGGATCTGTAAATTCGACCCAGTCACGCGCGAAACCTGGCTTTATCTCTGACATAGTCGCAGAGCCTACGCGTACTCTTTCGCTATGGCTAATCAGGTAAGCGATATCAAAGTTGGCATCATCGGTGCCGGGACCATGGGAGAAGCATTTATTGCAGCTCTCATCCGATCAGGTATCGCCCCTTCATCAATTAGCGTTGTTGTAAGGCGCCCTGAACGTGGTGATGAACTTGCAAAGCGTTACTCAATAACTGTCGAGCCGCTGGAACAATCTCTGGCAACCAGTGATGTAGTTATTCTCGGCATTAAACCGCAAGGTTTGGCAGAGCTTCTGCCACAGGTTGCTCCACATATAAAGCCTGACTCACTAGTCATCTCACTACTTGCTGGAAAGACGATCTCTGCAATCGCAGCAGGGTTATCCGGCCATAACGCCATCGCTCGCGTCATGCCAAATACTCCGACTTTGATTGGCAAGGGCATGGCGGGCTACTCACTCAGTAGCGGTGTGAGTAGTTCACAGAAGATTTTCATAGAAAAGCTGCTGGCAGCAACGGGTAAAGCGCTTGAGATTCCTGAAGAATTGCAGAATGCACTTACTGGAACCAGTGGATCTGGACCTGCCTACTTCTTCCGATTTGTTGAAGCGATGGTAGATGGCGCAGTTGAGATGGGGCTAAGTCGCGAAGATGCCACCACACTGACTATTCAAACAATTGTCGGAGCAGCAGCGCTGCTTGATGGTTCAGAAGATTCGCCAGCTCGTTTACGCGAGAAGGTAACCAGTCTCAAAGGTGCGACAGCAGAAGCGCTGGCGGTCTTTGATGAGGCAGGAATCTCTGAGATTGTGGCTAAGGCGATGGCGGCATCTGCAAGACGCGCAGGAGAACTTGCCCAGTAATGAAAAAACTTCTTCTCCTGATTTTTGCAGCATCACTTCTTTCACCAGCTGCAGTCGCTGTGCCGAAAGCTGTTGCTGTGAAGAAGTTAGATATCGTTGCATCAGCAGTCAACGCTGAAGGTTTAGTAGCAACTGGAAAGACTCTCGTCACATACTCAAATACTGGATCAACAAATTCAAATATCCTCTTAACGGGTCTTGATGCAACTGGTGCACAGCAGTGGGTTCGCACCATTGATTCAGGAGTCGATGAGATTGCTACTGCAGCAACAGTCGATGCTGTCGGCGCTATTTGGCTTGCTGGTTCGTCGGCTGCAACATCTGTCGCAGAAAGTGCGACCGCTGTAATCGCTGCTGAAAATCCTGATGGCGTGGTTGCAGAAGCGCTACCTAAAGTTCGTTCTGATATGAACCAGATAACTATCTGGAAGCTTTCTCCGCTCGGTGAGACCCTGGCAACGTATCTCTCTCCCCAAACTAGCCCTGCACTTGTATCGGCAATCTCCGTAAATTCCTCTGGCGTATCACTCGTTGGAGTTATGGCCGATAGACCATTTTTTATCTCCGCTTCAGCTGCTGGAGTGTTTACCAAGCCTGTCTTTATCGGCACCAATAAGACTGCGCTCAATGCAGTAGTTCGCAGCCCAGATGGCTCAATCAATCTCTTCGGTGATAGCTCTGAGACTTTGGGTGGCAAAAAGCTTGCCGGTACAAGAGATGGAATCTTGGTAAAGGTCAACAAAGCAGGAGCCATCGTTAATGTTGTGCGTAGTTCCGCCACAAAAGCGCAGCGATCATGGCTCGCAGCTGATTCAACCTTGACTTTAACTGGCTACGTGAAAACTGGAAGAGTAATTGAGAGCGCCATTACTAAATTTAACTCTTCCTTTGCGCCAACATGGACTACACGAATTCCATCAACTGGAACATCAACGGTGTTAACGGCTGCTGGAACTACCTATGGTGCGCTCTCTTCAAACTCTGCAGTCAAAGGTGTTACAGGTTGGAAGCCAACTACGCCAACGCTCTTACTGACCACCTTCACAAGCAAAGGTGTTATGAATGGCGCTTATGCAGATAGCCAACTCAGCGCACCTATCTCTCTGGTTTACACAAAAGAGCTAGGGCTCTTTGGGCTAGCTCGGGGCGCTGGGGAATCTATTTCGATTTTTAGGCTTGCAACAAGATAACGTAGATAAAAATCTTAAATCACTGAAAGCGGAACATCGATAGCTGGCCTTTAACGCCAGCGACTAAATACTTAACGCGATCTACAGTTACCCAGGCAGAATCAATTCCGTTTGGGTTCTGTTCTGAGGTCACCAGTTTGATAGTTGGAACGGCGCGAACGCTATCGAGAACACAGAGACGTTGCTGGCAATTGAAGGCGATCTGTGATCCATCGGTGCTGAGGAATTTACCTGGAGCGCCATAGAGTTCAGTGGTCACAGAGTTCTGAAGAGGTGTTGCCTGCAGCGGGCTCCAGCGAATCTTGCTTGGCGTAGTTGCAGAGCTCGGTACAGAGGTTAACCAGGTCGCCTGAATTCCCGTCAGAGTTTTGGCGATATCGACATCAAAGCCAGTCATCGGTACTGCGCCTCCAGAAGTGTCGATGTTGTAATAACTCCAGGCGCTTCCTGAAAGAGTTGCACGGGATGCAACGCGAATTTCTCCTGATGTCGGCTGTTTCTTCTGATTAATCGTAAGGACAGAGTCGTAGACGACATAGGTCTTCTTGCCATCGAAGAGAGCCTTTAGATGGAATGCAACATCTCCCATGGTTCGACCATCGGTCTTGCGGTCGCCATCGACCAGTTCGTAACTCCATTTTGTTGCACCAGTTACCTTGGTTGCACCAAGCAAAATTCCCTGACTTTCGTCACGATAGAAGACTTGTACTCCACCAGCTGTTGCAACGCAGGCGCTAGAGATGCTGACATCGCTGCCGGTGCGAACTCGTACAGGATCTTTATAGTCATTTACCTGCGGTCCATTTCCATCAACGACTTCGTGGGTGAACTTCTTTCCATCGTAGGTGGCATAACGAAGATCGCGATCATCGCTTTCAGAGTAGAAGATATGTAACAGCTGTCTGGTCCCTGAACCGTTAACGCAGAGCGAGATAGGGCTAGTGATCTTAAATCTTGTACGTTCTCCAGAACCGCCTGCGCCATCTACAGTTGCTTTGCGCCAGATCTTGCCATCCCATGAAGCAAGTTTGAGAGCTCCGCTCCTGCTATCGGTATATGCCACAAGTGGTTTCCCGTTGAAGTTGATACTTGATACGCGGCGACCATCTGAATTTTGATCAATGATAAATCGCTTCCATCCAGCCTGCGGAACCATCGGAGCTGTTATTACAGCATCAGAGGTGCCATTTGTATTTGATGCAACGATGCTGAAGCTGTAACTGGTGCCGTTCTTTAACCCAGTAAAAGTCAGAGGAGATTCTGTTGAGCTCTTCACTTGATTTGTAGTCAAATTACGTACTGAATAACTAGTTACCTGTGCGCTACGAGCGTTTCCTGGAGGATCGAAGGTAATAATCGCTGAGCTATCAGCAATAAGCGCAGTGGCATTCCTAACTGGAAGTGGAATACCCACTGCCACACCTAGTGGAGGTTTACGGCGGAGGTCTTCAATCATTGCAAGCAGTAGCGAACCTGGTTCACGGAATACTTCACCCGCATCAAGATTTGGGGTCATGATTGAGTTTGCGCCTAAATCCTTATAGGTCTCTTCATCAATATGACTTACAGATGAACCATCTTCATAGCGAGCAGGTGTGTAAAGAACGATTTTCTCGCCGCCATTAGCTGCAGTTCCAAATTGCCCTGACCAGACCAACTTTGAGGTGAGCGCCTTGCCAAGTTCAATGGATGGAGATGGCAGATCTGATAGACGACGACCATCGGGTAGCTGTGCGTAGGCCGCATATGGAGTTGGTTGTTCGATGGTTCCGTAACCGAAGAAAGAGTCGTATGAATCTGTTGAGAGGAAACCTAAACCGTGGGCCATCTCGTGTAAGAAGACGGAAGGAAGGTCATATTCATTAGCTTGTGGCTTACCGTCGTTTCGCGTATTCCAACTAGCAAGAGAGTTAATTTGAATCACCATATCTGGATTCTGCGGATCAAGATCTTTGCCCGCTAACGCATTCGCTAACGCTGATGGATACCAGAGGCTCTGATCAGGTGCGCCATCAAAGCCAGAGTAGTAATTGCCTGGTCGCGCGCTACCTAGAACACCCCACGATGGCGCACGCCCCCACGATGCATCAATAGTGATGGGAGCCGCAGATGAAAAGTTTGCCGCCCAGATATCTACTGCAGATTGAAAGTCTTTCTTTGCCCAATCTGGGAAGTTCTTGTAGTTGATGACAAACTTTGATTTGGCTTCGAGATTGAAAACTTTTGGCGGGGTAGTAGCTGGAGTTCCAATTGCTTTACCTGCGTAGGTATGGCCCCAGACAGTTGATGGTGCAACTCTGAAGTTGGAGAGCGCTTGTGATGGCGCAGGTAGCAGAGTTGCAAAGAGAACTGAGATAGCAAGAAAGAGCCCACCTTTTCGCAGTAATGGACTCCTCATAGCGGGCAACGCTATCAGGGTGAGAGAATGCAGTCATGGTCACCGTTTACTCTCGCCACGGCTGCCATCTCTGCGAAAACGCTGTGAATACTCTTGAAGGAATGCGCGAGGAACTCGCATTCACAATCGAAGTGATTTATATCGATGGAAATCCAGAGTTAGAGAAGTTATATGGCCACGAAGTTCCAGTGATTCATATCAATGGCGAGCATCATGATTTCTTTAAGGTAGATCCAGAACGCTTTAGAGCTTCCCTTGAAAAACATCGTCGGCATCAATAATCCGATAGGAATATCCCTGCTCTGCTAGAAAGCGTTGTCTATTCTGGGCAAAGTCTTGATCAATGGTGTCGCGAGATACAACAGAGTAGAACTTTGCACCGCGTCCATCTGATTTAGGTCGCAGGATTCGACCTAAACGTTGCGCCTCTTCTTGGCGTGAACCAAATGCGCCCGATACCTGAATTGCAATAGTTGCCTCAGGTAGATCAACAGAGAAATTTGCTACCTTCGAAACAACCAGGCAAGTTACCTCACCCGTTCTAAACGCGGCAAAGAGTCTTTCGCGTTCCTTTTGAGGTGTATCACCCTTAATTAAAGGAACACCTAAAGTTTCAGATAGGTCATCTAATTGATCAATGTATTGACCGATCACAAGAATCTGCTCATTTGCATGGTGAGCTACTAGCTCTTCAACAACATTGCGCTTGGTCCGAGTGGTTGCGCAGTATCGGTAACGTTCTTCGGGTTCTGCGGTTGCATAAGAAAGGCGCTCTGCCTCAGTGAGATTTACGCGAACTTCAATACATTCAGCAGGAGCGATATATCCCTGCGCCTCAATCTCTTTCCAAGGCACATCAAAACGCTTAGGGCCGATGAGTGAAAAAACTTCACCTTCCATGCCATCTTCACGGACCAAAGTGGCAGTTAGCCCAAGGCGACGACGAGATTGAATATCTGCAGTAAAGCGAAAGATTGGCGCCGGCAATAAGTGAACTTCATCGTAAATAATCAAGCCCCAGTCGTGGGTATCAAAGAGGTCAAGGTGCGCATAGACACCATTCTTCTTTTTTGTCATCACCTGGTAGGTAGCGATAGTGACGGGGCGAATCTCTTTCTTTGCACCCGAGTATTCGCCAATCTCATCTTCATTAAGCGTTGTGCGCTTGAGTAGCTCTTCACGCCATTGACGTGCGGCAACGGTATTAGTTACCAAAATCAAAGTTGTAGCTTTGGCATGAGCCATCGCTGCAGCTCCAACAATTGTCTTACCTGCACCACATGGAAGTACAACAACTCCAGAACCTCCATGCCAGAAACCTTCAGCAGCATGTTCCTGATATTGGCGAATCTTCCAGCCATCTTCTTTGAGCGCAATCTCATGAGCTTGTCCATCGACATAGCCCGCAAAATCTTCTGCCGGCCAACCTAGACGAAGGAGTGATTGCTTAATCTGACCGCGTTGGCTGGGATGTACAGCAATCGTCTCTTTATCAATGCGCACACCAAGAAGAGGCGCAATCTTCTTTGCGCGGATAACCTCTTCTAGAACTCCGGTATCGGTTGTGACAAGAATGAGTCCATGAACTGGATCTGCCTCAAGGCGCAATCTGCCGTAACGCGACATGGTTTCTGCAACATCAACGAGCAGTGAATGAGGAACTGCGTATCGCGAATACTTAATGAGAGTGTCGATAACCTGCTCTGCATCATGTCCGGCAGCACGCGCGTTCCATAAACCGAGGTTGGTGAGTCGGTAGGTATGAATATGTTCAGGCGATCTTTCTAGCTCAGCAAATGGAGCAATAGCGCGACGGCATTCAGTTGAAAGAACGTGATCGACATCAAGGAGAAGTGTTTTATCGCTTTGGACGATTAGTGGACCATCGGTCATGAGAGGAGATCCTTAATAAACGCGTGCAGAAAATCGCTGCGTTCTTGCATAGAAGAGATACTCACCCATTCGGATGGAGCATGTGCACCGCCACCAACTGCGCCGAGACCATCGAGTACTTGTGCGCCGGCAGCTGCTGCAAAGTTTCCATCGCTTGCTCCACCAACTTCTGCGCACCCAAGTGGCTTCATTCCAATCGCTGCTGCAACTTTTTCAGCACGTTCATAAAGCGCCTTCGTTGATGATGGCTGCAGAGGTGGTCGATTAAGTCCACCGGTGATTTCAAGTCGGGCAGCTGGATTTACCGCAGTGAGAGCTTTAATCTCACGATCAACTCGTTCTAGCTCTGCTTGAGAAAATGAACGAGCATCTACATCCAAGACGGCAAGATCAGGAACTGTGTTGGTGGTATTTCCTGAGTGCAGAAGAGTAGGTACAACAGTTGTCCCGTGCTCAGAATTTTCTAGCTTACCGAGCGCCAAAATTGCATGAGCAATTTCAGTGGTGGCGTTAACGCCCTTTTCAGGTTCCAGGCCAGCATGAGAAGCCAGACCAATAACTTTGATCTGATACATCGCTGTTCCCTTACGACCAGTCTTTACCTTGCCATCAAGGGATGCCTCTAAAACTAGAACTGCCTTTGCACTTACTGAAAGTTCCTTGATAAGCGCCTTGGATGCATGGCTGCCGGTCTCTTCATCTGTTGTTGCAACGAGAGCCACAGGACCTTCGATTCCTTTAAGTGCATAGAGAGCTTGGATAAATCCAGCTTTCATATCGAATGTTCCGGGGCCACGAAGTACATCTCCTTGGATATCCCACACTGGTTGGAATGATCCGCGCGGCCAGACTGTGTCGAGATGAGCAAGTACAAGCACTTCTGGTTTTTCAGATCCCCACCAGAAGACTGGACGGCCTTCAATAGTTTTTATCTGCGCCGGTACACCTAAGACGCGCGTTGCAATATCGCTTGCTAGCCGAACAACTTCAGCGCAGGCCTCTAGATCTTCACTCGGTGATTCGCAACGAACCAACGCTTCTAGGGCTGCCAACATAGGCTCAAGTCTGCCGTATTCAGTGGATTTCTCGCTCGTCATAACGCTGCCACCCCTGTAATTCGCGCGATTCTAAAGGTCTGTACTTCACCGGTTGCGTGGTCACGCGCAAGCAGAGAACCTGCAGATAACTTGAGCGGATCAATGATTCGATGCGAAACCAAGCCATTGTTATCGGCATAACCAATCGAAAGTGATTTATTTGGTTGGTTCTGTAGGTAATCGCTGAGCAGCTCTAACGTCTCATTTGCTGTGGTGCGTGGAAGAGTGCCTAAAGCCTCTGTTGCAATATTGCGCATGGTGCTCTGCTTGCGACTAGATTTTTCGCCAGTACGAAGCGCTCGCAGCGCGTTCTCAATCTGAAGCTCATCAGGTTTTTCATACTCACCAATGATTCGTGGAGGTCGCGCTCGTCCTTGCGCACGCTGCACGCGCGGGCCACTGAGCAAGAGCCCCTTGGCATCTTCTCCAGCAGGAAGATATCCAAAGCTTCGAAGAATATGCATCGCCTCTGCTGCATCAAAAGTTGAGATGAGTACTTCAGGTGCAATGCGACGAAGTCCCAATATCTCAAGACGCTTATCACCGATGATCTGCGCAATGAGCGCAGGATCTTCACAGCGAATAAATGAGGCGGTATTGCCGACGCGCAATTTGCCATGTTTCTTCGCTACATCTGCAATCAGATACTCCAAAGGCTGTGGCATTGGAGTCTTGGAAGTTTTTGCTAAGAACTTTGCAATCTCATCACCGGTGCGACCATGATCTAGTCCGCGACGAATTGAGCTTTCTGAGAATCTAAAGACTGTGGCTCCTCCACGAGATTCGACATCTGCGATGAGAGCAAGCTCTTGGGCGACTTCATGTTCGAGCGGTCCTGGAGCAATTGCAGTGTTATCACTTTGAATCAAGATGTGGTCTACCGCCTTCGGAAGATCGCTATCGATTGCTGAACAATCTGAACCATCAAGGAAATCGATTCCGTATTGAGAAATCACTCCTTGGCCAGTAATTCCTAGCCATTCACATTCGCGTAGGTTCCAGAGGAGATAATCCTTTTGCAACCCACCAGAACGTTTGCTGGGCGAAAGCCAGAGCGCAGCTGCATAGAGCGATTCAGTCTCTACAGCAACGCTTCTATTTTCATTAAGCAGGTTCAGTACCAAACGTCGCGTGCTGGTGGCGCTGGCGCGATCGAGCTCGGGACCAAGAGGTGCAATGTTCTTACTTCCCTCTTTTCCTACTAGACCGGGAAGACGTGAAGAGATTAACCATGCAGACGTCAGTGCTTGCCAACGAGCTGAGGCGCTCTGCATCAACCAGATATCAAATTGTGTTGTTGGAAGAATCTTGTCATCTGCTTCGATAGTCAGCAGTCCTGCTACGTAAGCAACTTCTGCAATGAATGCGGCGCAGACTTCATCAACACCGAGATGTAATGAGAGCTCTTTTAATTCACGGACACCAAGTCCACCAGAACGAAGCGCACTTGCTGGCTCTTGCGCCCAGTAGTTGAGGACTTCTTCAGTCCAGCGAAGGAATGTGGTGATGTTGGCGATCGCTGCCAACTGCACGCTTCGTGCATCACGTTTACTTCCGGTCACAACAGGTTGCGTTACTTCGAGTTGGCGATGCACTTTGTTGCCGCGCAGATAGATGGCAACTTCTCGTGGCAAGACCACCGTCTGTTGGTTGAAAGGAACGAGGAAACCTTCTTCGAGTAACCAGGCCACACCAGCTGACGGTTTCTTGATATCGCTAATCGTTCCTCGTGGTGGCCCCCAGACCATCGCCTCAAGAACTTTCTTAGCTGCAGCAGGGGCTTCATCTAACTTCTTTAACTTTAACTTTGCCATCGACGCTGGCCCAAGCCCAGCAATCTCATTTCCCAGAACCTCTTTGAGATTTGTGGGTGTGCGCATTCTATCTTTATCTACATATAAAAGGCCGCGTTCAATCAGGCCAGGAAGAATAAAGAGCGCTGACTTTTCGGTGAGCGCAGTTACATCTTTTTCAGTAAACGGCTCATCTAAAATCGCACAGACTTCAAGTACCTGTAATTGCCACTTATTGAGCGCATCAACTGCGCGAGCCAGACTGGGCGCTGAGGATGCGCGAACGGCCAAGCTAGCGATATCTGGCGGTACCGGGGTTACCAGATCGGGCCTGTGAGTAAACATGGAAATAAGCGCGTCATCATCGAGTGCGCGTAAATAATCTGCATAAGAGCGAATTTCCATAACCTGCCAACGATAGCCGTTAGTTGGGTATGTGCGCTAATTGAGGTGAACGGGTTAGCGCTTTCTAGGAGTAAACCAGGCAGCAATTGCGGCAAAGCGGCTGACCATTGGTCCGAGCAATCGATTAAGAAAACGAGCGCGACGGAAGTCGCGAATTGGCCAACCTTCGGCAAGTGCGCGGATTCTCAAGATTGCATCTGGATTTATTGCACACGGATGTCCAACTGCTTGTAGAAGTGGAATGTCATTATGGCTATCTGAGTAGGAATAGCACTCAGCTAATTCAAATCCTCGAGTTCTTGCTATCTCTTGAATTACAATTGCTTTCTCGGCCCCATGAAGAAGTTTTCCATCTAGTGACCCGGTGTAAATTCCATTTTCAATTCGCACCCTACTTCCGAGCGCACCAGTAAGTCCTAAACGTTGAGCAATAATGTTTGCCATATCTTGCGGCGCAGCCGTTACAAGCCAGACTTCTTCACCCTTATCCAGATGAGATTGAGCAATTTCAAATGTTCCTTGCCAAATCTTGGGTGAGACGAATTCATCGTAGATCTCTTCACCGATCTTTTTAATATCTTCAACTGCATGACCGCCAATAAAGTCGGTAGCTGCATTTTGAAACTTCTCGATTACTTCTTTCTTCTCTGTACCTGTCATGCGAAAGCGAATGTTGGCTACAACAAATCTAGAGATATCAGCCTTTGTGAAAAATCCACGCTGATACATACCTCGTCCGAGAAAGTAGAGTGTTGACCCTCTCACGAGGGTGTTATCTACATCGAAGAAGGCAGCTCTTTGTGAGGTGAGTGCCATGTCACTACCCTAGCGAAGAGGGCCCTTTATCGACGCTTTATGCTTAGCGCTATGAGTTCCACTGTTTATGTCGTTCGCCATGGCGAGGTAGAGAATCCGCAGAAGATTCTTTATGGACGTCAGCCTGGCTGGAGGCTGTCGCAACGTGGACAAGAGATGGCAAAGGCAGTCAGTGATTGGTCTAAAGAGTTAGATCTTGGCGCGCTCCATGTCTCACCTTTACAGCGCGCGCAAGAGACTGCAGCGCCGATTGCAAGTGCGCACTCACTCAAGATTCATACAGATGAACGCCTCATCGAAGCTGCCAATATCTTTGAAGGCAAATCATTTGAACTTGGTAGTGGAGTCCTGAAACATCCATCTGCATGGAGACATTTATATAACCCTTGGAAGCCATCATGGGGCGAGCCATACGAAGAACAGATTTCGAGAATGCTCGCAGCTATTTTTGATGCCAAGAAAGCTGCAGCAGGAAAAGACGCCATCGTAGTTTCACATCAGCTGCCTATCTGGATACTTCGTAGCGCAGTCGAAGGACGCAGACTTTTACATGATCCACGTAAGCGTGAATGCACCTTAGCTTCAATTACCGGAATACATTTTGATAGCGATGGCATGATTTCAGGGACCTCTTATCTAGAACCCGCAAAACACTTGTTGCCAAAGAAATAAGATGAAGAGATATCTGCCAATTCTGCTTTCAGCGCTCGTGCTGACTGGGTGTGGCACAAGTGGAACATCGCAAGCTGAAGAGAGCTTCATCGCCGGCAGCGGCGCAGTGACAACTATTAAGGAAGGTTCGCGTCAGAAAGCTCCTGCTATTTCAGGTATGACACTAAGCGGTGAAAACTATTCATTCGCTGGGGGACAGGTCGCAGTAGTAAATGTGTGGGCATCGTGGTGTTCACCATGTCGCGCTGAAGAGCCAGCGCTCTCATCGCTCGCGAAGAAATATACCGACGTCGCCTTTATTGGGATTTTGACACGTGATAATCCTGTAAATGCAGAAGCCTTTGCACGCAATCGTGGAATTCCTTATCCAACGCTTATTGATGATTCAATTCTGGTGGGATTTAGTAAGTCACTGCCCGCAAATGCAATTCCAACAACTTTAGTAATTGATCGCAACGGCGGCGTTGCAGCGCGAGTATCTGGGGCGGTTACCGTTGCATCTCTGAGCAAACTTATTGAGGATGTGAGCGCGGAATGAGCGATTTCGTTGTCAACCATCTCCTTGATGGCTTCCTGCTCACCGCCTTTCCAATTGCAGTTATTGCTGGCGTCATCTCTTTTGTTTCACCGTGCGTCTTGCCGCTAGTTCCTGGCTATCTCTCATTTGCGGCAGGTTTTTCGCAAGCTCGAGGAAAAGTTTTCTTAGGCTCTCTTCTCTTTGTTGCAGGATTTAGCGCGCTCTTTATTTCATATGGTGCGCTCTTTGGTGAACTTGGTTCTCGCATTGCCACTAACGAAGAGAGCATTACCCGGGTACTCGGTGTGTTAACAATCTTGATGGGCGTGATCTTCTTGGGCGCATTTCCATTGATGCCGACAATCAAGCCACGGATCTCAACCACTGGAGGTTTAATTGGAGCACCGCTACTCGGTTTTCTCTTCGGAGTTGGCTGGACGCCCTGTATTGGTCCGGCACTTGCCAGTGTGCAGGCGCTAGCTTTTCAAGAATCCAGTGCAGTGCGCGGAGCGATTCTCTCGTTGGGTTATTGCATCGGTTTAGGTGCACCATTTATTGCGACTGGTCTCTTCCTTGATAAATCAGAGAAGATTCGTAAAGTTGCACTTAAGAGCGGAAATTCAATCTCTAAAGTCGGCGGAGTCCTTTTGATTCTCATTGGTATTTTGCAATTGACCGGTCTCTGGACTGATTTGATGATTGAGATGCGTTCCTGGATTTCAGATTTTGTGCCGGTGATCTAATGAGCCAAAAGGTAGAAGTTCCAGAGATTGGGTTTATCGCCCTGCTGCGTTATGGCTGGCGCCAGTTAACAAGTATGCGCACCGCGCTCATTCTCTTGTTGCTCTTGGGAATTGCAGCTATCCCAGGCTCTTTAATCCCGCAGAGAATTACCAACCCCATTGCAGTGCGTGATTTCTATATCAACTCTCCCAGTGAGGCTCGTTGGTATGACCGCTTCTATCTCTTTGATGTCTATGGGTCACCTTGGTTTAGCGCCATCTACATTCTTCTCTTTATCTCATTGGCCGGATGCGTTCTGCCTCGTAGCCTCGAGCATTACAAGGCGATGCGCGCGCAACCACCTGCGACTCCACGAAACTTATCTCGCTTGGAATATCACCAAGAGTTTGCAACTGAATCTGGTGCTTTAGATCGCGCCGATGCTTGGCTTAGCAAGAATCGCTTCCGCATCAGGCGAGAAGGGAACTCACTCTCTGCTGAGAAGGGTTATCTGCGCGAGACTGGAAATCTACTCTTTCACTTATCGCTCATTCTTATCTTGGTTGGCGTTAGCTTCGGAGCGCTCTTTGGCATGCGCGGTGAAGCGATCATCAATGTGGGTGAGCGCTTTATCAATGTGCCCACCACTTATGACTCGTTAGCACTAGGCAAACTCACCAACGAAAAATCGCTCTCGCCATTTGAGATTAAGTTAGATCGCTTTGTCGCCGAGTATGACCCTAGAACAAATCAACCACTTGATTACACAGCCTGGGTAACAATCAGAGAAGACGGCAAGAGCGAGAAGAAAGTTTTGAAGGTCAATAAGCCACTGACTTTTGGTAGCTCCCGCGTCTACCTACAAGCCAACGGATATAGCCCAGTAGTCACTGTGCGAGATTCGCAAGGAAATGTGGCGTTGCAAGGCCCAGTTCCATTCTTGCCACAAGATGGAAACCTTCGCTCAATTGGTGCAATCAAAGTTCCTGATGCAAATCCACCAGTTGGATTTGTCGGAAACTTTCTACCAACAAACCAACGCCTCGAAGGGCAAGGCTCTATCTCTATCTTTCCTGAACTCTTAGACCCTAAGTTGCTCTTCTCTATTTGGAAAGGTGACTTGGGGCTCGATTCTGGTATTCCGCAATCTGTCTATCGTTTAGATACTGATACCCTCGAAAAAGTTGGCTTAGGTTCAGTTAAACCCGGTGAGACTTATACATACGCTGAGGGCTCCATCACACTTGAAACTGTTCTTCCTTGGGTCAATCTGCAGGTCGTGAAAGATCCCGGAAAGAACTATGCGCTCCTTGGCGGTATTGTTGCCGTTATCGGGTTACTTTCATCTTTATATGGTCGCCGCAGAAGAATTTGGATTCGCGAGACAAGTACGGGTGTTGAAGTAGCTGGCTTATCTAAAAATGATGCGCCAGGACTTGAAGAAGAGATAAATGAATTCGTTAAAGCAGTAAAGGAAGGAAGGTAGCGATGACCGAGTGGGCCTACATCTCAAATAACCTGGTTTACGCTGCCATGGCAGTCTTTGCCCTCTCTTTTGTAGCTCACGCTTTTGAAACCGCTTTTGCGGTGCGCACCCCTGAATCAAAAGACGCCACTACAGGAAGTAAGTTGGTGCAGACACTCGATTACAAGCGCACCGAGAAAGCTGCACGTATTGCCACAACCTTGATGGCACTTGCCTTTATATTGCTTTTTGGCGGCGTCATCGCCCGTGGAATCTCGAATCAACATGTTCCCTGGAGCAATATGTATGAGTTCTCCATCAGTGGAGCTCTCGCATTTACTGGCGCATATCTAGCTGCGCTCCGTAAATACGATCTACGTTGGCTTGGGCTCTTTGTATCCCTTGCTGCGCTCTTGACTCTAGGAACAGCCGTCACCTTGCTCTATCGCGATAGTGGACCGCTAGTTCCTGCTCTTAACTCAACCTGGTTAGTTATCCACGTTATTGCAGCGATTATCTCTGGAGGAGTTTTCCTCTTTGCAAATATTGTTGCCGGTGCCTATCTCTATTTTGAGCGGATTGAATCTCGTGGTGGCCGCCCAGCCTGGTTGCAACGTGTTCCTTCTATTGACGTGCTTGATCAACTTTCCTATCGCTTAGTTGCATTTGTCTTTCCGCTCTGGACCTTCTCAGTTATCGCCGGCGCAATTTGGGCAGAAAGTGCGTGGGGACGTTATTGGGGTTGGGATCCAAAAGAGACGTGGGCATTTATTACCTGGGTTGCCTACGCTGCCTATCTCCATGCGCGTGTAACTGTTGGCTGGCGTGGTCGTCGCGCAGCATGGCTCTGCATCTTTGCCGGATCAACATTCTTATTTAACTATGTCTACGTAAATGTTTGGGGAACAGGTAAGCACACCTATTCAGGGCTTTAATTAGCTAGATGCTGCGTAAGAAATCTGGATCATCATCGGGCGGAAGAATTCTCTTCTTACCTGGCTTTGGTCCGCGCAATTTGCGGGCGCGACCTATAACTAAGTAAACAATTCCACCGATTGGCTGCAAGAAGAGAATTACTAAGAGCCAGCCCCATTTAGGGATTTTTTTAATCTGAGAATCATCACGCATCGCACAATCAACAAAGGTAAAGAGAGTCAATACCAGAGGCAAGAGAATTAAAAGTGCGCGAACCATAGCCAGATTCTAATGCCTTCTACTTAACTCTGCTCGCCGGCTAAAAAGAGAGAGCAATGGCAAATGTCAGAGAGAAGTGAAGTTGCAGTTGGCCTGTTCTTCCAAGAAGCGGAATTAGGGCTTCGCTAGTTGCACCAGCACGAATTTCACGTGCAATAGCAAGGGCGTGAGGTGCAGAGGCAAGTGTGAGAAAAGCCAGCGGATTTCCTGTGAGTGGAGCAAAGATGTAAGGAAGTACTAAAAGGGCGACAAAGAACTTGCGCGCTTTTTCATCTCCCAATCGCACCGCCAAAGTCTTCTTACCCACCTGTGCATCCTGGGCGCGATCTCTAATGTTGTTGATGACTAAGAGCGCACAGGAGAGAGAACCCATCGAGACCGATGCAGCAAAAGCTGCAGTAGAAAATTCGAGAGTCTGTACATAGTAAGTACCAACCGTTGCAACGACTCCAAAGAAGATAAAGACTGAAAGTTCGCCGAAGCCACGATATCCATAAGGCGTGTGGCCTCCGGTATATCCCCAAGCAGCCAGCACTGAAATCGCACCAACAATCAAGATCCACCATGACGAGATTGCAGCCAGCAAGAGCCCTGCAACACAGGCAACGCCAAATGAGATGAAGGCTGCACGCTTTACCGCTTTTGCTGAGGCTAGCCCTGATGCAGTTAAGCGAAGTGGCCCAACGCGCACATCATCAGTTCCGCGGATTCCATCTGAATAATCATTGGAGTAATTCACTGCAATCTGAAGACCTAGCGCGACTATGAGCGCAAGGAGCGCTTGCAATGGGCGCCATGCGCTACCTGCCAGAACAGTTGCAACAACGACAGGTCCAACTGCAGCTGTAAGTGTGCGCGGGCGCGCACCTTGAATCCAAATGTTAATTTGGCGCCTCCATCAATAGTTCTTGTAACTTCTTGCGATCAACCTTGCCGATACCCATCAGCGGAAGTTCGGGAAGATAAAGGTATCCCTTTGGTTTGGAGGGTGCACCAAATTTTTCTACCAAGTATTCGTTGAGCTCGTTCTCTAGCGGGAAGCCATCTCCGGTAACTGCCACATGGAGAGCATCTCCCCACTGCGGATCTTTAATCGAAAAAGCTGCGAAAGATTTATGTGGGAAGTGAGCATGGAGTGAACCTTCGATTGCTGAAAGTGAAATGTTCTCGCCACCAGAGATAATCACATCATCAAGGCGGCCTTCAACAATCAGCTTTTCATTCTCAATTCGACCGCTATCGCTAGTAATCAACCAACCATCTTGGATATTTGTATCCCAGAGCGTTTGTGCACCTAAATACGTCGTCGCTAGCACTGCGCCTTTCAGTGCAATTTTCTTCTCAGGGGTTAATGAAATTTCCACTCCGTCTAGTGGAGTTCCGTTGTAGACACATCCGCCAGCAGTTTCAGAAGATCCGTATGAAGTGATGACGTTTATCTGCGCTGCACTTGCCTGTAAGTGAACTTCAGGTGCAAGAGCTGCTCCGCCTACAAGTACAGCTTTGGCAGCCTGTAAATGCCTCAACAGTCGGTCATCACCGTTTAGCGCACGAAAGAGTTGCGTTGGAACAATCGCAGTGAAATCTGCTTGCGGATATTCACCTTCGTGGTTGCGAAGATCAATTGGTTCAGTACCTAGTTCAAGAGAACGAATAAGAACATTGATTCCAGCAATATGAGTCAGCGGAAGCAGGAGCGACCAAGTATTTCCAAACTCTGCGCCGAGAAATTTATGTGATGCTTTTGCAGATGAAAGTAGCGCAGCGCTGGAAAGCCCAACTTCCTTTGCAACTCCCGAGCTACCTGTGGTCTTGACCACGATGCTGATTCTTGGAGGGACGTTGGTAAAGGAAGTGGAGGAGAAGGCCAGGGCTGGTCCATCAGAGACCAAGGCCTTTGCGATACGAGCCATCAATTCGCCGAGCGTCCATTCGGGACTGACTTCGCGAAGTTCTCGTTGTGCGTTCTGCTCCATTGCCCGCGTAGGCTATCGCTCGTAGACCAATTGGAGGAATCGTGAGCAAGCCGATAAAGCGTGATTTTGGTGACCGAACCATCCCTGCATGGGTGACCGGTCCGGGTGGCGAGACATTTACCGACATCAAATATGAAATCGGCGACGGCATTGCGAAGATCACAATCAATCGTCCAGAGGTGCGAAATGCATTTCGCCCGCAAACAATTATTGAATTGAAAGCCGCATTTGATTTAGCGCGCGATAACGCAGAAGTTGGCGTAATTATCTTGACCGGCCAAGGTGATGAAGCGTTCTGCTCTGGTGGCGACATCAGTGTCCGTGGCGATGACGGCTACTTGGGTGATGACAAACTTTCACAACAAGGCGTTGGTCGACTTAACGTTCTTGATTTACAAATTCAGATTCGCCGCACACCTAAGCCGGTCGTTGCGATGATTGCAGGTTGGGCAATTGGCGGAGGGCATGTTCTCCACGTTGTCTGCGATCTCTCTATCGCTGCTGATAACGCAAAGTTTGGTCAGACCGGTCCAATGGTTGGTTCATTCGATGGTGGATACGGTTCAGGGCTACTGGCTGCAAGCGTTGGCCAGAAGAAAGCTCGCGAAATCTGGTTCCTTACTCGTCAATACGATGCACAAGAAGCGCTCTCAATGGGACTCGTTAACACTGTTGTTCCACTAAAAGAGTTAGAGGCAGAGACGGTTTCATGGTGCCGCGAGATGTTGCAGAACTCTCCAATGGCGCTTCGCTTATTGAAGGCATCGATGAACGCTGCCGATGATGGCCTGGCAGGAATTCAACAGCTTGCAGGGGATGCCACTCTTCTCTTCTACTTATCTGAAGAAGGCCAAGAAGGTCGCGATGCTTACAAGGAAAAGCGAAAGCCTGACTTTGGAAAGTTCCCTAAGCGTCCGTAACTACATGGATCTCTCTCTGCTCGAAGGTATGCGCGTAGTCGCGCTGCCTACGAAGACCAACTTTCGCGGAATCACTATTCGTGAAGTAGCGCTCTTTCAAGGCGAATACGGCTGGGGCGAATTCTCACCATTTCTTGAGTACGACTATAAAGAATCTGCGCCGTGGCTGGCATGCGCGATAGAAGCTGCCACAAAGCCTCGCCCAAAGTTGTATCGGAATTCGGTGAAGGTAAACGGAACCATTCCAGCCATCAACGATGTAGCAACTTTGGAAAGTATTGTGAGCTCATTTCCAGGAGTAGAAACATTTAAAGTAAAGGTCGGCGACAACCTGTCTGAAGATATTGCTCGCCTTGCGAAGGTAAGAGCGCTAAGCCCAAATGCAAAGCTGCGCGTTGATGTCAACGGTAATTGGTCGGTACAGGAAGCCATCACCAACCTTCTGGCAATCTACGAAAATATTGGACCGCTTCAATTCGCCGAACAACCTTGTGGCACGTTGGAAGAGCTCCGCGAACTTAAAGAGAAGTTAAAAGTTGATATCAAGATTGCTGGAGATGAAGTTTTGCGAAAAGCAAGTGATCCATTTGCTATCGACCTCAGTGGCGCTATTGATGTTTTAATGCTTAAGGTTCAACCACTTGGTGGAATAGCACGTGCTCATAAGTTAGCCGAACACCACAAACTTCCGGTCGTTGTTTCGAGCGCTCTAGAGAGCGCAATCGGAATAAAATACGGATTAACACTTGCCGCATCTTTTCCAAAAATGAACTTTGAATGCGGCCTAGGGACAGGCTCACTTCTTAGCGCTGATGTCGCATCTCTGCCTATCGTTAATGGTGCAATTGAAATTGCAGAAGTTGAGCCTGACTTCAACGGAATTGAAGTGGCGCCTGACCGCTACGAATGGTGGAAGAATCGCGTTATGAAGACAGCGGAGCTCTTGTGATTAACCCATCCACTCTGCTTGCTCGCGTCATCGTTCGCCAGATCATCGAAGCTGGAGTTACCGATGTAGTCATTTCTCCTGGATCACGAAATGCACCGCTTTCAATGGCCTTTCATCAGGCCAGCGTTAAGGGACTTATCAAACTTCATGTACGCATCGACGAACGCACAGCAGCCTTCTTTGCACTCGGTATTGCAAAAGCATCTGGCCGGCCCGTACCTATCGTCTGCACAAGCGGCACCGCAGTTGCTAATTACCACCCAGCAGTTTTAGAGGCATCACATACAAATGTTCCACTTCTCGTGCTAACTGCAGACCGCCCAGCTTCACTTCGTAAGACTGGTGCCAACCAAACTACTGAACAAGCGCGCATCTTCGGAAAAGCTGTCCGTTACTTCGCAGATGTTTCTGGCAGCGTCTATCCGATGGAACTTCCCTTCAACTCACTACAAAGTGGCCCTGTGCATCTCAATATCCAATTTGAAGAACCACTTGTTGGAGATAAGAGCGATAACTGGCTCAACGATTTAACAATCTCTGCTCCAAAGGTCTTTGATCGCAAAACCCCCGGAACCTTCTATACAAAATCAACTCGCGGAGTACTTGTCATTGGCCATGACCGTGGAGGACTCAGCGCTGACGCAGTAAGAGGCTTTGCAGAAGAACTTGGTTGGCCAGTTATCGCCGAAGATCCACTGACTTTTAAGAACGCAATCTCACATGCCAGCATCTTCCTTACTTCGAAGACAATCGCTGAGGATCTAGCTCCAGATACTGTTGTTGTTATCGGTCGCACCACGCTTTCACGTTCTATCAACAGCTTCATCAAGATGGCTCGCAAAGAGATCGTTATCGACCCACGAATGGCCACAGTTGATAGCGATCGCATGGCGAACCAGAAATTCACCCAGCTTCCTACTGTTGAGGTACAGCCAGCCGATGCCGATTACGCAGAGAAATGGAAGAAGTACTCGCAACGTGCGATGAAGATGGTTGCAGATATTTCAACTTGGTCTGAAGCCCTGATGGCTCGCGAAATTAGTTCAACTATTCCTTCAGGAATGTCACTCTTCGTTTCGTCATCACGCCCAATCCGCGATCTAGAAGGCTTTGCTGTTGCGCGCGATGGCGTTGAAACCTTCGCTAATCGTGGCCTTGCGGGTATCGATGGCAACATCTCAACAGCGCTCGGTATCGCTTCTCAACGTAAGCAAACCATTGCTGTGCTTGGTGACTTGGGATTCCTTCACGATCTCACTGGCCTTATCCATAAAGAAGATATCAACCTCAAGATTTTCGTGATCAATAACGATGGTGGTGGAATCTTCTCAACGCTTTCACAACGTGGAGTCCCAGGATTTGAAGAGGTCTTCGGCACACCTCATGGCAAAGACTTAGCAGCAATCGCTAGTGCAATTGGCGTTCCGGCAAAGAACATTTCTACTCAGGCAGAGTTGAAGGCAGAGATTGCAGCGCCAGTAAAGGGTGTGAGCGTTGTAGTAGTTACAGCCCCTGATCGCGAAGCTAACGCGGATTTCTTAAAGAAGGTTTATTCTCAAGTAGATTCAATGTAGCGCTGAGCGCATTGCAATCATCTTGGCGTTACTTTCTTCCAACTCTTTCTCTGGGTTAGAGCCAGCAACAATTCCGCAGCCTGCAAAAATTCTTATCTCGCGATCTGTGATCTGACCAGAGCGAAGGGCGATACCTAGCTCGCCATCACCACTGGCATCTATCCAACCAACAGGTCCGGCATATCGCCCGCGGTTCATACCCTCTATCTCGGTAATGATGTCGAAGGCGATGTTGCGAGGAGTGCCACAGACAGCAGCTGATGGGTGAAGACTTTGAAGAAGCGAGAAAGCATCAACGCGTTGCTTTGTTTCGATAAGTGCGCCTGTCACATCAGTAGCTAAGTGCATAACATTTGCAAGGTGCAGAACAAAGGGAGATTCAGGAACGTTCGTTGATGAACAGAATGGTTCGAGCGCATCGGCCACTGAGCGCACTGCATACTCATGTTCTTCGAGATCTTTAGATGAACGAGCAAGGGAAGCTGCAAGTGCCAAATCTTTTTCATCATTGCCTGTCTTTGGAATTGTTCCTGCGAGTACTCGGGATGTGACCATGCCACGAGAAAGTCTTAAGAGGAGTTCAGGGGTTGCTCCGACAAGTCCATCGACTGCAAATGTCCAAGTTGATGGGTATTCAGCAGCCAGTTTTTTAAGAATCGGAGCTGTTTCAATGCTGGTAGTTGATTCTGCGACTAGATCGCGCGCAAGAACAACCTTGTCGACCTGTGATGATCCAACGCGTTTGATTGCTTCGGCTACGCGCTCTTTCCATGCAGAGGTAGTGATGCTGCCGCCACCGAATGTAAATGTGTCTTGCGAATATTGCGCGGGGGATTCGGGAAGCACGGGCTGAGGAGTATCACCAATCCAAGTAATCCATGACTGTGCACCCTTTTGGCCGACAATCACTTTAGGAATAACAAGGACTGATTCTTCATTGCGATCGAATGAGAAGGAAGTAAAGAGCACTGGGCCCGTGCCACTTCCGTGAACAGAGTTAGCTACAGCGAAAGTTTCGAGTTGGTGATGCCACCAGGTGCGCGCCTTTTCAAAGCGGTCTTTTCCGGAGACTGTAGTTTTTGCATGAACTCCCCATCCGACAAGGCCTTCGCCGTTGCGAACCCACGATAAAGGTGCGTCGGAGTTGAGCAGGTCTAGCAGTGGAAGGTGATCACCAATACGAGTTGTGGTGACGGGGATAAGGGAAGCCATTTAGCGATTGAGGCTACGTGAAATTTTTCGCCATACAAGCGGAAGTGAAGTTGCGGTGATTGCAATCTTGAGAGCTTCACCAAGAATAAATGGTGTTAAACCAGCAGCAATCGTCGCTGACCATGAAAGATCAAGGGATGCCTGTAGCCAGAGAAGGCCAAAGGTGAAGATAATGACATCACCGAGAATGAGCGCAGGAAATGATGTGACAAATTTCTGATCCGCTTTTCGATCGGCGAGATATCCGAGCACGAAGGATGCAATCAACATTCCCACCAAATAACCGCCAGTTGCTCCGATTACCTTTTCAACTCCGTGGGTAGAGCCAGCAAAAATTGGCGCTCCGGCGATTCCGGCGAGCAGGTAGGTAGAGAAGGTAATGAAACCAAGGCGAGCGCCATATGTGGTTCCGATCAAAAGCGCGGCAAGAGTCTGCCCTGTAACAGGTACAGGTGATCCTGGAACTGGAATTGCAATCTGAGCAAGTAGAGAGATAAATCCAACGCCACCAACAACGAAGAGCGCTTGCGTCAGCGCAGTACTGCGTGGAAAGACTGTGGCACGAAGTGAACTTGAGTGAAGTGACATCGCATCGACCTTTCTGGAGCGCTCTATAAGTTGTGCGCGAAGCCTACCTTCAGGGAGAATAAGCGCATGTCCCGCGCGAATATGGATAAGAATCCCGATGAAGTTGCCGCCATGTTCGATGGCGTGGCAAAGCGCTATGACCTCGTCAACGATTTATTGAGCCTGGGCCGCACCAAGGCGTGGCGCAAGGCGACCACCAAGGCGATCGAACCCCGCCCTGGAATGAAGATTCTCGATCTGGCAGCTGGCACCGGCTCTAGCTCAGAGCCTCTGGCAGCAGCTGGAGCTGATGTGATCCCCGCTGATTTCAGCGAGGGAATGCTGGCAGCTGGGCGCAAAGCCCGCCCACACCTGCCCTTTACCAAGGCTGATGCCCTCAATCTGCCCTTTGCCGATGGCGAATTCGATGTCGCCACCATCTCCTTTGGACTACGCAACACCCAGAAGACTGCCAAGGCGCTCGCTGAGATGTATCGGGTGGTCAAGCCAGGAGGCCTTTTGGTGGTCACTGAGTTCTCCAGCCCGACCTTTGGGCCCTTTCGCACCATTTATACCAATTACCTCATGAGGGCTCTTCCGGCAATCGCCCGCAAGACCTCATCAAATCCAGATGCCTATATCTACCTTGCTGAATCGATTAGAGCCTGGCCAGATCAGAAGGGTTTAGCGGCTGAAATCAGCGCCGCTGGCTGGGTTGGGACAACTTGGAAGAATCTCACAGGTGGGGTTGTCGCAGTTCACAAGGCCCGCAAGCCATAACGGTTTGATTGACTTGGCTGAACGCTTAGGATTTCGCTCGTGAGCGCGAATCCATATATCCCAATTCTGGTTATTTTTGCCATTGGCCTCGGATTTGCAGTCTTTTCAGTAGCGATCGCCTCTGTGACAGGCCCAGCTCGCTACAACCGCGCCAAGCTTGAAGCCTACGAATGTGGAATCGAACCATCGCCACAAGCGCTCGAAGGCGGACGTTTTCCGGTGAAGTACTTCCTTACCGCAATGCTCTTTATTGTTTTTGATATCGAAATCGTTTTCCTCTATCCATGGGCAGTCACCTTTGATCAACTCGGATTATTTGGTCTTGTCGAAATGGCAATTTTTATCGGAACAGTCTTCGTCGCATTTGCATATGTGTGGCGTCGCGGTGGATTGGAATGGGATTAATTCGTGGGTCTAGAAGATAAGTTACCGAGCGGAGTTCTGCTCTCAACAGTCGAAGGTCTGGCTGGTTACATGCGCAAGAGCTCTGTCTGGCCAGCAACTTTTGGTCTGGCATGTTGCGCAATCGAAATGATGGCGCTTGGTTCTGCGCCAAAGCACGACATTTCTCGTTTCGGAATGGAACGCTTTTCGGCATCACCTCGTCAAGCAGATTTGATGATTGTTGCTGGTCGCGTTTCGCAGAAGATGGCTCCAGTACTTCGCCAAATTTATGATCAAATGACAGCGCCAAAGTGGGTTATCTCAATGGGCGCATGTGCATCTTCTGGTGGAATGTTTAACAACTACGCAATCGTTCAAGGCGTTGACCACATTGTTCCGGTTGATATTTATTTGCCAGGTTGCCCACCGCGGCCTGAGCAGTTGATGGATGCAATCATCAAGCTCCACGCACTTATTAGCGATACCAAGCTCGGTCCAAATCGTGAAGCGATTATCAAGGAAGTTGAACTTGCTGCAATGAACGCGCTTCCTACACATCAATTAGGCAACTTCGATAAAAAGGGGTTGCTGGCTTAAATGACTCAAGATCAGAGCGGTATGTTCGGCGCTGCAGGGACCGGAGATACCTCAGGTTATGGCGGCCTGGTTCGCCAATCAGTCTCTTTCGGCTCAACCGAAAGACCGTATGGCAGCTACTTCGATGAAGTTGCCGATGATCTCGAGCGCGCATATCCGGATTTTTCAGATGCCATCACACGCGTTGTTGTTGATCGCGGCGAACTCACTCTCCATGTAAAGAAAGAACGACTTGTTGAAGTCGCTTCCATCTTGCGAGATAAGTTGAAGTTTGAAATGTGCATGGGAGTCTCCGGCGTTCACTACCCAGATCGCACTGGTGCAGAACTCGTTGCTCTCTACCCACTTCTTTCTATGACTAAGAACCAGCGCATCCGTCTTGAGGTTGCCACATCAGAACTTGATCCGCATATTCCATCTGTTGTTGAAGTTTGGGCCGGAAATAACTGGCATGAACGCGAAGTATTCGACATGTTTGGAATCATCTTTGATGGCCACCCAGGTCTTACTCGCATCTTGATGCCTGATGATTGGGATGGACATCCACAACGTAAGGATTACCCACTCGGTGGAATCGCAGTTGAATACAAGGGCGCGACTACACCTGCACCGTCTAACCGCAGGAGCTATCGATGACTACCTTCGATCCATACGCATCTTCGCGCGAAACCACTGAAGGCACAGTCTTCTCTGTTACAGGTGGAGATTGGGATTCACTTGTCTCTGAAATTGGTGAATCTAAAGAAGAGCGCATCATCGTAAACATGGGGCCACAACACCCATCAACCCACGGAGTATTGCGTTTAGTTCTTGAACTCGAAGGCGAAACCGTTACTGAAGTGCGTACTGGTATCGGATATCTGCATACTGGTATTGAAAAGAACATTGAGTTCCGTAACTGGACCCAAGCGGTCACCTTTGTGACACGTATGGATTACTTGTCACCAATCTTCAACGAGACTGCTTACTGCCTCGCAGTTGAAAAGCTTCTTGGAATTACCAACGATATTCCAGAGCGCGCATCAGTGATTCGCGTCTTGATGATGGAGCTCAACCGCATCTCATCTCACATGGTCGCACTTGGTACTGGCGCGCTAGAACTCGGCGCAATGGCGCCAATGTTCTTCGCTTTCCGTGAACGCGAAATGGTCCTTGATGCCTTTGAAGAGATCAGTGGTCTTCGCATGAATATGGCATATGTGCGCCCAGGTGGAGTTTCACAAGATCTACCTGCAGGGATGAATCTTAAGCTCCGCGAATTGGTCAAGACGCTACGCAAGAACTTTAAAGATAATGCAACCCTTCTTATCGGTAACACAATTTGGATGAAGCGCACTGAAGGAATTGGTTATCTCGATCTTGCTGGTTGCACCACTCTTGGAATTACCGGACCAGTCTTACGTTCCACTGGCCTGCCTTGGGACCTGCGCAAGATGCAGCCTTACTGCGGATATGAAACTTACGATTTTGATGTTGTTACAGCCGATACCGCAGATGTTTATGGCCGCTTCTTATGTCGCATGAATGAACTTGAACAATCACTTCGCATCATCGAACAAGCTATCGATAAACTCGACAAACTTGAAGGACAGCCAGTGATGGTTGCAGATAAGAAGATTGCCTGGCCTGCGCAGTTAGCTCTTGGTGCAGATGGACTTGGAAACTCACTTGATCACATCCGCCAAATCATGGGAAGCTCAATGGAATCTTTGATTCACCACTTTAAGTTGGTGACAGAAGGCTTCCGCGTTCCAGCTGGTCAGGCATATGTCTCAATTGAATCTCCACGTGGAGAGCTAGCGGCACACGTTGTCTCTGATGGCGGTACACGTCCATACCGCGTTCACTTTCGCGAACCATCATTTAATAACTTGCAATCAATTTCAGCAATGAGCGAAGGTGGAATGGTGGCTGACATCGTTGGCGCTGTTGCATCAATCGATCCAGTTATGGGAGGAGTGGACCGCTAATGACTCTCGATCGCGATCTCATGCAGACAATTATCAAGCGCTACCCACGTAGCCGCTCTGCCATCATGCCTTTGCTTCATTATGTGCAGTCAGTATCTGGCTATGTCACCAATGAAGGAATCGAAACAATCTCAGAAATTCTTGAGATTGAAACTGCTGAAGTTTCTGCGGTTGCAACCTTTTACACCCAGTACAAGCGCAAGCCAGTTGGCGAGTACCACGTAGGTGTTTGTACAAATACTTTATGTGCAGTCATGGGTGGGGATGCCATCTTCGCATCTCTTAAAGATCACCTAGGCATTGAAAATGATGGCGTAACAGCCGATGGCAAAGTTTCACTCGAGCATATTGAATGTAACGCTGCTTGCGATTACGCACCTGTAGTGATGGCTAACTGGGAGTTCTACGACAACCAGACAGTTGAATCTGCCAAGGCGCTCGTTGATGGTGCGCGCGCAGGTAATCCACCAGCTCCCACACGTGGACCAAGCCGCCTTGTTACATATAAAGAAGCATCTGCAGTTCTTGCTGGTCTCGATGACGGTCTAGCGCGCGAAGGCGTGCAAGCAGGAGAACCAACTCTGCTTGGTCTCAAGCTTTCAAAGGAAGGTAAGTAATGTCAAAGTTAACTCCTGTCCTTTCGGCACATTGGGATGAGAAAGATTCATTTACCATCGAGGCATACACACGCCATGGTGGTTACAGCGCTTCTAAGAAAGCACTCGCCATGGATCCCGATGCAGTTATCCAAATGGTTAAGGATTCAGGCCTTCGCGGTCGTGGTGGAGCAGGCTTCCCAACAGGAATGAAGTGGGGCTTTATCCCACAAGGTGACGATAAAGATCACTATCTCGTTGTTAACGCTGATGAATCAGAGCCTGGAACATGTAAAGACACTCCGCTTTTAATGGCGAACCCACATGTATTAATTGAAGGTTGCATCATTGCTTGCCATGCAATTCGTGCCAAGCGCGCATTTATTTACATTCGTGGCGAAGTTACTCACGTTGTTCGCCGCGTTAATGCAGCAATCGCTGATGCATATAAGGCCGGTCACCTCGGTAATGGAATTGATGTCACGCTACATATCGGTGCTGGCGCTTATATCTGCGGTGAAGAAACTGCGCTCCTTGATTCACTCGAAGGTTTCCGCGGTCAGCCACGTCTTCGCCCACCATTCCCAGCTATCGCGGGTCTCTATGCGCGCCCAACTGTTGTAAATAACGTTGAATCAATCTCATCTGTTCCAGCAATCATTGCTAACGGCGCAGAGTGGTACCAATCAATGGGTACAGAAAAGTCAAAGGGTGCAACTCTCTATTCACTCTCAGGACATGTAAATAACCCTGGACAATTTGAGGCACCACTTGGAATTACCTTGCGCGAAATCCTCGAACTCGCAGGTGGAGTTCGCACCGGACATAAGCTCAAGTTCTGGACTCCTGGTGGTTCATCAACTCCGCTCTTCACAGATGCACACCTTGATATTCCACTTGATTACGAAGGCGTTTCTGCTGCCGGTTCAATGCTTGGTACCAAAGCGCTACAAATCTTTGATGAAACTACCTGCGTTGTTCGCGCAGTACTTCGTTGGACTGAGTTCTATAAGCACGAATCTTGCGGAAAGTGCACACCATGCCGTGAAGGAACTTGGTGGTTGGTGCAGATCCTTCGTGATCTAGAAAATGGAACTGGCACAGAAGCAGATCTTGAGAAGTTGCTCGATCTCTGCGACAACATTATGGGTCGCTCATTCTGCGCACTCGGTGATGGTGCAACTAGCCCAATCACTTCATCTATTAAGTATTTCCGCGACGAATACATCGCTCACCTCACAAATGGTGCTTGCCCATTTGATCCAGTGAAATCAACTCTCTTTACTGGGGCGGTGAGCTAATGACTACAACTCAAGACTCAGCAGTTGCAGTTGAACTCATTACCGTTGTTATCGATGGCTTTGAAGTTTCAGTGCCAAAGGGAACTCTGGTAATTCGCGCTGCAGAGAAGCTTGGAATTCAGATTCCACGCTTCTGTGATCACCCACTTCTTGATCCAGTCGGTGCTTGTCGTCAATGTTTGGTTGATATTGAAATCAACGGTCGCGCATTTCCAAAGCCACAGGCATCATGCACAATTCCAGTTGAGCCAAATATGATTGTAAAGACACAGCTGACTTCTCCTGTTGCTGATAAAGCGCAGCAAGGCGTGATGGAACTTCTTCTCGGTAACCACCCACTTGATTGCCCAGTCTGCGACAAGGGCGGCGAATGTCCGCTGCAGAACCAGGCGATGAGCAATGGTCGCGCCGATGCGCGCCTTGATGGTTATAAGCGCATATTTGAAAAGCCGATTGCGATTTCATCTTCAGTCTTGCTCGATCGCGAACGTTGTGTTCTCTGCGCGCGCTGCACACGTTTTTCTGCTCAGATTGCATCTGATCCATTTATTACTCTTAATGAACGTGGCGCTCTTCAGCAAGTAGGTATCTACGAGAACGATCCATTCAAGTCTTACTTCTCTGGAAACACTGTGCAGATCTGCCCAGTAGGGGCGCTGACAGGTACTTCTTATCGATTCCGCGCACGTCCATTTGATTTGGTTTCAACTCCATCTGCGTGCGAACACTGTGCATCAGGTTGCGATATGCGCACCGATGTTCGTCGTGGCAAAACGCTACGCCGTCTTGCAGGAGATGACCCATCTGTAAACGAAGAGTGGAACTGCGATAAAGGTCGTTGGGCATTTAAGTACGTCACAGCCCTTGATCGCCTTACTCAGCCACTGGTTCGTAATTCAGATGGCGAACTCGTTGCAGCCTCTTGGCCTGAAGCGCTTGCTGCAGCTGCTGCAGGTCTTAAAGGCAAGCGCGCTGCAGTTCTGACTGGTGGTCGCATTACAACAGAAGATGCCTACGGATATTGCAAGTTTGCACGAATTGCACTCGGGACCAACGATATTGATTACCGTGCTCGAGTTACATCTGATGAAGAGCGCGATTTCTTGGCAGCGCACGTTGCCGGTTCTGCAACTACTTATCGCGATATTGATACTGCAGATCACGTTGCGCTTATCGCCTTCGAGCCAGAAGAAGAATCACCAATTGTTTTCTTGCGAATCAATAAACAGTTTAAGAAGCGTGCACTCAAGGTGACTACAGTAGCAACGAAGCAATCAATTGCGATGGATAAGCTCAAAGCAGAGTTCATCAAGGTTGCACCAGGTGCTGAAAGCGCAGCAGTTTCTAACCTTGCTCTGACAGCAAAGTCAGTCATTCTCGTCGGAGAACGCGCCTCTGAAAGCGCCGGACTCTTCTCAGCTGTTGCATCTCTTGCTGCCAAGACAGGTGCAAAGGTTGCCTATATTCCACGTCGCGCCGGAGAACGTAGCGCTCTAGAAGCTGGCGCCCTCGGAAATCTTCTCCCTGGTGGCCGTCCAGTTGTTGATGCAGCAGCTCGCGTTGATATTGCTGCTGCGTGGGGAGTGAACTCACTTCCTGCAGAGCCAGGTCGCACAACTTCTGAAATCCTTGCATCCCTTGCCGCAGGTCAACTCGATGCAGTTGTAGTTGGTGGAGTCGATGTCCACGATCTTCGCCATGGATCAGAGGCGCTGGCAGCGCTTAAGAAATCTTTCGTTGTATCTCTCGAGATTGCGCCAAGTTCTGTGACTGCGGTTGCAGATGTTGTCCTTCCGGTTGCTGCAATCACCGAAAAGAGCGGCAGCTTCCTTAACTGGGAAGGCCGTGCTCGCGCCTTTGATTCAGCAGTTGCTGATTCACATCACCGCAGCGATGTTCGTATTCTTTCGATGCTCGCTGACGCACTTGGAAATCCAATTTCACTCGGCACAGTCACAGCGGCAGCTCGCGAATTTAGCCAACTCGGCAAGTGGGATGGCGCACGCGTTGCCCTGAACTCAGTTTCTCCAGTGGCAACTCCTTCTGTTTCAGGCAATGAAGCAATCTTGACTTCATGGCGTCGCTTGTTAGATATGGGAACTTTGCAAAAGGGTGAAGATAATTTAGCTGGAACTCGCCGACCAACTGTTGCTGTCGTATCTCCAAAGCGCGCAGCTGCGATGGGCGTCAATAGCGGTCAGCAAGTGCGAGTATCAAATGCACACGGCTCAATCACTATTCCAGTTCTCGTTGAAGACATTCATGATGATGCTGTCTGGATTCCACGAAACTCATTTGCATCCCAAGCACTTGTTGCACTCGATGCAGTTCATGGCGAAGTAGTTACGGTGGTGAAGGCATGACAACAGCAGAACTCTTGGCACAAGATCCAGTCTGGCTGATTGTTGTTAAGGCCCTTATCGTCTTCATCATCTGTGTAATCTCGACCTTGCTTGCGGTCTGGACCGAACGTCGTGTCTTGGCAAAGATGCAGCTACGTACTGGCCCTAACCGAGTTGGAAAATTTGGCTTATTGCAATCACTTGCTGATGGCGTAAAGCTGGCGCTCAAAGAAGACATCATTCCTGCAGCGGCAGATAAAATTGTCTTTATCTTGGCGCCAATCATCGCCACATCGATGTGCTTTATGGCCTTCGCTGTTATCCCAATGACGGGTGAAGTAAATATCTTCGGACAGCAGACTGCGCTTCAACTTACAGATTTGCCAGTAGGCGTTCTCTATATCCTCGCGGTAACTTCAATCGGCGTCTACGGCGTTGTATTGGCAGGCTGGTCTTCTGGATCCACCTATCCATTGCTCGGTGGACTTCGCTCAAGTGCTCAAGTTGTTTCCTATGAAATTGCCATGGGTCTATCTCTTGTAGCTGTCTTTATCTACGCCGGTTCAATGTCAACATCTGACATCGTTGGTTCTCAGCATGACAACATCTGGAACGCAATCGTTCTCTTCCCATCATTTGTTATCTATGTAATCTCAATGGTCGGCGAAACAAACCGTGCGCCATTCGACCTTGCAGAAGCTGAAGGTGAGCTCGTTGGTGGATTCCACACGGAGTACTCATCGCTGAAGTTCGCGCTCTTCTTCTTAGCTGAATACGTCAATATCGTCGCTGTCTCAGCGCTGGCAACAACGCTCTTCCTTGGTGGTTATCACGCACCTCCAGGTCTTGGTTTTACTGAAAGTTGGCTTGGTGGTTGGTTTACTCTGGTCTGGTTCTTTGCAAAAGTTATCTTCTTCTTCTTTATCTTTATGTGGTTGCGTGCAACGCTGCCACGTCTTCGCTACGACCAGTTTATGAAGTTTGGCTGGAAGGTATTGATTCCAGTTTCACTCATCTGGATCTTGGTTGTGGCAACACTGCGCGTGCTGCAACAAGAAGGAGCATCACGCGTTGCCATCATTTCATTCGCAGCTGGAATCGTTATCTTGGTAATGGCCGCCAGCTCGCTCTTGGATCGCAATAAGCAGAAGGCGCGCGCTCCAAAGGCTGAAGGAGAAGCGCCTGACTTCCCAATTCCATCTCTTCCACAAGTGCAATCAATCAACGTGTCAGGGGAGAAGTAATGACTGACTTCAACGAGAACTCAAAGTTGGAAAAGAAGAGTTCAGGACAAGCTGATATCAACTCAGTTCCATTTACTGAAGTTGAGCAGCCAGGTCCAGCACCCCTTGGCCAACAAGCAAAGGGTTTCTGGGTCACCTTCTCTTCAATGTTCAAGAAGAATCAGACCGTTCAATACCCTGATGTAAAGGCACCAACGCAGCCACGATTCCACGGTCGCCATCAACTTAACCGCCACCCAGATGGACTTGAAAAGTGCATTGGTTGCGAGCTCTGCGCTTGGGCATGTCCGGCAGATGCAATCTATGTAGAAGGTGGCAATAACACTCCTGACAATCAAATCTCTCCGGGAGAACGCCATGGCGCGGTCTATCAAATCAACTATCTTCGCTGCATCTTCTGTGGCCTCTGCGTTGAAGCCTGCCCAACTCGTGCTCTCACAATGACCAATGAATATGAACTTGCAGATGACAAGCGTGAAAAGCTGATCTTCGAAAAGGAAGATCTGCTAGCTCCACTTCGTCAAGGAATGCTTGCGCCACCTCATCCAATGTATCCAGGTATGACCGATACCAATTACTACAACGGTGATGTCAAGGAAGCGCATCCTTCACAGGGAGCGAAATAATGTTGACGATTCAAACTCCTGAAGCGGTGATGTTCTGGATTCTCGGACCACTTTCTGTCATCGCTGCAATCGGGATGCTCGTTGTGAAGAAGGCAGTTCATTCAGCGCTTCTTCTTGCCTGGATCATGATCACAATCGCACTCTTTTATATTGCACAAGATGCGGTATTCCTTGGAATCGTGCAGATCGTTGTCTATACCGGCGCAGTCATGATGCTCTTCCTCTTTATCTTGATGTTGGTCGGAGTCGATGCATCTGATTCATTGACCGAGACAATTCCTGGCCTTCGCGCAATTGCAATCACTGCAGCGCTTGGCTTTGGTGGTTTATTGGTATCTCTTATCAGCCGCGCAACTCTGGGGCGCCCAGCGCTCGGACTTGCTGAAGCAAATAAAGATGGAAATGTGCAGGGGCTGGCAAAGCTGCTCTTCTCAGATTATGTCTTTGCCTTTGAAGCAATCTCTGCGCTCTTGATTACCGCAGCCCTGGGCGCAATGGTTTTAGCGCATCATCAACGTACAGTTGCGCGACCAACTCAGCGCGAACAAGCAATCGCTCGCTTTCGCACAGGTTCGCTTGCATCTGCAGCAGGCCTTCCAAACCCAGGTGTTTACGCCCGTCACAACGCAGTAGATGTTCCAGCTCTTCTTCCAGATGGCACCCCAGCGCCAAACTCAATCTCTGCAACGCTGAAAGCCCGTGGAGATATGTTGGAGTCGAGCCAATTTGAATTAGGCGAAGTTGATAACACAGTGCAGGAGGAGAAGTAGTGAATCCATATAACTACCTCTATGTAGCTGGCCTGCTCTTCACAATTGGCGCTATTGGCGTCATCGTTCGCCGCAACGCAATCGTTGTCTTTATGTGTATCGAGCTCATGCTCAATGCTGCAAACCTTACTCTGGTTACCTTTGCAAGAATTAATGGCACTCTCGAAGGACAAGTAACCGCCTTCTTTACGATGGTTGTGGCAGCCTGTGAAGTAGTAGTTGGTCTTGCCATCATTATTGCGATCTACCGTTCTCGCCGTTCAGCATCTATCGACGATGCTAGTTTGTTGAAGCGATAAAAATGGTTACTTCTACATCTCTGGTTTATCTCATCGCGCTCCCATTATTCGGAGCCGTCACACTTTTGCTGTCAGGTCGTCGCGCCGATAAATGGGGACACCTACTTGGAACAGCGATGTCAGCATCATCTTTTGGAGTTGGCCTCTATCAGCTCTCTCAGATGCTCTCTCGTCCTACCGAAGAGCGCGCTATCAGCCAGAAGTTATTTACTTGGATTGATGTTGCCTCATTCCAAGTTGATGCGGGTCTCTTGCTTGATCAACTCTCAATCTGCTTTGTTCTACTTATTACCGGCGTTGGAACTCTGATCCACATCTACTCGATCTCATATATGTCTCATGATGAAAACCGCCGCCGTTTCTTCGCTTATCTCAACCTCTTTATCGCTGCGATGCTCTTGCTCGTTCTTGGCGATTCATACCTCACTCTCTATGTGGGTTGGGAAGGCGTTGGTTTAGCTTCCTATCTATTGATTGGTTTCTGGAATCAGAAGCCGGCATATGCCACAGCTTCTAAGAAGGCATTTGTCATGAACCGTATTGGCGATATGGGACTCTCATTCGCCATCATGATCGCCTTTGCAACGCTCGGTACCGTCTCATTTGCAGGCGTGAAAGAGGCATCCGAAGGCGCATCTGAGACTGCACTTACTGCAATTGGAATCATGTTGCTCATTGCGGCAGCAGGTAAATCTGCGCAGTTCCCATTACAAGCTTGGCTTGGCGATGCGATGGCGGGCCCAACTCCAGTATCAGCGCTGATTCACGCAGCAACGATGGTGACAGCAGGTGTCTACCTCATTGTTCGCTCAAACTTTATCTTTGATGCAGCACCAACTGCTCAACTTATTGTCGTCATCGTCGGCGCAATCACACTGCTCTTTGGTGCTGTGATTGGTATGGCGAAAGATGACATTAAGAAAGCGCTAGCTGCCTCAACAATGTCGCAGATTGGTTACATGGTTCTTGGCGCTGGCCTCGGACCTGCCGGATATGCATTTGCAATCATGCACTTGCTGACACACGGATTCTTTAAGGCAGGAATGTTTTTGGGTGCAGGTTCGGTCATGCACGGCATGAATGACACCGTTGATATGAGACGTTATGGCGCTCTCCGTAAATTTATGCCGATTACCTTTATTACATTCGGTCTTGGCTACCTTGCAATTATCGGTGTTCCACCATTCGCTGGTTTTTACTCCAAAGATCTCATCATCGAGACTGCATTTAATGCAGGTGGCTTCAAGGGAATTCTCTTGGGATCCATCGCCCTCTTTGGCGCAGTGATCACAGCCTTCTATATGACTCGCGTAATGATCATGACCTTCACCAGTCCAAAGCGTTGGGAAGAGAATCAACACCCACACGAATCACCATTCTTGATGTGGTTCCCAATGGTTGTTCTTTCCATTGGTTCTGTTACTTCAGGCCTTCTCTTCTATCGCGGTGATGCGCTGAAAAATTGGCTCAACCCAGTATTTGGCGACCACGGCAAAGACCATTACGAAGAGCACCTCTTTGAACCAATCGTTGTCTCAGCGATGGCTCTGACCGCTGTCCTTATCGGCGTAGGAATTGCAATCGCGAAGTATCAGCTCTCTGAGATTGAGGCAGTTGCTCCTGAGAACGTCTCAATCTTTACCCGCATTGCACGCAAGGATCTATTGCAGGATTCATTTAACGAATCAGTCTTTATGCGTCCTGGCCAGGCACTCACTCGCTTGCTTGTTAAGGGCGATCAGAACGTTGTCGATGGCGCAGTTCGTGGCATTGGGCGAACAGCCCTTGGTGCGGGTGCGACTTTGCGTAGATCTCAATCAGGTTTTGCCCGTAGTTATGCCGCCCTCATTCTTGTAGGCGCAGTTGCTCTTATCGCAGGAATTTGGGTGGTCACGCTATGAACTCCTTAACCCTTCTTGGAATTTTGCCGTTAATCGGAGCGCTACTTATTGCTGTAATTCCAGCTGAGCAAGTACTGCGCGTCAAGCAGGCAGCGCTTGGTACAACGATTCTTGTAGCTATCTCAGCAATCATGATGTGGCTTAACTTTGATGAATCAAATACCGCTTTCCAGTTTGTGCAATCTGTTGAATGGATTCCATCTTTCGGAATCAACTATGCAGTAGGTGTTGATGGTCTATCACTAGTCCTCATACTTCTTGCAGTTCTCCTGACTCCAATTGTTGTATTGGCAGGTTGGAATGAATCAGAAGGTGGACGTTGGTCTGCCAAGGTTTTCTACATTCTTATCCTCGTTCTTGAGACGATGATGATCGGTGTCTTTGCTGCAACCGATGTCTTCTTGTTCTACGTCTTCTTCGAAGCGATGTTGATTCCTGTCTACTTCCTCATTGGTGGATACGGCAGTGGAGAACGCGCGGCAGCTGCTGTGAAGTTCTTGTTATTCAGCCTCTTCGGTGGTCTCTTGATGCTCGCCTCAATCATCGGCCTCTACGTCATTTCAAGTAAGAATGGCGGAGCAACCTTTGACATCACTGAGTTGTCAGAGATGCATAACTACATGAGCTCAACTACTCAGAACTTGCTCTTCCTTGGCTTCTTTATCGCCTTTGCAATCAAGGCGCCGGTCTGGCCGCTACACACGTGGTTACCTGATGCAGCAGCATCAGCAACACCTGGCACCTCAGTGCTCTTGCTGGGCGTGCTCGATAAGGTCGGAACTTTCGGAATGATCCGCTTCTGTCTCTCACTCTTCCCAGATGCATCGAAGACATTTACGCCAGTAATCATCACTCTTGCCGTGATCTCAATTCTTTACGGCGCCTTCTTGGCAATCGGAGCTCGCGATATCAAGCGCCTGATTGCCTATACATCAATCTCTCACTTTGGCTTTATCACCATGGGAATCTTCGCGATGACCACTCAAGGCCATAGCGGTGCAATTCTCTATATGTTTAACCACGGCTTCTCGACAGCAGCGCTCTTCATCGTTGCTGGCTGGATGATTGCGCGCCGTAAATCTTCGACAATCGCTGATTTTGGTGGACTCCAAAGAGTTACTCCAGTTATGGCGTGGTCATTCTTCATTGCAGGTATGTCATCGCTAGCACTTCCTGGGCTATCAAGCTTTGTCAGCGAATTCCTAGTTCTCGTTGGAACTTTTACTCGCTATCCGGTTGCTGCAGTACTTGCCACCTTTGGAATCGTTTTGGCAGCTCTTTACATCTTGATTCCAGTACAGAAGGCGTTACACGGACCGACTACACCTGGAAATGAGAACTTGCCAGATCTCAATCGCCGCGAGAAGTTTGCGATTGCACCTGTCATGGCGGTCATTATTGCCCTTGGTTTCTATCCCGCTCCTTTACTTAATGTCATCAACCCGGTGGCAGCGCAGGTAATTGAGTCACAAGGATTTACGGATCCAGTTCCATCAGAGAGCGTAGGTAAGTAAATGACATTCGTAACTCCGGTCTTGAACTACGCGCAACTAGCTCCCATTCTTATTGTCTTTGCTGGCGCCATCATTGGCGTTTTGATTGAAGCCTTTGCTCCACGTTCGGCTCGCCATAGCTCTCAACTCTTTATCTCCACATTCGCTCTCGTTGCAGCTTTTGCAGCTCTGATGACAGTGCGAAATCAATCATCAGTTGATGCGGCCATGGGGTCAGTCGCATTTGATGGCGCATCTGTTCTCATTCAAGCTTCGATTTTGATTATCTCGTTCTTGGCAATCTTCTTAATCGCAGATCAAGAGAACTTCACGGCACTTGCCGCGGCAGTTCCGGGATCGCAAGAAGAGCGTCAAGCGCTGCAGGGCGATATGCGCGTGACTGAGGTATATCCACTTACCCTCTTTGCTGTTGCAGGAATGTTGATCTTCCCAGTTGCGACAGATCTCATCACTCTCTTTGTTGCACTTGAGATTTTATCTCTGCCTCTCTATCTGATGGCTGGCCTTTCGCGTCGCCGCCGTCTGATGTCACAAGAATCAGCGCTGAAGTACTTCCTCCTAGGTGCTTTCTCATCAGCATTCTTCCTCTTTGGAATCGCCTATCTCTATGGCTACTCAGGCACCATCACGCTATCTGGAATCCAAGAGAGCGTTGTGGGTGGAGCAGGAAACGACATCTTCTTGCTCATGGGAATTGCATTCCTTTCAGTAGGACTTCTCTTTAAAGTTGGAGCAGTTCCATTCCATGCTTGGACTCCCGATGTTTATCAAGGAGCGCCAACGGCTATTACTGGCTTTATGGCAGCTGCGACAAAGGTGGCAGCGTTTGGCGCCATCTTGCGTATCTTCTACGTTGGCTTTGCAAATGCAGAGTGGCAGTGGAAGCCAGCGCTTGTCGTGGTCGCAATTATTACGATGATCTTTGGATCAGTTGTGGCAATCACTCAGCGCGATGTGAAGCGCATGTTGGCCTACTCATCCATCGCACACGCTGGATTCTTGCTTGCTGGTGTTATTGCCTTGAGTAAGCCAGGCCTTGATTCTTCAATCTTCTACCTATTTGCATATGGCATCGCCACACTCGGAGCATTTGCAATTGTCACCCTCATCCGCGATTCAGCTGGTGAAGTCACAGACCTCAATCGTTGGAGTGGCCTCGGAAAACGTTCTCCGTTGGTTGCTTCCGTTTTTGCGCTCTACCTACTTACCTTCGCAGGCATTCCGCTGACTTCTGGATTTATTGGAAAGTTTTCAATCTTCTCTGCCGCCTACGAATCAGGCAGCACAGCAATTTTGATTACTGGTGTTCTTGCCTCTGCGATTGCCGCCTTCTTCTACATCCGCGTCATCGTCTTGATGTTCTTTAAGGATCCAGTCGAAGATGGCACAAGCGTTGTCATCCCATCTGCTCTGACTACAATCACAATTGCAGTCTCAGCAACGGTGACAATTCTCCTTGGTGTGTTCCCAGCGCCACTTTTGAATTTCATTGAAACAACTGCCTTCTTCATCCGCTAATGGCAGCAATCGGAATACCGGGTATCGCCCCTGCGTTAGAGGCTGAATTAGCTTTAGGCATGCAGAAGGTAGAGAGCCTTCTTCTTAGCCATATTCGAGGTGACTATCCGCTCGTTGAAGAGACCTCACGTCACTTAGTGGCGGCAGGCGGAAAGCGGCTGCGACCACTTTTAACTCTCTTGGCATCCCATTACGGAGATAAGAACCGATTTGGGATTATTGAATCTGCAGTGGTCTGCGAACTTACCCACGTTGCAACTCTGTATCACGATGACGTAATGGATGAAGCACGTCTTCGTCGAAGCGTTGAAAGCGCAAATAGCCGCTGGGGAAATACAGTTGCGATTTTGACAGGTGATTATCTCTTTGCAAAAGTATCAGCGCTCCTTGCCGATATTGGCCCTGAAGCAGTTCGCCTACAAGCATCAACCTTTGAACGTCTAGTAATCGGGCAGATTATGGAGACGCAAGGACCGCAGAACGGTGAAGATGCGCTCGAGCATTACCTCCAAGTTGTTGCAGATAAGACAGGATCACTCATCGCAGCAAGCGCGCGTTTTGGCGCCATGGTTTCAGGAGCTCCTGATGAGGTTAAAGAGACGCTCACAGTATTTGGCGAGAAGATTGGTATCGCATTTCAGCTAGCTGATGACATTATTGATATCGCAAGCGATTCTCATCAATCTGGAAAGACTCCAGGAACTGATTTGCGCGAAGGTGTGCCAACGCTTGTTACTCTCAACCTTTTGAATTCAACACGTCCTGAAGATAAGAAGCTACAGAAGTTGGTCAGCGCTCCGATTAAGGATGAAGCGGTAGTTGCCAGCGTTATTAAAGAGTTACGGACCCATCCGGCTCTCGAAGAGTCAAAGGCTCAACTACAGCAGGTTGCTCGTGATGCTCGCGCCGCTCTTGGTCCGCTGCCCGTAAATGATGTCACTGGCGCGCTCTTCTCATTGTGCGATGCGATTGTCGATCGCTCTGCTTGAGCGAAATAAATCTGTTCCAAGAGTTGCCAGCGCTAACCAGATAACAACAAATCCGATCCAACGTGCAGTTGGCATCTCTTCATGATTAATCCAGACTCCGATTAAGAATTGAATTGTCGGCGTGATGTATTGCAAAAGTCCGATGGTGCTGTATGGCAGACGAGTAGTCGAACCATTGAATAGCAGCAGCGGAATAGCTGTCATCGCGCCAGCTGCAATTAAGAGAATTGTGAGGCCTACTCCGCTTCCAAATTGCCCTGTGCCTTGGTTGCTCAGGTAGAAGAGGTAGAAGCCATAGGGAAGAAGCGAGATAAGCGTTTCGATAGTCAGGCCTTCAAGCGCACCTAAATCCAACTTCTTCTTCAATAACCCGTATGTTCCCCAAGAAAGTGCGAGTGAGATCGCAACCCACGGCAAGCGACCGTAATCGATAGTCAGAATCGTTACACCGATTGCCGCGATACCAACTGCTACCCATTGCAGCGGACGCATCTTCTCGCGCAGCAACAGAACTCCAAAGGCGATGATGATCAGGGGATTGATGTAATAACCAAGAGCTGCCTCAACAACATGGCCATTATTTGTCGCCCAGATATAGGTAAGCCAGTTGATGGAGATAAGCACAGTTGTTGCAAAGAGCCCCGCCATCTTTTTGGGATGCTTCATGATCGCTAGCGTTGATTTAAGTTGACGCAAAAGCGCTAGGACAATGATGCAGAAAACTAGAGTCCAAACTGCGCGATGAGAGACGATTTCTAGTGGACTGGCAGGTTTAAGTAACGGCCAGTAGAGCGGAAAGAGGCCCCAAAAAACGTAGGCGCTAACCCCGAAGAGAAGTCCGAGCGAGTATTCGCTCCTTACCTTTGCCACCTATCGGTAATTAACGAATTGGACAGCAAATTCAAATTTACCGTTCTTAATCTGCTCAATAGCTTCTTGAAGATCATCGCGGCTCTTAGATGAGACACGTAGCTCATCGCCTTGAATCTGAGTCTTAATTGATTTTGGTCCCTCATCACGCAAGAACTTTGCAATCTTTTTAGCATTCTCAGTCGAGATGCCTTCTTTAAGGGTGCAGGCAATCTTGTAGATCTTTCCAGAAAGCTGTGGTTCACCAGCATCAAGATGTTTCAGGGAGACTCCACGCTTAATCATCTTATCTTTGACGACATCGAGAGTAGCCTTTGCGCGTTCTTCTGTGCCTGCTTCGATGGCAATCTTGTCACCAGTGAGTTCGATCTTGGCGCCGGTATTCTTAAAATCAAAGCGCGTATCGATTTCGCGGATGGCTTGGTTAATCGCGTTATCGAGCTCCATACGGTCGATTTTTGATACTACGTCGAAACTGCTATCTGCCACGTTCTGGACCCCTTTGGTATTTCAATACTTATTTCTATTCTTATTGACGCATTCTAATATGCGCCATTGTAGGGTAATTTGTACTCATGATTCGGAGCGCGCGTAAACTGCCGAGCCTTCCGTACTTCTGGTCCTTAATTGACTGGACCTTGCCGTCGCTTAACCCCTACAAGGGCAAGTTACAACGGGCGCAGAATGTTGCAGATCTGGCTGCTATCGCAAAGAAGCGCACCCCCAAAGTTGTCTTTGATTATGTCGAGGGAAGCGCTGTCGATGAAGTCGCCTACGACCGCACTCGCCAAGCTTTAGCCAGAGTTGAGATCAACTCACGCGTCTTACGTGATGTTTCAGATATTGATACTTCGACAAAGATTCTTGGAAAGAGTATTGATCTACCAATCTGCTTTGCGCCCACCGGCTATACCCGATTGATGCACCATGTCGGCGAACCAGCAGTTGCAAATGTGGCAGCTCAGAACAATTTGATTTATGCGCTCTCTACGATGGGAACGACTTCACCAGCAGAACTTGCCGCTGCTGTCCCAAACGCCCGCAGATGGTTTCAGCTCTATGTAATGAAGAACCGCTCTGACACTCTGTCAGTTATCAAGCAGGCAAAGGACGCTGGATTTGAAGCTTTGGTTCTGACAGTTGATACACCAGTTGCTGGGCTTCGTTATCGAGATAATCGCAATGGTCTGACCGTTCCACCCAAGATTAGGTTGAGTACTGTGCTCTCTATTGCACGTAAACCAATCTGGTGGCTCAACCTCTTTACAACCGGCAAGCTTGAGTTTGCTGCTTTCCGCGGATGGGATAAACCACTCTCTGAATTGGCAGCCCTCATCTTTGATCCATCAACTGATTTTGATGACATCAAATGGTTACGCACTGTCTGGTCTGGCCCCATCATCGTTAAGGGCATCCAGAGCGTTGCCGACGCCAAAGCAGTTGCTAAGTGTGGAGTTCAAGGAATCATTCTTTCTAACCATGGTGGGCGACAATTTGATCGCGGTCCAGTTCCGATTGAGATTCTGCCTGAGGTCGTAGATGCAGTTGGCAAAAAGGTTGAGGTCTATATCGACGGCGGAATGATGTCTGGCCTCGATGCCCTAAGCGCAATAGCTTTGGGCGCGAAGGCAGTCTTTATCGGTCGCGCCTATCTCTATGGCGCTATGGCCAATGGTGAAAAAGGGGTGCAACAAGTTATCGACTTGATGCGCCGTGAATTTATCAATGGAATGTCACTTTCAGGTTCACGCACAATAGAAGAAGTTCAGAAGAATGGCGCACAGATAAGGAGCAATTTCCATGAATAAGGTAGCAATTGTTACTGGGGGAGCTAAGGGAATTGGATTCGGTAGCGCGCAGCGTCTCCTTGAAGACGGTGCGACGGTAACTATCTTTGATGTTGATGACTCTGCTCTTGCTAACGCGCAGAAAGAATTTGCGAGCTACGGCGATCGATTCGCAGCGGTCAAAGTAGATATCTCATCCGAAGCTCAGGTGAAGAAAGCAGTCACAGATATTGGAAATAAGCATGGACACATTGATTATTTGGTTAATAGCGCAGGTGTTCAGACTTACGGAAACGCTGAAGAGACTACAGATGAGATCTGGGAAAAAACCTTTGGCGTCAATGTAAAAGCGATGTATCTGACAACCAAGTATGCAGTTCCATTTATGCGTAGAGCTAAAGGTGGATCAATCGTCAATATTTCTTCTGTGCAATCTCTGGCCAATCAAAAAGGAGTAGTTGCATATGCTGCTTCTAAGGGAGCGGTTAATGCACTTACCCGCGCAATTGCAGTTGATTATGCAGGCGAGCAGATTCGTTGTAACGCTGTTCTTCCGGGATGTGTTGATACACCGATGTTACGTGCTACAGCGCAATCATTTAAAGGTGAAAGAAGTGAAGAAGATCTTCTGCATGAATGGGGTCTATCTCATCCGATAGGTCGCATGGCGAGCATCCATGACATCGGCAATCTCGTTGGATTCTTATGTTCTGATAAATCAGCAATCATCACTGGCGCCTCATATGTCATTGATGGCGGCTTGATTACTCAGGTGCCTGTAATCCTTCCTGAATAACGCGGATTTCAAGAGTTCTCCTAAATAAGGTAATCTACGCAAGCCGTAAGACCCTGGCGGGTTGCCCGAGCGGCCAATGGGAGGGGACTGTAAATCCCCCGGCTCTGCCTTCGAAGGTTCAAATCCTTCACCCGCCACCATAACGCCCTTCTTCATGAGGGGCGTTTTGCTTTCTTCGCCTACCTGCAGTTCATTTGCGAGTCGACATAGGGCGACAGGGTTAATACGCTTCCCCAGTATTTATCTCGCCCCAACCTTAAGGAGCTAACGTGCAAAAACGTTTTGGAATTATTACTGCAGCGGCAATCGCTGCGGCTCTCGTACTCTCAGGATGCGGACTTGGCAATGACGACTCGTCATCAGCTTCTGCATCATGCGAAAAGGGAGATCTCGCAACAATCACTGAAGGCAAGCTCACCATTGCAACTGGTGAACCTGCTTACTACCCATGGGTTATCGACGATAAGCCAGAATCAGCTGAAGGTTTTGAAGGCGCAGTCGCTTACGCAGTAGCTAAGCAGCTCGGCTTTGAAGCAGGAGATGTCACCTGGGTTCGTACAACTTTTGATTCAGCTGTAACACCTGGAAAGAAGAATTTTGACTTCAACTTGCAGCAGTTCTCAATTACTGAGGATCGCAAGAAGGCTGTTGATTTCTCATCACCTTATTACACAGCTCCACAGGCAATCGTCTCATTCAAGGGAAGCAAGATCGAAGGAAAGACAACTCTTGCGGAGCTTAAGAGCGCAAAGCTTGGAGCTGCAGTTGGTACTACCTCACTTGATGCAATCGAGAACCAGATTGGCAGCAAGCCACAGGTATTTAACGACAATGCAGCAGGTGTATCTGCACTCAAGAACAAGCAGATTGATGGCCTTGTTGTAGATCTACCAACAGCTTTCTACCTTTCAGGAGTTGAAGTTCCAAACGGTCTTATCGTTGGTCAGCTTCCATCAACTGGTGAAGGAGATCAATTCGGTCTCTTGCTTTCAAAGGGAAGCAAGCTCACATCTTGCGTAACTGGCGCTGTTGATGCCATTACTGCAGATGGAACACTCGCAACAATTACAGATAAGTGGCTAGCAACCGATGCTGGCGCCCCTGTATTGAAGCCTTAATAGAAACTCAGCAGTAAACAAGGTAGTTTGGCGACCATGTCAGAGAAGAAAAGCTCTGCTTGGTCGCCAAGCTCCCGTGAACTAGAACGACGTAAATCTCGTCGCAGGATCAGCCGCAAGCAAGCAAGTATTGCTGCGGCTTCCTCCATTTTCGTCCTCGGAACTCTTGCTGTAATTCTCGTTACCTCACCGGGCTGGGAGACAGTCAAAGCCACATTCTTCGATATTGATTACGGCCGCGAGGTCTTTCCGACAGTCGTAAAAGGTCTCTGGATCAACTTACAGCTCACCTTTATCGGCGGCGCTGCTATCGGTGTTATTGCACTCGGCCTTGCTCTGTTGCGAACTACAAAGTCACCGGCGCTTACCCCATTTAGATTCTTAGCAACTGCCTATGTCGATATCTTCCGAGGCGCACCACTGATCTTGATTATCTTGTTGGTTGGCTTTGGTGTTCCGGCCTTGGGGCTCTCTGGAGTTTCCAGCAATGTCATCTTCCTCGGAACAGTTGCAGTTGTTCTCACTTACTCGGCATATGTCGCTGAAGTTATTCGAAGCGGAATTCTATCTATCCACCCAAGTCAGCGCGCAGCTGCTCGTTCTCTTGGGCTCACTTCAGGGCAGACGATGCGCTTTGTTGTATTGCCCCAAGCAATACGCCGCGTGGTTCCTCCACTGCTTAACGACTTTGTCTCACTCCTTAAAGACACTGGCTTGGTCTCAATCCTGGGAGTCACTGACGCTGTGCGTGCTGCGCAAATTAACGCAAGCCGTACCTTTAACTACACACCTTATGTTGTGGCAGCGATTCTATTTCTCCTCATCACAATCCCAATGACGCGCTATACGGATCGCGCAATCAGGCAACGCACCAGCGCGCAGAACTCAGAGGGTGCCATCTAATGGCTAACGTCCTTGAGCTAGTAAATGTGCGCAAGTCCTTCGGCCCTGATGTTGTCCTCCATGATTTATCGCTGAAGGTTCCAGAGCACACGGCGACAGTACTTATTGGGGCCTCGGGCTCAGGCAAGTCCACCCTCCTGCGATGCATTAACTTGCTGGAATCTATTGATGATGGCCAGATTTTCTTAGATGGCCAAGAGATTTCAGATCCGCTGATCAATGTAGATGAAGTCCGTCGTCGCCTGGGAATGGTCTTCCAATCATTTAACTTGTTTCCACATAAAACAGTCTTGGAGAACATCACACTCTCACCCATCAAAGTGCATGGAAAGAGTGTCGATGAGGCTAACGCGCATGCGCTGCACCTTCTCAAGAGATTTGATTTAGCAGATAAGGCTGATCAATATCCTGATCGCCTTAGTGGGGGACAGCAGCAACGAGTAGCAATCATTCGCTCACTTGCGGTCAGCCCTCGCTTGCTTCTCCTTGATGAAGTTACATCTGCGTTGGATCCAGTACTTGTTAATGAGGTTCTCTCGGCCGTCCGTGATCTCAAGAGCGATGGCATGACAATGGTGCTGGCAACGCACGAAATGGGATTTGCAACGCAGGTTGCTGATGAGGTCTGCTTCCTTGAGTCAGGCAATATCGTTGAACGAGGAAGTGCTGAACAGGTATTACATAACCCGCAGAACGCTAAGACTCAAGAGTTCTTAAAGCGAGTTCATCAGGCAGGGCGTCTATAGGAAGAAGAAAACCCCCGCACATTCGCACGGGGGCCTTCTTTTAACGAAACTGATCAAACGGTTGTGTCACCTGCGCGACGACGACGGAGGTTATCTCCAAATACTGCAAGCAAGATAACCGCACCGACTACGACGTATTGCCACTCTTGCTGAAGTCCGAGAATACGAAGCCCATTGATAAGAACTGACATGATCAGCGCACCGATGATGGTTCCACCGATTGTTCCCTTGCCACCAAAGAGTGATGTTCCACCAATGATGACTGCCGCGATTGCTTCGAGTTCGTATCCAAGACCAAGGTCTGGCTGAGCAGAGCCCAAACGGGATGTGAGAACTACAGCGGCAAGTCCCACATAAACGCCGCAGAGAGCGTAGATAGCAACCAACCACCGATTGACCTTAACGCCAGAGAGCTTTGTCGCCTCTAAGTTAGAACCAATAGCGAAGTTGTATCGACCTAGAACTGTCTTATTGAGGATGAGTGAACCAGCAATCGCTGCAACAAAGAGGATTAGAACACCGTTAGGGAAGTTAGGGATGATGTTTCCTTGAGCAATCTGATCCCAACCCTTTACATCTGTTGCAAAGAGAATTGGCTTCAAGTCCGAGATGATAAGCGCCAAACCTTGCGCGCCCTTCATGGTTGCAAGAGTTGCAATAAATGCTGGAAGACGTAGGACGGTGATCAGGATTCCGTTGATGGCTCCGAGAAGCCCACCGACAACCATACCGAGCAGGATTCCGACCCAGACATTGAGGTCATAAGCCATCACCAACTTACCGGTGATAACCGCAACAAGCGCCATCGATGTACCAACAGAGAGGTCGATACCTCCAGTGATAATCACGAAGGTAACTCCGATTGCAAGCAGACCAATCACTGTCGTAGACATCAAGATACCGCCCGAGACATTTGCCCAAGAGGCAAAGACTGGGTTCATGATGGTGAAGAAGATAAAGATGACGACAAGTGAAGCTAGGGCTGCGACGCGGCCAATCTCGCGACGCACAAAGGCCGAAACCTTGCTGCCGCCTTCGCCTTGACCAGCTGAAGTTAGATCATCTGACATGTGTTTCTCTTTCCTCTTCTTAGTGAACCGTTGATAGTTCGTCGCTAAATTTTGTTGCGTATTCAATAATCTTCTCTTGATTTGCATCTTTATTATCAAGAATTCCCGTCAAGCGACCGTTACACATAACTGCGACGCGATCTGACATGCGCAAGATTTCAGGAAGTTCGGATGAAATCATGATGATTGATTTTCCTTCTTCAGCGAGCTTTGTTAGCAGCTTGTAAATCTCATCCTTTGCACCCACATCGATTCCACGGGTTGGCTCGTCGAAGATCAAGATGTCGCAGTTACGGGTAAGCCATTTACCGATGACAACCTTCTGCTGATTTCCACCAGAGAGGTTTTTGACAAACTGGTTTTCAGAAGGTGTGCGCACGCGCAACTGAGAAATCACATCACGTGTAACACCTGCTGCAGGCTTGATACGGAGCCAGCCAAATTTAGAGAACCGTGGAATTGAAGAGAGAATCACGTTGAAGGTGAGGTTTTGAATCAAGAGAAGTCCAAAGCGCTTACGATCTTCGGAGAGGTAACCAATTCCAGCAGCTACCGCATCAGATGGTTGCTTAATCTTCACCTCTTTGTCGTGGAGAAAAACCTTTCCGGCAGTCTTTGGATCTGCTCCAATGATGGCCCGTGCAAGCTCTGTACGCCCTGCGCCCATAAGTCCCGCGAATCCCAGAATTTCGCCTTTGCGAAGATCGAACGAGACATCGCGAAGTAGGTGGCGATCAGAAATACCTTCAACCTTCATGACAATTTCTGTGCCGATATTTCGATTAGTAGGACGTTGATCTTGATCTACCTTACGTCCGACCATGAGCGAGATAACTTCAGGAATGGAAGTCTCGGTTGTCTTGAGCGTCTTTACATACTGGCCATCACGAATAACTGTGATGCGGTCGGTAATTTTTGCCAGCTCTTCAAGGCGGTGCGAGATGTAGACAACGCCCTTGCCAGCAGCCTTGAGGGTACGAATAATCTTAAAGAGGGCATCAGTCTCGGCTGGAGTAAGCGATGAGGTTGGCTCATCCATGATGATTACCGAGCCACGATAAGAAACTGCTTTTGCGATTTCCACCATCTGCTGCTTGGCAATAGTTAGCTCACCAACAATCGCCTTTGGATCAAGATTAAGTTCAAGCTCGGCGAGTAGTTTCGTCGCCTCATCATTGAGCTTGGGGTTGTCGAGAAAAAGTCGACCTGGCCGGCGATCTTCACGGCCAATAAAAATGTTTTGGGCAACTGTTAGATGAGGCATCAAGTTAAGTTCTTGGTGGATGATGCTGATGCCCAAGCGCTGTGCTTCAAAAGGGTTAGGGATCTCTACAGATTGGCCTCGGTACTTAACATCGCCGGCATCTTTCTTGTAGATACCTGAAAGGATTTTCATCAGAGTTGATTTACCAGCTCCATTTTCACCAACGATGGCATGTACTTCGCCCTCATTGAGATCGAACTGAACGTTATCGAGGGCCTTTACACCTGGAAACACCTTACTTACGCCAGTGAGCGATAAAAGTTGAGCTGTTGCCATTATTTCCCCACAAACTTTGATTTATGTCTTTGAAAGTAATCGAATAGTAAAGCATGATGGCCGAGATTGCTCCCGGCCATCATGCCCTAACTAATCACAAATGAGTCAGATTTGACTTATTCGTAGAGGTTTCCAGCAACTGTTGGGTCGCTGATGTTCTTCTTATCGTAGTAGTAGAAACCAGTGTCGATAAGTGGCTTTGGAACTGTCTTGTTACGTACGTAGTTAACAAGCGCTTCTACAGTCTTAGCACCGATACCCATTGGGCTCTGTGTGATTGCACCAGTCTGAAGACCAGACTTGATGTTTGCAATCTGCTGCTTTCCTGAGTCGAAGCCGATCAACTTAACTTTGCCGTTCTTCAACTTAGCTGCCTTGAATGCCTGGCCAGCTCCGATTGAAACGCCTTCGTTAGTTCCGTAGATACCCTTGAGGTCCTTGTTAGCAACAAGTGCTGCGCTAACGATTTCCTGTGCCTTAAGAGCGTCTCCACCCTCAGCGTACTGAGTTGTAAGGAGCTTGATGCCCTTGTGCTTCTTCTTGATCTGGTTGATAAAGCCGTTTGCACGGTCGATACCGGTCTGGTTTGTCTGTGAGTGACCTACAACCAAAACCTTGCCCTTACCCTTAAGAAGAGCTGACATCTTGTCTGCAGCTAGTGCACCAGCTGCTGTGCTGTTTGTGTAAGCAACGCCAAGTGCACAGTCAGATGCAACGCCAAGCTTGCCTGGGCAGCTTGCTGCTGTATCGAACATGTAAACAGGAATTCCTGCTTCATTTGCAGCCTTAAGCTTTGGGACAGCCTGTGTTGTTCCGAGAGCTGCGTAACCGATTGCATCTGGCTTAACTGCAATTGCTGCATCAAGCATTTCAAGTTGCTTATCGATCATTGTCTCAGCTGCTGGACCCTGGAATACGATCTCGGCATTCATCTTCTTTGCCTGATCTTCAGCGCCCTTCTTTACTGCTTGCCAGAACTGATGTGTTTCGCCCTTTGAGATCAAATAGATCTTGAGGGTCTTGTCTGCTGCTGTTACTGGCGCAGCTGTACCAGTTACCAATGCAAGAGCTGCTACTGCAGCTACTGCCATTAGACCTTTCTTCATGTGTTTCCCTTCAAAAGCAGCGGAATTGCTGTGTGGGAATCCTATGCGCGAGGCAGGTCAGATTCAAGAAATAATCAGGATTTGCAGCCGTAATGGGCCGATTGTTACAGGTTCGTTATCTTGTAACTGCGCGCTACGTTCAGCGCCCAGAAGGCTTCTTTCTCGTTATTTGAAAACCCTTCTGTGACCTTTTCGGCAAGATCAACTACCTGCTGGTAACTATCGGCAGCAAGTAGCGCCACCGGCCAATCCGAGCCAAACATTATTCGCGATGTCGAGAAACTTTCGATGATGTGATCTGTGTATGGAATGAAATCTGAAACTTCCCAATCTTTCCAATTAGCTTCAGTTACTAGCCCTGAAATTTTGCATGAAACGTTTTCAAAAGAAGCTAACTCAGCTATGAGAGATTTCCACGGTTCTAACTCTTGGCGAGAGATGTATGGCTTTGAAATATGGTCAAGGACAAAGCGAGTATCAGGGCATGCACGCACTAATTCAATAGCTGCCTTAAGTTCGGGCGTCTTGGTCAAGATGTCATAAGTAACATCTAACTTTCCTAGACCTTGCACGGTCTTAATTACTTGCGGCCTAGCTAAGTAATTGGAATCTGGATGATCTTGCGCAATATCGCGGATACCTTTGAGATAACTACCACCCTTTGCGGCTAAGTACTTTTCGCACTCTGCCAAAGATGCGGGTGAATCCACATCAAGCCAGCCCACAACTGCAACAATTGTTGCTACCTGCTCAGCTAATTCAAGTGCTTCATAGGTTTCTTCATGGGTCATACTCGCTTGCACAAAGACTGTTCGTTCAATGCCAGTTCCAGCTATCGCTGAATGAAGATCTGCGATAGCAAAGTTACGGCGAATCGGCGCCATCTGATCGCCGGCCATCCAGTCGTAATCGCGCGCAGATAAATCCCAGAGGTGATGGTGGGAATCGATTCTCATCTTCGAAATTTAGCCTTGGGCAACAACGTGTTCAAGCGGGTTGCCGGCGGCAAGTAACTTCAACTGCGATTCAATCAGGGCTCGCCCGCGTGGTTCAAAGGCCTCTGAATTTCCACCCACGTGTGGAACCACGATGAGATTGGGAGCGCTCCAGAGAGGATGTCCTTGCGGTAGCGGTTCAGGATCTGTCACATCGAGAGCTGCGTAGATGCGATGTGAGTTAAGTTCCTTAATGAGCGCTTCGGTTTCGATAATTGGACCGCGCGCAACGTTGACGATGAGCGCACCATCTTTCATAGAAGCTAAACGCGCTGCGTTAAACATATGGCGAGATGAGTCAGTCAGAGGCAGAATCAAAATAACAATATCGAGTTGAGGCAGATGCTTATCTAAATCATCAATCTTTACTGTGCCATCGCGGCCAGATTGGGTAAATGCGGTGATCGATACATCAAAGCCAGATAGCTTGCGAGCTACCTCTTTTCCGATTGATCCAAATCCAATGATGCCTACCTTGCTATCAGAAAGCGCAGGAAAACGACGATGGTTCCAGGTACCGGTTGCTTGCTCGCGGATAAATTCAGCAAAGCCGCGACGAGAAGCGATAGCAAGTCCTACCGCTAACTCTGCAGTTGATGCATCGTGCACGCCGCGTGCATTGCAGAGAGTCAACCCAGGGCGAAGGTATGCCAAGGCATCGTCATAACCGGCGTTGAGCATCTGCAGAATCTTGAGGTTTGGCATCTTGGCTGCATAGGAAAGTGCGTGAGCGCCACCCATATAAGAAGGTACATACATATCTACTTGAGATAAATCTGCGCTATCAAGCGGGAAGTTATCGGGAGATAGAAGTGTGATTCCTTCGGGCGCAGAGAGATCTGACCATTGGGTCCAGACGCGCATCGCTTACTTCACCCGTTCTGGAATAACTTCAACTGTATTTGTAAGAGTGCCGACTCCTGCCACGTTGATTTCAACGATATCGCCGGCTTCAAGGGATACATCCATAGGTGGAACGATTCCGGTACCGGTAGAGAGGATGAGGCCATGAGGGAAGTCTTGGCATCTAAAGACGTAATCCACTAAATCTTCGAGTGTGCGGTTGAGTTGTCCAAGAGAGGTTTCAGCCTCCCATGGAACGCTTCCTCCACGCACAATCTTCGCCTTAATTGCCATCGCATCTTTCGCTGGCGCTAGCCATGATGGAGTGATATCTGGGCCGAGAGAAGTTGAACCGACATAAATCTTGGCTTGTGAGAGATAGAGAGGATTTTCGCCCTCAATAGAACGCGCAGTGACGTCGTTACAGATGGCGTAACCAATGATTTCGCGATGCTTATTTATATAGATAGCAACTTCTGGTTCTGGAACTGATGCTTCGCTGTCGTAGCGAATACCAATCAGAGCGTTGGTGCCACGCGCTCGGACGGCAGTGGATTTAAAGAAGAGCTCGGGGCGGTCTGCTTCATAAACAAGCTGATAGACATCAGGAACACCGCTCTCTTCCTTGCGTGCATCGCGAGAACGAAGATAAGTAACGCCTGCGCCCCATAGTTCAATCTCAGGAGAGATAGGAGCAGCAAGAGTTCCGGTAATTTCAGTACTTGCTTGAGCAACAGCAGCCTTGAGTTCTGCCAAAGTCAGATGCATCGCTTCAGTCAGAGTTGGAAGCGCCGCAACAGTGCGATGCACACCATCGACCGTTACTGCAAAGCGATAATGATCATCTTTGGTGTGAAGTACTGAGAGTTTCATTGCAATCCAAACTAGTCGACGTGGAAGTTTTCAGGGATGACGTGCCACCACTCGCCTGGGCGAGCTTCTGGAACTTGGCTCTGCATAGGATCGGTGATCTTCCACCAACGCTGAGTTTCAGGGTCGGCAGCGATGGTCGCCATATCCTTTTCGTAATCCGTACCTGTGTATTCCATGTAGGCAAAGAGCAGGTGCTCGTAACGAAATATTGAGTAGTTCTGGATATTTGCTTTCTTGATTGTGGCAAGGACAGTTGGCCATACATCTGCATGGATGCGTTCATACTCTTCAATCTCATCAGGTTTGATACCTATTACTTGTGCGATACGACGAACGCTCATGCAGGGATCCTTTCGATGAGGTTGGCATCTTCGAGCTCTGCCCAGATATCGGCCGGTAGCTCTAAGTTAAAGGCATCGACATTCTCAAGAAGTTCAGCTGCAGTTCGTGGACCCGTTAACACTGAAGTTACTGCTGGATGGCGAAGCGGGAATTGCAGCGCTGCAGCGAGCAGCGGAATATTGCGAGCCTTGAGGAATTCACCAATCTTGGCAGCGCGGGCAATGATTTCATCTGACGCTGGGAGATAGTTATACGTTGCACCAGCGACTGGATTAGCAAGAACACCCGAGTTAAGCACTCCACCCATTGAGATATCAATGTTGTGAGCGAGTGCGTATGGAAAGAGTTCACGATGTGAAATCTGATCAAGGAGTGAATATCTGCCGGCAATAAGTGCGATATCCAAATCAGTGCCCTTCATAATTTGAAGTGCTTCCTCAGCATGGTTGATACCAATACCTACGGCCTTAATGAGTCCTTGTGAACGATATTCAGCAAGGACAGGGAATGCGCTTTCAATAGCTTCTTTGACATGATTTTCACAGTCATGCATCAAAACGATATCGAGATGATCAAGACCCATTCGCTCAAGGCTTTCGTCAAAGGCGCGACGGATTCCATCTGGGGAATAGTCGAATACAGGAACTAAATCGCGAGGTGCATCTGGAAACCAAGGAAAGACTTCAGCGTTTGGGTCATGGCGAAGGACTCGACCAACTTTTGTCTCAACAACAAAGGGAACCTTTGCGCCACGTAGCGCTTTGCCTAACCGAATTTCAGCAACGCCATGGCCGTACTGCGGTGCGGTATCAAAGTAATTGATGCCCACATCAAGGGCGGTATTGAGCAGTTCATCTCCATCTGCATCGGTGACAGACTTAAAGAGACCACCGAGAGGGGCAGTTCCGAGACTTAATCGAGTTACTTCAAGATCGGAACGCTTTAGCTTTACTTTTTGATTGTGTCGCGCCATTTAATCATCATATATGATTTTTCACGTCTAGCGAAGAGTCAGTTTTCAATTATTTAGCAAAGGAATCGCATGCCTAAGGTCACTGGATTTAAAACAATAGATGTTCGCTTCCCAACTTCGCGGGGACTCGATGGTTCTGATGCAATGAATAAAGAACCGGACTATTCGGCAGCTTTGGTAATACTAGAAACAGATGACCCGCAATTACAAGGGCATGGCTTTGTCTTTACCTGCGGTCGCGGTAACGATCTGCAGTGCGATGCAATTTCACTTCTTGCACCATATGCCGTTGGCCGTGATGTCGCCGATTTAGCAACCAGCATGGGCGACTTCGCGCGCAGCTTGGTACGCGATTCACAAATTCGTTGGTTGGGACCAGAAAAAGGCGTTACACAAATGGCTGCAGGTGCAGTCATCAATGCTGCGTGGGATCTTGTTACAAAACACGCAAAGAAGCCGCTTTGGAAATTCCTCTCAGATCTAACTCCTGAAGAAATCGTTGATCTCGTAGATTTTAGATACATCACTGATGCGCTTACCCCTGAAGAAGCGCTAGAGATTTTGCGCAAAGCAGTGCCACACCGTGCTGCCAATGAAGCAAAGTTAATTGCAGAAGGTCTACCTGCTTACACAACTACTCCTGGATGGTTGGGGTATAGCGATGAGAAGATGGTTCGTCTTGCCAAAGAGGCAGTTGCAGACGGTTACACACTCATCAAGTTAAAGTGTGGTGGTTCGCTTGAAGATGACAAGCGTCGTCTGCGTTTAGCTCGCGAGGCAGTTGGACCAAATATCAAAATTTCAATTGACGCCAATCAGGTCTGGGATGTCAACCAAGCTATTGAATGGATTAAGGGGATTGGCGATGTCAATCTTCATTGGGTTGAAGAACCAACGAACCCAGATGATGTCCTCGGACATGCAGCAATTGCGAAGGCAATTGCACCAGTAAGAGTTGCAACCGGCGAGCACGGCATGAACCGCATTATCTTTAAGCAGATGTTGCAGGCGAAGTCCTTCTCATTTATGCAGATTGATGCAACGCGTGTAGCGGGTGTAAATGAAAACCTTGCAAATATCTTGATGGCAGCAAAGTTCGGTGTTCCGGTATGTCCTCATGCTGGCGGCGTTGGCCTCTGCGAACTTGTACAGCATCTTGCTATGTTCGATGCGGTGGCAGTATCTGGTCATCACTCAGAGCGTGTGGTTGAGTTTGTAGATCACCTACACGAGCACTTTGTTGTTCCAACCAATATCCAAAATGCTCATTACATGCCACCATCAGAGCCAGGTACTGGTGGTGAGATGTATGCACAATCAATTGCAGACTTCACATTCCCTACAGGAAAAGAATGGGTAAACGCATGAGTAAAGAATTCGCAGGACTTACAGCAGCTGTCACTGGAGCAGGTTCAGGAATTGGCCTCGCTACCGCAAAGATTCTTGCAGATGGTGGAGCCAAGGTTTACGGGCTCGACATTGCAGAGGGTGGCCTTGCGGGCGTAGGTGAATGGTTGCAATGTGATGTCGGAGATGACGCCTCTGTCGCCGCAGCATTCTCAAAGATCTCATCGCTCGACATTCTCATTAATAGCGCTGCCATTAGCTCTGTCGGAAATGTAGAAGCCAATCCATCAGAGGAGTGGCATAAAGTTATGAATATCAACATCGTTGGAATTGCCCGTACAGCTCGTGGCGCCCTGCCACTTCTTCGTAAGAGCAAGTCAGCATCAATTACCAATGTTTGCTCAGTTGCTGCAACAGCTGGAATTCCTAAGCGCGCTCTGTATAGCGCGACAAAGGGCGCAGTCCTTTCGCTTACCTTAGCTATGGCTAACGATCACATCGCCGAAGGCATTCGCGTTAACTGCGTAAATCCCGGAACTGCAGATACACCTTGGGTGCAACGTTTACTTGCGCAAGCAGCTGACCCTGCTGCCGAACGTAAAGCGCTCGAAGCACGCCAACCAATGGGCAGACTCGTCAGCGCTGAAGAAGTTGCTCGCGCGCTCTGTTTCTTGGCAAGTCCGCTGCAAGGTTCTACAACCGGAACATCTCTCTCTGTCGATGGCGGAATGCAAGGTTTGCGAATTCCTAAATGAGTTCTATAAACGAGGAAGAACTTCGCGCGAAGTTAGATCCTCTTTCTTATGCAGTGCTCCGTGAAGGTGCAACTGAAAGACCATTTACTGGTGAATACACCGATTCTGAAACTGTCGGCAGTTATCGCTGCAAGGCATGTGGCAACGAACTCTTTCGCTCTGAGACAAAGTTTCATTCCGGCTGCGGTTGGCCTTCTTTCTATGCGCCAACTTCTGATGACGCGGTGACTCTCATTGAAGATCGCTCGCTGGCCCCGCGCATCAGGACTGAGGTCCGCTGCGCCAAATGTGATTCACATCTGGGCCATGTCTTCGAGGGCGAGGGCTTCGACGTCCCAACGGATCAGCGCTGGTGCATCAACTCGGTCTCGCTCATTCTTGAGGAAAAGGCCTAATCTCGCCTCCATTTGTAATGCTTTCGTTATAGAAATTCGCTGGGCTTAACTACTGCCCAAGGGTAGGTTTCAGGCTACATGCGGGACCCGGCACCCTCCAGGAACCTCATGACTTCGAAGTCATACCCTCAAAGAAAAGGACTCATATGTCAGAGAACACGAATTCGGTATCACGCCGTTCGTTGCTCAAGGGCGCTGCAGTTGGTGGACTAGGCCTAGTCGCCGGCAGCACAATTGCAACTAGCTCAGCGGATGCTGCAACACGTCTCAAGGGAAGCACCGTTCGCTGGACAACGCGTGGTGGTGGAGCAACTGGAGACAAGATTGCTAAGGCTGTAAACGATGCCTTTGCAAAGAAGACTGGTGCAAAGGTTGTTGCTCAGCAAGTCAACTCAGATGACTTCCAGAACAACTTCGCGCAAATCATGCAGGGTTCACCTGATGATGCATTTGGTTGGATGGCTGGATACCGCTCAAACCACTTCGGTGAAATGGGTCTTCTTGCAGATCTCACACGCGAAATCAACCGTTTGAAGCCAACACTTCCAACATCAGCAATCAAGGGTGCAACAAGCCCAGTATCAAAGAAGCCATACATCCTTCCAACAACTTACTACCCATGGGCTCTTCACTATCGCAAGTCAATGGTGAAGGAAATTGGAATGAACCCAGAGAAGATCGATACCTGGGATGACTTCATCAAGTTGATGACTCTTACACAGAAGAAGGGTCTTGTTGGATACTCACTCGGCGCCAAGGGCGGCTGGGAAGCAATGGGTACATTCGACATCCTCAACGCACGTATCAATGGTTACAAGTACCACATCGACCTACTCAACGGTCGCGCAAAGTGGACTGATGCAAAGACCAAAGAGACATTCAAGTACTTCGCACAGCTCATCCCATTCATGAACGAAAACGTCTTGGATATTTCATGGGATGGCATGCGTGACCTTCTTCTCCAGAAGAAGACCGGCGCAATGATGATGGGTTCATGGTTTGCTAACGACTTCAAGGCGAAGTCACAGGCAGATTACGACGATCTATGGGTCGTTCCATTCCCAGAAATCAATCCAAAGTGGGGTATCGATTCAATTGATGCACCGCTCGACGGTATTTCTGTAGCTGCAAACGGCAAGAACGTTGCAGGCGGAAAGGCGCTCGCGCAGTTCTGGGCATCTCCAGAAGGAATCACTGAAGCAATCAAGGCTGGCGATACAAATATTTACGTATCCAAGTCATTTGATACTTCTTCATACGATTCATTCAACAAGCAGAAGTTGGCTGTTCTTGCTTCAGCGAAGAACATCATGTTCTTCTTGGATCGCGATGCTCGTGGAGACTTTGCAGGTCCAGTTGTTGGTCCAGCAATCCAGAGCTTCATTAAGAAGCCTTCAGATATCAACAAGATCCTCGAGAGCGTACAAGCTCAATGGGATGCACTTCCTAAGAACTAATTAACTGACATTAACTTTGTCATTTAATTAGAATCATAGTAAGTTAAAGGTATGAAGACGGCGGCTACGAGTAAAAAAACTCGTAGTCGCCGCTCTCTTTCCAAGACAGATCGTTTTACCCTCTCGGCATTTGTTGGTATCCCAACGCTTCTACAGATTCTTCTTCTCTGGGTCCCTGCCGTAGTAACAATTTTTCTTTCATTCACTTATTGGAACGGAATTCGCCTCGCTGATATTCGGTGGGCAGGAATTCAAAATTACAAGACCATCTTCTTAAATGAACCACTTTTCTACGAAGCGCTCAAGAACAATGGAGTTTGGCTCGCCTTCTTCGTGTTGGTAGCTACACCTCTCGGAATTTTGCTTGCCTGTCAAGTCGATCGAGGCATCAAAGGCCATGCCTTCTATGAATCCATCTTCTATCTTCCTGTTGTCTTGTCTCTCGCAGTCATCGGAATTATCTGGAACTTCATGCTCCAGCCTGGCGGATTTGTTCAGGGGTTGATGGGTCTAGATATCGGCAATGCCATATCTATCTGGGGAAATCCGGATATCAATACTTGGGTAATTTTGGGCGTTGCATCGTGGCGCCATATTGGTTACATCATGTTGCTTTATTTATCTGGCCTTAAGTCAGTTGATCCTGCACTCAAGGAAGCAGCAGCTATTGATGGAGCTACAGAGTGGCAGATTTTCCGCAAAATCATCCTGCCTACAATGAAGCCGGTAAACATCATCATCGTTGTTATCACGCTGATTGAATCACTACGCGCCTTCGACTTGGTTTACATCATCTACGGCAGCCCAACAATCTTCCCATTGCTCAACCTCTTGGTCTTCCAGAACTTTGCCGGCCAAGGCCTCTCAATGAAGGGCGCTGCTTACGCAGTAATCCTGCTGGTGCTCTGCATCGTTCCAATCATCACTTACCTCCGTATTGTCTTTAAGGAGGACCTCAAGTGAGCACTGAGATGGCAACTAACAAGAGGTACCGCGATAAGCAGAAGCGCAAGGATGCTTTCATCTCGATTTTCATCGGATTCTTTGCCTTTGTCTGGATCTTCCCAATCTTGTGGACAGTATGGACCTCACTTCGTCCCTACAACGAGATCATTTCGTATGGAATCTTCTCTCGTCCAAGAAGTCTTAATTTTGATAATTATGTAAACGCTGTAAAAGAGATGGAAATTGCTGGGTACCTTCTCAATTCTGCGATCGTCACAATTCCGTCGGTAATCCTGACTCTCTTCTTTGGCTCTTTGATTGCATTCGTTGTTACTCGCTACAAGTTTAAGTTCAACCTCACCATCTTGTTGCTTTTCACAGCTGGAAATATGTTGCCAATTGTTCTTACCTATATCCCGGTCTTCTGGATGTTTATCTGGGTTGGAGAGCTATTCGGCAACCGCAATATGTTCTATAACAATTACGCCGGTCTGATTCTTGTCCACGTGGCATTCCAGGTGGGCTTTGCAGCTTTCGTGCTCTCTTCTTATATGAAGACGATTCCGAAAGAAATCTCTGAATCAGCAACTATCGATGGCGCCAACGTATTCCGCCACTATTGGAATGTCATTCTTCCGCTCTTGCGTCCAGCACTTGCTGCATTGAGCGTCTTGATGACCACCTGGATCTATAACGAATTCTTCTGGGCGCTGGTCTTGATGTCAGATGACTCAAAGCGCCCAATCACATCTGCTTTGAGACGTTTACAAGGACAGTATGTGACAGACTTTAACCTCTTGGCAGCGGGCGCAATTATTGCGGCGCTGCCAACAGTGATTCTCTTCTTCGTACTGCGCAAGCAATTTATTGCAGGGCTAACCCTCGGTTCAACAAAAGGCTAGAAAAGGTTCTGAGAGCGTAGACTCTCCATCAATGTTAAAACGCGCAGTAAAACTCTTCACTGATAGAAAACTTTGGGTCAGACAAATACTTGTCGCAGGGCTATCAGGCGGTGTTGCCTGGTTCTTGGGTGATCTGCTTGTCGATGGCGGGGGCGTAGTCGCTGCCATCGTTTCGACCTTAAGTATTCGAATCTCGCTCCATAAATCAATTCGAGAAGGTTTTGGGCAGATTGTGGGTACCGCCATTGGTGCAAGCACCGCTTTATTGGCCGTTTCTATCTTTGATTTTGGATTCATAGCAATTGCCATCACCATCATTCTCTGCGCCGTAGTTGCACGTGCACTGCACTTAGGTGAGGTTGCTTCAGTCAACGTGCCTGTAACTGCGCTCATTGTTATTGGACCTGGAATTTCTCAAACTACTGCAGGGCATCGACTTGGATCTACTCTCATCGGAGCGGCAGTTGCGATTATCTTCTCTTATTTCTCTCATCCGAAAACTCCTGCCGATCGAGCGCAAGAGCAGATTAAGCGTGTGAGCACTAAGGCTGCTGAACTTCTGGCAGTTATGTCAGAGGGAGTAGCAGGTGGCTACACACAGAAAGATGCCGGACATTGGTTGGCAAGTGCTCGACTTCTCGTCGAGGAGATTCCAGCCATTAGATCGCAATCTGTTGAAGCCCGCAGCCATGCTCGTTGGTTTCCAACAGCTGAGAAAGATGTGGCAGAAGAGATTTATATTGAAGGAATTGCAGTTGAGCACACTTTGGTTCAGGTACGCACGATTGCCCGCACCCTCTTTGATTCTGCAGTCGAAGGTGGAATCGCGGATTCAACAAAGAAACAGATAGCAGTCGCACTTTCTGCTGCGAGTTATGCAATCTCAGCGCACATTGAAACCCCTGATGACATTTCAGATTTTGGATCTACTCCAACAGATGATGCGCGTGAGGCAGGTTCAGCTCTGGCTGAGACTCTTATCGAAGATGGTAAGGATGTAGATCAAGAGCAGATTGTGCGCGGCCTATCTATCGTGGCCAACATCGACAGAATTGCAGATTCTCTGGATCAGAACTCACCAGCGCTGAAAGATGTCATCACACCCGATGAGCCGGCCAAAGATAAGGTCCTGCAGGTTTCACCGATTGAGCAGACCAGCTCACTGTGGAATCGAGTCAAAAAGTTCTTTAGGAAGTATCTATAGCCTCACGAACGCCCTTGTGAGGAGATTTGCTTATACCCCTAGGGGTATGCTAGCCTGCGGTATCAAAGCAAGGACTAGCCTCAAGAAAGGTCACAAATATGTGCTCCAAAGTTCTCTGTAATCAGTGCAAGAAATACACCTGGTCAGGATGTGGCCAGCACATCGATGAAGCCCTTGATGGCGTTCCTCAAGACCAGATCTGCAAGTGCGCCTAACCCATGGCTGCCAAGAAGATCGCTCACGTTCTCTCGGATGAAGAACAAGTAGTTGCTATCGCAAAGCGCATCAAGCGAGCCCAAGGCCAGTTAGGTGCTGTAGCTCGCATGCTAGAAGAAGGCAGAAATTGTGATGAAATCGTGATGCAGATATCAGCAGTCTCAAAGGCGGTAAATACCGCGGCCTTCACACTTATTTCTGCAAGCCTCAAGGAGTGCATCGTTGAAGGTAAGAACAACTCAGATCAAGTAACAGAACAACTCCAGAAACTCTTCTTGAGTCTGGCATAGGGGAAAAATGAAAAAACTGTTTGCAGTATTAGCAATCTCAACCTTCTTCCTCACAGGCTGCGGAAGTGAGGCGAACACAAACTTGGGTGCGCAGGATTTCCAAGCTAAGACTCAAGAGGCAGGCGTCGTCACTCTTGATGTTCGCACCCCTGGTGAGTTTGTCAGTGGACATCTCGTGAACGCACTCAACATCGATGTCGAAGGTGGGCAATTCGATTCAGAGATAGCGAAGCTAGATAAGAGCGCTACCTATGCTGTGTATTGCCGTAGCGGACGTAGATCACAGGTGGCTATCGATCGTATGAGGGATGCAGGTTTCACAAATCTGGTTAACCTCAACGCTGGTGTCCAGGAATGGGCTGATGCTGGACTTCCTTTGGTAACAAACTAATGAAAATTGTCATCATCGGAGGAGTTGCGGGTGGAATGTCGGCTGCGACTCGCATGCGCCGACTTGATGCAGATGCAGAAATCGTCGTTATAGAAAAGAGCGGCCATGTCTCATACGCGAACTGCGGTCTTCCATATTACGTTGGTGGAGTCAGCGAAGAAGAAGAAGCGTTATTGCTCCAGACCCCATCCAGTTTGTATGCGCGCTTTCGCCTTGATGTCCGTATTGCCTCGGAAGTGACGGCTATAGATCCAGCAAAAAAGACCGTGCAGGTTCTCAACGAACTTACCGGAGATAGTTACGAACTCAATTACGACAAGCTGGTCTTGAGCCCAGGTGCATCACCAGTTGTTCCTCCCATCCCAGGAATCGAACGTGCTCTCACACTTCGTACAGTTGAAGATGTTGAGAAAATTTTCGCTCGCGTTGAACAGAAACCGGCCACAGCTGTCGTTATCGGCGGCGGGTTTATTGGGGTTGAAATTGCCGAAAACTTGATTCATAAGGGAATTGCAACAACTGTCGTTGAAGCATCCCCTCAGCTCTTGGCTCCACTTGATCCTGAAATGGCTACGTTGGTTGCGAAAGAGATGGAACGCAATGGAGTCAGTCTCTATCTTGGAGTTGCTGCTACAGATATTTCAGAGAACTCAGTCCAATTGAATAATGGAGTCGAGATTCCCGCCGAACTTATCATCCTTGCAATTGGAGTACGTCCAGATACCAAGCTAGCCAAAGATGCCGGACTAACAATCGGTACCCGAGGCGGAATCTCTGTCGATGAGTTCAATCGCACAAGCAACCACGATATTTATGCAGTTGGAGATGTCGCTGAGAAAACTGATGCGATTGATGGAAGCTCAACTCTTGTACCCCTAGCCAACCTTGCCAATCGCCATGGTCGTGTTGTTGCAGACCACATAGCAGGACGAGCTACTCGACCAGTAAAGACAATTGGCACTGCAATTGTGAAGGTATTTGACTTGATGATTGCGGCAACCGGTTGGAATGAAAAGCGTCTTGCAAATTCTGATCGTAAATATCAAGTAATCCATTCCCACCCAAATTCACATGCTGGCTATTACCCAGGAGCCCAGCAGATGTCACTTAAGTTGATCTTTGACAGCAAGACTGGCGAGATACTTGGAGCGCAAGGAATTGGCGTTGAAGGCGTTGATAAGCGAATCGACGTCATCGCAACTGCTATTCGTGGAGGAATCACTGCGCCTGAATTAGCCGATCTTGAATTGGCCTACGCGCCACCTTTTGGATCTGCCAAAGATGCCATCAATATGCTCGGGTATATCTCTGAGAACATTCTGAGTGGACTTCTTGAAACAGCCCAGTGGAACCAAATCGAGCAGTTTAAAGAGAAAGGATTTGAGCTCCTTGATGTTCGAGCTCTATCTGAGTTTGCAGCGGGCTCAATTCCAGGCGCAAAGTCGATGCCCGTGGATGAGATTCGAAATCGAGTTTCAGAGCTCACCAATAAAAACATTCTGGTCAATTGCCAAGTTGGACAACGCGGGCACACTGCAAGCATGTTGCTCAAAGAGCTTGGTTATAACGCAGTAAATCTTGACGGTGGTTATCTCACCTGGAGTAATTCACCTGCATCAATTACAAAGAAAGAGAAGGAATATGTGTCATAAAACTACATGCCGCAAATGTGGCAAAGCGACTTGGGCAGGATGTGGAAATCATATTGAGATTGCCCTCAAAGGTGTGAGCAAGTCAGATCGATGCCAAGGTCATCAGAATGATCCAAAAGAGCCAGGGTTCTTCTCACGAGTATTTGGCAAAAAGTAGTACTCATAATTTCTACTAGGCTTATGGCATGAAAGCTATTCAGATAACTGCCTTTGGCGGCCCAGAAGTGATGCAGTATGTAGATTTGCCGGATCCTGTCGCAGGTGACTCAGAGATTGTTCTAGATGTCACTGCTGTGGGAATCAACTACGCAGATACACACCAGACTGAAAATAGTTACCTTTCACCACAAACTCTGCCGATGGTTCCTGGCATTGAAGTAACCGGAACTCATGCAGGTAAGCGTTATCTTGCAAGCGTTTCCTCTGGTGGTTACGCACAGAAAGCGATGGCTCATGAAGCAGCTCTTATTCCAATCCCTGATGCGGTAACAGATCAACAAGCGCTCTGTATGTTGGTTCAAGGTTCTACCGCCTGGCATCTACTTAAAACTATGGGTTCAGTAAAGCCCGGTCAGACTGTAGTTGTCCATGCAGCAGCTGGTGGAGTCGGAACAATCGCCATTCAACTTGCAAAGATGTGGGGCGCCAAAGTTATTGCGGTGACTTCGTCTCAAGAGAAAGTTGATCTAGCTAAATCTCTAGGAGCAGATGAAGTCGTTGATGCACGCGATGCTGATTTAGGTAAATCTCTTCGCGCAGCAAATGGTGGCCGAGGCGTAGACCTAGTCCTAGAAATGGTTGGCGGTACAACCTTTGATCAGAGCCTGCTTGCGCTTGGAAACTTTGGCAAACTCATAACATTTGGAATGGCTTCTCGCACCGCACCGACTCCAATTCATCCAGGCGCACTTATGCATGGATCAAAGACTGTTGCAGGGTTCTGGCTGGCAAATTGCTTTGGAAAGAAAGAGTTAATGAACGATGTAATTGCAGAACTATTTGCACTTGTTGCTGATGGAAAATTACGTCCAATTATTGGTTCCACATATCCATTAAGTAAGGCAGCCGATGCCCATCGAGCCATGCTTGCGCGAGAGACAACTGGAAAGATTGCCCTCGATCCTGCGCTGTAAAAGTGGGCTAATTTTCAACTTTTGCAGGTAAGCCCTAGACTCCTCTCTCTACCACTGCCCCCCTAGCTCAGTCGGTAGAGCGTTTCCATGGTAAGGAAAAGGTCACCGGTTCGATTCCGGTGGGGGGCTCGCAGTAAAAAAACTTAATAAGTACCAAGATTTAATGAGTGCCAAAAGCCAAAGGCGATCTGGCATTGATTAACTAGGCGGGGTAGCTCAGCTTGGTAGAGCAAGCGGCTCATAATCGCTGTGTCGTGGGTTCAAATCCCGCCTCCGCTACGCACGAATTTCACCTATGAAGGTGGCTCAGGTAACCTGAGCCCCTCAATCACGAAGGAGTAACACCATGGCAAGTAAGAGCGCGGACGTACGTCCAAAGATCACCATGGCATGCGTTGATTGCAAAGAGCGCAACTACATCACCAAGAAGAACCGCCGCAACGATCCAGACCGCATGGAACTCAAGAAGTTCTGTCCACGTTGCAAGTCTTCAACTCTTCACCGCGAAACTCGCTAATGCTGAACCCCGATTCGGTCGGGAGTACCTTCGCTGGTACAGATTCAATTACCGTTTCACAATCTGAAGTTGATGCCTTCTGCGCCGTTATCGGCGAGAGTGATACGACTATCGCACCACCAACTTTTACTATTCGGATCACCCTTGCCCAATTTGAAGAGATTCTCACCCGCCCCGAAATTGGCCTTGATTGGTCTCGCCTTGTACATGGTGACCAGAAGTTCGAAATCTTTTCACCTGTTAAGCCAGGTGATGAACTCACGTGTAGCGCGACTATTGAAAGCTACCGCGTTGCCGCCGGCAATGAGATTGTCACGGTTCGCTCTGACTTACATCGCGAAAAGAAACTAGTTGTCTCGGCCTGGTCAACTTTGGTGGTGCGCGCATGATTGAAGTTGGCGCCGACTTACCTGAGAAGATTTTCTATCTCGACCGAGAAATGCTCAAGCGTTACGCCGATGCATCTGGAGACCAGAACCCAATCCATCAGAATGAAGAGTTTGCGCTATCAGTGGGTCTACCCAATGTAATTGCGCACGGCATGCTGACTATGGCTCTTGTAGGTAAGTACGTCTCTGATTTCGCAGGTGGATCTGCCAAGGTTGTTGAATTCGGCGCTCGCTTTACCAAGCCTGTCATTGTTCCGGCAGGGCAGAAGGTTGACCTAACAGTTACCGCAACCGTTGCTGAGATTTCAGAGGGCAAGATCTCACTCACTCTGAGTGCGACTTCTGCAGGAGTAAAGGTTCTTGGCATGGCGAAAGCGGTAGTTCTGCAGTGAGTGCACCTGAGCAAGTACACGAATTAGCGCGGGCCCGGCAGGCTGCGCGCGCTGAGAAGAACTTTGCACTCTCTGATCAACTGCGCGATGAGATTGCAGCGCAAGGATTTGAAGTAGTTGATGTTGCTGGCGGATACGAGCTACGCCCAAAGAAGCGTTTTCCAAGCTATGAATCAACAAGAGATGTCAGGCCAATTAACTCAGGCAAATATGAGATCACTGTCGCCATGATTGTCGATGGCTTTCACGAAGATGCCGTCACAACTATCAAAGCCATAAAGGAACATAGCCAGTGCGCTATTGCAGTCCTTGTTATTGGCGATCCTGGAATACTGGTTGATCAGCTCGATGCACGTACATCTCTAGTGCATTTAACTGAGAGTTTGGGCTGGGGCGAATGCGCCAATGCGCTACTTCGAAATATCACAAGCGAATTTGTCGTCATCATGGATCCTTCAACTCGCTTTACTGGAGATGCAATCACGCCTGTGCTGGCAGAACTTAAGAAGCGCGAATATGTTGCTGTTGGTTGGCGCGGAGGTCTGGTGAATCTCGATGATGACTGGCGCAGTATTGAAGATAAGGGAGCAGGCGAGGTAGATGTCTTATTCAGTTACTTCTTTGCTGTGCACCGCGAAGATGCTCTTGGAGCAAAAGGGTTTAGTAACCGCGCTATCTACTATCGCAATGCAGATATTGAATTCTCCCTGAACTTACGTCACGGACACGGCAGGTTGCTGCAGATGGATCTTCCGCTAGATCAAGATCGTCATCATGGTTACTACGACACCGAAGAAGAGTTTCGTGAGCTGCAATCTAAGAAGAATTACGACCGAATCCTTGAGCGCTTTAGGGGCAAGACTGCAATATTGAGTCCACGCAGGTAGCCTTAGAACATGGCTGAACTGCGCGATTACACATCTTTACGTGTAGGTGGTCCTGCGCAGAAGTTTGTAGAAGTTGGAACTGAAGGTGAAATCATCGCCGCCATTGAAGCTGCAGGCGATGCCCCGATACTGATCATGGGTGGCGGCACAAACCTTTTAATCGCAGATAGCGGTTTTGCCGGTGTTGTTATCCGCATTACCAATCACTCGCTGCAAGCAGAGATAGATGCCTGTAGTGGAGCGACCCTGACTATCGGCGCTGGCGAAGATTGGGATGAGTTTGTAGCAACAACTATCGACCGTGGCTTTGCCGGACTTGAAACTTTAAGTGGAATTCCAGGAACTGTAGGAGCTGCGCCAATTCAGAATATTGGCGCGTATGGCCACGAAGTATCCGAATTCATTACGCGGGTGCGCACCTACGATCGCCAGAAGAAGTCTGTGAAAACTTTTACCAATCAAGAGTGTGAATTTGAATATCGCAATTCGCACTTTAAATCTCATCCTGGCCGATATGTGGTCCTTGATGTGCAATTCAACTTACGTGAAGGAGAGCTGACTACTCCTATTACTTACTCTGAACTTGCCGCCAAATTAGGAATTTCAGTAGGCGAGAAGGCGAGCGTTACCGCTACTCGCAAAGCAGTCCTTGAACTGCGCGGTCAAAAAGGGATGCTGCTCAACCCCGATGATAAAGATTCTTGGTCTGCTGGATCTTTCTTTACCAATCCGATAATTTCCAAAGAGGAAGCAGCGCAGTTACCTGCAGATGCTCCACGTTGGCCAACAACAGATGGTCGAGTGAAGACCAGCGCTGCCTGGCTCATTGAACATTCAGGAATTCATAAAGGGGATGCGCATGGTGGTGCGCGCGTATCTACCAAGCATGTCTTAGCGCTAACGAACTCAGGAGATGCAACTGCTTCAGATATTGCAGAGCTGGCAAAGAGCGCAAAGAGAGCTGTCTATGAGAAGTTTGGAATTACTTTAGAGGCAGAGGTAAATCTGATTGGAATTACTCTGTAAGTAGTTTTTTGATGCGCCCGATACCTTCGACGATATCTTCATCGCTAGTTGCGTAAGAAAAGCGGAGATAACCTGAAGGGCCAAAGGCTTCACCAGGGACTGCAGCAACTTCAACTTCTTCAAGGATCAGCGTTGCAAGTTCAGCAGAAGTCTGTGGAGTCTTACCGCGAATTGTCTTGCCAAGCACGCCCTTGACTGATGGATACACATAGAAAGCACCCTGCGGTGTAGGACATTCAAATCCTGGAATTTCATTGAGCAAGCCAACAATTAACTTACGGCGACGGTTAAAGGCTTCACCCATTTTGTGGACTGCATCCAGATTTCCGGTTAACGCTGCAATCGCTGCGCGTTGTGAAACGTTGGAAACATTTGATGTCAGGTGTGATTGCAAGTTTGTCGCAGCCTTGATGACATCCTTTGGCCCGATCATCCAGCCCACACGCCACCCTGTCATTGCATATGTCTTGGCAACTCCATTAATAATGATGCAGGTATCGGCAAGACCTGGAACTAAAACGGGAAGCGATGGGGCAGTAGCGCCGTCATAGAGCAGGTGCTCGTAGATTTCATCGCAGATTACCCAGATGTTGTTCTTGAGCGCCCATTCAGCAATCGCCTTAGATTGTTCTGATGTGTAGACAGATCCTGTTGGATTAGAAGGTGAGCAAAAGAGCAACGCTTTGGTCTTTGGAGTGCGCGCTGCCTCAAGTTGTTCGACAGTGACTAGATAATTCTGTGATTCATCGGCAAATACTTCTACGCTTTTTCCGCCAGCTAATTTGATTGCTTCAGGATATGTGGTCCAAAAAGGTGAAGGAAGAAGAACTTCATCACCCGGATCAATGATGGAAGCGAATGCTTGATAGACAGCTTGCTTGCCACCGTTAGTGACAAGGACTTGATCAACGGTGATCTCGTAGTTTGAATCGCGCTTTGTCTTGGCAACGATCGCTTCTCGTAGATCTGGTAATCCAGCTGCTGGTGTGTAGCGATGATTTGCAACAACTTTGGATGCAGCAACTGCTGCATCAACGATGTAATCAGGCGTTGGGAAATCTGGTTCTCCGGCGCCGAAGCCAATAACTGGTCGTCCAGCTGCTTTGAGGGCCTTTGCCTTTGCATCGACTGCCAAAGTGGCTGATTCTGCGATTGCTGAGATTCGTGCGGAGATTCTGCTCATGGGGGAAGTCTGCACTATCGATGGGTGGGGTTGCGCGCTCAGATTGAGTGGTCCTCGGCACCCAGTTTTACTCCGTGAGCCCCCTGCCCTTACACTTCGACGCTCACGAACAGATTTTGGCTCGCCTTGGCGCGCCCGAAAATTTTCGCGAAGGGCAGTAGCTCAATTGGCCAGAGTTGCCGTCTCCAAAGCGGCCGGTTGGGGGTTCGAGCCCCTCCTGCCCTGCAAGACGCACTACCGAACGAACGACGAAAGAGAAGGAAGCAAAATGACTGATGCAGTTGAAGTTACCGAGGAGAAGCTCGGAATTTTCGCGCGCGTTGGACTTTTCTATCGCCAAGTTCTGAGCGAATTGAAGAAAGTTGTATGGCCAACACGAAACATGTTGACCACCTATACAGCTGTTGTTCTTGTCTTCGTGACCTTCGTTATCGCAGTTGTTTCAGTTATTGACTTGGTACTTACCAAGGTCGTCTTCTGGGTATTTGGTTAATGGATATGACTGAAGAGACCACGCCAAAGCCTGATGCGTTCGAAGCAGCCCTTGCTGCCAACGCAGAAGAAATTTCATCACCTACGCCAGAAGTTTTGGAGACTCCTGTCGTAGAAGTTGCTGTCGATGATCTGGCTCTAGCCAGCGATGAAGATGGCGATATCGAATCTGATGAGAATGACCCAAACGCTGAGTTCCGCCGCACCCTTCGCGCTGCAGTCGGAGATTGGTTTGTAGTCCACTCTTATGCAGGTTACGAGAAGAAAGTTAAGGGCAACCTAGCCAACCGTATTCAGTCACTCAACATGGAAGATTACATTTTCCAGATTGAAGTTCCTGAAGAAGAAGTCATGGAAATCAAGAACGGCGCTCGCAAGATGGTTAAGCGCAATATCTACCCAGGTTACGTTCTCGTTCGCATGGATCTCACCGATGAATCTTGGTCTGTTGTTCGAAATACTCCAGGAGTCACAGGCTTCGTCGGAAACGCACACAACCCAAGTCCACTCAGCATGGATGATGTAGAGAAGATTCTTGCTCCACGTCCACAGAAGAAGGCTGACAAGGCAGATATTAAGTTTGTTGATTTCGAAGTTGGCGAATCAGTCACCGTTATGGATGGCCCATTCGCAACGCTTCCTGCATCAATTTCAGAGATCATGCCAGAGCAGGCAAAGCTCAAGGTATTGGTCTCTATCTTCGGCCGCGAAACCCCGGTCGAGCTTTCATTTAACCAAGTTCAGAAGCTTTAAGAACGAAACCAAGAAAAGAGAAGAGAAATGGCACCAAAGAAGAAGGTCACCGGATTCATCAAGTTGCAGATCCAGGCTGGAGCAGCAACACCTGCGCCACCAGTAGGTCCAGCGCTCGGTCAGCATGGTGTCAACATCATGGAATTCGTCAAGGCATACAACGCTGCGACCGAATCACAAAAGGGCCAGATCATCCCTGTAGAGATCACTGTTTATGAAGATCGTTCATTCGACTTCATCACCAAGACTCCACCAGCATCACGTCTCATCTTGAAGGCTGCTGGAATCGAAAAGGGTTCTGCTATCCCTCACAAGAACAAGGTTGCCAACATTTCAATGGCTCAGGTCAAGGAAATCGCAACAACAAAGATGTCTGACCTCAATGCAAACGATATCGACGCAGCAGCAAAGATCATCGCAGGTACAGCTCGCTCAATGGGAATAACAGTCTCATAAGTAAATTTCTTGGCGTCACGGTGACGTCAAGATGTGGGAGAACCGCGCTGGTTCGCTAACCACAACCCCAAGCTCTACTTCGGTAGAGGAAGAAGGATGAAATGAAGCGCTCAAAGAAGTACACAGAAGTAGCAGCGAAGGTCATTAAGGACCACCTCTACACACCTCTTCAGGCAGTAACACTTGCCAAAGAGACAACAACAACTAAGTACGACTCAACTATTGAAGTTGCGCTCGTTCTTGGCGTTGACCCGAAGAAGGCAGACCAAGCAATCCGTTCAACAGTGAACTTGCCACACGGAACAGGTAAGACTGCTCGCGTTTTGGTATTTGCTAACGGAGAACGCGCTGAAGAAGCTCGCGCAGCTGGTGCAGATATCGTCGGTGGAGATGAACTCATCGAAGAAGTTTCAAAGGGTCGCCTCGACTTCGACGCAGTTGTTGCAACACCAGATTTGATGGCCAAGGTTGGTCGTCTCGGTAAGGTCCTCGGAACACGTGGATTGATGCCAAACCCAAAGACTGGAACAGTGACAACAGATGTCACTAAGGCAGTTAATGAAATCAAGGGCGGAAAGATTGAATTCCGCGTTGATAAGAACTCAAACCTTCACTTCATCATCGGCAAGGCATCATTTACTGCAGCTCAACTCGCAGATAACTATGCAGCAGCAGTTGAAGAAGTTCTTCGTGTGAAGCCAAACTCTTCAAAGGGTCGCTACATTCAGAAGGCTGTCGTCTCATCATCAATGGGACCTGGAATCGCTGTAGATCCAAACCTCACACGCGAACCAGCAGCAAACTAACTCTTCTCAGAACTTCCTTAGGAAAAAGCCCCTCCATACGGAGGGGCTTTTTCCATATGATTGCGTTATGGCATCTGTTGTAGAAACTGCACCACTCGTTTTGGATGTTGGTGCAGTTCTATTGGTGGCAGCAACAAGCGGTTTGTTGGCGCGTAAAGTTGGCCTACCAGCCATCGTTGGATACCTCCTCACGGGCCTTTTGGTTTCTCCTTTTACTCCCGGCTTTGTGGCAGACAGTAATCAAATTTCGTTGCTTGCCGATATCGGCGTGGTTCTACTGCTTTTTGAAGTGGGAATCGAAATTGATCTTAAGCGAATTAAGAAGCATCACGGCTCCATTTTGTGGGCAGCACCAATCCAAGTGGTAGTTGGCTCAGTTTTTGGAACGCTAATTTTCTTATGGATGGATTTACCTTTATACGGCGCATCTCTTTTGGCTCTTTCTATTGCCATGTCTTCCAGCGTTGTCATCGTTAACATCACCAGAAGTCGCAGGCGAACAACTTCAGTTGGCACTGAAGAAGCACTATTGGGTTGGTCTGTAGTTCAAGACATCTTTGGAGTTACGGTGGCAGCTTTTGTGATTGCACTCCTTGGAAATGAAGGTCAGAATCCAATCCAATCCATCCTTGGTCTTTTTGGCTTCATCGTAATGGCTGTAGTTACTTCAAAGATATTGCCATTCCTTCTTCGAGCAATTCGCTGGGAGAACGATCTCTTTCTTATTTACTCGGTTGCTATCGGGTTATCTATTGCGGCAATCGGAACTGTTGTTTTCGGAATTCCTATGGCCTTAGCTAGCTTCGTTGCGGGCCTCGCCATTAATCAGAGTACTGATACCGATGATGTTCGTAAAGCAGTATTGCCATTTCGCGATTTATTTCAGGTTCTATTCTTCGTTGTGATTGGAAGCTTGGTGCAACCATCACTTATCGCAGAGGCACTTCCATTCGCGGCCGTTCTGCTTGGTGTGATGTTCTTGTTTAAAACCCTGCCAGCATATCTACTTGCCCGCACTGGAAAACTTGGTGATAGCCACGGTCAGGTTGCAATTGGTCTTAGCCAAGTGGGGGAATTCTCATTCGTACTTGGATCTACAGCACTTGCGGCGAAGGCGCTTACACAAGTTCAGTTCACAGGAGTTCTTCTTGCCGTCATTAGCTCCATCATTTTCTCTACCCTCGCTGTCCGTCGAGCCAGCCGGATTTCACGCTCAATTTGACCCTCCCTAAGCGCCCCGCGTAACCTAGGGCCATAACCAAAGACCGCAGGTCTTAAGCTCGCAAGAGCTCAAGATAATTGAGGAATCTCAGCCCGCGTAGGTGTTCACATTAATCCGTGCGCATTTACGCGTCACGGATTTTTTAATTCCTGCAGTTGACCAGTAGCAATAGAGCGAAAGCTTCCGTTGCTAATCAAACTAGCGGAAAGGTGAACCGAATGGCTCGCCCAGATAAAGCAGCAGCAGTTGCTGAACTGACTGAAGATTTCAAGTCAGCTACTGCTACATACCTCACCGAATATCGCGGTCTGACCGTGACTTCGATGAAGCAGCTACGTCGCAGCCTTGGTGCAGATACCAAGTACAGCGTCGTAAAGAACACTCTTACAAAGATTGCAGCGAAGAACGCTGGCGTAGATCTCTCAGATGATCTTCTTGCTGGTCCATCAGCTGTTGCATTCATTAAGGGCGATGCAATCGATGCTGCTCGTAACCTCAAGAACTTCCAGAAGGAGAACCCACTTCTTATCATCAAGGGTGGAATCTACGAAGGAAAGTTCGTTACAACAGCAGAGATCATGAAGCTCGCAGACCTCGAGTCACGCGAAGTACTTCTTGCAAAGCTTGCTGGTGCAATGAAGGGATCGCTTGCTAAGGCAGCGCGTACCTTCGATGCACTTCGCATCAAACTTGAGGCCGGAGCACCAGCTCCTGTCGCAGCAGCGGCTCCAGCTCCAGTGGCTGAAGAAGCACCAGTAGTAGAAGCCGAGGCACCAGTTGCTGAAGCAGTAGTTACAGAAGAAGTTGTCGCTGAAGTTGCTGCAGAAGCAACAGATGCAGCAGAAACTCCAGCGGAATAAAGAAAAGGAAAACATAAAATGGCAAAGCTCTCACAAGCAGATTTAATGTCTCAGTTCAAGGAAATGTCACTTGTTGAACTCTCAGAGTTCGTCAAGGCATTCGAAACTGAGTTCGATGTAACTGCAGCAGCACCAGTTGCAGCAGCAGGCGGCGCACCAGCAGCAGGCGGCGGCGCAGCTGAAGCACAGGATGAGTTCACAGTTATCCTCGAAGATGCAGGTTCACAGAAGATTGCGGTTATCAAGGAAGTACGTAACCTCAACTCTGCACTTGGTCTCAAGGAAGCTAAGGATCTTGTCGATGCAACTCCAGCTACCCTTCTTGAGAAGGCAAATAAGGAGACAGCAGATAAGGCAAAGGCAGCTCTCGAAGCAGCTGGCGCAAAGGTCACCTTGAAGTAACCTAAAAAGTACTAATCGGCCCTCGAGCCGGCGATCCGTTCTCTTTAGGATCGCCTTTCCTCGGGGGCCGATTACTTTCTGCGCTCACATCTGCGGTTCAGAAACCCACAAATATCTCGATTTCGGAGACGAATAGGGCCCGATGGGGGTATAAGAGGCCGGTTTGCCCCTAGAGGGGGTCGGGCGATACGCTTGCCCTTCGCACAAAATTCCTAAAGGTCATTGCATATAGCGGCGGCGACCTTCTAGATGTGCGTGTCCACGTAAATGTGAACTTGTCTGAAAGGACATCTCTTGGCCGCGAAAAAGAGTTCAACTGCCCCCCGCCGTATTTCGTTCGCAAAGATCCGTGAACCCCTAGAAGTTCCTAACCTGCTCGCGCTGCAAGTTGAAAGCGTTGACTGGTTACTTGGTAACGACTTATGGCGTTCACGTCTTGCTGAATCAACCAACACAAATCGAGGAGAACTTCCTTCGAAGTCTGGTTTGGAAGAAATCTTTGAAGAGATTTCACCAATCGAAGATTTCCAGGGAACGATGTCACTTTCATTCCGTGACCACCGCTTCGAGCCACCTAAGTATTCAATTGCAGATTGCAAAGAGCGCGACATGACTTACGCGCAACCACTCTTCGTGACTGCTGAATTCACCAACAACGAAACTGGCGAAATCAAGTCGCAAACAGTCTTCATGGGTGACTTCCCAGTGATGACACCACGCGGAACATTCGTTATCAACGGAACAGAGCGCGTAGTTGTATCTCAGATTGTTCGTTCACCTGGTGTCTACTTTGAACGTCAGATTGAAAAGACATCAGATAAAGATGTATTCACTTCAAAGATCATTCCTAGCCGCGGCGCTTGGCTTGAATTCGAAGTTGATAAGAAAGATCTCGTTGGCGTACGTATCGACCGCAAGCGTAAGCAGTCAGTAACAGTATTCCTCAAGGCGCTTGGTTGGACCGACGAACAGATTCGTGAAGAATTTGGTGACTTCGCTTCAATGATGGCAACTCTTGAAAAAGATACAGTCAAGACACAAGATGAAGCTCTTCTCGATATCTATCGCAAGATGCGTCCCGGCGAACCTCCTACAAAGGAAGCAGCCCAGAACCTCATTGAGAACCTTTACTTCAATGGAAAGCGTTATGACTTGGCCAAGGTCGGTCGCTTTAAGGTTAATAAGAAGCTCGGTCTTGATCTTGAGCTTTCACAGAGCATGCTCACAATTTCAGATATCGTCGCAACGCTTCGCTACCTCGTAGCGCTTCATCGCGGCGATCTCACAATGGATTACGGCCGCGAAGTTCGCGTTGAAAAGGACGATATCGATCACTTCGGTAACCGTCGTTTGCGTACCGTTGGTGAATTGATTCAGAACCAGGTTCGTATTGGTCTCTCACGTATGGAACGTGTGGTCCGCGAACGTATGACAACTCAGGATGTAGAAGCGATTACTCCTCAGACCTTGATCAACATCCGTCCGGTTGTTGCATCAATCAAGGAGTTCTTCGGAACATCTCAGTTGTCACAGTTCATGGATCAAACAAATCCACTTTCTGGACTTACACACAAGCGTCGTCTATCAGCGCTCGGACCTGGAGGTCTCTCACGTGACCGCGCAGGCTTTGAAGTTCGTGACGTTCACCCATCTCACTACGGACGTATGTGCCCAATTGAAACTCCTGAAGGACCAAACATTGGTCTTATTGGTTCACTTGCAACATATGGTCGCGTTACTGCATTTGGATTTATCGAAACTCCTTATCGCAAAGTTGTAAAGGGTAAGGTCACTGATCAGGTTGATTACCTAACAGCTGATGAAGAAGATGAGCACATCATCGCTCAGGCAAATGCTCCACTCACAGATGACAATCACTTCGCAGAAGCGCGCGTACTCGTACGTCGTCGTGGTGGCGAAGTTGAATACATCATCGCTGATGAAGTGGATTACATGGACGTTTCACCACGTCAGATGGTTTCTGTCGCAACAGCGATGATTCCATTCCTTGAGCACGATGATGCTAACCGCGCACTTATGGGTTCTAACATGATGCGTCAGTCAGTTCCTTTGATGCGCGCTGAAGCGCCATTTATCGGAACAGGTATGGAATTCCGCGCAGCAGTAGATGCTGGCGATGTTCTTACTGCAACCAAGGCTGGTGTAGTGACTGAAGTTTCTGCCGACGAAGTCAAGGTCATGGCAGATGACAGCACTTACCAAACTTATTCACTCGCTAAATTCACTCGCTCAAACCAGGGGACGTCTTACAACCAGAAGGTTGTAGTCACCGAAGGTCAGAAGCTTGAAGTTGGCTCAGTGATTGCAGATGGTCCATGTACCCAGAATGGTGAAATGGCTCTTGGTAAGAACCTCCTCGTGGCATTTATGTCATGGGAAGGCCACAACTACGAAGATGCGATCATCCTTTCGCAGCGTCTTGTTCAAGACGATGTACTGACATCAATTCACATTGAAGAGTACGAAGTTGATGCTCGCGACACCAAGCTTGGTGCCGAAGAGATCACTCGCGATATCCCGAACGTTTCTGAAGAAGTTCTTGCTGACCTCGACGAGCGTGGAATCATCCGCGTTGGCGCCGATGTTGTGCCAGGTGACATCTTGGTTGGAAAGGTAACTCCTAAGGGAGAAACCGAACTCACACCAGAAGAGCGTTTGCTCCGTGCCATCTTCGGTGAAAAGGCTCGCGAAGTTCGCGATACATCACTCAAGGTTCCACACGGTGAATCAGGAAAAGTTATCGGCGTAAAGATCTTCGAATCTGAAGAAGGCTTCGAGCTTCCAGCAGGCGTTAACCAGTTGGTTCGCGTTTATGTTGCACAGAAGCGCAAGATCCAAGATGGTGACAAGCTCGCTGGTCGCCACGGTAACAAGGGTGTTATCTCAAAGATTCTTCCAGTTGAAGATATGCCATTCCTTGAAGATGGAACTCCAGTCGATGTTGTCTTGAACCCACTTGGTGTTCCAGGACGTATGAACGTCGGACAGGTTCTTGAAATGCACCTCGGTTGGGTTGCAAAGACAGGTTGGGATGTATCTGGAATTTCTGATGCGTGGACTAACCACCTCAAGGAAATCGGCGCAGAAAAGGGCGCTCCAGGAACCAACCTTGCAACACCGGTATTCGATGGTGCACTTGAAGATGAAATCTCAGGTCTGCTTTCTGCAACTCTTCCTAACCGCGATGGCAACCAGCTAATTGGTAAATCTGGAAACGCGCGTCTATTCGACGGTCGCTCTGGCGAGCCCTACCCAACTCCAATTGCAGTTGGCTACATGTACATCTAGAAGCTCCACCACTT